>SKEZ01000019.1_pt1 | contig 198856 bp, 193 predicted proteins | sample 4843881 | NCBI WGS metagenome assembly SKEZ01 (sample SAMN11008796, study PRJNA524170) | human gut metagenome | isolation source: fecal sample from pouch patient p1, p46 | place: Israel: Tel-Aviv | reverse complement strand
TAGTTTCATTAAGTGATGCAATTAGAAATAAAAACATTTCTTTAGGTAAAACGATTCGTAAATTATGGGATTATCTAGCAGCATGTACGTGCTTTTGGTATCTTGGTTTATTAATAATGATGTTTTTATAATTAAAAATTATTACTGTAGTTAAAGCGACAAATATTTAAATATTTGCTCGCTTTTTTATATTGTCAAAGAAATTTTATAAAGAAATTTAAAAATATGTATTTTTTTCTTGTGCATGTGGTAGAGAGTGGGGAATTGTGGTAAATTATTTAGTGGAAGGGGGCTAGACCATGTTCATGGGTGAGTATCACCACAATCTGGATAGCAAGGGCCGCTTAATTATACCAGCGAAACTTCGTGAACAGATTGGTGATAAGATGGTGCTCACGCGAGGAATGGAAGGCTGTATTTTTGGCTATCCGATGGAAGAATGGCAAAAAATAGAAGCCAAATTAGCAAAACTTCCGTTGACTAAGAGAAACACGCGTAAGTTTATGCGTATGTTTTACTCTGGTGCGATGGAATGTGAGTTTGATAAACAAGGCCGTGTTAATCTAACACCGACATTGAAATTACATGCTAAACTCATAAAAAATTGTGTCATTATAGGTGTTTCTGATCGAATAGAAATTTGGTCTAAGGAACGTTGGGAAAGCTTTGAAGAGGAAGCTAACGAAGACTATGATGACATCGCGGAAGATTTGGACGACATTGAACTATAAAACAAACTATGAAATTCAAACACACCAGTGTACTCTTACACGAAACTATCGACAATTTAAAACCGAAAAACGATGGTCTTTATGTAGATGCAACTTTTGGCGGTGGCGGGCATGCTAAGTATTTACTCAGTAAAATTGACACCGGTACGTTGATAGGTTTTGATCAAGATGAATACGCAATAAAATCGGCAGAGTTGAACTTTGCTAATTTATTGAAGCCGGATAGTGAGCCTAAATTACAACTTGTACATGACAATTTTAGCAATTTGGAAGAGAATCTGGTTAAGCTAGGTTATACAGATGGCATAGATGGCATATATTATGATTTAGGCGTATCTTCTCCGCAATTTGATCAAGCTGATCGCGGTTTTTCATACCGTTATAATGCAAGGCTTGATATGAGAATGAATCAAGATCAAGATCTCGATGCATATCAGTTAGTTAATACTTTAAGTCAAAAAGAGCTGGCAGATATTTTGTATCAATATGGTGATGAAAAATTTTCTCGCCAAATTGCTCATAAAATCGTAGAAAAGCGTAAGGAAAAGCCAATTGTGACAACTTTTGAATTGGTTGACATAATTAAAGATGCTATTCCTGCATATGCACGAAGAACTGGGGGACACCCTGCTAAGAAGAGTTTTCAAGCTTTACGGGTGGCCGTTAATCACGAACTTGATGTTTTACAAGCATCATTGGAAGAGGCTATTAAGGTTTTGCGACCTGGTGGTCGAATTAGCGTGATTACTTTCCAGTCTCATGAGGATAAAATCGTTAAGAAAATTTTTAAAAAGTATTCAGAGGTTGAAGTACCAAGAGGAATGCCTTTTATACCAGATGATATGAAACCAACACTCAAATTGGTAAATCGCAAACCAATTGTTGCTTCTGATTCTGAATTAGAAAATAACAACCGCTCACACAGTGCAAAACTACGGGTTGCAGAGAAATTATAAAGAGGAAAATGCTATGGCTGACAGCTCAGCAAGAAAAATAGAATATGAACCAAGAAAAAGAAATGGTTCCAAGAAACGACAACGAGTTATCCTTGACCCACATAAAGTTCCTTACAGTATCCTAGAGAAAACGTTATTAATTTTAGGTAGTGTCATCACTTTGGGAATGATGATTTTTTTAGTTTCTTCTAGTATTTCTGCAACTTCAGCTCAACATGAGTTGACCGAAAATCAACAGTCAGTTGCTAAGGAACAAAACAAGGTTACCGATTTACGTCAAGAAATTGGTGAGTTAACTTCTACTACACGTCTAAATAAAGTTGCGCGTGAAAAGGGATTAACTCTAATTAATAAAAACATTAGGACAATTCGCTAATGAAAAAAAACAGTAATTTAAAATTACAAAAATCCAAAGCCCACAGCTACCGCTTCACAGTAGGGAGATTTCTCCAAGTAGCTGTCGCTTTGGTTTTTCTTGTATTTACGGCTAGATTTTTATATATAGGTATATCTAAAACGGTTAATGGACAAAATTTGTCCGCTAGAACACAACAGCTTTATAGGCGAAATCAAGTTATTAAGGCAACGCGTGGAACTATTTATGATAGAAATGGTTTAGCCATTGCTGAAGATTCGCATTTATATACTATTTATGCAATTTTGGACAAATCCTCGATTAACTATAAGAATAAACCAGAATATGTTGTTAATAAAACAGAGACAGCAGAAAAACTAGCAACAGTGTTGCCATTATCTGCTGATAAAATTTATCAATATTTAAATCCCAAGCATAAAGCTTTCCAGGTTCAATTTGGAACAGGTGGTAGTGGGTTAACAATTAAACAAAAGAAGAAAATTGAAGCAATGAAATTACCAGGGATTAAGTTTTTGGCTACACCATCTCGTCTATACCCTAATGGTAATTTTGCTTCTCATATTGTTGGCTTAGCTCAACCTGAATATGATAAAAAGACCAATGATGAAACTTTGGTTGGGACTATGGGAATTGAAGCTTATTTCAATAATACATTGACTGGTACAGATGGTTATCGAATTTCTTCAGTAGATGCATCGGAATATCAGATGCCTAACGGTAATCAAGTTTATAAACCGGTTAAAAATGGTAATAACTTGTACTTGACACTTGATTCCCAACTTCAAAGTTATCTTGAATCACGCTTAACTGAAGTTCAAAAGGCTTATGATCCAACTTCAATAACTGCAGTAGTTGAGGATATGAAGACAGGTAAAATATTAGCTGCTTCACAGCGTCCAACGTTTAATCCGCAGACTAAAAAAGGTTTGACCAAATCATATAGAAATATTTTAGTTCAAGATACATATGAGCCAGGTTCTGTCTTTAAAATACTATCGTTTGCTGCTGTAGTAAATAGTGGTAATTATAATCCGAATGAGTATTATCGTTCAGGTTCAGTAAACGTTGGGGGATCTACTATTCACGATTGGTTGACCTCTGGTTGGGGAACTATTCCATTTTCACAAGCCTTTGAACGTTCAAGTAATACTGGGTTTGTTAAGTTAGAACAAAAAATGGGTTCGAAAACTTGGAAGAAATATTTGAATAAATTCCATATTGGAGAAAAAACAGGTATCACTCTTCCTGGAGAACAACCAGGTTTCATTTCATTTAAAACCCCAGTCGATCAAGCGGTTACTGCATTTGGCCAAGGCGTAAATGTTAATGTAATGCAGATGATGCAAGCATATAGTTCATTAGCAAATAATGGTCAAATGGTAAAGCCACAATTGGTTGATAAAGTTACCGATTCAGATGGCAATATGATTAAAGGATACGAAATTCAAAAAGTAGGGTCACCTATTTATAGCAGTAAAACTCGAAAAGTTGTTTTAGCTAACATGAAACGAGTTCTTAACAAACAGTCAGGTACTGGTAATGCTTATAAGATGGGGAATGCAGATATCGCTGTGAAGACCGGTACAGCACAAATTGCCAATCCAAAAGGTGGCGGATATCTCAAAGGTGATAGCAATTATATCTTCTCAGTGGTCGGCGTTTACCCAGCAAGTAATCCTAGATATTGTGTTTATCTGACGATTAAACAGCCTCATTTAGTAGGTGGTGCTACTGCTGAAAAGATCTTAGCATCTATTTTTAAGCCAATGATGAGTAGAATTATTTCTATGGCCAAAAATGATGATACTTCAACTACTGTTAGTGTGCCAGACTTTAAGAACTTAACTTATAGCCAAGCTCTAGCTAAGGCAAAACAAGTGGGACTCAATTTGGTTAAAGTTGGCGACGGTGACAGAATTACCGAACAAGGCCTTAAAAAGGGCGAAAAGTTGGAATCAGGGGATAAAATATTTGTATCTACCTCTGGAAAAGTTGTTTGTCCTAATATGAAAAATTGGAGTATAAATGATTTGCATCAATTTACCAATTTGACAGATGTTAAATTTAGTATAAAGGGAACCGGAACTGTTTCTAGTCAAAGTATAGCTGCAGGAACAGAATTAAAAGCCGGAAAGAAAATAAAAGTTAATTTAAAGGAGTAGCATAGAATGAGTATTATGCTAGCAAGTTGTATTGCTTTAGTTAGTTCACTAGTGTTGACGGTAATTTTTTTACCTGTCTTGATTAATTTCATGCATTCTCACCATGAGGGGCAAGAAATTCGTGATGAAGGGCCTAAATGGCACCAAAAGAAGTCAGGAACGCCTACAATGGGAGGAACCATCTTTGTAATTGCGGCAGTTATCTCTGTTATTTGGGTAGCTGCCTGGCAACATAGTTTAAACAAAGTTGTCTGGATTTTAGTAATCAGTTTATTAGGATATGGAATTATTGGTTTTCTTGATGATGGTATTAAGCTTTACTATAAGCGTAATTTGGGATTAAGAGCTTGGCAAAAGTTGGCATTGCAAATTATTATTGCCGTTGTAATTGTCTTGATTGCCTCAAGCGATCATTTTCAATTTGGTTTATATATTCCTTTTGCAGGTGTTGTTCATAGTATTGCATTATTTACTATCTTCATTATTTTCTGGCTGGTTGGTTTTTCTAATGCTGTTAACCTTTCAGATGGTCTTGATGGTTTAGCAACTGGTTTATCAATTGTGGCATATGGTACATATGCTTATATTGCATTTAAACAAAAGAATTTTGCCGTTTTGGCTTTTTGTATGAGTGTGATCGGTGGATTAATTGCCTTCTTTATTTTTAACCATAAGCCGGCTAAAATCTTTATGGGGGATGCGGGTTCACTTGCTCTTGGTGGTGGACTTGCAACCGTAAGTATTATGCTTAACAGACCATGGTCATTATTACTTATCGGTATTGTATTTGTTTGTGAAACTGCTAGTGTAATTTTACAGGTTATTTCATTCCAAACTACAGGTAAGAGAATTTTTAAGATGACTCCTATTCACCACCACTTTGAAATGCTTGGTTGGTCAGAATGGAAAGTTGATATTGTCTTTTGGCTTGTTGGCTTAATTTGTAGTATTTTGTATTTAGCAATTTGGGGATAAAAAATGAAAGATATTAAAACTTATGATAATAAGAATATTTTAGTTTTAGGATTAGGAAAAAGTGGCTTTGCAGTTAGTGAACTTCTTTTAAAATTAGGTGCTAATTTAACTTTAAACGATAAAGCTGATCTTGATAAAAATGAAAAGGCACAAGAATTAAAAGCTAAAGGTGTGCGCGTAATTGGCGGATATCATCCAGTTGATTTGCTTGAAGAAGAACATTTTGATTATTTAGTTAAAAATCCAGGTATTCCGTATGAAAATCCAATGGTTAAAAAAGCTGAAGAATTAGATATTCCAATTATCACTGAACCTGAAGTTGCTTTAAGCTGTAGTGACGCTCCTTATGTATGTATTACTGGTTCAAATGGTAAGACTACTACTGTAATGCTTACACAAAGAATTTTGGATCATCATTTACAAAAAACAGGCCATCATGCATATGCAGTTGGTAATATTGGTGTTCCTATTTCAGAAGTAGTTCCTAAAGCTACTAAAGATGATATTTTAGTAGTTGAAATTTCAAGTTTCCAATTATTAGGTGTAACTGATATTAAGCCTAAGGTAGCAGCGATTGTTGATATCTATAATAATGTTCACCTTGATTATCATAAGACTTTCGAAAATTACGTTGATGCTAAATTAAACGTTACTAGAACTCAAAATAGCGATGATTACTTTATTGCTAACTTTGATCAAAAAGATATTTTGGCAAAAGAAAAAGAAGTATCCCCAGCCAAAATGCAGACTTTCTCAGAAACTGATCACAATGCTGATTACTTTATTGGTGATGAGTATCTTGAAAGTCAAGACGAAAAGATTATGAAGATTGCGGATATTAAACTTCCAGGCGTTCATAATTTACAAAACAGTCTTGTAGCAATTGCAATTGCTAAACTTATGGGAGCAGATAATGAAGATATTGCTGCTGTATTAAGTACTTTTACTGGTGCTAAACATCGTTTACAATATGTAACAACACTTGATGGACGTAAGATTTATAATGATTCTAAGTCGACTAATATTGAAGCTGCTACGGTAGCTATTCCTGCGTTTAAAGAACCCGAAGTTTTGATTGCAGGGGGACTAGACAGAGGATTTACATTTGATGATTTAGTTCCATTATTTAAGAAACATGTTAAATCAATTGTACTTTATGGTGAAACTAAATATTTATTAGCTGATGCCGCTAGAAAAGCAGGTATTAAGGAGATTGTAATTGTTAATACCCTTCAAGAAGCAGTTCCTAGAGCATATGAATTAACTGAACCAGGTGATGTAATACTATTTTCACCTGCATGTGCTTCATGGGATCAATTTAGAACTTTCGAAGAACGTGGCGATTACTTTGTTAGATTTGTTGAGGAATTAAAAACTAAATAAAAATGAGAGTTATATTTACAGGTGGTGGCACAGGTGGTCACATTTATCCAATCATGGCAATTATTGAACGTTTGAAAGAACGTGGCATTAGTAAAAACGATGAAATCTTATTTGTAGGTACACAAAAGGGATTAGAATCAAAAATTGTGCCTGCTGCAGGTGTTAATTTTGAAACAATCCAAATTCAAGGATTTAATCGTAAACACCCGTTAAAAAATTTTGAAACAATTAAATTGTTCTTCCAAGCTACCAAGAGCGCACGTAAAATTTTGCAAGAATTTAAACCCGATGTCGTTTTAGGTACTGGTGGTTATGTGAGTGGTGCTATGGTATATGAAGCTGCAAAAATGCATATCCCTACTATGATTCATGAATCAAATTCTGTTGTCGGATTAGCTAATAAATTCTTGGGGCATTATGTTGATAAGATTTGTTATACTTTTGATGACGCAGCTAAAGAATTCCCTGAGAAAAAGAAATTGGTAAAAACAGGAAATCCGCGTTCACAACAAGTTTTAGGTCTTCATGAAGATAAGGTGAACTTGCAAAAAGAATTAGGCTTAAATCCGCAAATGCCAACTGTCTTAGTATTTGGTGGATCTCGTGGTGCATTAGCAATTAACCGAATTATGCTTAAATCTTTGATGGAACTTAAGAAAAAGCCATATCAAATTATTTGGGCTACTGGTACCTACTACTTTGATTCTGTTCAAAAGAAATTAGAGGGCGTTGACTATGGTGATAACATTAAGATTTTGCCATATATTCAAAATATGCCTGCATTACTTCCAGAAATGACATGTGTTGTTTCAAGATCTGGTGCAACAAGTATAGCTGAATTTACTGCTTTAGGTGTACCTGTCATTTTAATTCCTAGTCCAAATGTAACTCATAATCACCAAATGAAGAATGCGCTTGATTTAGAAAAAGCAGGTGCTGCATTAGTAATTCCTGAAGATGATTTAAATCCTAATAATTTCGTTTCTTCTATTGATCATATTTTATTAGATGAAAAATATGCTAATGAAATGAGTGAAGCCTCAAAAGCACTTGGAGTACCAGATGCATCTGATCAAGTAATTAAAGTGATGGAAGAAATTTCACGCTAAGAAGGTAGGTGAGGCAGATGGCAAAAAAACCGGTAACTAAAATTGATCCAAGAAAAGAATTATCACCTTACTTGAATCATGAGTTTAACCAACAAAAAAATAGTCGCAAATCTAAAGCAAAGATTTCTGCCTCACTTTCTAGTTTACAGGCAGAAAGACGTAGGTCATTAAGGCGCAGGCTCGGGTTAATAATGACGATTTCAATCTTAGCAATTGCGGCTTTAGGGTACTATATTTCTCCGTTGGCAAATATTAGTACGGTAAAAGTAGTAGGAACTACTGATTTACCAGTTAAGGAAATTGTTAAGATATCCAAAATTAAGGCCAGCGATAAAGTATTTGATTATCTATTTCAACAAAAGGATCTAAGTCAAAAATTATCTAGGAAATATCCGGAGATTCAAAGTGCTCAAGTGCATTTAGGTCATGTAAATCAATTAATTTTGCAAATCAATGAACGTAAAACTTTGGGATATTTAAAAGATGGCGATAGTTATCGTAAAATTTTAGATAATGGTAAATTAGCTACTAAGTCAGTAAAATGGTCACAAGTAGATCAAGATAAGCCCGTTTTTGTTGGATATAGTAAGTCGGCTCCTTTAAAAGAAGACCTTAAGTTGTTTGATAGTTTGCCTAAAACATTCAAAGATCAGGTAAAATTATTAAGTGGAAATACCAGACGAGATTCCCAAGTTATTTTGGTTATGAAAGATGGCAATGTAATAATTGGTAATATTTCAACTTTGAAGAGTAAAGTTAAATATTATGATACGATTAAATTAAAGGCCGGAAAGAATAGTCTAATTGATTTGGAAATAGGTGCATTTAGTAGACCATTAACCTCGAGTGAAAAGAATGCTTATGGTTTATCATAGCGTGTTTACAGAATCATATATGTTAAAATTTTTAATGGTAAGTATTATGGGGGCTTAATTTTGGAGAATTCAAATCTTTTAGTGGGACTTGACATAGGAACCACGAGCGTAAAAGCCGTTGTTGCAGATTCTGGAAAAGTTATTGGCGCAGTCACTACGCCAAATTCTGGGATGCGACATGGACAAATTGTTGATATTGACCAAACTGCAGCGGCAATTAGTCGTGCACTTAAAGGTGTGGCAGAAAAGACAAATGCTAAAATTTATAGTGTTGTTGCAGGTATTCCTGTTGGAATGCTTCAATTGGAGACCGCTACAGGTTTTGCTAATGTAGGTGAACAAGGTCAAGAAGTTGATAATAATGATGTTAGAAGAACGATTCAATCTGCAATTCGTTCAGCAGCAAAAGATAATCGCGAAGCAATAACTTTTTTGCCAAGTAGATTTTTGATTGATGGTAAAACAGAAGTCGATGATCCTAGAAAGATGATTGCGCGTTCTTTGGGTGTAAGTGGAATTTTGCTTACAGCACCTACTGGTCCACTTCATAATATTAAAAAAGCAATTGAACGTGCTGGATATCATAATAACTTTTTTGTACCTACTCCTTTGGCAATCTCTAGTGTTGCTTTAAGCGAAAGTGAAAGAACTTTTGGTTCTGTTATAATTGATCTTGGTGGCGGTGTAAGTACTGCTACTGTCATTAAAGAAGGTCAAATTAAGTATGCGAATATTGACTTAGAAGGCGGAAGCGATATTACTAATGATATTTCTACTGTCTTAAGCATTTCTAAAAGTGATGCAGAACAAATTAAATTAGACTATGGTTTTGCGGATCCAAACTTTGCTTCAAAAAATGATAAATTTTCTGTTAATAGTGTTGGCGCAAATGGTCAACATATGGTTGATGAAGTATATCTTAGTGAAATTATTAATGCAAGAGTTGAACAAATTTTGACTAGACTTGGTAAAGGCCTTGCCAAGCATAATGCTTTAAAGCAACCTGGTGGAATTGTAATTACTGGTGGTACTAGTTTATTACAAGGAATTGACACTTTGACAGCCAATGGCTTAAATGTAAAAGCTCGTATTTATCAACCTGACCAAATCGGAATGCGAAACCCTATTTATACAGCAGCTTATGGCATTGTAAATTACTCTTATAGAATGTCAGAAATTGATTATCTTGTTAATGGCGTAATTTATGGTTTTGGTGAAATTGCTACTGAAGAAACAGAATCTAAGCCAAAAAGTTCCAAGATTTCTAAAAGAACGGTTTCTAGTAGTGAAAGTGAAGCCAAAGAAGCATATAATAGAGGCAAAATGTCCGCAGATGATTCTACTGAGGACGAAGAAAATAATAAAGAAAAAACAAATGGCTTGAAGAGTTTCTTTAAGAAATTCTTTGATTAAAGGTGGTTAATTTAATGGATTTTACATTCGATTCAGACGACAATAAAAATGCTGTCATCAAAGTTATTGGTGTTGGCGGTGCCGGAGGCAATGCTGTTAACCGAATGATCGACGATGGCGTGCAAGGTGTTTCATTTATTGCAGCAAACACAGATGTTCAAGCTTTAAATAGTAATAAAGCTGAAAATAAGATTCAGTTGGGGCCTAAATTAACACGTGGTTTAGGTGCTGGTTCACATCCTGAAGTTGGACAAAAAGCTGCCGAAGAAAGTGAACAAACAATTGAAGATGCACTTAAAGGTGCAGATATGATTTTTATCACTGCTGGTATGGGCGGTGGTACTGGTACTGGTGCTGCTCCTGTAGTCGCAAAAATCGCCCGTGAAACAGGGGCATTGACTGTGGGTGTGGTTACACGTCCATTTAGTTTTGAAGGCCCTAAGCGCTCAAAAAACGCTGCAGAGGGGATCTCTCAATTAAAGCAATATGTTGATACTTTGGTTATCATTGCAAACAATCGTTTACTTGAAATGGTTGATAAGAAGACCCCTATGATGGATGCGTTTAAAGAAGCAGACAATGTCTTAAAGCAAGGTGTTCAAGGTATTTCAGATTTGATTACTTCAACTGACTACGTAAACTTGGACTTTGCTGATGTTAAGACAGTTATGGAAAACCAAGGTGCCGCTTTGATGGGGATTGGTCGTGCTAGTGGTGAAAATAGAACTGTTGAAGCAACTAAGTTAGCAATTTCTTCACCACTTCTTGAAGTTTCAATTGATGGTGCTAAGCAAGTACTACTTAACATTACTGGTGGACCTGATCTTACTTTGTTTGAAGCTCAAGATGCTTCAGAAATTGTATCTAAGGCTGCAGGTGACGACGTAAACATTATCTTTGGTACATCAATCAATCCTAACTTAGGTGATGAAGTAGTAGTAACAGTTATTGCTACAGGTATTGATTCTGAAGCTGAAGAAGCTGCTTCAAAGCAATTACCAGGAAGAAGCCACCAAATTAAGGCACAACCTAAGAAAGAAAGCGAACCCGCTCAAAATAATGATGTCGTTCAACCAAAGGTTCAAACTGTTGATCGTCCTGAAACTATTCAACCAGAAAATAATGTTTCAGAACCTGAAGTTAAGAAACCAAAGCAAACTATGGTTGATCCAACTAGTGTGTGGGATTTAAATAATAATCAAGATAATCAAAGAAGAAATACTAAACCTGCTGAACCTGAAGAAGATAGCGAAAAGTTTAATGCGTTTAGTGACCAAGAACAAGAAGGTATTTCTCAAATTGAAACTAGTGCACAAGACACAAGTGACGATAACAGCGATATTCCATTCTTCAAGCACCGCGGTGAAAACTAGTTTTGGAGGTAGATGTAGATGGCTTTTGACAAATTAGGTAGATTCTTCGGTATTTCTAATGACGATGAATTAGCAAATGATGAAGAATACACTACACAAAATGAAGAAAATAATGAAGACTTGCCTCTCAACTCTATTAATCGTGATAATGTAGTTTCAATCAAATCAGGATTGAACTCATCTAAGAGCAAGATTGTTTTGTATGAGCCACGTGTCTATTCTGATGCTAAGGATGTAGCACAAAATTTATTAAATAATAAAGCGGTAGTCATTAATTTTAGCAGAATGGAAGATAGCTCAGCTCGTAGAATTGTAGATTTTATTACTGGTACTGTGTATGCCTTAAATGGTGAAATTCAACGTATTGGTGACAAGATCTTTTTAGCTACTCCACCTAAATTTGTTACTGATGGTAAAATTAGTGATTTAGTGGATAAGAAAGATAATTTAAGTTAATGTTTAATGTATTGCATTTAATTTATATGATCCTTACTTGGCTTTTATGGCTTTATAGTCTTTTTATCGTAATTGATGCAATTATGAGCTGGTTACCTATGCTGAGTAATTCAGTAGTAGGTAGATTTTTGGATAAGATTGTAGATCCATATTTGAATTTGTTTAGAAGAGGGCCATTTGCCAAACTAGCTTATTCAACAGGAATAGATATTTCTCCAATAAATAGGATTGTTTATTTTATATTTCGTTCAAAATTATGTTTTAGTTTGGATATTTAATATTTTGTTGAGGTTAGTAGGGTAGTGGAGCGTAGACAAGCAAGTAAGTTTTACCCACATTTTAATCAAGAAGAAAGACCAGTAATTGACTATTTTACTGGTCTTTTTAATCAGCTCATTTTTAAACATGAACCGATTTTAACTTCTTTTTTGGATCCGGGTAAGCGAAATATTTTAAAAACAATAGTTGGTAATGATGCATTTATTCAAGAATATGGTGGCTATGCCAATGCAGAGAAAAAGCGAGTATATTTAAGTGAAGAATGGGTAAATCTTCGACCAGATAATTATCAAATTCAGCCGTATGAAATTGAATATCCTCAAAAATTCGTTAAAATTACACATAGTTCCATTTTAGGTACACTTGCTAATTCAGGCATTAATACTGATGCTTTTGGAGATATTATTACTGATGATAATGGAACTTGGCAATTTTTTGCTAAAAAAGAATTAACCGATTTTTTTGAAGAACAAGTTGATCGAATTGGAAGAACGCAAGTTAAACTTAAACCAATATCATTTAAAAACGTTATAGTACCTGAGGACGATTCTATTGAAAAAACTGAAATAATTGCATCCATGAGAGTAGATGCGGTTTTATCTGGAATAAGTAAACAGAGTCGTGGTCAAATTCAGAAAATGATTGATTCTAAATTGGTCAAATTAAATTGGCATGATATAACAGGTTCTAATATAATGGTAAAAGAAGATGATGTCTTAAGCTTAAGACATTTTGGTCGAGTTTTAATTGAAAATGTTTCGGCTACAAGAAAAGGTAAGTATAAGGTGGTGCTAAAACTTTGGCAGACAAAGAAATGCAATTAACCCCGATGGATATTCATAATAAAGAATTTAAGCCTCGAGGCCGTAATGGATACGATCGCTATGAAGTTGATAATTTTTTAGATGAAGTTGTTGACAATTATGGTGATGCTCTTGATGAAGTTGTTGATTTGAAGAATACTGTTATTTCTTTAAATAAAAAGATTGATGACTTACAAGCTCAAGTGGACGAATACAATGAAAAGAAAAAGTCATTGAATAAATCCCTTATCTCAGCTCAACAAACTGCTGATGAATTAAGAGAAAAGGCAGAAGCAGAAGCTAAAAGCATGATTGAAAATGCTAAAAAACAAGTTGAAGTTGATACAGATTATCAAAAACAGCAAAGAGATGTTATTGAGGGTGATTATAAGCGTTTAAAGAAGCAAGTGGGTGAATTTCGTAGCCATATTCAAGCAATGCTTCAAGCAGAAATTGATAATCTAAATGATGAAGATTGGCAACGTGCTTTGGATAAATACTTCCATACAGACCGTTTTTATCCAGGTGGTGACGCAGAACCGATTCCTGCAATTTCAGATACGGATATGGACGATTATGATGAAGGTGAAGACATATTAATCGACGATGAACATGATGAAGATATTGACAACGACGATGAAAATGACGTAAACTCTTCTCAAGACCCTGATGATGAAGCGGAGAGTCCTGCTCCACAACCAATGACAGGGGATAGTCCAAATCATGAGACAATTAGTACTAGAGATGATACAAGTAAGTTGAATCCAACTATTGTCTTTCCGGACGATTATAAAAAATAATAATTAGATTGACAGTAAAACTTAGTGGCGATTCAGCGAGTTAGAGATGGTGTGAGACTAACATAAGTGCCCAAAAGTTGATCGGCTGCCATATTGATCTAAGCGTTTTTTGCACGTTACGCAAAAGTAAGTGGAATTCTTTTTAGAATTCAATTTAGGTGGTACCACGATTAACCTCGTCCTAATTTGGACGAGGTTTTCTTTTTAGAAAGGATTTTATTAATGAGAATTAAAGATACTCTTAATTTAGGTAAAACTAAATTTAAGATGCGCGGTAATTTACCTGTTCGTGAAGCTGAATGGGAAAAAGAATGGGAAGATAACCATTTGTATGAACAAAGATTAAAGTTAAACGAAGGTCATCCTCGTTTTGATTTACATGATGGCCCTCCATTTGCCAATGGTAACATTCATATGGGACACGCTTTGAACAAGATTTCTAAAGATATTATTGTTCGTTACAAGAATATGAATGGTTACTATGCACCATATGTGCCAGGTTGGGATACTCACGGACTTCCTGTGGAACAACAACTTGCTAAAAAGGGCATTGACCGTAAGACTATGGATCGTGCTAAATATCGCGAACTTTGTCGTCAATATGCTGAAGAACAAGTTCAAAAGCAAATGACTGACTTCAAGCGCTTGGGTGTTATGGCTGATTGGGATAATCCATACATTACTCTTCAACATGAATTTGAAGGTCAAGAAATTCGTGTATTTGGTGAAATGTACAAGAAAGGCTACATTTACAAGGGTAAGAAACCTGTTTACTGGTCATGGTCAAGTGAATCAACTTTAGCTGAAGCAGAAGTTGAATATAAAGATGTAGAAGCAAATTCTATCTTTGTAGCTTTTCCAGTAGTGGATAGTAAAGGTATTATTGATCCAAAAGATACCTATTTTGTAATTTGGACTACTACTCCTTGGACTATTCCAGCTAACGAAGCAATCTGTGTTAACCCTAAATTTGATTACTCTGTAGTTCAAGTTGGTGACAAGAAATACGTTGTAGCAACTGGTTTACTTGATAAGGTAGCTGAAGAAATTGGTTGGGATGACTACAAGGTTGTTCAAACTGTTAAGGGTGCAGACATGGAATACATGAAAGCAAAGCACCCACTTTATGACAAGGAAAGTCTTGTAACTGAAGGTTTCCACGTAACTTTAGATGATGGTACTGGTTTAGTTCATACTGCACCAGGCTTTGGTGCTGATGACTTTAACGTAGGTCAAAAATATGATTTGCCAGTATTCAGTCCAGTAGATGCACATGGTCGCTATACTGATGAAGTACCAGAACTTGAAGGTATGTTCTACCAAGATGTAGATAAGTTGATGGTTGAAAAACTTAAAGATGCGGGTGCACTTCTTAAGCTCAAGGTATTTACTCACTCATACCCACACGACTGGCGTACTAAGAAGCCTGTAATCTTTAGGGCTACTACACAATGGTTCGCTTCAATTGCTCCATTTAGAGATCAAATTCTTGAACAAATTGATAATGCTAAATTTATTCCTTCATGGGGTAAGACACGTCTTTACAATATGATCAAGGATCGTGGTGATTGGGTAATTTCACGTCAACGTGCATGGGGTGTTCCACTTCCAATTTTCTATGCAGAAGATGGTACTCCAATTGTTACTCCAGAAACAATTGAACATATTGCAGAAATCTTCGATAAAGAAGGTTCAAATGCTTGGTATACTCATACAGCTAAGGAATTATTACCAGAAGGCTTTACCTCAGAACATTCACCAAATGGTGAATTTACTAAGGAAAAGGACATCTTAGATGTTTGGTTTGACTCAGGTTCATCTTGGTCAGGGGTAATGGAAAAACGTGATGGTTTGCATTATCCTGCTGATTTATACCTTGAAGGTAGTGACCAATACCGTGGCTGGTTTAACTCAAGTTTGATTACTTCTGTTGCTGTAACTGGTAAGGCACCATATAAGGAAGTTTTATCACAAGGATTTGTTCTTGATGACAAGGGACACAAGATGTCTAAGTCACTTGGTAACGTAATTTCACCTAACGATGTAATTAAACGTATGGGTGCTGAAATTATCAGACTTTGGGTTGCTCAAGCTGATACTACTTCAGACGTGGCAGTTTCAATGGGTATCTTGCAACAATCTGCAGAAAGCTACAGAAAGATCAGAAATACTTTCCGTTACATGCTTGCTAACACAAGTGATTTTGATCCAAAGGAAAATGGTGTAGCATACGATGATCTTCGTTCAGTTGATCAATACATGGAAATTAAGTTAAATGACTTAGTTGCAGAATGTCTTGCAGCATATGATAAATTTGACTTTACCACTGTATTTAAGAAGATTTTCAACTTTATTTCAAATGATCTTTCAGCATTTTATCTTGATTTTGCTAAAGATGTTCTTTACATCGAAGGTAAAAACAGTCTTGAACGTCGCTCTATGCAAACTGTTATTTACGATGCAGCAGTTAAATTGACTAAGATTTTGACTCCAATCTTGCCACACACTATGGAAGAAATCTGGGGCTTCTTGAAGGAACCTGAAGATTATGTACAACTTGCTAATATGCCTAAGGTTGAGAACTATACAAATCATGATGAGCTCCTTGAAAATTGGGGTAAATTCATGAATTTACGTGATGATGTCTTAAAGGCACTTGAAGATGCAAGAAATAAGAAGTTAATTGGTAAGTCATTTGAAGCAGCTGTAACTATTTATCCAGATAAGGAAACCAAGGCTATGCTTGATGATTTAGATGCTGATTTCAGACAAATTTTAATTGTTTCTAAATTAACTATTGTTGATGGTGAAGCACCTGAGAATGCTGAAAAATTGAACAATGCAAGCATTGTAGTTGAACATGCCGAAGGTGAAGTTTGTCCTCGTTGTAGAATGATCAGAACAGATATTGGTGAAGATCCTAAGTTGCCAGAACTTTGTGAACGTTGTGCCAAAATCGTAGAAGAAGATTTTCCTGAAGCAGCTCAAGAAGGATTGGAAGAATAATGCGTTTAGGTACTGTTAAGCAATTTGATGACGGTAGCAGTTATGGCTTTATTGAAGATGATAAAAATCATAAATCATACTTTGTTTTTTATAAGGCCATTAAAGAAGAAGGCTATAAATCATTGCGAGTTGGTGACCGAGTTAAATATCAATTAGCTCAAGGAAAAAATGGCTTACAATGTGTCAATGTATATTTAGCCTAAGAAAGGGTATGAGACCTAGTGGATTTAAAAGAAACAGAAATCTCATCACAACAAATTTTTCAAGGACGAATTTTAGATTTATCTGTTCGTACGATTAAGCTTCCTAATGGCGAAACAGCAACTAGAGAAATAATAAAGCATCGTCCAGCATCTGGCGTTATAGCAATTAATGATGAACAAAAAATGCTTTTAGTTAAGCAATGGCGCGAAGCGATTAAACAAATTACGTTAGAAATTCCAGCTGGATTAATTGATCCTACTGATGCTAGCCCGTTAGGTGCTATGAAGCGTGAATTAAATGAAGAGGGTGGCTATAAGGCCGATTATTGGGAAAAGGTGAGCGAATTTTATTCTTCACCTGGTTTCTGTGACGAAAAAATGTATCTCTTTTATTGCGATACATTAACTAAATTGCCTGATAAGCGTTCACTCGATGCAGATGAATTTTTAACTGCTGATTGGTATAGTTTAGATGAACTAAAGAATTTATTAGCTGAAGGAAAAATTGTTGACGCGAAAACTATTTATGCAATAACAGTTTGGGAAAACATGTTATTACGTAATGCGCAGGCCGACAATAAGGAATAAAATGGCAGAAAAACGTTCTGATTACCGTAAAAAGCAGAAAAAAAGTTTAATAGATAAAGTAAAGTCTGCTTTTTCAAATAATGATTCAGAAGAAGTTGATGTCAATCCTGATTTTAAAAGGGAAAGTTCAACCTCGCAGGGTAAAAGGCGCCCTTTAAATGGGAATGGACAAGAATTTTATCAACAAGATGAAACTATTGATAAAGAAATAGTACAAGAGAGTAAATCTTTAAGACTGAAAAAAAGATTAAATCGTGCTATTCTGTTAGTAATTGTACTAATTGTTTTGGTGCTACTTGCACTGTTTCATTTATAATTTGGAAATGAGGAATAAAATGAAGATTGCGATTATCGTTCCAATGGCTGAAGAAGCTGAATTTTATCGTAATCATTTCCATTCAGAAAATAAAGAAATGTTCGGATCAACTGAATTCGAACATTTTTCTGTTAATGGCAATGATGTATATTTGGGTTTAAGTGGTATTGGTAAAGTCCAAGCAGCTATGAATCTTTCAAGTTTGTTAACAAGTGTTGACATAGATGTAATATTTATGACTGGTTCAGCTGGTGCACTTAAGGAAGATGTTCATCAAGAAGATCTAGTTTTACCAAATGCATTTGCCTATTATGATGCCCATAATACTGCAGCTGGTGATTATGTAGAAGGACAAATTCCTCAACAGCCAGCTCAATTTGTACTTGATTCACCAGAGCGTGCAGCTTTTGCAAATTACTTAAAGAAGCAAAAGGTTGCTTTTCGTGAAGGATTGGTTGTAACAGGTGATTCATTTATTGCTTCAAATGAGCAAAAAGATATGATAAAGAAGAACTTTCCAGATGCCTTATGTGTTGAAATGGAAGGAGCAGCTTTTGCGCAAGTCGCTAATGCATTTAAGAAACCATTAGTTGCTATGCGAGCAATTTCTGATAATGGTGATGGCTCAGCTAACGAAGACTTTGATACTTTTGTAAAGAAAGTAGGAGCTAAGGCAGCTAAATTAATTAGTGATTACGTAGAAGAGTTGAATTAATAAGTATAAGTTGCAATATTCTTATTTTTTAAGTGACATATATTGTGCTTTATTCTGTGAAGCTGTTAAAAAATTAATCTGAAAATAAATAGTTGCTTTTAAAAAGAAAGTAACTTATTATAAATAAGTGAGGAAAATTATGGCAAATACAGTTGTGATTAATGGTGATAAACGTAAGTTTACGTTAAATGCTGAATTAAAATTATATGCTTTAATTGATGCTGGTTTCGTAAAGACCGCTAAGGGGAATTTTAATTATGAGCATCCTCTGTATAATGATTCACCTTATAATGCACCAACTAAATTAAAGATAACTATTAATAAAGCTTTAGATCATTGGACTATGGTTGTCACTGATCGCAGTGGTTTGCAGAAAGTTAATATTTTTAAGAATAAGCAATTAGCTCCAACAGTTGAACTTTTGGATTATATCTTAAAGGATTTGGAGGAGCGCAAGATAATTGCTCAGGTAAAGGATTGATTGGATAATGGTTGACAATAGTAAGATTAGAGTAGTTGTTGGAATGAGCGGCGGTGTTGATTCATCCGTATCAGCACTTTTGCTCAAACAACAAGGCTATGATGTTGTCGGCGTCTTCATGAAAAACTGGGATGATACCGATGACTCAGGTGTTTGTACTGCTACAGAAGATTACGAAGATGTAAAAAAAGTTGCCGATAAAATTGGTATTCCATACTATTCAATTAATTTTGAAAAAGAATACTGGCACCGCGTCTTTGAGTACTTTTTAGATGAATACAAGAAGGGCAGAACTCCTAATCCGGATGTTATGTGTAATAGCCAAATTAAGTTTAAGTCTTTCTTAGAATTCGCTATGGACCTAGATGCTGATTATATTGCGATGGGTCACTATGCTAAAACTATAACTGATGCAAATGGTGTAACCCATATGATGCGTCCTAAGGATGGCAATAAGGACCAAACTTATTTCTTGAGTCAATTGAGTCAAGATCAAATTAAGAAGGTTATTTTCCCATTGGCTAACTTAACTAAGCCTCAAGTTAGAGAAATTGCATTAGCAAATGGCCTGGTTACTGCTAAGAAGAAGGATTCTACTGGTATTTGCTTTATCGGTGAAAGAAACTTTAGAAAGTTCTTGAGCGAATTCTTGCCAGCTAAGTCAGGTAAGATGGTTACTCCAGAAGGTAAGGTTGTCGGTGAGCATGCTGGTCTTATGTACTATACTATTGGTCAAAGACAAGGCTTAGGCTTAGGTTCAACTAAGGAATCAACAGATCCATGGTTTGTTGTAGGTAAGGACTTAAAGAAGAATGAATTAATTGTTGAGCAAGGCTATGATAGTCCACTTCTTTACGCTAGTCGCTTAAAGGCTAGTGATATGTCATTCTTTACTGGCAAGCCTGATCATGACTTTGAAATGCACTGTACGGCTAAGTTTCGTTACCGTCAATGTGATATCGGTGTGACTGTTAAATATCATGCTGATGATAATACGGTAGATGTTTACTTTGATGAGCCAGCACGTGCCGTAACACCTGGTCAAGCTCTTGTTTTATATAATGGAGAAGAGTGTATTGGTGGCGGTAATATCGATGCTGCTTTCCAAGAAGATAAGCAATTACAATTGGTCTAATATCTTAAAAAGGACGTTCGAATCATCGAACGTCCTTTTGTTTGTGTTAAACTATTAATATTAACATAGACAATTTGGGGAGAATAGAAATGCAGATTTATTTTGTACGTCATGGAAAAACTGAATGGAATTTAGCCAGTCGTTTTCAAGGCGGGCATGGTGATTCACCATTATTACCACAAAGCTTAGAAGATATAAAAAAATTGGGTCAACATTTAATAGGCGTAAAATTTAGAGGAATTTTTGCTAGTCCGTTAGATCGTGCTTTTAATACTGCGCAAGGAATTGATAACGCAATGAATGCTAATTTACCTGTAGTAATTGATGAAAGATTGCGGGAATTTAATCTTGGTGATATGGAAGGGATGAAGTTCGAAGAAGCAGAGAAAAAGTTTCCTGAACAAATGAATAATTTTTGGCACCATCCTGATAAATATGACCCAACTGAACTTCATGGGGAAGACTATATGCATGTTATTGGTCGTGGTAAATCATTTGCTGAAGAAATGGCAAAGAGATTTCCAGATGACAATGATAAAGTTTTAGCAGTTAGTCATGGTGCAGCTTTATCAGCTATTATGGGAGGCCTTTTAGGCTATCCTTTAAAAGATATTCGAAAAAATGGTGGATTAAGTAATACTAGTCTAACTATACTTGAAACACTTGACGGAGGGAAAACATTTAAACCTGTTGTTTGGAATGAAACTAGTTATTTAGGCAGAAAGTTATCGAAGACGGATTCTCTATAATGGATAAAAAAATTGCACAACTTTATGATGAAGGCAAAGTAGATCAGGCGATTCATTTATTGGTTCAAAGAATAGATGATAAACCACAAAATGTTGATAATTATTTACAGCTATCAACCTATTTAATTGAGCAGGGAAGTTTAGATCAGGCACAACAATTGTTAGAACATGCTCAGCATTTGGTTAAAAAGCCTAAAGAATTAAATTATAATTTGGCTATTTGTTATTACATGCACGGAGATTTTGACAAAGCTTTAAATTTATTAGATCAAATTCCTAACGATGATTTAACGCTTTATCAAAAGGCGTTAACTTATTTAAAACTAGGTCAGAGTCAAAAGGCATTAGCATATGCATTAACAATTAAAAATATAGATGAACGTGCTCAGGAATTACTTGGGGATATTTGGATGAGCATGGGTAATAATGATATGGCTCGGCAGATGTACTTAAAGATTCCTTTAGAAAAACGAACAGCAAAGATCTATTTTTTATTGGGTGTATCAACTTTGGAAAAAGATCGTACTCAAGCAAAAGAATATTTTGATCGTGCCAAAAAAATGGATGAAAAATACTATAAACGTGCTATGGATCAATATGCTTCAATTATGAAGATGCTAAATGATAAGGAAAAGAAAAAATAATGGTCGAATTTACCGGTAGAATTAACGGGATCGTTTTCGAAAACGACAAAGATTTATATAAAATTTTAGATGTAGAAATTATTGGTTCGCTTGAAAATTATTCACGTGATGAAATAAAGGTAATCGGTAATTTTGGTGATATTCAAATTGGAAGTAGTTATCGCTTTGATGGTAAGCTGGTTATGCATGAAAAGTTTGGCCTACAATTCAGGGCCAGCAGTTATAAGCAAGTCTTACCACATGAGGAAGGCTCTTTAACAAAGTATTTAAGCTCTGATAAATTTCCAGGTATTGGTAAAAAAGCAGCTAATACTATTATCGATGAATTAGGATTAAATGCTTTAGACATTTTAAAAGAAAGCCCAGCTAAAATAGATACCCTGTCTTTAACAAGTAAGCAAAAAGATAGTTTATTATCTGGACTGAATACAATGGATTCATATTCGGAAATAGTATTAAAACTAGCTAAGTATGGGATTAATAAACGAGTTGCAGGTAAAGTGTACCAGCTCTATCATGGCGATAGTTTAGCTAAACTAGAAAAAGATCCCTATGTGGCAGTTAATGAAGTTGCAGGTTTTGGTTTTAAAACAGCTGATACTTTAGGTAAACAGTTAGATATCAGACTGGATGATCCTCGAAGAATAAAAGGGGCTATTTATCAAGTATTGCTAGATGCATTGAATGGTGAAGGAAATACTTATGTAACTTTAGCAGATTTATTAACGCAGGCTAATGAATTACTACAGATTGAACAATTTGATCCGATTGCTAACTGTATAAATGAATTGCAAGAACAGGGAAAAGTTGTTGTCAGTGGAGATACTGCTGCTTTACAAAATATCTTTCAGACTGAAATAGATATTGCTCGTTCAATGAAAAATTTGGTTCAAAACCAAGCTTTGCAAGAAAATGAAAGTTATGATGATGCAGAAATTGAAGCAGCGATTGAAGATGCTGAAGATAAACTAAAAATTAAATATGATGGTACACAAAAATTAGCAATTAAGAATGCTCTTAAGAATCCTATTTCAATTTTGACAGGTGGACCTGGGACCGGTAAAACTACTATTATTAATGGGATTTTGTTAGCATTAAGAAAATTGGCTGAAATACCTGCTGCTGCATTGTATAGTGATAATCCACCATTCTTATTGGCTGCCCCTACGGGAAGAGCTGCCAAAAGAATGGGTGAGATTACTGAAATTAGTGCTAAGACAATTCACCGGATGTTGGGTTTAGGTATTGGTGATATAGATACTAGTGAATTAAATGAATTGAATGGTGAAATTTTAATTATTGATGAAATGTCAATGGTTGATATGTTCTTGTTTAGACAATTATTATCTAGCATTAATCAGGTGAAACATATTGTCTTTGTAGGTGATAAAGATCAATTACCATCTGTTGGAGCAGGGAATGTTTTTAGTGATTTAATTAAATCAGGTGCGTTTCCTACTGCTATTTTGAAACAAATTCATAGACAAGGCGATGATTCAACTATTATTGCTTTAGCCCATGATGTTAATGAAGGTAAGGACGAGCAGGCTCTATTTAAAAAAACAAAAAATTATTCATTCATTAGCTGCCGCCCTGAACTGGTGGGGGATGCAGTAGGTCAAATCGTAGAATTAGCATTAAAACGTGGATTTGCTAAAGATGACATTCAAGTTTTAGGAGCAATGTATCATGGAAATGGTGGAGTAAACAATTTAAACGATATTATTCAAGATATTATGAATCCACCAAAAGCTAAGAGTAAATCTATTGAAGTCCATAATGAAATTTTTAGAATTGGAGATAGAATTTTACAGTTACAAAATAATCCGGAAAAAGACATTTATAACGGTCAAATCGGTAAAATTATCAGTATTGATGAAAATAATTCCCAAAAATGTATGGTAGCTAATTTTGATGATCGTGAAATAACTTTTAGTAAAAAAGATATGAATGACATAACTAGAGCATATGCAATTACTATTCATAAATCTCAGGGCTCAGAGTTCCCATTGGTTGTTTTAAATTTGACCATGCAAAATTTCGTTATGCTTAAACGTAATCTTTTGTATACAGCAATTACACGTGCTGAAAAAAATCTAGTACTTGTTGGCGATTCCCGTGCTTTTTTAGCTGCTTTTAAAACAGCAGGAAATGATCGAAAGACTGGTTTATCGGAAAAAATTTGTGAGCAACTTGATATTAAAACAAAAAATACTAGTGATGAAGATGAAAAAGTAAAAGAAAAAGAAAGTACTGAAGTGAAAAAAGAAAGTGAAGATTATATTTTAACGCCTGATAAGATATATTCTGGTGAGATCGATCCAATGATTGGTATGATAGATATTAAGTTGTAAAAAAAGCCCCATGATTCTTAATTCGTGGGGCTTTTAGAATATACAAAAGAGTGTTATAATTATTGCTTATAAACATATGTTCAGTTGGTGGTAATTTAGTAGTGAATATTATAATAATTATAAGTGCAATAGGTGTGTTAACCTATTATTTTTTTCGATCAAATAAGAATAAGGATAAAATGAAAAAAACTGAGCTTAGTGATATAGACAAAGAAGAATTAACAAAGATAGAAAAAATCGTAGGCAAACGCATACCATATACATTTGCCAATGAAAAAGGATTGGAATTTCAAATTATAGAATTTATTCGACCAGGTTATATTAAGCGAAGAATTTTTGATCATAGAGGTCATTGTCATTATTTGATTAAATATAATCTTGATCGATCAATTGTAGAATTTATTGAATTTGGAATCAAAGATGGTAATTTTTATCGTAAAACTGTTTTTGATTCAGATAAAGTTAAAGAAGAATTTTATCAAAATAATAAAAGGCGAGTTGCAAATATAGCACAGATAAAAGCAAATTTTAGTTATTACAAATCAATAATCAATGAAGTGCGTGCGATAATAATGCCTATTGAGGCAGATTTAAAACAATATGCTAAAGAGCTTGAAAATCATGCTTATTATCAAAAAGAATGGGTAAGTCGAAATAAGGTAACTAATTCACAAGAAGTATCTTCAATTACTAAAGTTGAAAAAATAGATTTTGCTAAAAAAAGGGATTTACGAAAAGCTTTAAATTCCAATAATATTACAAGAATTAAGGCAATTAACTCAGGTTTTAAAACTTATAATTCATTAGTCGAAAATTTTCAAAAACGTTTAGCTATGTTGCAATTAGATGATGTTAAATATTTACACTCAATGGATATTTTATCTAATAAAGATTTACTGAATATTAGTAATCTTCTTAGTGGCACAGCAGCTGAAGCATTAGTAAATAAAAAAATCCGAGAAGTTCAAGCTGGCAAAGAATTGATGTATAATCTAGTTTTACCATATCCATATAATAAAAAAGATAGTCTGGATAGTAATCAAATTGATCATTTAGTAATTGCAACTAGTGGAATTTTTTGCTTGGAAACAAAAGCGCGAACTATTAAACAAGGAGAATATGATACATCCGAGGATTATAATGATGTAGCAGATCAAGTTTCTAAACATAAGGAAAGTATCAAATATGTACTAGAAAAAAGCCATAATCCTGTAATTATTCAACTTTTAAAGCGAGTACCAATAGACAAGTTAATTCGTAATGTAGTAGTTTTTGTTAGTAGAACAGACGATAATTTTGAGCTTAAGAAAATAGATCGTTATACAAAAATGGATATTGAAGTAATACAATTGAGTGATCTTCAAGCATTAATGGTACGAGCTAAAGATAAGATAAGTTTACAGTCAGAGGAAATTGAAGCACTTAGAGAAGAATTAGCTAATAATAATAGTTTAGAGGAAGAAAAAGCATTTAAGAAGAACGTACTTCTGTTTAGTGAAGGTAATGATTTGGATGAACAAAAAGTAAATGAACAGCTATATCACGCTAATCAGATAATTAAACATATTGAACGAATAAATGGCTTGTTAGATAAATATTTAACTGATGCACGTAAATGGAAAAAGCAATATCAAAATTATCGGTACTGGAGAAAGTTTTATCAAGAAGTTAGTACTTTTACAAGTTCAAAAACTTACTTTAAATCACATCAAGAACACAAAAACATTTTGGATAAAATATAAAAATCGAGTCTAGAAATTTCCTAGACTCGATTATTTTAATAGATTAAAGTGGTTAATTTTAAAATTTACTTTAAAATTTTGTTTATCTACATCTTCACCATCAATTTGTGCATATTCAGGCTTCTTAGTTTCAACTTGGATTTCTTTTGCTTCAACATAATGAAATTCAGGTGCAGTAACATGGGAACCATTTGTTATTAGCTTACCAAAAAGAAATAAAGTTCTATTTAAATTTGGCTTTTCTACAATTACGGTATCTAAATGATGGCTATAGATATCAGCTTTAGGTAAAATAGCAAAGCCACCACCAAAATAGGGATGATTAGTGGTGGTGACTAAGTAAGCATCCCCATAACGTAAAGTTTGGTCAGCAGTTTTGACAGTAACTGCGAAAGTTTTTTGGTTAATTAGAGCTTTAACTACATTTAAACCATAAATTAAATTTCCTGAATTTATATGATTCAATTTCTTTTTTAAAGAAGTATGATTGCTCTGATGAACAACAAAAGCATCGAACCCTATGCCAAAATTATTTACAAAATATCCACTTGGTATTTCAGCTATATTTGATGTGAAATAGCCACAATCCACTTTTTCAGGTTCAGGATCTTGTAACAAATTATTAATTAATTGAAATGGATCATCAGTTAATCCGGCACCACGAGCAAAATCATTTCCTGTACCGGCTGGGAAATAAGTTATTGGAGTTTCAGGATAATGCGATTGTTTGATTCCGTTTAATACTTCATTGAAAGATCCGTCACCACCAACCACAATTAGTATGTTATTCTTAGCCGGATTGTTATTTGCATACTCACAAGCTAGTTTAGTTAATTCACCAGGATAATTACTTTTTTGTTGATCAAAAGGAATATTTAACTTGTTTAAAACTGCATGTAATTCTGTATTTGCCTTAATAGCATTGCCATTACCAGCTACTTCATTTACTAATAAATGTACATTAATTTTCTTACTCATATCGTGTTCTAATTTTATTAATAATAAAAGACTCCCGAAGGAGTCTTAATATTTATTTCTTTTCAATGATAATTGGTAAAATCATTGGACGACGTTCAGTCTTAGAATATAAAAAATCTGATAGATTTTCAGTAATTGCTTTCTTAATTTCGCTTTCCTTTGGTTTATCTGATTTAGACATTTCATTTCTAAGAACATGATATACATGTTTTTGAGCTTGGCTAATTAATTCTGTCGATTCACGCATATAAACGAATCCACGGCTGAGAATATCAGGACCAGCTAAAACACGCTTATGTTTATAATCTACTGTAGCAACAGCAACAACTAAACCTTCTTCGGAAAGAATTTGACGATCGTGGACAACAACATTACCAACGTCTGCTGTACCCGATGTATCAACATAAACATCACCGGCTGGAATCCTACCAGCTAGTCTTGCACCGTTAGGTCCAAAACAAACAACCTCACCATTTGATAAAACAAAAGTATTCTCTGCAGGCACCCCAGCTTGTTGAGCAAGCTGAGTATGAATAACTTGCATTCTGTATTCACCGTGAACAGGAATCATATATTTTGGTTTAGTCAAACGAACCATCATCTTCAATTCTTCTTGACCACCGTGACCGGAAGTATGGACATTATTAACACGTCCATGAATTACATTAGCTCCACCTTCCATTAACTTATTAATCAAGTGGTTAACGCTTAATGTGTTTCCTGGAATAGGGTTAGAAGAAAAGATTACTGTGTCGCCAGGTTGTAAGGTGATTTGTCTGTGAGTTCCATTAGCAATTCTTGATAATGCTGCCAATGGTTCACCTTGTGAACCAGTACATAAAATCATTACTTTATCAGGCGGTAATTTATTGATCTCTTCAGCATCTACAATTAGATCCTTAGGAATATCTAAGTATCCTAGATCAATACCATTATCGACACCATTTTCCATACTACGACCGAAAATTGCGACTTTTCTACCAGTATCTATTGCAGCTTGAATAGCTGTGGAAACACGATAAAGGTTAGATGCAAAAGTGGCAAAAATGATTCGTCCATGAATACCAGTAATAATATTATGCAATGACTGAGCTACAAATCTTTCAGACTTGGTAAATTGAGTAACTTCAGCATTCGTTGAATCTGAAAGCAATGCAAGCACGCCTTCATTTCCCAATTTAGCCATTTTTTGAAAGTCTGGCGCAGGTTGATCCATTACTGGAGTTAAATCAAATTTAAAGTCTCCAGTAAATACAACTGCACCCAATGGAGTATGAACAGCAATACCTAAAGTATCAGGAATGGAGTGGGTAGTTCTAAAGAATGAAACTGAAAGTTTCTTAAATTTTAAAACAGTATCCTCGTGTTCTTCATGTAGTTCTGTTGTCTTTAAAATGCCATGTTCTTCCAATTTACCTCTGATCAAAGATAGAGCAAAGGGCGTTGCATAAACAGGGATTTCTGGAATTTTCTCTAATAAAAATGGAATACCACCGATATGGTCTTCATGTCCGTGACTAACTACAAGAGCTTTAATTTTTTTGCGATTTTTGATTAAGTATGAATAATCTGAAATTACGTAATTAATACCTAATAAATCATCTTCGGGGAATTTGATACCACAGTCCATGATGATAATTTCATCTTGATACTGTACACAATACATATTTTTGCCAATTTCATGCAAACCCCCGATTGCATAAACGGCTACTTCATTATTTTTAATTCGCACTCTTTATTACTTCTTGTCGAACTTCGTTAACTTAAAGTCAGCGTGTTCTTTTTCGTAAGTTAAAGAATTACCTGTTAATTCTTGGATGAGTTCAATGTTATAGGGGGTATTGTCCTCAACCATAGTTCTTGCTTCGACCATATTGTCAGCTTCCATGTAAAGAGTTTGAGTGGTTTCTCTACGAGGATTGACAATCTTGTCTTTTTGATACAAAACTTTGTAAATCATGAATGATTCTCCTTAATTAATGTATAAACGTTCAATTTAGAGTAAAAATACTCAATAGCTATAAAAATTTTATCATATTTATAAAAAGAAGTATATAAATATGTTTTTGTTGAATGATTACTCTAATATTTTTTATGAATTTAGTTAATATTATTGACATAAAATAACATTGGTTGTACGATGAACGTGTAGTGAATGATTAATAAAAACTCATTTACTCGTTATAAGAAGTCTCTTCAATCTTCTTAATTCCCAATGTATGAGCCACTGGTCTAGTCACCCAGTGGTTTTTTATATCAAAAAAGCCTGCTTACGCAGGCCTTTTTTGTTAGTTAAATAACATTAGGAGATCACTACTGTATCTTCTTTGAGTGAATATGGATCCTTTTTGTTGATTCTGTCATAGAATAAGTGTCCATTTAAGTGATCAATTTCGTGAGATGCAACAATTGCTGGGTAATCCTTTAAACGAATTGTTTTTTCTTCACCATCAACTGTGTAGTAGTGAACAGTTAATTTATCAGGACGAGGAACGTAGCCATTGATTACTTCATCTACACTAAGGCAGCCTTCGCCTTCACTTAAACAAGCTTGGCGAACAGATTCAGAAATTATTTCTGGATTAACAAAAATGTCTTTAAAAATGATGTTACCTTGATCATCTGGAACTAAAAGTGCAGCCATTTTAACACCTTCGCCAACTTGTGGTGCTGCTAAACCAACACCTGCTCTAAGTTGATGTTTTTCTGCAATTTTAGGATCTTGTGAATTAATTAGATACTCCATCATATCATCTGCAAGTTTTTTATAGTGATCGCTAAGTGGAAAAGTTAAATCATCTGATACTCTTCTTAAAACCGGATCGCCATCACGTACGATATCTTTCATTAAGATCAAAATAAATTTCTCCTTTTTCAAAAAAATAACCTAAATATATTTTTACCATAATTTAAAGGATTTTGCTTAGTTTTAGCTAAAATAAATGAAAAGTTAACTTAAAGGTTAAGCGTTGACCCGCGTGCAGTTAGGTGGTAAAATTCACTAACGTAACTATACAGATCAAGAAAGAAGCACTTCGATAAGGCGCATTGCGTTACCGAAACTGTGACGAAGTCACAGTTTTTTTATTGAAGAGTGGGGAGGAATACTTTTGTCAGAAAAAAGAAGAGACGATCTTAGAAACATTGCTATCATTGCCCACGTTGACCACGGTAAAACTACTTTGGTTAACCAATTATTAAAGCAATCAGATACTTTGCCAGAACATATGAATCTGGAAGATCGTGCTATGGACTCAAATGCCATTGAACGTGAACGTGGTATTACTATTTTGTCTAAGAATACTGCTGTTCGATACAAGGGTACTACTATCAACATTTTGGATACACCAGGTCACGCGGACTTTGGTGGTGAGGTTGAACGTGTTATGCACATGGTTGATGGTGCCTTGCTTTTGGTTGATGCATATGAAGGTCCAATGCCACAAACTCGTTTTGTTTTAAAGAAAGCTTTGGAAGCCGGCGTAAAGCCAATTGTTGTTTTGAACAAGATTGATCGTCCAGGTGCACGTCCAAAGAAAGTTTTGGATGACGTACTTGAACTCTTCATTGAATTAGGTGCTAACGATGAACAACTTGACTTCCCAGTTGTTTATGCATCAGCTTTGAATGGTACTTCATCATACGATTCAGATCCAAGTGCTCAAGAAGAAACTATGGATCCAATTTTTGATACTATTATCAAGAATATCCCTGCACCAATTGATAATTCAGATGAACCATTACAATTCCAAATCACTATGCTTGATTGGGATGACTACGTTGGTCGTATCGGTGTTGGTAGAATTTACCGCGGTAAGGTTAAAGTCGGAGACAACATTACTGTCATGAAACGTGATGGTTCAACTCAAAACTTCCGTGTTACTAAATTATTCGGTTACTTCGGTTTGAAGCGTAATGAAATTAAGGAAGCTAAAGCCGGCGATATTATTGCCATTAGTGGTATTAATGATATTTACGTTGGTGAAACTATTGCTTCAGCAGATCAACCAGAAGCATTACCACTTCTTAAGATTGATCCACCAACACTTCAAATGGACTTTGTTGCTAATGATTCACCATTTGCAGGTCGTGAAGGTGATCAAGTAACTCCTAAGAAACTTGAAGATCGTTTGATTCGTCAAACTCGTACCGATGTTTCTTTAAAGGTTGAACCAACTGATCAAATTAATGCATGGACTGTTTCTGGTCGTGGTGAACTTCACCTTTCAATTTTAGTTGAAGAACTTCGTCGTGAAGGCTTTGAATTACAACTTTCACGTCCTAAGGTTATTTACCGTGAAATTGATGGTACTATGTGTGAACCTTTTGAAGCAGTTCAAATTGATACTCCAGACGAATACGTTGGTTCCGTTATCGATTCTCTTTCACAAAGAAAAGGTGAAATGAAGAATATGGAATCAACTGGTAATGGTCAAACTCGTCTTGAATTCTTAGTACCATCACGTGGTTTAATTGGTTACAACAACGAATTTATGTCACAAACTGGTGGTTATGGTATTATGAATCACACTTTTGATTCATACAAGCCGGTCGTTAAGAACTGGAACCCAGGTCGTCGTAACGGTGCTTTGGTTTCAATTAACCAAGGTCAATCAACTACTTACTCACTTCAATCAGTTGAACAACGTGGTGAATTATTCATCGGTGCTGGTGTTGAAGTTTATGAAGGTATGATTGTTGGTCAATCATCTCGTGAACGTGATATTGCGGTTAACGTAACTAAGGGTAAGAACTTAACTAACACTCGTGCTGCTGGTAAGGATCATGCTGCTGCAATCAAGACCCCTAGAACTTTGACTCTTGAAGAAGCTATTGAATTTTTGAATGACGATGAATACTGTGAAGTAACTCCAGAATCTATTCGTTTACGTAAGAAGATTTTGAATACTTCAGAACGTCAAAAGGCTGATAAGAAGCGTAATCGCGCTAACTAATTTTTTATATAAATTTTAAAAAGTCATCGCTTAAATAGAAGTGGTGACTTTTTTGTTTTATAATGAAAAAAGTATTATTTCACATAAAGGGGCAACGCTCGTGCGTCGAAAATTAAGATATCTTAATTACCGAATTTTAATCCCATACTTAATTTTAGTAGTTGTAGGAATAATTTTGGTATATTCAGCAAGTTCAGACATTTTATTAGTTAATGGATTTAAGCCAGATGTTTATGGAATTCGTCAAGCAATCTATGCTGCTGTAGCATTTTTTGGATTTGGTATTCCTTTTTTTGCATTAAGGCTAAAGGTTATTAAAAATCCAAAATTTGTAGCTGGTTTTTTAATAATCTGTATTTTAATGCTGCTATGGTTGGTCTTTTTAAGATTTGCTCATGGTAGTGCAGCAGCCGTTAATGGGGCTGTTGGTTGGATTAACTTGGGTTTCATTAATCTTCAGCCGTTAGAAGTTACTAAATTGGCTTTAGTAATTTATTTAGCTTATGTTTTGGATCGAAGAGACGGAAAATTAGTAAGGGGAAAAATTAAAGATAATCTATCTCATCCTGCTATGCTAGCTGGTTTCTTAATGTGTTTAGTTATTGTAGAGCCTGACTTTGGTGGTACCGCAATTTTATTCATGATTACGTTAGTAATGTTTTCCGTATCTGGTGTACCAGTTAGGTTAGCACTAACTTGGCTACTCGGAATCATACTATTAGTTGGGGCAGTTTTTATTTTAGTAGTTCTTTGGAATCCTAAATTTTTGCAGGATAGTTATCAATTTCAACGATTGATGTCATTTTTACATCCCTTTCAACTTGAAAGAAAAGGTGGAGCCCAATTAGTTAATTCTTACTATGCAATCCATAATGGAGGATTGTTTGGTGTAGGATTAGGGAACAGTATGCAAAAACGAGGATATTTGCCAGAACCATATACTGATTTTATTTTATCTATTACAGCCGAAGAAATTGGCGTTATCTTCACGATTGTACTGGTTGGTCTATTATTTTATTTAATGTGGCAAATTATGGAAGTAGGTATTAATGCCGTCTCACAATTTGATGCATTAATTTGCTTTGGCGTGACAACAATTATTTTTACTGAAGCATTGTTTAATATCGGTGCTGTATTAGGTCTATTACCAATTACTGGTGTTACGCTGCCATTTATTTCGTATGGTGGTTCTTCTATGATCGTTTTAACTGCTGCAATTGGGTTAGTGCTGAATGTATCTGCTAATGAAAAAATGTTAAAAGAAAAGGATGAAACAATTGCATGAGTGTCAATAAAGAAATTGAAAGTACGCACCTGATTAAGCGTGTAGCTCTAATTATTTATTTGAAATCAATTAGTGATCAATATAAATTGCGGCATTATGGCGATATCGTATATTTTTCTAAAAAGATGAAATATTGTGTTCTTTATGTAAGCAGATCTGAAGCAAAAGAAATTCAGAGACAAATTGCTCATTTAGATTTTGTTACCTATGTTGAAATTTCCGCTGAAGAAAAAGTGAATTTAGATAGTCAATATATTGAAAGTCAAATAAATGAAATGGCCAAAGAAGCTGAAAAGAAATTACAACTTGAACAGGAAAATAATGGGGAAGAGATGCAATGAGAATTATTTCAGGTAAATATGCTAAAAGAAATTTATTTACGTTAAAAAGTAATCGTACTCGTCCAACTAGTGATAAAGTTAAAGAATCACTTTTTAATTCATTAGGTCAATTTTTTGATGGTGGCAATGTATTAGATTTATATGCCGGTAGTGGAGCATTGGGAATTGAAGCCGTGTCTCGTGGATATGATAGAGCAAGTTTGGTAGATATAAATCGTGCTGCTTGTTCAATTATTAAAAAGAATGTGGCTTTAACCAAAGAAGAAGCTAAATTTAGCGTTTATAATATGCGCAGTAACGTTGCATTAAAGACATTTGCTGAAAATGGAGAAAAGTTTGATTTAGTTTTTCTTGATCCACCGTATGCTAAAGAAAAGATTGCTAAAGACATGCAACAAATGAATAATTTGGGTCTCTTAAATGAGAATGCAATAATTGTCGCAGAAACTGATGATCATACAGAGTTAGGTAATATTGAAGGCTTTTTATTAATTAAAGATCATCATCTAGGTAAAACTATTGTAAGAATTTATCGAAAGGATAAATAATGACTATTGCACTTTTCCCAGGGAGTTTTGATCCTATCACAAATGGGCATGTTGAAACAGCTAAAAAAGCAGCGCAAATGTTTGATAAAGTTTTTGTGGTAGCAATGACGAATACTTCTAAGAAATATTTATTTACTGCAGAAGAACGAACTGCATTTGCCAAAGATGCTTTAAAAAATATATCTAATATTGAAGTTTTGGAGAAACCGGAAGAATTAACTGTAAAGTTGGCACATGAACTTAAAGCTAATGTAATTGTACGTGGTGTTCGCAATAGTGCGGACTTTTTGTATGAGCAAGAAATTGCGGGGATCAATAAACGTTTAGCCCCTGATATTAATACTGTGCTTTTATTTAGCAGCCCAGATAATAGCTTTGTAGCTTCGAGTATGATTAAAGAATTGGCTCGTTTTGATGAAGATGTTAGTCAATTTTTGCCGATTAAGGCCGCTAAAGCATTAAGAAAGAAACTAAGACATGAATAATGAAGTTAAAAAACATCGTTTACGTAATTGGCTAATTATAGTAATTGCTATCATAGCTGTTGGAGTTCTTGCTTTTTGGCCAACTAATTATTATATCGAGTCTCCTGGTGAAGTCGTACCTGTTAATCAGTTCATTAGATCTAAAAATAAAAAGCCTAATAATTTTTATTTGGTGACAGTTAGTGTAACGAGTCAGCCAGCGTCTATTTTGCAGTATTTGTGGAGTTATACTAGACCATATGATGAACGAGTACCAAGTAAAGAATTACTAGGAGGACAAACTAGTTCGCAATATAATGAATTGCAAAATTGGTATATGGAGACTAGCCAGCAGAACGCCATTTATTACGCAGCTAAAAAAGCAGGGAAAAAACATAGCTTAAAATATTTAGGTGTCTATGTAATGGAAGTGCAGAAGAATTCTAGCTTTAAAAATAAGCTGCAAATTGGTGATACAGTTTTAGGTGCTAATGGACACAGGTTTCACTCGACTGAAGAGATGATGACTTATTTACGTAAACAGAAAATAAATAGTAAAGTAACCATTTCTGTATTAAGAGGTAAAGAGAAAAAGAAATTTACCGGCAAAATTGTTAAGGTAAAGGGTACTGATAAACCAGGAATAGGTATTCAGTTAGTAGAACATGTAACGGTTAAAACAGAACCTGAATTAACTATTAATGCTGGTGAGATTGGTGGACCTTCAGCTGGCTTGATGTTTACATTAGAAAGTTATGAGGTCTTTACTAAACAAAATTTAAGCCATGGTCATAAAATTGCGGGAACCGGTACAATTTCTCCTACAGGGAAAGTCGGAATAATTGGTGGAGTAGATAAAAAAGTGGTAGCGGCAAGTCGCGAGGGAGCAGAAGTCTTTTTTGCACCGACTGATTCTACTAGCGTTTCTAAAAATCAAACCAATTATGCTGTAGCGAAGAGAACTGCTAAAAAAATACATACTAAGATGAAAATTGTACCTGTAAGTACTTTCGATGATGCACTAAATTATTTAAAATCACACTATAAAAATTAAGAGCTCAGAAAAAATTCTGAGCTCTTTTTGCGTAATAAATACTAGAGGTGATTTTATGGATTGGGAAAAGATAAAAGAATTTGTAATTGAGAAAAAAGTTTACGCTATTATTGTGCTAGTCGTCATTGTTGGAGGATTTTGGTTAAAAAAAGAAAATCAAAATAATTCTGAAGTGGAAAATATGCAAATGATGCAGTCGAGTAGTATGTCGTCTTCTAGTTCGACATCCAATGTAAGTAATACTGTTCAAACAAGTAATACGACGTCAAGTAATTCTAAAACTATAACTTGCGATATTTCAGGTGCGATTAAGCATCAGGGGGTTTATACGTTGAAAAATGGAGCTAGACTCCAAGAATTAATAGAAGCAGCAGGTGGGATTACTTCTAGAGCACAAGTTAAGGCAATAAATCGAGCTGTTTTATTGAAAGACCAGGATAAAATTTATATTCCATACAAAGGAGAAAAAGTAGAAAGTGCTGTCACCACACCTAATACTAATTCAGGTAATAATGATTCAGCTAATTCTTCAAATAAAGCAAGTGGCGATAAGGTGAATTTAAATACTGCTAATATAACAGAATTACAAAAGTTGACTGGTATTGGAGAAAAAAAGGCAGAACAAATTATTGCTTATCGAGAACAAAATGGATCTTTTCAAAAGATCGAAGATCTTATGCAAGTATCAGGAATAGGGGAAAAGACTTTTGCCAGTCTCAAAGATCAATTGGCTATTTGATAATGCAGCGGGTTTTTATTTAATAGAAAGCTTGTTATTAGTAACAATATCTTTATTTTGCTTTGCAAGCAGTGATGTAATTCAAAAATTAGTTGCTATAACATTCGGCTTATACTTTATTTTTTTATTAATGAAAAAATATAATTCTAATTTAAAGCTGGCTATCTGTTTATTGTTAGTGTTTTTGGTAGTTATCGTTTTTAATATCCAGAAAGAAAACCCCTTTACTTTAAGTGAGCAAAGCAAAATTGTAATTTATCCAAGTCAAGTGCAGGTTAAAGACAATTATTTAACAGGGATTGGCTCATATAGCCACGGCAAAATTTTATTGAGTGGAAAATTAACAAATGAACAAGAAAATTTGGTTAAGCAAGGTCGTCCACTAGAATTAACTCAGATTAATGGAGAATGCATCCCGATTGAACCAGCAACTAATATAGGTGAATTTAATTATCAGCAATATTATGCAGCGAAAAAGATTAGCCAAAAGTTGAAATATACTAGTTGTAATATAAAAATAACGCAAGTTAATTTGCTTGATAAGTTATACGAAATTCGTTTTTTACTGCAAGAATATTTTAAAACGATGCCACGTTTATTAAGCTTTTTTGCTAGTGAATTAGTATTGGGTGAAAATAATTCCCAAGAAAATCAAGAAGTATTAAATAATTATCGTGATCTAGGTGTAATTCATTTATTAAGTATTTCTGGGCTTCACGTTGCAATTTATGTGCTGATAATCAGCACTTTATGCTTTAGATTTAAATTGACAGATGAAGAAACTTTTATATTTTGTAGTATAGTTCTATCATTGGGGATTTTTTTGAGTAATGGGCAAGCAGGCTTTGTCAGGGCTAGTTTGACATATATTCTAGGCAAAATTTGTAAATTTAAAAATTATCATATTGCATCAGTTGATTTGCTAGGTATGACATGTATTATTCATCTACTCTTTGTACCTCGTTTATTTATGTCGACAGGCGCTATTTTGAGCTATATATTGGCATTTGGATTACAAATAACTAATGAGTTCAATGGCTTACGACAATCAATTTTACTTAATTTATTATTAACCCCATTATTGCTACTATTTTTTTATCAAATAAATTTACTAACAGTCTTATTTAATATGATTATTGTGCCGTATTTTAATTGGATAGTGATGCCATTAACTTTTGGTGGTATTTTTATCTGGCATATTAATAAAGATTTGGTATTTCTGGGCGAGCATATTTTAAGTGGTGGTGAAAAACTAATTGGAATATTTTCTCAATCAAAGTTAGGGTTGGTAATTTTTGGTCAAATTGAATGGTGGCAATCTTTAATACTATTAATAATTACAGGATTATTTATTATTACATTAAAAGAAAAGCCAAAGTGGAAAATAGATTCGAAAAAATTAGGGATTATATTATTAGGTATTTATACTATCTTTTTTAGTTTGATACATTTTCCATTGCGTGGGCAAGTGACTTTTATTGATGTTGGACAAGGCGACAGCATTTTAATTACTACACCTTTTCCACGTAGAGTCTACATGATTGACACTGGTGGAAAGTTGAATTTTACTGGGAAAAAGACGACACCACAACTTAACAGAATTACGATTCCTTTTTTGAAAAGTCAAGGAATTAATGAAATTGATGGAGTATTTGTATCTCATCAAGATGCAGATCATGTTGGAGATTTAGGTCCATTACTTGAACAAGTAAAAGTTAAAAGATTATTTATGGCAAAAGGATTAATTAAAAATTCTTCTTTTCAAAAAAGATTAAATGGTAGGATTAAACATACCCAATTAATAGAACTTTTAGCTGGGATGCAAGTTAAGGAGCCTCAACTTATATTTAATGTGGTCTATCCTGATCATTCAGGAGTAGGGAAAAATGAGGATTCACTGAGTTTGTTTTTCAAACTAGCAAATAAAAATTGGCTTTTTACGGGAGATTTAGATCAAGATGGTGAAAGCCAAATTATGCAAAAATTCAATTTGAATGTTGACTATTTTAAGTTGGGACATCATGGTAGTAAAACTTCGTCTAAAACGGAATTTTTACAAGCAATTCATCCCAAGATGGTATTTATTTCGGCCGGACGTAAAAATCGTTTTGGACATCCACATCAAGAGACTTTACATACATTATCAACTCAACAAATACCGTGGGTTTCAACTCAAGACTGTGGTATGATTAGCTGGTATTATGGTGGGATGCAAGATCCCGAGTTTAGTTACTTTTTAAAGCGGGGTAAAAAATGACCTTACTTTCTTTATTTAAAAATACAAATCGAAATGATAATTTGCATGCTTTGGTTTGGGGAGAAGATGATTTTCTTAACGATTATCTAGTTAATTCTTACGCTAAAGAAGAGCAATTTAAAGACTATGAACATATAGTGGTTGATTGCGAAAGCGATGGTTTAGATGAGTTAATTGCTGATTTAACTGAATCAAGTTTGTTTAGTGAGCAGAAATTAATTGTGATAAAAAATCCATTTTTTTTGACAGCTAAAGTTCCTAAAAAATTTAGTAAACAATTAGATGATTTACAAAAAATATTTGAGAAAATAGCTGATTTAGAAGATGTTGTAGTTATTGAGGCATCTTATGAAAAAATTGATCGGCGTAAGAAATTAACTAAAACTATTATGAAGCAATTTAATGTGTTTGAGCCTAAGATTAGGCCGTATGAAGTAGGTGCTATGACTAAAGCTATAATTAAAGCTGAAGGATACACAATTACACAATCTGCTTTACAAATCTTGGTAGAACGCAGTGATCAAGTTATGGATACAGTTTTGAGTAATTATCAAAAGCTTAAAATGGCTGCTGAAAACAATAAAATTACTGAAAAATCTGTTATTCAAAATGTTGATTTGTCATTAGCTCAAAATATTTTCGCTATTTTAGATGCAGCTTTAAATAAAAATTATCAAGAAGCAACTGACCGATTAAATAATCAATTACGTGAAGGCGCAACACCTATTCAGTTATTAGCGGTTTTTGAAAATCAATTAGAGTTGATTTTGGTAGTGAAAATATTGGCTCAAAGGCAACGTAGTGAATCACAAATTGTTAAAGAGTTAGGAGTGCATCCTTATAGAGTGAAACTAGCTATGAAAAATAAATTAGCAATAAATAAGCTAGAAAAGTTATTGGATGATGCAATTAAATTGGAATTCAATTATAAAAATGGAAATTATCATGAAGATAATTTCTTAAAACTTTTTGTTTTAAATGTTTAAAAACAAAAAAGAGAGAAGAAATATTTCTTCTCTCTTTTTTGTTATTAGTAATAAGTAAAATTACTTGTTTGCTAACTTAGTTAAACGACTCTTATCACGAGCAGCTTTGTTCTTGTGGATTAAGCCCTTTGAAGCAGCCTTGTCCAAAGCGCGAACAGCTTCTAAATGCAACTTGGAGACGTCTTCTTTACTATCAGTTTCAACAGCGTTCTTAAATTTCTTAATAGCAGTTCTTAACTTGCTTAATTCAGAAGCGTTGCGTTTGTTAGTAGCATTTTGCGTCTTAACACGTTTGATAGCTGATTTAATTTGTGGCATGAAATTCACCTCCAATGATTTAGAAATTTACTTCATACATTATACTTAAGAACTATCTAGGATGCAAGGTAATTTGTGCTTGCTTTTTTAAAAAATAATGTGTATTATAATTTTTGTGAACCATTAACGCTGTTTATTTGCTCACGCCGACGATGAACGTTGTTAATGGCAATTTATTTATTGAAAGGTGATTTTTAATTATGGCAATTTCAAAAGCTGAAAAAGATAATATTATTAAAGAATATGCAACTCACGAAGGTGATACTGGTTCTGTTGAAGTACAAGTTGCACTTTTAACTGCAGATATTAACAACTTGACTGAACACATGAAGAGCCACAAGCATGACCACCACTCATACGTTGGTTTACTTAAGAAGATCGGTCACCGTCGTAATTTACTTCGTTACTTAGAAAAGAACGACATTAATCGTTACCGTGAATTGATCAAGAGATTAGGTCTTCGTCGTTAATTTTAAAAAAATCAAGAGAGTCAGCCGACGGCTGGCTTTTTTTGTTTCCTTCTTTATGCTAAAATTGAAACAGATTATTTTTACGTTGTGATCTTATGATCCATAAAAAATTAAATTTTAAATTATAGAAAAGGAAATATAATGGCTAATCAACTAAAGATTATGATCTTGAGCGGTGTACGTGAACAGGGGAAAGATATGTTTGCCGTTCAAGTTAACGATGAAATTTTTGTTCTTGATGCCGGATTAAAGTATCCTGATAGTTCTTTATTTGGTATCGATGTAGTAATCCCTGATCTCGATTTTTTTGAACAATATGGAGATCGGGTAGCGGGGATATTTATAACACATGGACATGCAGATTCTATTGGAGCATTACCATATATTTTAAGAAAATATGATATTCCAGTATTTGGTTCACAGTTAAGTATTGAACTTGCTAAAATTGAAGTTCAACGCGAAAATAAGCATCGAAAAAACAGCTTATTCCACGTTATTGACGCAGATACTGAGATTGATTTTAAGAATGCAAGTATTTCGTTTTTCCATACTACACACTCAATTCCAGATTCTTTAGGGGTTGATGTGCATACTCCAGCTGGCGAAATTGTCTATACCGGTGATTTCAAGTTTGATCCAACTGCAACTAAAAATTACCACACAGATATGGATCGCTTGGCTGAAATTGAACAAAAGGGTGTATTAGCTTTATTAAGTGATTCATCTAATGCAGAAGCATCCTTCCCGAATGCATCTGAACAAGATATTGGTAATTTTGTTACTAATGTGTTCAGAAATGCAACCGGTCGAATTATTGTTGCCGCTAAAGCTTCGAATTTGAATCGTGTTCAAGAAGTTTTAAATGCAGCTAAAGCCACGGGCAAAAGAGTGTTACTAACTGGTCGTGATTTAGCAAAAATTGTTAGAACTTCTATGAAATTGGGCTATTTGGATGTGCCAGAAGGCCTTTTAATGCGTGTTAAAGATTTAAAGACCGTACCAGATGATCAAACCGTTATTTTGGAAACTGGTCGTATGGGTGAGCCATTAAATTCATTGCAAAAAATGGCTCAAAAGCGTCATAGCATGATTACTATTCAAAAGGGTGATTTGGTATTTATTGCGACTACTCCATCACATTCAGTTGAAACGATGGTTGCTGAAACCAGTGATCTAGTTTATAAGGCCGGCGGTACTGTAATTCAATTGGGACGAAATATCCATACAAGTGGTCACGCAACTGGTAGAGACATTCAATTATTAATTGATACTTTAAAACCAAAATTCTTGATCCCTGTGATTGGGGAGTACCGTTTATTGGAAATTGTTCGTGATCTTGCTATTAAAACAGGAATGGATCCTAAGAATATTTACATCACTAAAAACGGTGATTGTCTGGATTATGATTTTAAGAGAAAACGTTTCTACTTATCTGATCCTGTACCAGGCGAAGATACTATGATTGATGGTTCTGGTGTCGGTGATGTTGGTAATATCGTTTTACGTGATAGAGAAGTTTTATCAGATGATGGAATTTTTGTTGCCGTTGTTACGATTGATCGTAAAAAGAAAAAGATCATTGCAGAGCCTAAAGTGACCAGTCGTGGATTTGTATACATCAAAGCTAATCGCCAATTAATGAGCGAATCTATCGATGTGATTAAAAAGGCTATTAATAATAATTTTGAACATAAAAAATTTGATTGGACAGAGTTAAAGCAGGATATTCGCAGTGACTTAGAAAAATTTCTGTATAAAAAAACTAACCGTCGTCCTGTGATTTTACCGGTAGTGATGGAAGTAAATCAAAATCGTCATCGTGCAATGCAGAAGCGCAATGAAAAGACACAGAGCGTCTCTAATAAATCAACGAAAAAATCAAATAATAAGGAAAAGTAAAAATGACATCAGTGAGTCAAAAAAATTTATTGAAACTTGCTGAAGAAAATAAGCGTAATGGTAATTTGGAAGCAGCTATTCAGAACCTAGAAGAAGCACTACGTGGTGAATACTCACTTGAAGTTATTTTGCAGCTGTGCGAGTTATATTGCGCTAACAACCAAGAAGATCAGGCATATGCTTTAATAAAGGAAGAGCCTGATCTTTTTTCAAATCAGCAAATTTTTGAAATGTATTGCAAAATTCTAGAAAAGAATAATTATTTTATAGAAGCGCTACAATTAAAAAATTTAGGACAGATAGATTTGCTGCTTGAAGTTAAACCTGTCTCCGAACAAGCACAACAAAAAATCATGCAAAACTTTAAACAGAAAAAACAGATAAATCAATTTGACTATGCTAGATTGCACAAATTAAATTTAATTAATTTTAAGTCATTTGCTCAAAGTCTTTTGTTAGATCCTACAATTGATTTTGCCGTTCGTTTATCAATTTGCGAAGATTTAGTTAGATTGGGATTGACTGATGAGTTTAAAGTATGGGTAGCAGGAAACATGGAAAGTTTTATTCCAGCAAATGTTTCATTGTTAGAAAAAAATGCTAAATATCGAGAAATAATTTCAGCTATTGGGGCACGTTTTTCTCATAATCCCAGTCAATTACCTTTGATGATTGGAGAAGTTAATTTAGTTGTTGGGAGTTTATATCCCAAAATAAATAAATATATTGATGAACCAGATAGTTTTGCTAGTGATTTGGTATCCTATTTGCAACAAAAAAATGGCAGAAATCATCATAAATTGTTTGAGGATGTATATCAAAACCTACCAAATTAAAATAATAAGCAAAAAAGGTTTACATTTTCGAACTATTTAGTATAATTAGCAAAGGATATTTTCGTTAGGCATATCGCTTAATCTTTTTTACTAGGCATTTGCCGAAGAAAGTAGTACAATATTCAACAGAGAATTATCCGTTAACTTATCTCAACGGACTTCTTGCAAATTTACAGGAGGGTCATTTTAATGGCAGAAAAAGAACATTACGTTAGAACTAAGCCACACGTAAACATTGGTACTATCGGTCACGTTGACCACGGTAAGACCACTTTAACTGCGGCTATTACTACTGTTTTAGCTGAAAAGGGATTAGCTAAGGCTGAAGATTACTCACAAATCGATGCTGCACCTGAAGAAAAGGAACGTGGTATCACTATTAACACCGCCCACGTAGAATACGAAACTGAAAATCGTCACTACGCTCACATGGACGCTCCAGGCCACGCCGACTACATCAAGAACATGATTACCGGTGCGGCTCAAATGGATGGTGCTATCTTAGTTGTTGCTGCAACTGATGGTCCTATGCCACAAACTCGTGAACACATTTTGCTTGCTCGTCAAGTTGGTGTTAACTACATCGTAGTATTCTTGAACAAGTGCGATTTAGTTGACGACCCAGAATTGATCGACTTGGTTGAAATGGAAGTTCGTGACTTGTTGACTGAATACGATTACCCTGGTGATGATATTCCAGTTGTTCGTGGTTCAGCATTAAAGGCTTTACAAGGTGACAAGGAAGCTCAAGACCAAATCATGAAGTTGATGGACATTGTTGATGAATACATCCCAACTCCAGAACGTCAAACTGACAAGCCATTCTTGATGCCAGTTGAAGACGTATTCACTATCACTGGTCGTGGTACTGTTGCTTCAGGTCGTATCGACCGTGGTACTGTTAAGGTCGGTGACGAAGTTGAAATCGTTGGTTTGGTAGATAAAGTTCTTAAGTCAGTTGTTACTGGTTTGGAAATGTTCCACAAGACTTTGGACTTAGGTGAAGCCGGCGATAACGTTGGTGTATTGCTTCGTGGTGTTGACCGTGATCAAGTTGTTCGTGGTCAAGTATTGGCTGCACCCGGCTCAATCCAAACTCATAAGAAGTTTAAGGCACAAGTTTATGTTTTGAAGAAGGACGAAGGTGGTCGTCACACTCCATTCTTCTCAGACTACCGTCCACAATTCTACTTCCACACCACTGATATTACTGGTGAAATTGAATTGCCAGAAGGTACTGAAATGGTTATGCCTGGTGATAACACTGAATTCACTGTTACTTTGATCAAGCCAGCTGCCATCGAAAAGGGTACTAAGTTCACCATCCGTGAAGGTGGTCGTACCGTTGGTGCCGGTCAAGTTACTGAAATCCTTGACTAATTTCTAACGATATAGTTAAAAAAGATGCACTTCTTCACTGGAGCGCATCTTTTTTCTTTTATATTTGTTTTTTGTGCTAGTTTAAGGTAAGATAACTTAGTATGCAAGAAGCAAACTCAAAATTGACATTGGAGGTATTTTATTAATGTCTGTAAAATGGGAAAAAACCGGTAAGACAACCGGTGAACTTACTTTTGATATTTCAAAAGATGAAATTAAATTAGGTTTAGACCAAGCTTTTAAAAGAATAAAGAAAAATTTACGTGTTCCTGGCTTTAGAAAGGGTCACGTTTCTCGTGTTATTTTTGATCAATATTACGGTGAAGAAGCTTTATACGAAGATGCTTTGAATATCGTATTGCCAAACGCATATGCAGCTGCTGTTAAGGAAGCTGGTATTAATGCAGTTGGCCAACCACAAATTGTTCCTGTATCAATGGACAAGGACAAGGACTGGACTATGAAGGCTACTGTTACTGTACAACCAGAAGTTGAATTAGGCGAATACAAGGGTATTGAAGTTCCTAAGCAAAACACTCGTGTTTACCAAAAGGATATTGATGCTGAACTTGACAAGCGTCGTGAACAAAGTGCTGAACTTGTTCTTAAGAAGGGTAAGGCAGAAAATGGCGATACTGTAACTATCGATTACAAAGGTACTATTGATGGTAAGGAATTTGACGGTGGCTCAGCTGAAAACTACTCACTCGAATTAGGTTCAGGTACTTTTATTCCAGGTTTTGAAGATCAACTTGTTGGTCACGAAGCTGGCGATGATGTTGACGTTGTAGTAACTTTCCCTAAAGACTACGGTGCAAAGGACTTGGCTGGTAAGGAAGCACACTTTGCTACTAAGATCCATGAAGTTAAGTCAAAGCAACTTCCTGAATTAGATGATGAGTTTGCTAAAGACGTTGACGATTCAGTAGATACTCTTGATGAATTAAAGGAAAAGATCAAGAAAGATTTAAAGGATCAAAAAGAACAAGTTGCAAATGATGCTATTCAAGAAGCTGCAATCGAAGGTGCTGTAAAGAATGCTACCATCGATGAAATTCCTGATGCTATGATCCAAGAAGATGTTGATACTCAATTAAATCAATACTTGGGTAACATGCAACGTCAAGGTATTGACCCACAAACTTACTACAAGTTGACTAATACTACTGAAGATCAATTACGTTCACAATTTGCTAAGAATGCTGCAGAAAGAGTTAAGACTAACTTAGTTCTTGAAGCAATCGTTGCTGCAGAAGATCTTAAGGCAACTAAGGAAGAAATTGATAAGGAAATCAAGGACCTTGCTGCTGAATACAACATGGATGAAAAGGTTGTACGTAACACCTTGTCAGACGATATGTTGGGTCATGACATTACTGTACGTAAGGCTATGGATCTTATTACTGACAATGCTAAGCAAGTTGCTAAGTCAAAACTTGAAGCAAAAGATTCAGACGATAAAGAAAGCAAGTAAGACTAATTTACTTATTTCTTAAAAGGAGCGGCTTTAGGCCGCTTTTTTTAATGTTCAAGCTTAATATTTACTAATATTAGTTAATTTATGATAATCTAATTTTGGTAGATATAGGAGGAAAAGTTAATGGCAAATCAGTTTACAGATCAAGAAGAGATTAAATGTGCTTTTTGTGGTAAAACTCAAGACCAAGTTAAAAAAATGATTGCCGGAAACGGTGTATATATTTGTAATGAATGTGTTGACTTGGCTAAAAAAATTATTGACGATGAATTACGTGCAGATTCACTAAAAACTGCAAGTGAACTGCCTAAACCAGTTGAAATTAAAAAACAACTTGATCAATATGTAATTGGTCAAGATCGTGCTAAAAAAGTACTATCAGTTGCTGTTTATAATCACTACAAGAGAATCAGCCAAATGGATGTAGATTCATCAACAGAATTACAAAAGTCTAATATTGCAATGATTGGTCCTACTGGATCAGGTAAGACTTATTTAGCTCAAACACTTGCACGTATTTTAAACGTTCCATTTGCAATTGCTGATGCAACCACGTTAACTGAAGCTGGATATGTTGGTGAAGATGTAGAAAACATTTTGCTTAAATTATTACAAAATGCTGATTACGATCTTGAACGAGCACAACGTGGAATTATTTATATTGATGAAATTGATAAGATTTCTAAAAAATCTGAAAACGTATCAATTACACGTGATGTTTCAGGTGAAGGTGTGCAACAATCGCTTTTGAAGATTTTGGAAGGTACTATTGCTTCTGTGCCTCCTCAAGGTGGACGAAAGCATCCGCAACAAGAAATGATAAAGATGGATACTACTAATATTCTCTTTATTGTAGGTGGAGCATTTGATGGAATTGAACAGATTGTTAAAAGCCGTTTAGGTAAGAAAACTATTGGTTTTGGTGCTGAAAACGAAGTTAACAAGGTAGATGCTGATGATTGGACTCGTCATTTAACTACTGCTGATTTAGTTAAATTCGGTATGATTCCAGAATTCATTGGTAGAATTCCAATTATTACCACGCTTGATAAACTTGATAATAAAGATTTAGTTCGCGTATTAACTGAGCCAAAGAATGCTCTTGTTAAGCAATATAAGAAACTTCTATCATTAGATGGTGTAGAATTGAAGTTTACTGATGGTGCATTAAAAGCAATTGCTGATTTAGCTATCCAAAGAAATATGGGAGCTCGTGGTTTAAGAACAATCATTGAAAATTCAATTATGGATATTATGTATGAAACCCCAAGTGAAGAAGATATTGAATCAGTAGAAGTGACTAAAGACGTAATAACCCGTCACGCACAGCCTCGCATTACTCGTAAAAATGCTGAAGAAGTTCAGGTAAAAGCAAATGATAATTAAAAGTAGTGAATATGCTGTTAGTGCTGTGAAAGAGGAACAGTATCCGAAGGATAATTTGCCTGAAATAGCTCTAGCAGGCCGCTCAAACGTGGGAAAATCTAGTTTGATTAATACCCTGCTTAAGCGTAAAAATTTAGCTAGAACGTCATCACAGCCTGGTAAAACACAAACTTTAAACTTCTATTTGGTTAATGATGATTTTTATTTAGTTGATGTACCAGGTTATGGATATGCAAAAGTTTCTCAAAAAAGACGTCAAGAATTTGGTGAAATGATTCAGGACTATTTAGAAACTAGACCTAATTTAAAAGGATTAATTATTCTTATTGATAGTCGTCATGAACCGACTAAAGATGATATTTCCATGTATGAATATGCACAATATTTAAATATTCCCATCTTAGTTGTCTGTACAAAAATGGATAAAATCAAAAAAAACCAAACCAATAAAGTTATGACAGGATTAAGAAAAAAATTAGATCTTAATTATGATCACGTGACGGTTTTGACTTTTAGCTCAGTTACTAAATTTCATGTAACTGAATTAGGAAATTGGATTGAAGATAAGATTAGTCAATAAAAGCGTTGCTCTTTAAGGGCAACGCTTTTTTCTATGCTAAAGTAGTTATGCTGTTAAATTTAGGTAAGTTATCTATGAATTGTTCATATGCTTGTTGTTCTTTAGTTTCAGAAATTTGTACATTTGCAAAATTATTATTCCGTAGGTCACTTTTAGAAATAATGATGTGATGAGTAATTGTGGCATTACCGGTCAATTCAATCCAATATGTACTATCATCATAATGAACTTTTGTTTGAACCATACCACCGGGATTAAAAACGTCAATTTTTGAATTAATATCCACCATGTCAGGATGAGTTAGTAAAAGAGCTAATGAGGTAGCTGACATACCGGTACCGCATGCATTAGTAAAGCCTACTCCACGCTCATATGTACGAACAAATAGTTTATTCTTATCTAAAATTTGAGCAAAGTTAACGTTGACGCCATCAGTGAAGTAAGGGTTATTGTCATTTAGTCTTTTACCTATGTTTCCTAAAATTGGACCGGCGATCTGTTCTTGGTTAACAAAATTAATTAAATGAGGATTGGGTACGGCGATAGAGGTGAAACGCAGACCAGGATAAATTTCCGGTACAAATGTATCAATTAAACGGTTATGACCTAAATTAGTAAAAGGCAATGCCTCTTTATTAAATCTAACCGGTGAAATTTCAACTGAATAAGCTGGCACACCTTTAGCAAAATTTTCTTCTTTATGAACGCGTAGACTTGCATTCATTGTATCAATTAAAAAATGATCTTTTTGATATTTTTCACTTAAATAGCGAGCAACGGTTCTAAGACCATTACCGCACATTGAAGCTTCACTGCCATCTTCATTGATTACGCGCATTTGGGCTAAAGAATTCTTTCGAACGGACTTGTTAATTACTAAAACACCATCTGCTCCATTCAAAATTCCGGTTTTAGGATTAGTAATTTTTTTAGTAAAAGCTCTTAATTCTTTATCTGTAAGAGAATTGTCTAATTCAGTCTGATCTAAAATAAAAAAATGATTTTGTGAGCCATGTACCTTTAATAAATTAACCATACTGTACCTTTCTAATTAAAAAAATCTTGATAAATAATTTTTACTGCTTTATCTGCTTTTTCTTTCTTAGTACCAATCATTATTGAGATCTGGGATGCACCTTGATTAATCATTCTAGGCGTAATTCCTTGGCTAGCTAAAGAATCTAGAATTTGTCGACTAACGCCAGGAGTCTTCTTCATCCCTTCACCAACAACCATAATAATGGCATAGTCATCAATCCATTCAAGTTGATCAGGATTGATAGTAGCTTGAATTTCATTACAGATTTGATCAATTAGTTGATCATTTAAAAAATCGTTATTAAAAATAATAGTAATATCATCAATACCTGAAGGCATATGTTCGTAAGGAATATTATGTTTATATAAAATTTGCAGGATACGAAGAGTAAAACCAGCTTCTTTGTTTAAAAGATATTTGTGGAGATACAGAGCAGAAAAATGTTTTTGACTAGTTACTCCCGTTATGGTGTTATCTGGTGAAAAATTCTTTTCTGGCACAATCATTGTTCCCGGATTATCTGGTTCTTGAGTATTTTTAACATTGATTGGTATTTGTCCCTGAATAGCCGGAATTAAAGCTTCGTCATGGAAAACAGAAAAGCCTGCATAAGATAGTTCACGCATCTCTCGATAAGTCATTTTTTTAATTGAAATGGGATGCATAACAATATTAGGATTAGCTGCGAATATTCCGTTTACATCAGTAAAGTTTTCATAGATGTTTGCATGGAATCCACGGGCTAAAATAGCTCCTGTAATATCAGAACCGCCCCGAGAAAATGTAGCAATATTTCCTGAAGGAGTAATTCCAAAAAAACCTGGAAAAATGATTTTTTCATTGGGATCAATTTTTATTTGATCTAAATTTAAATAACTTTCTGGATTAACTAAAGCATCATTAGGTTCACCTGTTACGATTAATCCAGCATCGACTGGATCAAGAAAGCGGCTTTTAATATTCTCATGTTGTAAGATTAACGCTATCAAGCGAGCATTTAATCGTTCGCCATGTGCCTTAAATGCTGCCATCAAGTAATTATTATCAGGATAATTTTGATTTGGTAAGGCTAATAAAATATTCTGAATAATTTGTAATTTTTCATCGTTTAAACCAAAAAAATATCCAATTTCTTGGTATCTAGCAAAAATCTGTTTAACAATTGCATCTGTTTCTTCATGTTTTAAAACTTGTTCAGCATATTTAATTAAGAGATCCGTAACTTTAGTATCGGCATTATTTCTTTTACCTGGAGCAGAAACGACAATAACTTGTCTTTCTGGATCATTTAAAATTATATTTAAAGCTTGCTCAACGCTTTGTCCACTAGCTAATGAGCTACCACCGAACTTAACTACTTTCATACTAACACCTCATGATTATTGTTTGATAAACTGCTTTCATAAATTGTTAATTTATAGCAAGAGAAGCAAACTAAATTTAGTTGCCATTTTAACATTATTTTTTAATCATGCAACTAAAAAATGATAATAGCAATAATTATAGCTACCTAAAAAATAATAAAATTAAATTTTTATAATAAAAATATTGACTATCTTTTCATAAAAATGTAGACTACATGTAAATCATAGAGGCGCAACTGACAAGAGTAACAATTATAAGTTAGGCAAAACGATGATTAATTGTGAAAGGGGAGGTTGCCGAAGCTTAACCACGCCAAAGGTATAGGCTGGGTCGCAGTTGAATAAATTGCGAACTGTCGCGAAAATTTCGCGGAGCGCTATCGAATATAAGATTGAGTGAAAACTAATCCATTGTTTGCTTGGCGCAGGCAGTGGATTTTTTATTAGCGTTTCGCCTGCACGAACGGGAGAGAAAAGCATGAATCCACAAATTATGGAAAAACAAGTTAATGAAAAAGGGCATTTAACAATTGGCGGTGTTGATACTCTTGAACTTGCGAAGAAATATGGTACGCCGTTAGTTGTATATGATGTAAATCGAATCCGTAATCAAATTAGGGCTTTTAAAAAAGTATTTGAAGAAGAAGGCGTTAGTTATGCTGTGAGTTATGCTAGCAAAGCATTTGCCTGTATTGCTATGTATCAAGTAGCCAATGAAGAAGGTGCATATACTGATGTTGTTTCGGCTGGAGAATTGTATACTGCATTGAAAGCCGGCTTTCCAGCAGAAAAAATTAGTTTTCATGGTAATAATAAATCTTTAGCTGAAATTGAAATGGCAGTTAAAAATCATGTAGGAAAGATTATTATTGATAATTTTCATGAGATTGAACTGCTAGATCAGGTATTGCACCAATATGATACCCAAATAAATGTTATGTTGCGAATCACTCCAGGAATTTCGGCACATACTCATGAATATGATCAAACCGGTCAAATTGATAGTAAATTTGGCTTTGATCTAGAATCAGGACAGGCAGATTTAGCATTAGAGCGAGTTTTAGCTAATTCGAGAATGAATATGTTAGGTATTCATGCTCATATAGGATCACAAATTTTTGAATTAAATGGTTTTGAATTAGCTGCTAAAAAGTTAATGGAAGTAGCAGAAAATTGGCGTAGCCAATATGGATATACAGCAAAAATAATTAATGTAGGTGGCGGTTTTGGCATCAAATATACTGCTGATGATAATCCGTTAAAACCTGAAGAATTCGTAAGAACAATTATTGAAACAATAAAAAAAGGATCAGCTGATGCTGCTTTTCCAACTCCAGAAATTGATATTGAACCTGGTCGTTCAATTGTAGGTCCTGCTGGATATAACTTATATACTGTGGGAAGTTGTAAAACTATTCCAAGTTATAGTCCATATGTTGCCGTAGATGGTGGTATGGGTGACAATATTCGTCCTGCGTTATATCAAGCAAAATATGATGTGGTTTTAGCAAATAATCCTAAGGCGCCAGTCGTTAATCGCGTGAGGATCGCAGGTAAATATTGTGAGAGTGGCGATATTTTAGCTACCGAATCATTACCAGAAGTTAAATCTGGTGACGTACTAGCAATGCTGGATACAGGAGCATACGGATATTCAATGGCGTCGAATTATAATCGAAATCCTCGACCAGCTGTAGTTTTTGCAGAAAACAGAAAAGCGCACTTAGTCGTCAAAAGAGAAAGTTTAGAAGATCTAGTTCATTTAGACAGGTTTTGTAAGGAATAGTTATTTGTAAGGGAAAAATTATGACAAATTTAGATGCAAAAAGCATTATTGAATATATTGGAAATGCTCCTAAGAAAACACCGGTAAAGGTTTTTATTAAAGGTAATTTGGATCAACTTAATTTTCCAAATACAATTGAAAACTTTACTGAACAACATTCAGGTATAATTTTTGGTGATTGGAAAGATGTAGAACCATTTTTAAATGATAATAAGGAAAAGATTGTCCAATATCGAATTGAAAATGATGTTAGAAATTCTGCTGTACCTTTAATTGATTTGAAGAAATTTAATGCACGTATTGAACCAGGTGCAATTATTCGTGACCAAGTGGCTATTGGTAAAAATGCAGTAATCATGATGGGTGCGATTATTAATATTGGTGCTGAAATTGGTGATGATACGATGATCGACATGGGTGTTGTTTTAGGTGGACGTGCGATCGTTGGTAAACATTGTCATATCGGTGCAGGAAGTGTTTTAGCGGGTGTAATTGAACCAGCTTCGGCTAAACCTGTTCAAATTGATGATGACGTTGTTATCGGTGCTAATGCAGTAGTAATTGAGGGTATACATGTAGGTAAAGGTGCGGTTATTGCAGCCGGCGCCATAGTTACCAAGGATGTAGAACCATATACAATGGTTGCAGGTGTTCCAGCAAAAGTAATTAAAAAAGTTGATAATAAAACTTTAGATAAGACTGGATTAGAAGATGACTTAAGAAAGATTTAGTTATGACAGTTTTAAGTGAAAAAGAATTAATTCAAATTCGGCGGCATTTACATGAAATTCCTGAATTAGCTCTCCAAGAAAAAGAAACGCATGATTATTTACTAAAGGTAATTAAAAATTTAAAACAAGATCATTTAACTATTGTAGTGCCTAAGACATTACCAACTGCAATATTAGGTTTAGTTAAAGGAATTAATCCTAAAAAAACAATCGGCTATAGAACTGATATTGATGCATTACCTGTACAAGAAAAGACTGGCTTACCTTTTACTTCAAAACATTCTGGAATAATGCATGCCTGCGGACATGATATTCATATGACCGTAGCTTTAGGCTTATTAAGCTATTTTAGTGAAAATCAACCTAAAGATAATTTGCTATTTTTCTTTCAACCAGCTGAAGAAAGTGAGAGTGGAGGAAAACAGGCATACGAAAAAGGCTTATTTCAGGGAAAATTTAAACCAGATGAATTTTATGGGTTGCATGATAATCCAGAACTACCTGCTGGTAGTATTGGCTGTAGAATGGGAACCTTATTTGCTGGAACAACTGAAATAAATATTGATGTAATTGGTAAAAGCGGCCATGCTGCTTTTCCGCAAAATGCTAATGATACAGTTGTAGCGGCCGCAAATTTAATTATGCAAATTCAAACTATCATTTCACGAAGTATTGATCCAATTCAAAGTGGTGTCATTACTTTGGGTAAGGTTAATGCAGGAGTTATTAGAAATGTAATTGCAGGTCATACTAGAATTGAGGGAACTATTCGTGGGTTAACTCAAAAAATGATTCTACAAATAGATAGACGTTTGCAAGATGTATGTGATGGAATTGCACATAGCTATAATGTAGAAGTAAATTTGGAATTAAATCAAGGTGGCTATTGGCCAGTAGAAAATGATCCTAAGATAACTAAAAATTTCATTTCTTATATGAAGAAAAATCCTAAGGTTAACTTTATAGAAACAGAGCCTAAAATGACAGGAGAAGATTTTGGCTTTTTGCTAGCGAAGTTCCCAGGAACAATGTTTTGGTTAGGAGTTGGTGATCCAAGTTCACAATTACATTCATCTACACTTAATCCGGATGAAAAAAGTATTCAAAGTGGAATTGATGCAATTAAAGGATTTTTAATTGATAGAATGGGGTAAATAATATGGCTACACTAATTGATGCGGATTTGTTAACAGCGATTGTAACACCATTTGATGAAAATAATAAAATAGATTTTTCTAGCTTGGAGAAATTAGTTAATTATTTGATTGGTCAGGGATGCAATGGCTTTGTAGTGGGCGGAACAACAGGTGAAACACCAACCTTGACCCATGATGAAAAAATAGATCTATATAAACATTTTAGTCAGTTTGTTAATAAGCGTGTGCCAATAATTGCAGGAACTGGAAGTAACAATACTGCTGAAACTATTGCCTTTACTAATGAAGTAGCACAAATTGAAGGTATTGATTATGCATTAATAGTTGTACCACCATATAACAAACCAAATCAACGTAGTATGGTAGCGCACTTCAGTGCAATAAATGACGCTACTAAAATTCCATTTTTAATTTATAACATTCCCGGTAGAACTGGTGTAAAGATGGAAAAAGAAACAATCGTCCAATTATCGCGTTTGGATAACATTAAAGGGATTAAGCAATGTGCATCGCTTGAAGAAATGGAATATATTATTGAAAATAAAGACCCAGATTTCCAAGTGTTTACTGGTGAAGATACACAAGCACTTACTGCACGTTTATTAGGAGCTAATGGAGTGATTTCAGTAGCCAGTCATATATATGCAAATCAAATGCGTAGAATGTATGATTCTCTTTATGAAGGTAATTATCCATTAGCCGCCAAGATACAGCGCTGGCTTACACCAAGGATGCAAGCATTATTTATGTATCCTTCTCCAGCCCCAGTGAAAGCAGTCTTAAATGCTCAAGGACTTAATGTAGGTGGTTGTCGTTTACCATTAGTTGAATTAAATGATGAAGAAAAAATAACTTTAGCACAACGCTTAGGTTTGGATGATAATGCACTAATGCAAAAGTTACCACTTGATTTAGGAAAGGAACTTGAGGATGACTAAAAGGGTATTGATAGCTGGTTTTACTGGCGCAATGGGACAAAAAGCTGTTAATTTAGTTAATAGCTTGTCAGATTTTAAAATAGTAGCAGGGCTATCACCATCGGCAGAAAATGACCCTCAAAAATATAATTTGCCAGAGGATGCTCAAATTTTTAATAGTTTAGATGAAATACCTGATAATTTGACAGATATTTGGATTGATTTTACGCTTCCCAAAGCGGTATATAATAATGTAAAATTTGCTTTAACCCATCATATTTCACCAATTGTAGGAACTACTGGTTTAAGTGATGGGCAAGAAGCAGAATTAATTGAAATTTCTAAGGAAGAAAAGGTTGGTGGGATAATTGCCCCTAACTTCGGGATTTCCGCAGTATTATTGATGAAGTTTGCTAAAGAAGCAGCTAAATATTTCCCAGATGTAGAGATTATTGAAATGCATCATGCAGATAAGAAGGATGCGCCGTCTGGTACTGCTTTAGCAACTGCTAAAATGATTGCAGAAAATAGACCTGCTCATCAGACTGCTCCAGATGAAGTTGAAACTTTAGAAAATGTGCGTGGAGGAGATTATGAAGGGATAAAAATCCATTCTGTTCGTCTACCAGGTTATGTAGCACATGAGCAAGTTTTATTTGGTGGAACAGGAGAAGCTTTAACTATTAGACAAGATTCATTTGATCGTCAAAGTTTTATGAGTGGGGTTAAGGTTGCTTTAGAAAAAGTAGATCAATTAAATGAATTGGTTGTTGGTTTAGAAAATATTTTATAAAAGGGAGGCAATGTTATGCCAGAATTAGCTAGCGATTTAGGATTAAGCAAAAAAATTCAAGATGTAAGAGCTTCAGGAATTAGAATTTTTGATAATAAAGTATCAACTATTCCCGGAATTATTAAATTGACACTGGGTGAACCAGATATGAATACTCCTGAACATGTGAAAAAAGCTGCAATCAAGAGTATTGAAGAAAATGATTCACATTATGCACCACAAAAAGGAAAGTTAGAATTAAGAAAAGCAATTAGTAATTACTTGAATAAGGTAACCGGGATTGACTATAATCCAGAAACTGAAATTATAGTGACTGTAGGTGCAACTGAAGCTATTAATGCAACGCTTTTCGCCCTTACTAATCCTGGTGATAAGGTAGCCATTCCAACCCCAGTATTTTCATTATATTGGCCAGTTGCTACATTAGCAGATGCGGACTATGTCTTAATAAATACTGCAGAAGATGATTTTAAATTAACACCACAAAAGTTGGAAAAAGCTGTTGAAGAAAATCCAGCAATTAAAACTGTCATTTTAAATTATCCAACAAACCCAACTGGTGTTGAGTATACAGAAGATGAAATTAGAGCTTTAGCTAAAGTAATTGAAGAAAAACATTTATATGTAATTACGGATGAAATTTATAGTAGTTTAACATATGGTGTGAAGCATTTTTCAATCGCAAGTTTAATTCCTGAAAGGGCAATTTATATTTCAGGTTTATCAAAATCGCATGCTATGACAGGATATCGATTGGGCTATGTAGCTGGTCCTGCAAAGATTATGGAACAAATTGGTAAGGTTCATGGGTTAATGGTTACAACGACTACCGATTCTTCTCAAGCTGCAGCGATCGAAGCATTAGAAAATGGATTAGATGATCCTGACGAATATCGTAGAGTTTATCAAAAAAGACGTGATTTCGTACTTAAAGCATTAGAAGAGATGGGGATGCATGCGGTAAAGCCAGATGGAGCGTTCTACATTTTTGCTAAAATTCCAGCTAAATATGGTAAGGATGATATGCAGTTTGCTTTAGACTTAGCTTTTAAGGAAAAAGTAGGTATCACCCCAGGTAGTGCATTTGGTCCTGGTGGTGAAGGGTATGTCAGGTTATCATATGCTTCAAGTGATGAAAATTTGCATGAAGCAATGAAGCGAATAAAGCAATTTTTACAAGAGGATAAATAATGACTAAAGAATATAATGTTGCAATATTAGGTGCTACTGGTGCTGTTGGTAGAAGAATGATTGATCAATTAGCTAAATCAACGATTCCGGTAAAAAGTGTAAAGCTACTTGCTTCTTCTAGAACTGCTGGTACTATTCTAAAATTTAAGGATCAAGAATTAACTGTTGAAGAAACAACGCCTGAATCATTTGATGGAATTGATTTAGTTTTATCATCAGCCGGTGGTTCAGTTTCAAAGAAATTTTTACCAGAAGCTGTCAAAAGAGGAGCAGTTTGTGTTGATAATACCAGTGCATTTAGGATGGAGCCAGATGTTCCATTAGTAGTCCCAGAAGTTAATCCGGATGCATTGAAGGAACATAATGGCATTATTGCTAATCCTAATTGTTCAACTATTCAAATGGTCATGGCTCTGGAACCAATTAGAAGAAAATTTGGCTTAAAACAAATCATTGTTTCGACTTATCAAGCGGCATCTGGTGCAGGTCAAGCGGCGATTGATGAGTTAAAAAAAGAATCTCAAGATTATTTAGAAGGTAAAGATATGCAAGAAGATGCTAAGATTTTACCGACTAAGGGGGATAAAAAGCATTATCCATTGGCATTTAACCTGTTACCCCAAATCGATGTCTTAGAAGATAGTGGTTATTCACATGAAGAATGGAAAATGATCCATGAAACTAAAAAGATTATGTTAGGCGATATGAATGCTAAGGATATCAAGGTGACTGCAACTTGTGTAAGAGTTCCTGTGCCAATTGCTCATGGCGAAAGTGTTTATTTTACTGTTGAAGATGAAAGTGTTACAGCGCAAGATATTATGGATGCAGTTGCTGATTTTCCTGGTGTTGTACTTGAAGATGATATTAAGAATCAAATTTATCCTCAGCCTATTAATGCTGCGGGCAAGAGAGAAACCTTCGTGGGTAGAATTCGTCCAGACTATGAAAATAAAGGTGCATTTAATATGTGGATCGTAGCTGATAATCTTTTAAAAGGTGCAGCTTGGAACACAGTTGAAAATGCTGAATATTTAGTAAAAATGAATTTAATTTAACAAAAAAGTACAGATGCTCTAAAAAAGCAAGTCTGTACTTTTTTGTTGTGGTAAAATATTCCAGAATAATTTTGTAGAGAAGGCTTTATATTGAAACAAACTAAAAAATTCTGGTTATTATTAATTTTGTTAGTGTCTACATTGGGGATGGCATTAGAACAAACGCAAACAGTAAATGCTAAGGTCTATTCTAATAGTCAATTACGTAAATATGTAAGAAAAACCCTAAGAAAGCATCATTTGCGTGGAAGCGTGGTAGTAGTCAAAAATGGACATAGTCAACAAATAAGTGAGGGTTATGGCTATTATAGACGTAGAATCAAAAATGGGAGTAAAAAGTTAGTATATCCAACCGGTTCTTTGCAAAAATCGATAACTGCTGCCATTATTGCTCAATTAATCTATCAAAATAAATTTTCACAAAATACTAAAATTTCAAAATGGTATGCCAATTTAAGAAATGCTTCTAAAATTAGCGTAGGGCAATTAATGACGCATACTTCAGGGATTGGTTTCAGTGGGACTGAATCTAATAATGGCGTTAATTTTTCTGAAAATGGCGCAGTTAATTGGGCAGTAGCAAGAGTAAATGCACAAGAAAATACCGGTATCAATAGTTTTAACTATAATAATGCCAATTACATTTTATTAGCTGGGATTATCCGCAAATCTACTGGTAAATCATATGCTACTAATGTAAAAGAACGCATAATTAAGCCATTACATTTGAAACATACTTATATTTATAACAATATTCCTCGTTCTCAAACGGATGCTATTTCATATCTTTACCGTTATGGCAAAAATTATGAAGCAGCTGCATATGCAAATAAAAATGTAGTTTCTCAATTGCCTGGTGCAGGGAATCTGTTTTCTACACCAGCTGATTATTTAAAAATTCAACGCAGTTTATATAATGGGAAAATTTTAACTGCTAAGCAATTCTCGTATTTAGCTCATTTAAAATCAAAGGTTAATACTTATTCAGGTGGTTTTTACTTGAAAAAAAGTGGTACTTTGAAATTGGCATATGGTAATTTTGGAGATACCCATTTTGTTAATTGGATGCAATTGACTAAAAATAATAAAAATGGAATTGTGATGTTTCTTAACCAAACTTATGGTACTAAGAATCAAATTAAGAGTGTTGGTTATAATATTTTGAAACATATTAAATCTAACACCTTTATAAAAGGATAAATAAAAATCACTTACCAATTTTGATAAGTGATTTTTTTATCGATGGCTTTTAGGCATTGCCGTTTTACGCTGAGCAAAAAGTTCACCGATTACTTTAAAGAAACCATAGATAATTAACAAGACACCAATAATAATAATTGATTGCCTATTAAAGGCTCTAGGATTAACAATAATAATAATGCCAAGTGCAAAGGCAAGTATTGCTTCAATTGCCACAATAATAATTCTAAGTAGTCCAGGTACTCTATGCAAAATTAATCGTCTTAGCCGTACATAGGAATAAATAATTAAAAATATTCCTAAAAAATAATGAGCAAGAAAGATTAATAAACGATTATTAGAGATTAAGGCTACAGAAAGAGCAAAAACAATTAAATAAGAAATAATAAAGAAATTTTTCTGTTTGTCTTTTAAAATTGTCTTAGCAGTATCCAATATTTGATGAACACTAAAGCCAATACCAGTGAAAGCTACTAATGCGCCAAAAGCTCTTAATGCGTACTGTGGTAGGGTTAAACTAATAATTCCGAGTATAACCATAATCCAGCCGACAATTGTATCAGTCGAAAATAATATTTGTGTTAAGTGTCGACTTTTGATCATCTGCCAGATTGATGAAAATAATGAGCCGAAAACAAAACGAGTTCTACGTGATGAAGTAGTTAATGATAACAAAATAGCACCAAAACCACCGAAACCGTTATTATCTAACTCATTAATCTTAGTTGCACCTCCTGCACCTAATGATGAGAATAAATCATTAGTCAGTGATTCACGTTCGTCTAATGTGGCATTACCAATCCATTGATTGATTAATTGGTTATATACTTTAGATTGCGGATTACGATGACGTTTAGTTTCAAATTTTGAACCATTAATTTGCCAACTGAAAGCATCATGCTGGCTTAAATTTTTTCTAGTACTGGTAACAATTGTAGGAGAAATACCTGCCGGTTCAAACAAACGTCCAATAACACTAAAGTCAGGTACAAAACGCCTTAAAGTATTTTGAAGAAACTTTAAAGGAAGCTGTGCTCCGACTTCTTCTGCCAGTCCTGGCGAATCAAATGTATAAATCCGTTTAATTCTTTTACGTAATTTGGGCTCAATATTAATTGCTGCATATTCAGCTAGGTTTCCACCTTTAGAGTGTCCACCTAAGTAGTAATCATTATTGTCAGCTTTTAAAATTCTTTCAAGTAGTTTTACAGCTTGTTTTTGTGCACCGGTTACTTTAAAACTGATTTCGAAGTCTTCTTTCCACCCGATAAGTGAATCATCTGTACCTCGAAAAGCGATGAAATTTGTTCCATCAGTTAATTCAATTTTAATTGCACTAAATTGTGTATGTTCGGTCAAAGTACTAACAAAATATGATAGCTGAGCTTTTTTAAATCGATTAGCTTCAGCCATCAACTTAAAAAGTTGTTGATATTGCATACTATCCTGACGAGGATAATTATCTGCAAAATATTTTTTAGCAGCTGCGTCTAAAGTAATTGTTGTTCCGTCACTATTAACAATATCGGTTAACTCTAAATAGGAAAAAATAGATAAAACAAGTGCATCGATATCGTTAAAAGGAGACGTGCTAAAATCAATATCGCCACGCCATTTAATATATGTAAGAATATTATTGTCTGGATACATGTTTTACCTTCTTCATTGAAAACTTTTAATTCCCTGTTCAATTTTAACTTAACTAATTATAGATAGCGTAACAAAAAAGTCCTTTTGAATAAAATTTCAAAAGAACTTTAACATTTTGCAATAACAATCGTTATTTATATGCTATAATTAAACAGGTAGAAGGGGATTCTACTACCTGTTGCGGGTCATAATTAGGACTTATAGAAACTTTAAAGACCCATAGCTAGTATATCAGTATTTTAAAAATAATGGTATACCAAATGACAATATCTTCGTAGAAAAATATGCATTTATTATAATATAGCAAATGCATATTTTTTTGGAAACGGAGGAATTGTGTAATGTTAAATGATGGCGTTTATTTGGCACAAGCTAGAGGTATGGCTGGTTTTGTTCATGCAAAGTTAACTGTTAAAGATAATAAAATTGTGGGTGTAGATCTAGATTTAACAACAGAAACTCCTGAAAATAAGCCAAAAGTTGAGCAACAACTAAAAAAGGAAATTTTAACTAGACAATCTGCTGATATTGATGCAGTGAGTGGTGCTACATTTACTTCTAATGGAGTTAAAGAAGCAGTACAACAGACATTAAAACAAGCAGAAAAATAGAAAGAGGATTTTTTTGCAAGTCACTACATATTTTGTTATTGCCGCTGTTATTTTAGCAATTATAATTATTTTTCGTTCTGAACGAAAATTTGAATTTTTAAAAGCTGCAATTTTATTTATAATTCAAGTATTTTTTAGTACGATTAATTTTTTAATATTTTTTGTAATTGCTTTTCTTTTGATGCATGATAGAGATTCAGTTAGTTTAGGAAACTTGTTTTTACTTTTAGCTATGTTTGTTGTCTTCTCAGGTATTTTTGTTTATTGGGGAATGAGATTGGCAGCACATGTATTTAAATTTTCAACTACCACACTTACATTGATTGAATATTATATTCAGTGGAGTTTAATCTATGTTACTGTTTATCAAGCAATTTTTAGTAACGTTAAAAAAATTAGTTCAATTGCTCATTTTATTAGAGTAGGAAATTTTTTAGATCCTAATTTAGCAATAGTCCTTATATTACCTTCATTTATTTCTGCATGGATTGCTGTGATTTTATACAAAAAACATATAAAAGCGATTTAGTTTATTGATATTAATGTTAAAATACTAATATTAATAGATAGTTTGGAGGAATATGAATGAAAAAATCTATTAAGGGAATAGTTATTGCCGGTGCGGTACTTACTAGTTTATTTACTGTTGGTGCTCAAGCGCAACATGTAAATGCTAAAAGTTATAGTAAGGCTGTAACTAAGATTGCTGGTACAAAGAATTATCCTATTTACCATAAGGTTACTAAGAATGGACCAAGCGGCAAGTTTACATCAACTAGTTACTTTAAGTACGGTCAAATTCAATCTAAGCAATATGTTTCAACTAAGAAAGGGAATTTTTGGAATATTATTGTTGATGGTCGACCAGTCGGTTGGGTAAGTGAAAACTGCTTTGCAAGAAACACTATTTCTGTTGCTAATGATGTTTCTTTAGTAAAGAATTCTGATTATTCATTTAATACTAGAGATGCAATCAATTATGCAACAGACAGTCATGGAACCGCTATTGATCCAGATCGTGTTCAAGTATCTCAAGCATCTGTAAGTACTAAGGCAACTACAGTTAATTATAGTTATGGTAAAGCCAAGGCATCAGTAAATATTGATGTTAGATCAGGTAATGATGAAATGGGAGAAGCAAATGTAACTCCTAAGTCAGGTTTCAAGACAACGACCACTTGGAATGGTGGTTCAAAAGGTTCATCAAGAAATTGGAATGCAGCACACCACTATACTTCGGAAACTACAAGTAATACTTTTAAGAGTAATGGCTTGACTCTTAGAACTCGTTTATTCCAACCACGTTTTGTTAGTTTAGGCTATGGTCAGTCTGCTGATAAAATGGGTCAAGTTGGTGTGATTCCGGAAGGTATGACTGTTAATGGTGGGATTTTTGCTACATCCATGTTTACCAGTAGTAGTGATCAACATGGACATATTGTTTCATATAATTTGAACACAATTAAGAGCAAATACGCAGTTCAAAATTTAACTACTATGAATTGGTCAACCTTTAAGTCATATGCAAATAATATTAAGGTTAGTCCATATATCAAGTTAGGACATGGACAATCACTAGGTTCATCATCAGATTACATTTATGTAATGGCTAATGATAATAACTACAACAATGGTCCTCGTTCTGAAGAAATTATCCAAATTCGTAAGAGTGATATGAAGATCAATAAAATTTGGACATTCAGAATTGCTGAAAATCGTTACATCCATAATGCAACTTTTGTAGGTGATAACACCATGTATGCTTTATTCCATAATGGTGGTCATAATCACTATGAATACTGGAAGCTGACTAGAAACGGCGATAGCTGGAAGGCAACCGAAGTTGGTGCCACTGCAGGTAGCTTTGTTTCTAACTCTCCAGTACAAGGTTTTGCATATGGTAATGGTAGTTTCTTTATTGGTTTTAACGATAATATCTTTAAGGTAAGTGAAAATGGTGCAGCTCAAAAGCATTACCGTTTCAATACCGGAAGAGAAATAGAAGGTCTTTCAGCAAATGGTTCTGACTTATATGTTCAATTTGCTCAACGTGCAGAATTAACTCAAGGTCGCTTTTAATAATTAATAAATAAACTAAAATACCAATTCCGATACATTTCGAAATTGGTATTTTTTATACAAAACTATTATTTTCTTTTGAGAATCTCATCCATCTTGTCGAAGAATAATTGCTTGTTAGCTTTAGTTACAAGGGTAACTTCTCGTCCATTGGGATCACGGACAAAGCTACCCGCACTAAGACCATCCGTAATTACTCTAGCATGGGCTTGTTCAGTTTCAACTACTTCAGGATAAAGAGCACTGATAGTGGTTAACACATCCCATAAGTATAATTCAGCTGATGGAATAGAAACGATCATACTGTATCCTTGTCCCACTAGATCTATAGCAGGATATCTGCGCAAACTTGCCCAGTGTTGTCTTAGCTCATCATTTAAAGGTAATTCTTCAGTACTTTCTAAGCCCACCATTTGAATTTTGATATTTGAATCAAATACGCGCTTTATAGCATATGGATCCCAGAAGGCATTCCATTCTTGACAACCATCAGCGTTAACAATGGCTACATTACCATGACCATCAAGAGATCCACCCATCCAATAGAGCATATCAATGTTTTTTTCAATATCAGGATCTGTGTCAAGTGCACGAGCTAAGTCGGTTAAAGGACCAGTCATAACTAAAGTAACAGGTTCTTTTGATTCTTTGATTTTTTCAACCATATCAAGGTGGGCAGGTAGCTCTGCTTGTTTAGTATCGATATGTCCTTTTTCATTTAACATTGGTAAATAGTTAAATGAATAGGTTGCCATACGCCATTCATGTGGAAATTGGTTAACTGCTCTTGAATTTGAACGAGCTACAGTTAATTCATCACTGCGTAAGTTAAATAAGTCGGTCATTTTGCGACAAGCTTCGACTGAAGGATCGATATAGCCGTCTGCATCAATTGCACCAACACCCAATAGTTTAATATCTGGTGCTTGCAAAAGTAATAGGTATGATACTAAATCGTCAATGTTACCATCGTGGTTGAAATAAATATTTTTCATATATTGTGTACCTTTCTAACTATGTATCTTTATTTTAGCAAGAGATTAGGAAAAATGATCATTTAAATAGTTCTTTTTTTGATAGTCATTGGGTATTATCTGATATTTTTGCTTAAATTTTGAATAAAATGAATTCTGATTGTGGATGCCAACTAGGTTACAAATGTCGGAAATGGAGTAATCACTTGAAGATAAAAGATATTGTGCTTATTCTAATCTCTTTTTAGTACGTAATTGAACAAAGGTGTAACCAGTTAATTGTTTGATTAGATTTAACAAACTAGGTATGTTTGATTACGAAAAGACTGAAAAGTTCTTCGACTTTGAAGATATTAATGAAGCTAACCAAGCTTCTGTATCAGGCAAGATTATTAAACCAGTTTTGATTATTGATAAGGATTATCAACCTAGTGAATAAAGATAAGGATTAGTAATAAATATTCGCTAAAAGGCCCTTAGATGGAACTTTTTTAATACAATAAAGGCATGAAGATTAATATAGAAAATCTCATTTTTGAGGTAAAATGTGGGAAGATAAAGACAAGGTCCAAAGGATTAAATCTGATGGCTAAATGAATAGCGAAAATATTTAATGTTATATCTCATTTAACATTTAAACTAAGGAAAATATTGAAAAATGAAAATTGGTGAAGCTTTAAAAAAAGAAAGAAAAAGTCATTTTTTATTACAAAAAGATATGGTTAAAGACTTAAATATTTCTAAATCACATTATTCTCAGATAGAAAGTGGGAAACATCGTGTATATACAGACGATTTACTGAAAATGCTGATTAGTAATGATATTGATTATCGAACCTTTTTTGATGAAGTAGTTACGAGTTATGGCTTTGATGAAATTAGAAGTAGATTGGAAACGGCTTTGACAAAAGCCTTTTATGAGAGGAATTTGGATAATGCCGTTAAAATTAAAAAAGAAATAATGATGTCCAACCAAGTATCAGTTGAATTAAAGTATCATGCATTTTTAGTGGTAGCTGAAATAAGCAATACTCAAATTTCAGATTCTATTAAAAAAGAAATACAAAATTTTTTGTTTAAAGATGATAATTGGACTGAACACCGTGATGCGCTAAGATTATTTGGAAATGCAATGAAATATTTTGATCCAGAGGCTAGAAGTGTGCTAATGAATTCTGTTCTAAAAAAATACAAAAATATAAATACATTTTCAAAAGTAACCCAAATTAGAATTTTAACGATTTATATAAATTATTTGTTCAATTATAAAGGAAGAATAGATAAAACTATAAAAGATATAATTCAAGAGATTAAATTAGTGGATCCCCAACCGCAATATTTAATTTATAAGCTATTAGGAACATATTTTGAATTAAAATATCAGGGGGATGAATCAAGTGCAGAGTTGATAAAAACGACTCTATCACTAGCAGGATACAATAAAATTGTAAAACAACTATAAAAAAGTTTCCTACAGAAAACTAATATAACTTTTTCCTAAAATCAATGTAAAGTATGTGTTGAAAGGAGAAATAATATGTTACTTGAAACTTTAACAGTTATCTTTAAATTGTTGTCCAACTAATGTGTGGTTATTCATGAAAGAAAAAGTTATGAAAAGTAAGAAGTTGTTAAAAGCAAGTTTAGCTTTAAGTTTAGTTTTTGGTAGTATTGTTCCAACAGTTGTTTCAGCATCGGACTTTGATACAAATGATACTAACAATATCAGTACAAAAAGTCAGAATGAGGAAATATCTCAAGATGTGGTAGAAAAAGCTGATCACTTTGTTGAGGTGCAGAATAATCAATTTGTATTGAGTAAAGATGCTGAGAATAAATTTGATGATTCTGAAATTTATTCAATTAAGAAATTGATTTCAGAATCCAATACACAGGTTAGACATGATCATTCGCAAATCGATACGAGTGATAAATCGTTTGAAGTAAATAGTGGGGATGCGAGTCCTTTTGTATCCTTTGCAAGTACGCGTAAAGAGTATACATATAAACATTTTTGGTGGGGAACAAGGTTTTATTTCAGAAGTAATGCAGCGTAAGAGAACTTAGGTCTTCAGCTAAGACTATGTCCGCTTTTGGATTGGGTGCTGGAGGAGCTGCAGTAGTCGCAGGTCCATATGCTGCAATTCCTGGCATGCTTTTAGGATTTGCGGCATATACTTATAATAATATGGCGGATTATCTTCATAATTATAATGAAACACATAAGCATCATCAAATTTACATGGATGTAAATTTGACGGCTAGTTATAAGTGTCATATTTTAAAATAGGAAAGTCACTATGCTAAACAATATTGTTTTAACGATAACTTTTATCATGATTGTCATTGCTATTATTGCTATAGTTATTAAAAAAAATTATTTCGTATCTGGTTTAGCGTCTTTGATAATTAGTATAGTTTTTACTTTAGACTTCTTTTTATTAAGGACTGAATTCTCAATAAATCTTATTTCAATTCCTGTACTTCTAGCAATGATTGGTATATTCTTTATTTTAAAGAGCCAATTAAAATGATAAAAAATATGATGTCAAGCCATCCTAAGGCAATAAAAAAGGGTAAAAATGACGGTCAAACAATTCAAGTTCAGAATTAGGATTGATCGTCTGTTTTGTATTTAAGAATTAGTTTTTTCTCAGGTACTTTAGTACAATGAAGTTATGAAAATTAATGATTTAAAAGAAGCTTTTGCAGAAAAAGCAAATGCGGATAACGCACAGCATATGGCTAAATATATGCGCAATCAATTTGTTTTTTATGGTCTCAAAACACCTGAAAGAAAAAATATCTACCACCAATTTTTAAAAGAGGAAAAGAAGAAAAAGCAGATTGATTAGGATCTGCTTGATCAGGCATGGAATGATGAACATCGTGAGATGCAATATTTTGTCTATGATTATCTGTTGGCGATGAAGAAATATGTGTCCTATGATTATCTGTTGGCGATGAAGAAATATGTGTCCTATGATGATCTGTTTAGAATAGAACATTATGTTCGAACTAAGCAGTGGTGGGATACGATTGACAGTCTGGTGAAGATCTATGGCTATGTAGGACTAAAGGATAAAAGAGTAGACCAACTAATGCTTAAGTGGTCAAAAGACCCTGATAAGTGGGTAAGGCGTGTAGCAATTGAACACCAATTGCTTAGGAAAGATAAAATGGATGAAATATTGCTTAGTAAAATTATTGAAAATAATTTGGATAGTAATGAATTCTTTATCAATAAAGCGATCGGCTGGGCTTTGAGAGATTATTCAAAAACTAACCCTAACTGGGTGAATGATTTTATTACAAGATATTATGATCATTTGAGTAAGTTAAGTATTACAGAAGGCAGTAAGTATATTTAGGATGCAAAAAATAAACGATCTTCAAAGTGATCGTTTATTTTTACTTTACATAATTTTATTTAAGCATGCTTATTATTAAGTCTACTTAAAAAGAATGAAACAATAATTACTAAAATAACTGCGCCTAGAATAGATGGAACAATTGCCATTCCAGCTACTTGAGGACCCCAATTACCAAGTAATGCTTCACCAAGTGATGAACCAATAAGACCAGCTAAGATATTAGCGATCCAACCCATGGATTTACCTTTACCAGTTATTGCGCCAGCGATCAAACCAATCACGCCACCGACAATTAATACCCATAGCCAATGTAACATTTTAGGTCACCTCAGTCCTTATCTTGTAAATCTTTTTTAACTTTATCAGCTTTGTCTTTGAGTTTACCTTTAGCTTGTTGTGCCTTACCTTCTGCTTCACGTAACTTATCGTCGGTAAGTTTGCCTTCAACTTCTTTGACTTTGCCGATAACTTTGTCTTTGAGACTACTATTTTCTTTAGTCATAATGCGTTCATTCCTTTCTATACAAATTATTGATTGACAAGTATATTTTACCCGCTCCGTGACATGTTGTCACGAAAATGAACATAAATTAAGAAATAGTTTATAAATTAAGTCATTTGATCATATAATAATTTATTTTTTATGATTAACCTACTTTTTAAACAAAAAAAGAGTCAAGATACATTCTGACTCTGCTTATACATATCTATATCGAGTAAATTAACCTAGATTTTTACCATTTGATTCGATAACATTCTTATACCAGAAGAATGAATCTTTTCGTGAACGATCGAGTGTACCTTCGCCGGCATCGTTTTTGTCAACGTAGATAAAGCCGTAACGCTTATCCATTTGACCAGTACCAGCAGAGACTAGATCAATGCATCCCCATGGAAGATAACCCATCAAGTCAACACCATCAAGTTCAACAGCTTTTTCCATTTCTGAAATATGACTTCTCAAATAATCAATTCTATAATCATCGTGAATTGAACCATCTGCTTCAACCTTGTCATAAGCTCCAAGACCATTTTCTACGATGAATAATGGCTTGTGGTAACGATCTTGTAATTGGTTTAAAGCAATTCTGAGACCTTCAGGGTCAATTTCCCAACCCCAATCACTGCGCTTTAAAGTAGGATTTTTAGCAATTGCCTTAGCTAAATCAGTTAAATCATCCGGCATAACTTTTTTGCTTGATACAGTAGTAGATTGATAATATGAAAAGCCTACGTAATCAACAGTGCCTTCCTTTAATACGATTCTATCTTCGTCGGTGATGTCTGGACGGTAGCCATTTCTTTCAATGTAAGCTTCTACAGCATTTGGATATTCACCAAAGACATGAACATCTGAGAACCAATCACGGCGTTGTTCCCACTTATCTGCTAAGAGTACATCATCACTAGATGGAGTAAGTGGGCGAACAGGTGAGTAGTTAATCATACAACCAATTTGAAAATCAGGATTAATTTTATGACCAATCTTAACTGCTAAAGCAGAAGCAACTAATTCATAGTGGCCAGCTTGGTACATTGCAGCTTCTTTATCTTTATCAGTCATACCATCTTTAAATAAAATGCCTGAATTAGTAGCCATTAAGAAATCATCGTTAAATGCAGATTGATTATCTATTTCGTTAAAGGTCATCCAATATTTAACCTTGTTCTTATAACGCTTGAAGCAAACTTCTGCAAAACGAACAAAGAAATCAATTACTTTACGATTGGTAAAACCACTATAATTTTTAGCTAAATTAAATGGTATTTCAAAGTGGGAAAGGGTAATGACTGGTTCAATACCGTATTCATGACAAGTATCAAATAAGTCATCGTAAAATTTTAAGCCTTCTTCATTTGGTTCAGTTTCATCACCGTTAGGGAAGATTCTAGTCCATGCAATAGAAGTTCTAAATGCTTTAAAGCCCATTTCAGCCATTAATTTAATGTCTTCTTTATAATGATGATAAAAGTCAATAGCTGAATGATTAGGATAGTTTTTACCAGGTAACACACCGTCGGTGATTTCACGTGGCTTAGTAGCAGATCCTACTGTCATAACATCGGCAACGGAAGTACCTTTTCCGCCTTCTTTCCAAGCACCTTCAAGTTGGTGAGCAGCAACAGCACCGCCCCATAAAAAATTATTTGGCATTTTTGCTGAATACATTAAGTATAAGTCCTTTCTTTTTATATTATTGAAAACGTTTGCATAAGCAATTGTGACATAGTGCTATATTAATATCAAGTATTAATTAGCCACCATTTACAGTTAACGCGCCACGATCATATCTATTGCGTGATTCAGATAATTCAAATGGTCGTCCGTCTTCTAAATAAGCTTTTTGCTGAACACATAAAACTGGATCATCTTGTTTGCAATCTAAATATTTCATATCATAAGCATCAGATTTTTCAGCAGTAATTATCCGATCATCTTTGCCGAGTTTTAATCCCAATTCGTTTTGAATATATGAATAAACTGATTTATGCAAAATTTCTAAAGTAATACCTGGAACACGTTTAACTGGCATAATTGTGTATTCCAATTTAGCCGGTTTTTCATTTAAAATACGCTGCCTAATAATGTCGTAAACTTCATCATTTTTTCCTAAATTCAATGCTTTGCGTTCTTCAACACTAGGCTTACGAATATTGAAAGCAATAACATGACTAATTAATTTGAAGGCACTATTAATATGACGAGTAAACCCTTCGTGCTCGTTTACACCTGAATTAAGAAAAATATCTGGAATCGATTTGTTGGTAACAAAAGTACCATGTCCTTTAACAGTTTTGATTAATTTCTTATTTTGGAGAATTTTTAAAGCATGAACTATAGTTACACGACTAGTTTGATATTTTTCTGCTAATTCAAATTGTTCTGGCAGTTGTTGGATGTATTTCTTTTCAATAATATCTTTTTCTATATCATTGGCGATTTCTTGATAACGACTCAAAATATCGCCTCCTTTCTATTGTAAAGAAAAATATTACATATATATTCTAACAGCTTTTTTTAGCTGAAGTGAAAGCGGTTGCTGAAAAGTGTTATAATTCAAATTGATGCAGCCGTATGTAAACACTTTATATTTACATATGAATTATATGTATTTGAAAATGCTTACAAAAGAGTGCATAATATTGTCTGTAAGAAACAAAAGTATATATTTTATACTCGTGAGTTATTATATAAGCGCTATAAAAAATATGGCGTATGTATAATTTTTTGTTTACAAGTCAATGAAAGCGTTTTATAATAATTGGTGTAGATCAATTATTATAAAACGTAAGTAATCAGGAGGAATTGAATTATGGCTGAACAAACTATTATGTTAAATTGTAGTGCTGGTATGAGTACTTCACTTTTAGTAACTAAGATGCAAGCTGCTGCTCAAGAAGAAGGTATTGACGCTGAAATTTTTGCTTGTCCTGCTTCAGAAGCTGATGACAAAATGGCACAAAAACAAATTGACTGTGTTCTTCTTGGACCTCAAGTAAGTTACATGAGAGGTGAATTTGAAAATAAGGTTAAGGGCAAGGGCAAAGACGGCAAGGATATTCCATTAGATGTCATTAACATGCAAGACTACGGCATGATGAATGGAAAGAATGTTTTGGCTCAAGCTGAAAAGTTAATTAAGGGCTAATATTAAAAAAGGAGAGACTGATTATATGGCAGAAGAAAAACAAACTCCAGAACAAAAGGACCAAGAAACCTTGATGGCTGCTATGGGCTTAATTGCAAATGGTGGAAATGCAAAAAGTTTAGCTTTTGAAGCAATTCGTCTTGCAAAGACTGGTGATATCGAAGGCGCACGTGAAAAGTTAAAGGAAAGTGATAAGTCACTTCTTGAGGCACACAATTCACAGACAAGTATGCTTACTCAAGAAGCACAAGGTGATCATATGCACGTGACCTTATTGGTAGTACACTCACAAGATCACTTGATGAATGCTATTACCTTTAGAGATTTGGCTGGAGAAATGGTGGATCTTTACGAAAAGCTATATAATTCTGGCGCTCTTAAAAAAGAAGATAAGTAATCGCTAATTAAAAATAGCCCCTGTAACCAGCAGGGGTTATTTTTTTGGTCTAATAAATGATAAACTATGATTAATTAAAATATAAGTTTTGTTTGAGGAAACTGATTGAATGAATAAAGAAAATTTAGAAAAAGAGAAAGAACAAATTGCTAAAATAAAACATAAAGATAGCATCAAATATATGTATTTTAGTCGCTACTTAATGATTAGGTATATTGTAACTATTTTTTTCTTTATAAATTTGATGTGGTTAATTGTAAGTGTATCTTATGCTAGTGTGCTAGCAATTATTTTTTCTTTAATTATGGGGGGTTATGCTACTGTAGCAAGTATTGAACAGTTATCCAAAATGCATAATAGAAAAAAAGATATTCCTATAACCCGCGTATACGTTGGTATTCAGGCTTTAGTAAATATAATATTGGTCGTACTAATGTTTACACCAATAAGAAGATCTATTTTTCCATTTATCATTAATAATAGTATTTTGTATTTTATGTTTGGATTTTTGTTAATTGGAATTTTGCTTTGTGTATTATGTGAATATAGAATTCGACAGATACTTGAAGATAAATATTATAAAGTAATTAAGACGTTTGAGAAATATCAACAGTAATTTTATTTATACTTATTGATGACTGTTAAACCTTAATGTATCAAGAAATAATCATATATTTTTTATAGCAATATAGCATCTGTATATGAAAAGCGCTTACATCAGAAAAGATTTTACTATAATAAAATTGCCCAGATTTAATAACTTGTTTCAGATGCATTGGGGGAAAGAAAAATGGCTCAATTCAGTTTGTCACTATTCTTACCAAGACTAAAATAGTTGCGGGCGGTTATGAAGCATCTACTAGCGGTATTACTAGAATTGCTTCAGTAGGTATTTTTACCGGTTTAGTAATTGCTTGGTTAACTGTTCAAATATATCGTTATACTGTTAAGCATAACTGGAGAATTAAGATGCCTGCATCAGTTCCATCTGGTGTTTCTAATTCATTTAGTGCCTTAATTCCTGGTTTCTGTATTGCGTTAGTAGTTGCTATAATTGAATTGATTTTGGTAACTTTAGGAACTGATATTTTTAAGGTCCTTTACATTCCATTTTCATTCATTAGTAATATTGCTGATACTTGGTGGGGATTCCTAATCATTATCTTCTTGATCCACTTGTTATGGTGGTTTGGTATCCATGGTGCAACAATCATGAGTTCATTTTATACTCCTATTGTTTTGGCTAACATGGCTGCTAACGTAAAAGGGGCTACACACTTCTTTGCTGGTGACCCAATGAATGCTTTCGTAATTATCGGTGGCTCAGGTGCTACTTTAGGTATGGCTATTTGGTTAGCCTTTGGTTCACGTTCAGCCCAATTGAAAGAAATTGGTAAAGTTGAATTAGTTCCAGCCATCTTCAACATTAATGAACCGCTTTTGTTCGGGTTGCCAATTGTTTATAATATCAATTTATTAATTCCATTCATTTGTGCGCCACTTGCTTCAGGCATTGTAGGCTATGTCGCTGTATCGACTCATCTTGTACCTAAGATTATTGTTCAGCAACCATGGCCAACACCAGTTGGTTTGAGTGGTTATCTTGCTACTGTAAGTTGGCAAGGGGCAGTACTTTCTGTAGTTTGTGCGATTGTTGCTTTCTTGATTTGGTTTCCTTTCATTAAGCATTACGATAATGTTCTTCTTAAAAAGGAACAAGCAGGAGCTGCTAAGAACTAAGAGAGAAAATATTGTTAATTATTAAACTTTGACACTTATCTTTGAACTAGAAAAAGCCGTAACTCGATTGAGTTACGGCTTTTATATGCTGAGAGGGTGATTCTAAGCAGCCATATTTGCATAAACATTGTCAGCCATACGTTTTAGTTCTTTATTAGCTCCCATTTTCAGTTGCCAATTGTAAAACATGGTTTGTAGCTTACTATGTTGTTGACGTTCAAAATGAAGCATTTCTTCACTAAAGGTAATTTTAACGCCTTCATCATTATCTTCAGTTAAATACTTGATAATGATATCAAATCTATTAGAAGTAAAGTGCGCAGCATAAACTTTGCCACGTTCATATTCAGTAATTTTAACTTTGGCACCTGATTGTTCATACTCCGTACCAGATTTTAAAACAACCGGCATATCATTATTACGAGCTTTTTTAATACTTTCAATTAATTGACGATCGAGATAATCAAAAAAGTCGTTTGCTTTAAAATTGTATTGTTTAGAAATAGTAATCAATAAAAATCCTTCTCTCTATATCACCATATATATTAATCTTATCTTTTTATGAAAAAAGAGTCTAACTTTTTTGCTAGGCTCTTTATGGCTAATCTAAATCTTCACCATTAGAATCTATAACTTTCTTGTACCAATAAAATGAATCCTTAGGATAACGTTTAAGTGTTCCATTACCACGATCGTCTCGATCTACATAGACAAAACCGTAGCGTTTCTTCATTTCACCTGTACCATTTGAAACAAGATCGATTGCAGACCAGGTAGTATAACCCATTAAATCAACACCATCAAGAGTTACAGCATCACGCATTGATTTAATTTGGCTACGTAAGTAGTTAATACGATAATCATCATGTACTGAACCATCTTTTTCAAGAGTATCTGCAGAGCCTAAACCATTTTCAACTACCCATAAAGGTTTATGATAGCGGTCCCATAAATCGTTTAGAGCGATTCTCAATACATCCGGGTCAGTTGCCCATCCCCATGCATTACTCTCAAGATATGGGTTTTTAACACCACCAGCAGTAACATTACCAGAAGCTTTAGCATCAGCCTCATGAGTAGTTAAAACATTTGAAGTATAGCATGAAAAACTCAAGAAATCAGCGGGATATTTGGCAATTAATTCATAATCTTCTGGGTTATCGTTCAATTTAATACCATCTCGTTCATACTTCTTGAGGCGATAGTCAGGATAACGTCCACCAGTTTGAACGTCGCTATAGAAGAGCATGTCTTGTTTAACTTCCATAACTTTAAGCTGATCTTTAGGATCACAAGTATATGGATAGTAAGCTGAGTAAGCAAGCATTTGACCTACACGATTATTAGTGTCAATTTCATGAGCTAATTTTACTACTTTAGCACTAGCAACAAATTGATTATGTGCACCTTGAGCACGATTTTGTTCACTACCATCAATTAGGCCACCACCCATGTATGGTGCCATATCCATAGCATTGATTTCGTTAAAAGTAAGCCAATATCTAACCTTACCTTTATAATGGTTCATAACGATATCAGCGTAGTGAACAAATGCATCAATCAAATGACGATCTTTCCAGCCGCCAAAGCGGGTAATTAATGAGAGGGGAGTTTCATAGTGAGATAAAGTGACTAATGGTTCAATACCGTACTTAGCACATTCGTCAAATACTTTATCGTAAAATTCTAAGCCTTCTTCGTTGGCTTTCTTGTCATCACCATTTGGTAAAATTCTTGACCAATTCATTGATAATCTGAAGACATCAAAACCCATTTCAGACATTAATTTAATGTCTTCTTTGTAGTGGTGATAAAAGTCTGTTCCTTGATGACTTGGATAATAATAACCATCTAGGAGAGTAGGGACTGCACCATCTGGAAGTTTGAAATCTTGTCCCCATACTAATGGTGTAGCCCCTGTTTCACCATTTGACTTTTTCCAGGTTACTTTGCGTGGTTCGGTTGCAGAACCATTTGTTAAAACATCAACAGCGTTTAAGCCTTTTCCGCCTTCGTTATATCCGCCTTCATATTGATTAGCAGCGGTAGCACCGCCCCAAGTAAATTTATTAGTGAATGACATAAGTTACCTCTAAAATCTATTATTATCTAGTAATACGTAGTCACGTGTATCATAGCGATTGCGACTAGTTGAATATTCGATTGGTTGTCCATTGGTTAACCAAATAATCTGTTCAAGTTCAAGCATAGGATCGTCTTTTTTTGCGTTTAAATACTTTAAGTCGTATTTGTTAGGTTTGGCTGCACGAATTTTGCGATAAGCATGTCCAAACTTTAGATGCAACTTTTGATGAATATAATCATAAATTGAATTATGAAGGATCTCTTCATCTAATTCTGGTACCAATTTAATAGGCATATAGGTATGCTCAATAATAAATGGCTCATTGTTATAAAGTCTTAAACGAACAATATTATAAACGGGTTCATTTCTTTGAATAGAAAGATTTTTTTGCATTTGCTCATCAGGAAATTCGACAGAGAAGTGAAGTACTTTGCTTTCAACATGACTTTTGCCTAATGATTTTCTTAGACCTGTAAAAGCATTTGCTGGAGTATCCGTATCGGACTTTATAGGAATGTTTCCAGTTACAAAGGTACCTAAACCTGATTGCTTATATACTAAGCCTTGTCTTTCTAGACCATCAAAAGCTTTTTTAACGGTTAATCTACTAACATCGAATTCTTTGGCAAAGGCCTCTTGATCGGGAAGGGGCTCTTGCGTACTATATACATCGTTTTGGATTCTTTTTTTTATTTCTTCTGCGACTTCTAAATATTTTGCCTTTGCCATTTATATCATCTGATTTCTATTTTTAAATTTAAATATTATAGTGTTTTATATATATTTTATAGCAAAACTCTATACTTTACTAAAAAAGAGATGTCATTTTACTATTTTTTGTAGCTCAATAACATCTCTTTTTTATATTACTTAAAAGTTAGCTATACCATTTTCAATGGCAATTTCACAATCGTTATCGATCGGGATTCTTAAAATCATTTGTCCGTCGACTTCAATTCCCTTAGGAAGTTGAATAACTCCGGGAAAATGATATCCGTGATGGGCTTTAGTCTCATCATCTAAGTAAACAGAAACTTGTCCATCAGCTGCAACACCAATTTTGTAGTGATGATTATCTCGATCAAATTCTTTTACAATTTTAACTTCGTCTGACATTTTTTTGACCTTTAATAGTATAAGAGAAAATTAATAGCGAAATATTTCTTACTTGGCAGCGTCTTCTTGAGCCTTTTTAGCAGCTTCACGTTTAACAAGAACGTTATCGTACTTCTTAGCAAATGGCCAGTAAATAAGTGTTGAAATTACCAAAGTACATGCTTGCCAGATAGCCATCTTCCAACCACCGATTAAGAAACCGGAAATAATTGCTGGAGTTGTCCAAGGAGCAGCAAATCCGTTAAGTGGTGGAATAATACCAGTTCTAATTACTAAGTAGGTTGAAGCTGCAACAACTACTGGAGTTAAGAAGAATGGAACAGCAAGGAATGGGTTCATAACGATTGGTAAACCGAAGAGGAATGGTTCATTAATGTTAAAGATACCTGGTACTAATTCCAATTTACCAATTGACTTCAATTGAGCTGATTTGGCAGCGACAAGAATGAAGATAATTAAACCAATAGTAATACCTGAACCAGTTAAATTAATAAAGTTGTTGTAGAATTCGTTGGTAACAACGTGTGCACCTTGAGCAATAGTTAACTTACCAGCTTTGTATAATTGAGCGTTATCGAATGAGTTAGCTTGAAGCATAGGACCAGCAAGTGAACCAACAATCAAACCACCGTGAACACCAAAGAACCAGAAGAATGGAACAAGGAAACCAATAGCAAGAGCACCACCAAATGAGTCTGAGATACCTTGTAATGGAGTTTGAATAGTGTTATAAGTCCATTGCAAGAAGTCAGTATGTGCAAATAAGTTGAAGCATGCGTAGATAAGCATTGAACCGATTAAGATAATACCTGCAGGAATCATAGCAGTAAATTGGTTTGAAACTGCAGGTGGAACTTGCTTAGGAAGCTTAATAGTCCAACCTTTTTTAACAATAGCACTGTAAATCCAACCAACAAGAAGACCGATGATGATTGCGGCGATCATACCGTCACCACCAAGCCAAGTGATGTTAAATACACCGGTAACAGGTTGTTCAATATAAGTTTGAACAGCTTTTGGTAATTCGCTAATAGCAGCAGTAAATGCTTTAGCATTCATACCATTAGGAATACCACTGCTTAAAGCAGTTTTAACAGGACTAGCAATTGATAAAGTTTGAAGCATTAAGAATGCAGCACAGGATGTAAGACCTGGTGCTAATGGTTCCAAATTCTCATTCTTAACGTAAATATAGGCGATACCAATTGATGCCCAAAGTGACATTACTGAGAATGTTGTTGTGTAAGCTTGGTTAAAGATTGCTCCCCAACCAGAAGCATTAATCGCATTTGATACTGCAGGAATTGGAATATTTCCTAAAATTAAGAAAATAGAACCAATGATAATAAATGGTAAAGTATAAATCATACCATTTTGTAATGCAGTAATAGCTTTCGTGTTAACAAATTTCATTACAGGAGGCAAAATTTTGTTATTAACAAAACTGCTAAATCCTGATTGTTTTTGATCAGCCATTATAATTCATCTCCATTATCTTTAAGTATTTCTTTAAACCAATAAAATGATTTTTTAGGTACACGTTTCAAATCTTTTAAGTCATGATTTGATCTGTTTACGTAAACGGCGCCATATCTTTTTTCCATATCTGCATGAGAGCTTGGAATATCAATTAAACCCCAACCAAGATATCCTAAGACCTTAGCACCATCTAGGAACATTGAATCTTTCATGGCTTTAATATGATCACGGTGATATGCAATACGTTCATCATCTTCAATCATATTTTTACCATCCCAAGTTTCTTTAAGTCCAATACCATTTTCAATTGGGAAAATAGGGATACGGTAATGATTGTACATGGTAGTTATTGCATTTCTAAAGCCAAGTGGGTCGATTGCCCAACCCCAGTCATTGGTTTTAATGAATTTAGTAGGAACACCGCCTTCATTTAAGTAACGGTTTGGAGCTTCACCTTTAGGAATTTTATCACTTGATAATACCCATGAAGAATAATATGAAAAGGCAAGGAAGTCAGCTTTAGCATGCTTCATAATTTCTTTATCTTCATCAGTAATATCCATGTTGATATTATGATCCTTAGCATATTGCAAAACTTCAGGTGAATAGCCCGCACCAGTATCGGCATCGTAGATGTTGAAGTTCAAAAATTCTTGAACTTGCTTTGCTGCCCAAACATCTTCAGGCTTACAAGTTTCAGGATAAATTTGTTGGAAGGCAAGCATACCACCAATTTTAACATCTGAATAATTTTCATGAATATAATTGGCAATACGGATATGTGCCATCATTGTGTGATGGAAAATAGTGTACATATCATCTAAACTCTTATCGCCTTTTTTATAACCGGAAATATTGAAAACTTCATCTTGGAAGTAAAGGTTATGTTCATTGAAAACGATCCAATATTTTACTCGATCACCAAAATGATCAATCATCTTTTTGCTGAAACGAACGAACGCATCAACTACATGTCTTGACATAAAGCCATTATATTCTTTAGCTAAATGTAATGGCATATCAAAGTGGTAAAGACAAACCATTGGCTCGATGCCTCGCTTAATCATTGCGTTGATTAAACGGTCATAAAATTCGATCCCTTTTTGATTGAATTCACCGTCTCCATCTGGACATACACGTGACCAAGAAATTTGAATTCTGTACATATTCATGTGCATGTCTTTCATCAAGTCTAAGTCTTCATCATATCTATGATATTCATCAATTGCTACATGCCAATCAGTAGTATTGTCAGTAGCTGGGCGAACATCATAAACAGAAAGACCTTTACCGTCTTCATTCCAGGCACCTTCAGTTTGCATACTTGAAACTGAATTACCCCAGAAGAATGAAGATGGCATTTTACGCTTTTCAGTCATCTGATTATCTTCTCTCCCTCTGTAAGCGCTTTCATTTCTTTACACTAATAAGTATATCAGATTATTTTTGAAAATAAAGACTTATTTTAATAAAAATATATACTTTTGCTAAAAACAAAATAAAAAGCCTATTCTGATAGGCTTTTTATAGAAAAAATTGTATTAAAATAACATAAAATTACTGATTATTTATGATTTTGTTCGAAATCCGCAACTGCACCCCTAAGATTTGCATCGCTCTTTAAAGTGCATAAAACAATATCTGGTTTCAAGGTTACTAAATCCAAATCATCTCTTAAACGATCAATTTCTTTATTTAATAAAGAGACTAATTTAGGATTATTAGAAATACCGCCCCCGATAACAATTTTTTCTGGATCAAAACTGTGCTGAATATTATAAATTGCTACAGCTAAAGCATGAATTAAAGTTTGACGTACATCACTAGCTACAGGGTCATCTTGATCAGCAAGTTCAAAAACGGTTTTTCCGTCTAACTTTTTACCCGTTCGCTTATTATAGCGATTTGCCATTGCAACAGGAGAAGCTAACTCACTTAAAGTATGTGTTCCCATAATCATATAACCGAATTCACCACCAAATAAGTGAGCTCCATGCCAAATTTTTTGATCCATGATTAAAGCGCCACCAATACCAGTGCCAATAATAAAGAAAGCCATACTATTACAGCCTTTACCGCTACCTTCAGCTAGTTCACCAAGAGCGGCAGAGTTAGCGTCGTTTTCAATTGAAACAGGCAAGCCAAAGCATTTTTCTAATTCATCAACTATTTTAAAATTATGGATGTATGGAATGGCACTTGATCCACCAATAATCCCAGTTTTTTTATTTACTGCGCCAGGTGAGGAAATTGCTACCCCTTCAATAGGAGTATTTTTTTTAATTTTATTTACTTCATTAGTCAAGACCTGATAAAAACTGTCTAAATTTTCAGGAGTATCGATAGCATGTTTGTCTTGTAACTTTCCATCTTTCCAAGTTGCGATTTTAATAGTAGTACCACCAATATCAATTGCTGCTAAATTCATAGTAAAAATTCTCCTTAACAAAAATATATACTTTTAAATTTATAATAATTATTTTTGTAAGCGTTGTCAATAACTGGCTTAATGTTAGAATAAGACTAAAATAGATATAAATATATAGAGGAAACTCTAGGGAGAAAAAAATGGTAAATTCAATTTTTACAAAAAGAAGAGCTACTAGGCAATTTTTAACTAATTCAATTTCTGATGATAAGATTCAAAAGATTGTTGCAGCTTTTCAAACTTCACCATGTGGAATGCATCAAAATGACGTTATGAATTTAGTTGTTGTAAAAGATGAAGCTTTACGCAAAGAAATCGAAAAAGCAACAGATAATTCATGTTATGGTGCACCAGTACTATTTATTATTAATACCAAGAAGGAGAATATGTTTGGTGAACGTGATGCATCAGTTGCAGCTGAAAATATTATGCTAGAAGCTGCTGATTTAGGATTAGGCTCTGTTTATGTTATGGGTGGAGCAATTAAGTTAAATGATTATACTGATATTCAACGAGAGTTAGATATAGATCCTGACTTCCAAACTACAGTTGTTGTTCCTGTAGGTAAGATTGCAAGAGAACCAGAAAAAGAAGATCGTTCAAGTCGCTATCAAGTAACTATTTATTAATTAATACTGGTGAAAATTTAAATGGAAGTTTTGAATTTTTACCAGTTTTTTATGAACAAAAACATGAGGATGAGATGAAGAAAATTTGGACGGGTATAGCGATTGTATTAGTAACTAATTTATTAGCTGGATGTAGTCAAATCCATTTTGGCAAAGATGCAATCACAATTGGTGATGAGCAAAAAAATCTTTTAAAGAAGAATAAAAAGAAAAAAGTAGTACATCCTAAAATTGAAAAGAAAAAAACAAAAGTAAAAAGTGTTTGGAACAAAACAAAGTATCAGGAATTACAAAAGATTGTAAATAATTGGGGTAGGGTAAAAAAACAACATTATCATTTTTATGATGGCGTCCATTCTTTAAAAATAAAAGCAGGAGTTACATATCCAAAAGCTTTTGATCAAAATGGTTTCGTTTTAAATAAAGAAAAAATCAAAATAGGGTGGAGTCCAGAAGGTAAAAATACGTATCAATACAATGTTGTAGCAATTGCCAATGATAATTTTGAAACATGGCACAATACATATTTGTTTTGTTTAAGAAAGAATAAACCAATTATTTTATTAGATCAGTCAAAACGAAATAAGCTTGTATTAGTTAAGAAAGTGAATAATCCTACTCTTAATAAAGCCTTTAAACAAATTTTAGAAGATAAACAAAAAAGCATGTAGAAAATTAATCTACATGCTTTTTGTTGAAATTGTACTCGGTTAATCGAAATTAATCGTGGTCAACATCATCTGGGAAGAATGCAAGACGTTCGCCCTTGCCAAGTTCTTCTTCGATTTCAAGTAAGCGGTTGTACTTTTCAACACGTTCTGAACGAGCTGGAGCACCGGTCTTAAGTTGACCACCGTTTATAGCAACTGCCAAGTCAGCGATGAATGTGTCACCAGTTTCACCTGAACGGTGTGAAATCATAGTGTTGTAACCATTCTTACGTGACATACGGATAGTTTCAAGAGTTTCAGTAACAGTACCAATTTGGTTCAACTTGATTAATGAAGCGTTACCTGCACCTTCCTTGATAGCCTTCTTCAAAAGTGCTGGGTTAGTACAAATGAAGTCGTCAAGAACGATTTGGATACGGTCCTTGTGAGTTGCAGTAAACTTAACCATACCTTCAACATCGTTTTCGTCGTATGGGTCTTCCATTGACATTAATTCTGGGAATTCATCCAAAAGCTTGTCGTAGTATGCAGCTAATTCATCATCAGTAAGAACCTTACCTTCAAGGTGGTACTTACCATCTTCCTTGTTGTAGAAGTATGAAGCAGCACAGTCACATGCGATACCGATATCTTCACCTGGCTTGTAACCAGCCTTGATGATTGATTCGTGTAAAGCCTTCAAAGCTTCTTCTGAGTTCTTCATGTTAGGTGCGAAACCACCTTCGTCACCCAAGCCAGTTTCGTAACCCATGTCTTCAAGAACCTTCTTCAAAGTGTGGTATACGTTAACGATCTTTTCGAAACCATCACGGAATGAAGTCTTAGCAATTGGAGTAATCATGAATTCTTGAATGTCGATACCGTTGTCAGCGTGTTCACCACCGTTGATAACGTTGTGGAAAGTTTGTGGCATTTCAAGATCAATACCGCCAAGGTAACGGTAAAGAGGTTGACGGTTAGCGTTAGCTGCAGCAACAGCAGTAGCCATTGATACACCTAAGATAGCGTTAGCACCAAGACGGCCCTTGTTTGGAGTACCATCTAAGTCGATCATAGTTTGGTCAATCTTAGGTTGGTCAAATGGGTCCATACCCTTTAAAGCGTCGTTAATTTCAGTGTTAACATTGTTAACAGCCTTTGAAACACCCTTACCACCAAGACGTGAACCACCGTCACGTAATTCAACAGCTTCGTTTTCACCAGTTGAAGCACCTGATGGAACTTCAGCCTTACCTACGACACCGTTTGAAAGAGTAACGTGAACTTCAACAGTTGGGTTACCACGTGAGTCAAAAATTTCGAGTGCGTGTACATTTTCAATAACTGATTTGAGCATTATAAACCTCCTCAAAAATTATGGCATGTAACAAAAATTTTGCATGCCATACGGAACAATTTTTGCTCCGCTTTACAACACAAATTTTAGCCTAACTTTGTGATCGTGTAAACATATGAAAGCGGTTTACATTTTAAAAAATAGTAAAGCACAGTAAAAAATGCTATATCAAAGAGCTATAATATATGTATAACGTAACTAGTAAAAATTAAGGACTATAAAAATATGGAAAATATTAAAATAATTGTAGATTCAAGTTCAAATATGACAGATGATCCTGAACGTAACATAGAAGTAGTACCATTAACAATTTCATTCGGTGGTCATGACTATATTGATAATCCAAACTTAAATATACGTGAATTTTTGGATAATATGAATCAAAATAATGTAGCCGGCAAAACGACTTGTCCTAGTATTCAGGCCTGGCTTGATGCATTAAAAGGAAGCGAAAAAGCGATCATTATTACTATGACTAGTAGCATGAGCGGAACTTTTTCTTCAGCACTACAAGCTAAGGCAATATATCAAGAAAAATACCCTAATAGTAAAATTATTGTGGTTGATTCAAGAAGCGCTGGTCCAGAAATCGCGATTGTGGTTCATGGAATTGAAAAGATGTTAAAAGATGAAATTCGTTTTGTTGATTTAGAAGCGGCAATTGCTGAATATAGAGTACATACACATTTATTATTTGTATTACAATCTTTACATAATTTGTCTTTAAATGGTCGTGTTCCATCAGCTGTGGCAAAAATTACTGGCTTTTTAAAAATAGACCTAATTGGAACAGCAAGTAAAGAAGGAAAATTGGAACCACTTGCTAAGGCACATGGAATGAAAAAAGCAGTTCGCGAAATAATTAGATACATGAAAAAAGATAGCTATCATGGTGGTGAAGTAATCATTGATCATTGTAAAAATGAAAAAGATGCAATGGCAATTAAAGAAAAGATTTTGGCAGAATATCCAGATGCTAAAATTACTATTAGACCGATGAGGGGCCTTTGCAGCTTTTATGCTGAAGAGGGTGGAATTATGGTCGGCTTCCATGAATAAAATGAAAAAAGCGTAATACCGATAAAAAATTATTGTCGATATTACGCTTTTTAAATTGCTAAAAATAATTGTTGAGAAATACTAAAACAAATTATCGCTAAACTAGTAGCACCAATAACATCTGAAGGATAATGTGCTTTTAAACTTAAGCGCGAAATAATCACCATAATCCAAATTGCCACGATTGAAATTATGAAACCCATTCCTAGATCTTTGGCAAATAATTGAAGAAGAATCAATCCCATTGTGGTTGCACCAAGTACGTGACCACTTGGAAAACTATAGCCTTCTTCCATATCTGAATGTAAAATTGGTCGCTTGCGACGAATCGTCCTTTTTAAAATGATACCTGAAATATCGGCAAAGCCTAAAGTACCTAATACCCAAAGTGCCGTCAATTCACGTTCCTGATTTAATAAAAGTCCAGCTAAAAGCACGTCCCAAACGACCATTAGTTTAGGATCGTTAATAAAAGCAATAATTTGCCAGCTATAACCTGTACTTTTTCTGACTAGTTGATGATGCAACCAATGATCAAAAAGATTGAAGCGACGTGAGGTTTTAATATTAAAAATGAGTAACAATAAAATTGACGTTGAAATTAACGCTACAATACAACTATTCATTTAGACGCAATATCCCCATTACTTTTTTGATTAAATCTATTTTAACTGGAAAAATAAAAATAATGTTAATTTTTAAATAAAATTAACATTATTTTTGAATTGTTTTAGTTTTGATGGTTAAATTTAGTTTTATCAAGCATATCATAAGTGATCAAATTGCTGCTATCTAGATCTTCTTTATTCATATCAACAACGTTAATTTGTTTGTTTGAATAAGTGGTGTAGTAGAAAATACCTTTGTCTAAGTTAGTTCCATCAGAATAAATTGTATATTCAAATGAGTTTGGACCAACTTCATCCAGTCCCTTTTGTTGTTCAACCGAATGTAAAATGTGGAAGTAAGTATCAATATTTTCTTCTTCGGTTTCAGCAATTGGAGCATTAAATTTATTGAAAGCTACTCTGACAAAACGTGATTCAGAATCCATTCCACCTGGTAAGTTGTGAGACCCTAATCCACGGCTGTAGCCAGCCATATTTACTTTATCTGAGAAGTTATTTTTAGGCATTTTTGGAGATACGTCAGCATAGTTATTTAAATTGAATAATTGCTTTGGAAATTGTGGATTATTAGTTAAGCAGCCAACTGGATTATCATAAATATGCATTCCATCTTTGTCTGTTTCAACAACTAATGATGTACCTGTTTTATCTGCAATAAGCCAGTGAAGAGAGGAGGCTTGCATTTTTTCGCTGAAATTTAAATCGGCGATGTTGATTCTGCTAAGTAAATCCTTTACTTCGCTAATAGTGCTACACTGTCCTAAAATCCAAGGGATGAATTCAAAGGAAGCAATATTATCTTTATTTTCTTTTTCTTCATAATATGTAGCATTTCCTGGATAGTTGAGTCCGGCCATACCTAAACCTTTTTCATTTGTAGCGTCGAAATATAGGGGATAATCATCCATATCTAATGAGATACCAATCATTGCATAGTGCTTTTTTAAACTGGGCATCTTACGGAATTTAAAAGTGTAATTGCGTGGCGTAATAACAACTTGTTGACCAAAAGTAATTTCTAAATCAAGGTTACGACCAAAGTAATGATCTTTGGGACTGAATATAATTGATGTACACATATTTTTCTCTTTTCTATCAAACTCTATGTGAATTAAGAAACTGATCTAATTTTAACAGCCATATTAAAAATTTTCATCCTAGAATAAATTTATTTTGGACTATTTTTTATAATAGGTTATAATATTAGCGTTATGGAGTGTTGGCAGAGTGGTAATGCACCGGACTCGAAATCCGGCGAACCAAGTTTTCCTTGGCGCGCAGGTTCAAATCCTGTACACTCCTTTTTTACCCAACTAGAAGCCGCATGGTATCAAGCTTTTAACTTGCTCATGTTAGCCAAATGTTAGCCAATGACTCAAAAATTATGCATAATTAAGTTAACCGCTGACGTTTTCCTAAAAAGACCGTAACTATATTTTTTTCATAGTTACGGTCTTTTTTTACTATAAATTATCAAGTATTTCTGTAATTTTGTCATCTGACTTGTTGTTTAAGCTCATCGAGCATATAAGCATATTTTTTAGCAGTCGTGGACATATTGGCGTGTCCTAGACGTTTAGAAATTGCGTAAAGTGGAACACCCTTGAAGGGTAGAAGAGCAACGTGCGTGTGTCTTACGGAATGAAAGTGAAAGCTAGGCTTATCAATATTCAGCTTTTCCAATTGTTTTCTCCAAACTTTATTTACAGCATTGGAAGTGGGAATCGTTCCATCTTTACCAATAAAAATTTTTTCGTGGTCATTTTGTTTTAATTGACTAAGAATGTCCAAGAATTTTTTATCAACTTTAATAATTCTCACGGAATTTGTATTTTTAGTAGATTTATCTATTTCACTGCTATCATAATTATCAACTCTACCTTTGTCATGATTGTAAGACTTGTTAATATTTATTGTTTGATTTTTAAAGTCAATGTCTGACCAAGTCAAGACGGCAATTTCGCCTGGTCGCATCCCTGTGTATAATGCTGTTAGTATCATATATCTACTTATGTAAGTGTGCTTTATATTGTGTAGCAAGGAGTTTTTAAGTGATTGTATTTCTTCATAATTAAGATAATCAATCTTTCGTGTGCGCTCCGAATTCCATGTTAAATTTATTTTTTGAGTAAAATCTTTCTGAATAATGCCATCTGCAACACCATCACGCACACAAGAGCGGATAGAACCATTTGTTTTATAGACAGTATCCTTCGCGTGCTTCTTACCGTATTCGTTCATGAATATTTGATAAGACTTACGCGTAACTTTTGCTAATTTAGCCTTACCGTAGTACGCGTTTAGCTTTTTATAGATTGTTTCGTACCTTACTACAGTTGTTCTGGATTTACCTGGTATTTTATAAGTCCCATACCAGCTTTTAAAATAGTCAGCAAAAACGGGGTTAGCATCTGAAATTTGTTGCTGATCTTTTGCAACTTCCATTTATTGCCCCATTTGTTGGCTTGTGTTTTAGTCTTAAAGCCGCCTTTAGTTTTGTAATGACGCTTACCGTGTACATCATACCACGATACTTACACACTACACGTTTTATCACGTTTATAAAGCTGTGCCATGTTTTTCACCTCAATTTTTATAAGAAACTAATGTTCTTTTTAACCTTATAAATTAAGCCCGCTACCTGTTAAGGCGGCAGGCTTATTTTTATTGACCAGGTTTTACTGTTAAAGCAAATCTCATCGCTATAAATAGCAAAATAAATATAATTGCTGCTGCAATACCAGCATATTTAGCCATCTTTTTATTTTTCTTAACGAGTGCATAAATTAGTAAGATGATTGAAATTACAAATAAAATTATTAGAATCCAATCAATCGCAACTGTTAAAGTTCTCATTGGTCCCATTTTTATTCATCATCCTTCAAGAAATCATATTCGCTGTGTCCGTTAAGTGAAGAATATAGCACCTTATCTGGATTATCTGGATTAACAATTGAAACAAAATCAGCTAATTGCAAGTTCTTATACAAAGATCTTGAAAGGCTATCCATTGAATCGGTGAGGTCTTTCCAATCACTTGTGTCTTGAGTTGCTATTATGTCTAGTAATTCTTCCTTAAATTCTGTGCCAGTTGGTTGAATCATAAAAGCTTTATTGTCTGAGTCATACCAAACTTTAGCTTTGCCTTTAAAGTTTTTTCTCAAGAGTAGAAGAGCAGCAGCTTCTTTTTCTTCATCAGAAATCTCTTTGCTTTTCTTTGTTCCACTCTTTTTGGCCTTACTATGATTTTCGGCTTTAGATTGTTTAGCCTTTTTAGATGTTTGTACAGTTTGTGCGGAATTATTATCACTGTCGTCATCATCGGCACCTAATCCCAGCATATTGCCTATACCACCAACTATACTAAAAACGACTAAAACCCAAAAATACCATCTGGTATGTAATGGCTTGGTCATTTTTCCGTTTTTCTTTTTCTCCGGTTTGAACATGTTTTTGTCATACCAAAAAGCCCAAATGAGCAAGCCAATCCCGAAAATCGTAATTAATAAATACGTAAACACTTATCTAAATCCTCCAAAGTAGAAACTAATTGTCATAAGTTTATAGTCATTGGCTTTGGACTATACTCCCATCGTTAAATAAGTAATAGAGCTTTTTAGGAATACAGAAAGCTTTTGCAAATTTATAGAAGTTGTCAAAATGGTAGTCGTTTTCTTCACATTATTTATATAGCAGATTTATAGCAAAATTTATATAGCAGATTTATAGCAAAAATGTTTGCATTAGCTTCGCCACGATTTACAGTTTTATCGTTTAGATTGTAGTATGTTGGTTTTCGTTTGAGACGTGCGCAATTTCATGAGCTAATTGAAAAGGTATTTCGGTTGGATATGGCCAGCGAGAGTTCATGATGATTAATCTGCCTACGCGATTATAACTAAGAGGTGGTGCAAAAGGAGGAAGGCGATTAGAAAATTCAACACCTATTTTGTAATCGAACATTACAGCATTCATTAGATACTTTATAAGCCTGTCATAATTTTCTTTATTTTCTATGCTAAGTTCATCAAAAGATCTAATCATACTTTTTAATTCTTATTTAGATACTCAGGATGACGTTTGAAGTAACCACGTGCTATATCAGCATAGGTATCCTTTAATTCATCCGGTATTTCTCCACCATAAGGCATACCTAAATCGGCCCAAGTTAGTTCTGAGCCATTTAAGTCCAGTAAGGTATCAGCAGAAATATTGAGTGCTAATGCTATAGCTTTTAATTCATCACTAGATACTTTTCTAGTTCCTTTTTCTATCTTATTAAGAGCGGTTCGCTCAATTCCACTTTTATCTGCCAATTCAGCTTGTGTCATATCTTGAGCTTCTCGATAATTGGTAATTTTTTGAGCTAAATTAGTTTGATTGGTCATTTTATTCCACCTCTATTGCGCTTTTCGCAATAAATATATCATAAATAGCAACTTATGACTTAAAAAAATTGCGAAAAAAGTAGTTACATTGCGAAAATAGCAATGTAATATAATGCGTGTAAGATGAATTGCGAATATCGCAACTTGCAAAAGAGGTGAGCACATGAAAAAAGAAATTAACTTAGCTTTGATTCGTGAAAGACGATTAAAGCGAGGCTTCAGCAATGAGGATATGGCGAAAAGTCTAGGACTAGCTAGTTCCGATAAGTACTTTCGGAGAGAACATGGTATTTATAAGTTTCAAGCCTCAGAACTTCCAGCCCTTTCTAAGAAACTGGGTATTCCTTTAGAAAAATTTTTTATTTAAAATAGTGCGATTTTCGCACGGAAGGAGAGGCGAATGGAAAATTTCAATTATTTAATTTCGAAGGAAACAAAGTAAGAACCTTGAAGGTTGATGATGTACACTCCTTAAGCATGAAAAAGCGAACTAAGTTAATTTTTACTTAGTTCGCTTTTATTATGTTGTGAATAAATTTTCCCTTGACAAACTACTAAAATCAAAAGTAAATTAATTTCGATGATTATCTAAAGGATAGAGTATTTATAATACATGGAGTTGAGTTATGGGAAAAAAGAATAAAGTACCCCAGCTTAGCCGAAGCATGACTGCAGGTCAAATGGAAATGATTTCTCTTGGCGGTGCAATCGGTGTAGGTTTATTTATGGGGTCGACATCGACTATTAAATGGACGGGGCCGTCCGTACTTTTAGCCTATATGTTTGTAGGACTAATTTTATATATCGTAATGAGAGCATTAGGGGAAATGCTTTACATTAATCCAGGTACAGGTTCTTTTGCTGACTATGCAACGGAATATGTGCATCCATTGGCTGGATATTTGGCGGAGTGGGCAAACGTTTTTGAATATATTGTTGTAGGAATGTCTGAAGTGGTTGCTGCAACTGAATATTTGAAATATTGGTGGCCTAATATCAGTGCTTTATGGTCAGGTGTAATTATTATCGCTTTTCTACTTTTAGCTAATTTGGCTAGTGCAAAAGCATATGCATCACTTGAGTTTTGGTTTGCTATGATCAAAGTAATTACTATTATTTTAATGATCATCCTAGGCTTTATTGTAATTTTCTTTGGTGTAGGCAACGGTGGAAAGCCAATTGGTTTTAGCAATTTATGGGCTCATGGCGGTTTCTTTACTGGCGGAGTAAAAGGCTTTTTCTTCTCGATGTCAATTATTGTTGGTTCATATGAAGGAATTGAGTTGCTAGGCATTTCGGCAGGCGAGGTGGCTAACCCGCAAAAAGCAATTGTAAAGAGTGTCAAGTCTGTTCTTTTGAGAATTTTAATTTTCTACGTTGGTGCAATTTTTGTGATTGTAACTATTTATCCGTGGAATAAGTTAAGTAGCTTAGGTTCTCCTTTTGTAACTACCTTTGCTAAGGTAGGAATCACTGCTGCTGCTTCGATTATTAACTTCGTTGTATTAACTGCAGCATTGTCAGGAGCTAACTCGGGGATTTATTCATCAAGTAGAATGCTATTTAAATTGTCTCATGATAATGAAGCACCTAGTGTATTTAAGCATATTTCTAAGAGAATTGTGCCTGATCGCGCCATTATGGGGATTTCTGGTGGGATTTTTATTGGGTTTATTTTAAATATAATTGCATCTCAATTTAATCATTCGGCATCAGATTTATTTGTGATTGTCTTCAGTTCATCAGTTTTACCAGGAATGATTCCATGGTTTGTAATTCTATTGGCTGAGTTAAGATTTAGAAGACATAATCAAGATATGATGAAAGATCACCCGTTCAAATTGCCGTTATATCCATTTTCTAATTACTTCGCATTTTTAATGCTGTTAGTAATTGTTATCTTTATGTTTATTAATCCAGATACTAGAATTTCAGTAATTACCGGAGCATTGGTATTAATTGTGGCTACAATTGTTTATTTAGTTAGACATAAAGATGAATTTAGTAAAAATAATTAATGATTAAGAAGTCTTGAAATTTCAGGGCTTTTTATTTTTACCAAATACTAAATATTGATACTTGCATTATCAAAAATACTAGATCTATGGTATCTTAAAAAGAAATGATACTTAAAGGGTGAGATAAATGGCAATTCTTGAACAACCATATTTAGATTTGATTAATAAAATTATGATTGAAGGTCATGATAAAAATGATCGTACAGGAACTGGAACTAGGAGTTATTTTGGTGCTCAAATGCGCTTTGACTTATCAAAAGGGTTTCCAATTTTAACCACTAAAAAGGTTCCATTCGGTTTAATTAAAAGTGAACTCCTATGGTTCTTACGAGGGGACACTAATATTCGTTTTTTATTAGAACATAAAAATCATATTTGGGATGAGTGGGCATTTAAAAATTGGGTTAACAGTGATGAATATACTGGTCCTGATATGACTGATTTTGGTTTACGAAGTCAAAGTGATCCGGAATTTAATAAAATTTATCAAGCTGAATTAAAAAAATTTGATCGACGTATCCTTGATGATGAGAACTTCGCCAAAAAATATGGTAATTTAGGCGACGTTTATGGTGCACAATGGCGCCATTGGCAAAAGCGAGATGGTAGCTTTATTGATCAAATTGAAAATGTAATTGAACAAATTAAAAATAATCCAGATTCACGCAGGATGATTGTAACAGCCTGGAATCCAGAAGATGTACCAACTAGTGCTCTTCCTCCGTGTCATGTTATGTTCCAATTTTATGTGGTAGATGGAAAAATTAGCGTTCAGCTTTATCAGCGTAGTGGAGATATGTTTTTAGGCGTGCCATTTAATATTGCATCATATGCACTTTTATTAAATATGATTGCCAGAGAAACTGGTCTGCAAGTGGGTGAATTTATTCATACATTGGGGGATGCTCATATTTATAGTAACCACTTTAGTCAAGTGAAGGAAATGCTTAGTCGCAAGCCATATGAATCTCCACAGTTATGGCTTAATCCTGAAAAAAAACATATTGAAGATTTTGATATGCAAGATATTAAGTTAGTGGATTATAAGCATCATGGCACAATTAAGGCGCCAGTTGCTGTTTAAGGTGAAGTAATGATTGAATATGTTTGGGCAGAAGATAAAGAAAAAAATATTGGCTTGAATGGACATTTACCATGGTATTTGCCGGCTGATATGAAGCATTTTAAAGAAGTAACAATTAATCATCCAATAATTATGGGAAGAAAAACATTTGAAAGTTTTCCTAATTTGTTACCTAAAAGAAAACATATTGTTTTAACTCATAATGAAGAGCTAAAAAATAAATATCAAAATAATGATCAAGTGACTATTTTACCCACAGTTGAAGATTTACATAATTTTGTGGCAGAACATCAAGATGAGCGGATGTGTGCAATTGGTGGAGTGTCGATTTTTAACGCTTTAATGGACCAAGTAGAAGTATTAGAAAAAACGGAGATAGATGCGATTTTTGAAGCAGATACTAAAATGCCTGAAATTGATTATAGCCGTTTTAATTTAGTAGCTAAGAAGCATTATGAGCCGGATGAGAAAAATAAGTATCCATATACTTTTTTAACTTATAAATTAAAGTAAAAAAAGCCCGCAATTTGCGAGCTTTTTTGAATCTTAGGTATAATATTAATAAATATTAAGTTTCTTAGGTAATAATATATGAATGAAGAAAAAACAAATTTAAATACGGGCCTGACAGCTGCACAAGTTAAGCAAAAAATTGAAGCTGGTGAAATTAATAAGGCCGTTGATGATCAATTTAAAACAAATAAACAAATTATTGCAGAAAATTTATTTACTTACTTTAACTTGATTTTCTTAGTACTATCATTACTTTTGATTTTTGTTGGCGCATATAAGGATTTAACTTTTTTGCCAGTCATTGTTTTAAATACTGTAATTGGAATTGTGCAAGAAATTCGTGCTAAAAAAATATTGAACAAGTTAAACGTAATGAATGCTACAGATATTGGGGCTTTGCGAGATGGAAAAGAAGTACAAGTACCAATAGAAGAGTTAGTTAAAGGCGATATTGTTTTATTAAAAACAGGCGATCAGATTCCAGCAGATGGACAAGTGGTTAAAGGAAATATTCGTGTTAATGAATCGCTACTCACAGGTGAGGCAGATGAAATTTCTAAAGATGTTGGTGATGAACTGATGTCAGGCTCATTCGTTGTTTCGGGTTCAGCCTATATGCAGCTGGAAGAAGTTGGTAAGAATAGTTATATTTCCAAATTAACCATTAAAGCAAAAGCAATGGGTAGTAGCGAACAGTCTGAGATGGTGCGCTCAATTAATAAATTGATAAAATGGGTAGGTATTATCATTATCCCACTAGGGATAGCTCTATTTTCAATGAGTTATTTTGTCAATCGCATGTCGCTATATCGCAGTATTGTTTCTATGGAAGCCGCAATTATAGGAATGATTCCAGAAGGGTTGTATCTATTAACTACTATTGCTTTGGCATTATCTGCTGTTAGATTAGCGCGCAAAGAAGTTATGCTTCATGATATGAAAAGTGTTGAAACCCTGGCACGCGTGAATGTGCTTTGCGTTGATAAAACTGGTACTATTACAGAACCTAAGATGAGTGTAGAAAAGACGGTCAGTTCTAAGAGTTTTAAAGCTAATAATTTAGATCAAATTATTGGTGATTTTGCTAAAAACATGCCGCCTGATAATGCTACTATGAAGGCAATAAAGAACTTTTTTGCCAATAATACTGGTAAGAAAGCTAGCAGTATTTTGCCATTCACATCAGTAAATAAATATAGTGGTGTAATCTTCAATGATCATACAATTTTAATTGGTGCACCAGAAATGGTTTTACGTGATCAGTTTGATCAATATAAAGATGAATTTGAACAATATGCTTCAACAGGTTATCGTGTGCTAATTGTGGCAAATTATCCGGATGTTTTAACAGAAGATGATTCTAAGTTAACTAAAGACGTTGAAGTCTATGGATATATTTTACTAGCCAATCCAATTAGAAAAGAAGCTAAATCTACTTTTGAATATTTTGCTAAACAGGGAGTAGAGATTAAGGTTATTTCTGGGGATAATCCGGTTACTGTTTCTAGAGTTGCTCAACAAGCAGGTATCAAAAATGCTGAAAAGTATATTGATGCTCAAAAAATTGAAGAAGATGGATATGAAGAAGCAGTTAAAAATTATAATGTTTTTGGTCGAGTAAAACCGGAACAAAAAAGAAAATTTGTGAAGGCATTACAGAATTTAGGTAATACTGTTGCTATGACTGGCGATGGTGTTAATGATATTTTGGCAATGAAAAAAGCGGATTGTTCAATTGCGATGGCGTCAGGAAATAGTGCTGCAGTTCAAGCTTCACAAGTTGTTTTATTAGATTCTAATTTTGCTAAAATGCCTGATGTGGTAAATGAAGGTAGACAAGTAGTTAACAATATTCAACGATCAGCTAGCTTGTTTTTAGTAAAAAATATTTTTTCATTTTTAATGGCGATTTTCTCGTTAATAATGATTATTAATTATCCGTTACAACCATCACAAATTACATTAATTTCTGCATTTACGATTGGCCTGCCTTCATTTCTATTGGCTTTAGAAAGTAATCATAATCGCATTCGTGGGCAATTTATTCCTAACGTCTTATCTCGTGCAATACCAGGTGGTGTAACTGATATGCTTGCAGTAAGTATTTTGGTTATAGCTGGTGGATATATTTCACTTGATCACAACGATGTAGGTACCACTGCTACTTTACTTTTAGTTGCAGTAGGTGCAATGGTTTTATATCATATTTCAGCTCCACTTAATAAATTTAGATTACTAGTAATGTTGGGTTCATTTTTGGGTTTAATTTTAGCAATTATTTTCTTGCATGATCTATTCTCACTAACGATGATTTCAGATAAAGCAATCTTTATTTTGATTGTATTATTCTGTGCCGCAACTACTATTTTTCGTTGGCTATCTAGAATTTTGGATGGTGTGCGTGAGGTATTAATTATTTTTGATCAAAAAGGAAAGAATATGACTTTTGGTGATCTGCGTGAGGCTTATCAACGAGGACGTAAAAGTCCAAGTAATTAAGAAATAAGATAATAGTAGTAAAAATTAAAAAATGTGTTGACTAGATTAAAAAATGATGATAACTTATTTATAACAAATTATAACTAAACATCTTGAAGAGCTGAGTAGCGAGAATTTTATTTTTAAAGAGAGCTAACGTTGTGGTGAAAGTTAGCAAATAAAACCTGGTGAATATGGGCTTGGAACGATGACTGATGGTGACATTTAGCTATCAGCGGAGTTGTATCCGTTAACAATGCAGGCTATTATTTGATAGCTAATGAGGTTTATTACGTAAGTGATAAATGAATTAAAGGTGGTAACGCGAGCATTCGTCCTTTTGGATGAATGCTCTTTTTATTTTCATTAAAAAGATTAGGAGTGGAGTTCTTATGAGAAAGCGTAGACGGAGAAATACGATCATCTGGACAATTATTGGAATTTTAATTATTATTGCCGGCTGGTTTAGTTTTGGTCCGGGAATACCTAGTCAAGTACCAAACAAGACTGTAACTGTTGGAATTGTTGGCGAAAGTAAACAAGAAGAAGCTATTTGGAAGAGCGTTGCTAAAACAGCCAAAAAGAAATATGGTGTAATTATTAAAACTAAAAATTTTACTGATTATAATCAACCTAATAAGGCTTTAAAATCCGGCGACATTGATATGAATGCTTTTCAACATTATGCATTTTTAAATGATTGGAATAAAGCCAATAATGGTGGTGTTGTAGCGATTGGTAAAACATATATTGCACCAATTAGAATTTATTCAAAGAAATATCATAAATTAAGTGATTTGCCAAATGGGGCAACCGTTGCTGTACCAAATGATGCAACTAATGAATCCAGAGCTTTATTTGTTTTAAAGAATGCAGGTTTAATTAAATTAAAGAAGGGTAAAACACTTGTTACGGTAGCTGATATTGCTTCTAATCCAAATGATTTAAAGATTAAGGAAATTGGTGCTGAACAAACTGGACGTGTTTTAAACTCAGTCGATGCGTCTGTTGTTAATAATAACTATGCAGGACCCGCTGGTTTAATCGATAAGCAAACTGTTTATGTGGAACCAGTTAATAAGGATTCTGAACAATGGATTAATATTTTAGCAGTTAAAAAGGGCAATCAAGATAAGAAAATCTATCAGGATGTAGTTAAGGCCTACCAGACTGCTGCAACTAAGAAGTTATACCAAAAATTTTATGGTACATCTCAAATTTCTGCTTGGGATGTTAAGCTTAAGTAAAGGGGGAGCAATAAATGAGTATTATTGAGTTGAAAAATGTTGATGTGGATTTTCCGCAAAAAAAAGGAAAACTTGTTAAGGCAGTAAATAGTGTTTCACTATCAATTGAAAAAGGTGATATCTATGGCATAGTTGGCTTTTCAGGAGCAGGTAAGTCAACATTAGTTAGAACTATTAATTTATTGCAAAAACCTAGTGCAGGTGACATTGAAGTTGATGGTACACAGTTTGTTAAGGATGGAAAACAAGTTATTTCCAATAAAGAATTACAATTAAAAAGAAGAAATATTGGAATGATTTTTCAAGGTTTTAACTTGTTAAATGAAACTACGGTTTTAGAAAACGTTGCTTTTGCCTTAAAACATGAAAAGCTAAGCGATGATGAATTAGAAAAGAAATCACTTGAATTACTTGAATTGGTTGATTTAAAAGAAAAGGCCAACTTTTATCCTTCAGAACTATCAGGTGGTCAAAAACAAAGAGTGGCAATTGCTCGTGCGCTTGCCAATAATCCAGATATTTTAATTTCCGATGAAGCAACTAGTGCTTTGGATCCTCAAAATACTCAACAAATTTTGGACTTGTTGAAGAGATTGAATAAGCAGTTTAATTTAACAGTTATTTTGATTACTCACGAAATGGATGCAGTAAAAAAGATTGCTACTAAAGTAGCCGTAATGGAACATGGACAAGTAATTGAAAAGGGCTCGCTTCGTCAAGTATTCTTACACCCAAAGCAAGAATTAACCAAGAAATTTGTTGGAGGATCACTTGAAGCTATTTCAACTTTGAATTCACTACATCTAGATAAATTAAGTAAAAATGAATCTATTTACCAGTTAGTATATAGCGTAAATAATGTAGCTAAGTCTATTATTATTGAGCTATACAAAGAAATTGGTGTTGAAGTCAGCATGCTTTATGGCAACGTTGAACTATTAAATGATGAACCAATTGGTACTTTGGTAGTACTTATTAAAGGGGATCAAGAAAAACAAAAACAAGCTAAAGAATTTTTACAAAAACAGGATGTTACATTGACTCGCTTAGATGAAAAGGGGAATATTTATGATTAGCTTTTTAGATAAATACTTACCAAATGTTGTTCAATTAGGCTGGGGGGGAGATGCTGGCTGGGGGACTAGTATTTTTCAAACTTTATTTATGACTTTTTGGTCCGCAATCTTTGGTGGAATTTTAGGAATTATTTTTGGTATTATTCTTGTTTTAACTAAAGATGATGGAATTCGTCCAAATAAATTTTGGTACAATCTTTCAGATAAATTAGTTTCAATTTTTAGAGCCATTCCTTTTATTATCTTACTTGCTTTTGTAGCACCGGTTACGCAAAAAATTGTTGGTACTCAGATTGGAATGAAAGCCGCACTTGTCCCATTGACTTTAGGTGTTTTTCCATTTTATGCTCGTCAGGTTCAAGTTGCTCTTGAAAGTGTTGATCCTGGTAAAGTAGAAGCGGCTGAAAGTCTAGGTGCAACGACTCGTGACATTATTTTTGATGTATATTTAAGGGAATCACGTTCTGAATTAATTCGTGTTTCTACTGTAACAATTATTAGTTTAATTGGTTTAACTGCAATGGCTGGGGCAGTTGGCGCTGGTGGTTTAGGTAATACGGCTATATCATACGGCTACAATAGATTCAACAATGATGTTACATTAGTAGCTACTATATTAGTAATTATTTTGATCTTTATTGTTCAAATTATTGGTGATTTCTTTGCTAAAAAATTAAATCATCAATCAAGATAAATTAAAAATGCTAAGTCTTATATTTTTTATAGACTTAGCATTTTTTACTTTGTATTGATCATAATTTTGATAGAATTTAAAGATATGAATTGTGGACATCGGTGTATATCTCTAATTGAAAAAGAAAACCTTTACAGGTATGATAAAAGTGATTAATTATTAACGATAACCTTATGTTCAGATATAAGGAGGAAAAATTATGAGTGAAGAAGAATATCGTATTGAAAGTGATACTATTGGACCAGTAAAAATCCCTAAAGGCGCATTATGGGGACCCCAAACAGAAAGAAGTCGTAATAACTTCCCAAGTGGTGAATTGATGCCATTGCAAATTATTCGTGCTTTCTTACATTTGAAAAAAGCAGCTGCCGAATCAAATGTTGAAGTAGGGGATGAACCAAAGGAAAAAGGTGAAGCAATCGAAGACGCAATTGATCATCTTTTGGCGTTAAGTGATGAAGACTTAAGAAAAGATTTTCCACTTCACGTGTTACAGACGGGTTCAGGTACACAAAGCAATATGAATGTTAACGAAGTAGTTGCTAACTTAGCTAATAAATTGCACTCAGGTTTGAATATTTTACCTAATGATGATGTAAATCGTGGGCAATCTTCGAACGATACTTTTCCAACAGCGATGAATATTGTGGCTGTTGAAGCTCTAGATAAGTTGGAACCAGCTGTTCAACATTTAATTGATGAATTAGTAATCAAAGAAAAGAAGTATTGGAAGACAGTCAAGGTTGGACGCACACACTTGCAAGATGCTACTCCATTAACTTTTGGACAAGAACTTTCAGGCTATATTTCGGCATTAAAGCATGATTTATCTTACATCAAAGAATTAAAGCCAACTCTTTATGAATTAGCTATTGGTGGTACTGCAGTAGGTACCGGTTTGAATGCCGCACCAGGTATGACCGAAAAAATCGCTGATAAATTATCAGCAGTCTATGGCCATGAATTTAAAGTTAAGACAAATAAGTTTTGGGGGCTAGCTCATCATTCAGGTCTTGATGTAGTTCACGGTGCTCTTAAGACTCTGGCAGCTGATATGTTTAAAATTGCTCAGGATATTAGATTCTTGGCATCAGGCCCACGAGCTGGTTATCATGAATTAAATATTCCAGCAAATGAACCTGGTTCAAGTATTATGCCAGGCAAGGTAAATCCAACTCAAGCAGAGGCTGTAACTATGGCGACTGCTAAAGTTTTTGGAAATGATACGACAATTACTTTTGCTTCAAGTCAAGGTAACTTTGAAATGAATGTATTTAAGACTGTCCTTATAGCATCATTTCTTGATTCATGTGATATTTTGACTGGGGCTATTATTGGATTTGCTGATAAAATGATTCATGGCTTAACAGTTAATGAAGAAAGAATGGATGAATTACTTGAAAATTCACTCATGACTGTTACTGCTTTATCACCACATATTGGTTATCATGCTGCTGCCGAAATTGCACAAACTGCTGATAAAGAAGGTACTACTTTAAAAGAAGCAGCATTGAAGAGTGGTAAAGTTACTGAAAAACAATATGATGAATGGATGGATTATATGAAAATGACTAATATTGATAAGTCAAATCCGGAAGAATAAATAGGGAGAAAATATGCCTAACGTTAAAGAATTAAAGAATAAATATGATGCAATTATAATTGGTTCGGGTGGTACTGGATTGACTGCAGCACTTCAAGCACATGAATTAGGTTTAAATGTAGTTGTTCTAGAAAAAAATGAAAAAACTGGTGGAAATACTAGCCGTGCTTCTAGTGGAATGAACGCCTCCGAATCTTTGGTTCAACTTGATGAAGGGATCATTGATAATAACCAAGATTTTTATAATGAAACCCTAAAAGGTGGCGGATTATTAAATGATCGTGCTATGCTTAAATATTTTGTCGATCATTCAGCTATCGCAATTAGTTGGCTAATGAAATATGGTGTGCGTCTGACAGATTTAACCATTACGGGAGGGATGAGCAAAAAAAGAGCCCATCGTCCCGGCTCAATGGAACCAGTAGGCTTTTATTTAACTTCTCGTTTAACTAATCAGGTAAAAAAATCAGGTGTTGATATTTTTACCGGTGCGAAGGTAACTAAATTATTACAAGATAAAAGTAACAAAGTTAATGGTGTTGAAGTTACTACAGAAGATGGTGTAAAAACTATTAAAGCTAAAGCGGTGCTTCTTGCAACTGGTGGATTTGGTGCATCTAAGGATATTATTAAGAAGTATCGTCCAGATTTAGTGGATTATAAAACAACTAACCAACCTGGAGCAACTGGAGATGGAATGAAGCTTGCAAAAGAAATCGGTGCACAATTAATGCAAATGAACTTTATTCAAGTTCACCCAACTGCAGATACTGACAATCCGCATGTTTACTTAATTGGTGAAGGGTTGCGTGGTGAAGGTGCAATTTTAGTTAATAAAAATGGTGATCGTTTTGTTAACGAATTAAGTACTCGTAAAATTGTTTCAGATGCTATTACTAATTTACATGAAGATGGTGCATATTTAATTTTTGATTCGGGTGTTCGTGCTCACTTTGGTGCAGTTGAATTCTATGATCAAATTGGTTTAGTTCAACATGGTGATACTTTAGAAGAATTAGCTAAAAAAATCGGTGTTGATGGTTATAACTTAAACGAAACAGTTGAACGTTGGGATAAGGCCGTTGAGAATCATAAGGATAAAGAATTCGGTCGTACTACAGGTATGGATCGTCAACTTGATCGTGGACCATACTTTGCTATTCATATTCATCCGGCTATTCACTATACTATGGGTGGTATTCATATTAATACTGATACGGAAGTATTAGATACTAACGGTAATGTAATTAAGGGCTTATATGCTGCTGGTGAAGTTTCTGGTGGACTTCATGGTAATAATCGAATTGGTGGTAATTCTATTGCTGAAACTGTGATTTTTGGTCGACAAGCAGGTATTCAGATGGCCAAATATGCTAGAGAGCATGGAAAAAAATAATCTGAAGAAAAAGGAGGCTAGTATACTAGTCTCTTTTTTCTTTAGATTAAAATAACAAACTTAAAGTGCGAAAAAGGATATTTTTAACGTTGTATAAAATTGCGTCTTGATGTTATTATCAGTGTATAAGCTATTGAAAGTATGAAGGACTTTTTATGAGCAAAATAACATTTTTTTCTAAAACAATACATATAAAAATTAAGTTTGTTGATATGGATAATTGGAGTCCGATCCTTAAGCCTATTGAAGTTAAAGGTAAAGAAGGAAAAACAATTGATTGTAGTATAAATAATCAACTTGAAGAGGCAAAAAAACAAGGATATGAACTTGCTAGTAATGAACTTGAACAAGATGGTCAGAGAAAAGAATTTTCTAGTGATAATGATGAATATATAATTGGCTTTCATCATGGTCAAGCTATTATTGATGCTATGCATCCTGGCTATGGATATACAAAGGGTCAATTAGAGAAAACAATTACTCAAATAGTTCATTATCAGGGAGCATCAAGTAAGACGCCAATTGACAATAAGATCTCAAGAGTTCTTAGGCGAAAATTAATAATTGATAAAGTAAATGGAAAGATAATTAATGATAGTGGCTGGAATAATCAAGGATATTTTAAATTGATTGCTACTCCTGTGGTCCCTGGATTCAAAGCAGATCATTTAATTGCAGGTGGTGGCAAAATTGATCCACACAATCCGGTTCAAAACTATGTGGTAGAGTATGCTTTAAATAATGAGCCAGTGTCTGAAAGGCAAACTGCTAAGATTCAATACGTTGATATATTAAACAATAATCGGGTAATCTTAAGTGATGAAGTGGTAGGAAAAGCAAATGATTGGATTGAATATGATCCTCAGAATAGAATCACTGAGTTACGAAAAAATGGATATGAATTAGTTGATAATGCGTTTAATGCAAATGGAAACGTTCAATTTTTTGGTGATAGCAATGAAGAATTTGTTTTCATCATTACAATGAAGCATACCTTTATCAATGTTGATATTAAGCATCCTTTTGATAAGATACTTCCTAAACAGTATCTTAAAGCAGTTAATTTTAGAGTAGTTTTTCAAGGGGCAGGTATTTTGACTCCGGATGAAATTACGCAAACAGCAATTTTAAATAGAAGTTTAAAGGTAATTCCTGAAACTGGAAGAGTATTATCTAAAACAAGATGGTTTAGTGATATTGACTCTTTTCATGATGTTAAAGTTCCAGTTGTTGAAGGTTTCGTAGCTGATAAACTAAAAATAAAGGCACCAGAAATCGTGCCAAGTGATATTATAGTTACTGTCAATTATATTGATGCGATGGTGGCCAAGCTTAAAAAAGCAGAAAAAAGATTGCAGGAACAAAAAAAGTTAGAAATGGCAATCATAACTTTTATTGATATTGACAAAAATGGTACACAAATTATGACATCTGGTGCAATAACTGGACAACCTGGAGAAAGTATTAATGATTCTTATAGTACTAAAGAACCTTTAAAAACTTTGAAGAATGAAGGGTATGAAGTTGTCTTTAATAATTTCGATATTCCAGGTATGGTTCAACGTTTTGATAATAATGATTTACAGCCACAAGTATTTACAATTGGCTTAAAAAAAGTGGCTCAAATAGAATCTAATCTTAAAATTGTTAGAGATAAGTCAGAAGCGACCATAATTAAATAATAAATTGTGCCTAATGAAAGCGCTTAGTGTATAATTGATATGTAAATTAAAAAAGATAAAATTCTTTTGAAAGGACTAATTAAGTTATGAGTAGAAAAGTGTTTCTTGTAGGTGATGGTGCTGTTGGTTCAACTTTTGCAAATGACTTATTGCAAAATACAACTGTTGATGAATTAGCGATTTTTGATGTTGCTAAAGATCGTCCAGTTGGTGATTCAATGGATTTGGAAGATATTACTCCATTTACAGGTCAAACTAATATTCATCCAGCAGAATATAGTGATGCTAAAGATGCAGATGTGTGTGTAATTACTGCTGGTGTTCCTCGTAAACCTGGTGAAACTAGACTTGACTTAGTTAATAAGAATGTAAAGATTTTAAAGACTATTGTTGATCCGGTTGTTGAATCCGGTTTTAAGGGTGTATTTGTTGTTTCAGCTAACCCGGTTGATATTTTAACCACATTGACTCAAAAAATATCCGGTTTTCCAAAAGATCGTGTAATTGGTACTGGTACTTCACTTGATTCAATGCGTCTTCGCGTTGAATTGGCAAAGAAACTTAATGTTCCAGTAGCTAAGGTTAACTCAATGGTTCTTGGTGAACACGGTGATACTAGTTTTGAAAACTTTGACGAATCAACTGTTGACAATAAGCCACTTCGCGATTACTCAGAAATCAATGATAATGTTTTAAGTGAAATTGAGTCAGACGTCCGTAAAAAGGGTGGAAAGATCATCACTAACAAAGGAGCTACATTCTATGGTGTTGCTATGATGCTTACTCAAATTGTTAGTGCTATTTTAGATAATCGTTCAATTTGTTTGCCATTATCAGCCCCAATTAATGGTGAATATGGCATTAAGCATGATCTTTACTTAGGTACTCCAACTATAATTAACGGTAATGGTATTGAAAAAGTTATTGAAACTAAACTTTCAGATGTAGAAAAAGCTAAGATGATCAATTCTGCAGATAAGATGCAAGAAGTTTTATCAGGTGTTGAAATGTAATAAATATATTTTTCTAAAAGCGCTCGGAGCAATCCAAGTGTTTTTGTGTTCTGAATAATACTTGCTATAAAAAATAAAAGAATGTATTATGATTGATAAATTAACAAAAAATTAAAAAGGAGAACTTTATGGCAATTATTTCAGATCAAGAAATTGCGGATTTTTCCGCAGATTTTAATTCTAATAGTGAAAACTTAGTTGCATCTTGTGCAGCTCGGCGTAATGGATTATTAGAAGCTTCTTTCAATGATCGAGTTTCAGAAAAATTAAATCATGTTTTTTCAACTGAACTTGATATTGGTGGTGTAACTAATCAAAAACAATCTGGGCGTTGTTGGGAGTTTGCCACATTAAATGTTTTACGACATTATTTTGGTAAGAAAAATAATGTGAAAGATTTCACTTTTTCTCAAGCATATAATTTCTTTTGGGATAAAATTGAACGGGCAAATGCATTTTATGATGCAATGATTCGCTTAGCCGATAAACCGATTAATGATCGTGAAGTTCAATCATGGTTATCTTTTGCAGGTGAAGATGGCGGATTATGGAGTATGGCAATTAATTTGGTTAAAAAATATGGGGTAGTACCATCATATGCAATGCCAGAAAGTTTTAATTCTAATCATACAGCTGGATTGATTGATTCACTTGCTCGTAAAGAAAGAAAAGATGCAATTCTTTTACGTAAATTAGTGAATGAAAATAGGCAAAATGAGATTGCAGAAACTAAGAAAAAGGCTTTAAATGAAGTTTATCGAATGGTTTCTGTAGCATTAGGAGAACCACCTAAAAAGTTTGATTTAGAATATCGTGATGATGATAAAAAATATCATTTGGAAAAAGACTTAACTCCACGTGCTTTTGTTCAAAAGTATTTTAAAGACTTTAAATTTGACGATTATGTAGTGTTATCTAATTGTCCAAATCATGAGTTTAACAAATTGTATCATATGCCGCTTTATGACAATGTGGATGGTGGTGATCAGATTAAGTTTTTAAATGTACCAATTGAATATCTTTCTCAAGCCGCTGTAGCTCAGCTTAAATCAGGGGATGCCGTAATTTTTGGCAATGATGTTTCCAAACAAATGGAGCGAAAAACTGGATATTTAGATACAAATCTTTATGAAACAGATAAATTATTTGGTGTAGATACTAAAATGAGTAAAGCAGATCGCTTGGCAACGGGAGAAGGATTTGCTACACATGATATGACTTTAGTTGGTGTTGATGAAGATAATGGTCATATTCGCAAGTGGAAAGTAGAAAATTCTTGGGGTGATAAATTTGGTCATAATGGATTCTATGAAATGAGTCAACAATGGTTTGAAGATTATGTCTATGACGTAGTAGTCAGAAAAGAATTTTTAACTGACGAACAATTAAAATTGGCAGAAGGTCCTGCAATTGATCTTAAACCATGGGATAACATTGGCTAAAAGTATCATAAATAGTAATAGTATATGAAAATAACTAAAAAAGCTCGCAAATTATTGTGAGCTTTTTTAGTTAATAAATAATAACAAGTATAGATTTGAACATATTTCGTAAGATATTTTACTTTTAAAATGATGAAAAAACATTATTTATTTTGAAATTATTTAAAAACAAAATAAAAAGTATATAATGAGTATGTGAAAAAATTCATTTTATATTGATTGCTTTGATAAAACTAAGCAGGGGAAGGAAAATGAAAACACTAGAAAAAGTAAATTATAAAGGCTTCATTTGGCCTTTGGCAGTCGGAATAGTTCTATGGTTAATCACTCCTTGGCGCCCTGGCGGATTATCGGTTCAGGCATGGGAAATGTTTGCTATTTTCGTTGCTACGATTGTTGGATGTATCACAAAGCCTTTACCGATTGGTGGTACCACTTTACTAGGAATGGTAGTTACGGTATTAGTTGGTCTTGCTCCCGTAAAGGATGTAGTTAATTCTAAGGGCGTTGTAATACAAACTGGAATTTTAAGTTCATTTGGTAATTCAGCAGCATGGTTAATTGCCATGGCATTTATCATGGCCCATGGTATTAGTAAAACAGGTTTAGGTAATCGCGTAGCTTATGTAATGATTGAAAAGTTTGGTAAGCGTTCAATTGGAATAGGCTATGCTATTACTGGACTTGAATTAATGATGGGGGCTTTGATTCCATCTAATAGCGCAAGAACTGGTGGTGTTACCTGGCCAGTAGTAGAATCAATTTCTAAAAGTTATGATTCTAAACCTAATGATCCTTCAAGAAAAAAGATTGGTGCATATTTAGACTTTATGGCTTTTCATGCCAATATTTTGTCAACTGCATTATTTATTACAGGTGCAGCACCTAACTTAGTTGCTCAACAAATGGCAGCACAAAAAGGTTACCAAATGAGTTGGGTTAGTTGGTTCTGGGCAGCTCTTGTGCCAGTTCTTGTAGCTACAGTTATTATTCCACTTGTGATATATAAAATGTATCCACCTGAAGTTAAAGAAACACCTAATGCTAAGAATTGGGCCGATGACAAATTAAAAGAAATGGGACCAATATCAAAGCCAGAAAAAATTATGGCTACAGTTTTTTGCTTAGCTATCTTGCTTTGGGTACTGTCTGGTTTCTTTAAGATTCCACAATTAGATTCTGCATTTGTTGCCTTTTTAGCTGTAACATTATTATTAATCACTGGTGTTTTAAGTATGGAAGATGCTTTGCACGAAACCGGAGCTTGGAACATTTTGATTTGGCTTTCAATTTTAATTTTTATGGCTGGTAAGCTTATTTCTTACGGTTTTATTGCTTGGTTTGCTAAATTTATTCAAAGTGAAGTACATGGAATTAATTGGGGATTAGTTCTTGTAGTATTAATTTTGCTTATGTTTTATACCCACTATTTCTTTGCATCAGGTACAGCACATATGACTGCACTTTATTTACCATTTTTAACTGTAGCTACTGCAATGGGTGCACCCCTTGGTCTTTCGGCAATGCTTTTGGCTTTTACGGGTGTAATTAATGCTTCAACTACTCATTATGCAAATGGACCAGCATCTATCTTGGCGACAACAGGCTATGTAAAACAAAGTGAATGGTGGAAGATGAACTTTATTTTAGGGCTTATTTACATGGTGATATTTGGTATAGTAGGAACTATTTGGATGAAAATTATTGGTATTTGGTAAAAATAAAGGCAATCTGATTTCATAGATTGCCTTTTTTGCGTGATAATTGAGGGGTAGGAATAGAAAGAAGAAAAAGATGAAATTTAAAACAAATGATAATGTAATTTTGCATTATACTGACACGGGTGAAGATGATAAACCGGTTATGTTGGGAATTCCTGGTATAGGTGGATCTATTGAGATGTGGCAAGATCTAATCCAACTTTTTAATGATAAATATCGCTTTGTAATGCTTGATCCAAGAAATCAAGGACAATCAGAGCGAACTTATCGCGGTCAAAGAATTAGTAGACATGCAGTTGATTTAAAAGAATTAATGGACAGATTAAATTTACAAAATGTTGTGGCTATTGGTAATTCAATGGGAGCCGCTAATATTTGGGCATATTTATCTTTATATGGTAAAGGTAGAATAAAGGCAATGATTGACCTGGATCAATCTCCCAAGATGATTGCAGATAAGGGCTGGAAATACGGTTTTAAAGACCTAAATTGGGACAATTATCCTGAGATGCTTAAATTAGATTTTGGTAAAGCTTTTTATCATCATATCGATGAAAAGATGTTTGAAGCTGCTAAAAAAGAATATAAAGAATTTCCGTATGATCCAGTAGAAAACTACAATTGTTTGGTAGAGCATGCAGAACAAGATTGGCGTGATATGATCATGGATACTCCAGTGCCTATGTTGGTAATTGCAGGTGAAAAATCACCATATTTTAATCCAGAATTTACTAAAGCAGTTAAGTATTTAAATGAAAATATACAAACTGCAATTATTCCTGAATGCGGTCATCTACCTCAGGCGGAGCGACCAGATGAAGTATATAAAATTATTAGTGATTTTTTGAAAAATTTAAAAAACTAGTTCTAAAATTGAAATAATTAAACTGCAGGAGTACACTGTTCTTGTGAAAAAGATTACTTTTTATTAATGCTTAGTAAGGTGGCACATTTATGGATAAAGTCGTTGATTTATTTTTAAGCGACACTTCAACTCGTAAAAAGTGGGAAGATCTACTGATTTCTCTTGGTTTACATGATTTTAGTGAACGGGAAATTGATGGAATTGACCATACTATTGGACTTGAAGATGAAGAAGGAAACTTAGTTGGTACTGGCAGCGTAGCTGGAAATGTATTGAAATACATTGGTGTGAAAAACGATGATGCAGAGCAAGGTACACGTTTTAATAAAGTGGTCTCTAGTTTGATGCAGTATTTGGTGAATGAAAAAATTTTTCATTCATATGTTTTTACTAAAGCTAAATATGCTGAAAGTTTTGAACATTTACATTTTAATTTATTGGCTAAAACTTCTGAAGCAGCTTTTCTGGAAAACGGTACTCCGGATATTAATGATTTTGTAAACGCATTACCTCAAATAACTGATCAAGAGAACAAAAAGATTGCTGCAATTGTGATGAATGCCAATCCTTTCACATTAGGGCATAAACATTTAGTTAAAATGGCTAGTGAAGAAAATGATTTAGTTTATGTTTTTGTTGTAGCTAATGACGTTTCGTTATTCAATTTTGATGAACGAATGAAGCTTGTTAAAGAAGGCACAAAAGAATTTGATAATGTAAAAATTGTTTCTGGTGGTGATTATATGGTTTCACCAGCGACTTTCCCAGCTTACTTCTTAAAGTCATCGGATGATTTAATTGACGTCCAAACTGCAATAGATGCATCGGTCTTCAAAAATAAGATAGCTCCTGCTTTAAATATTACGCGTCGATATATTGGTAAAGAACCTATTTCAAGAACTACACATTTTTATAATGTAAGTTTAGCTCATGAACTAGGGCCAGATATCGAAGTAATCGTTGTTAAACGTTTGGAAAAAGATGGAGAAATTGTCACTGCTACAAAAGTTAGACAATTAATCAAAGATGGCAATTTGAAAGAAATAGATAAATTCGTACCAGAATCTACTTACTTATTTATTAAACAAAATATGGATAAATTACAATCCAGAATTAAGAAAGGTATGAGCATCAATGGAAATTAAAACTACTGCAGTTGCTGGAACACTTGAAAGCTCTGACATTCAAATCATGATTTCGAAAGGTTCCGATGGGATAAAAATTGATTTGGAATCAGAAGTAAAAAAAGCATATGGTGATCAAATTGAAAAAGTGATTACTGAAACTTTGAAAAAGTATGGCTTAGATAATGTTAATATAAAAGCTACTGATAAAGGTGCATTGGATTGTGTAATTAAAGCTCGTACATTAGCTGCAGCTCAACGTGCAACTGAAACACAGGATAAGCCGGATTTGGAGGTGCTCTAATGACTTATATTAAAAATCGTTTGCGTAGAACGATGATGTTTGTCCCAGGAAACAACCCTGCGATGATTAAAGATGCTGGTATTTATGGTGCTGATTCAATCATGTTGGATTTAGAAGATTCAGTGTCTTTAACTGAAAAAGATGCTGCTAGAATGCTGGTTTATGAAGCGATTAAAACTATTGACTTTGGCGATAGTGAAATCGTAGTTAGAGTTAATGGACAAGATACACCATTTTATGATGAAGATGTTCGTGCGATGGTTAAGGCTGGTGTTGATGTAATTCGTTTGCCAAAAACTGAATCAGCAGCGATGATTCAAAAATTGGTTAAGGACATTGAACACTGGGAAGATGAATACGGCATCGAAAAGGGCTCTATTGGTGTGATGGCTGCTATTGAAAGTGCTAAAGGCGTATTGAATGCTCCAGAAATTGCTACTGCAACACCATTAATGATGGGTCTTGCTGTTTCAGGTGAAGATTACACTGCGGATATGCATACGCATCGTTATCCAGATGGCCGTGAACTTGAATTTGCACGTAATATGGTGTTACAAGCAGCACGTGCAGCTAATGTTTATGCCTTTGATACGGTATTTTCTAATATGAAGGATACAGAAGGCTTTTATCGTGAAACTAATTATATTCATGAATTGGGGTATGACGGTAAAAGTTTGGTTAACCCGCGTCAAATTGAAATGGTTAATGAAGTCTTTAATCCAACTAAAGAAGAAATTGAACAAGCTAAAAATGTTGAAAATGCTATTCGGGAAGCTAAGGCTAAGGGTTCAGGTGTAATTTCACTTAATGGTAAGATGGTTGATAAACCAGTTGTAGAAAAGGCAACCCGCGTTCTTGAAACTGCTAAAGCTTCTAACTTGATTGATGAAGAAGGTAACTACATTGGAGAATAAAGTTAAACGTGAATTACCAGATAACTTAATGGAAAAGATGGATTTGAAGCCATTTGAGACTACTGAAATTGGTCACCCAGTAGTGCAACGTGTAGCACCAAAGGTAAGAGTCACAACTGGTCAAAATAAAATTGCTGATTCACTTGATAGTGTAATTAAAGATAATCTTAAAGATGGAATGACTATTTCATTCCATCATCACTTTAGAAATGGTGATTATATTTTTAATATGATCATGGATAAGATTATTAGTATGGGCTACCAAAATTTAACTTTGGCACCAAGTTCATTAACCGGTGTAATGAACGATAAGGTTATTGAAGCAATTAAAAAGGGTGTAATAACCAATATCACTTCTTCAGGGATGCGTGGGTCACTTGGTGATTTCGTTTCACATGGTGGGTTAAAGAATCCTGTAATCTTTCGTTCTCATGGAAATCGTGCTCGTTCAATTGAAGAAGGAGAAATTAAGATCGATGTAGCCTTTTTAGGTGTACCAGTATCTGATCCAGCTGGTAATGCTAATGGACAAGATGGGGATGCTGTCTTTGGTTCGTTAGGATATGCATTAATGGATGCACAATATGCAGATACAGTTATATTACTAACTGATAATATTGTTGACTACCCAAATACACCGGCTTCAATCAAGCAGGATCAGGTTGATTATGTGGTTAAAGTTGATAAAGTTGGTGATCCAGACAAAATTGGCTCAGGTGCAACTCGTTTTACTAAGGATCCTAAGGAACTTAAAATTGCACAAATGGTTAACCAAGTAATTGTAAACTCTCCTTATTACAAACCTGGTTTTAGCTTTCAAACTGGTTCCGGTGGTGCTGCATTAGCAGTAACTCGTTACTTACGCGAAAGTATGCTTGAGGATGGTATCACTGCTTCTTTTGCAGTTGGTGGTATTACTAAACCTACTACTGATTTACTCGAAGAAGGATTAGTTAAAAAGGTCATGGATGTTCAGGACTTTGATAAAGGTGCTGCACAATCAATGGCTAATAATAAGAATCAACAGGAAATTGATGCATCTTGGTATGCTGATCCGCACAATAAGGGAGCTGTTGTTAATAATCTGGATGTATCAATTTTGTCAGCGTTACAAATCGATACTAACTTTAATGTAAATGTTATGACAGGTTCGGATGGTGTTATTCGTGGTGCTGTAGGTGGACACCAAGATTCAGCAGCAGGGGCTAAAATGACTATTATTACAGCACCTCTTGTACGTGGTAGAAATGCTACAGTAGTACCTAGTGTAGAAACTATTGTTACACCTGGTTCATCTATTGACGTTTTGGTAACTGAACGTGGAATTGCTATTAATCCAGCTCGTAAGGACTTAATTGCTGCATTTAGTCAAGTTCCAGGTTTGAAGATATTAGATATTAAGGAATTACAAAAAATGGCTGAAAAACAAGTAGGCATTCCTAAACCACTTGAATATACAGACCGTACAGTTGCATTAGTTGAGTATCGCGATGGTACGGTAATTGATGCAATTAAAGAGGTTAAAGATTAGCTTGGAGATGAGAATGTGTTTTAAAGCACATTCTTTTATTTTGGCAAAAAATTTTGCAATTGATCAAATTCAATCTTTTTTATACAAAAACACTCCATTCATCTGAATGGAGTGCACGTATACAATATTTATTTCTGAGTAACTATATTATTGCATAAGGTGAAATTTATTTCATCTATTTTGTCTTAATAACTATTTTTTGATACAGTAGAAAAATAAACATCATAAAAGGGGAGTATGAAATGGAAAGTTGGTTATTTCTTGCATTGATTTTGGTTGTAGCATTATTAGGCAAGAACATGTCTTTGATTATTGCTACAGCAGTAGTTATGCTTTTTAAATTATTACCATTTACTGGAAAGTGGCTACCTACTATTCAGGCTAAAGGAATAAATTGGGGAGTAACTATTATTTCTGTGGCTATTTTAATTCCGATTGCTACTGGTCAAATAGGTTTTAAAGATTTAATTAGAACATTCAAAACACCAGCTGGGTGGATAGCTATTTTGGCTGGTATAGCAGTTGCTGTTTTATCAAGATATGGTGTTAATCAACTTGCTGCAGTTCCTCAAGTAACCGTTGCTTTAGTACTTGGAACGATTATTGGGGTTGTAGCATTTAAAGGCGTAGCTGCTGGGCCTGTAATTGCGAGTGGAATGACATATTTAGTAGTTACTTTGTTTAACCTGCATTTTTAGAATGATATAATTGGGGTGAAATGAGGTGATGACATGGCAATAATTGTACATGAAAATATAACTGAGCGACTAGATGATTATTTAGAGCGACGGTTGCGCAATTATGAAGTTATTACACCACCTATCCCCAGAAAGCCTAAAATTGTTACTATACCAAAAGATGACAAAAAGAGATCAAAAAGTTAATACTTTCTGGTCTCTTTTTTAGATAAATGGATTATAGAAACGACCGTGATCAATATGCCAAAGTAAGGCAACTATTAAAACAAGTACAATCGCTAATCCCATTACCCAATAATCATTTTTTTTAAAAGATTGAGAAACATACCAAGTACGTTTCTTTTTGGATCCGAAACGTCTAAGTTGCATTGCCGTACTAATTGTATCTATTCTATCAAGACTAGAAAAAATTAATGGCATTACAATATTTAGTGTTCCTTTAATACGCTGAGATAATTTGGCTTTTTTAGATAATTCAATACCGCGTGCTTGCTGAGCTGCTGATATTTCCCAATAGGAATTTTGAATATCCGGAATGTAGCGTAGAGCTAAGGCTACAGCATAAGAAATTTTATAGCTAATACCAATTTTGTTTAAACTAGCAGCAAATTGACTGGGATTAGTTGTAAGTAAAAATAGTAATACAATTGGAATGGAACAAACATATTTTAGCAATAAATTAAATAGGTAAAATACTTCTTGTAAAGTTAAAGTGAAATAACCTGCATGAATTAAAATACTGCGTGAATGATAGATATCTTGTCCATATGTTGGCTGAAAAAGATAAACAAATAATAGATTTAAAAGCATAAAAGCAGCAATAAATTTTACGATAAAAGAGATTTGACTCCACTTTATTTGTGCTTCTTTGAATAAAAAGACTGAAAATACACAGATAGCTAATAAAAATCTGGTGTCATAAGTTATCATACAAGCAGCAGAAACCAGTAGCATAAATACTAGTTTGGTTGTGGCATTTAATTGATAAATAAAACTAGTTCCTGGTTGATAACCTAAAATTTGGTTTTCATTATACATCTACTTATCCCTTTCCGAATCAATGTAGGCACGGACAAAATTGTCTGGATTGTTTAAATTATACTTCTTAGCTAAATAGTATAAACTAGTACGTTTTAGTGCTGCTTTTTTAACTAAATTCTTCACGGTTAATAATTTAATTGGGTTAGTATCAGCAATTAGTTCACCATTGGCAAAGGCTAATGAACGATTAGTATATTCCATCATTAAATACATATCATGAGTAATAATCATGATTGTTTTTCCTTGTTCATTTAACTTTTTTAGAAATGACATAATTTCTGTATAAGTCTTCCAATCTTGCCCTGCTGTCGGTTCATCTAAAATAATTAATTCAGGTTCAAGAACTAAAATAGAAGCAATGGTAACTCGCTTCTTTTGACCGAAACTAAGAGCAGAAATAGGCCAATTCCGGTAGGGATAAAGACCACAAATTTTTAATGCTTGATAGGCTTTATCTTTAATATCTTTTTTACTGTAGCCTCTTAATCGTAATCCTAATGCCACTTCATCAAAGATCATCTTCTGAGAAATCATTTGATTAGGATCTTGCATGACATAACCTATTTTTTCAGAACGTTCTTTTATGGAAAGATTACTAATATCTTCACCGTTTAAAAGAATACGACCTTCGTTTGAAATAAAACCACAAATAATTCTACAAAGTGTGGTTTTACCTGCACCGTTTTGTCCAACGATTGAAATAAAATCACCTTGATTGATTGTAGTATTAACATCATGTAAAGGATTTACCTGCATTTTATTATAACGATGACCTACATCTTTTAATTCTAATAAAGGTTTTGGTTCAATAGAATTAATTTTTAATGTATTTTTTTGTTCCCATTCTTTTAATTTCTCAGATATTATGCTGTTATCGGGTAATTTATCAACTGATGATATATCTGGAATTTGCTCAATATCTATATTGGCTTTCTCTAATGCTTTTAGATATAGAGGACTTCTTATTCCAATATTTTCTAATTTGTTTTCATGCAATAATTCATTAGGTGTTTTATTTGCTACAATTTGTCCATCATCAATTAAAATGATTCTATCAATTGGTTGACTCAGAACTTCTTCTAGACGGTGTTCGATAATAATTACTGTGGCGTTAAGTCTTTTTTGAATTTGATCGATTAAACTCATTGTCTTCATTCCTGAAGCTGGATCTAAATTGGCTAGTGGTTCGTCAAACAAAAGGACAGGAGATTCATCAACTAATACTCCTGCTAAAGCTACGATTTGTTTTTGACCGCCTGATAAGTTTTGAGGTGACTGCTTTAAGAGTTTACCAATTTCAAGTTCATCTGCCCAGCGATGGACAGTTTGACGAATTTTGTTTTGTGGTTGGCAATCGTTTTCTAACGCAAAAGCGATATCTTCGCCAACAGTTAAACCAATAAATTGGCTATCTGCATCTTGCAAAATGGTTGAAGTAGTAAATGATAAATCAAATAAGCTGGTTTCTGTGATATTTTTGCCATTAATAATACATTTACCAGTAATATCGCCAGAGTCAATATTAGGAATGAGTCCGTTTATACAGCGTCCAATAGTTGATTTACCACTGCCTGATGGCCCTGCAATTAATATTTTTTCACCCTTATTAATATCTAAGTTGATGTTTTTTAACGTGGGTTCTGCTTGGCTATCATACTTAAATGAGAAATCTTTAAATGTAATTATTGCTTCAGTCATAGCAAACCTTTCTAATCTTCCTTACGTAAACTACCTTTTTTAATTTTAGTACTGGCGTATGCTTTTAATAAAATTGTACCGATAATTAAGATTGAAATTCCATTAGAAATAGTAGCGCTAATACCTTGAACAAAAACTTTATTTGCTGGTTCACTATAAATAATGATGTCCCCAATTGGGGCAACTACAATCCAAGCTAATATATTGGCAATAATTTGTACTATATTAAATAAAATGATTTGCTTAAGACCAAAAATTCCATTTTTTAAGTCTAATCGTTTATAAGCTAAGCCAATAATCCAACCTAGAATACCTGTTGCAAGTACCCAGCTCCACCAAGTTTGTCCATACATAATAAAATCTGATAATGCGTGTCCAATAAATCCAACACTGAAACCTACAGTTGCTCCATAAATTGATGCAAAAAATGCTAAAAATGGAAAAACTAGTTCAATATTCGTATTTGGAATAGGGGTAGGAATTGAAGTAAAACGTGCTAAAATAACATAAATTGCTGAACCTATTCCTATGGCAACGACTTTTTTAACTGATAAACCTGTATTATTCATTGTTCTCTCCAAAATGTGATTATAATTAAAGGTATAATTTGTAAGCGATTGCCGTCAAGGTAATAGTGGTATTCTTTCATTAAAATCCAGGTTAGATTTGGTATAGTATAATATATATTGATATATAAGTGGTTTGATTAGAGGAAAACAATGGATAAAGAACAATTAAGAACAGATATTGGCAACTATGTTGCTTCTCAAACTAATATAGTTCGTGTTGATAAACGTACTTTACAAATAGCTACAATGATGATTGATTCTTATGGTGATACAGTTTATGTCTGGGTTGAGGAAGGAGAAGATCATTACCGAGTAAGTGATGATGGCAGAATTTTATTTAAGCTCGATCCAGGTCAAGAAGATAAAGAACTATATGATACTGCAGAAGATATTGCATTAGGCTCTGGTTACGAATTCGATGAAGAACATTGTGAGATTTATGTTGATATTGATAAGAAAAATGTGGCACAAGCTGCAATGAAGCTGGCACAATTGCAAGTTGCAATTTCATATTTAAACTAAAAACTATCCCTGCTAGCAGGGATAGTTTTATTCTTTTCTTTTGTTATCATGCTGCATAAAAATAAAGAATGCAGATACAATATTAACAATAACAGCTGGTAAAGCTAATGCAGCGGTAAAGCCATACAAAGCATTACCAATCACGCCTAAAATAGGGCCAACCATAGAAATTTGAAAATTGTGTGATTGTACCACGGCAATGGTATTTATAATGGCACCTGTCCAAGCAAACAAATAAAAGAACATTGCCATTCTGGTAGTGAAATCTGCACCAAAAATTGCAAACCACGAAATAATAAATAGGATACAGTTAAATAAATTAATGCCACCGATCCACAAGTCAAATTTGGATTTTTTCATAGCTTATCCTCCCATAAGTACTATACTTTAATGAAAAAGAAAAGCAATGTAAAAATTAATAACTATTTTGTAAAACACGGTTTGCTATATCATCATTGGTTACTAAATGAGTAATGACGCCACTGCGCAATGCACCCAATAAGGCATCTGATTTAAAGCGATTGCGAACAATACAAAATCGAATAGGGGTAGCCATAATATCTTCCATGGAGATACCACAAATATGTTGTTCAAAACCTTCAAAGAATTTACCGTTTATGTCATAAGGACGTCCCAATATCATTCCGGCTATATCATCTTTAGGAATATTCTGGAATAAACGAGGACCATAATTTTCATCCAAAAATTGATTAACATCGAATGATTGAATGGTTCCCAGACCTGTGAATAATAAATCTAGATTATGATAACAATTCTCGATTACCTTGAAGTAAGGCTCATGCTTTAGGGCTGGTATAATTTTAGGATTTACTACATAAAGTGGACCAGGCAGTGTCAGACTATGAGCATGTAATTTTTCAGCGGCTTCTTGAGTTAAAGGATTTTTACGACGATTAGAATTAATTGGATGCCCTAGCAGTTGAATAAGGTATAAATTGTCAAAATTTTTTTCATTGAAATCATTGATAACCCCACGCATTGTAGCACCCCAACTAATTCCGGCTACATGAGTCTTTTGCAAGTACATTTCAATTTCTTTTGCTGCAAATTTAACTACAATTTCATTATTTTCATCTTTATCTTCGTAGCTTTGCAAAATGAAAGCTTCTTTTAAACCAAATCTTTTTTGAAATTCACGTTCTAATACTTGATTACGTTTAATCCCCTGAGTAATTTGGATTTTAACAATTCCGCGTTGTTCAGCATCTTCCAGTGCCTTAGTGATAATATAGCGTGATAGATCGTACTTCTCGGAGATTTCAGCAATATTTAACTTGCTTAAATAAAAGTCATGTGCGATGCTTGCAAGTTCTTCATCAGATAATTGTGTCACTTTGTTATCGTCCTTTGTTTATATTTCTGTTAACTTTATATATCTATTATAAGTTTAAAATAATAAAAAGGGAGCTTCAAATTTAAAAAATGAAAGCATTTTAGCTTTGTTGGCTAATACGATACCTGTGGTAGAATAAAAGAGCTGTAATTTTATTAAAATTTAAGAATGAGGGAATTTGATTTTACCAATGGAAAATGAACAGGCACGTCGATTATCACAAAAACATCATATGAAGATCCTTTGGGAGGATTTTTTTAAAAGTGACGATGATACGATAGCTCAAGATGCTACTTTGGTTGAAAAGACATCTATTGTTGGACGAATAGGAATTATGTTGCTTAGTTGCGGTACTGGTGCATGGAGAGTCCGTGACTCAATGGATACAGTTGCTAGAACGCTTGGTATAACTTGTTCAACAGACATTGGTCTGGTTTCGATTGAATATACTTGCTTTGACGTTGATAATGAATCCTATTCACAAACTTTGTCTTTACCATCTACCGGTGTAAATATGACTAAATTAAATGAATTAGAAAAATTAATTCGTCAATTTGAAAAAGAACGTGGAAATTGGACAATAGGTCAAATCCATAAAAAATTGCGTGAGATTGAAAATCAGAAGTCTGCATATCCGTCTATAATAGCAGGATTAAGCGCAGGACTGGCATGTGCTGGATTTATCTTTTTATTGGGTGGAGGCCTACCCGAGGTTATCTGTGCATTTTTTGGAGCGGGTGTCGGTAACTATGTTCGCTCAATTATGGGAAAACGAAAAATTACATTAGTTGCCAAGATTGCAGTAGCAGTAGCAATAGCATGTGCTGTTTATTTTATTTGTTTTCATATTGGCATGATATTATTTCACTTGGATTATCATCATGCATATGGCTATATCGGTGCTATGCTGTTTGTTATTCCAGGTTTTCCATTTATTACATCTGGTCTAGATATGTCTAAATTAGATATGAGATCGGGACTTGAGCGTTTAACGTATGCAATTTTAGTCATTATTATTGCTACTATGGCTGGCTGGGCTGTAGCAACAATTTTGAATTTACATCCAGGTTCAATGCTAAGATTGAAAATTGATCCCGGTATGTTAACCTTTTTGAGGTTAATTGCAAGCTTTTGTGGAGTATTTGGATTTTCTATTATGTTTAATAGTCGTCCTCCAATGGCAGCAACTGCAGCTATTATGGGGGCGATGGCTAATACTTTGCGCTTAAGTTTAGTTGATTATGCACATATGGCACCTGCTCTTGCAGCATTTATTGGTGCTTTAACCGCGGGGCTGTTAGCAAGTGTTGTTCGCCAAAAAGTGGGATTTCCTAGAATTGCCATTACAGTTCCATCAATTGTAATTATGGTACCAGGGCTTTATATGTATAGAGCTGTCTTTAATTTCGGAGTCACTAATATTAATATTGGTGCTTTTTGGATTACTGAAGCATTGATGATTGTTATTGCTTTGCCATTGGGACTTTTAGCGGCACGTATATTGACTGATAAGAAATGGCGTCATGCTGATTAATTAATCAAAAAGAAGCAGTTTAAACTGCTTCTTTTTGATTGTTAATATTTTATTTTGCAATAGATATTGCGGTTACAATGACTGCTGCAGTCATTGCAACTACAAAGCCAATAATTCCGAATAGTATATTCATTTTTGTCATCCTCTTTAGTTTTTAAATACATCTATATATGTGTGGCATACGGATAGTTTACCATAAAAAAAGAGTGATGACACAATTATTTGAAAGCGTTTTTATTCTAGCAGATCGGCAAATTTGGCACTTGTTACTTTAGCTAGATCCTCAGGGTTTAAAAATACACTGCGCCCGAGTTTACCACTTGATACACCAATTTCTTCTTGTTCTTTCATAGAATTGTCCAGATAAATAGGAAAATGATGTGTATGGTAAATTCCAATAGGAGTATTGGCCCCATGTACATAGCCTGTTGTTTTAGCTAACTTCTTTAAAGGGAGCATTTCGCATTTTTTATTACCAGATACTTTGGCTAGTTTTTTCATGCTTAAGTGCTCTGTAATCGGTACAACGCCTACTAAAGGACCTGTTTTATTTCCTTCACAGACTAAGGTTTTATAGACGAATCGTTCTTTGTCCCTTAGAATAGAAGTGTCCATTTCTGCAACTCCACCTTTATCTTCGGAGACAGCAAATTCGGCTTGACGATACTTGATTTTATGTTGATCTAATATTTTTTCAACTAATGTTTTTTCAAGTTTATTTTTTTTGTTTTTCTTCTTTGACATATTTATCACCTTTATACATGATAGCATTGCGCAAAGAAAATCCCAAAGGAGTTTATATTTATGAAATTATTGATTATTAAAATTGATACTAGTTATGAAGTAGAGGATGCATTAGGCGTTTTTGCAACTGATAATTTAAAAGCGTTAGGCATTGAGTCCAGAAAACGTAGTGATTTTGAACAAGCTGGTTGGTTACATGATTCAACTGTTGTAGAAATGGATGACATTAAAGACTTGCCTAAAGATACTTATTTTTATGCTTACTTTGATGAAGAAGCTGATAAAGATGAGCTTGTAGAGAAATTTCAAGCAAAACTTGAAGAGCTTAAGAGTTATGGTTTAAATACTGGTGAAGGTAAAATTACAACTTCTTATATTGAAGATCAAGATTGGAATACAGCTTGGCAAAAGTATTATCATGTAATAGACTTTTCGCGGCACTTAGCTATTGTTCCTGAATGGGAAGATTATCAACCAGCTTTTAGCGATCAACAACTCATTAAGCTTGATCCAGGTTTAGCATTCGGTACAGGAAATCATAAAACAACTCAATTGGCAATGATGGGAATTGAGCGTGCTATGGTAAAACCAATGAGTGTAGTTGATGTTGGTACTGGCTCTGGTATTTTAGCTATTGCCGCTTCTAAATTAGGTGCAACAAATGTTTTAGCAACTGATATTTCTGATGAATCTATGACTGCTGCTAAGCAAAATTCAGCATTGAATAACCTAACTAATATTAAGGTTCAAAAAACTAGCCTACTTGCAGGCGTAGAAGGTAAATTTGATATTATTGTTGCCAATATTTTAGCTGAAATTTTATTAGATTTAATTCCTCAAATGGATGCCCATTTGAATAAGGATGGACAAGTAATCTTTTCGGGTATCGATTATTTGCAATTACCTAAAATTAAAAAATCATTGGATGAAAACAACTTTAAGATAGATTTGACTATGAAACAAGGACGGTGGATAGGTCTAGCAATTACTAGAAAAGAAAAATAAACGTGGTAAAATATTATCAATTAAATTAGACTTTGATGAGAGGCATAATTCTTTGATGAAAAAGATAGGAGAAAAAATCAAAAATATTTCGATAATTAACAAGCTAAATACCTATGTATGGATGCCGCTTATCTGGTGGAGCATTTTAGTTGCAATATTACCGTATGCGTTTAGTATGTGTCACATACCAATTTTGTGGCGAGTGGGAATATTATTTTTTATAATTAATTGTTCAATTTCGTATCATTTAGGTAAATTAATTATTAAATTGCGATTATCTAAGTGGTGGGTTTTGTTTATGCCAGTAATCTTTTGCTTAGCAATATTACCTAAATTTGCTTTGTATAATTTAATATTTGGCTTAATTTATTTAATATTTGAAATATTCGGATTAATGAATAAAGATATTTACCGTTAGAAAGGATGACCAAAATGTCTAAATATGTTGAAATGACGCATGATCAAGTAATTGATACTTGTAAAAAGTATATGAATGAAGATCAAGTTGCCTTTGTTGAAAGAGCATATGAATTTGCTAATAAAGCTCATGCTGGACAAAAGCGGGCATCCGGACAACCTTATATTATTCACCCAACTCAAGTTGCTGGTACATTAGCCAATTTAGGACTTGATCCAGATACGATTGCCGCTGGTTTTTTACATGATACCGTAGAAGATACGCCAGTAACTAATGATGAATTAAAAGAAAAATTTGGTGAGGATGTTGCTTTCATCGTCGATGGTGTAACTAAGCTAAATAAGTATGAATATAATTCTCACCAAGAATTTTTAGCTGAAAATCACCGTAAAATGTTGATTGCAATGGCTAAAGATTTACGAGTTATTATGGTTAAATTAGCTGACCGTTTGCATAATATGCATACTTTACAACATTTGCGTCCTGATAAGCAAAGACGAATTGCTTCAGAAACGATGGATATTTATGCACCATTAGCTGATCGTTTAGGTATCGGAACAATTAAGTGGGAATTAGAAGATATGAGTTTCCACTACTTAAATCCTGAAGCATATTACCGTATTGTTAACTTAATGGATGTCAAAAGAAGTCAACGTGAGAAATATATTTCTGATACTATTAAGACTTTGAAGAAAACACTTGATGAGTTGGGAATTAAATACGATATTTATGGTCGACCAAAGCATATTTATTCTATCTATAAAAAGATGGTAAATAAGCATAAGGACTTTGATGAAATTTATGATTTGCTTGCAGTTCGTGTAATTGTTAAAAACGTTCGTGATTGTTATGCTGTTTTGGGTGCTGTTCATACTGAATGGAAACCAATGCCAGGTAGATTTAAAGATTATATTGCGATGCCTAAGGTCAACGGATATCAATCACTTCATACTACGATTATTGGACCAGGTGGTCGTCCACTTGAAATTCAGATTAGGACCGAGCAAATGCATGAAGTTGCTGAATACGGTGTTGCTGCTCACTGGGCATATAAGCGTGGTAATTTCAATGGGGTTGAAGCAACGTCGTCAGGTGAAAAGCTGGATATGGTTCGTGAAATTCTAGAATTAAAGGATGAGACTAAGGACGCCGGCGAGTTCATGAAGTCAGTTAAAAGTGATATCTTTTCTGATCGTGTGTATGTCTTTACTCCAAAAGGTGAGGTATATGAATTGCCTAAGGGATCAGTTACATTAGATTTTGCTTATGCAATTCATACTCAAGTAGGTAGTCATGCCGTTGGTGCTAGAGTAAATAATAAATTAGTACCACTTGATTATAAATTAAGAAATGGCGATGTAATTGAGATTATGACGCAGACCAATGCGGCTCCATCACGTGATTGGGCGGATATGGTTAAGACGTCAAGAGCTCGTAACAAGATTCGTCGTTACTTTAGAGGTCAAGACCGTGAAGAAAGTATCGAGCATGGTGAGCAAATGGTGGCTAATACCATTCGTGATGAAGGACTCGTGCCGAAAGACTTCATGGATAAAGAGCATATTGAAAAATTACTTGAACATTTTAATTACAATACTTCTGAAGAGTTATACGCAGCAGTAGGTTTTGGTGATCTGTCAGCACAAGCGGTTGTTAATAGATTAACAATTGATTTGCGTCGTGAAGATGAAAAACAAAAGCAAAAAGAACTAGAAGAAAAGATTTTGAATTCTGGTCAGCAGGCAATTAAAGAAGAACAACCTAAGAAAAATTCAAATTCTGTCATGAAAGTTAAGCATAAGAATGGAGTAATGATTCAAGGCGTTAGTGATTTAATGCTCCATTTAGCTAAATGTTGTAATCCGGTTCCTGGAGATGAAATTATTGGTTACGTCACTAAAGGACGTGGAGTGACTATTCACCGAACAGATTGTAGAAATATAACTAAGGAAGCGGAAGAACAAGGTCGATTGATTGATGTTGAATGGGAGAACGTTGAAGAAAACAATGTTCAATCATTTAATGCAAATATTGAGGTCTTTGGCTATAATCGTTCTAATTTGCTTAGCGATGTAATCAATAAATTGAACTCATTAACTAAAAATATTAATAATATTTCTGGTAAAGTTAATGATGATAACATTGCGCATATTTATGTGACTGTTGCTGTTAGAAATGCAAAGCAACTTGATGAAATTTTAAGCAAATTGCGTGATATTCCTGATGTATATGAAACAAAGAGGTCAGACAATTAATGCGAGTTGTAATCCAAAGAGTTAATCATGCCCAAGTAGATATTGATGGGAAAACGGTTGGTAATATTGGTAAGGGTTTTTTATTACTAGTAGGTATTAAAAATGGGGATGATTTATCAGTAATAAAAAAAGCAGCAGATAAAATTGCTAAAATGCGTATTTTTGAGGATGAAGAAGGAAAAACTAATTTATCTTTGAAAGATGTTAATGGTGAGATTTTAAGCGTTAGTCAATTTACATTGATGGCTAATACTAAAAAAGGAAATCGACCTAGTTTTGTTGAAGCAATGCGTCCACCAATGTCTAAAGAATTATGGGAAGATTTTAATAAAGAATTAGAAAATGATGGCTTTCATGTCGAGACCGGTGAATTTGGTGCCGATATGAAAGTGAGTCTGGAAAATGATGGTCCATTTACCATTGTATTAGATCTTTAGATAAAATTGCTTTCAAGTCTTGACTTTGATGCAAGAAAAATATAAGCTAAAAAAGAATTATCGATGACGAAGAATGAAGATTAGCAAGATCTATTTGAAGAGACTGTCAGGTTGGTGAGATGGCAGATAGATCGCGGTCTGTGACACCTTTAGCAGATAATGGTTCGTTTGGCGAGCGTTAATCGCAGCAACCAAAAAGGTGGTACCGTGCTAATGTAAGCGCCCTTGAATTTATTTCAAGGGTGCTTTTTATTTTAGTAAAGTTATCAAAATATAAAAAAGGATGATTAAATGAGAGTTCAAAAACCTAAGGGTACAGTTGATATTTTGCCTGATCAATCTAGTTCATGGCAAAAGGTCGAAGAAACTGCAAGAAATTTCTTCAATCGTGCCAACTATCGTGAAATTCGCACACCAAGTTTTGAAAACTATGAGATTTTCTCACGTTCAAGTGGTGACAGTTCAGAAATCGTTGAAAAACAAATGTATGATTTCAATGATAAGGGCGGTCGTCACATTGCCCTTCGTCCAGAAGGTACAGCTGGTGTTGTACGTGCCTATGTTGAGGATAAGATGTATGCACCTGAAGTTGTAAAACCATTCAATGTATTCTATATGGAATCAACTTTTAGATATGAAAGACCGCAAGCAGGCCGTCAACGTGAATTTCATCAAATTGGTGTAGAAAGTTTTGGCTCAAGTAATCCACTAGCTGATGTTCAAACTATTATGATGGGTCACGATTTACTTGCTGAATTAGGTGTTAAAAACTACCAGCTTCACATTAATACTTTAGGTAATGAGCAAGTACGTAAAGACTATCATGATGCGTTAGTGAACTACTTTACTCCAGTGAAGGATGAATTATCAGAAGATTCCCAAAGAAGATTACGTGATAATCCGCTTCGTATTTTGGATTCTAAAGATGAACGTGATAAGAAGTTCTTGCCAGATGCACCAAAGATCCGTGAATTCTTAGATGATGATACAAAGAATAATTTTGAATCAATTTTGAAGATGCTTGATCAATTAGGTATTGACTATGTAATTGATGATGATTTAGTTCGTGGTCTTGACTATTATACTGGTGTAATTTTTGAATTTATGGTGGAAGATAAGAGCCTGTGGGAATCAGCCACTACTATTTTAGGTGGTGGTCGTTATGATCACTTAGTTGAAGAATTCAACGGCCCGGCAACTCCAGCAGTTGGTTTTGGTATTGGTGAAGAAAGATTAATGCTTGTTTTAGAAAAGCAAAATCCTGCTTTGTTTGAATCAAATAGTATCGACTTTTTCATTGCTAATATTGGTGAAGGTACTGCTCAAAAGGCAATCGAAATTACTAGAAGTTTACGTAAGCAAGGCTTTGAAGCAGACTTTGACGTCAACCAAAAGAAGCTTAAGGCTCAATTTAAAAAAGCAGACCGCGATCATGCTAAGTATGTAATTACTTTAGGTGAAAAGGAACTTGAAAATGGTGTCTTAAATATTAAGCGTTTGTCTGATGGTAAAACAATCGATTTAAGTCTTGAAGATATCAATGATATGAGTAAAGTAATGGGAGAATTAAAGGACTAGTTTAATTATGGAAAAAAGAACAGATTATTGTGGTAATATCACTGAAAAATATATTGGCCAAGATGTAAATCTTTACGGTTGGGTGCAACGTGTGCGTAACCTCGGTAACTTAGTGTTTATCGATTTACGTGACCGTGAAGGTCTTGTACAAATCGTCGTTAACAAGGATTCTGGTAAGGATTTAATGGAAATCGCTAACTCTCTTGGTAATGAATATGTTATTCAAGTAAGAGGTAAAGTTGTTAAGCGTTCAGAAGCAAACCCAGATATGAAGACTGGTCAAGTTGAAGTTGATGCAACTGAAATTATTATTTTAAATGAGGCAAAGAACCCTCCATTTGAAATTAAAGATGGCGTTGAAATCTCTGAACAAACTAGATTAAAGTATCGTTACCTTGACCTTCGTCGCCCAGAGGTTCAAAAAGCAATTATTTTACGTTCAAAGATTTTGCGTGCTACTCATGAATTCTTCGATGAAAATGGTTTTATTGATATTGAAACCCCAATTTTAGGTAAATCATCCCCAGAAGGTGCACGTGATTACTTAGTACCATCAAGAATTTACCCAGGTAGTTTCTACGCACTTCCACAATCACCACAATTGTTCAAGCAACTTTTAATGGGTGCTGGCTTTGACAAATATTACCAATTGGCACGTTGTTTCCGTGATGAGGACCTTCGTGGTGACCGTCAACCAGAATTTACTCAAATCGATATGGAAATGTCATTTGCCGATGAGCAAACTATCCAAGACTACACTGAAGGTCTTTTGAAGAAAATCATGAAGGACGTTATGGGAATTGACCTTAAGACTCCAATTAAGCGTATGTCATGGACTGACTCAATGAACAAGTATGGTTGTGATAAGCCTGATACTCGTTATGGGATGCTTATTCATGACTTAAGCTCTATCTTTAAAGATAGTGACTTCAAGGTGTTCTCAGGGGCAATTGCTGACGGCGGATTTGTTAAGGGAATTGCTGTTAAGAATGGTGCTAAGGAATATTCACGCAAAAAGATTGATAAGAAGGCTGACTTTATTAAACGCTTCCATGCTAAAGGTTTAGCTTGGGTTAAATTTGAAGATGGTGAATTCTCCGGTCCAGTTGCTCGTTTCTTAACTGATGAAAATAAAGAAGCATTAAAGAAGGAATTTGATCTTGAAGGCGGCGAATTAGTAGTATTTGTTGCTGACAAGTGGAAGGTTGTTTGTGATTCATTAGATCACCTTCGTCGTGAATTTGCTAAAGAAACTGGTATTATTCCTAAAGGTGTTTATGACTTTGTATGGGTTGTTGACTGGCCATTATTCGAATATGATGAAGGTCTTGGCCGCTGGGTAGCAGCTCACCACCCATTCACTATGCCTGACGATGAAGGGGTAAAGCTTTTGACTACTGATCCACATAAGGCACATGCACGTAGTTACGATATTGTTATGAACGGTGATGAAATGGGTGGTGGATCAATTCGTATTCACAAACGCTCAATTCAAGAAGATATGTTCAAGGCATTAGGCTTTACTAAGAAACGTGCTTATGAACAATTTGGTTACTTAATGGATGCCTTTGATATGGGATTCCCACCTCACGCAGGTCTTGCAATTGGTCTTGATAGATTTGCAATGATGCTTGCTGGTAAGGACAATATTCGTGACGTATTGGCATTCCCTAAAAATGCAAGTGCTTCAGAACCAATGATGCACGCTCCAGCTCCAGTAGCAGATCAACAATTAGCTGATCTAGGTATTGAAGTTGAAAAGCAATACGAAGATAGTGTAAAGGCTACTGAAGAACGTCTTGAAAAGATGGCTGCAGAAGATGCAGAAGAAAATTCAACTTGGGATAAATAATATATATTCTAATCAAAAAGCGAGATCTCATAAGAAGAGATCTCGCTTTTTTGCTGTCTTATATTTTATAGATTATCAACGAAATTAGTAATTCTTTGTAAACTTTCACGAAGTTGTTCAGTTGATGAAGCATATGAAAGTCTTACGTATCCTTCGCCGCCTTTACCAAAGTAACGACCGGGTGTTACACCAACTTTTGCTTTTTGAGCCAGTTCAAAAGCAAAGTTTTCATCGTCGGTACCATATTTTTCAGGAATTTTAGCGAAAATATAGAAAGCACCCTGGGGTGTTGCCATTTCAAAACCTAACTTTTCAAGCCCGGTTTGCATAAAGCGTAAACGACTTTCGTAAATTTTTCTAGCTTCTTTTGGATCATTTTGACCATTGTTTAAAGCTTCAACTGCAGCCATTTGGACATTATCTGTAACGGAAGTAATTAAGAAAGAATTTACTTTGCGAATGGCTTTCATAATTTGTTTTGGTCCAGCAATATAACCTAATCGCCAACCGGTCATTGCATATGCTTTTGATAAACCAGAAATTAAAATATTGTGTTCAGGGATATATTCAGATAAAGAATGATGTTTTGCATCCCCATAAACTAATTCAGCATAAATTTCATCAGTAATTGAATAAATTTTATATTCCTTAATTATCTTTGCCAATTCCTTTAAAATTTCTTCAGGATAAACACGACCTGTTGGATTAGATGGATCTGTTAAAATTATGGCTTTAGCACCTTTACCACGTCCATTTAGAACATGGCGTAAATGCTCAGGTGTTAAAACAAAACCATCTTTTTTAGTGTCAATTTGAATAGGAATTGCACCAGTCATTTTAATTAATTGAAAATATAATGCCCAAACTGGAGTAGGTACTAGGATTTTATCTCCAGGATTGAGTAAAGTCATGAAAACATCATTTAATGCACCAGTGGCACCTACAGTTACACAAATTTCACTTTCTGGATCGTAGTGAACTCCAATAGAGCGATCAAGATAATTACTTATAGCATCCAGAAGTTCAGGTTTACCGGCTTGTGGGGCATAATGAGAATCATTAGCTTGAATATCATTAATTGCGGCATCTTTGACGTGATCTGGTGTAGCAAGATCAGGTTCGCCAATGGTAAGCTTGATGATGCCAGGAATACTTGATACTTTTTGATCAAATGCCCGAATTTTAGAAGCAGACAAATTATTAAGTCTATTATTAATAATTGATTGTAAATCATTAGATAAGTTTGGCATATGTAAAGTTCCTTTCTTTAATTACTTAAATTTTAATGTACGAATTCACATATGACAACCTTTTTAATATAAGTTAGGATAGTAATTTAAAAAATATTAATTTTAAAATTAATGATAAAATAAAACTAAATTTATTTTGAGAAAGGATATAACGACATGACGCGAATAGCAGTGTATATGACAGGAGGAATAGCAGTTTATAAAGCTGTGCAAGTTGTTCGTGACTTAGAAAAAAATGGTCATGAAGTACGAGTAGTAATGACAAAAAATGCAGAGCATTTTGTTACTTCAAACACTTTGGCTGCATTAACTAAATACCCAGTTCTAGATGATCTCTGGAGTAAGGAAAATGAAGCTAGTATTCCACACGTTCATTTAGCTCGTTGGAGTGAGCTAGCTTTAGTTGTACCAGCTACTGCTAATTTTATCGCTAAAATGGCAAATGGCCTTGCTGATGATGCGGCTAGTACAACAATTTTGGCTACTGCTGCTCCTAAAATGATAGTGCCAGCAATGAATGATCAAATGTGGAATAATCCAGCAACGCGTCATAATGTGCTATTTTTAAAAGAAAATGGTGTAAAAATTATGGATCCTGCGGTAGGAATGCTTGCAGAAAGTTATGCTGCTAAAGGAAGAATGCCTGAACCGGCAGATGTTGTTGATTGGGTAGAGAAATATTTGAACCAAAAAAATAGTTTGCAAGGTAAAATATTTGTAATTACAGCAGGTGGGACAGAGGAATCCATTGATCCTGTTCGTTTTATTGGTAATCGCTCTAGTGGTAAAATGGGCTTTGCTTTAGCGGAAAATGCAGCAAGATTAGGTGCAACAGTAAAGTTAATATATGGCAATGTTACTGCAAATCCACCACAAAATAAAAATATTAAAATGTATCATGCAACCAGTAGTGAAGATATGTTTGAACAAGTAAAAAGTGAATTTAAAAAAAGTGATGTATTAATTATGGCTGCTGCAGTGGCGGATTGGCGTATGCCTAAAGTAGCGGATCATAAACTAAAAAAGCAAATAGGTCAAGAAACTTTAAACTTAACCCTTATTAAAACTAAGGATATTCTTCAAGAAGTAGCGCATCACAAAAAACATAATCAACTTGTAATAGGATTTGCTGCGGAGACAAATGACTTGCTTGAAAATGCCGAAAAGAAGTTAAAGAAAAAGGGTGCAGATATGATCGTAGCAAATGATGTATCTCACAATGTTTTTGGAAATGATTATGATCAAGTCACTCTTTTGACTCAAGATGGTCATATCGACAAATGGCCTAGAATGTCTAAGCAAGAAATTGCTTATGGGCTAATAGAGAAAATTGCAAGGGAATTGAAGTAATAACAAAAATATTATGTAATATTTTTGTAAAATAACGTATAGATATTGATATGGTGGTTTTACTCATATATTTGTTTATTTAAAATCTAAATTAATACTTGTTTTACGCTTAAAAACTAGTATCATAGGTGTTGGGAATTAAGAGACTGAGGAGAAAGAGTTGATGATTATTAATCAGCCCTTTCTTTTTTTATACTAATATAAAAGGTATACAAGAATATAAATTATAATTACCTCACGAAAATTATAGATAGTTTATTATAGATTAAAATATTTTTTAAATACTCCAATATACTTTGGATAGTGCAGTTAGAGATAAGGTGTATAGATATGTGTTTTAATAAAAGTGTGATACTTAACAATGGAGAAAAAATTCCACAAATTCAATTGGGAACTTGGCTAATCAATAATGATGAAGTGAATAAAGTTGTTCGACAAGCAGTTAATATAGGATATCGCGGCTTTGATACAGCTAAAGATTATGGCAATGAAAGTGGAGTTGGTAAAGGAATCTGGAATTCGGATATTGAACGAAGTGATATATTTTTAACAACTAAATTACCTACAGCAGTTAAAGATTATGAAGGAACTAAGAAAGCAATTGATGCTGCTTTAGATAAGTTTGGTTTGGAATATATTGATTTGCTTTTAATTCATTCCCCTCAACCTTGGATTGAAGTGAATAGAACTAATGATCGTCATTTTAAAGGGAATCTTGAAAATTGGCGAGCAATGGAAGAAGCTGTAAAGGCTGGAAAAGTACGATCAATAGGTGTATCAAATTTTTTGCAAGAAGATATCGAGAATATTGTTAATAATGGTACAATAACGCCAGCTGTTAACCAGATTGAGGTACATATTGGTAAAGTGCCAGTGGAATTGATGGATTATTGTAAAAAGTTAGGTATTAAGATTGAGGCATATTCACCATTGTCACATGGAAAATTATTAAATGATGATCAAATAATTGCATATGCTAAGAAATATAATGTTACTCCAGCTCAATTAATGTTAGCTTTCGATATGCAATTGGGTTGTATTGTAATTCCTAAAAGTGATAATGTTACTGAGATGAAAGAAAATTTGAATATTAACTTTAAGATCAGTGATGAAGATATAGCTAAATTAATTAAAATTAAAGAATAATAATTTAGAGTGTTACTGTAGAGTGACGCTTTTATTTTTGAAGTGGAAATTATGAGAGATATTAAATTAATTGCAATAGATATTGATGGTACCTTAGTTAATTCTAAAAAAGAAATTACGCCGTTAGTAAAAGAGACTATTTTAAAAGCAAAAAAGTTAGGAAAACAAATCGTTATTTGTACAGGACGACCATTATCCGGTGCTCAGCAGTATCTAGATGAACTTGGATTAAACAATCAAGATAATGAATATGTAGTTAGCTTTAATGGAGCTGTAGTTGAATCTACCAGTGGTCAAGTAATTTTTGAACAAGGACTTACTTATAATGATTATATTGATCTAGAATCAATTGCTAGCAAGTTAAATTTGCACTTTCATAGTGTGAGTTTGGATAGGATTTATACTGCCAATCGTGATTTGGGCTACTATACAATATATAATTCGCAGATAGTAAAATTAGGTGTTTCCTATAGAACACAGGAAGAGATGCGAAGAATTCCAATTATAAAATGTATGTATATAGATGATCCAGATTATTTAGATAATAAAATTTCGAATCCTTTATTTAATACTATGAGAGATAGAGTGGTTTTTTCAAAGACAGAACCATTCTATTATGAGGCAACCGCTGCCGGTGTCGATAAAGGTAGTGGTTTAAAACGATTGTGTGAGTATTTAAATATTAAACCAGAAAATGTGATGGCTTTAGGTGACCAGGCTAATGATATGCCAATGTTAGAATATGCAGGATTAGGTGTAGCGATGGGGAATGCTGTAGACTATACTAAAAAGTATGCTAATGAAATTACTGAAGATTGTGATCATGATGGTGTAGCAGTAGCTATTAATAAAATTTTAGAATAGGCTAGTTTATTTTTGTATTAGTGCTATTGTTAAGTAATAATGAAGTCGAATAGAGGTTATAGAAACATGAATAAAGCAAAAGTTTTGGTTTTAGGTGGGTTAATAGATGATGCATTAGATGATTTACGCTCAACCTGTGAGGTAACTGTTGGACCAGTTGGTCATAGACCTAATGATGATCGACAATGGGTTTTAAAAAATATCGCTAAATATGATGGGGTAATTGTAGCTAAGATGATTTTTGATAAAGAAATAATCGATGCTGCTAAAAATTTAAAAGTAATCTCAACATATGGTGTAGGCTTTGATCATATAGATATTGATTATGCTAGAGAAAAGGGAATTGTAGTCACAAATTGCCCTAATAGTGTTTTGCGTCCTACTGCTGAACTTGCGTTAACTATGATTATGGCATCAGCACGTCGTATTCGTTATTATGATCATGCTTTACGCGAAGGAGTATTTTTAAATGTTGATGAATATGATAGTCAAGGTTATACAATTGAGGGCAAAACTTTAGGTATCTTAGGTATGGGCAGAATTGGACAACAAGTTGCACGTTTTGCTAAAGCTTTGGGAATGAAAATAATATATCATAATCGTCATCAATTGAAGCCTGAACTTGAAGCTGAGTTAAATGCTAGATATGTTGATTTTGCTTCATTGGTTAAGAATTCAGATTTTTTGAGTTTACATGCTCCTGCAACTGATGAGACATACCATATTATTGATAAAGATGTTTTTAATAATATGAAGGATACATCATTTTTAATTAATGTAGCTCGTGGATCACTGGTTGATAGTGATGACTTAGTAGCTGCATTAAAAGAAGGAAAAATTGCAGGAGCAGCACTTGATGTTTTTGAAAATGAACCATATCCTAAGCAAGATTTAGTAAATATGGACAATGTAATTATGACACCTCATGTTGGTTCAGCAACCCATAAGGCTAGATATAATTTAACTAAAGAAGCTGCTAATAACATTTTAACTTTCTTCAAGGAAGGAAAAGTAATTAATAGTGTTAACTAAAAAAAGACGCGATAGAATCGCGTCTTCTTTAGTTCTATTCATGATCTAATTGACTGTGATGATATCCATATGCAAAATAAATTATTGCACCTAAAACTAACCAGATGAAAGCCATTAAATAAACTTCAGAACTTAAATGGCAAATCATAAAAATACAGATTAAACCAGATATGATTGGTAAGAAAGGATATCCAGGAACTTTAAAGCCATCATTAGTAATATCTGTTCTTTTTCTTAATTTAAGAATTCCAAATGAAACTAAAGTAAATGCAAATAAAGTACCGAAGTTAACTAGATTAGCCAATTGATCTACTGAGAAAAATGCTGCGCCTAATGAGATGATAATGGTTACTGCGATCAAGGCATTTTGTGGAGAATTGTGTTTTTTATCTAGTTTACTAAAAGTAGATGGCAATAATCCATCACGAGCCATTGCATAAATTAGTCTTGAACTAGAATAAATCATTGTTAGCATCATAGTTGCCATTCCCAACATAGCACCGAATGAAAGGAGTTCGGCAACCCAGTCTTGATGAACGTATTGTAAAGCAAATGCTACTGGATTAGAAACATTAAGTTGTTTATAATTTACCATTCCAGTTAAAACAATCGATACACCAAAATATAGTAATGCTGCAATCGCTAAAGTTCCAATAATACCGAGTGGCATATTTTTCTTAGGATTTTTAACTTCAGCTGCTGAAGATGAGACAACGTCAAATCCTAAAAAGGCAAAGAAAACAGTAGTAGCACCCTTGATAACGCCAGAGAAATGATATGGTAAAAATGGATGATAATTAGCTGGCTTGATAAATTGTACACCCACGAAAATAAAAATTAAGATAATAGCAATTTTTATGAAAACCGCTATAATGTTAATCTTAATGGAATTTTTCATACCACGTGAAAGTAAAATACTAATAATTAAAATAACTAAAACCGACACTAAATCGAAGTATACCCCTTTTGAAAGGTTCATCGGTCCTGAGACTGCATTAGGAATTTTTAAGCCAAATGGACTAATAAATGAACTAAAATATGATGACCAACCAGCAGCAACAGTAGCAACTGATAACATATATTCTAGAATTAGTGCCCAACCAATTATCCAGCCAGTAAATTCACCATAAACGATATTTCCATATGAATATGCACTACCTGCAACGGGAATAGCTGAAGCAAATTCGGCATAACACATTCCTGCAAGGGCACAAACTATAGCAGCAAGCATGAAAGATAAACTTACTCCTGGCCCAGAAAGTGATGAAGCAACGGTCCCAGGCAAAATAAAGATACCTGTACCAATAACTGCTCCTACACCTAGTGAGATTAAATCTAGGGCATTCATTGTCTTAGAAAATTTAATATCTTTTCCTAAATAATTTTGAATGCTTTGTTTTCTAAAAATATTAAGTTTCATTAACATCTTCCCTTTTATATAAACTAGATTAATTTTACATTATATTTTTAATTTTTTGAAGAAGAAAAAAACCTATTAAAAATAGGTTTTTAGTAATTAATTAGTTTTAATCTTTTTTCTGTACCACTTTACAGAACCATATACTAAAGCAATTAAAATTAAAGCTGCAATGATTAATGAGTATTCTTCAAAAATCGTGACAATAACTTGCCAATTTTCTCCCATATATGATCCAAGACATACAAGAATAGTATTCCAAATCAAACTTCCTAATGTAGTGTAAATAAGGAATTTAGATAATTTTACTTTTGCTGTACCTGCAGGAATTGAAATTAAACTACGAATTACAGGGATGCAACGTCCATAAAAAATAGCACCTGTTCCGTATTTATCAAACCAGCGGATTGCTTTTTTTACATCACCTTTTTTAAAGCCAAGTATTTTAAACAGTTTATGATTAAATATCTTTTCTAAACGTTCTTCGTTTAAAAGATAGCCAATCCAATATAAAATTAAAGCTCCTAAAACTGCACCAATTGTTGAAGCAATAATTACTAATGGTACGGTCATTTGAGAATGGTGGGTAGCAAAACCTGCAAAAGAAAGAATAACTTCAGAAGGAATAGGGGGGAAGATATTTTCAATTGCAATTAAAAGACTAATGGCTAAATAGCCAGATTGGTTAATTAAGTCAAAAACTATATTAGTCATATAAATTTCTCCTGAGTTTTTATTTTAATATATCAAGTTTTAATGTGGATAGCTATTTGAATAAGCAAAATTAATATCTTCTTAAAAAAGCTATGGTAAACTATTAAATACAAATTTTTAGTAGGATGCGATAAAATGGCGACAGAATTAATAGAAAATAAATTGAAACTTTTGCCAGAAAAACCAGGCTGTTATTTGATGAAAGATATCAATGGTACAGTTATTTATGTGGGCAAATCTAAGAACTTAAAAAATAGAGTACGTTCATATTTTAAAAGTAAACAAGTAGGTAGACGTGCTGAATTAGTTCGTGAGATTAGAGATTATGATATCATCACTGTTTCTACTGATAAGGAAGCATTTTTACTTGAAATAACTTTAATAAAAAAATATCAACCATATTATAATGTTCAGTTAAAACAAGGAACTGGGTATCCATATATTGAAATCACTAGAGAACATGATCCGCAAACTCGTCTTACAAGTGTAGTACATAAAGATGGGGGGTATTATTTTGGCCCGTATCCTAATGTTTATGCTGCACAGGCAACTTTGAAGTTTATTCGAAAGGTTTATCCATTAAGACGCTGTCATGGCTATCAGGGACGTCCATGTTTGTATTATCATATGGGACAATGTTTGGGAGCATGCTTTAAAAAGGTGCCTCAAAAAGAATATGATGAGCAAATTAAAAAAATTAAGAGTTTTTTGAATGGTGATATAACCTCTGTAAAACAAGATTTAACTACCAAAATGGAAAAAGCTTCTGAAAATCTTGAATTTGAACGAGCTGCTGAAATTCGTGATCAATTGAAGTATATTGAAGAAACTGTTGAAAAACAGAAAATTATTTCTAATGATAATACTCAACGTGATATTTTTAACTATTACGTAGATAAATCTTGGATTTCCATTCAGATTTTCTTCTTAAGGCAGGCGAAATTACTTAGAAGAGAAACTAGAATGTTTCCTTTAACTGACGCCGCTGATCCAGAAGATGCGTTTACTTCATTTATTGTTCAATTTTATGGGCAAAAAAATCGAATTTTACCTAAAGAAATATTGATTCCTTCAGGATTTGATGATGATACTCTAGCTGAAGTTTTAAATGTAGCAGTTAGAACACCTCAAAGAGGTCAAAAAAAATCATTACTTGATATGGCTAAAGATAATGCCAAACTAAAATTAGATGATAAGTTTAGATTATTAGAATTAGGCAATCGAAAAACTAAGGGGGCACAAAAAGAAATATTTGATGCCTTAGGCTTGCCTTATGGCCATGTAATTGAAAGTTTTGACCACTCTCATATTCAAGGAGCTGATCCAGTTTCTGCTTTAGTTGTCTTTAAAGATGGTGAACCAGATAAAACCTCTTATCGTAAATATAAACTAAAAGGTGAAGTAGAACATCAAAATGGTGGTGATGAAGTCAGAAATACTCGTGAAGTTGTTAGAAGAAGGTACGGCCGTCTTCTTCGCGAACATAAAAAGATGCCTGATTTAATTTTGATGGATGGGGGGCAAATTCAAGTTGATGCTTGTGAGGATGTATTACGTAATGAGCTCAATTTAAATATTCCGGTAGCCGGAATGGTAAAAGATGATAAACACCGGACTAATCATTTACTTTTTGGTGATCCAATTAATGGTATTCCATTAAAGTTAATCCCATTAGATCCTAAATCTGAGGGGTTTTACTTAATGACACGTATTCAAGATGAGGTACACCGGTTTGCAATTACTTTTCATCGTAGGCGTCATGCAAAGAATGCTTTATCAAGTAGATTGGATTCTATTAAAGGAATTGGACCAAAAAGTCGTAATAAATTACTTAGGAATTTTGGCTCATTGAAGAAGATTAAAGAAGCTTCTATTGAAGATTTGCGTGCAGCGGGATTAACTTTGCCTCAAGCACAAACAGTAAAATTAATGTTGTAAACCCAGAAAACGCATTAATTAGCACATTTTCTGTGGTATAGTATAAAAGTTAGATTAAGACGGAAGGAAGAGATAAACATGCCTACATTTGTTGATCAAACTAAAATTGAAGTACAGGCCGGAAAAGGCGGCGATGGCATGGTGGCTTTCCGCCATGAAAAATACGTTCCTAACGGCGGTCCAGCTGGTGGTGACGGTGGCCGTGGCGGTAGCATTATTTTTGTTGCTGACAGCGGATTGCGTACATTAATGGATTTTCGTTATCGTCGTAAGTTTAAGGCGGATAACGGTGAAAATGGTCGAATTAAATCACAATATGGCCGTGGAGCAAAAGACTTATATTTAAAAGTTCCTGTTGGAACAACAGTTTACGATTTTAATACAGGTGAATTAATCGGTGACTTGGTCGAAAAGGGACAAGAATTAGTTGTTGCAAAAGGCGGCCGTGGTGGAAGAGGTAACATTCACTTCGCAACAAGTGTTAATACTGCACCAGAAATTGCTGAAAATGGTGAACCAGGTGAAGATCGTGTCCTTCGGTTAGAACTTAAGTTGTTAGCTGATGTTGGATTAGTAGGATTTCCTTCAGTTGGTAAATCAACATTGTTGTCAGTTACAACTAAAGCTAAACCTAAAATCGCAGCATATCAATTTACTACTCTAACTCCAAATTTGGGAATGGTAATTTTACCTGATGGTCGTGATTTTTCAATGGCTGACCTCCCTGGTTTAATTGAAGGGGCTAGTCAAGGGGTAGGATTAGGTATTCAATTTTTACGTCATGTTGAAAGAACTAAGGTAATATTACATTTAGTTTCGATGGATCCAAATAATGGTCGTGAAGCCATTGAAGATTATCATACTATTAGACAAGAACTTAAGAGTTATGCAACAGATTTATCTGATAAGCGTGAATTAATTGTTGCTTCACAAATGGATATACCAGGTGCTGATAAAAAGCTTGCACAATTCAGAAAAGACTTGGAAAAAGAAAGCAATGATGAACCCGTTTATGCAATTTCAAGTGTTACTCATGCTGGTGTAAGTAAATTAATGAATGATACTGCTACTTTGGTTGAAGAAGTTGAAAAAGAACGTGTTGAAGAACCTAAAGTTGTTCAAAAGACCAAAGAATACAAGTATAAAGCACCACAAAGAAATGAATTTATGGTAGAAAAAGTTGGAGAACACGAATTTGTCGTTAAGGGTGAACAATTGGAGAGATTAGTTCAAATGACTAATTTGGATCACCAAGATGGTATTATGCGTTTAGCAAGACGACTTAAACGTTTAGGTGTCGATGATGCTTTACGTGAAAAGGGTGCTGTTAATGGCGACGATGTTGCTATTGGTAAATTTGTGTTTGAGTTCGTACAATAATAAAAAAGTAGAGAAAAATTATGAGAAAAAATCGGTTTATTACAGGGTATTCTGGTCTTAGAGCGTTAGCAGTAATCGGGGTAATTCTTTATCACCTTGATCCTAATTCCTTTATGGGAGGGTATCTGGGAGTACCGATTTTTTCGTGCTTTCAGGATATTTGGTAACTGATCATATGTTCAATTCATATGATCAAACAGGTACATATAATAATCGACGTTTTTATTTAAACCGAATAAAAAAGATATATCCTCAGCTAATTTCAGTATTATGGCTAAGTGCAGCATATATTTTTCTGTTTCAACGTAATTTACTTGCTAAGCTGAATCAGATAGTATTTGCAAATATATTAAATGTTTATAACTTTTGGCAAATTCATAATGGTCAAAGTTATTTTGAACGTTTTGCAGCAAATGAATCACCGTTCACCAACTTGTGGACGATGTCAATTGAAGGACAATTTTATATTGTTTGGCCAATTGTGATTTTTTTGTTGGTTAAATTTGCTAAGAAAAAGAAAAATATTTTTTGGATATTAATGGGTTTGTCAATTGCATCTGCGATTATGATGACCAGTTTGTATTTGTTGAAAGCAGATATAAATCGTATATATTATGGTACAGATACACGCTTTTTCTCATTAGGTTTAGGGGCTGCACTGGCAGTAATTTGGCCAGTTGAGAAGTTAAATACAAATATTCGTAAGAAATATACAATAATTCTTGATGTTACCGGATTTGTTTCTTTTGCATTGTTAATATTGATGTATTTTTCAAAATTAATGGATCCACAACAAGCATTTACTTACTGCGGTGGAATGTTACTCTTCACACTTGATGTATGTATTTTTGCTGCAGTTATTGCTCATCCGGGCAGTCATTGGAATCAGATTATGTCCAACAAAGTTTTTGATTGGATAGGTTCAAGAAGTTATGGAATTTATCTTTATCAGTTCCCTGTAATGATTTTTTTTGAAGATAAAATTGGTAATATTGGTGAGCATCCATTTATGTATCATACTATCGAAGTGATTTTGATTTTGTTGATTAGTGAGATAACTTACCGATTAATTGAAAAGCCAATGGGAAAAATTAGTTGGGATAAGACCAAGAAATACTTCATACGTATCTTTAATATAGAAACTAAAGATTACGTTAAAAAATTTCAAGCTGTATTTGCTATGCTTGTTTTGATTGTAGGTAGTATTGCAATTGCTGTTTCACCAAATGTAAAAGCTGAAGATTTTAATAAGAGTCAATTAGCTCAAAGAATTAATCAAAATACCAAAAAGCAAAAAAAAGATAATGCTAAATTAATTGAAAACCTGAAAAAGCAGAGGAATAAACAAGAAAATAAATCTAAGATTGTTAAAGAGGCGGCTCAAGAGGCTAAAAAACATCCAGTTAACAAATCTTATGTAAAGTATGGAATTTCGCAGCTTGATTTGCAATTAGCACAAAAAATTCAAGTCACCGCAATCGGTGATTCTGTGATGGCTGGAGCAAGTAACAATTTGAAGCAATTGATGCCTAAAGCACTAATTGATGCAGCAGTATCTAGACAATTAAATGTGGCTTTTGGTCTTTTAGACAATTATCAAAATCAAGGTGTACTTGCAGATAATGTATTAATAGGCCTAGGAACTAATGGACCATTTTCAATGGATGATTTAGATCGAATTATGCATCAAGTTGGACCTAAGCGTAAAGTATTTTGGATTAATGTCCATGTTCCAACTAGAGATTGGCAGAATCCGGTGAATGATTTGCTAAGACAAGGTGCAAAACGGTATCATAATCTTATAATAATTGATTGGTATTCATATTCAAAGAATCATCCAAAATGGTTCTACGATGACCATACACATCCAAATATAGAAGGATCAAAGTATTACAGTGCGTTGATTACCAAAACAATTGTTAAGCATTCAAAATTTTAAACATATAGAATAGGATTTTCATGGAATTACAATTTTTGGGAACCGGTGCAGGGCAGCCTTCTAAGCAGCGTAATGTTTCAAGTGTTGCGTTGAAGCTGTTAGATGAGTTAAATGAAATTTGGCTGTTTGACGTTGGAGAGGCTACTCAGCATCAGATTTTAAGAACAAATATTAGATTACGAAAAGTTACTAAAATATTTATTTCACATAATCATGGTGATCATATTTTTGGATTACCTGGATTACTTTCAACTCGCTCTTTTCAAGGTGATGTAGGCCCATTAACTATTTATGGACCTGCAGGAATTGAAGATTTTGTTAAAATATCTTTGAAAGTATCTAGAACTAAAATTTCATATCCAATCCACTATGTGGAATTATCTGAACCGGGGTTAATTTGTGAAGACAGAGGCTTTAAAGTGTATACGGATCGTTTAGACCATCGCATTCCTAGTTTTGGCTTTAGAGTTGTTGAGGATTCTCATCCAGGTGAACTATTAATTGACAAGTTAGCAGAATATAATATTCCTAATGGCCCAATTCTTGGTAAACTAAAGAATGGTGAGCAGGTTGCTTTGGCTGATGGAACTATTTTGGATGGAAAAGATTTCTTAGGTCCTGAAAAGCCTGGACGAATTATCACCATAATTTATGACACACGTTCAACATCAAGCATTGCACATTTAGCTAAAGATGCAGATGTATTAGTCCATGAATCTACTTTTGCTGGTGATGAAAGTAAAATGGCTCATAATTATTATCATTCTACATCTGTACAAGCAGCTAAAATAGCTCGACAGGAAAATGTTAAACAATTATGCTTAAATCATATCTCAGCTCGTTATATGGGTGCTAAAGCTAAGAAGTTAGAAAATCAAGCTAAAAAGGTATTTCCAAATACCATTTTGGTAAATGATTTTGATCGGGTTAATATTCCAATGAAAGGTTCAAAAAAATGAAAGATTCATTAAGAAACAAAGTTGTTGTTATTACTGGTGCTTCGAGTGGTATTGGCCGCTCAATTGCGCTTGAAAGTGCAGGCCGCGGTGCAACGGTGATTTTAATCGCTAGAAGAAAAGATCGTTTAGAAGAAATTACTGCTGAAGCAAAAGAATTATCGGGTGCAGAGGCATATGTTTTTCCAACTGATATGGGTAAGCCAGAGAGTATTGAAAAAACTTTTGATGAAATTACTAAACAAGTTAAACATATTGACTTTTTAGTTAACTGTGCTGGCTTTGGTAAATTTGAAGAATTCATGGAACAAAAGATGCAAGATGTTACTAATATGTTCCAAGTTAATGTTTTGGGGCTAATGTACTTTACTAGATTGATTGGTCGTGTCATGATGGATCAAAAGACTGGTCAAATCATTAACTTTGGTTCAATTGCGGGCAAGGTTCCAACAACTAAATCTGCTGCATATAGTGCATCCAAGGCAGCAGTTATTCAATTTTCTAATGTATTACGTCTTGAACTTAAGCCATTTGGTGTTAAAGTGATGACCGTAAATCCAGGTCCTGTATATACTAATTTCTTTAATGTTGCAGACAAGACTGGTAATTATGTCAAAAATGTTCAAGAGTTTATGCTTGATCCAGATGATGTCGCATGGCAAGTAGTTCATTTCTTTGGTAGTGATAAGCGTGAACTTAATTTGCCACTTAGTTTAGCAGTTTTAGCTAAGTTATATAATTTATTCCCAACAATTGGAGATAAAATTTCTTTGGAGTTTGCTTCTAGAAAGTAATAAAAATGGAAAATCAAAAAAATTTGATTATTGGTTCAATCGTAGCTTTAATTGCAGTAATTTTTGTTGTTTTAAATACTTCACCAGTAGCAATTAATTTTGGCTTTTTCAAAGTGAAATTACCTTTGATTGTCGTTTTAGTGGTAATGGTAATTATTGGGATGGTTATTGCGTGGTTTTTCGGTCGAAACAAAAATGAAAAACAGCATAATAAGCTGGCAATTTTAGATAAAAACAAGAAGAAAAACTAATAAATCTTGATTTATTGCTTTTAGAATAGTATCATTGAATCACGTGAGTAATTCAGAGTCATTTGACTTTGAAGCTTAAGATTACAATAAAGGAGATCAATTAAATGGCAGTTCCTGCAAGACATACTTCTAAACAAAAGAAACGTTCACGTCGTGGTCATATTAAGTTGAGTGTTCCAGCTATGCACTATGATGCAACTACTGGTGAATACCGCTTAAGCCACCGTGTTTCACCAAAGGGTTATTACAAGGGTCGTCAAGTTGTAAATAACAACGATAACGGCAATAACTAATTAAAAGACACCTGTGACCATGGTGTCTTTTTTTATGCCTAGATAAGGAATTAATAAATGAAATTAGTATTTTTACATTCTAGTGATACTCATGGCTTTTTATTGCCTACTGATTATCAAAATAAGACGGATTACAATGCGCCTTTCAGTTTGAGTAGAGTTAGCTCAGTAATTAAGGCAGAAAAGAAAAAATATGGCGATAACAACGTTGTTGTAACTGATGCAGGAGATTGTCTGCAAGGTTCACCACTTGCTTCTTATGCACATTCTACAGGTGATTATAGTGATTTACGTAAGTTCACTGAAGCATATAATGCAGTAGGATATGATGCACGTTGTTTAGGTAACCACGATTTTAATTTTGGTTTAGATTATTTAAGCTACTACGTTGATAATAATACTGCACCAATTATTAATGATAATGTTCTAGATGCAGAAACTGATGTACCTTTCTTTGGTCGAGAATATATTATCGTTAAAAGAAATGGACTCAAAATCGGTATTTTGGGTATAACTACTCAATATATTCCTCACTGGGAACCTAAGGAAAATGTCGCAGGATTAAAGTTTGCCTCTGCATATGATAAAATTAAGCATTATGCAAAGATTTTACGTCCACAAGTTGATGTTTTGGCTGTAATGTATCATGGGGGCTTTGAAAGCGATCCAGAAACAGGTAAGGCGACTGAACCTCATCGTGGTGAAAATGAAGGCTATAAGATTTTAGATGAGATTCCAGAAGTTGATGTCTTTTTAACTGGTCATCAACATCGGCGTTTGAATTTAGTTACTAAAAATACAGCTATTGTCCAGCCAGGGTACCGTGGAGAAGCTGTTGCAGAAGTTATTGTTGATGTAGACGATGACACTAAAAAGATTACTAATATGTCAACTAAGTTAATCGATACTAAAGATTATGATCCGGATCCAGAAGTTTGGGATAAAGTTGTCGATTTAGATAAAAGAACTCAAGCATGGCTGGATAAACCAATTGCTCATTTAAATAAGCCTGCCCGTATTGAAAATGCTATGGAGGGCAGAATTGAGGGAGCACCATTTATTAATTTAATTCAACAAATGCAAATGTGGTTTACTGGTGCTGATGTTTCAGCAACTGCTGTAATGAGTGAAAATGCTAAGGGATTTGATAAGACGGTTACAATGCGTGATGTTTTATTAAATTATCCATATGCAAACCAATTATGTAAAGTTAAGTTAACTGGTAAGCAATTACGCCATATTGTTGAGCATAGTGCCGGTTTCTTGAAAAAAGATCGGGATGGTAAGATTGGATTCATTGATCGTTGGATCAAACCTAAGCCAATGCTTTACCATTTTGATGTATTTTATCCAGTGGAATATGAAGCTGACTTATCAAAGCCAGAAGGTGAACGGATAACTAAGTTGACTTTGCATGGAAAGCCTATTGAAGACGATAAGATTTATCACTTAGCTGTTAACAATTATCGAGCAATGGGTGGTGGTTTTTATCCAGAATATAGCATGGATAAGATCGAAATGACACTTGATAAGGACTATGTACAAATGTTTAGTGAATATTTGACACATGGCGATGTTGAAGTAGATACTAAGAAAAATTACAAGTTTTATTAACTAAAGTAAAAAGGCTGATAACTCTCTCTTTGAGGTTATCAGCCTTTTTATCTAAAAATAATTATTTTAAATTACTGTATTTACTATTATCTTTATGTGAGTGAGCGGTAATAGTTGCAATAATTGCTGCAAAAAGAATGCCAAAGATAACACCAATAATCAAGCAATTTTTCATGTCATTTGCATTAAATGAGGCACTTTGAGTTAAAGGACCAGCAATAAAGCCTACAACAAACATGTAGATTACGCTCCATACGATTGTGACAATATAACGACCCATCTTGATTCCTTCTTTCGCATAGAATTTTATCAAAAATAAAGTTTAATTTCAAACCTGTTTAGTTCAATTTGTTATACTTAATTTAACATATTTAAGTATTGAAAGGTGGTAAATTTATGCAAGTAGCAGCACTTCAAAACTTAAGTTCATTTACATTACTTGATAGTCCTACTAAAGTTTCAGATTTGATTAATACTGCTAAGGAAAAAGGCTATCAATCTGTTGGATTGACTGATATAAATGTGACTTATGGTTTGGTTAATTTTTATGAATTAGCTAAAAAAGCTGGAATCAAGCCACTTTTAGGGATGCAGGTGCGGCTAAATGGTTTAATAGATAGTACTCAGAAATATGACTTAATTGTTTTTGCTAAATCTGATGCTGGCTATCATAATCTCTTACGTTTATCTAGTGCCATTAATTTGCTAACTGAAAATGGTCAAAACGATAAAATTTTAACATTGAAAGAATTGACTAAGTATCTTAGTGATTTGTTGGTTATTGTTCCTGCTAATACTAAAAGTGAATTAGTGGCCTTATTTGAAACTAACCAACAATTAGGTAGTGACTTTTTAAGAGAATTAAGAAAATTATCTAGTGATGTATATTTAGGTGTTTATGCTTCTAAAAATGGCGAAAATTATATTAATTATTTGCGGACTTTAAATAAGCAATTCAATTTGCCCTTAGTTGCAGTTGAAGATACGGAATATTTAAAACCGCGAGATCAATTTTTGCAAAAGACACTTAGATCGATTAACAGTGGACAAAAATTGCAGGATATATTGCCTCTGGCCAAACAATCCGGTTCGCATTATTTAGCTAGTGCTGAAGATGTACTAGAACGATATCATCAATTAGACTTAGATGAAGCTGTAAATAATACTTGGAAGATTGCTCAAGAATGTAATGCAAACGTTGTTTTTCAAAAACCAGTTTTGCCTAAATATCGACAGAATAAATTTACAACTTCTGAAGAATATTTACGTTATTTAGCACGAACAGGATTAAAAGATAGATTTAAGCAAAAAACAATCCCTGCTGAATATCAAAAAAGGCTTAATTACGAACTACGAATAATTAATCAAATGGGCTTTGATGACTACTTCTTAATTGTGTGGGATGTAGTTAATTATTGTCATCGCGTAAAGATTACTACAGGTCCAGGAAGAGGATCAGCATGTGGTTCTTTAGTATCATATGCCTTAAAAATTACAGAAGTAGATCCATTAGAATATAATTTGCTTTTTGAGCGTTTTTTAAACCCAGCCAGACATGAAATGCCCGATATTGATTTGGATATTCCCGACGTACAAAGAGATACCGTAATTAAATATATGTATCAAAAATATGGAATGGACCATGCGGCTCAGATTTTAACGTTTGGTACATTAGCAGCTAAACAAGCATTACGAGATGTGGGGCGCGTATTTGGTTTAACCATGGTGGAAATCAATAAATGGGCTAGGGCAATTCCTTATTCTAAAGGAAAAATATCTTTGAAGCAGGCTTATGAAGAATCACGTGAGTTACGTTTGTTGGTTGATGCAACGCAAGAAAATAAGTTGCTTTTTCAAACTGCTATGAATTTGGAAGGATTACCACGTCATTATTCTATTCATGCTGCCGGTTTAGTGATCAGTGATGATTCAATTGCAGGTATTTCTGGGTTACAGGCAGGTCCATTAGGAATTCCTGTGACTCAGCAGACTAAAAAATACGTGGAATCACTAGGTTTATTGAAGATTGATTTTTTAGGATTGAGGAATTTAACTGTTTTAGGAAATATTTTAAATTTAATATGTGAACAGGGAATAAAGATTGATCCTAACGAAATTCCATTAGATGATTCGGAAACTTTGCAACTTTTTCAAGAGGGGAAAACTGATGCTATTTTCCAATTTGAATCTGGTGGAATTAGGCAAGTTTTACGCAAATTGCATCCTAATAATTTTGAAGATTTGGTGGCTGTAAATGCACTATATCGACCAGGTCCGATGCAAAATATCGATATTTTTATTGCACGAAAAAATGGACAAGCGGGTGTTAAATATCCTGATCCTAGTTTGAAACGAATTTTACAGCCAACCTATGGCATTTTGGTCTACCAGGAGCAGGTAATGCAAACTGCACAAATCTTAGCCGGTTTTTCACTAGGCGAAGCCGATATTTTACGGCGAGCAATGTCAAAGAAGAAACAAGATGTAATTGAACAAGAAAAAAGTAAATTTATTTCTGGAACAATAAAAAAAGGTCACGCCAAAGAAGTAGGTGAGCGTGTATATCGCTATATTGAGCAATTTGCTAATTATGGATTTAATCGTTCTCATGCAGTTGCATATACCAAGGTGGCTTTTTGGTTAGCATATTTAAAAGTGCATTATCCAGCGGCCTTTTATACTGCAATGTTAAATTCTTCAACTTCCGTAAAGGCACAGTCATATATTATGCAGGCCCAGGAAGCAAATATTAAAGTTGTGTCACCTGATATTAATCAAAGCAAGTTGGATTATTCACTTGATAATAAAAATATTTTAGTTGGGTTAAAAGCAATAAAAGGGTTGAGAATGGACTTTGCTCAAGAAATTGCTAACAATACTAAACCATATAAATCGCTAAATGATTTTTTAAGACGAATCGATCCTAAATTTCTACAGGTTGATGCTATAGAGGCACTTATTATGGCTGGTGCTTTTGATCAGATTGAAGATAATCGAAATGAATTACTAATTAACTGTAAAGAAATTATTGCAAATGTGCAGTTAACAGGACAAAATATGTCTTTATCAGAAATTTTAGGGGATGCACCACTAAAACATGCAGATAAGCCAACAAATGCTGAAAAGGCTGAAATGGAAGAAAAAGTTTTGGGCTTTACGACAACTACTACTCCTTTAGTTGCTGTTCAAAAATTTGCTCGAAAATTTAATGCTAGACCATTAAGTCAATTTCAAATAAATGAGTCTGGAATTAGCGTTGGTAAGTTGATGAAATTTAAGCCAATCCGTACAAAAAATGGTAAAAATATGGCTTTTGCTAGTTTTGCAGATTCCTCTAGTGAACAAGAAGTTATTATTTTTCCACAGGTATATGACAAATTTAGTCCAGCTTTGAAAATAGGAGAAATTTATTTGTTAGGATTGCGTACACAAGGCGATCGATTTGATCAAAATAAAAAGCAATATATGTTAACCAATTTACGTAAAGTAAACTTTAAAGAATAATTGTCTACTTTAAAGAATTGAATTATCAATATATGTAAGTGCTAACATAAACTCTGAAGTGAGAAACAATAAATTAGCCCAATTTTTGTGAGATTTTTGGTCTAAAAAATGTTAATATTTACTTGATGTGAGAAATTACACAAAATAATCATGATGAGGTGAATTCATGAAACGGATTGGTATTTTAACTAGTGGTGGAGACGCCCCTGGTATGAATGCAGCAATTAGAGCTGTGACAAAGACTGCTATCCATCATGGACTTGAAGTCTTTGGGATTCGTTATGGTTTCGCTGGTTTGGTTGCAGGTGACTTTATTCCGCTTACTACGGAAAATGTTGACCACAAGATTAGTGAAGGCGGTACTTTCTTGTACAGTGCTCGCTTCCCTGAATTTGCACAAGAAGAAGTGCAACAAAAGGGTGTTGAGCAACTAAAGAAACATGGTATTGATGCTGTTATCGTTATTGGCGGTGATGGATCATATCATGGTGCTTTAGCCTTAACTCGCCACGGCGTAAACTCAGTTGGTTTACCAGGAACTATCGATAATGATATTCCTTATACTGACTACACGATCGGCTTTGATTCTGCTTGTCGTACTGCTATGGATGCGATTGACAAGATTCGCGACACAGCAAGTAGTCACCACCGCGTATTCGTTGTTAATGTAATGGGTCGTGAATGTGGTGATATTGCTATGCGTGTAGGTGTAGCTAGTGGAGCAGATGCAATTGTTATTCCTGAACGTCCTTATGACGTAAAGGAAATTGCAGAAACTATTAAACGTGGTTTTGCAGATGGCAAAGATCATGGTATCATTGTCTTGGCAGAAGGCGTTATGGATGCCGAAGAATTTAAGGATGAATTACTTAAATACGGTGATTTTGATGCTCGTGCTAATGTTCTTGCACATATGCAACGTGGTGGCTCACCAACTGTTGAAGATAGAGTAAATGCTACTAAGATGGGTAACTATGCTGTTAACTTACTTCTTGATGGGAAGGGCGGTTTAGCTGTCGGCATGGAGAATGGTAAGTTGAATACCCACGACATTTTAGATCTATTTGACAGTAAGCACCAAGGCGACTTTTCACTGCTAGATGTTAATGAAGAAATGACTAAAGATTAGTCAGTTTTTGGAGAGGATTTATTAAATAATGAAGAAAACTAAGATTGTTAGTACTTTAGGACCAGCTTCAAACGATATTGAAACTATTACTGCTTTAGCTAACGCAGGCGCAAACGTATTCCGTTTCAACTTCTCACACGGTGACCATGAAGAACACCGTTCACGTATGAACATGGTTCGTGAAGTGGAAAAGAATACTGGTAAGCTTCTTGGTATTGCTCTTGATACTAAGGGTGCTGAAATCAGAACCACTGAACAAGAAGGTGGCAAGTTTACTATCAATACTGGTGACACAATCCGTATCTCAATGGACGATACTAAGAAGGGTAACAAGGACATGATCCACGTTACCTACGACGGCTTGTACGATGATACTCACGTTGGTGGTCACGTATTAATCGATGATGGTTTGGTTGACCTTTTGATCAAGGAAAAGGACGACGCTAAGAGAGAATTAGTTTGTGAAGCTCAAAACACTGGTTTAATCGGTTCAAAGAAGGGTGTTAACGCTCCAGGTGTTGAAATTCGCCTCCCAGGTATCACTCAAAAAGATACTGATGACATTAACTTTGGTTTGAAGGAAGGTATCAACTTTATCTTTGCTTCATTCGCACGTAAGGCTCAAGATATCTTAGACATCCGTAAGCTTTGTGAAGCAGCAGGTGCTGACTACGTAAAGATTTTCCCTAAGATCGAATCACAAGAAGGTATCGACAACGCTGACGAAATTTTACAAGTTTCTGATGGTTTGATGGTTGCTCGTGGTGACATGGGTGTTGAAATTCCATTTATGGAAGTTCCATTTGTACAAAAGAACTTAATCAGAAAAGCTAACGCACTTGGTAAGCCAGTTATTACTGCTACTCAAATGCTTGACTCAATGCAAGAAAACCCACGTCCAACTCGTGCTGAAGTTTCTGACGTTGCTAACGCTGTTCTTGACGGTACTGATGCAACTATGCTTTCAGGTGAATCAGCAAACGGTTTGTACCCAGTTAACGCTGTTAAAGCTATGGCTGAAATCGATGAACGTACTGAAAAGCAAATGCTTAAGCGTAACACTTTAGCACTTCAAAGATTTGAAGCATACAAGGGCTCAAACGTAACTGAAGCTATCGGTGAATCAGTTGTACGTACTGCACAAGAATTAGGTGTTAAGACTATCATCGCTGCAACTAACTCAGGTTACACTGCTCGTATGATTTCTAAGTACCGTCCAAATGCTGACATCGTTGCAATGACCTTCGATGAAAAGATCCAACACTCATTGGCAGTTGTTTGGGGTGTACAACCAGTATTAACTGACAAGCCTAAGTCAACTGATGACATGTTTGAAAAGGCAGCAGAAGTTGCTAAGGAAAAGGGCTACGTTAAGGATGGTGACCTTGTAATTATCGTTGCTGGTGTTCCAGTTGGTGATTCAGGTACTACTAACTTGATGAAGTTACAAATTATCGGTAACAAGCTTGTTCAAGGTTTAGGTGTTGGTAACGGTTCAGTTATCGGCAAGGCTGTTGTTGCAAACTCAGCAGAAGAAGCTAACAGCAAGGTTAAGGAAGGCGACATCTTAGTTGCTAAGACTACTGATCCAGACTACAACCCAGCTATCAAGAAGGCTTCAGGTTTGGTTGTTGAAGCTTCAGGTTTAACTTCACACGCAGCAGTTATTGGTTTATCATTAGGTATCCCAGTTGTTGTTGGTGCTACTGACGCTACTGAAAAGATTTCTGACGGTTCAACTATTACTGTTGATGCTCGTCGTGGTGCTATTTACCAAGGTGAAATCTCAAACCTTTAATAATATATAAATAAAACAGATTAGCTAATCAAAAAATAGTCAGCTTTTGAGCTGGCTATTTTATTTTGTTCGAATATCTCTTATACTTATATATAAAGAATATGTAAAGTAGGAGATTTTTTAATGCTTGGAACTATTGCAAAAGGAAAAATAATTGATAAAAATGATAAAGCTTACTATGTTCAAATAGATGGCATTACTTATGAGCTTAAGAAGCATGAAATTACTCAAGACGATATTCCCAAAATTGGTGATGTGGTTGAAGGATTTATTTATGATAATAAAGATCATGATCGTGAAATGACACAATTTTTACCTTTTGCTCAACCAGATCAATATGGGTGGGGGAAAGTGACCGAAGTTCGTCCGGGATTAGGTGTATTTGTTGATGTAGGTCTTCCAGATAAGGATGTAGTTGTTTCAATGGATGATTTACCACGAGAAAAAGAAAGATGGCCACGTCGTGATGATCAGCTTTTAGTACGATTGGAAACTGATTATAAAGATCGTATTTGGGCAAAATTGGCTGATGAAGATATTTTTGATCAATTAGCAGCTAATTTCCCACGTGGTATGAATAATCAAAATGTTTTTGGTACAGTTTATGCTAGTCGTGATATCGGTGCTTTTGTATTAACTAATGATTATTATCTTGGTTTTATCCATGAATCACAAATGCCAAGACCGATGAGACTTGGAGAACAATTTAAAGGTCGAGTAATTGGTGTTAGCCAATATGGACGTTTGAATTTAAGTGCATTACCACGTGCATTTGAAGAAATTGATGATGATGCGCAAATGATTTTAATGAGTTTACGTAGAAGAGAAACTAAAACATTGCCATTTTATGACAAATCTGATGCTCAAGAGATTAAAGCTTACTTTGGAATTTCTAAATCAGCATTTAAGAGAGCATTAGGTCATTTACTTAAAGCTGGTTTGATTGAAGAAGATAAGGATGCTGGTACTATTACTTTGATTAAGGATCCAGAAGAGAATACTGATGACGAATAGTAATTTAGAAGATCAAATTGATGATTATCTACGTTATAGTCAAATTGAACGTGGACTAAGTGTTAATACTATCAATGCATATCGTCAAGATTTAGAAGAATATTTAACCTTTGTTAAAAAAGAAAATATGACTTCGTGGCCTACTGAAGCTACTGATGTAGATGCCTTTTTGGCTCGTCAGCATGATCTTAATAAAGCGACTAGTTCAATTAGCCGTCTTATTTCGAGTTTACGGAAGTTTTATCAATGGCTAGCTCGTCAGAATATTCAAAAATTGAATCCAATGTTAGAGATTGATTTACCTAAAAAAGAGCATAAATTACCAATTGCGTTAACTCAGGACGAAGTGGTAAATTTATTGGATCAACCAAATACTAAGCAGAAATTAGGCTTGCGCGATAAAGCTATTTTGGAGACTTTATATGCTACAGGTATGCGAGTTAGTGAATTAATAAATTTGAAATTACAAGATCTTCATGAAGATCTTGGTTTAGTGCGAGTACTAGGTAAGGGGGCCAAAGAGCGGTTAATACCTATTAGTTCTGTAGCACTTGATTGGCTAAAAAAATATGAAAAGCAAGTACGTGACCCACTTATATTAAATGTGGGTAAAGATGATGAACATATTTTTTTGAATAATAGAGGAAAACAGCTCACTCGACAAGCTATTTGGCAGATGATTAAAAAGTATTGTCAATTAGCAGGGATTGCTAAAGATGTTACGCCTCATACTTTACGTCATACTTTTGCTACTCATTTACTTGAAAATGGTGCAGATTTACGAGTTGTACAAGAAATATTAGGACACTCAGATATTAGTACAACGCAAATTTACACTAATTTATCGCAAAAACATATCTTGCAAGTATATCAGAAGACACATCCTCGTCTTTAGGTGAGAAAAATGCTAATACAATATAAAAAAGATTATGAAAAAACGGCAATGGGTCTTTTATCTTATTTGCCGGATTTTAAAAATATAAAAAATTTGAATGAAGAAATATCTTTGAATCAAGAAGATAATGACTTTATGTTGTATCTTTACCGCAATGAACAAAATAATATTGTAGGAGTTTTAGGTACACAGATTTCGGATCAATTTGTTGTAATTAGGTATCTATCGTTAGCACCCGGTTTTCGTGAGATAAAATACGAAAAAGATATTTTAAATGAGTTAAAAAATGAATATCCTAAAAAGCGAGTAACTGCAGTACCTGAATACACTAATTTGATAAAGACGGTTGAGCAAAAAAATGAACAAAAGTAATTTAACATTAGAATTACCCAACTTTGAAGGTCCATTAGATTTATTGCTACATTTAATCCAATCACAAAAAATAGACATTTATGATATTCCAATTGCGCAAATTACTAGTCAATATCTTGAATATTTAAAGCGGATGCAAAGTTTAAATTTGCAGCTTGCAGGTGAATACTTTGTAATGTCGTCAACATTACTTAGAATTAAGTCGCAATATTTATTGCCACAAAATGATTTTGTAGATGAAATTGGACCTGAAGAAGATCCAAGAGATGAATTAGTACAACAGTTAGTGCAGTATTCAGTGTTTAAAAAGATATCTGCATATTTTAAAGAAAGAAATGAAAAAGTACCAATTACTGTTTCTAAGGAAGCGAGTGTTTCAAAGTCTGTTAAAGTACAGCCACTTCCTGAAGGGCAAATCACTTCAGATGAGCTTGCAACTACGTTTAGTATGGTTTTACGTAGATTAAAATTACGTAGACCAGATACTGCTTCAATTAAGGTGGCAGAAACACCTATTACTGAGATGATTACTTTCTTACAACAAAGATTAACTAGAAAAAAATGTGTAAGTTTTTTCAGTTGCGCTGATCAGATGCAAAATGTTTCCGATGTAATAGGACTATTTTTGGCAATGTTAGAATTATGCAAAAAACACGAAATTCATGTTTCGCAAGCAAGAGAATTTGGTGATTTAAATTTAGAAAGAATTGATGTAAATGGCAAGTAAAGAGGCAAATTTAGAGGCACTTCTGTATGCAGCTGGTGATAATGGCATTGAAGAAACGCATTTAATCGATTTACTTGAAGTTAATAAAGAAGAATTAAGTGAAATAGCTGACGAATTGGAGAAAAAATTATCAACTGATACAAATTCAGGTATCCAAATAATTCATATTGCGCATACTTATAAATTAACGACTAGTCCTCAAACAGCAAAAGTAATTGAAAAATATTTTCAAAAAGATCTGACTAAAAATTTAAGTCAATCTGCTTTAGAAATTTTAGCTATTATTGCATATCGTCAACCAATAACTAGAGTAGAAATAGATGATATTAGAGGCGTTAATTCTTCTGGTGCGTTACAAACTTTAATTTGGCGAGGACTAATTGAAACTAATGGCACTAAAGATGCACCAGGACATCCTAAACTATATGTAACGTCAGATTATTTTTTGCAATACTTTAATTATCAAAGTTTGGCAGATCTTCCGTTGATTGAAGAATTTGCAGATAATGAAAATGACATGGAAATGGATTTATTTGATTCAAAAGGTATGGTAGACAGACAAATAGAGAAAGAAGGAGAATAATGGCAGAAAGATTACAGAAAGTTATTGCTGAAGCGGGTATTGCTTCTAGAAGAAAAGCAGAAAAGATGATTACAGCCGGTAGGGTTAAAGTTGATGGTCAAGTAGTTACTAAGCTAGGTACAAAAGTTGATACTTTTAGTAACATTACTGTAGATGATGAGCCAATTGAAAGAGAAAGCTTACATACTTATATTTTTTATAAACCTCGTGGTGTAGTTTCTACTGCTGATGACGATAAAGGTAGAAAAACCGTAGTGGATTATTTCGAAGATATACCTTATCGTGTCTATCCTATAGGACGTTTAGATTATGATACTTCAGGACTTCTTTTAATGACAAATGATGGCGAATTAGCCAATTTATTAATGCACCCTAGAAATGAAGTTTCAAAGGTATATGTTGCTAAAATAAAAGGAATTTTAACACCAGAAGAAATTAAAAGCTTGACTAAAGGTGTAAAATTAGGTCGTTTTAAGTCTGCTCCTGCTAAGGTAAAGGTATTGAAGACTGATAAACGTAAGAATACTCAAATCGTGCAAATAACTATTCATGAAGGACATTATCATCAAGTTAAACGGATGTTTAAAGCCGTGGGTCACTTGGTTGAAAAATTATCTCGTGAAAAGTATGCATTTTTGACATTAGATTCGTTAACTTCAGGTCAATATCGTGAATTGTCTAAAAATGAAGTTGACAAACTCATGAAATTGAATTAGCTTATAAGTGTAAATATTAATATTACAGGTTGTTGTCTTCAGGGCAGGGTGAAAATCCCGACCGGCGGTTAGAGTCCGCGACCCACGTAAGTGGTTGAATCGTTAGATACCGATAGTTATAGTCTAGATGGAAGAAGACAGACTAATAAAAATAAATCTTACTTTACTTTTGTGGTCTGTTGCTGAAGCAATGGACCTTTTTGTTTAGAGAGGAAAGTAAGTTATGGATAAGTTAAAAACTGGTGTCAACAGTTTAACTAATACTATTGCTTATGCGTTAATTGGCTGTATTGCATTTGTAGTAATGAAATTTTCATTTCCAATTATTCCAGGAGTAGGTTTTTTAAAGTTTGATTTTTCAGATGTAATCATTACAATTGGGATGTTTATATTTGGTGCTATACCAGGTGTAATAATGGCATTAATTAGAATGATTTTAAGTCTTATCTTTGAAGGATTTGCTTTGCCAAGTGTAATTGGTGAAATTGCTGCTTTTTTAGCCACTATGTCATTTTCGTTGCCATTTTATTATTTAAGCAGAAATATAACACAGGAAAATAGAAAAACAAAAGTTGGCAGATTAAAACCGATTTTAGGCTTAATTATTGGTATTTTGGCAATGACGTGTATTTTAGCTTTAGCTAATGCCTTTATTTTAACGCCGGCATATGCCGTGACGGCTGTACCTAATTTACCAACTATTAATAGTTATGGTGCGTTATATCATTTCACAGAAAAAGTATATTTGGGTCAATTATTACATTTACCATCAATGAGTACATATATCTTCAGTATTATTGTTCCTTTTAATTTGTTAAAGGGAATCATTAATGCGGTAGCAATATACTTGATTTTTGAGGCTACAATTAAAACTATTAAACCGTTTGTACGTAAAAGATTTAAATTAAATTAATTAAAATCCCGTTGACTTAAAAAGTCGATGGGATTTTTCATATTCAAAGAGACCTAAAATATGCTAGAATTAATCCGTTAAGTGAATGGAGGAATTTTAGATGGATAAAAAATCAACTGGACCATACCAGCATTATGAACGGCCTACTAAGAAGAGGAGCTCACAAGATAAGCAACCGAGAGGCTCAGCCCGCTGGATTGCAGTTATTGTAATTTTAGCAGTTATTTTGATTACTCTTATTCCAGCTGTTCATCGCTTGGCTTCAAAGCACTCTCAAAAAGCTGAGGAAGTTCAAACTCTTAAAAAGGTTTCTTCTAGTTCTGCTAAATCATCAAAAGAAAAGAAAACTTCGTCTTCTTCAGCTAAAAAGAGTTCGTCACAATCTAGTTCAAGCTCAAGCTCGTCTAAAGAGACAACACCTAAGACTTATACTGTTCAAACAGGTGATACTTTAACTAGTATTGCAGAGCAATATGGTATGACAGTTGATCAATTAGCCAGATTAAATAATCTTGAAGACTCTTCAAACGTCAATATTGGCCAAACACTTAAGTTGAAATAATTTTTCAGAAAGGAAAAAGAGATTGATGATAAGATCTCTTTTTGGTGGGGATGCAAGTAGCAATAGATGGTCCTGCATCAGCAGGTAAAAGTACTGTAGCTAAGATTATTGCAAATAAGTTATCATTTGTTTATATCGATACGGGTGCAATGTACCGTGCATGTACAGTTATTGCCCGTGATCATGATTTAGATTATGGGGATGAAGCTGGAATTTTAAATGCCATTGATAAAGATGGAATTGAACTTAAATCTGAAGATGGTGAACAAAAGGTATATGTAGCTGGAAAGGATGTTTCTAAAGAAATTAGAACTCCCGAAATATCAGCTAACGTATCACAGGTTTCTGCTTTGCCTAAGATACGAGAAAAAATGGTTAGTTTGCAACGTCAAATGGCAGGAAAAACTAATGTAATTATGGATGGCCGTGATATTGGAACGACCGTTCTACCTAATGCTGAAGTGAAAATATTTTTAGTGGCTTCAGCTAGATCTCGCGCTGAGCGTCGACTTTTAGATTTTAAACAGCGTGGTATTAAAACTAATCAAACAGTTGATGAAATTGAACAAGACATTGCACAAAGAGACTATAAAGACTCTCATCGCAAGGTTTCACCACTAAAAAAGGCAGATGATGCTATTGAAATTGATACTACAAATATGTCAATTGACCAGGTTGTAGATGCAATTTTAGCTAAAATCAAAGAAAATTAAAAAATTTTTTTAAAAAAACAGCACAAAATAGTAGAAAAATATCACAGTTTCCTTTAAAATGGGACATGATATTGGGAGGTACATATGTCAGAAAACAGTAATCAATTTTTAGACGCATTAAAGCAAATGCAAGGAGTTGAGGTCGGAGATATTGTCGATGTCGAAGTATTAGACGTTGAAGACGGCCAAATCGATGTTGGTGTTGAAAATGCCGGTGTTGAAGGTGTTATTACTCGTCGTGAATACACTTCAGATCGTAACGCAGACTTACGTGATTTAGTTAAGCCTGGTGACAAGTTCAAGGCCTTAGTATTAAGAAGAGCTGGTGGCGATAAGGAAAATGGTGAATTCTTCTTCTCAGTTACCCGCTTAAAGGAAAGAGAAGCTTTCGACAAGTTACAAAAAGACTTCGAAGAAGGCAATGCTATCGAAGGTACTGTAACTTCATCAGTTCGTGGCGGTTTGCTCGTTGATGTTGGTACACGTGGTTTCTTACCAGCTTCATTAATTTCTAACCGTTACGTTTCAGATCTTAAGCCATACATTGGTAAGACTATGAAGCTTAAGATTACTGAAATCGATCCAAACAAGAACCGTTTGATTCTTTCACACAAGGACTTAGTTGAAGAAGAACGTGAAGAAGCATTTGATAAGGTTGCATCACAATTAGTTGTTGGTGACGTTGTTGAAGGTAAAGTATCACGTTTAACTAACTTTGGTTCATTCATCGATGTTGGTGGTGTTGACGGTTTAGTTCACATTTCAGAAATTTCTTACAAGCATGTTGACAAGCCAAGTGATGTTTTGAAGGTTGGTCAGGATGTCAAGGTTAAAGTCATTGGTATTGACAATGATAGACATCGTATTTCCCTTTCTATTAAGCAAACTGAACCTTCTCCATTTGAACAAGCTACAGCTGACTTAAACGAAGGTGACATTTTTGAAGGTGAAGTTAAGTCATTGACTAACTTTGGTGCATTTGTTGAAGTTGCTGATGGTATCCAAGGTTTGGTACACGTTTCAGAAATTTCAAACAAGCATGTTGATAAGCCAAGTGACGTTTTGAAGGTTGGTCAAACTGTTAAAGTTAAGGTTTTGAATATCGACCCTAACGACAGAAGAATCTCACTTTCAATCAAGGCTGCTGACTCAAACTCTTCTTCATCAGATAACCACAATTCTCGTCCACGTCGTTCACGTAACGAAAATACAGTTAACAAGAAGTACATGAGTGACAACGACAACGGCTTTGCTTTAGGTGACATCATTGGTGACCAATTAAAGGACCGTAAGTAGTCATTTCTATAAAAAAGTCGACCTATGTCGGCTTTTTTTATTTTTATACATACTATAAAAATATTTTTGCGAAGGAGGGCGAAATATGGTTTTACCAGTTGTTGCAATCGTGGGACAACCTAATGTTGGGAAATCCACACTTTTTAACAGAATAATTAATCAACGTCTAGCAATTGTAGAAGATAAACCTGGTGTAACACGTGATCGTAATTATGCACAAGCTGAATGGATGGGACATAAGTTTGATTTAATCGATACTGGGGGAATTACCTGGGAAGGCGGTAAAATCGAAGATGAAATCCGTGCTCAAGCTGAAATAGCCATTGAAGAAGCTGATGTTATTGTCATGCTAACCAATGTGGTAAATCACGTTACTGATCTGGATGAAAGAATTGCCCGTCTTCTTTATCGAACAAAAAAGCCAGTCATTTTAGCAGTAAATAAAGCTGACAATCCTGAACAGCGAAATGATATTTATGATTTTTATAGCTTAGGATTAGGCGATCCGATTCCAGTTTCAAGCAGTCATGGTACGGGGATTGGTGATTTACTTGATGAAATTGTTAATGATTTCCCAGCTGAAAAAGATAGTGAAGCTGATGATGTTATTTCATTTAGTATGATTGGTCGACCGAATGTAGGTAAATCTTCTTTAGTAAACAAGTTATTAGGTGAAGATAGAGTAATCGTTGCCAATGAAGAAGGTACTACTCGTGATGCAGTGGATACTCCTTTTACTAAGGATGGTATTAAATTTAAAGTAGTGGATACTGCTGGAATCAGAAGACGAGGTAAGGTTTACGAAAAAACAGAGAAGTATTCCGTTTTGCGCGCTATGAGTGCTATTGAGCGCTCAGACGTGGTTTTATTAGTTCTTGATGCAAGTACAGGCATTAGAGAACAAGACAAGCACGTAGCCGGATATGCCCATGAAGCGGGGCGCGGTATTATTATCGTTGTTAACAAATGGGATTTACCTGAAAAAAACAGCACTAGTGCTAAAGAATTTGAACGAGAAATAAGAAGTGAATTCCAATATTTGGATTATGCTCCTATCTTATTTGTATCGGCTAAAACGGGTCAACGTATTGATCAGATTCCATCAATGGTTAAGGAAGTTTATGACAATCAAAATCAACGTATTCAATCAAGTGTTTTGAATGATTTACTTCTGGAAGCAAGTAAGTTGGTACCTACACCAATGATTAAGGGAAAGAGATTACGTGTTTACTACATGACGCAGGTAAGCACTAATCCACCAACATTTGTTGTCTTTGTTAATGATCCAGAATTAATGCACTTTTCATATGAGCGTTTTTTGATAAATCAATTACGCCAAAACTTTGATTTTACAGGAACACCTATTAAAATTCTTCCTCGGAAGAGAAAGTAATGAAAAAATTATCAATTTTGATAAAAAACCTTGTTGTAATAAGGGTTTTGTGATATTTTGGTTTTTAGGGAACAATGATTAGTCGTGATCATTTTTTCCTTGTTTTTTCAAAACAAAGAAAAAAACTTGAACTTCGGGTTCAATTCAGGAGGTGAAATTATTTATGGCAAATAAAGCTGAATTAGTTTCTGAAGTTGCTTCAAAGACTAAGTTGACCAAGAAAGAAGTTGCTGCTGCAGTAGATGCTATCTTTGGCTCAATTCAAGACAATCTTGCTAAGGGTGAAAAGGTACAATTAATCGGTTTTGGTACTTTTGAAGTACGTCACCGTGCTGCACGTAAAGGCCGCAACCCACAAACTGGTGATGAAATCGAAATCCCAGCAAGTGAAGTACCTGCATTTAAGCCAGGTAAGGCTCTTAAGGAAGCTGTTAAGTAATATAAAATTTACTTAATAAATAAAAAGGCGTTGGAATTTGATTCTAGCGTCTTTTTTAGTACAATAAAAACCTGATTGGAGGCAAAAATGAGCTATTCAGAACAACTACTCGATTCAATTCAAAATCATGACTTTTCACAAAGTAAGCACTTATTAAAAAATGCTTTAGATAATGATGATCCCGAAATTCTTGCATCTTTAGCAGAAAACTTAACAGGATTAGGTTTTACTGATCTAGCTAAAGAAGTATATCGTGCATTGATTTCTCAATTTCCGCATGAAGATTTATTTAAAGTATATTTAGCTGAGATACTGTTAAATGATGGTGAAGAAGATGATGGCTTATCACTGCTTTATAGCGTCCCTGAGGGCTCTTCTGCTTATTTAGATAGTCTACTGGTACAAGCTGATTATTATCAAACTAGCGGCTTGATAGAGACAGCTAAGGACAAGCTATTACAAGCACTTAAAATAGCACCCGAAGAAGATGCGGTGAAATTTGGCTTAGCTGAATTAGATTATTTAAGTGGTGATTATGAACAAGCCTTAGCATTGTATGAAGATTTAATTCAAAGGCAAAATGTATTTGGTGAAATTGATCTTAACCAAAGATTATTTGCTACAAATGCTAAATTGGGTAATTATGAAAAAGCTGCTGATATTATTAAAAAACGTGGTGATAGTATTTTAGATATTGATAGTAAATACGAAGCCGGTTTAGTAATGCTATCTGTTGGCGATGATGATCGTGCAATTAAATTTTTAGATGAAGTCATTCAGCAAAGTCCAGATTACGTAAATGCCTATCCGTTATTAGCGCAGGCCTATGAGCATAAGCATGATTATACTAAAGTATTAAGAACTGCTCAGGCAGGACTTGCATATAATGAATTAGATGAAACTTTGTATTCAATGGGTGCAAGAGCAGCTGCCAATTTGGATGAATTATCAACTGCACGTGAGTTATTAGAAAAAGGATTAAAAGTCGCTCCTGATAATAGTGACTTACGATTACAGTTATCTAATTTATACTTACATAATCATCAGGATAAGGAAAATATTGCTTTATTCAAAGATTTAGATAGTAATAATCTAGAGCCTCAAGCTCATTGGAATATGGCTTTATCTTATGAAAGACTAGATAATAGCGAAAAAGCCCAAAGTGAATTTTTATTGGCCTATCCGGACTTTAAAGAAAATCCAGACTTTTTACGACAAATGATTTTATTTTTCAATGCACAAAGTAATACCGATATTACAAAACAATTGCTTGAAAAATATCTTAAACTTGTACCTGAAGATGTTGAAATGCAAGATTTATATAATAATTTGTAAAAAAATAAACCGACAATTTTGCCGGTTTATTTTTATTTGCGTATGAAAAAGTGATGTTTTTTCTGATTATAAGTGAAACCTTCACCTAATGCTTCATGAACTTCAATGATTGAAACAAAAGCATTAGGATCTTCCTGTCTAATTAATTGCTTTATGGTAGCAATTTCTCTAGGAGAAACGACAACATAAATTACACGTTTTTTATCTTGTTTGTAGCCACCTAGAGCATTTAGATAAGTAAAACCACGTTCTAGTTTTAAATCGATCATTTGTCCTATTTGTTTGTATTTATCAGAAATAATTAAAAGGCCCCGAGCTGTGTATGCACCTTGTTGGACGGTATCCATTACACGAGATAAAACAAAGGAGGCTAATAAGGTATAAAGCATATGTTTAATATCTAAATAAGACAAGGATGCAAATAAAACTACAGCATCACAAAATAAAAGTACTTTGCCTGAAGATATTCCTAGTTTTATTTGACAAACTCTAGCAATAATATCTGTTCCGCCGGAAGTTCCGTTATAGCGAAAAACTAATCCTAATCCTAAACCAGATAGTAAACCTGCTGAAATTGCAGAAAGGAAGAGGTCGTGTTCTAAATCTAATTGTTTTATAATAGGTACTGAGCGCCAAAACCAAAGAAAGAATGAAAGGCAAAGTGTACCCCAAATGGTATAAGCCAAGGCACGTTTTCCCATAAAACGGTAGCCGATCAATATTAAAGGGATATTAAGCATTAGGGTAGATAACCCCATATTAATACCCCAGAAGTGGCGCAAAATAAGGGAAATCCCGCTTATTCCTCCATCGGCTAACTTATTAGGGACAGAAATCATATCTAGACTTATGCCGTAAATAGCACATCCAAGTGCAATCATACAAATTTCGATGAGTGTATGCTTGTTGATTTTTTGCATAATGATTACCTCCTTATGCTTTTTACTTCATTCTAACAGACAAAAGTGATAATTAAAGAATAAGAAGAATTGAGATTTTATTAATGATCAAAATAGACAATTTACCAAATATATTTACAAAGGCAATGCCTGTTTTGCAAAGATTAGAAGATGCAGGCTTTGAAGCATATTTTGTGGGCGGTTCAGTTAGAGATGTCTTACTTGATAGACATGTTCATGATATTGATATTACCACTAGTGCATATCCAGAAGAAGTTAAAGAATTATTTGAAAAATCAATTGATACAGGTATTAAACATGGGACTGTGACCGTTCTTTATGAAGGAGAAAGCTATGAAATTACTACCTTTAGAACCGAATCAGGCTATCAAGATTTTAGAAGACCGGATCATGTGACTTTTGTGCAAAATCTTGATGAAGACCTTAAAAGACGTGATTTCACTATTAATGCTTTAGCAATGGATATTCGTGGTCAAATTATTGATTTATTCAACGGTGTAGAAGATCTAAAAAAACGTGTTATTCGAGCAGTAGGGAATCCTGAAACAAGATTTCATGAAGATGCACTAAGAATGATGAGAGCTGTACGTTTCATGAGTCAGCTGGAATTTAAGCTTGAAGAAAAAACAGAACGCGCTATTAAAGACAATCATGAGTTACTAAAGAAAATTTCGATAGAAAGAATTCGTGAAGAATTTGTAAAGATGGGGTTAGGATCCCATTCAAGACAGGCTTTTCAAGTTTTTTTGGATACTCAGTTAAGTGAGGATGTACCAAATTTTGCTGGCAAAAAAGATTTATTATCAGTTTATCCTAAATTGCAGTTTAGTCCAACTATGGAAACCAGCTTGTGGTCAATCATCATAATTTTATTAAAGATGCCAAATGAAAGTATTGGTAAATTTATGCGTGCTTGGAAAAATTCCAATGCAATGACAGAAAAAGTTGAGCGCATTATTAATTTGTTTGATTTAATTTCTGAACATGCACCCACAGATTATGAGTTATTCCAAGCTGGAGAAGAAACATTAATTAATACAATTGATGTGGCACATATTTTAGGGCAGCCTATATCTTCAGAAGCTTTAGTAGATAGATATATGGCACTCCCAATTAAAAAGTCTTCGGAATTGGCAATTGACGGTCGATTTTTAATTGAACAGGGAATGCGTCCTGGGGCTAAATTAGGTGAAACTTTGAATAATATTCGTAAGTTGGTTGTTTCAAGTGAAATAGAAAATACACAAGAAGCAATAGAGGTATATTTAGATGAATTGAAGTAATAAAAAATGCGGAGGTTTAATATAAAACCTCCGCATTTTTTAAACATATAGTAAAACAGAAAAATACATTAAGATTGATCCCAATATAATGAATAAATGCCAGATGGTATGAATAAACGGTACGCTACGCATACTAAATAAAATTGCTCCAATAGTATAAGCGATACCGCCACCAACTAATAGCCAAAATCCAGTTGAACTTAGGCGGACATATAAATATGGTCCAGACAATATTACTAACCATCCCATGGCTACGTATAATATCGTATCGAAAATAACGTGTTTTCCTCGATTAAATACGTAATAGATAATTCCAAAAATAGTTAATCCCCAAATAAGTCCGAATAATGTCCATCCCCATACACCACCAATAGCTACTAGTGAATATGGAGTATATGAACCAGCAATTAATAGAAAAATTGATGAGTGATCAAAGATTTGAAAAACATTTTTAGCGCGGGTGAAGACCAAGCTATGATATAAAGTGGAAAATAAATAAAGTAAAACTAAACACGCTCCATAAATAGTAAATGTTACAATTCGCATAGGACTGCCCGTATGAGCTGCCTTAACGATTAAAACTACTAATCCTGCTATTGCTAATCCAAAGCCGATACCGTGGGTAATGGCACTAAAGATGTTATCTAAAAGATAATATCTTTTAGATCTTTGTTTAGGCTCTTGCCAAAGTTGATTAATTTTCATAATGTAATACCTAATCAATCCTTTTTTCTTATGTAATTTTTTTGATACAATACTTAGTATATATTGCTCACATTTTATCATAAAACAAGGGAAATAAATTAGAATTGAAGGCGAATACGTTGTCAAAGATAAAAGTTATGACGGATTCTTCTGTCCAATTAACACCAGAAGAAATTAAAAAATATAATATTACGGTAGTACCATTAACAATTACTATTGATGGGCATTCTTATATCGACGGGGTTGATATTACTAGAAGCGATTTTGTTAAAAAGATGAATGAAGCTGAGTCTTTGCCCAAGACTAGTCAACCTCCGATTGGACGTTTTGTTGAAACAATTGAAAAATTAACTGCTGATGGTAGTCAAGTTATAGGCATTTTTTTGGCCAAAGCACTTAGCGGAACTGTTGATGCTGCAAGACAAGCTGTTGAAATAGCAGGTCAAACAGATAATGTAACAATCATTGATTCAGAACTCACTGATAGGGCTGAAGGTTTTCAAGTATTAGCTGCAGCTAAAGATAGCCAAGCCGGCAAGAGCATGGATGAAATTATCGCCCATGTTAAAAAAATTCGTGACAACCAGAAGTTAGAAATGATGGTTGTTAACTTGCAAAACTTAATTAAAGGTGGTCGTCTGGGTGCTGTATCTGGTCGAATTGCTACTATGTTAAATATTAGAATTTCACTTCAAATGCCTAAAGGCGAGTTACAAGTTTATAAAAAAGGTCGAGGCAAAAAGTTTACTCGTGCATTTGATGAACGTGTATTAAAAGAAATTGCAGACAACAAAGATAGAATTAAAGAAATAGGAATTTCTTATGTAGACACGCCAGAACAAATGCAAGAACTAGCTGATAAAATTAAAGAAATCAATCCTGATATTGATATTCTTGTTGCAGAAACTAGTCCAATTATTGCTACACATGCTGGTAACGGGGCTTATGCAATATTGTATTATTTGGAGTAACTATGGCTTATCGAGAAAGTTTTTATCGTTATTTGATGACACAAAGAGATGCTGATTCGTCAGATGAAGTAGCTCAATTTGCTAATAATGCACAACATGATCTGACTTTTCCTAAGCAAGAACAAGATTATGAAGAATTATCAGATTATTTAGAACTTAATGCTAGTTATTTACCAAGCATGTCAGTTTTTGATCGTGCATATAAAATGTATGAAGAAAAAATGATGTATTAAGCCCAAGCCTAAAAAGCCTGGGCTTTTTTATTGGAGGTGTAAGAATGAAAATAATGGTTTTTATAGGGATCATTATGTTGGCAGTAGCATTTTCAACAATGATCCAGCAACGTTTTTTTAAGATAATATCTGTTAATTACATTGCAATGGCAATGGGAATGATTCTGGCATTAATTCCTCAAACTAATTTATTAATTGAAAATTTTAGCTCTGAGGTTTTTATGGGGTTAATTGTTGCACCCCTTTTATTTTTTGAAGGACAAAGAACACGGCTATACAGTATATTAAGAAGTTGGCGAGCAATCCTTGGATTAACAGTAATAATGATTGTTTTGGCAACTATTACAGCTAGTTTTGGTATTTATCTAAGTTTAGGTGTGTCCTTGCCTTTGTCATTTATTTTAGCTGCAATATCAACTCCGACTGATGCTACAGCTACGGAATCTGTAACGCATGGCTTAAAGTTACCTAAAAAAATAGAATTTTATCTAAAAGATGAATCACTTTTTAACGATGCTTCAGGTATCATTTTGTTAAATATGGGTGTTGATTGGTATATTCATCAACGTCTACGCGTTGGAGCTGCCATAGGCAATTTTTTGTATTCTGCCGGCGGTGGAATAATTTTTGGTGTATTAATTGCTATTTTACTAATTTTTTTACGACAAAAAAGTCCGCGATCAAAATATCATTTAGCTAATAGTGTTTTAATGCCTATAGAAATTTTGTTTTTATTAACGCCATTTTTTATCTATTTTTTAGCAGAAGAGATACATGTTTCTGGTATTATTGCTGTTGTGGCTGCTGGATTAGTCCATAATGTGGAATCGGAGCGCAGCCGTTTGACTAATGCAGCCATTTTTTATAATAGTAAACAAATTTCACAATTATTAACTGATATTTTAAACGGTATAGTATTTATTGTATTGGGTATTATTATTGTTCGTTCTATGCGTGAGGATGTCTTTAATAAACAAACAATTGAAGCAATTATAATTGGTATAATTCTGTATCTTGCCAATTTAATAGTTAGATTTTTGTATTGTCGTTTTTCTCCTTTAATTAAGGGAAAAATAAGTTCAAAAGATGCTTGGATTTTTAGTTTAGGTGGCATCCACGGTGCTGTTACTTTTGCTTTAGCATACACTTTAAGTGAAATGAGTGTCAATATTGCAGATTTACACTTGATTTTAATAAGTGAAATTACATTAATTTTGTTAAGTATGATTGTACCTACAATTTTATTTAGATTTATTCTTGAACCAGATAAACCAGATTTAGATCAAAGAAAAGAAGTTGATCGTGTACGGGTAGAAATGGTTCAATATGCAATGGAGCAAATGAATAAAATTTATTTGCCTAAAAAGATAAAAAAGCAATTAGAATTTGATTTGCGGGCACAGATGAATCAAACTTCAATAGAAGATTTTATTAAAGAGCTTAAATATACTGCTAAACAAAAAGAATTGCCTGAGGATGAAAAAGATTTTAGAGCGACAGTGTATCGTTATGCGTTTAGGCAGGAACGTAACTATTTAGGAAGAATTGTGCAGCAAGAACGCGAATACAGACATGGTTTTTTAGTTTTATATCGTGAAATTTTGATTGCTGAAGTTATTTTCTTGGGCGATGAAGAAATTGATTGATAAAGTTAAAACAAAAGAAAGGAATTAACTAATATGGCAACAATTCAATGGTATCCGGGTCACATGAATAAGGCACGTAATCAATTAGAAGATAAGTTAAATTTAATTGATGTTTTAGTAGAAGTATTAGATGCAAGAATTCCTGAATCATCTAGAAATCCAATGATTGAAGAATTGGTGGGAAATAAACCGCATATTATTATTTTAAATAAAGCAGATTTAGCTGACCCTATTTTAACTAAAAAATGGGCTGAAAAATTTAGTGGACCAGATAAGTACGTTTTGGCACTAGATTCGCTTCATAATACCAATATGCAAAAATTAATTTCATTGGTAAAGAAAGCTGCATCTGATAAAACTAAAAAATTAGAAGCAAGAGGAGCTTCTAATCCAACTATTAGAATTGCTTTGGCAGGAATTCCAAACTGTGGCAAATCAACTATTATTAACCGGTTAGTTGGTCGTAATGTCGCTGAAGTGGGAAATAAACCAGGAGTGACTAAAGGTCAAAGATGGCTTAAAACAAGTGCTAATATTCAAGTGTTAGATACGCCTGGGATTTTATGGCCTAAGTTTTCTGATCAAACTGTTGGTTATAAACTTGCCGCATTTGGTGCAATCAAAGATAGTATTTTTCATGCTGACGATGTAGCTTTATATGTTTTAGAAAGATTACGCGAATATTATTTAAAAGATTTAATTAAATTTTCTAAGTTAAATAGTGCAGATATTGAAAATTTATCGGATGCAGATATCTTATTAGCAATGACTGAAAAATACGGTATGCGAGATGATTATGATCGTTTTTCGTTGTTTATGTTGCAACGACTTCGTAAAGGTGCAATTGGCAGGATTACTTTAGATAGACCGGATGAATATGACAATTAAAGAAATTAAAGAATTACTAAAAGGCGATGTAAGTGAAGAGGAAATTGCTAATTTAGAAAAAGATTCGCGTTCTGGCGTACAAAAATTATTAATTAGTTATCGTAAAAAGCAGAAAAAGCTATTCGAAAAAAAACAGGCGTTTTTAGAACGATTTTTATATGAAAAGCAATTTTGGCAAAAAGGTCAGTTAGTAGCTGGAGTGGATGAAGTAGGACGTGGTCCTTTAGCCGGGCCGGTTGTGACTGCAGCAGTAATTATTGATCAAGATTTTGATTTACTGGATGTTAATGATTCTAAGAAATTGTCACCAGAAAAGCGACTTAAACTTTATCCTAAGATTCTTGAAGAAGCAGTTAGTGTTGCAGTAGGCGTGAAAAATGCACAGGTAATTGATCAAATTAACATCTATGAAGCAGATCGTCAGGCAATGGCACAAGCTGTTAATGCATTAGATATTAAGCCTGATGCATTATTAGTTGATGCAATGAATGTACCGGTTGATTTGCCACAGATTGAATTGATTAAAGGAGATGCGAAATCTAATTCAATTGCTGCTGCCTCTATTGTAGCCAAAGTGTTTCGTGATAAATTAATGGATGATTATGATAAAATTTATCCACATTATGGTTTTTCTAGAAATGCAGGCTATGGAACTAAAGAACATATTGATGCATTAAAACAATATGGTCCAACACATATTCATCGAAAAACTTTTGCACCAGTGAGTGATTTTTTTAAGTAAAAATTAGCTTTTTAAGAAAAAACACCCTTTTTTACGTAATAAAAAGGGGAGGCTCTTTTTTATGAAAAAGACAAAATTTTTATTAAAACTTAAACTGCAAAAGGGAATTGGCTACGTAAAGTTGCTGACAATTGCTAATAAATTAGATAATAAGTCAGAAGTTAATTTGAATGATCTGGAAAATTTAGATTTACCAGAAAAATTAATGATGGCATGTTATCGAGCATTTCAAGATTCAAAACTTGATAAATTAGTCACACAAATTTACCGCCAATGTGAGGTAATTGGTTTTTTTGATAAAGAATATCCTGAAAAATTACGGCAGATTTATCGTCCACCGATAATTTTGTTTGCACAAGGAGATATTTCATTACTTAATAAAGAGATAACTACAATTGTTGGATCACGTTATCCTACTGGATACAGTAAAGATGTTATTACAAGATTAGTTCCTAATTTGATTGAACAAAATATTGTTGTAGCTAGTGGATTAGCTAGAGGAGTAGATGCCTTAGCACATATCGCTACTTTGAAAAATAATGGTAAAACAATTGCAGTTGTAGGCAATGGATTAAATTATTCATATCCAAAAGAAAATGTTGATTTGCAAAATCAAATTAAGCAAAAAGGATTAATAATTAGTGAATATTTACCAGATACACCGCCTAGACCATATAGATTTCCTGAGCGTAATAGAATATTAGCCGGATTAAGTAAAAGTATAATTGTTACGGAAGCAAGGGAAAAGTCTGGCTCATTAATAACAGTAAGCCTGGCTTTACAAGAAAATCGTGATATTTACGCAGTCCCTGGTCCAATTACTAGCTCACTTTCTGCAGGGCCCAATCAGTTAATAGAAGCTGGGGCAATGCCAATTGTAGATTTTAAATTTAAAACGGAAAGATTTGACAATTGTTAAAGTATTATTTAATCTGACAGTATAATTAGTAAAAATAATATTTATATAAGGAGGCATTTAATGCCTACTAAAGCAAAGAGTAAATCAAAAACTAAAAAACGTAAAAAAATATTGGTCATTGTGGAATCTCCTGCAAAGGCCAAAACTATTGAAAAATATTTAGGTAGAAATTATCACGTTATTGCCTCAAAAGGGCATATTCGTGACTTACCTAAGTCACAGATGGGAATAGACTTTGAAGATAATTACAAACCAAAGTATATTTCTATTCGTGGTAAGGGTGATACGATTAAGGAGCTGAAGAGTGAAGCTAAAAAAGCTAAAGAAGTATATTTAGCATCTGACCCCGATCGTGAAGGAGAAGCAATTGCTTGGCACGTAGCTCATGCTCTTGATTTAGATGAAAATGCTAAGAATCGTGTAACCTTTAATGAAGTTACTAAGGATGCTGTTAAAGAAAGCTTTAAGCATCCACGTAGCATTGATATGGATACTGTTGATGCGCAACAAGCTAGACGTGTCTTAGATAGAATTGTGGGTTATTCACTCTCACCGATTTTATGGGCTAAAGTTAAGAAGGGGTTAAGTGCTGGTCGAGTTCAATCAGTTGCCTTAAAATTAGTTATTGACCGTGAAAAAGAAATAAAAAACTTTAAACCAAAAGAATATTGGTCAATTGATGCTGAATTTAGTAAAGGAAAAGATACTTTTAAGTCATCATTTTATGGGATTGATGGTAAGAAAAAGGAATTACCTAATAATGATGCTGTCAAAGAAGTTCTAGCTAAAATTGATAAGAGAAAGAACTTCGAAGTAGAAAATGTTGTTTCAAGACAACGTCGTCGTCAACCCGCTGCTCCATTTACTACTTCAACAATGCAACAAGAAGCTAATAAACGTCTTGGTTATAGAACTCGTAGAACAATGAGTATTGCTCAGCAACTATATGAAGGAATTAGTTTAGGAAAAGAGGGAACTGTAGGTTTAATTACTTATATGAGAACTGACTCTAAGCGTACTTCACCAGTTGCTCAACAAGAAGCTTCTAAATTCTTGCACGAAAATTATGGTGCTGAATTTGCTGCTAAAAGTCAAAGACATTTTAAAAACCAAGAAGATGCTCAAGACGCTCACGAAGCAATTCGACCAACTAGCGTATATAGAACACCGGAATCTTTAAAGAGTGTATTGACTACAGAACAATATCGTTTATATAAATTGATCTGGTCACGCTTTTTGGCTAGTGAAATGACTCCGGCCGTTTACGATACAGTAAGAGCAGATATTGTTCAAAATGGTGTAATGTTTAGAACTACTGGTTCTAAAATGAAATTCCCAGGCTTTACCAAAGTTTATGATAATCAACAAGAAAAAAGTGTTGATTTACCAGACTTACAAGAAGGCGATAAAGTCAAAATGACTAAGTCAGATAATAAACAACACTTTACTTTGCCTCCAGCACGATATACTGAAGCCAGTTTAGTTCGTGCGTTGGAAGAAAACGGTGTGGGTCGACCATCAACATACGCTCCGACAATTGATACTATTCAACGTCGTTATTATGTTAAACTTGATGGTCGTTCAATTGTTCCAACTGAATTGGGAGAAATTGTTGATACATTAATTGAAGAATTCTTCCCAGATATTGCTAACGTTGACTATACAGCACATCTTGAAAATGAGCTGGATGAAGTTGAAGACGGAAAGAAAGAATGGGTTCATGTGGTTGATGAGTATTATCAACCATTTAAGAAAGAATTAACTAAAGCAGACAGCGAAATTGAAAAGGTTCAAATTAAGGATGAACCTGCTGGCTTTAATTGTGATATCTGTGGTGCTCCAATGGTAATTAAAATGGGGCGGTATGGTAAATTTTACGCATGTTCACGTTTCCCAGATTGTCGCAATACTAAACCCATTGTTAAGGAAATTGGCGTGGTTTGTCCAAAATGTGGTAAAGGTGAAGTCGTTGAAAAGAAGTCGAGAAGAAATCGAAAGTTTTATGGCTGTTCACGTTATCCAGAATGTGATTTTGTTTCATGGGATAAACCAATTGGGAGAAATTGTCCAAATGACGGACACTTTTTAGTAGAAAAACACTCTAAGAAAGGTCCAGTTGTTTTGTGTCCAAATGGTGATTATAAAGAAGAGCCACAAGAAGGCGAAACGGACAAATAATTTTATAGAAAATAAAAGGTGATTTAATGCCAGAAAATGTAACTGTAATCGGAGCAGGACTCGCAGGTAGCGAAGCTACTTGGCAATTGGCTAAACGTGGAATTCATGTAGATCTTTATGAGATGCGGCCTAAAAAAGAAACGCCAGCTCATGAGACTGGTGAATTTGCAGAACTTGTTTGCACTAATTCGATGCGTTCAAATCAATTATCAAATGCCGTAGGTCTTTTAAAAGAGGAAATGCGTCATCTTGATTCATTGATTATGAAAGCTGCTGATATGACTCAAGTACCTGCTGGTGGAGCATTAGCAGTTGATCGTGATAGTTTTAGTAAATATGTAACTGATACTTTAAAAGGTATGGATAATGTTACGGTGCATGAAGAAGAAATAGTTAAAATCCCTGAAGATGGAATTACTATTATTGCAACAGGTCCGCTTACAAGTGATGCCTTAGCAAAACAAATCCAAGCATTTTCAGGTACTGATAGTTTACATTTCTTTGATGCAGCGGCACCTATCATAGCAGCTGATTCAATTGACATGGATATTGTTTACAAAAAATCACGTTATGATCGTGGTGAAGCTGCATACTTGAATTGTCCGATGTCTAAAGAACAATATGAAAAGTTTGCTAATGAGTTGATTAAGGCGGAAACAGCTCAACTACATGGCTTTGAAAATAGTGATGTCTTTGAAGGATGTATGCCGATTGAAGTGATGGCAGCTCGTGGAGCTAAAACAATGCTTTTTGGACCATTGAAGCCAGTAGGTCTTGAAGATCCTCATACAGGCGAAACTCCATATGCCGTTGTGCAACTTCGTCAAGATAATGCAGCAGCTTCAATGTATAACATCGTTGGTTTTCAAACTCACCTTAAGTTTGGTGAACAAAAGCGTGTCTTTTCAATGATTCCTGGCCTAGAAAATGCTCGTTTTGTTCGTTACGGTAAGATGCATAGAAATACTTACATGGCTTCGCCTAACGTTTTAACAGCTAGTTATGAGGCAAAGAATCGTCCTGGATTGTTTTTTGCTGGACAAATGACTGGTGTTGAAGGTTATGTTGAAAGTGCAGGAAGTGGTTTAGTTGCTGGAATTAATGCAGCACGTGAAGCATTAGGGAAAGAAACTGTTGCGTTTCCTAAGAATACGGCACTTGGTTCAATGGCTAATTATGTAACTACAACTAGTGCTAAGCATTTTCAACCAATGAATGCTAGTTTTGCTCTTTTACCAGCTCTGGAAGGTAAGAAAATTCGTAAAAAGCGTGAACGCCATGAAAAGATTAGTGAGCGTGGTTTAGCTAGTTTAGATGCATTTAAAACAGAAGTTTTAGATTAATGATAAAAGAAAATGATGAACTAACCCTTTTTATTTCTTATTTGCAAAATGAACGACATTATAGTTCTAAAACGATTGCTTCTTATAAAACAGATTTATTAGAAGTGGAAAAATTTTTAAAAGAAAATGGCGGCTATAATGGCTGGAAGAATATAACAGAACGAGATATTCAACTTTATTTGCAGCATTTGTCTGATAGAAAGTTAGCTAGAAGTAGTCAATTACGACAAATGTCTAGTTTGCATTCTTTTTATCGTTTTTTGACTAGAAGAAAAATTGTACAGGTTGATCCAACACAACAGATTACTTTAAGGCGAGGAGAAAAAAAGCTTCCGGAATTTTTCTATGAACCAGAAATTAAACAAGTTTTTGATTCGTTAAGCGGAGATAAACCGTTGACTGTGCGCAATTTGGCCTTGTTTCAACTATTTTATGCAACAGGGATGCGAGTTAGTGAAGTTAGTAGTTTAACCTTAAACCAAATTGATTTAACGATGCAGACTATTTTGGTACATGGAAAGGGTAAAAAAGATCGCTATGTTGCCTTTGACGATAAGACGAAAAGATCTTTGACTAAGTATCTTGAAATTGCTCGTCCTAAGTTATTAAAGAACGAAGATGAACCTCATGTATTTTTAAGTAATTTGGGTAAGCCGATAAGTAATCGTGGAATCCAATATGTAATGCAAAAAACTTTTAATCAGGCAGGAATAAGTGGTAAAGTACATCCACATGAGCTACGTCACACTTTTGCGACAGCTATGATTAATAATGGAGCTGATTTACGTAGTGTGCAGGAATTATTAGGCCATAGTAGTCTATCTGCTACACAAATATATACGCATGTGACAATGGCTCATTTGAAATCAGATTATGAAAAATATTTTCCTCGTAATAAAGAAAGTTGAGATTTAATAATGACAACAATTTGTTCAGTAAGATTTAATGGAAAAACAGCTATTGCTGGAGATGGTCAAGTTACTTTAGGTGAAAAAGTAATTGCTAAGGCAACTGCAAGAAAAATTCGTCGTATTTACCATGATCGTGTAGTTATCGGCTTTGCCGGTGGTGTTGCGGATGCTGTAAGTTTACAAGATATGCTTGAAGGAAAGCTTGAAAGTTATAGTGGTGATTTACGCCGTGCTGCTGTTGAAATGGCACAAGCATGGCGTAAAGATCCAACTTTGCAAAAATTAAACGCAATGCTGATCGCTTTTGATGATAAAGATCTTCTTTTGATTTCAGGAAATGGTGAGGTTCTTGAACCTGATGAAAATGTTGTAGCGATTGGTTCAGGTGGTAATTTCGCTCAAGCTGCAGCCATTGCAATGACACGTCATGCTAAAGAAATGAAAGCCGATGAGATCGCACATGAAGCAGTTAAGATTGCGTCAGGTATTGACGTGTTTACTGATGATCATATTGTTACTGATGAAATTTAGGAGTAAAAAATATGGCTATAAAGACCCCAAAAGAAATAGTTAAAATCTTAAATGAATATATTATTGGCCAAGATGAAGCAAAAAAATCTGTAGCGATTGCTTTGTATAATCGCTATCGTAGAATGCAATTGCCAAAACAAATGCAACGTGAAATCACACCTAAGAACTTACTTATGGCTGGTCCTACCGGTGTAGGTAAAACTGAAATTGCTCGCCGCTTAGCTACAATTGTTGAAGCTCCATTTGTTAAGGTTGAAGCAACTAAATTTACTGAAGTTGGTTATGTTGGTCGTGACGTTGAATCAATGGTGCGTGACTTAGTTGGCGAAGCCGTTAGGATGGAAGAAAAAGACCAATTTGCACGTGTAAAACCTCAAGCTACTAAAGAGGCTAATAAAGAATTAGTTCGTTTGCTTGCACCTGGCGAAAAGCGTGAAAAACGTGAGAATCAAGTACAACAGATGCAAGATATGATGTCCATGTTAATGGGTGGAATGAATAACCAAACTAATAATAACCAAGAGGAAATTAGTGAAGAAGTTCGTAACCAAAGAATGGACGTAGCTGAAAAATTAAATAAGGATCTTCTTGAAGACCGTGAGGTTACTATTGAAGTTGAGCAAGCTCCCAAAGCTAATCCAATGAGCGATATGATGGGACAAATGGGCATGGACATGGGCTCAATGCTTAATGACATTATGCCTAAAAAGAAGGTTAAGCGTACTTTACCAGTTAGAGAAGCACGTGAAGTTTTAATTCAAGAAGAATCACGTAAATTAGTTGACTATGATACTATTTACCAACGTGCAATTGAACGAAGCCAAAATAATGGTATTATATTTATCGACGAAATTGATAAGATTATTGCTGGTAATAAGCGTAATTCTGGTGAAGTTTCTCGTGAAGGTGTACAAAGAGATATTTTGCCAATCGTTGAAGGTTCAACAGTTAATACAAAATATGGTCCTGTTTCAACCGATCATATTTTATTCATTGCAGCTGGTGCATTTGCTGAAAGTAAACCAAGTGATTTAATTCCTGAACTTCAAGGTCGTTTTCCAATTAGAGTAGAACTTAACGCTTTAACTAAAGATGATTTTGTTAAGATCTTGAAGGACCCACAAAACTCACTTTTAAAGCAATATATTGCACTGCTTAAAGCTGACGGAATTAAATTGATTTTTACTCAAGAAGCAGTTGATAAAATTGCAGAAATTGCCTTCGATGTTAACCAAGGAACTGATAATATCGGTGCAAGACGCCTTTCTACTATTTTAGAAAAGTTGCTTGAAGATGTTCTTTACGAAGGGCCAGATATGGAAATGGGTGAAATTACTATTACTGAAGCTTATGTTGAAGAAAAGCTTGGTGATATCATCATGAATAAGGATTTAACTAAGTTTATTCTTTAGTAATAATTTGTATATTTTAAGCACTTGAATGTAAATTCTAAGTGCTTTTTTGCATAAAAATATTCTGTTATATTCAGCCAATAATGTTAAAATATAGGTAATCAAAGCGATTACATTATGTTTTTTTATTGTTTGATATGTAAAGGATAAGTAAGTTATGGATTATACAATTGAAAATAATATGATTAAAGTCGTGATCTCAGATCATGGTGCTGAAATTCAAAGTGTAAAAAGTGCACATACTGATGAAGAATTTATGTGGCAAGCAAACCCTGAAATATGGGGACGGCATGCCCCTGTGCTTTTTCCAATTGTAGGTCGTCTTAAAAATGATGAATATACCTACAAGGGTAAAACATATCATTTAGGTCAACATGGTTTTGCCCGAAATGCTGATTTTGAAGTAGAAAATCATACCAAAGAAAGTATTACTTTTTTATTGAAAGACAATGAAGAAACTCGTAAAGTTTACCCATTCAAGTTTGAGTTTAGAGTAAACTATAATTTAATGAACAACTTACTTGAAGAAAACTTTAGTGTTGTTAATAAATCTGATGAAACTATGATTTTTGGCGTTGGTGGACATCCAGGCTTCAATTTACCAACTGATCATGGTGAAAATAAAGAAGACTTTTATTTTGATATGCATCCATCAGTAACCCGTGTTAGAATTCCTCTTAAAGATGCTAGTCTTGATTGGAATAATCGTTCACTTGCGCCTACTGATAGTTTAATTGCATTAAGTGATGATTTGTTTAAAGATGATGCTTTAATCTATGAATTACGTGGAAATGATAATAAGGTTTCGCTTAGAACAGATAAAAATAAATTTCACGTAAATGTTTGGACAAGGGATGCACCATTTGTGGGTATTTGGTCACAATATCCAAAAACGGATAACTATGTATGTATTGAGCCATGGTGGGGAATTGCTGACCGTGATGATGCTGATGGTGACTTAGAACACAAATATGGTATGAATCATTTAAAACCAGGAAAAGAATTTCAAGCTGGTTTTAGTATGACATATCATTCAACTACAGATGAGGTAAAATAAAAATTTTTAATGAAGATGTACCTAGTAATTTTCATAGTTTGATGGTGAAAAAGGTATTTAAATCGAGTTATTTAACAAAATAACTCGATTTTTTGGTTTGATGAAACAAAAATAAAAATCCCATTGATATTTATCAATAGGATTTTTATTTCTTAGATATACAAATTAATTAAAATTTATGAGCATTCTTAAGAATTTCTTTTGCTTTTTCTAGTGAATGATGTTCTGCTCTATAACGTTTAATGTCATAACCGTCTTCGTCTTTCAAATGACTAAGCTTGTCATCTAGATCTTTAAATTCAGATTTAAGATCATCGATAACCCCAGCTTCATCAGTGGTATACACAGAGTCTTTACTGTCATCTTTTTCAGCTTCGATCTTGATATCGTCTTCGCCGACTTTTTTAGCATGTTTTAAGATAGACTTGATATCTTTAATAGTTTCGTGTTGTGCAGTACGGTGGCGCTTATCAGGTTCACTTTCTTCAATTTTAGTTAAATGACTTTCAGCATCAGAAATCTTCTTAGCAATTCTGTCCAATGCTTTTAATTGTCTTTTATTGTAATCTGCCATAATATGAACCTCCTAAATATATATATTTACTTAATACACGATCAGTCTAGGTCTATTCTTAAAAAATATCAAGTAAATACACACGGTAGTAAACTATTTTGCATTACAATAGAAAAAATAAATTAAATTTTGAAACGCTTTTTTTCTTGTCCTTTTTCTTTTAAAAATGTATATTTAAAGAAAAATGAAAAAGGGGATTTTTATGAATGAGGATAAAATAGTTAGTTGGCTTGTTAAGTACAAACAATTAACTTTTATAAAAATCTTACAACAGACAATGGTCTCGCTCTTTCCTGTTGCTTTGATTGGAACATATTGTTGGACATTGGTTAATAGTTGTTTAACGACAAATAGTTTTTTTGGTCGTTTAACCAATATAACCAAATGGTTTCCAGATCATAATTTTGCTAGTGCAATAGTTAATGATGTTAGTTTAGCTACAACGGGAATTTTTGCACTTTATGCGGCATTTGTCAGTGCAGAACTAACAATGCGACATTATGGAAAAGCTTCTAGTATTGTAGGTATAGCAAGTGTTTCGTCATATATATTGATTTTTGTTCATACTATTCGCAATACTCAACGAGTGGAAATGAGTTATTATGGTGCGACTTGGTTCATTTGCGGTATTATTGTGGGGTATTTTGTAGGATTAGTTTTTGCTAAAGTAGGGCATGATATTCCGCGTATTAAAGATCGAGATATTATTAAAGAAATTTTTATTAATATTCGTCCCATGTTAATTGTGTTAGCTGTGGCATTATTGATTCATTTAGCTTTTGCAACATATCGGCAATATCAAATGGATCGTATAGTTGCTCAAAGTGTATCAACTGTAGCTAATCAACATAGTAGTTATGGCCTATCAATTTTGATATCTTTAATTACTGCCTTTACTATGTGGTTAGGATATGCTGGAACATTAAACTTTAGTAGTAATATTTTTGGTAGTGAATCTATTGCTAATTTGTCATATGCGTTATCCCATAAGACACCTTGGAATATCCCGTATCCTTTTACCTTACAAGCACTTTTTAATGGATTTGGAAAAATTGGTGGAGTTGGCGCTACACTAGCTTTAGTCATTGCTTTGATTTTACTTAGTAATAGAAAGCAAAAGCAAAAAGTTGCATTAGCTAGTTCTGTACCTGTTTTTTTTAACGTTAATTTTGCTTTAGTATTGGGTATACCAACAATTTTGAATCCAATTTATTTAATACCATTTGTTTTAACGCCAATTGTGAATATGTTTTTAGGTAGTATTGCAATCTTACTTAAAATGTTTCCACCATTAGTTTATCCAGTACCAGATGGTCTACCAGGTATTTTGGGACCTTTAATGGGAACTGGCGGAAATAATTTAGCTTTGATTTATACAATTTTCATTTTAATAGTAGATGTTTGTATCTATCTACCTTTTGTTAAATTAGATAATAAAGTCGCTGATAAATACGAGGAAAGTTTAAAATGAAAATATATAAAAAATGTTTGTGTCCTATAGTAATTTTAATAATAACCATTGTATTGGCTATTCCAGCTACAATTTATGCAAATCAGAATGCAACTAAATTACAAATGAGACGGGATTCTAGGATGTCACCTGTGATTATGATTCCAGGAAGTTCAGCATCTATTAATCGTTTTGACACATTAGTACAAAAAATTAATGAAAGAGACCATAAGAACCATAGTTTGCTTAAAGTATATGTTAAAGAAAATGGTCAATTGGTTTTCACAGGACGAATAAGACGTCAAGATAATGAACCTTTTATTGTAGTTGGTTTTCAAAATAATCATGATGGTTATAGCAATATTAAGAAGCAGGCAAAATGGTTTAATCTTGCTTTTAATGAGTTAAAGCAACGCTATAACTTTAATAATTTTAAGGCAATTGGTCACTCAAATGGTGGTCTTATCTATACTGCATTTTTAGAGAATTATTTCAATACAACAAGTAATCGACTTATTCGGATGAAAGTTTTAATGACAATTGGCTCACCGTATAACTTTGCGGAAACATCAAACCGTCCAACACAAATGTTAAAAGACTTTATTAAGAATAGAAAAAATTTGCCTAAATATTTAACTATGTATTCAGTGGCAGGAACTAAAAATTATGTAGCTGATGGTATTGTACCTGTTTCTAGTGTGGAAGCTGGTAAGTATATTTATCAAGGTGTGGTAAAACATTATACTCAGATCACAGTTACAGGACGATTGGCTCAGCATTCGGAATTACCTCAAAACAATCAGGTTTTGCAATTAATTGAAGAATATGTATTAAATGATACAGATAGAGTAGGCAGAAATAATAGAAGATAAAAAATAAGCTAAGAAAATTTCTTAGCTTATTTTGGTAGTTGAAAATCTTCTGTAGCAACGTAAAGCATTAAATTCTTACGGTAATAGTTAAGTGACTTTATTGAAATATTCAGCGTTTGTAGAATTTCATTATCGGATAATTTATGATTGGAAATAATTGAATAGACGAAGCTCATCCTCAATTTATGCGATGTTAATTGCATCCCAATTTTAGAACGGTCAGGTGCAATTGTTTGGTTAATTTTGAAATCTGAAGCATAATGTTCACCATTTTTACGACTGAATATGTATGGATTATCATTATTTGAATAATCTGTGTGCTTAATTATGTATTGCTTGATTTCATCATTTTTAAGTAAATCTAGTAATGTGTTGGTCCTTAAGACCACGATTTCCTTAGGCTTAAATCCTACAGCAACTGCTGCCATCATTTTAATTGTTTCAGGATGTATTCCTTTAATTTTAGCTATTTCAGGTATATGGTCCATCCAATTAATAATATACTTTTGTTTGCGATCAAATCTGTTACCACGTAAAGTTAATAAAGGATAGGTAATAATATAACCATATTCACTTAAAAAAACGAAATACATCTTAATATGACTAAGATATTTATTCACCGTATTGCTTTTCATGTGGAGGTTCTCTTCTAGTGATGCTAAAAAGTTACGAATATCGCCAGCCTTGACTTCATTTATATCAGCATCTTTGCCAACATTAGCAGTATAGTAATTCCAAAAAGTACTTATTGATTTTGAAGCAAGAGAGATGGTAGAATCAGCTAATTTCTTTTTTTGTTTGCAATAAGCTCGAAATTTATTTTCATAAGGAAAGCTCATAGTATTTTTCCTTTCTAATTATTTCTTTTTATTATAGCATCAAGTATATTGTTACTAAATTATTTTCCAACTTAAACCTTGCCATTTAAAAAAAGAAGTTGTATATTTTTATTTGTAAAGTAAAAAGGTGATGACGTTCACCGTTAATCGAGAAATCTAATGACGTCTACTTTATCCCAAGGGGTGGAGTGGACGTTTTTTGTTTGGAGGAATTCGTTTTGTCTACAAAAACTGGTAATTACATTAGTATTGCAATTTTTGCTTTTTTTGGTGGAATAGCACGTGCATGGTTAAATTCTAGTTTTGGCTTTTATGGCACATTTTGGGGCAACATTATTGGTTGTTTTCTATTAGCATTTTTCACGTATTTATTTATGGAATTTAAAGATGTACGACAATGGTTAACAGTTGGATTAGGAACAGGTTTTGTGGGGGCATTTACTACTTTTTCAACTTTTAATTTGGATGTTTTAAAGAATATACAAGCTAATGTGCCAATAACTGCTTTAATTTATTTTTTGAGTTCAATCATTTTTGGTTTTTGTTTTGCTTATTTAGGAATGAATGCCGGTAAGCAAGTGGGAAATTTATTGAGAAAGGAAGATTAAGTTGAATTTTTTATTAGCGGGAATAGGCGCCTCAATAGGAGCAATGCTGCGATATGCAATCACTAATTATGGAAAAAAGCATTGGGAATGGATTGGTAATAAATTCTCTAATTTACCCACACCAACTCTATTTATTAACTTAACTGGGGCTTTCATCTTAGGATTTATTTTTGGAATTAAAACAAACGTCTTTATTTATGCAATTGTTGGTACTGGAGTCTTAGGAGGATATACAACTTTTTCAACTATGAATACTGAATTAGTGGAACTATATAAGAGTAAAAACTATCGGGGATTTATTTTTTATGCTTTGTCTTCTTATTTAGGAGGGTTAATTTTAGTTTTTGTAGGCTATTATTTGGCAATTTTATTTTAAGTCAAAAAAGAGTAAACGTGTTTTGTGCGTTTACTCTTTTTTAATTAAGCTTCTTTAGTCAATTCATAAATTGCTTCAGCATAGATAGCAATAGAATCAATTAAGTCATCAACTTTCATGTATTCATTTGCTTGGTGCATAACCATTGGCGCATCTTCAGGTTGAGCACCATATGCAACACCGTGCTCGAATAATCGGCCATAAGTACCACCACCGATAACAACTTCATGTCCTTTTTTACCAGTTTGACGTTCGTAAACCTTAAGTAAAGTTTGAACTAGTGGATCATCACCAGGTACATAGTGAGGTTTTTCAAATGAGTCAAAACTAGCACTTAAAATATCGCTAAATTTTTCGGTAACTTGTTTTACCATTGTACTTGGATCTGTACCTTGAGGATAACGAATATTGTCTTTAAGAATGGCAACACCGTCTTCTTCATATTCAAAGATAGAAGGAGCGGATGACAAATCACCCATTAAGTCATCATGATGAAATACACCTAATTTCTTACCTTGGAAGTCTTCATGTTCAACGTCTGCTAAGAAGTGAATATAATTTTTATCACGACCTGCAAAGTCAAATTGATCTAAGAATAAAGCTAAAAAGGTAGCAGCATTACGCCCAACTTGTGGAGCAGATGCATGAGCACCTTGGCCAGTTAATTCAATCTGAGCAATATTATCATCAATTTCAAAATGTCCCTCTAGATTATTTTCCGCCAGAAATTCACCAAATTTAGCTTTAATTTCGTCAAGATTGTCAGCTTGAATAGTGGCAAAAGCCTTTTGTGGTGTAACATTTGTAGCAATACCGGCTTTAAATTTCTTGAGGACTACTGAGCCTTTTGGCTTATCGTCTTTGAAATTAAGTTCTAATGTGTAGATGCCTTGTTCACCATTAATAATTGGATATTCCGCATCAGGTGAGAAAACTTGATCAGGAGTCGGTTCATGTTTTAAGTAGTAATTAATACCAACCCAATTAGTTTCTTCATTAGTACCGACAATAAAGTCAATTTTCTTTTTAGGTTTAAAGCCAGCTTCTTTAAGTAAAAGCATACCGTAATAAGCTGCCAAAGCAGGTCCTTTGTCATCAGCTGAACCACGACCAATGATTTTTCCATCTTTAATAATCATCTTAAATGGATCTGTAACCCAGCCATCACCGGCAGGAACTACATCCATATGCCCAATAACGCCTAAACGCTTTTCACCTTCACCGTAATCAACGCGACCAGCATAGTTATCAACGTTTTTAACGTGGAAACCATCACGTTCAGCAAATGATAAAAACTTCTTCATTGCCTTAACTGGGCCAGGACCAACAGGATATTCAATAGATGTATTGTCTAAATCTTCTGACGAGTCAATTGCAATTAATTCGCCAAGATCACGAAGAATATCTTCTTTTTTAGCTTGAGCTAATTCCTTATAATCTAAATTCATATTTTCCCTCTTTTCTTATTTTTCGTTAGTTAAAATTTTATCAGAAATTCATTACTTTTAGCAATGTAAATAATTGTCAGAACTGAAAAAGAACCGATTTAACCGGTTCTTTTTCTTAGTTATATATTCATTTCACGTTTTTCTTCACGTCTACGTAGCCAAGGCAATAAGAAGCCTAATCCAAAGAGTACGGTAACTGTGATGATATTCATGATCAATTGGTGATTAAATGCGGTACTACCAAATGTAGCTTCTGCTTCTTGAGGGATAAAACCTAAGGTAGCACAGATGAAAGTGAAGATTAAGCACCACCAACCCATGATTAGGGCACCCGTTCTATTTTTTATAAAAACATAATCGGAATGAAATTTCTTTTGGTGCATACGCATCATGATAAAAGCAAAGAATACCCAACAAGTTTTGTATGGTGAAATAATACCGTTAATGTTTAATAACCAATTATAAATAGAATTGATATTTGGTAAAGTACCAGTAAGTAAAAGCAAGAATAAAGCCAAGCCACAAGTCAAAGTGTAAGAGTGGATCGGACGTCCTGTCTTGTCCTTTTTGCCGGTAAGCCACTTAGGCATGTACTTATCGGCAACGTCACCTGCGAATACACGACTAGATGCATCTAGTAACACGGCTAATTGTGCCATCATAAAGATGGCTTGAACGACGGCAAAGATGTACATTAAGACTTTACCCCAGCCTAAACTTTCCCCTAAAAGTTGGAAAGCATAGTAAGGTCCGTTCATCTTAAAGTCGTGTGGAATATGGTGAGCATTAAAGAAGAGTGCTAATGCTAAAGTACCAAAGATGGTTAAAAAGCCAGTCATAATAGCTAGCATCCACATTGCTTTAGGAAATTCGTGTTTTGGATCTCGCATTTGTACAATGTAAGGCGCAGCAAGTTCAGCACCAGACATAGCAAAAATCAATAAACCAGTAGTTGAGAAATATCTCAAACTAAACGATGGTTTAAATGCACTTAAGTTAAATGGCTGAGTAGCAATATGATGACCATGCATAACGGCCCAAGCTGCAAGTAAGACAAACAGCATAGACATAATGAACATGGCACCCCCACCGATTAAAGAAAGAAGCTCAAGTGAGTTCTTAATAGCATTTTCTATCAGGATAAAAGCCAAAATAATTACAAATGTTAAGATTCCGAACCAGAAAGTAGACATGTGCTTGTCTAAAGTATTATTGCCTAAAATAATCCAAGAGAATGAAACAATAACTGAATTGGATACGTCAACTAGATAAGGGACGGTTTGTACCCAATACATCCAAGAGGTCCAATAACCTAAAGTATCATTTGATGAATGACGAACCCAAGAAGCAAGTCCACCTGCTTGATCTTTAAAAGTCAACCCCATTTGACTACACATCAAAGCATAAGGAATAACATAAGCAAATAAAAGGAAGATCCAAGAAACAACAACGGATAATCCTTGGTTTTGAAATGGATAAAAAATATTTTCAAAACTAATAATAGTAACAAAGTCAATCAAAGCAATGACTGGCCAACTCATATAATGCTTTTTGCCGGGTTCGAAATTAATAGTTTCAATTTCTTCTGACATGAAATTTTCCTCCAAGTATAGTTATTCAATTTTCAACACTTAAACTTCCATACTTGGAGGAGAACATGGCATATGCACTTGTTTAAAACCCCCAATATTTATATAATTTGTTATATACATGTGCTTTATTTTATGAATAAGTAAAACAAATGCACAGTTCTGTAAAAAGATTATAAAGATTTATTTAAGTTTTGCAATATGATAACGAGATTTATATGAAACCTAGAAAGGAAATAGATGGATTTTTTAAAAATAGCTATTGGAAATAATGTTAGTATCGATAAATTAAAAGATTGGACATTAGTTCCAATTGGTCAAGCTGAAAATAGTGCGGAGCTTGCAGCTATTGTCATTAAGCAAAATGATATCTTAGCTAAATTAAAAGCTGATGAATTAAAAAAACAATCTGGGTTTCCGATTCCTGTGATTGAAGTAGAGCAGCAAGTTGATTCAAAAGTAAAACAAGATATAATTCAAAAAGCGGAGAACTATCAACATGAAATGGTGCCCGGTTTTTTAACTGATTTGATTAATTTCGCTCAGGCTAAACCGATTAGTTTTACTACGCCGGGTCACCATAATGGTCAATACCTTGATTTGCATCCCGCTGGTGTAGTATTCAATAGGTTCTTTGGCAAGAATATGATGTTTGCAGATACAAGCGATACCGTTCCTCAATTGGGTGATACGATGACTCATACGGGTACACCACTTGACGCAGAGAAAAAGGCGGCAGAAACTTATCATGCTGATAAAGTGTATTTCTGTACGAATGGTACAACTAGTGCTAATTCTATCTGTGCAAGTGCGCTTTTGTCTGAAGGTGATTTAGTATTATTTGACCGTAATAATCACAAGTCCTTATACAATAGCGCATTAGTTATGAGCGGTGCTAAGCCTGTATATATTCCAACTGATCGCAATGCTTTGGGATTAATTGGCGAAATGGACCCTGACTTTTTAACAGAAGATAAAATTAGAGCTGAAATTGCCAAAGTTGATCCAAAAAAAGCTAAATTAAAGCGTCCATTCAGATTAGCCATTGTGCAAGCTGAAACTTATGATGGTATATTTTATGATGCTAAGTGGATTCTTGATCGAATCGGAAAACTTTGTGACTACATCTTATTCGATTGTGCATGGGGCGGATTTGAAGAATTTGTTCCAATTATGAAACACTTATCACCATTACTCCTTAACCTAGGGCCTGATGATCCTGGTATTTTGGTAACTCAATCACTGCACAAGCAACAAGTTGGTATGGCTCAGGCTTCTCAAATTTTGAAGAAGGACTCCCATATTCAAGGCCAAAAGCGCTATGTTGACCACAAGCACTTTAACCATGAATACTTGAAGTTTGTTACTTCTTCATATGCCTATCCACTTTATGCATCTTTGACTGTTAACTCTTATGTTACTGCTGGTGAAGGTAACAAAAAGTGGTGGGATGAAATCTTGCGTATGGGTATTGAATGGCGTAAGGAACTTCTAAAGAAGTCTAAATTATTTAAGCCATTTGTTCCAGTTAACTTTTTAGATATTCCGACTAATGAATTGGCAACTAATGCTAAGTATTGGAATATGAGCAAAGAAGATAATTGGCATGGGTTTACTAAGATGGGTAAAGGCGAAGCAATGATCGATCCACTCAAGATTACGGTAAAAACTCCTGGTATTGATGTCCAGAATGCTAAATATGAAGAAACAGGTATTCCAGGTGCAGTTGTAGCAGAATTCTTGATGGAAAATCATATTATTCGTGCAAAGAACGACTTGAATTCGCTTTTGTTCTTGCTAACACCAGGTGATACTAAAGAAGAACTTGATACCTTGCTTGATGCATTTTTGAAGTTTGAAAAGTATTATAACGATGATGGTTTGGTAAAGGATGTCCTTCCAGTTTTGTACAAAGAATATCCTGATCGCTACAAGGGCTACACTGTTAAGCATCTTTGTCAAGAAATGCACGAATACTATAAAGAAAATAATACTTTTGTTTTGCAGCAAGAACTATTTGAAAAGCCGGGGATGCAAGATTACAAGATGACTCCTGCAGAAGCTGATCAAATGTTTAAGCGTAATGAAAATAAAGTAGTCAACCTTGAAGATGTGGTAGGTGAAACCGCAGCTGAAGGTGCTTTGCCATATCCACCGGGAGTCTTTATTGTAGCTCCTGGTGAAAAGTGGGGCACAATTGATCAAAAGTACTTCGAAGTTTTGGCACATGCAATTGAAAAATTTCCAGGTTTTGTGCCAGAAATTCAAGGAGTATATTTGGATCAAAATGCTGATGGTACGTTGAGAGTACAAGCTGAAGTTATTAAGAAATAGAAATAAAGAAGAAAAGGAAGTAAAGAATGAGTTTTTCTTGGAAAGAGAATTTACCACAAGAATTAAAGGAAAAAGTTACTAAGGTTGAGAAGATGATTCAACCTCGAATTGAAGAAATTGATGAACAAGTTTTGTATAACCAACAACGTGTTCTTGATTTATTTAGAAAACACCATGTTGGTGAAGAAGATTTAGTTCCATCAACAGGTTATGGTTACGATGATATCGGTCGTGACAAGATTGAAGATATCTATGCAGACTACTTCAAGGTGGATGATGCTTTAGTAAGACCACAATTTGGTTCAGGTACACATGCAATTACCGTGGGTCTTTTCAGTATGCTTCGTCCAGGTGATACTCTTTACTACTTGACTGGTACTCCATATGACACTATTCAAGAAGTTATTGGATTAGCAGGTAATAAGCCAGGCAACATGAAAGAATGGGGTATCAACTTCAAGACAACCGAATTAACAGATGATGGTGAAGTTGATTATGAAAAGGCCAAGAAAGATCTTCAAGATAAATCTATTAAGGTTGTAGCTATTCAAAGATCTCTAGGTTATGCAACTCGTAAGACTTTCACTATGGACAAGATCAAGAAGATGCTTAAGTTCATTAAGGAAGTTCGTCCTGACGTTAATATCTTTATTGATAACTGCTACGGTGAATTTTCTGAATGTGAAGAACCAACTTTCTATGGTGCAGATATGATGGCTGGTTCACTTTACAAAAATGCCGGTGCTGGTTTAGTTAAAGGTGGTGCATTCTTAGTAGGTCGCCAAGACTTGATTGATGGTGCCGGCTCACGTTTAACTGTGCCAGGTGCTGGTAAAGGTGAAGGTGCAACTTGGGGCTACTTACGTGATATTTACCAAGGTTTCTTTATGGCACCTCATACTACTGGTGAAGCACAAAAGGGTATGGTCTTTACTGCTGCGCTTTTAGAAGAAATGGGTATGGAAGTTTCACCTAAGTGGAGTGATCCTCGTAGTGACATTGTTCAAACTGTTACTTTTGGCAAGCCAGATCCAATGGTTAAATTTTGTGCTGCAATCCAACACTATTCACCAATGAATTCATTTGTTGATCCAATTCCATATCACCAAGATGGTTATGAAGATGAAGTAGTTATGGCTTCAGGCTCATTTGTGGAAGGTTCAACTATTGAATTATCATCTGATGGTCCACTTCGTGATCCATATATGCTGTATATTCAAGGTGGTTTATCTTACGCACATGATAAGATTGCCATTACTCATGCAGTTGAAGAAACATTTTATAAGTAATGAAAAGGGCATTTTAAATGCCTTTTTCATTTGAGCAAAAAGATTACATTACTCTTTTTCATTTAAAGCTTACTAATAGTTGATAAATTGAAGGGGCAAAAAAGGTAAATTAAATATTGGTTCAAATAACATGAAGAGAGCTATTAAAGATTTAGGCTTTTAGAGAATAAAGTTTCACTTGAATTTTAAGCTTACCAACTTGATCCTAATCCACCTAAAAAGTACTTCAATCTTCAGATCATGAATTAACTCCTAGAATGAAGCAGATTGAAGACTATGCTCATCAAAGTGGTCTTGAGATGTACTTATAAATACACTTAAGAAAATTTCTAGTGAGGAAGATTAAAATGGATAAAGATAAGGCAGAAAAATAATAAATAATAAAAACAACCTTGAGAATGATATGTTCTCAAGGTTGTTTTTATATATTCAATAATTATTTTTCTTCTCGCAAGATATCGTCAAGTCTTTGAACTGCTTTGTTTGAGCCGATTAAGGTAATTTGATCATGCGGAGCAATGACATCTGTAGCAAGTGGAACCTGATTCAATTTTCCATCATGAACAATACCAATGACGCTAACATCATAGTTTTTACGAAAATCTAAATCACCAAGTGATTGGTTAAAAAATCGTGAATTTTCTACACTAACTTCGATTAGAGAAATATTTTTAGAAAGGTTAAAGTAGTTAACCACATTTGGATGAAGCTGACGAAAAATTAGTTGACGTGCCATATCTTGCTCAGGCTCAATTACATGGTCAGCACCAATTTTTTCTAGAACTAAACGGTGATTATGGTTATTTGCACGAGTAGTAACATCAGGAGCACCAAGCTTTTTGGCGAGCATAGTGGTAATAATACTCCCTTCGACGTTTTCTCCCATAGTGACGAAAACGTGATCGAAAGAGCCGATATCTAAATCCCGTAGTTCGTCTTCATCAGTTGCATCTGCAATTACAGCGTGAGTAACTAAGTGAGCAACATCGTTAATTACTTCTTCGTTTGAATCAATTACAAGCACATCTTGTTCAGCCTTTAAAAGAGCTACAGTTAGTGCCATACCAAATTTTCCTAAACCTAAAACAGCAAAACTTTGATCAGCCAATGATAATTTCCTCCTCTGGATAACGATAACTTTGTTTTGAAGGATGTGATTTGAAAATAGAATACATGAATGTGTAAATACCAACACGTCCGATAAACATCAAAGCCATAATAATAATTTTTCCGAATAAATTAAGGTGCGGGGTAAGTCCTAGTGTTAATCCAACTGTGCCAAATGCAGAAACAGCTTCAAAAACAGCCTTCGTGACACCATTGTGACCTAAGGATGGTTGAGTCATCGTTAATAATAATGTAGCTAAGATGATTAATAAAATTGCAGAAAAGAATAAGGTCAATGCGCGATTAATATTATCACGGGTGAACCGACGATGAGAAAATGCAGGTTCTTTACCAGTAAATGTTCCAATACTTTGCAGGAAAAGAATACCGATAGTTGAAGTCTTAACACCTCCAGCGGTTGAACCAGGAGTACCACCAATAAACATTAAAATAATAGTAATAACGATTCCGGCAGTACTTAGTTTAGTGTAAGGAACTGAGAAAAATCCAGCCGTTCGTGGCGTAACTGCTAAAAATAGGGTGTTAAAAAATCGATCTACTCCATTTAAGCTGCTACTAAACTGCTTAAGATTTTGCTCACTAAATAAAAAGCCAATGATTGATAATACTAAAATAATCAAACCAACTGTTAAAGCAAAGCGAGTGTGCAAGGTAATCTTATGGCGAATATGATATGTTAGTAAGTCTCGCCATACTAGAAAACCAAATGAGCCAGCGCCAATTAAAAGCATAAATACAGTTAAAATATACGGATTATTGTTAAGCTGTTCAACTGATGGACCAAATAAATCAAAACCCGCGTTACAATAAGCTGCTGCTGAGTGAAAAAGACTATACCAGATACCTTTTTTAACTCCTAAGGATGGCTCTAATGCAATAAAAAGTAGTGCAGCTCCAACTAATTGAATGATTAATGAAAGTCTAATAATTAATTGTACTACGCGAAGCTGCGAAAGGTGATGTAGGTTAAGTGCTTCCTCAGTCAGCATTCTGGCGCCTAGACTCATTCTTTGATGAGCAAAATTACTAAGCATAACAGCAAAAGTCATGAAACCTAAACCGCCTATTTCGACTAAAATCATAATAATTAATTGCCCAAAGAATGACCAGTGTGTTGCCGTTGTAACTGTACTTAATCCTGTGACACAGACTGCTGATGTTGCAGTAAAAAGTGCATCTGAGTAATCAGTTGCACGTCCCACTTTGTCTGCAAAAGGTAGTGATAATAAAATACTTCCGATAAATATCAAAATTAAAAAGCCAATGGTTAAAGCTAGTGAGAATGTGATACGTCGGTGGAAGAGATGTATCAATGTTTTTCCTTCTTTCTGACTTGGAATACTTTAATTATAATCCTTAGATACAGGCATGACTTGATTGAACTGCAAAAATTCGGCTATCTGCGTGATAAAGAAAAAAAGCAAAAAAATCTGTTAAAATAAGGAAAATGTTTCATATAAGTTAGGAAAATCTATGAATCCAGAAAAAGTATTAAAACAAACCTTTGGTTATGATAGTTTTCGTCCAGGTCAAAAGAGAGTTATCGATTTAGTTTTAAATAGACAAAATGTATTAGCAGTAATGCCGACAGGTGCAGGGAAATCACTTTGCTATCAAGTTCCAGCACTGATGAATTCAGGGATTACTTTAGTTATTTCACCTTTGATTTCGTTGATGAAAGATCAAATAGATGCATTAAAGCAAAATGGGATTAATGCGGCAGCTTTAAATTCAGCAACATCACAAGAAAAAGTTAATCCTATTTTGCGACAGGCTTATGAAGGAAAGATCAAGTTAATCTACATCACACCTGAACGGTTGGCAATGGATTATTTCAGATATCAGCTAAATTTTTTAGATATTGCTTTGGTAGCAGTGGATGAGGCTCACTGTATTTCGCAATGGGGACATGATTTTCGTCCGGCTTATCGGCGAATATATGAAGGGATTACTTCTTTAAAAAGTAATCCCAATGTTTTAGCATTAACAGCTACTGCTACACCCGCTGTTCAAGATGATATCAGTGAACAATTAAATATTCCTAAAAAAAATACTATAATAACTTCTTTTACAAGGCCAAACTTGAGCTTTAAAGTGGTCGCTTTCCCTCAAAATACACCACTGTATATTGCTAAATATATTAAGTTGCATCCTGATCATGCAGGAATTATCTATACAAATACACGCAAAAAAGTGGAAGGATTAACTAATTATTTAGCTAAAAATAATATTTCAGTTGGAGCATACCATGGCGGAATGGAAAATAAAGAACGAGAAGATGTTCAAGAGGCTTTTCAATTTGATCGTTTTCAAGTGATAGTAGCTACCAATGCTTTTGGAATGGGAATTGATAAAAGTAATGTTCGCTTTGTTATTCATGCTTCAAGTGCTAGAAATATTGAGAGTTACTATCAAGAAGCAGGTCGTGCTGGTCGAGATGGTGAGGAAAGTGAAGCAATTATGATTTATCACTCAGGTGACTTGAGACAATATCGCTATTTTATAGATAAATCAAACGCTGATGAAAAATATCGTGAATTACAGTATCAAAAATTACAGTCTATAACTGATTATGCTAATACCGGTGAATGTTTACAAAGATATATTGTCCGTTATTTTGGACAAGATTGTGAGCCATGTGGTAAATGCTCTAATTGTTTAAATCAAGATGATTTAGTGGATATTACTTCCGATGCACAAAAGGTAATTGCCATGATTTATGAACTGGATGGACGCTTTGGTAAAAATATTGTAGCGCAATGTTTAACTGGTTCAGATAATCAAAAGATGAGAGAACTTAATGCTAAACAATATAAACATTTTGGTAGTTTGAAATTAAATCAAAAGGCAACAATTAGTTTAATTGATTATTTAATTGCTTCTAAATATTTAGAAGTAGAGGGGACCAAATATCCATTAGTTCATGTAACTAATCGAGGTTGGGATGTACTTGATGGTAAAACTATTGTAAAAAGAAGAATTGCTAAGGTGCAAAAAAGTATACGTATTTTTGATCATAATGAAGATGCAAATCTGTTTGAATTATTGAGAAAAAAGCGGTGGGAGATTGCTCAAAAACAAAAAGTACCTGCTTTCATGATTTTTTCGGATCGTAGTTTACATGATATGGCCAAAATAAAACCACAGAATAAGACTGAACTTTTACAGGTAACGGGTATAGGAAAAGCTAAAATGGAAAGATATGGTGATATTGTAATAAATGCTATAAGTGAATATGAAAATTAAAAGTTATCATAAAATAAGCGCCTTTATATTGGCATGAGAATATTTTTTTATTACAATATGTCTAAATGAAGGAAGGACTAAGTTATGGCTAAAAAAACATTAATTTTATATTATTCTTGGTCTGGTGAAACCAAGAAAATGGCGGAAAAGATCAATAGTGAAATTAAAGATAGCGAGCTCAAAGAAGTAAAAGTATCTGAAGGAACTTTTGATGCTGATATGTATAAGACTTCAGATATCGCATTAGATCAAATTCAAGGAAATAAGGATTTTCCAGAAATCCAATTAGATAATATAGATTATAATAATTATGATTTAATCTTAATTGGTAGTCCAGTTTGGTCAGGCTATCCTGCAACTCCAATCAAAACTTTACTTGATCAAATGAAGAATTATAGAGGCGAAGTTGCATCATTCTTTACTTCAGCTGGAACAAATCATAAAGCATATGTTAGTCACTTTAATGAATGGGCAGATGGTTTGAATGTTATTGGTGTGGCTAGAGATGATAGTGAAGTTGATAAATGGAGTAAATAATTTAAATAGTTAATCACTATAGAAGAGTCATGATTTTTCATGACTTTTTATTTTGCTAGAAAGGGATAATTAATGACAATTCCGAATCAAATTGAAGTACGTGGCGGTCGTGTTCATAATTTAAAAAATATTGATGTTGATATTCCATTAAATAAATTCGTAGCAATTTCTGGATTATCTGGTTCTGGTAAATCTTCTTTAGCAATGGGGATTTTGTATGAAGAAGGATCACGGCGATATTTGGATGCGTTATCTACATATATGCGCAGAAGAATTAAACAAGGAAGTCAGGTGGATGTAACCTCCGTTAAGCATATCCCATCTGCTCTAGCATTACGTCAAAGACCAAGTGTTCCTAATGAGCGAGCCACTGTAGGAACAATGAGCGAAACTTTCAATATATTACGTCTTATTTTTTCACGGTTGGGCTCACCTGTTTGTCCTAATGGGCACAGATTAAAGCCCAGTTTAAAAATTGCGGAATCAATGAGTCTGTCAGGTGAAAAAATGGGTCAGTTAACTTGTCCTGTATGTGGCGAAAATTTTTATGCTCCAAGTGCAGAACAGTTTGCATTTAATTCTGAGGGTGCATGTATAGAGTGTGGTGGGACTGGTAAAGTTCGCCAACTTGATGAAGATAAACTTATCGCTGATGAAAATCTTTCTATTAAAGAGGGGGCTGTTGCATCATGGAGTTTACCTGGCAGAAACTTTATGCCTAATGTTGCTGAATATGCTGGGGTTAGAATTGATATTCCGTATAAAGATCTGACTGCTAAAGAAAAAGATTTTGTCTTAAATGGGCCAGAGAAAAAATATAAAATGGATTTCTTATCTGGTACAGGGCGGGTATTTCATGATTTTAACGTGCTTTATGAAAATGCACATCAAGCTGTTTATCGTTCTGCACAAACAAGTAAAAGTGAACGTGCCCAAAAAAGAATTGCAGAATTTTTTACGTATTCAATTTGTCCTGTTTGTCATGGAAGTAGATTAAAGCCAGAATTGTTAAAGCAATGGGTAGGAAATAGTAACATCAATCAAGTTTCTCAAAAACAATTAGGTGAGTTACCTACTTGGGCAGATCAAATTCAAGCAGAGTTACCCGCTAATATGCATAAAATGGCACATGCCTTATTTGCAGAATTTTTAGATAATCTTCAACCATTATTAGATTTAGGTTTAGATTATCTAACTATGGCTAGAAATGGAAATACTTTATCTACTGGCGAACTTCAAAGGATTCAATTGGCGAGAACCTTACGTACAGAAACAACTGGAGTTTTATATGTACTTGATGAGCCATCAATAGGCCTTCATCCAGCTAATGTTGCAGGACTAATTAAGGTGCTACGTAAGTTAGTAAATCAAGGAAATTCTCTAGTAGTTGTTGATCATAATGTAGATATTATTGCAGCTGCTGATGAGGTAATTGAAATAGGACCAGGTTCTGGAGAAAAGGGCGGTCAAATTCTTGATCATGGACCAATAAGTACTATCAAGAATGATCAACAGTCTTTAATTCGACCATATCTTGATGGTAGTGCTCAGCTTCTTGCCAGAAAAATAGCTAATCAAATTAATAATGATGGCATTTCATTTGAAGTCAAAAATTATTTTAATTTAAAAGATATTAAAGCAAATATACCGTTAAATCAATTGACTGCAGTAACGGGTTTTTCTGGTGCAGGTAAAACTTCTTTAATTTTGGATAGTTTAGTACCCGCTATTAAAGCCGAAAGTAAAAATGAAAAGTTACCTAAACAAATCATTAATTTTTCTGCACCTGTTTCAAATGTGGTTGGTGTTGATGCATCCCCGATTGGTAAGAGTACCCGTTCAACTGTAGCTACGTATACTTCAATTATGAATAACTTGCGGCGTTTGTTTGCAAGTCAGCCACTAGCTAAAGAGAAACATTTTACTCCAACTTATTTTTCATATAATAACAAGCAAGGAGCATGTCCAACTTGTGGTGGGACGGGAATTGTTACATTAGATATTCAATTTTTGCCTGATATGCAACAGGTTTGCCCAACTTGTCATGGTGATCGTTATAATCAAAAAGTGCAGCAAGTTAAATGGCAGGGGATGTCTATTGTAGACATTTTAAATTTAGATATTGAAGGGGCATTACCTTTATTTAAAAGGGTTCCTAAGATTGAACGTGAATTAAAATTATTAAAAGAAGTGGGACTAGATTATTTACATCTAGGTGAAAGTACTCCGACTTTATCTGGTGGAGAAGCTCAGCGTTTAAAATTAGTTACACATTTGAGTCACAAACAATCAGATACTTTATTTGTTTTTGATGAACCAACAATTGGTCTTCATCCATTAGATGTTAAGACATTAGTTAAAGTGATGCAGAAGTTGCTTGATCAGGGTGCAACTTTGATTACGATTACACACGATTTAAATTTAATTGCTAATTGCGATTATATTATTGATTTGGGACCACAAGGTGGTAATAATGGTGGTCAAATTGTAGCAAGTGGTAGAGTTATGGATTTGATTAAAGATCCACATAGTTTAACAACACAATATCTAGCTGTTTATTGCGGAAAATTTGATATGTTTAAAGATAATAATTGATTTATTAGCTTAATTAATATAAAATTAAATAAAAATTAATTAATTATATTTTACTGTGAAAAAGGTGAATATATGAATTTAGTTAATCAAGCTCGCAATTTTGGGCTAATATTAGATGGTGCAATGTCTACGGCCCTTGAAAAACAAGGCGTTAATACTAATAATGACTTGTGGACAGCGGTAGCATTAGAAAATGATTTGGATAAAGTTTATAAAGTACACATGAATTATTTTAAAAGCGGAGCACAAATGACCATTACGAATACTTACCAGGCAAACGTGCAAGCTTTTAAAAAACATGGCTATAGTGATGAACATACTAAAAAATTAATTACTGATGCTGTACAAATAGCTAAAAAAGCTCGTGATGATTATCAAACGCAAACTGGTAAGCATAATTGGGTTGCTGCATCTGTTGGCCCATATGGTGCATATCTTAGTGATGGGGATGAATTTCGTGGAGATTATTCATTGACCCCTAAAGAATATTTAGCTTTTCACTTACCAAGATTAAAGATTTTACTAGAAAATAAACCAGATTGTTTAGCAATTGAAACTCAACCTAAGTTAGATGAAGTTATTGCAATTTTAGATTGGTTGAAAGAGTATGCTAATCAGATACCTGTATATGTAACATTCACTTTACATGATACAACCAAAATTAGTGATGGTACTCCTTTGAAAAAAGTAATGCAAAAGCTCAATGAGTATGAACAAGTTTTTGCTGTTGGTGCAAATTGCTTTAAACCATTTTTAGCAACTACTGCAATTGATCGAATGCGAATGTTCACTCAAAAAACAATTATAGTCTATCCAAATTTGGGTGGTGTTTACGATGAATTTGAACGAAATTGGATTCCGTTCAATGCCGACTTAGATTTCACTAAACTCAGTAAAGAATGGTATAAACATGGAGCACATATTATTGGAGGATGCTGTTCAACCGGTACAAAACAAATTCAACAAATTGCTACCTTTTTCCAAACTATTAGATCTACAAATTAGTCGATAGAAAATTATAAAATTTAATTTTTTAAACTTATTAAGAAATATTTTAAATTATTGAAATATTTTTCTTTATATTTTCCTTGTTATCTGTTATCATAATGTCGGAGCGTGTGATGAGCGCTCCGAGGATGAAAAGGCTAGGCAAGGTGTCTCTTATGACATTTGCTGATAGGAAGAAATTTGAAGGTGTAGAAAAGCCATTAAGGACATTTTCCTTAGTGACTTTTTCTTTTTGGTTATAATACCCAATAAAAAACGATAGCTGTGAAGTTAAGGGAGCTTCAGTAGCTATCGTTTTTTATCTTAAAAATTATTTTTTGAAGTTTGCGGTGTAACTTTATCCCAAATTGCATCAACAATTCCGATCCACATAGCACCTAATGCTACTGAACCACAAACATCAGATGGGAAGTGTGCATACACGTAAACTCTTGAAATCATAACTAAAATTAACCAGATTACTAATAGTACATCTAACCAAATTCTAGTTGTTTTATTTTTGACTAGTGCTGGAATCAAGATGAGCATTAACCAAAAGACAATAATTGACATTCCTAAAGTGTGTCCACTTGGAAAACTGAATCCATCATCAACTGCTAAGTGTCGAACAGGACGAGCACGTTGAATAACATGTTTAACCACCCAGCCAAATGCATCAGCAGTAATTAAAGAAATTACAATGCTGAGCGAGAGTGGGCGCTGCTTTTTAATCCATAAAATAATGGCAATTAACAACATCCAAACCAGATCAACTTTGGTATCGGCTAAGAACGTAATCTTAAGCATAATTCCTTTTAGGCCAGGAATTGTGTGTACGAGTTGTTCAAAGAAATTGTCGAATCCATTGATCCAGCTTGCATGCATCATAATTGAGATTGCCAAGATTAAAAAGATAGGCAATCCTATGCAAATAGCTGTAATATTTTTCTTTCGCATTTTTTCCTCTATAACCTTTAATTTTTAACGACATTAAAAGTTTATCATAGAATAGATATTAAAGAACAATTTTATTGGAACGGAACTTTATTATGATAATTAAAGAAGTAAAACAAAATAAGAAAAAATATTTATCTTTATTGCTTTTAGCTGATGAACAAGAAAATATGATTGATAAATATCTTGAACGTGGGACTATGTATATTCTAATTGATAGAAATGAAGTTATAAGTGAATGTGTTGTTACAAACGAAGACAAGATTTTAGAAATAAAAAATATTGCTACAGTTCCTGATTATCAAGGTCAAGGTTATGCCAAAAAATTAATTAATTTTTTATGTGAAAGATATAAAACTCAATATAAATTTCTGCAGGTAGGAACAGGTGATAGTCCTCTGACAATTCCCTTTTATGAAAAATGTGGTTTTAAAAGGTCTCATAG
>SKEZ01000008.1_pt1 | contig 214622 bp, 189 predicted proteins | sample 4843881 | NCBI WGS metagenome assembly SKEZ01 (sample SAMN11008796, study PRJNA524170) | human gut metagenome | isolation source: fecal sample from pouch patient p1, p46 | place: Israel: Tel-Aviv | reverse complement strand
TACCGGCATGATGCCGGCCGCCGGCGCCGATATCGTCGAATTCCATGACAAGTTCAACGCCTTGGTGGAGAACGTTTCCAAGGTGGTGGTCGGCAAGGACGGCCCGATTCGCCAATGCATCACCGCCATGGTGGTGGGCGGCCATGTGCTGCTCGAAGACAATCCGGGTACCGGCAAGACCCAGTTGGCGCGAGGTCTGGCCAATTCCATCGACATGTCGTTCAAGCGTATCCAGTTCACGCCGGATCTGCTACCGTCCGACGTGGTCGGCGTAACCTACTACGACCAGAAGCGAAGCGAATTCGAATACCGTGAGGGCCCGGTCTTCGCCTCCGTCGTGCTCGCCGACGAGATCAACCGCGCCTCACCGAAAACGCAGTCCGCACTGCTCGAGGTCATGGAGGAGCAGAAGGTCACCGTCGATGGCGTGACCCATGCCGTACCGCAGCCGTTCATGGTGATCGCCACGCAGAATCCGATCGAACAACTCGGCACCTATAAGCTGCCTGAAGCGCAGATGGACCGATTCCTCATCAAGACCACCGTCGGCTACCCAAGCCATGAGGTGAGCGTCGACATTCTGCGTCAGGTCAACGTCACCGACCGCGCTGCCACCGTGCATCACGTGCTTTCCGGCGACGACGTGCTGCGCATGCGCGCCATCAGCGAGACCGTACGCCTCGATGACGCCATCATCGAATACATCGTTCGCCTGGTCGAAGCGACCCGACATAACGAAAGAATCCAAGTGGGCTCCTCCATGCGAGGCGCGCTGGCGCTCACCCGTTGCGCCCGTGTGTGGGCCGCCGCCGACAATCGCGGCTATGTAGTGCCCGACGACGTGAAGGATCTGGCGGTCTCCGTGCTCGCACACCGCATCACGCTCACCGCCGAAGCCACATTCGCCGGTGCCACGGCGGAGCAGATGATCTCGCAGATTCTCGAGGAAGTGCCGGCCCCGACCCTGGGCGCCTGAGGAGACGGTTCCGATGCGAAATTCCCGAACAACGCTACGCAGACGAACCATGATGCGGTTCCTGCGCCGTACCGGACACCGGTTGAAGCGTCTGTTCACCTCATACGTTTCACCGGTGGGATGGATGGTGGCCGTATTGGCCGTAGCCACGTCTGCCGCGTTCGCGATGCTCGGTTGGCATGAACTGCTTGCCATGGCAACGGCATACGCGCTGATGCTGCTTGCCGCGGTAGTGATGTCGTTGGGCAACACGTCATTCTCCGCATCCATCGATGTGTCCAACAGGCGTGTGACCGTAGGCGACACGGTGCAGGTGAGGGTGGCCGTCGACAATCCCGGCAACACACCGACCGCCTCGGCACGCGGCGATCTGCCGATCGGAGACAACCACGAACGGTTCACCATCCCGATGCTCGCGGCCGGGCAGTCGCGCCAGACCGACGTGGAATTCACCGCCATGGCGCGTGCGGTGCTGCCGGTCGGCCCGCTGTCGATCCGCAAGGGCGACCCGTTCGGTCTGGTACGCCACGAAAAACGGCTCGTCGACCAGATCCAGGTATTCATTCACCCGCCGACCGTCATGCTCAATACGTTGAATGCCGGCATCCAACGTGACTTGGAAGGACAGCCAAGCGGCGAAATCGTGGATGACGATCTCGACTTCTACGGTTTGCGGGAATACGAGCCGGGCGACGATGTGCGTAACGTACATTGGCTGAGTTCCGCGAAAACCGGCTCGCTGATGATCCGCCAATACGAGGCCACACGACGCACCGACACCGCCGTAGGCATCAGCGTGAATCCCGATGACTACACCGACGCCCAGGAATTCGAACTGGCCGTGTCAATCCACGCCTCCATCGGCGTGCAGTGCCTGCTGCAGGACCGCCCGCTGACTGCACACGCCGGCGACGATCACACCACGCCCCGCAATGCCACGACGTTCCTGGACTCCTGCAGCGCCATCGAACCTGATCTCGACGACAATCCGAACCTTGCGCAAGGCACACTCGACTACGCCGCCGATGCCTCGTTCTACTACTTCACCGTCGGCCGACTCAAAGACGTAGACGAAATCAAGCATATGGCGCTCGCATTGCCACGCTCAGCGACCTGCGTAGTACTGCAGGCAGCCGTCAGCCAACAACGCGCCATACGAAGATTCCCGAACTTCATCCTGGCCACGGTCGGCGATCTGAACGATCTGCCGATGATCATGGGAGTACTGTCATGACCTTCCCACCGATTCCCGACCAAAGCCATACCTTCACCGGATCGTGGGCCGATTCCACGCATTCGGTGGTCTGGATGACCCGCAGCGGCAAACAGCGGCCGCTGATCAGCGCACACCGCCCGGCAAGCCGGCAGTTCGCCAGTCTTCTGACGACAGCACTGCTCACGCTCGCCATCGCCAGCAACCTCATCGACGTGTATGGCTCACCAGCCGCATGGGCCGTCGCCGCCGTGCCAGCCACCGCCATCGGCTGTCTGGTGGCGCTCGCCGGCACCGTCGAGGCGTTGCGACTATGGTGGCAGGCCCTGTTCATGGCACTGGCGCAACTCGTCATCGGACCCGTTCTCCTGCTGAACGAGACCACCATCGCACACGTCATACCCACCTTGCGTACGTTGACGCAAGGATGGACGTCCATGCTCGGATCGTTCAAGTACGTACTGTCGATCGACCCGCCTACCGGCACCGCCAACGGCAGTCTGCTGGCCGTATGGACGATCTGCCTGTGGTTCGCACTGCTGACCGGCATATTCGCCGTCGCGCAGGACGGCCGTCTCACCATGATCGCCATCATTCCGGTGATTGCGAACATGGCGATCTGCGCATTGCTCGGCACCGCCAGTGGCTACTATCGTTTCGCCATCGGCACCGCCGTTGCCATCGTGTTGATGATTTGGGTGAGCGCTCGCTGGGGATTGCTGGAGTTGGGCCGTTGGATCAGCTCCGCGATCATCGTGGCGCTTTCGGCTGCACTGGCGATAGGCGCATGTCTGACGATCCCGCAGGACCGAATCATTCTGCGAGACTATTACGACCCGCCGTTAAGCCCGTACGATTACACAAGCCCGTTGAGCGGCATGCGATCCTATATCAAGAATCATAAGGACGATACGTTGCTGACCGTCACCGACCTGCCGGCCGGCTCCACCGTCCGTCTGGCCGTGATGGACCGTTTCGACGGCAATGTGTGGAATCTTTCGGATTCCACGATGGCCGCCGATTCATCGAACTACCATCGTGTCGGCACCACTATCAGGAACAACGTCAAGGGCAGGAAGTTCGCGGCCACGTTCACGGTGAACAGGGGCCTGAGCGACTACTGGCTGCCGATGACCGGCACCGCCTCCGGCGTGACGTTCGAGCATGAGGATGATGCCGACTCGTTCTACTACAACACCGCCACGCATTCGGCCATCTATGCGTCCAAGACGACCGCCGGCCTGACCTACACGGAAACCGGCATCATGCCCGCCGTGCCCACCGACAGCCAGATCAGCAAGGCCAAGGCCTCCTCGGTAAGCCAGCCGCAGGCGCAGCACGTGCCCGACAGCGTGGACAGGCTCGCCACCGCAGTGGCTGGCGGCCGGTCCAAGGGCGGCGAGGCGGCCCTCGCCCTGGCGAACGAGCTCAAGGAATCCGGCTGGTTCTCGCATGGTCTGGCCGGAGACTATCCATCCTCCCCCGGCCACGGCAACTATCGCATCGATCAGCTCCTTGCCGGCACCGCCATGGTGGGCGACAGCGAACAGTATGCCTCCACGATGGCGCTGATGGCCCGCAGTCTGGGTCTGTCCAGCCGTGTGGTGCTCGGATTCCTGCCGAAGAACGAGGAAGGCGACATCAGCGAGGAACGCACCGAACGGCACGGCAAGTCCACCACCACCGAATTCACCGGCAATGACGTGACCGCATGGGTGGAGATCAAGCTCGACGGCTACGGATGGGTGTCGTTCTATCCCACACCGAAGGAGACGAAGGTTCCCGACGAAAACCAGAATCTCACTCCGCCGAACCCGCAGACGCTGGTACGCCAGCCTCCGGTGCCGCTTACCGACCCGCTTCGTGACGACAATCAGGCCAAGGGCAAGTCATCGATCGGCGGCAGCGAGGCCGACGAATCCCCTACCAACCTGTTCTGGCAACGTTTCGAGCGCATCGCCAAAAAGGTGGCCATCTATGGAAGCCCGCTCTGGGCGCTACTCACCATCTGTGCGCTGCTGCTCGGCATCAAGGCGATCGCCTTGGCACGGGCCCGCAGACATGGCGACGCACGTCAGCGTGTAGCCGCGGGATGGCAATCCGTCGCCGCCCTGGCCAGGCAAAGCGGACTCGATGTCGACGGCACCCGTCGCGATCAGGCGCAGGCCATCGGCCGACAGCTTAACGTCGATGCCGTCTCACTGCTCGCATTGGGCAAGGAAGCCGATTACGCGGCGTTTTCGGGCGATACGGTGCAGGAAGAGCATGTGCAACGGTATTGGCGGAACATCGATGTGGTGCGCCGGTCCATACTCGGATCCCTGCCTCCTGCGCGGAGGTGGAGAGCCAGGCTGTCGCTCGCGGACGTATTCCACATCCGACGGCACGGGAAAGGGCGGAGCTCATGAACGCGAACCGTATCGTGACCGGCCTGAACAGCGATATCGGACTGCGTCGCGCCAGCAATCAGGACAATGCCTTGGCCGGGCATGGCATATTCGTCGTATGCGATGGCATGGGCGGCGGCATGGGCGGCGAGCGGGCAAGCGAGGCAGTGGTGCGCCATTGTGCGCAGCTTGGCGCCAAGGCCGCGCGCAACCGGCATGATATCGAAGAGACGCTGAATGCCGCGCAACGTGAGGTGCTGGCATTGGGCGGATCGTTGGGCGGCATCGCCGGCACCACGATTTCCGGTGTGATCATGCCTGCCGATATCGATGACATGACGGCCCATGCAGCCGATGCCAACAGTATCGCCGACGGCAACGATTCCTGCTATATCGTCAACATCGGCGATTCACGCACCTACCATATGTGCGCTGCCGAAGACGGCGGTTGGGATGCGAGCACGTTTACCCGCATCACCCGCGATCATTCGGAGCGCCAGAACGCCATCGATTCCGGGGAGATGCTGCCCGAGGAGGCGTTGCGAAACATCCCGCGCAACATCATCACGCAGTGTATCGGAGCGCCGAACGGCATCGCACCCGATTACTACGCGGCGGATGCCTTCGGACGTTTCATCATCTGCTCGGACGGCCTGCATGCCGAAGTGGACAAGGAACGTTTCGCCGCCATCGCGGCCGCCGACAACGATCCTCAGACCGCCGCCGACGCGTTGGTCAAAGCGGCGCTGCGGGCCGGTGGCAACGACAACGTGACCGTGGTGGTAGTCGACATGATCACACCTTCGCCCATCGGGCGGGAGTGGACGGTCGGCAAACTCGCCGAGCATGAAGACATCGGCGATCTACAAGACGGCACATTACAAACATTACGAACCATTGATGTAAGGAGATCATGATGGTTGATTACGATACCGCGGTCGCGGCGGTGCAGGATCCAAACGCCGATCCCGCATTCCTGGCGAAGATCGCCTATGAGAACCCGGAATTCGGGGCGAATGTCGCAGCGCATCAGCGCGCATACCCCGGGTTGATTCGCTGGCTGGCCCAGTTCGGCGACGACCGTGCACGCCAGATTGTGATCCAGCGCGGCTATGCCGTACCTGAGACCGCAGTGGCGCCACACGAACAGCCGGCACAGGATTCGCCGGTGCAGGATTCGCCGGTGCAGGAGCGGCAGTTTGCGCAGGAGCGACAGCCGATTCAGGAACAGCTCGTACGGTCCGCGCAAGAGCAACCTGCAGTGCAGGACAATCAGGCTCAGCCAGTCCATCAGGCTCAGCCGATCCATCAAAACCAGCCGATCACCGACACTTCGACCGAATATCTTGACCCCTACACCAATCCTGCCGATCTGTCCGAGGTGGCGGATTATGCCGAACCTGTGCAGGAGCAGCCGCAACCACAGCCGCAGCAGCCGATTGCACGGAATCCGTATGGCTTCACCGCGCAAATGGCACTGACCACCACCGATCAGATGCAGATCGCACAGATCGCACAGTACGCGCCGGAGCTGCGTGCCTGCATCGCACGCAATCCCAACACCTATCCGGCATTGCTGGAATGGTTGGCGCAGTTGAACGATCCGGCCATCAACGCCGCCTTGCGCACTAGGCAGTGAGGCCGACCATCATTCATGCGCACTCATGCATACGTATCGCCTTGGGCGGTACCGGCGGGAGCAACCATCATGCATTGCAGTGGTTTTTCGTCCGGTGCCACCCAAGGCGATACGTTTCGAATGATGTAGGCTAGCGTTCTTCGAAGGAGAAGAACTGATCGCCGATACGTAGCGTGGCCGGCGCCTCGAGCTGCATGGGCCTGCCTTCCACCTTGATCTCTTCGTCGTCTTGGATGAGGTACGTACCGTTCAGCGAACCGTAATCCTCAATCCACAGACTTCCGTCCCGATCGAAGCTGATGGCCGCATGATTGCGGGAAATGGTACGTGTCGGATCCTCCAGCCTGACCGACTTGGCACCTTCCGGCACATCGGCGGACGGCTTGCGCCCCAGCAATGTGCTGATGTCCACGGTCACGTCCTGGCCGGTCATGTCATTGTGCAGCAGATACACGTGATCCGGCTGCTTCATGGTGAACGCGGACGACAGCACCGTGCTGTCCCAATCTTCGATGCTCTGGTCTTCCGAATCGTCCTGCGACGGTTCGGTCTGCATCGTTGCGACCTGCACATCCGCCACGGGCTGCATGCTCAGCGCCGACCCGTCCTGCATCGGCTGCCTTCGTTCGAAAGATTCGGATTGGATTGCACCGGACAGTGCGGTAACGTCATCGTCATACCAGCCAGGTTCCGGCGGCGGTGGGTAAGGTAGAAAGCTCATGTGCTCCATTGTATGTGCAAGAGACCCATAACGATAGCGCAATTCATGTATCGACATGTTCTTCGGAACGACTTCGTTCAGCATGTTACCTGATTTTGCGGCGCTGAAGGGCTATGCTGGAACAATGCTAGTCATTACGGAAATATTTTTGAATATTCGGAAATATGTGACTTTGCATACGAAGAAGCAGAGGATACACAGTAAGGATTTCTCTTATGGATGACCAACTTCCTACCGATGGCACGCAACCGAACAGCGCTCGGACGCCATCCCATGCACAGCCTCAACCGCAAACGTCAAGCACGGCGGACCGGCAGCCCCAGCAGCCGGCACAGCCTCAGGCCAACCAGCAACCGATGCCGCCATATCAACAGACGCCTCCGCAGTACCAGCAAACGGCTCCGCAGTATCAGCAGCCGATGCCGGGTCGGCCGGGCGTGCCGGGTCAGCCGGGAACCCCTCTCATGCAGGGGCAACCGTACGGGCAGCCCATGCCGCAGAGCGCCGCGAAGAAGCCGGCGACCGGCCTGATCGTAGGCATCGTAACGGCGGTGATCGCCGTCATCGTCGTTCTTGCCGTAGTGGTGACGATGATTATGTCGAAACGCATCACCGCCGCCGACTACACGGCCGGAGAGAATCAGGTGCTCACCATGCAGAAGCATTATGCGAGCGTGAATGAGAAGCTGCGCGACGCCTATCTGTCCGCATACGGCAGCAGTTCCTTCCAGGACACAGACAAGAAGCGTCTCAAGGACCGTCTCAAGACCCTCCAGAATGACAACGCGAAGTTCGAATCCCTGAAGGTCATGAACGATGAGACCGTCAATAAGGAATATCAGGCGTATAAGAAGAAGACCGCGACATACATCAAGTTCGTCGACGAGATGATCGAATCCGGCGAATCGCTCTCCAAAGCGGCGAAGGCCTGCAACAGCAGCCCCAGCGTCAGCTCTTACGACAACAGCTTCTACACCAAGTACGGTGAGTATGTGTCCGCCTGTAAGGCCGCACTCGACGATGTCTCCAAGTCACCGAACAAGGACATCGCACAGTATGGCAAGGATCTTGGCGATTACGTCGATAAGCTCGGCGATATCATCTCCAGCATGCAGGCCATCGGCGATATCAGCTCGCTGCAGTATGGCACCACGCAGTACCAGCAGTTCCGTGACCTGCTCGACGAGTTCAACAATCTGGAGGCGCCGTACAGCAGCGTGAGCACGTTGAGCCAAGCGTTGCAGGATTCCGCAGAGGAAGCCGACCTGAGCGATTCCTTGCGCTCTCTGTATGACGCTTTGACGGATGGCGCCGATCATGCCCACTGATTGAGCGGCCGCTGCCGCGAGCATCCTCCCCTATGATTAAGGCTGGGCCCCGACCATCTGCATGGTCGGGGCCCAGCCTTAATCAGTTATCGCCGTCGGCGCCACGGATCAGAGGGTGTCTCCCAGATCCATCTGACCGCCGTTATCGTCGAGGAAGTCATCCGGGTTGAAGTCGTCGCCGAGCTTCAAATCACCGAAGTCGATGTTGGAGAAGTCCACATCGGACAGATCGGCGTCGCCGAAGTCGGCACCCGTTTCGTCGCCACCCAGACCGAAGTTCGGGTAGATGGTGTCACGGATGGCCTTGTCGGGCTCGACCACGGCATTGCGATAGCGGGCGAGACCCGTACCGGCCGGGATGAGCTTACCGATGATGACGTTCTCCTTGAGGCCCTTGAGGTCATCGACCTTCTGGCTCAGGGCGGCTTCGGTGAGTACGCGGGTGGTCTCCTGGAAGGAGGCCGCGGACAGCCAGGAGTCGGTGGCCAGCGAAGCCTTGGTGATGCCCATCAGCTCCGGACGGCCGGCGGCCGGCTTGCCACCGTTCTTCACGGCCTCCATGTTGGCGGCCTTGAAGCGTGCCTGGTCCACGAGTTCGCCCGGCAGCAGGTCGGTGTCGCCGGAGTCGATCACGGTGATACGACGCAGCATCTGGTGCACGATGACCTCGATGTGCTTGTCGTGGATATCCACGCCCTGGGAGCGGTACACGGTGTGCACTTCCTCCACGATGTTGACCTGAGCGGCGCGCGGACCGAGGATGCGCAGGATCTTCTTCGGATCCACGGAACCCTCGATGAGCTGGGTGCCGGCTTCGACATGATCGCCGTCCTTGACCAGCATCGGAGCGCGACGGGTCACCGGGTAGACGATCGGCTCGACGGAGTCGTCGTCCGGCTTCAGGGTGACCTGACGACCGCGATCGGTGTCTTCGACCTTCACCACGCCCGGGAACTCGGCGATCGGAGCCTCGCCCTTCGGGGTACGGGCTTCGAAAAGCTCGGTAACACGCGGGAGACCCTGGGTGATATCGGAAGCGGATGCGACGCCGCCGGAGTGGAAGGAACGCAGCGTCAGCTGGGTACCAGGCTCGCCGATGGACTGTGCAGCCACGATGCCGACGGCTTCGCCGACGTCCACCAGCTTGTTGGTGGCCAGGGACCAGCCGTAGCACTTGGCGCACACGCCACGCTTGGATTCGCAGGTCAGCACGGAACGGGCCTTGACCTCTTCCACACCGTGGGCGACAAGGTCGTTGAGCACATCCATGGACAGCGCGTCGCCCGCCTTGTACAGCACGGTTTCGCCGTCGGCAGGATCGATCACATCGGAAGCGAGCAGGCGGGAGTACGGGCCGCCATCAGCGGCCTTGACGAGCACGAGGTTGCCGTTCTCGTCACGCTCGCCGACCTTCATGGGCAGGCCGCGCTTGGTGCCGCAGTCCTCTTCGCGCACGATCACATCCTGGGAGACGTCCACCAGACGACGGGTCAGGTAGCCCGATTCAGCGGTACGCAGTGCGGTATCGGCCAGGCCCTTACGCGCACCGTGCTGGGAGATGAAGTACTCCAGCACGGACAGACCGTCGCGGTAGTTGGACTTCACCGGTCGAGGAATGATCTCGCCCTTCGGGTTCGCCACGAGGCCTCGCATACCTGCGATCTGGTTGATCTGCATCATGTTTCCTCGTGCACCGGACTGCACGATGATGGCCAGGTTGTTCTTGGAGTCGAAGTGTTCCTCGACCGCCTCGGACACCTCGCTGGTGCACTTGGTCCACAGGTCGATGAGTTCCTGACGGCGCTCCTCTTCGGTGAGCATACCGATTTCGTAGTTCTCGTTGACCTTGTCAGCCTCGGCCTCGTACTTTTCGATGTACTCGTCACGCTCGGGCGGCTGGATGACGTCGGAGAACGCGAAGGACACACCGGACCACGGTGCACGGGTGAAGCCCATATCCTTCAGGGCGTCCAGCGTCGCGGCCACCTGGGCGGTCGGATAACGGGTCGCGATGTCGTCGACGATCTTGCTCAGACGCTTCTTCGGAGCCTGATCGTTGACGAACGGGTAATCCAGCGGCAGCGTGCTGTTGAACAGGATACGGCCGTAGGAGGTGGCGAACAGCACGGAACCGTCGTGGAAGCGCTCTTCCTTCACCACGTCCGGGCTGCCCGGTTCCGGGTCGACGACCTTGAGCTCGCTCGGCTCCCAATCCTTCGGCAGCACGAAGTCCTGCGGCAGACGGATGAGCACCTTGGCCTGCATGTCGATCTCGTGCTTGTCAAGGGCCATTTCGGCCTCTTCCAGCGAGGAGAACACACGGCCCTGGCCCTTGGCGCCGTCGATGACGGTGGTCAGGTAATACAGACCGAGGATCATGTCCTGGCTCGGCATGGTCACGGTGTGACCGTCCGCCGGCTTCAGAATGTTGTCGGACGCCATCATCAGCGAGCGGGCTTCGGCCTGAGCTTCGGCGGACAGCGGCAGATGCACTGCCATCTGATCGCCATCGAAGTCGGCGTTGAATGCGGCGCAGGCGAGCGGCGGCAGATGGATGGCCTTGCCTTCGACCAGAATCGGCTCGAAGGCCTGGATGCCCAGACGGTGCAACGTAGGAGCACGGTTCAGCAGCACCGGATGTTCGGCGATGACCTCTTCGAGCACGCCCCACACCTCGGAATCGCCACGGTCCACCAGACGCTTGGCGCTCTTCATGTTCTGCGCATAGTTGAGGTCCACCAGACGCTTGATGACGAACGGCTTGAACAGCTCGAGGGCCATCGGCTTCGGAAGACCGCACTGATGCATCCTCAGGGACGGGCCGACCACGATCACGGAACGACCGGAGTAGTCCACTCGCTTACCCAGCAGGTTCTGGCGGAAACGGCCCTGCTTGCCCTTGAGCATGTCGCTCAGGGACTTGAGCGGGCGGTTCGAGGCACCGGTCACCGGGCGACCACGACGACCGTTGTCGAACAGGGAGTCAACGGCTTCCTGGAGCATGCGCTTTTCGTTGTTGAGCATGATTTCCGGGGCGCCGAGCTCGATGAGTCGCTTCAGTCGGTTGTTACGGTTGATCACACGGCGGTAGAGGTCGTTGAGATCGGAGGTGGCGAAACGGCCACCGTCGAGCTGCACCATCGGGCGCAGGTCCGGCGGAATGACCGGAATCACATCGAGCACCATGGCCTCCGGCTTGTTGCCGGTGGTCAGGAAGGCGTTGACGACCTTGAGGCGCTTGAGGGCACGGGCCTTGCGCTGACCGGTGCCGGTGTCGATCTCCTCGCGCAGCTGCTTGGCAGCGGCGTCAAGGTCGAAGTCCTGCAGACGCTTCTTGATGGCTTCGGCGCCCATGCAGCCTTCGAAGTAATCGCCGTAGCGATCCTCCATCTCACGCCACAGGTCCACATCGCCTTCCATGTCGCCCGGCTTCAGGTTCTTGAAGCGGTCGAACACGGCGTTCAGACGCTGAATCTGCTCGTCGAAGCGGGTACGGATGGCGGCCATCTCACGCTCGGCGCTGTTGCGCAGCTTGGCGCGTGCGGAGCCCTTGGCTTCACCTTCGGCCTCAAGCTGGGCCAGATCGGCTTCCACCTTCTTGGCGCGATCTTCGATCTCGGCGTTGCGGCGCTTCTCCAGATTGGTGATTTCGGTGTCGAACTCGTCCTGCAGATCGGGCAGATCCTGATGACGCTGTTCCTCATCCACGCCGGTGACCATGTAGGCGGCGAAGTAGATGACCTTCTCCAGATCCTTCGGCGCGATGTCAAGCAGGTAGCCCAGTCGGGACGGCACACCCTTGAAGAACCAGATGTGGGTCACCGGGGCGGCGAGCTCGATATGGCCCATGCGCTCACGGCGCACACGGCTCTTGGTCACTTCCACGCCGCAGCGCTCGCACACGATGCCCTTGAAGCGCACGCGCTTGTACTTGCCGCAGGCGCACTCCCAGTCGCGGGTAGGTCCGAAGATCTGCTCGCCGAACAGACCGTCCTTCTCCGGCTTCAGGGTACGGTAGTTGATGGTCTCGGGCTTCTTGACCTCGCCATAGCTCCAGTTACGGATGTCGTCGGCGGTGGCCAGGCCGATCCTCAGTTTGTCAAATGCGTTGACGTCCAGCACTCTATTGTCCTGTCTATCGTTTCTTTTGATTATTCACGTTTCGTGGGGACCGCCACGCTTCGGCGACGTTTGCCTCCGGGGCGTGACGGTCCGAGGAATCACTGGAATTCAGGGGTTTCCACTACCTGTTCTTCCTTGGCGGATGCATCAGGGCGAGCACCGATGTTGAAGCCCAGGTCGTCGGAGGCGGAAGACGGGTCGTCGTCCTCGTCCTTCATGTCGATGGCCACGCCTTCGGCGTTGAGCACCTCGACGTTCAGCGACAGGGACTGCATTTCCTTGAGCAGCACCTTGAAGGATTCTGGGATGCCTGCCGGCGGCAGGTTGTCGCCCTTCACGATGGCGCCGTACACGCGCACGCGGCCGTCGACGTCATCGGACTTGGTGGTCATCATCTCGTGCAGCGTGTAGGCGGCACCGTAGGCCTCGAGGGCCCACACTTCCATCTCGCCGAAGCGCTGACCACCGAACTGCGCCTTACCACCCAGCGGCTGCTGCGTGATCATGGAGTACGGGCCGGTGGAACGGGCGTGGATCTTGTCGTCGACCAGATGGTGCAGCTTCAGCATGTACATGTAGCCCACGGAAATCGGCTTCGGGAACGGTTCGCCGGTACGTCCGTCGAACAGGGTCGCCTTGCCGTCGGGTCCGACCAGCTTGTTGCCGTCACGGTCCGGAAGGGTGCAGGAAAGCAGGCCCTTCAAGGTGTCCTGACGCACGCCGTCGAACACCGGAGTCGCCACCGGAGTGCCCGGAGCGCCCTTTTCGGCGCCCTGCGGCACGAACTTCTTCCAAGCGGCTTCGGCATCCGGGTCAAGGGAGATGTCCCAGCCGGCGTGGGCGATCCAGCCGAGGTGCAGCTCGAGCACCTGGCCAAGGTTCATTCGAGAAGGTACGCCCAGCGGGTTGAGCATGATGTCGACCGGGGTACCGTCGGCCAGGAACGGCATATCCTCTTCCGGCAGGATGCGGGAGATGACGCCCTTGTTGCCGTGGCGGCCGGAGAGCTTGTCGCCCTGGGTGATCTTGCGGTGCTGTGCGATGTAGACGCGAATCATCTGGTTCACGCCGTTCGGCAGCTCGTCGCCGTCCTCCTCGGCGTCCTCGCGGGTGATCTCCTTGACGGCGATCACGGTACCGGTCTCGCCATGAGGCACGCGCAGCGAGGTGTCACGCACTTCGCGGCTCTTCTCGCCGAAGATGGCGCGGAGCAGACGCTCTTCCGGGGTCAGTTCGGTCTCGCCCTTCGGAGTGACCTTGCCGACCAGGATGTCGCCGGCCTCGACCTCGGCGCCGATGCGGATGATGCCGCGCTCGTCAAGGTTGGCCACCGCATCCTCGCCGACGTTCGGCAGGTCGCGGGTGATCTCTTCGGCACCCAGCTTGGTTTCACGGGCGTCGATCTCGTATTCCTCGATGTGGATGGAGCTCAGGGTGTCATCCTGCACGAGACGCTGGGAGATGATCACGGCGTCCTCGTAGTTGTAGCCGTTCCACGGCATGAAGGCGATGAGCAGGTTCTTGCCCAGGGCCATTTCGCCCTTCTGGGTCGCCGGGCCATCGGCCAGCACGGTACCGGCTTCCACGCGTTCGCCGTCGTGGATCAGCGGCACCTGGTTGTAGCAGGTGGTCTGGTTGGAACGCTGGAACTTGGCCAGCTTGTAGGAGCTGGTGGTGCCGTCGTCGTTCATGGTGCGGATGATGTCGGCGGAAACGTAGGTCACGACGCCGGGCTTCTCGGCCAGAATCACGTCGCCGGAATCCACTGCGGCACGCCATTCGGCGCCGGTGCCCACGAGCGGACGCTCGGACTGGATCAGCGGCACGGCCTGACGCTGCATGTTGGTACCCATCAGCGCTCGGTGGCCCTCATCGTGCTCCAGGAACGGAATCAGGGAGGCACCGACGGACACCATCTGGCGCGGGGACACATCCATGTAGTCGACGGAGCTGACCGGCACATCGACTGCCTCTTCCTCGCCGACTCGGGCAAGGGCCTGGCTCTTGACGAAGTTGCCGTTCTCGTCGAGCTCCTGGTTGGCCTGGGCGATCACGTGCTCGGCATCGCGATCCGCGGTCATGTATTCGACCTCGTCGGTCACATGACCGTTGACGACCTTGCGGTACGGGGTCTCGATGAAGCCGAACGGGTTGATGCGGCCGAAGGTTGCCAGGGAGCCGATAAGACCGATGTTCGGGCCTTCAGGGGATTCGATCGGGCACATGCGGCCGAAGTGGGACGGGTGTACGTCTCGCACTTCCATGGAGGCACGGTCACGGGACAGACCGCCGGGGCCCAGTGCGGACAGACGGCGCTTGTTGGTCACGCCGGCCAGCGGGTTGTTCTGATCCATGAACTGCGACAGCTGGGAGGTGCCGAAGAATTCCTTGATGGTGGCGTTCACCGGGCGGATGTTGATCAGGGACTGCGGGGTGATGGCCTCCGGATCCTGCGTGGTCATGCGTTCGCGCACCACGCGCTCCATACGGCTCAGACCGGTACGCAGCTGGTTCTGGATCAGCTCGCCGACCTGACGGATACGACGGTTGCCGAAGTGGTCGATATCATCGACATCCACACGCAGATCCACGTCCTGACCGTCACGCTTGCCCGGGAACTTGGCCTCGCCCGCATGCAGGGTGACCAGGTACTTGATGGTGGCGATGATGTCTTCGCGGGACAGGCTGCGGTCGTTGACGTCCTTCTCAAGACCGAGCTTGCGGTTGATCTTGTAGCGGCCGACGCGGGCCAGATCGTAGCGCTTGGTGTTGAAGTAGAAGGAGTCCAGCAGATTGCGGCCGGCTTCCGGAGTGGCGGTGTCGGCCGGGCGGATCTTGCGGTACAGATCGGTGAGGGCCGCTTCCTGGGTGTCCACGGTCTCCTTGGCGAGGGCGTCCATGACCAGCGGGTAATCCTTGAACGCGTCCGCGATCTCCTGCTTGGTCATGCCGATGGCCATGAGGAACACGATGGCGGACTGCTTACGCTTGCGGTCCACACGCACGCCGAGCACATCGCGCTTGTCGATCTCGAACTCGAGCCATGCGCCACGGCTCGGGATGATCTTCGCGCCGAAGATCTCCTTGTCGGAGGTACGGTCCTGGCTGCGGTCGAAGTACACGCCGGGGGAACGCACGAGCTGGGATACGATCACTCGCTCGGTACCGCCGATGATGAAGGTGCCGTGCGGGGTCTGCAGCGGGAAATCACCCATGAACACGGTCTGGGACTTGATTTCGCCGGTGTCGCCGTTTTCGAATTCGGCGTTCACGTACAGCGGTGCGGAGTAGGTGTAGTCCTTCTCCTTGCATTCCTGCACGGTGTGACGCGGCTCCTCGAAATACGGATCGGAGAAGGTCAGGCTCATGGTCTGCGCGAAGTTCTCGATCGGGGAGATCTCCTGGAAGACCTCGTCGAGACCGGAGGTATGCGGTACGGTGTTGGTGCCGTTTTCCAGATCCTCCTCGACGCGCTGCTTCCAGCGTTCGCTGCCGATGAGCCAATCAAAGCTGTCAGTCTGTACACCCAGCAGGTAGGGTACATCAATGGGCTCGCGGATGGAGCCGAAGTTCACACGGTCCGACGCCTTATGCAGATCAATGTCATGCTGGTCGGCGCGTGCGATGATGGTGGTGGTGTTCGTCGTAGCCTCAGCCAATGGACGTTCCTTATCGCTCGCTTAATCGTATCGATATGTTTCCCCGGAAGCGCTCTCATTGGCCACCATATGCCTAATACGCGGGCGCTTCTTCCTTGTCAGCATGCCCGCTATATGACATGCATCTTACACAAAGTCAACAGAATACCATATCCTAAAGATTTTCCGGATTCGTACCCGATGCCGTTTCCCCTCGTATGAGCAGGCCGGCACGAAGCCGCGGAGGGAGAATCGCGCGAACTACTCCACGGTGACCGTGACGGGGTCGGATTTGGCCTTGGCATGGCCGGCAAGGGTCAGCTGCGCCACGTACGTGCCGCGGTCGACGCGAGGCAACGTGGAATCATCCGCGCATTCGGATCCGGTGCGATCGCCCGGCCACGTGATCGTGCCTTGGATTTTGTCGCCCGTGGCGATCAGCCGCAGATCCTGATCAGCCGGGCATACATTGGATTTCCAGATCACGTCATCGCCGGATTTGATCGTCAGCACCACGCCGGAGGTCGACGCGTCGACCAGACAGCCGACCTTGCTGGAACCGTCATACTTGACCGTCGTCGTGAAATCAAGGGTGCCGCCGACACCGAAACTCTGCGACGCCGGCGTCAACGACAGCGACACGTTGGATGCGCCGCAATCCGGCACTCCGCTTTTCTTCTCGTCCTCGGAAGGCGACGGCACCTCTTTTTTGGAGATCGCATAGACGTCGTCGTGGTGAATCTCACGATTGACCGCGACGATGCCCTGCGAGACCGAGTAGATGCAGAATACGACGAAGATTATGGCGATCAGCGCCGCGATGCCGACGACGATGCGGCGACGACGGAACATCGCCTGCTGCTTTTTGCTGCGTTTGCGTTTGACGGTCGTCTTCGCGGAATTCTTCTGTGCCATGATTCCCCAGTCTACCTTGCCGACGTTCGGTTGCTCGGGTTTCCGCCATTGCGGACGGAACCACGTCCGTCCACGAAGGTCAGCACGGCAGCCGCACACTGCCGTCCGGCAACATTTCGATCAGGCCGTCATCGTCAAGCGACGCAATGCATTTGTCGAGCTGGATATGATCGGACCACAGTGCCTCGATGTCCTTGCGATCGATTGCGATTCGCCCATCCGGCAGTCCCCGCAACGCGTTCAGCACCAGCCCGCGCACCTGCCGGTCGGTACCTCGGAACCGTTGACGGGGACGCGTGCGCCGTTCCCCCAATCCAGGACGGCCGTTGGCGAGGAACATGCACTCGGCAGCGACCGGGCACTGTTCGCACAGCGGGCTTTTCGCCGTGCAGATCACCGCGCCCAATTCCATGACGCTTTGATTCCACACCACGGATGGCCGGTCGAATCCACGACATCGTGCGGCGGAATCCTCAGGCAACACCCTGTTCGCCAACGCACGTTCCGCAGGGCTTGCCGCCCCTCCTCTCGACTCGGCGCCGAGGAACACCCGCGAGAGCACACGTCGAATATTGGTATCGATCACGGCGATCCGCTCACCATAGGCGAAGCTCATCACCGCACTGGCCGTATAGTCGCCGATCCCAGGCAGGGCGACCAACTCGTCGTAGGTACGCGGCAGATCGTCATGGTAATCGTCTGCCACCATTCGCGCGCATTCCTGCAGACGCAAGGCCCTGCGCGGGTAGCCGAGACGACCCCAAGCGGTGATCACATCGGCTTTGGACGCATCCGCGAGCGCGGCCGCATCCGGCCAACGTTCCATCCATGCCTGCCAATACGGCACGACGCGACTCATCTGGGTCTGCTGGCTCATCACTTCGGAGACGAGCACGCCCCACGGCGTGGCCCGTCCGAATCGCCACGGCAGATCGCGGGCGGATTCATGCCACCATTCGGCAAGCGATTCGGCCACCATACCGGCATCTCCGTCATGTCCGTCTTCCGGCATGGAGGGCATGGTTTCGGCTGAAGTGTTCGTGTCGTTCATCGTTTCTATTCTTAGCATTTATGACGAATGAAGAGCGTGCCCTTGAAGCTCAGGGCGCAGAAGCTGCACAGACCGCCACGCGGAACGCGGAGGCCAAGGTCGAGAAGATGTTCGAATACGGCTACCGTAAGTCGAATTACGGTCCGGATGAGTTGGTGACCGACGCGCATGGCAATCCGATTTCCGTGGTCGACGCGATGCTGTCGGCCGAAGACGCAGCCAAGGCCGAAACCTCCACACCGCATCTGTGCTACTACTCCCCTCGTATTCCGGGCAATACCGGTTCCGCGATCCGCCTGTGCGCGGTAACCGGCACGATCCTGCATTTGGTGGAGCCGCTTGGTTTCAATCTTCGTGATACGAAGCTGCGCCGTGCGGGCCTTGACTACCATGACATGGCACATGTGGTGCTGCATCCGGATTTCGACAATCTGGTGCAGTCCATGCCGAATTCGCGCATCATCGCGTTCACCGCGCATGCCACCAAGCTGTACACGGAAATCGAATACAAGCCGACCGATATTCTGCTGTTCGGCCCGGAGCCGGGCGACATTCCCGATCCGATGGATATTATGGCCGGCCCTCACGTGGCCGAACAGGTTCGCCTGCCCATGCGGCCGAGCCTGCGCTCCCTGAATCTGACGAACTGCGCCTCCATCGCCATCTATGAGGCGTGGCGTCAGTTGAATTTTATCGGCGGTAAGTAAAAACTGTATATGAACGCAACAGAGCCCGGCCCTCCGCATAAGGAAGGCCGGGCTCTGTTTTCGGAGAACGTCAGTTCTTGAACGAGTGGATCGGCGCGGGAATTCGGCCGCCGCGGGTCACGAAAGCCTCGCAAGACGTCTGGTTCACCGGGATGATCGGCGCGTAGCCCATCAGTCCGCCGAAGTTGGCCATCTCACCGACGCCCTTGCCTTCGACCGGAATCACGCGCACGGCGGTGGTCTTCTGATTGACCATGCCAATGGCGGCCTCGTCGGCGATGATGCCGGAAATCGTCGAAGCGGTGGTATCGCCCGGAATGGCGATCATATCAAGGCCGACCGAGCATACGCAGGTCATGGCTTCGAGCTTCTCGATCTTCAGGCAGCCATTGGATGCCGCATCGATCATGTTCTTGTCTTCCGAAACCGGAATGAACGCGCCGGACAGGCCGCCAACATAGGAGGACGCCATGATGCCGCCCTTCTTCACCTGATCGTTGAGCATGGCGAGCGCCGCAGTGGTACCCGGAGCGCCGACCTGCTCCAAGCCGATCTTCTCGAGCACTTCACCGACGGAATCGCCCACGGCCGGAGTCGGCGCGAGCGACAGGTCGATGATGCCGAACGGCACGCCGAGTCGACGGGATGCCTCCTGCGCCACCAGCTGGCCGACACGCGTGATCTTGAACGCGGTGCGCTTGATGGTTTCGCACAGGAATTCGAAATCCTTGCCCTTGGCCTCGTCGAGCGCACGGGAGACCACGCCCGGACCGGAAACGCCGACGTTGATCACCGCATCGCCTTCGGTCACGCCATGGAAGCCGCCGGCCATGAACGGATTGTCGTCCGGAGCGTTGCAGAACGCCACGAATTTGACGCAGCCATAGGAGTCGTTGTCGGCGGTGGCGTGCGCGATGTCCTTGATGATGTGGCCGAGCAGTTCGACGGAATTCATGTCGATACCGGTTTTGGTGGAGCCCACGTTGACGGACGAGCATACGATGTCGGTTTCGGACAGCGCCTTCGGCAGGGAGCGGATGAGCATCTCCTCGGCCGGGGTCATGGACTTCGACACGAGCGCGGAGTAGCCGCCGATCAGATCGACGCCGACCTTCTTGGCCGCCCGGTCGAGCGCGTGCGCGATCTTCACGAAGTCGTCGGAGCTCTTGCAGGAGCTGGCGCCGACCAGCGAGATCGGGGTGACGGTGATGCGCTTGTTGACGATCGGAATGCCGTAATCGCGTTCGATGGCCTGGCCGGTCGGCACGAGATCCTTGGCATAGGTGGTGATTTTGTTGTAGATGTTGTCGCAGACGGTATCGACGTCATCGGCCGCGCAATCCAGCAGGCTGATGCCCATGGTGATGGTGCGCACGTCGAGCTTCTCCTGCTCGATCATCTGGTTGGTCTCGTGGACCTCCATGATATTCAGCATAGGTGTTTCCTTTTCTCCCCTATCAGACGCGGTGCATCTTGGTGAAGATCTCTTCGCGCTGGCAGCGGATGCGCACGCCGATCTCGTCGCCGAGCTTTTCGAGGTCGTCCACGACCTCGCCGAATTCCTTGTCGGCATTGGAATAGTCGACAATCATCATCATGTTGAAGAAACCGTCGATGATGGTCTGAGAGATATCGAGCACGTTGACCTGATGTTCGGACAGATAGGTGCAGACGCGTGCGATGATGCCGACAGTGTCCTGACCGACGACGGTGATGATTGCCTTGTTCATGGAACTCCCTAAACGTTAGGTACGAATATCCAGCTGCCGCCTCGGCAAATGCCGGACGTGACCCCAAGTATAGAAAAGGCACGTGCCAAAACACGTGCCTTTCAAGCGATCGCCTTACATTGTGAGACGGCTCGTTTCGCCATGCCGGCCTCGTCGGATCCTAGCGCGAGGCATCCTTGCCTCCTTCAGGAAGAAGGAGAACGCGAGCACGACCACGATCAGCACCAGGCCGAATACGTAGCCGTAGCGGGAACCGGCCACGAAGCCCTCCGCCTCGCTTGCGCCGGAACCCATGCCGAGCAGGCAGGTGGCGATGGACGTGCCGATTGCGCCGAACACCTGCTGCATGGTGTTCAGAATCGTGGAACCATCGGCGGCAAGCTCACGCGGCAATCCCTTCAGCGCGGCCGATTGTGCGGACTGCTGCATCAACGGAATGCCAATCATGAACACCACATGCGCAAGAATGAAGAACACCGGCGCCGTAGTCGCGCCAATCGCAAGGAACAGCAGGGAACCGACGATACCGATGACCGCACCTGCGCTCACCAGCGGACGTGCCCCGACACGGTCGTACCAGCGGCCCGTCAGGAACGAGCACACCGCATTGACCACACCACCGGCGAGCATCAGCATGCCGGCTACGGAGGTATTCAGTCCCAGGCCACGTTGCAGCTCCTGTGGAGCAAGGTACATGATCGCCAACGTGCAGGCGAACGAGCAGGTGACCATCAGGGCCGGTGTACGGAACGAAGCGATGCCGAGTGCACGCAGATCCAGCACCGGGTTGGCAATGTGCAGCTGACGGTATGCGTAGCATGCGACGACCAGTACGCCGATCACCAGCAGCGCCACGACCAGCGGTGAGAATCCCATGTCGGCGACGAGGCTCACACCGGCCACCAGGCAACCGAACCCGATCACGGATGCGAGCACCGACAAGGCATCGACCTTCGGACGGGTCGTTTCGATCGGCGTGACGAACGTGGCCGCAGTGCAGGCGATGGCGACGACGGCGACGACGGCGAACAGCATGAAGATCGCACGCCAGGAGAAGGCGCCGATGATCAGACCGGCCAAGGTCGGGCCGATCACCGGAGCGAACATGATCACGAGACCCGCCACACCGTTGGCGGCGCCGATTTTCTGCGGAGGGAACACACGCATGATGGCCGCATACATGGTCGGCAACACGATGCCGGTGCCGATGCCTTGGATGATTCGTCCGGCAAGCACCAGCGCGAACGCCGGCGCCACTGCGGAAAGCAAGGAACCGACGAGGAAGCAGGAGAGCGCGACCAGCACGAGGGTCTTCGCCTTGACCCATTTGAGCAGGAAGCCCACGCACGGCAACACGATGCCGATGGCGAGCATGTAGCCGACGACCATCCACTGTGCGATGCCGGTGGTGATGCCGAACGTGTCGCACAGATCCGGCAGCGCGATGTTCATGGACGTTTCGGACAGCATGCCCAAAAACGCGCCGACGTATAGGCCGAGCATCACCCTATGCGGGTGTGCGAAGCGTTCTTTCTCCTGTGATTGCGCATGCACCGCGATTCCTTGCGGACGCATGATGACTTGCGATTGCTGCGTTGCCATGCTTTCGGACAACGTCTTTCCTCTCTCGACGGCAATAGGTGTGATTGGCCCGTGTTGCGGGACGGTCGTTCGATTCGCGAACCGCCCGTTTTCGGGCAACAAAAAACCGCATGGCCAAGCCTGATATTTCGGCTAAGCCATGCGGTTATTCAAACAGCCGTCAAGCTACCATGGATCCCGATTCTTCGTAAGTTCGCCCGGCGTGTCGCCTGCGTTTTCCATTGATGCCTCACGCGTTGTACAGGCGTTCCGGCGACAGGGTCTCCTGTGTGGCGAGCACGATGCCGCCTGCCAGACCGGCGAAGCGTCCGAGCGGACTGCGACCGATGCTCAGGTTGCGCGTGGTCAGCGGGCGTGCGGTCCTGTATACGGTGGTGCGGATGGCGGTGAGCAGCTCGTCGCTCGCCTCCACGATGAGCCCGCCGACGATGACATGCCTCGGATTGAGGACGTTGCACAGCGTCGCCACCATGATGCCGATCGCCTCGCCTGCCTCACGCACCGCCTGCTCGGCACCGAGATTGCCGTCGCGCAGCCGTTCGATGAGCTGTTCCACGCTGTCCGGCTCGTCGGCGGTCGGCGAAAGCGCCTGCATACGCCGTAGCATGGCCGGTACGGATGCCTGTGTTTCCAAGCATCCGGTCTGCCCGCAAGCACATCGTTTCCGATTGCGCGGATCATATGACGTATGCCCGATTTCCCCGGCGGATCCGTCGAATCCGTGGAAGATGCGCCCGTCCTTGACGATGATGCCGCCGCCGATGCCGGTGCCTATCTTCACTTCGATGATCGGCCGCTCGTCTTCGGGCAGCATCGCCGCGTCGCCCAGCGCGCGGATATTGGTGTCGTTCTCCACACCAACCGGGCAGCCAAGCGCGTCCTGCATGTGCCGCACCGCATCGAACGCATCCCAGCCGGGCATGATCGGCGGACGGATCGGCGCATCCTCACGAATGTCGATGCGCGCAGGCAGCGACAATACGGCATGCCGCAACGGCAGGTCGGCATTCACCGCCGATGCCATGCGCCACAGCTGTTCGCTCACCCAGGCCAGAAAATCCTCCGGAGTGTAGTCGGCTATCGAAATCACATGCCATTCGTGTGCAAGCAGCCGCATGTTCATGTCGGCGATGCCGAGCATGGTGTGCCGGGCGCCCACGTCGGCCACGGCGATCAGACCAAGCCGATCGTCGATCACCAGTCGTTCCGCAGGGCGTCCACGGTCCACTGCGATCACGCCGGAAGTCGTCAGCACTCCCCTACGCAGCAGCCCGTCCACGCATGACGACACCGTCGATCGGGCCAAACCGGTTTCACGCACCAACTCGGCCTTGCTGTTCGCCTTACCGGAGGAGACCAGCAGCGCGACTTCGCTCGGCAGCTCGCTGCCGGTAACGGCCAACGTCCACGGCCGGTCCGGCAGGGTGAAACGCCACTGTTGTTTCGTCGACGATATTGCAGACCGCTTCATCGCAATCCTTTCAAAAATCGTTGAGATTCCAATGCTTTCGACATACGACAGATTAATGTCGAATTGCTGCATAAATCTGTCGTTGAACCACATTAATCGAAATCGTATCGTAAGAACCACCTTAAGGAAAACGGCGCAAGCGCAGCAGCTTCCCCGTGTTGGTACCGACGAAGACAGCCATCATAAGAAAGGACCCGATATGGAAACCCCAAAGTTTGCGGTCTCGCTGATGTGCATGGACTTCTCCATCGCCGGCGAGCAGGTGAGCACGCTGAGCCAGCATGCCGATTCCCTTCATCTCGACATCATGGACGGCCATTTCGCTCCGAACCTCTCCCTGAGCCCGGAATGGCTCAAGTGGGTGCTGCCGCATAGCTCCGTACGCAACGAAGCGCATCTGATGACCACCGACCCCGACTATTGGCTGGAGCCGCTCGCCCAGGTCGGCGTGAACGTGATCTCACCCCATGCCGAAACGCTCAACACGCATGCCTTCCGCACCATGAATTCGATCCGCGCACTGGGCTGCGGCACCGGTCTTGTGGTGAACCCGCTGACCACGTTCGAATCGATTCTGCCACTGATCGAACGCGTCGATCTGCTCACGCTGATGACCATCGACGTCGGCTTCGCCGGCCAGCCGTTCATCGACGAAATGCTTGCCAAGATCGAGCAGGCGGCCAAGTACAAGTCCGACCACGGCCTGGATTACGAAATCCAGATCGACGGCTCGTGCAGCGAAAAGACGTTCGCCAAACTACGCAACGCCGGCGCGGAAACGTTCATCCTGGGCAATTCCGGCCTGTTCTCGCTCGACCGCGATCTCGACAAGGCCTGGGCCAAGATGCGCGCCAACTACGAACGCACCACCGGCGAGACGCTGCCGGCCGAAGACTGATTCGGTCCGTCGAATCCGTCGCGGCGACTCCTCCCCATCATCACTTGGCGCAGGGCCGTTCCCTCTCCTTCATACCTTTCATCCAAATTCGGAACGGTTCTGCGTCACCCTCAGCCGTAGCGACATCCCGGTACGGCCACATCGATTCCACCAACCCTTCCCTTGCAATGGAGCAACCATGAACAACATCGATACAACTCCGGCAACCGCAACCGCAATCGCCAACAACGAGCCGATCGTCGCCACCGCCGACAGCCCGGTCAATTCCGCCACGTTGAAGACCCCGGTCGTGCTTGGCATCGACATCGGAGGCACCAACCTGCGCGTCGGCCTGGTCGACGCTCTCGGTGCACTCGTCGATTCCCGTCGCGTCAGTTCGCAGGAGGCTCTGAGCGGCAGCGATCCGATGACCAAGCTCGCCGACTATCTCGAAGGCTATCTTGCCGAAATGCTCGACGACAAATACGAGCTGAAGGCGATTTCCGTCGGCTTCCCGTCCGTCGTCGACGCCACCCGCACCGTAGTGTTGCAGACCACGTTCATTCCAGGACTGAACAACGTGAACGTGCCGGAACGACTGAGCCGCTTCGGCGTACCGGTGTTCATCGACCGCGACGTGAACATGATCATCCGGTACGACGCGAAACGCCTGAATCTGCAGAATCTCGAAGGTGTGACCTTCGGCTGCTATGTCGGCACCGGAATCGGCTGCGCACTGGCGGTGGACGGCAAGATTCTGGCCGGCCTGCACGGCGTGGCCGGAGAACTCGGTCACATCTATGAGGCGACCGGCAGGACCTGCGGCTGCGGGTTGGAAGGCTGCTCCGAAACGGCCGCCTCCGGCAATGCACTGGTACGTGAGCTCGAAGCGCACCATCCGGGCGCCTCCATCGACGACGCGTTCAGCGAGTATGGCGACGAGCAGTTCATCGACGACTGGCTGGAGCATCTCGCCTGGACCTTCTCGACCGTCATCAATCTGCTTGATCCGGCGAAAATCATCATCGGCGGCGGCGTGACGCAGATGAAAGGCTTCCCCAAGCAGCGACTCGAAGAGAAAATCAAGCGCATGTCCCGCAAGCCGTACCCGGCCGAGGATCTGCCGATCGTCTACACCATCCCCGGCAAATACGACGGCGTAATCGGCGCGGCCCTGTGCGCGCTCGAGCAGATCTGACGGCTTCCCTCTCATCATTCTTCCGGACGGAACCCGTTTCATCCTTTCTTACGGGCTTCGTCCGGGCATAATAATCACAGACGATCACCAACCGACAATATAGAACATTCCTGTTGTAAGGACGCAACATGACCAACGCAACCTCTTCCATGGCCGGCACCTCCGCCACCCGTAGCGGATATGGCCCGCTGATGAAATTCTCCCTGCTTTCCATTTCCCTGCTGCTCACCTCGTCGAACGCGATTTCCGGCGTGATGCCGGCGCTCATCAAGCAGTTTCCCGACCAGCCGCGTGCCAACGTCGAACTGTTGAGCACCGTGCCCTCGTTCTCGATGATCATCATGATCATCGCCTCCGGTTTCATCGCCCGTAAAATCGGCGACAAGGCCACCGTGACCGCGGGTCTGGTCATCGCCGCCATCTTCGGTATCATCCCGTTCCTCTTCACCGGCAATTTCTGGGTGATCATGGGTTCACGCATCGGCCTCGGCGTCGGATTCGGCCTGATCAACTCGCTGGCCGTCTCCATGATCGCCAAATTCTTCTCCGGCGACGAAAAGGCCACATTGATGGGGTTCCGTTCCGCCTTCGAATCGCTGGGCCAGTCGCTGATGACGCTCGCCGCGGGATTCCTAGTGCTGCTCAGCTGGAACAGCTCGTTCCTCGTCTACCTGCTGGCCGTGCCGATTCTGATTCTGTTCGTCGCCTTCGTGCCGAAGGAACCGGACGCTCCGACGGACGCTGCCATGGATTCCGCCGATTCCGATGCCGTCAAGCAGTCGGTGAACGGTCCGATTCTGCTAATCACCGTCTTCCTGATCGCCGCCGTGACCATGTACGTCGGCCTGACCACACGCCTGTCATCGGTAATCGCCGACTCCGGTTTCGGTACCATCCAGCAGGCCTCCACCCTGCTGAGCGTTATGACCATCGGCGGCATGCTGATGGGCTTCGCCTTCGGCTTCATCAATAAGGCCCTGCAAGCACAGACCCTGACCGTCGGCCTCGCGGCGCTTGCCGCAGGTTCGCTGGTGATCTACTTCGCACCGAATTTCGTGGTGCTGTGCGCAGGCGCAATGATTGCCGGAATCTCCTACCCGACCATGATTTCGTATACGTTCAACCAGATTTCCGAGGTCTGCCCGAAGGGTTCGGATACGCTGTGCACGTCGGTGGTGTTGGTCGGCTGCAATCTCGGCGCCTTCACCGCTCCATACACGTTGAAACTAGTCGGTGGTTTCGCCTTGAGCCAGCCGTATCTGGTGTATGGCATTGTGCTGTTGGTCATCGCCGCCGCTTATGCCGCCTATCATCTGATCCGCAAATAGCCGCAGTCGATTTTCGTGCACGGTCCTCCGAAAAACTCGTTTCGGAGGACCGTGCGCGATTGCACTTCGCCTGTCACAGGGAATCGCCCCGGCAATGCCCGACAATGCCGTTATCGGAACGTATCTACCGGGGACAATCCCATGTGATTGCGGCCTTAGATTTCGCGGCTCGCGGCGGCTGCGGCGAATGCCGGCAGGGCACGCGGGGCATTGAAGCCCTTGGCTTCGAATTCGTCGGCTATCTTCTGGGCGATCTCATGGCCACGACCCTTATCGACCAATGCGATGATTGAGCCACCGAAGCCGCCACCGGTCATGCGGGCGCCGTACGCACCATTGGCGCGGGCCACATCGACGGCGGTATCGAGCTCTGGCACGGTAACCTCATAATCGTCGCGCAACGAATCGTGCGAAGCGTTGAACAGATCGCCGGCCGTCTTGATGTCACCTGCGGCGAAAGCATCCACGAACTGGTCCACACGGCCGATTTCGGTGATGACGTGACGTACACGCTTCTTCATGGTTTCATCTTCCAGCTTGCCAAGCACCTCCGCCAATGCGGCATTCGAATCGGAAGAGGCCGCAACGGTTTCGGCGGTAACGCGCAGATTGGCGACGCCGAGAATCTCGGCGGCCTGCTCGCAGGTGGAGCGTCGCTGCGCATACTGGCCATCGTTAAGCTGATGCGGGGCGCGGGTGTCGAGTACGAGTAGTTCCAGACCGTACCTGTCGAGATCGAATTCCTTCGGTTCGACGCTTTCCACGGCCGACAGGCCCGGCTTGCAGTCAAGGCGGATCGCATGGCCGAACGAGCAGCGCATGGAGGCGTTCTGATCGAGACCGCCCGTGGATGCGCCGGCCATGTCGTTCTCGGACTTGATGGCCGCATTGATCAGGGTCACGCGGCCGGCATCGGTGGATCCATAGCCCAGACCGTACACGTCATCGAGCGCCAGTGCGGTGGAGCAGGTCATGGCGGCCGAGGAGCTCAGGCCAGAGCCCAGCGGCACGCAAGACGAGAAGGCGGCGTCAAAGCCCTTCACCGTATCGAAGCCGGCTTCTCGCAATGCCCAGGCCACGCCTACCGGATAGGCGGCCCATCCTTCCACGCCGCCGGCGGTCAGGCCATCGAGGTCCGCTTCGGCGACGGCATCCGGCGCCACGTCGGAAACCACGCGTACCTTCGTGTCTTCGCGCGGCTTCAATGCGATGAAGGTGCGATGCGGCAACGCGATCGGCAGGCACAGGCCCGCGTTATAGTCGGTATGCTCGCCGATCAGGTTCACACGGCCCGGGGCCGCCCATACGCCGGTCGGCTCCTCTCCGTAGACGGCCTTGAACAGATCGACGGCGATCTTCACGCCCTCGTCGTGCGAGAGCGGCTCAATGAATTCAACATCAGTCATTGGTGTGTCCTTATGCTCGTATTGGTTCCGGTCAGCCTTCGATGTCAATCGGGCCGAGCTCGTGGAAGCGCTTGGCGATGAGTTCCGGCGTGGTGTCGGAGACCCAGGCGGCCATGCCGGATTCGGAGCCGGCCAGATACTTGATCTTGTTGGCGGCACGGCGGAAGGAGAAGAACTGCAGGTTCAGGCGGTAGTTCCCGCGACGGGCGTCGTGGATCGGAGCCTGATGCCATGCGGCGATGTACGGCAGGTCCATGCCCTTGCCATCGCCCTTGTCGAAGAACGCATTGCCACGCTTCAAGAGGGTGGAGTACATCACGGCGAGGTCCCAGCGTTCCTGATCGTTGAGCTCGTCGAGGGTGAGCACGTCGCGCACCGGGGCCACATGCACCTCGAGAGGCCAACGTGCGGCGGCCGGCACATAGGCGACCCAGCTGTGGTTGCGCATGACGATGCGCTCCTCGGCTTCGATTTCGGCGTTCATGAGGTCCTTGAGCAGATTGCCGCCGGTCTTCTCGTGATAGGCCTCGGTATGCTGCAGCTCGGCTTCCATCTTCGGCGCGATGAACGGGTAGCAGTAGACCTGACCATGCGGGTGAGCCAGGGAAACGCCGATCTCCTGCCCGTGGTTTTCAAACGGGAAGATCTGTTCGATGCCGTCGATCTTGGAGATTTCGGCGGTACGGAAGGCCCATGCCTCCACGACGGTGCGCAGACGGGAGACCGGCAAATCGGCCGGCAGGCCATCTTCGTCCGGATCGAAGCAGATCACTTCGCAGCGGCCGGCGGCAAGCTTCTTCTCCCACAGCGGGTTGCCGTCGACGTATTCCACGGCCTCGGAACGGCCCGGCACACGCACCATCGAGGGGAAACGGTTCTCGAATACGACCACGTTGTAGTCGGTGTCCGGCACTTCGCCATCCTGGTACGGGTCGCCCGGCTTACGTGCGGCCAGCGGATTGCCCTTGGCGGTGGCACCGGGGCCGGCGGTGATCGGACGGTTCATACGCGCGGTCGCCATCGGAATCCAATCGCCGGTCAGCGGGTCGCGGCGCATCTCCGGAGCGGCGTACGGCACTTCCTCGCCGGCCGCGTTGATCTGATTGGAGAAACGGTAGGCCAATTGACGCGGATCGTTCAGTTCGCGGGTCTTGGCACCGGAAACGTATTCCGGATCGTCGTCGAGATAGAAGAAGTCACGGCCATCGGCAAGCGTGGTCGGGGTGATACGGATGTGTTCCTTCGCATATTCTCCAGGAGCATAGGTTGCGAATTCACTCATGGTGATTACTCACTTTCCTGCATCTGCTCGGTCTGGTGCGCCAGCACGAGCTCTTTAACCAAATCCCTTGTTTTCCCAACCGAATCGGGATCGAGTCCATCATCGGTAATGACCGTGTCAACCTGGTCGAAGCGTGCAAACAGCGACAACGACGTGCAGCTCCACTTGGTGTGATCGGTCAAAATTATCGTCCGATCGGCAATGTCCATCAATGCCATATCGGTCGCGGCCTCAAGCGAGTTCGGCATGAGGAAGCCGCGTGGAATGGACACGGAATGCGTGCCCAGGAATACGGTGTTGACGCGCAGGGAGGCGACCACCTTGTCGGCGATCGGGCCTACCAGCGAGTTGGAACGGGTGGTCACGCCGCCGGTTACGATGACTTCCACGTCTTTCGATTCCAGCGCCTGCACCAGTTCCGCCACGGGAATGGAGTTGGTCAGGATGGTGATTCCGGAGGATTGCTGCGATTCGAGCAGATGCTGTGCGAACACGTAGGCGGTGGTGCCGCCGCCGATGGCGATCACGTCACCGGGGGCCACGTATTTGACGGCTTCCTGCGCAATGGCGTCCTTGAGACCGATGTCCATCTGCGACTTTACAGAGAACAGCGGCTCACTCAGCAACGTGCTGGTGGTGACCGCACCGCCGTGCACGCGTTTGAGAAGGCCCTTGTCGGCCAGATCGGCGATATCGCGGCGAATGGTCATGGCGGAAACGCCCAATTCCTTGGATAACGCGGTAATACGCACCGCACCACGGGTGCGCAACCGGCTCAGTATCAGATGCTGACGTTGTGACGATATCATTCGAACATTATCGCACACGTTCACTCAAAATAAAAACCGGAATGAGCGTTTCGCGCGTTTTTCACGACGAAACGGTAAGCAAACATGGTCGAATCGCACAAAAGCGCACGCAGTATCCTGAGTTTCACACCCACTCCGCCGCACTGAACGCAGGCATATCCGTGTAGCCACAGAGTCCCGACACCCGACCGATCGGCATTACTCCACCCCCGCCCGTACGAAGCCCGCCTTGACGTGAGCAGCTTCCCGGACGGCGCCACGATTCCACCCTCTCGCCCGTACGAAACCCGCTCCTGCACTCGTAACCGTTCCGCCGCCACTCACTCCATCCTGCGTGCACATCAAATCCACGGACCGCACACCCGTGCAGCCAAGCGGCTCTCGCTTCGTATGCGAATCAAATGGCTTGGGGATGCGGATCACTTATGGAACAGTCGCTGCAAGCCCCAGACGGTGACGCGACGCATCGCCTCGATAACGATGGCGTTGCTCATTTTCGATTTGCCTCGCACCCGATCGGGGAACACGATCGGCACCTCCACGATTGTTCCACCCGCGGCCGCCACGCGACGGGTCATGTCAATCTGGAACACGTAGCCGTTCGCTTCAATCGCGTCCAAATCCAGGGAACGCAACATCGATGCGCGGTAGGCTCGGAAACCTGCGGTCATATCGCGCACGCCAATCCCCAGCATCGTCCGCGCATACCATGATCCGCTACGTGAAATGAAATCACGGAAAGGAGACCATCCTTCCGTACGCCCGCCGTCCACACGACGCGAGCCGATCACCAGATCCGGTACGGCACCGGCCGCAATCCCACGATTGTGATCAATCGATCGCCCGTCGCCCGGTTCCGCAACAATGTCATCGCACGGCCCCTCCACCGCGAGCGCTTCCAATAATTTCGGAAGATCCTGAGGCCGGTGCGAGCCGTCCATGTCCATCTCGCAAACCACGTCGAAGCCACGCTCCAGCGCCCACGCGAAGCCGGCCAGATAGGCTGGTCCGAGACCGTTCTTTTCTGCGCGGTGCAGCACGTGGATGCGCGGATCTTCCGCAGCCATGCGATCGGCCTCCTCGCCGGTTCCATCCGGAGAGCCGTCGTCGACGATTAGGATTTCGACCGACGGTCGGCATGCGAAAATCCCGCCGACGGTCGGATGCAGGTTCTCCAACTCGTTATAGGTGGGCATTACCACGCAGACCCGTTCCGCCATAGCCGCACCTCCTCACGCAACATCCAACTCACCATAGCATTGAACATCGGAAACAACGAGACCATTCGGCTCACGCCTGAGAGAACCAAACCATTACCCAACAACCAGAGCCCCATAACACCCAACCGGAGGCCCACACCCGAGAGAACCAAACCGTTACCCAACAACCACACCCCCACAAACCGTCCGCCGCCATACATCCAACCCAAAATGACGTCAAGCCCACCGCTCTCAGCCATATTTATCCTGACCTAGGTTGAAGAATCCTCCCCAACGGTGCGAAAATAGTGAACCATGGGATATGTTTCTGAGAATTTTTGGCACGACGCGGTGAACAAGGCCACCACCGATCTTTTCACCTTCGGATACAAGCACGTCATCAAACCGTATTTCGTCTTCAACCACCAACCCGACGTGGCGCATGATCAAATGATCGAATTCTGCAAAGTCACCAAAAACATCCCGCCGCTCATGTGGCTGTGCCGCGAAATGCTCAACTACACCGATCCGGTGCTCGAAACGAACGTGATGGGCATCGACTTCGCCAATCCGTTCGGCCTTTCCGCAGGCCTTGACAAGAACTGCGAAATGCCCGTGCTCATGGATAGCGTCGGTTTCGGCTTCGAAACGGTAGGCTCCACCACCTCGCGCCCTTGCCCCGGCAACGAAAAGCCGTGGTTCCATCGCCTGCCTGAGTACGATTCGATGATGGTGCACGTCGGTCTCGCCAACGATGGTTCGGAGCAGGTGATTCCACGCGCCGAGCACGCCTGGCACGACGCGAAGAGCATGCAGGTGTCGATCTCCATCGCCCGAACGAACGACGATAAGACCGGCGACCTCGACGAAGGCATCGAGGATTACTGCATGTCGATGCGTCGCGCCGCAGGCCGTTCCGCCATGGTGGAGGTGAACATTTCCTGCCCGAACACGAAGGCCGGAGAACCGTTCAACGAAAGCCCGGAAGCGCTTGACAGGCTGTTCACCGAGCTTGACAAGATCGATCATCCCCAGCCGACACTCGTAAAGTTGCCATTGAACAAAAGCTGGGCCGAGTTCAAGGATCTGCTTGATGTGCTCGCCGAGCATAACGTGCAGGGCCTGTCGATTGCGAACCTGCAGAAGGACCGCACCGGTATGGAAATACCGCGTGATTGGGAGGGAGGCCTGTCCGGCTCCCCTTGCTATGCGGCCAGCAATGCGATGATCAGGCAGACTTACCGTGAATACGGCGAACGTTTCGCCATTGCGGGCATTGGAGGCGTCTTCACGCCACAGCAGGCTTACGAGAAGATCCGTTCCGGATCAAGCCTGGTCATGTTCATCAGCGCCCTGATGTATCGCGGTCCACAGCAGATCACCGTGTTGAAACGCGGCCTTGCCGAACTGCTGAAACGGGACGGCTTCGATCACGTCAGCCAAGCCGTCGGCATCGATGCGTAGATAAACACGTATGTAAGGCGAGTACGTGCAATCGCAGGAGGACGGCATGCCCTCATAGCGCTTGTCGGAATTGTTCGGACGAATCCCTGATTCCGACAGGCCTACGGGTTTTGTATGGGGTATGCCGCCCTCCCGTTCGCCTGTTCGCACGCCGCCCATCCGTACGATATCCGTTCGTGCGTCCGCCCGCGCGCATTGGCGGTTTATACGTCACCTATACGAGAAGGCGGGATCAGCGGAAGGCTCCGCGCACATACTGCGCCGGATACGGCGCTTCCTCAACCGGCACGCCCAGCTTGTTCGCCGCGCGTAGCGGCCAATATGGATCCCGCAATGCCGCACGTCCGATTTCGATGGCATCCGCCTGCCCGGCTTTCAGCACCTTCTCCGCCTGCTTCGGTTTGGTGATGAGTCCCACCGCCGTCACCGGAACATCGGCACGTGAGCGAATCTGCTCGGAGAACGGCACTTGATAGCCCGGCTTGACCGGAATGGTCACGTCGGGAATGAGACCGCCCGTGGATACATCCACCAGGTCAACCCCATGCTCCTTCAGCACCTTCGCCAAATCGACGCTCTGATCAAGATCCCATCCGCCTGCAGCCCAGTCGGTGGCGGAAATACGCACCAACACCGGCATGTCGTCGGGAATGACGGTACGTACCGCATCCACCACTTCGACCAGCATGCGAATACGGTTCTCGAAGCATCCGCCATATTCGTCCTCACGTTCGTTGATCAGCGGATCAAGGAATTGCGACAGCAGATAGCCGTGGGCCGCGTGGATCTGCACCGCGTCGAAACCGATGGCATACGCACGCCATGCGGCATCGCGGAACTGCGCCACGATCGCATGGATTTCGTCCACGCTCAATGCACGCGGGGTACGCAGCGATCCGTATGCGTTCGCGCTCGGGCATACGGTCTGCCATCCGCCGAATTCCTCCGGCACGCTCTCATCGTCGAATCCTACGGCGAAGCAACCGGTGGAGGCCTTGCGACCCGCATGGTTGAGTTGCACGGCCATGGTCGCACCGGCGGCCTTGGCATCCGCCACGATCCATCGCCATGCTTCCATCTGATCGTCGCTCCACAATCCCAAGTCGCAGGGCGAGATACGTCCTTCCGGCGCCACGGCGGTGGTTTCCACGATGATCATGCCGAAACCGCCCATGGCACGCGATACATAATGCTGGTAGTGGAATGGCGTAGGGAGGCCATCCTGTGCGAATGCCGAATACGTGTCCATCGGCGGCAACCAGATGCGATTACGCATGGTCACTCCGCGCAGGGTCATCGGTTCGAACAGCCGCACCGAACCCTTCTTCTTGCCTTTTTTCTTGGTTTTCTCGCCGTCGCCCATGATTCCGCCTCTCTCGCTCGCACAGCATCACCGTTCGGATTATGATGATTGCCAAAGTCCTGCCGGCAATCCACCCGGCATTACCTGCATTCTAAGCAGAACGCCCGCCGGTTGGGGCGGGCGTTCATGGACTGTTCACTTTCACCAAGCAATATCGCACCAAGCAATATCGGCATGGTAACTATTGTTCCTGCTGATTGGCATCCTGCTGAGCCTGGGCCTGTTGCTCGGTCTGCTGCTGTGACTCAGTCTGCTGCTCAGTCTGTGACTGAGTCTGCGTCGTCTTCTGCTGCAGTGTGGAGGAGGCGCTCTTCGCCGTGATGTACTGTGCCGCGGGTTGTCCGTAATCGTTATCCATCGGAGCGTTGATCGCCGCCAGATAGGTGTTCATGAACTCCTTCCAGGCCGGGGTGGCGATGTACATGCCGTACCAGTTCGAATGGTATACGCCGTTGATGGTCTTGTAGTCGAAGGTGTTGTGAATCGGATCCTGCGCATCGGCCACGGCCACGAATGCGGCCACCTGATTCGGCACGAAGCCTGCCGTGGTCATCACCGTGTTCTCGTTCGTACCGGTCTTCGCAAAGGTCTTGCGGCCGCCGTCGAGCTGCGTGGTGGCGGCCTCGCCTCCCGAGACCACGACACCTTGCTTCAGGGCGTATGCGGTGGTCTGTGCGATTTCCGAGCTGATTGCCTGATGGCAATTCGCGGATGGCACCTTCACATCGGAGCCGCTGCGATCGGTCACCTTGGTGATGGCGATAGGCGTGCATTCCACGCCGTTGGCGCCAAGCGTGGCGTACACGTTCGCCATGGTGAGCGGCGATGCCTGCACGGTACCGATGGTCATTGGCGGCTGGAACGAATTCGCCGAATAGATGTCGGTGGCGTTCGCGGTCGCGTTATGGTAACCCATCTGCTTGGCGGCGTCCGCGATGGAACACAAGCCGATCGTCGAGGCCATCGAGGCCTGCGTGGTGTTGTGGGATTTGATCAGACCCTGCAACGGGGTTTCCGGTGAGGTGGTGCCGCCGCCGGAGTTCTGTACGCTCCATGCACGACCGGTGAAGTAGTAGTCGTTGCAGCTGAACTTCGACATCGCATAGCTCGTGGAGGTGACCAGCGACTCGTTGATGGAATGGCCTTGTTGCATCCAGGCCACCAGGTTGATCGGCTTCCATGTGGAACCGACGTTGAAGCCCATGCCGCCGCCGTCTTCCTCGTCGACCATGTAGTTCATCGAAGTCTTGGTCTCGTCGTTCTTTGCGTCATCGGTCGCGTCATAGGTGCGGTTGATGCCGAATGCCAATATCTCGCCCGTACCGGGTTTTATGGCCGCTATCATCACTTCGAAGCCGGTCGGATCATCGGCAGGCACGGTGTCGTTCGCCGCCTTCATGGCAGCATCGTTGGCGTTCTGGTCGAGCGTGGTCACGATCTTCAGGCCGCCTTCCTTCAGCAGCTTTTCTCGTGCCTCGCTGTCCTTGCCGAAGGCCTTGTTCTTCAGAATCTGATTGACCACGTATGAGCAGAAGAAGCCGGTGTTGTTGGCGGCCGCCTGGCATCCGGAGCTGACATCCTGAATGTTCAGCGTATCCTTCAGGGGCGTGTTGACGGCTTCCTTGTATTCCTTCTCACTGGAGATGAATCCTTGGTCGTACATCAGCTTGAGCACGATGTTGCGCTGATTCTCGGCCTCTTCCTGATTGGCTTCCACGGAAGGGTCGAAGTTCTGAGGATTCTTGGTGATTGCCGCAATGGTCGCCGCCTGCACCACGTTCAGGTCGGCGGCGGATACGTTGAAATAGCGTTTTGCGGCCATTTCGACGCCGCATAGGCTGTTGCGGCCGAACTGCGCGATGTTGAGATAGCCCTGCAGGATTTCCGCCTTGGAATACTTCTTCTCGATCTGCACCGCGATGAGCATCTCTCGCAGCTTACGTGCGATGGTATCTTCGGATGCGTGGTATTCGGCGATTGGATCGTCATCCTCTCGGGCCTGCGTGGCCAGCACGTTCTTCACATACTGCTGGGTCAGGGTCGAACCGCCCTGCTGGTCGCCGCCCTTGAGATACGTCTGCACGAATGCGCGGAGTACGCCCTGTACGTCCACGCCGGAATGGTCGAAGAATCGTTTGTCCTCGCGGGCTACGACCGCCTGCTGCATGGCCTTGGAAATCTTCTTGAGCGGCACCACTTCGCGATTCTGCGTATAGAAATCGGCGAATTCGGTTTTGCCGTCGTTGTAGTAGAAGGTGGAGCGCTGTGGAAGGCTGGTCACATCGAAATCAATGCCCTCCACCGTCAGTGACGGAATCACCGCCTTGGCCACGCTGTTCGCTCCAAGCACGGCAGGCAGGAGGAACACACTGGTCGCCACGCCGCCACCCACGCATAGCGTGATGTAGGCGAGCACCAGTGTAAGCACACGTCGAGCAGTCAAAGTCTTCTTCTTGGGCATGTTGCCCATTCTAAAGTGGCGGGTATACTAATCAACTCCACGCCCATAGCCGTCACGTGTTCATCACATACCGGCTCTAATCTCAAAAAATACTGAAAACAAGCCGAAAGACCGTTACCTTCGTGACCTGCGGATCAGCATGCCCGGCTGATAGATGACGATCGACCGACCTTCACGCGCGATCCACCCACGATTGGCGAAATCCATGAGCGCCTTGTTCACCGTTTCACGCGAGGAGCCGACCAGTTGGGCCATTTCCTCCTGTGTCAGATCATGCGGCACCTTCAGACCCGCCTCCACCGGTTCGCCGAACCGCGAGGCCAGATTCAGCAAGGTCTTCGCCAACCGGCCGGGAACGTCCATGAACACCAGATCGGAGATGCGCTCGTTATTGGCGCGCATACGATGTGCCAGCACCTGCAGCATATCCACGGCCACGCGCGGATGCTCATCGAGCCAGGCGAACAGCGCATCGTGTTCCAACCAGACCACCCGCGTGCCGTTCGTCATCGCCACCGCGGAGGCCGTACGTGGTCCGCCATGCGGGTCGAAGACCGGAATCTCGCCCAGCAGTTCACCGTATGCATGGATGCTCAGCAACTGCACGCGCTTGTCGGAGGATTGTCTGATCAGCTTGACGCGGCCCTCTTCCAGCACATACATGCGGTGGTCGGTATCGCCTTCGCGGAAGATGAAATCGCCTTTGCCGTATTCCGCATGCTGCAGATGCGGCAGTAGCTCCTCGGCCTCGTCTTTGGAGACCTGTTTGAACAGTGCGGTGTGCAGCAGCGTCGTGCTTTCGTCGTAGATCCCGTTCGGCGTAACCACACCCATCGCACCTCCATCTCCGATCGGATCGCCCTCGACCATTCGCGCTATATTGTAACGCGCCTGGCCGCGGCAATCAGATGATTCACCACCACATCACGGCTCATGCCGGTCTGCGAGCGCATCGGATCGACGCGCTTCACCGCTGATTTCACGGCTTTATCCGACATCTTCTCGCGTGACACGTGCAACACGCGCATCATTTTTTCGCCGTCGATGTCATAGGCGAGCGTCACATGATGCAGTATCGCGCCGGGGCCCGTATCGATCGGGGGGAACCTGCGCTGCGCCGCTCCGCCGATCTTGCCGTATTGCGATGCGATGTCGTTCAATCCGGTGAACCGCACGTCCAGACCAAGTTCGCGCAGTGCCGTGACAAGCCAATAGTCACACAGCCTATAGGAGTCCTCGATGCTCACGCCTTTGGCGAAATCCAGCGGCGCGTACAGCGAGTAGGTGATGGTGTTGCCCGGTTCGATGAACATCGCGCCGCCACCGGTGCATCGTCGCACTATCTGGATGCCTTCGGCTTGTGCGGCCTGCTCGTTGACCTCGTCCGGCAATGATTGGAATCGGCCGATCACCACGGCCGGAGCGGCCCATTCCCAGATGCGCAGGGTCGCTTTGCGACTGCCTGCCGCCACTTCGCGGGCCCATTGCAGGTCCGTGTCCATCTGTTCCTGCGGGCTGCGTGGTGCATCATGCAGGACCGTTGGCTTGAGACCGCGCCATCTCGCCGCGCATTCCACTGCCGTCAGCTCGCCGAATTCGTCGCCCGTCGAAGTGTGATGCGATGCCCGCGACGATGCGATTCGCGGCAGTGACGTTTGCGATTCCCGCTCTTGGGGAACGGAGTCATCTTGCGTAACGGCCCTGCGAAAGGCCGTTTCAATTCCCTGCATGGTCATGCCGACCAGTGCAACGTCCGGATATTGTTGCGGAATGCCGCGGATCGACCGTCCCGCGACTAACGTCCGTTCGATGTCAAGCAGCATCTCATGGGCACGGTTCTCATTGCCGTCAATGAAAAAATCGCCGTCGATATGGCAGTACCCATCACGAAGCCGGGCGGTAACCCCCACGAGTTTACCGCCCGGCTGCTTGTATACGCCTCTGCCCATCAATCGCGCAGCTCTACGCCGCGACCGTCGCGGTGCCACGGGGAACCGATGTCGGAGCACAGAATCAGAATGCCTTCGACAAGGCCCCAGATGCTGGCCACTACCGGTCCGATGAGGATGATCCATCCGACCACCGTCAGCAGTAGCTGCACAACGGCCTTGGTGGTGTTGCCGAGATAGAAATTGTGGATGCCCAGACTGCCCAGGAAGATGCCGAGCAGGCCGGCCACGATCTTCTGGCGGGGCACGTATCCCGGAGGCAACGGCTGGCCGTTCGGCTGATAGTACTGCTGTGCATACGGGTTCGGCTGAGTGTAGTTCGGCTGTCCATAGCCCTGCTGCGCGTATGCGTTCTGCTGGGTGTATGCGTTCGGCTGCGTATACCCGTTCTGTTGGGCGTTCGGGTCATAGGCCGACTGGCCCGTCTGCCCGGACTGCGCATAATAGGAGCCGTTCTGTCCGTAAGCCTGGCCGGACTGTTGCCCATAGGAACCGTATGAGCCATACGTTCCATCCGCGGTTTGGCCGTAGCTCTGCTGTGCGGAGGACTGCTGCCCGTAGGAACCATAGTCGGCGGCCGGCTGCGTGTTCGTGGTCTGGCTATGGTCGGCGGCCGGCTGTTCGGCACCGTATTGGCTGTAGCTCGACTGCGAATCGTTTGATGGGGTCGATCCGTCAGCCGAAGCGGAACCATTGATGTGGTCGGGGTTGGTGAAATTAGTGTTGTCGTCGTTCATGGTTCAACAATATCGCATAAATCGTATGGTTACCTTGGCGACTTCCCCGAAAAGCCCCTGAGTCATCCCTGAAAAAATGTTCCCTCCGACGAGTGGCGCCGTCGGAGGGAACATTCGCTATGAGCAGACTTACATACGTGCCAGAATATCGCGGCCGACCTCGTCGGTGGAACGCGTGGTGGAACCCAGCTCCTCGATATCCGCTTCGACTGCGGTGTCGATGCGTGCGGCGGCCTCGTCGAAGCCGAGGTGGCGCAGCAGCATGGCGGCCGACAGGATCGCAGCGGTCGGATTGGCCTTGTTCTGACCTGCGATGTCCGGAGCGGAACCGTGGATCGGCTCGAACATCGACGGATACTCGTCGGAGGCGTTGATGCAACCGGAGGCGGAATAGCCCACGCCGCCTACCACGGCACCGGCTTCGTCGGTAATGATGTCACCGAACAGGTTGTCGGTCAGAATCACGTCGAAACGGGACGGGTCGGATACCATGAAGATGGTGGTCGCGTCGATGTGCAGATAGTCGTGGGAGACTTCCGGATACTCCTCCGCCACCGTATTGACGATGCGCTGCCACATGTCGCCCGCGTTGACGAGCACGTTCTTCTTGTGCACGAGCGTCACGTGCTTCCTGCGTTTCATGGCCAGCTGGAAGGCGTAGCGCACCACACGTTCCACGCCGTAAGCGGTGTTGATGGACACTTCGGTGGCCACTTCGTTCGGGGTGCCACGGCGGACCGCACCACCGGCACCGCAATACAGGCCTTCGGTGCCCTCACGCACCACCACGAAGTCGATGTCGCCCGGATCGGCGAGAGGCGAGGTCACGCCCTTGTACAGTTTGGAGGGGCGCAGGTTCACATACTGATCAAGATCGAAACGGAGTTTCAGAAGCAGGCCGCGCTCCAGAATGCCGGCCTTGATGCGCGGATCGCCGACGGCACCCAGCAGGATCGCGTCGGTCTTCTTGATGCGCTCCTCTTCCTCTTCCGGAAGGATCGCACCGTCACGCAGGTAGCGTTCCGCTCCCAGATCGAAGCGCTCATACTCGAATTCGGCGACGCCTTCGGCCGCCTTCTCCAGAGCCTTCTGGGCCCACGGGGTTACTTCCTTGCCGATGCCATCGCCCGGAATGACGGCGATGGTGTACTTCTTCGTTGTTTCACTCATAGCACGCGACTCTACTCAGCGATTCATGCTTCGAACCGGAACCGCTCAGCAAGTGGACATCCGCCCGTCACACGGCGAATCATGGCGCGAATCATGGGCGAATCCAAAGATGGTCCAGTTGATCCGGGCGGATATGGGCGGCCTGAGGCCGCCTAGGCTGCGATCAGCTGGTAATGCCCATCACACTCAGGCACCAGGCGTTCTCATATGAGACTTCCTCCCACTGCTTGTAGCGACCGGAAGTGCCGCCGTGGCCCGCTTCCACCTCGATCTTCGCCACGGCGTCCACGCCGGCGCGCTGCAGACGGGCCAGCCATTTCATCGGCTCCACATACAGCACGCGCGTATCGTTCATCGACGTGGTGATGAAGATTCTCGGAAACACCGCCACGCGCGCGTCGTCGGTGGATTCCGGCGCATTCTCATACGGCGTGTATCCCTTCATATACCGGTACACATCCGCATTGTGCAACGGATCGCCCCATTCATCCCATTCGGTGACGGTTAACGGCAACGACGGATCGAGAATCGACGTCAACGCATCCACGAACGGCACGTCCGCCTCTATGCCTGCATAGCATTCCGGCGCCATGTTGGCCACCGCACCCATCAACAGGCCGCCGGCCGAACCGCCATTCGCCACGGTACGCGACGGCGAGGCCAGTCCGGCTCGTTGCAGGGCCCGCGTGGCATCCACGAAATCCTCGAACGAATGCTTCTTGTTCATCAGATGTCCCTGCTCATACCAGGCGCGTCCCATTTCGCCGCCGCCACGGATATGCGGCACGGCATACAGCACGCCTCGGTCGAGCATGCTGATGCGCGACACCGCGAACCCAGGGTCGGAACTGATTTCGTACGCACCATAGCTGGTGATGAACATGGCCGAATCGCAGGTCGGCACGTCGCGCCTCCACACCAGCGACACCGGAATGCGTTCGCCGTCGCGTGCGGTGATCCACACACGGCGTTCCATATAGTCGCGCGGATCGAAATCGCCCAATACGGTGGCGCGTTTGAGCAGACGGTCCTCACCGGTGGCCGGGTCGATGTCATGCAGTTCGCCCGGCCGCGTGTAGCTGGAGAAGGAATAGCGCACGCGCGGTGCATCGTATGAAGGATTGCCACCCACGCCGATCGAGTACAGTCTGCGGGTCTCCCCCGGCATGTCGTCGGCGGTCGCACCGTCGGAAGACGTCATGGCCTTGCGTGAGATGCCGTGTACCGCGGATCCTTTGCCCTGCGCCGCCTGCAAGACGTCGGCATGGCCATGCAGATTGCGCGCGTGGGGTCCTGCGGTATCGTCGGCGCCCATGATGTCGGAGCCAAGACCGCAGTCAAGTGCGGCCCACACTTCGGCCCGCTCCTCATTGACCTCATCCACGGATTCGTCTACGTCCCAATCGTCTTCGAGCGCATGCGGCACGAGCTCGGTGAAACGCCACGGCCGGCCTGCCAGAAAATCCTCGGCTGCGGCCGTCTTGGTCATTACGGCCACGTGTGGCAGACTTTCCGCACGATACTGCAATGCCACGAAATGCCGGTGAATCGCGATACCCTCGATGCCGAGGCCGTGCGCGCCCTGCAAAATGGCGGGATTGCATGGATTCGAGTATGCAGTGCCGATCGGTCGGGCGAAGGCGCCAGGTTCGACGGCGTCGCCATGCTCGCAGCCGTATGGCGATCCGGAAGCCACGCACACTCCCTCACCCAAGCGGTAAGGCGGCTCATGCGAACGCATGTCGATGACGTCGATTTCGAAATTCGGATTCAGCGCATTGTGGTACACCACGGCCAGCGGAATATCCTCACCATGCTCGCCGGCGCCTTCGAAGCATGCGAAGCTCACATCATATTCCACATCGGCTTCGCGCGGAATGAACGCCTGGAACTCGCCTTCAGGCGTATCGGTGGGCAGCAGCAACACCTCCGTGGTGGTCTTGGAACCGGTACCGATCACGATGTTGCGCTCGTCGAACGACAGACCGACACCCACCCAGAAACGCTCATCGGCTTCACGGAACACTTCCACATCGTCGGCGACCGGCGTTCCCACATGGTGGCGCATAATCACATACGGACGCCACGCATCGTCGAGCAGGGTGTAGAAGACCCATTGCGCATTCGGCGTAAAACATGCCCCGGCGATCCCCTCGAACACCTCCGGCAGTTCTTCGCCGGTCTCGAGATCGCGTATACGGAAATCGTAGCGTTCATCGCCACGCGTATCGATGCCATAGAGCAGCCAACGGCCGTCCTTGGAGATATCCATGCCGCCGATGCGGAAGAAATCGTGTCCTTTCGCCTCGGCATTGGTATCGAATACGATTCGTTCACCATCGATCGGCACACCGGCTTCGATATGCGGCGGATCCCAATCATCATCGTCGCGAATCGGCAGGCGGCACTGCACTCCGTATTGCTCGCCCTGCTTGGTACGGTTGAAATACCAGTAGCCGTCCATGCGCGTCGGTACCGACATGTCGGTTTCCTGCACATGCGACTTGAATTCCTCGAACAACGTGGTGCGCAACGTTTTCAAGGGTTCCATACGCGCCGCGCAATACCGGTTCTGCGCGGCCACATATTCCCGTACTTCCGGTGAATCTTTGTCGCGCAGCCATTCGTAGTCGTCCACGAACGTATCGCCATGAAACACGCGCTCCTGAGGTACCCGCTTCGCGCACGGAAATTCCAGCCCACTCTGGTTCCGGCCCAGCCCACTCTGGTTCTGCTCCAATACGCCCTGCGCACCACGATTTTCACTCATGCACGCGATTATACCGGCATGATTCTCCCAAACTACCGACGCTGAGTCGGGTCTAACCGTCGGCAGATTGAGAAACCACCCAAACCACCGACACTGAGAGAGGCTAACCGTCGGTAGATTGTGAAGACCTTACTTGTCGAGTTGCTGCTTCAGGTACGGCATCATGGTTTTCATCAGATTGGACCCCGTGGTGCCGGTGAAAACAGGCACATCGGTGACCGGCACCGGCTGCGTGGCCGCGAGTCCCGCCATCGTACCCAGACTTCCTGCGGATTCACGCGGCGAAAGCTGCCGTATGCCTACCGCAAGCACACGGCCCGGGTAGCGTTTGGCGATGGTTGCGTATGTGGTCGGATCCTTCTGACCGTCATCGCCTATGAGAATGAATTTCATGTCCGGAAAATCGGCCATCAGCTGTTCCGCATACTCGAGTTTGTGCTGCACGCCGGAAGGAATGAAGGTCTTCGGTCGCGGATCGAGATCGCGTAGCAGAAGCGGTCCTTCCGGGAATCCGTGGTAGGTGATGAAGTGTCGGATCGAACTTTCCACGTTCCATGGCGATGTCGACAGGTAGAAGAACGGTGCATCCGGAAACATGTCGGCGATGCGGTTGAACAGTAGGTTCATGCCCGGCACCGGTACCTTTTTCTTGGGATCAAGCAGCAGCAGATTGTAGGCCGCCTTCATCAGGCTCGGTGCCTGCGTGACCATGATCGTGTCGTCAACGTCAGAGATTACGCCGACTTTTGTGCCGCTTGGTATCGTGAAGAGATTCGCGGCGACCGGTTTGCGGCTACGCACGCGATACGACACGTTGTGGATGCCCGGTTCCAGCGAATGTTCGGCGACCAGATCGAGATAGCCTGCGGAATCGGAAGCGGCGAATTCACTGGAGATGTCACGTGACCTGTCGACGTGGTCGTACACTTCGGATATGCCGACCTGCACCGTTTCCAACGGTACATCGTCGATGGCGATACGCACTTTCGTATGCGGTGACGGAATGGTGAGCATGCCTCGAATGCCGCGGGTCAGCCGTCCGGACTGACGCTTGAACGGACCGAACACGGTACGGCATATCAGTCGGGAATAGTGCTCGGTACCGTAACCGACATACGGCTCGACGCGCGGATACCAGTTGAGACGGCGCACCAATGCGGTGGAAAAACGCAACCAGATGCCGAATCCATACGTGATGGCGCGACGGCAGAAACGAATCAGCGGCGGCTTGATTTCGATGCGCTCATGCCGTGAGGCGGCGTCGAACGTAGTGACGACCTTACGTGCGGGAATCGGCACGGTAGGCATGTCGTCACTATCACTCGCATCAATCTCGCGTTGGGGCAACGGCTGTGGTTCGTTCATATCCTCACTATAAAAGGCCCGGGAGAACAACCCGTTACCCAAACGCGAAAATCAGGGAACTTTCAGGGTACTTTGAGCCTCGCACAGTCAACTGTTCGGCGGCTATTCGGTGACTATTCTCGCGTATTCCCCGGAACTGAGCAGATCCGGCTCGTCGTCTTCGAGCTCGATCTTGAAGATCCAGCCTTCGCCATACGGGTCGTTCGTGATGATGCTCGGATCATCCGAAACCTCGGCGTTCACGTACCGAATCGTGCCCGCCACCGGGCACACCAGAGGGGTCACGGCCTTAGCGGATTCAAGCTCCGCCACTTCATCGCCCGCCTCGACCTGGGCACCGACCTCAGGCAGATCCACATACACGAGCTCGCCGAGCTGTTCGGTGGCATATTCGGTGATGCCCACCATGGCGGGTTCGACGGAGGCGTCGACCCACACATGCTCGTCGGAGTATTCGAGGTGCTCGGGCACTTCGAGATTCAACTTGTTGTCGTTATCTTCGCTCATGTGCCTAGCGTACCGCACCGGACGGCATGGCGCCTACCACTTGCACCACGGTGCCTTCGGGGCAGTTGTCGTAGATCCACTTGGCATCCGCCTCATACATGTTCACGCAGCCGTGCGAACCGTAGTGCACCGGATCGCCATGCGCAATGCCGTAACCATTCCAGCTTGCCGTGTGGAACCCTTCGCCGCCGTTGAAATAGCCGACCCATTTCACGCCTTTGGAGAGGTAACGCGAACCGTCATCATTCAGGCCCGTCATATCCTGCACGTTGTATTTCAGATAGATGTAGTAGGTGCCCAGATCGGTTTCATGCTTGCCGGCGGTTCCCGTGCACACCGGGAAGGTCCTGACCGCCTGATCGTTCTGATACACGGTGGCGGTCTGAGAGGCACGGTCCACCACGATGCGGTACTCCGACTTCTTCTGCACGGTGTCGAATGCGTCCACGTCGCTTTCAACGGGAATCGTCGCGCCTTGGCCACCCTGCAGGGCGTTCACCACCTTCGGGGTAAGGGCGGACACGTTCTTGACCTTCAGCCCATCCACACCTTTGACTATGGTCACCAGCACCGTGCCGTTGCTGTCGACGGCGTCTTCCTGTGAGACTTTGTCTTGGTTGAGCTGGTTCGGCACTTCCTGTTCGAGATAGTTGCCGATTGCCTGTTCGTCATAGGTCAGGGAGATCGTGCCCTTGTCCAGATCGGCATTCGGCTTGATCCAGGAAGCGACGACATCGACCGGCAGTTCGAAGGTCTTGTCCTTGCCGTTGTCGAGTACGATCTTGTTGTTCAACCGGGCGTTCGCTTCGTCGGTGGCCCGCTGTGCCGCGCTCACGCTGACCGGCATATCGACGTTCCTGTAGCTGATGGACGCGGTGCTGTTGCCACCCGGTACGTTGATGGCGTTCCGTACGGCGGCCAGCACCTTGTCGGTTTCAGGAGTGCGTCCCTCCCGGCCTTCCACGGTGGTGAAGGCCTGCTCATCGGAGTCATAGGAGATAGTGGAGGCGACCGCACGCTCATCCTCATCCACGAACTTGTCGGTCACATACGTGGTGAGATCAAGCTCGTTGGTCTGCGCCGCAAGCGGCACCTCGCTTTTGTCGAAAGGATTCACGGCATTGATGGCGGCCAGCACGCCATCGTCATCATGCTTGGCGGCAAGCAGATTGGAGACGGTCTTGTTGATGTTGACCGTCACGCCGAGATCGGTGAGCTTTGCCGTATCGGTGTTGCCATCATTGTCTTTGATGGTGATGGTGGTGCTCTTCACCGCGTCGCTGACGGTATCTTTCAGCTGCTCCCTGGTCTGCCCGGCAACGCTGGAACCGGCGAAGGTCACGCCCGGAGCGGCCTTATCCTGAAAATACCAACGTGCAACGAAGAATCCGGAGACGGCAGCGAGCAACATCACCCCCATCACGATGAGGGTGATGATCAGCGGCCACTTGTTTTTTCTCTTTACTTCCGGCATGGCGATCTCTTCAATAGGAGTAAACACCGCCGGTGCCACCGGAAGCGGTGCAATCGTAGCGGTATCGTCTCCAGCCAGGGCTTGCTCACGCTCGTCAGACATGCTGCTGTTCCTTATATTCTTCCCCTATTCACAACAACCCCCAACTATACGCCGTGCGATGACCAATTTCGGTATCTCGCTCACGGCAGCTCGTGTCCGAGCCATTCCTCAATCATATACCGTGCGATCGTCGCCTTGCCGGGAGCCTCCATACGACCCGAAATCAACTCGTTCATGTATTCGTCACGGGTCACCCACCGTGCGGAGAGCGTCTCCTCGCCGTCCACTCGTATGTCGGTGGTCGTGGCAAGCCCTTTGAACGCCATCATCAGCGACGCAGGGAACGGCCACGGTTGGGAGCCGAGGTATCGCAGCTCCCCCACTTCGATGCCGACCTCCTCCCTGGCCTCGCGACGGCAGGCGTGCTCCAGATTCTCGCCGGCCTCCACGAATCCCGCGGAAACGGAATACAGCCCGGCATTGCCCCATGCGCTGTTGTGCTGCAGCAACAGACGGTCCTCATGGTCGATGACCGCCGTGATCACAGCCGGTTCCACACGGGGGAACAGCAGTCTCCTGCCATCCGCTTCGTTGGTGCAACGTTGGGCCCAGCCGCCGAGCGCCGGTTCGGTCAGCGCTCCACAGGTCGGGCAGTGGCGCTGACGCGTATGCCACATACCCAGCGAGATGGCGGTGGTCGCCTGACCGGCCTCACGGGCGTTGGCATGCGGTGCGAAGGCGCGCAGATCCACCCAGTCGAAGCGTTCCGCGGCGGATTCGAGCAGCGATGGCTTTCCTGAAACGGCTTCGGCGGCATTGCCTTCGTCGAAGGCGTCGTCGGCACCTTCGTAGGCACTGTCGGCCACGGGAGTTTCGATGGCATGCACGCGGGTCACGTCGACTGCCACCACATGCTCATCACGGCAACCGCCATACGAGCCGAGGAAGATGGCGAGCGCCGTCGGATGCGAGCGTAGCTCGGCGGCGACGTAGCCTCCCGGCAGTTGCGCGAGTCGCATGTTCACGTTGGCATAGTCGGCGATGGCGCCTTGCCCGTGCGGTACCGCCACTTTGCCGTCTTTGACGAGGATGACTTTCGTGGCCGGTTCCGGCAGTACGTTCGCGAATAGGTCGGGTTCGCCTCTGCGGCTCACCTCATAGTCGATGTCACCTTGTGCCAATGGCAGGAATGGCAGTGCCTGCGTCAATGCCAAAGGAGAAAACACGCTCATCGCATTCCTTTCCCCGTATGAAATATCTGAATTCCATATAGTATCCGCATCCGGCAACCCACGTCATCCGAAGCGCACAGCGAGTCGGCGATGGCGCGGTGAGAAACGGATGCTATTGAATTCTACGCACGAGCTGACGCAATGCTTCGGCCACCGCTTCGGGATGCTCGTATGCGCTGAAGTGTCCGCAATCACTGATTACGGTGAAGTCCACGGTCGTGCCGGTCATCGCATCCGCTACCGGACCCATCACTTCGGGCGGACTTGACGGATCCTTGTCGCCGCAGATCACCGCGCTTGGTGCGCTTACCTTCGCCAGCACGTCGTTCAGGTCAGGGCGTCCTGCGGCCATGCGTTCACGCCAGGCGATGCCGGCTGCCGGCTGCTCATTGATCCACAGCGTGAATTGGCGAGCGTATTCGGCGGATTGCTTGATGCTGGAGTCCGTCTCGTTTGCCACGGCGAATCCCATCACCGGATCATGCGTGCCGGTGGCTTCGCATTCGTCGGCGATGGCGATGCGCCTGCCACGCATCGCCGCCGAATCCGCATCGCCTTTCGTGTCACACAGGGCGAGGCCCGCCACCGCTTCGGGATGCAGTCGCTGAATGTCAAGGATCAGATAGCCTCCCATGGAAAGGCCCACCCAGATGGCCTTCTCATGGCCGGCCTCACGAATCATGTCCACGTATGCGTCCGCCATGCGATCAAGGGCATGCGGGAACGTGCCGTCCGCGTCCTTGCCTCCGCTGGCTTCGTCACTCGGAATCGGACCTTCGCCCGCACCGGGCATGTCCGGTGCCCAGATCGGGAAGCGTGTCATACCGTGCTCGTCGCAGATTCGCGCGAGTGCGGCGGCGCACTGGTCCCACATGCGGTGATCCACCGGAAATCCGTGCACCAACACCACGGGAATCCCCTCCCCTTCGCGATACACGGTGTTCTTCAATTCAATCCCCATGTCATGCTCCAATCCGTCTCGCGTCATCTGCCGGCCCATGCCAGCGCCTGCCTCACAATCGTTCCATATCCATTGCCCATCTGCCCGAGGAACGTGTCAAGCATCGCACCGTTCGGATCGACCCATTCCACATCCAGCGTCTCGTCCTGAGGTCTGCAGTCACCGGCGATCGGCACTACGTAGCACAGTGCAATCGCATGCTGCCGGGCGTCGAAATAATCCGAGATGCCGGGCGTGGGGAAGAATTCCGCCACCGTGAACGGCTGCAGGCTGGACGGCAGCACCGGCAAGGCGATATCTCCCAGATCCTTGGCGACGTTGCGGGCGATCGCCTCACGAATCGACTCATGGTAGAGCACGCGCCCGGCAATCAGCGTCCGTTCGATGCTGCCGTCATCGGAGACACGCAGCAGGGAACCGACCTGCGCGACGCGGCCGAGTTCATCGGTGCGCACCGGCACGATCTGCACGTAGGGAATCGGCATTTCGCTGCGCATGCGGTTGATTTCATCGGAGCCGAGCCATCCGGGAGGATTGCCCGTTCCGCGGATGAAATCCTCCGGTGTGATGTCGTCGAATTCACCGCGCCTGCGTCCGGCATCGAAATCGCCCTCGTCGGGCACCTCATCATTCATCACTGGCATGCCTCCCATTATCGCGCACCTCGCGTAACGTTCAAGCCTTTTTTCGTTCCTCCCATAGCGGACACCGGAATGCAAGACGAATGCCGGAGGTTATATACTGCACCACACGCGAATGTAAGGAGCAGCTATGGCAACGCATGCAGTCACCTCTGAGAACTTCAACGAGGTCATCGAGGGCAACGATCTCGTATTCGTGGATTTCTGGGCCACTTGGTGCGGCCCGTGCCGCGCGTTCGGACCGACTTTCGAAAAGGCGAGCGAAGCGAACCCCGACATCTATTTCGCCAAGGTCGATATCGATCAGAATCCTGATCTTGCTCAGGCGGCCAAGGTACAGGCCGTTCCGACGCTGATGGTCGTCAAGAAGCAGCAGATCGTGTTCCAGCAGGCCGGTGCCCTGCGCGCCTCCGATCTGGATGATCTGATCGGACAGGCCAAGGCGTTGGACGTGAACGCCGCAGCTTCCGGCCGCACCGGAGCCGAACAATAGGCGGAAGTACCCCACAACGGCAATGCGCGCCCGTCGCGATCGACAAGACATGATTGCGACGGGCGTTCGCATGTGCCCCCGTGTATCTTCGGCTGCCGATAATCGAGCGCTTAGGGTAAACTGCTCTTTTAGATGCGCGCATTCCGGCGAAGCCTTTGCGGCCGCGTGCAGAACCCGAATTCGTCGAGGCCCATGAAGTCGCTTTATAGGAGCAGAATGGCTAACCACAGCAAGCATGGACGCCCGTTTACCCTGAGCCTGCCGAACAGGTCCCAGTGTGTGAAGATCGTCGCAACGTTCGCGGCGGTGGGGCTGCTGGCTACCGGTGGCATTATTTCACGTAGTTTCTATACGTCATCCACCCAGGCGGAGCCGACCACGCGTGTCACCGCCTACTCCGCCACCGATGCCGAAGCGTCCCGTGGCAACGCCCGTGAGGCTCTCGGCGGTGATACCGCATATGTCACCGTGAAGATCAACGGCAAGTCCCGCGTGGTGCCGGGCACCAATTTCACCAACGTCAAGTCCGTGCTGGAAGCCGGCAACATCACGCTTGAACCGGAAGACACCGTCTCCCCGTCGCTGACCACCAAAGTCGATGAGAAGACCGTAATCACCGTCAGCCGTGCAGGTGCTTCCGTCGAGGTCTCCGACTCGTCGATCGCATTCAATGTCGTGAAGAAGGAGACTTCTTCCCTGCCGAAGGGCCAGGAGAAGGTCGAGACCGAAGGCGAGGAAGGCGTGATGGAATCCACGAACCTCGTAACTCGCTCCGGTGACACCGTCATCTCCTCGAATATGATCAGCTCGTACGTGAAGAAAGCTCCGGTCGACAAGGTGGTTCTCGTCGGTACCGGCTCCACTTCCACGTCATCGTCGTCTTCTTCGTCCTCGTCTTCGTCCAGCAGCACCGCTTCGGTCGGGACCACCGTGCCGGCTGGCGAGATGCAGCAGTGGGCTCATGACTATCTGATTTCCAACGGTTATACCGAGGCCGATTTCACCGCGACCGTGTACATCATCTCGCATGAATCCGGCTGGAGCGTGTCCGCCACGAATCCAAGTTCCGGCGCGTATGGCCTGCCGCAGGCACTGCCCGGCAGCAAGATGGTCAGCGCCGGCGCCGACTGGGCCACCAACTACCAGACCCAGCTCAAGTGGTTCTGGGGTTACTGCGCCTCACGCTACGGCTCCATTCAAGGTGCCTACAGCTATTGGCTCGCCCATAAGTGCTACTGATTTTCACATCAAAGACCGCAAATCCCGCACGCGCAAATGTGCGGGATTTTTTCATACGTCGATCGCGGATCCGATCACCTCACCCCAGACGGCAGAGGCAATATCTTGCGAACCGTGCCGAAAATGGCACCCCTTCTCGATATACTTGAGGCGTTTATGCCATTTCTCGAGAGTTAAGGTAACCCGCATATGCGCGTCTTGTTCGTATGCACCGGCAACATCTGTCGCTCCCCCATGGGGGAACTGCTGTTCCGTATGTATACTGCCGGAACGTCCATTGAAGTGGATAGTGCCGGCACGCATAGTCTGGTCGGTCACGAGATCGACGGTTCAAGCGCCGCACTGCTTACGTCGGCCGGCATCGACTCCTCTGCATTCCGCTCTAAGCAACTGACCCGCCAGATCGCACAGGAATGCGACCTGATCCTCTGTTTTGAGGAAGATCAGCTCCATAATATCGTTGGCATTGCGCCTGCCGCCGTACACTATACGTTCACGTTGCCGGATTTTTCGAATATGTGCGCCTATTGTGCCCAGCAGAACATGATTGAAGGCTTCACGTTGCCGGAGCGCCTGCAGTCGGTAATCGCACAAGCCACGACGATTCGACCGATGCTGCCGCAAGCCGCCACCATCGCCGACCCGTATCGCAAGGATTTTTCCGCTTTTCGCAGGGCCGTGGATGCCACTGATACCGCCATCCGCAATATTATGAAGTCGTTGAGCTTCGGCACGTCCGCTTCCGCGATGGATATGCTACCGTTGACCGCTTCGCTTGCCGATGCCTCGAATCCGCCATATTACCGTGGTGACGTGATGGCCGGAAACTGGTCATGGCCGATCATGCCGTTCGATAACGCCATAGTACCGGTAGGTGTGGCTGAAAAGAGCGACGGCACCGAAACGATCGCCGATTCTTTGAAGACAACAATGATCAGGCCGGACGGCAACGATGCTATCGCACTACCGACTGAAGTTCCTTCCGAGGCCGGTCATGCCAGCAATACCGATGCGATGCCGCAAATCACCGAGGATACGTCTATTCGCGACGTGGCGGTGAATGCGGAATCCCGGAGCCGCAAGCGGCGAATCATCCTGATCGTGTCTGCGGCCGTCGTACTGGCTTTGGCCGCAACCGGCGGCACCGTATTCTGGCATCATACGCAGACCGTGGCCAAGCAGAACGCGTTCAGCTCCTGCAAGAAGTCGGCGTCCCGTTATGCGAAGGTCAAGAAGCAGTATGATTCCGCGATTCAGAGCGCGAACCTGCTTACCACGATTCCCACAAGCGAACTGGCCGACGCAAGCACCGTCGACATGTTGAAGTCGGAGCTCTCCTCCACATACGATTTCATTCCGACCACACAGTGCGTGGTTTCGCTTTCGACCGCGAATCTGACGCAGGCTGCGGAACAGAACAATAAGAATGCTTCCGCCATGGAAAAGTCGTTGAAGTCGTTGACGAAGGCCTCCGATGCCGTAACCAAGGCACATGATGCCCAAACCACTTCCATCGTAAGCGCCGCCAAGCAGGCCCTCCAGACTGCCATCGAGCAGGCCACGAAGCTGTTGGAATCCAGCAAAGGCAACGTGGCCGACGAACAAACCCGGACCGACCTGCAAAAGACGGTGGACGACGCCAATGCCCTCCTGCAGAATGATGATGCGACCATTGAGCAGCTCACCGAGGCGCGTGAGGCGATGGGCAAGGCCATGCAGGCCGTTACCGATTCCGTGGCGCAGTGTAACGCCGATAACCAGGTGTACGAGAAGCCGCAGCAGACTACAAATAGTTCGAACAGCGGGCAACAAACCTACTACAATCCGAGCGAATACAAGACGGACACTTCGACGGAAACGCCTGGCATCAATGACAACAATGACACAAACTCCAGCTCCGAAAACAAGCTGACGCCGACCAGTAAACCGACCACATCCCCGACTGTGCAACCGAATCCGTCCACCGATCCGACACAAAATCCCGAGCCCACTCCGGAGCCTACGACCGATCACACCGAGAAACCGAATCCAAGCCCGATCGCGTCCCCGAATTCAGGTTCGGACACTCCTTCTCAGTCCTCCGCAGACGCAGAGAAATAGTCGGCATACGTACCTAAACAAAAGCGAGTGGTGCGGACATCGCAGAATTGAGCCACGCTCCGATTATCAGACTGACAAAATTCAAATTCGATGATTGGGGATGCGGCTCAGATAAACCGTACTGTCCTCGCATTCCCCACCATACAACTACTCGGAAATAGCTGTCGCACTATATTTGTCGATGGCTTCCTGAAGCTTGTTGAGCTGATTGATGTATACGTTCGGATCAGCGGAAGCGGACGTGGTTGCTGTCTGCTGAGCATCGTTCAGAGCCGCGGACAAATCCTGACGGGCGTTCAAATCGTTGGAACGCACGGTACCGAGCACGCTCTGGCCATCATTGACCCTGTTGGCCAGATCAGCCTTTGCCACGGCAACGTCACGGGCGTTTTTGGAACGTTCCACCGCAGTCTTGGCGCTCAGAATGTTCTCAATTTTGTCCCCCAATTCACGTGTGGCTGCAGTAATCTTTTCATCACTGGCCTGATTGTCCTCAGCCGAGGCCGACGCGTCGCAGCCGGTGTCAATCTTCGTCTTCTCATTGCCCTTGTCAACTGCAGTGCGCAAGTCAGCCACCGTCTGCGGATCCTGCACCTGATTTTCCGCAATCTGCAAATCGTCGGCCGCACCATCAACGGTCTTCTTCAAACGTTCCGTATTGGATTGATAGATATCGACGGACTGTTGGCAGGAGCTCAGCACCTCCTGGTTATCGACATGCTGACGAAAACCAAATGCAAGACCCGTCACCACTACGGCGACTGCAACGATCGCGGCGACACCGACCAGCTCGCGGCGATGTCGGTATACGAATCCCTGTGGCTTCACTTCCGCCACGGAACCCCCGATAACACTAACTGAAAGTCCTCTGGAAGCCCCTTCTCCGGCAAGTCGATCCTCCTCTGTTAGGGGAAAATCATACGTCGTCGTGACCTGTGCTCCGTGAGCCCCACCCGGAGCATGCACATCCGGCCATTCCTTGAACTCATTTCCCGTCATACTCCACTAATCCCTTCTGACGTTTCCGACTGTCCTCCCGCACATTATACGGATGTCCCACCACAAAAAGGGGAGTCCGACAACAACCTTGCGCACACATTTAAAGGTGAATACGAAAACATACTTAGGGGAAAGTATCATACGTGTAACGGGGGATGCGGAAACCACCCTAACATGCAAATTTTGGAGAACATTCAAGGGGAGAGCATGACCGAGGCCAAGAAGAAACTGCTCATCGTGCAAGAGGCCATGGGTGGCTGCGGTCGTAACGTCGTGGATATCGTCACCGGCATCGACCACAGCAGGTTCGACGTGACGGTCGCCTACGGAACTGGCCGACTTGATGATTATTACCGCAAGGCCCTACCCGAAATGGAAAAGCATGCGACGCTCATCCCCATCCCCGAACCGATCCGGGATATTTCCGCACCGAACGATATCAAGGCATGGTTACGCGTGCATGCTCTCATCAAGCAAATCAAGCCCGACATTCTGCACTGCCATAGCTCGAAAGCGGGCGTCATCGGCCGCTCCGCAGTCATTGGAAGCCATGTGGCGAAAGTATTCTACACACCTCACGCCTACGCGTTCCAGGCTCGGGAATTTTCCAAACCCAAAAAGTTGCTGTTTGTGATGCTCGAACGAATGTTCAGCCACCTATTCACTACCTGTACATTCAACGTCTCTACCGGCGAACGCGATATCGCATTGCAGTATGGGATTGACGATCCGAATAAATTCAAGGTCATCTATAACGGCATTCCCGATATCGCATTGCCGTCGCGCGAGGAGGCGTTGCAGTCGCTGGGATTGTCCGGTTTGCCGCAGGACGCGATTATCGTCGGTTCGACCGTACGCCTGGCGGCACAGAAGGATCCAATGACATTCGCGAGAATCGCCAAGATGGTCGTCGAGCGTAATCCGCGTGCGCATTTTGTTTGCGTAGGCGACGGAGATCTGCAGGATGATGTGGCGAGGTTCGTCGAAGACAACGATCTTGGCGGTAACGTACATCTGCTCGGCTACCGGGATGATGCGGAGCGTGTCGTCACTGCGTTCGACGTGTATCTGCTGACTTCACTGTATGAGGGTCTGCCATATTCGTTGGTTGAGTCATTGCGTGCCGGCGTGCCGATCGTGGCTACGAATGTGACCGGCAGCAACGAAGTGGTGAGGCCCGGTGTGAACGGCTACCTGTTCGAGGTGGGGAATGTGGAGGATGGCGCACGACAAGTGGAACGCGTCATCGCCGAACGGTCTCGCAATGGCAGGTTCTCTCCCGATGCTGTTCGTAATACGTATCTCGACAAGTTCACGTCGGCACGCATGCTTGACGGCGTGCAGCAAAGCTATCTAGACTGAACACGTCTACCCTCGCGTAAGCTTGCTTCGCACCAGTCCGAACACCCAGCACACGGTCTCTTCCCGCAGCAGAAGGCCGGCAGCCAGCCACACCGAACAATATGCGAACATGCCTGCCACCACCTGCACCGCGCATCCCATTGACAGACCGGGAGCGTTATATAGCAACATCGACAGGGTCGCGAACGAGCACGCGTGGCAACCGCCCATACGGCATAGTCGCCCCAAGTTTACTGACTTGCAGAGCACGTCCCAGGAGTAGTGCATTTGCATCGTGCAAATGACGATCTCCGCAACCAGCATGGATATCGCCGCTCCTGTGGCACCGAAACGCGCGTCCAGCAGCAGATTTCCCGCAAGACTGATTGGCACGCCCATCAGATTAGAGGCGGCAAGCCTATTTTCGCGGTCAAGCGGAGTGAGAATGCACAATCCCAAAAACGTACTCATACAGGAAAAGAAGCTTACCAATCCGATGATTCGCACCGCAATGGCGGCATCGAGGTACTTCTCCGTGGATACCCATATGGTCAATGGTTCGGCTTCCGTTACCAGATAGCAACATAGTCCGAGACAAAGGTTGCAAATGGCACCGAAACCTTTGCCGACAAGATCGTGATATTGCCGCATGGAATGTTTCGCATAATATGACAGACGCGGTACCAGCACTCCGACGATTGCGTTGATCACGCTCCAGCACACGCCCTTGAGTTTAGCTGCAAGCTGGTAGAAGCCGACCTGCATATTGTTGGCGGAAAGCATACCCAGCAGGATACTGTCGAAGAACAGGTAGATCGATGAGGCGATTGACTGTATCGCGAACGATGCGAGCGGTTTGACGTGACGCCTGATACGGAGCGGTACCGGCGTGCGTAGGTCAATCATGTTGCCGAGCCGAATCAGATTGAGCACGTTGTTTCCACAGGTTACGAACGCCGTTATCGCGCCATAAATCAGATAGTCGCCGTCGGCCCGCACAAAAATAAGCATGGCGACGAACGAGAGCGTTTTAAACACAACGCTGCGTATGGTGATGTATTCGTACTCCTCCATAGCTTGGAAGAACCATTCCACCCCGTAGGAAAGCAGTAACGTGCTGACGAGGAACATAAGCATCAGTACCGAAAGCCCACGCAGCCTAGGTACGAATACTATGGTCAGCGCGAAGCATCCCAGTACCGTCGACGTACAGCCGGTGATGATGATGAGCAGCTCTTTGACCACGGACGCCAATTGGCATTCGTCATGGCGCACGCGGGCGCATTCGCGTATGCCGTAGGCTGGTATGCCCACCAAGCAGATCGTCGACAGCCACTGTGAGATGTTCTGGGCGAAGGTGACGTTGCCGTAGCCTTCCACGGAAAGCGTCCTAGTGATGTATGGAATGGTGATAGTCCCAATCACCATGTTGGATGCGGTCAGAATCGTGTTCATCGCTGCATTGAATTTCACGGAATGAGCGAAATGCGTTGGCATCTTGAAACTCCTCGACTCAGCCCAAGACCTTGACATGGCGACGTTTGAATATGATGAGCACCTTGCGGTACAGGGCAGGTGAAAGACACAGCAGGAGCATTTGCGCGCATTTGGCTTTGGGGATCTCCGGCAGTCTCATGACACGGGGCAGAGCCTTGCGTACGAGCCTGACGGCATGCCGTTCGAAGTCCGCCCATTGCCCGCGTTGTCTTTGCAGAATGATGTTGTTGTAGGTGCCTATCGTTGCGATGAGATGACCGTACAGCATGTAATCGTACGACCGCGGATATTTGGTTCGTACCAGTTCCAGCGCGGTACGGGTCTCGTCGCTTTGCGCGGTGGTGATGCGCAGACGTAGCGTCATCCGCTCGTGCAGATGATAGCAATACTTCGGAGTGGAATCGTAAATCAGCGTCTCGGCCTTATCGATCATACGGAATGTGACGGGGTAGTCCTCGCCACTATGACGATCCACCGGGAAACGTACGTCATCGAATAGTTCACGTCGGTACAGTTTGTCCCATACCGCGACATGGAAGTATCCGGGCAGGTTCACATATTTGAAGGCTTGTTCCGAATTCATGCGGAAACGGCATTCGGTCGCATACGGCACGTATGACTCGCCGTCCTCCCCTACAAGACTGGTACCGATGATGGAGATGTCGGCTTGTTCGCGCAACAGATTACGCAATAGCGTTTCGTACATGTCCTCAGCGATGCTATCGTCCGAGTCCACAAATCCGAGATATTCACCTTGCGAGGCCTCAATTCCGGCATTACGGGCGGCTGATGGCCCACTATTGCGTTGATGGATGACACGGATTCTGGAATCCTGAGTCATCCAACGGTCGCATAATTCCGGACAACGATCCGGTGATCCGTCATCTATCAGAATGATGTCAAGGTTACGGTGGGTTTGTCTCACGATGGATTCCACGCACGCGTCCAAGGACGCCTCGACACCGTATACCGGGACAATCACGGAGATCAGCGGTTGTTCATCGGCCATACCGTTCCCTTTCGCATCCTTCGCTCAGAAAAATACCTTATAGGGCAGCACACCGAAGTTTCCTCTGATGTAGACCTGTCGGTAACACATGAGGAACGATGCGGCCAGAATCACCAGTTCCACTGCGATCTGCATGCGTTCGCTTAGTGCGGCAAGCAAAGCCGCCAGCAACCAGATGAAAAACATGGTGAAGAAAATGGACATGCGGTTCAAGGTGCCTACGCCAGCGAAAGCGTTGACCATGACCACATCAATCAGTGCTCCCGCCAATAGCAACGGCTCATTGCACTCGGATTGCACCCCTTCACGCACATTGTTCGACTGACTGAGACGCTTCCGCCATACGTAGGCGATATAAACCGACGACAACGCCAGAGTGTATAGCACCCAGAATATCGACGTTCCGGTGTTATTCATCAGCGAGTCATGCTGGTAGTGACGGTATTTGGGAATGAAACCGGCAACCCAGACGATAATGCCTCCACAGTCAAAGAACTGTATCAGGAAAGTTACGACGACAGCCGCTATGGACTGCAGTTCGAAGTGCTCGGATTGCGCCCACCATCTCACGAAAGGGAGAAGCAGTACCACGATGGATGTGATATGGAAGGTCATGGCAAGCAGCACCAAACCCAGCGCGAGCTTCCAGCGTTTCCGTTCGTACAGCATGAACGCAAGCATGCACAAAGCCACTGCGATGTACTGACGGGAGATGTTCAGGGCCGTGAAAAACGTACGCATCCCGAAAATCATCAGGCAGGAGAAGCCCCACCACCGTTCTTCAACGTACTGGTAAATGAATAGGCCAATGGCACTGTATAGCAGGAGACTCTCCAGAACGAATAGTACGGAGTAAGTGGCCCCTGACCAATGTATAGCACCATTCAGCAAGCAATAGCCAGCTTCAAAATTGTATTTCAGACATTTGCCCGAGTGTCTAAGCAATCTCGCATACATGGGACTATCCGTACCGACATTGCTAGAACGCAACCCGGAAACGGTCGTCATCATCGTCAGCATCATAACCAGGCCGAAACATCGGAATTGCCGTAGCCTTGGTATCCGCATGAGTAGACATAGCATGCAACAGACCAGCATCAGCACGCCATAAACCATGTCGCCCCCATTCTCGTCATGCCCTTCGTACCCCTAGAATCCAATCCAGCGGTAGTATCCTCGATACAGGCTGCAGAACACAGCGAATATAGGCTCTCCCGCCATCACGCAGCATGTGGCCGCACGATCCTTCAACCGGGCGCCGCTATCGGCTCGGGCCAGAACACAGTATCGTTGGATTTCCTGCCATATGGCTTCCTTATTGCCGTACTCCCGTGCATCCAATGAGGAATACACCGTGCACAGCAGAGCCAAACAGCGCGAAGCAGTTTCCTTGCCGAGTTCAGGATGCCACCGCATCATATCCTCATAAAGCCCATGCGATACACGAATCGCAGACTTCACTTTCTCATCATGAAGCGCACCATAATTCCCCATGATGCCCGAACATCTACGCCTATAGGCATACAGGCTCTCATATACCAGCGCGCTGCCCCGCGCTTCATGCATGATGCGGTAGACGGTTGCCAAATCCTCGTACAACAGGCCTTCCGGAAACACCTTACCGTCGGCTGCAATACTGAGTAGTACGTCTCGTCGACATAGCCTCGCTTGCGCCCCGCAATTAATCCGTTGACGCAGCAATGCTTTCTGAGCGGTCATTTCATCCGCGACTTTCACGTTCTTCCCGACGACTCTCATAGACGGCATTCCGTGGTCTCCATACAATCTGCAGCCGCTGCCATCACGAAACGGTCTAAGGTGGGCGAGAGAGGCACAGGGCATGCCGCTCTGCTCGATGGCGGACATGAGCGTGGACAAATAATATCCAGAGACCCAATCATCACTATCCACAAAGGAGATATACTGGCCGCTGGCATGAGTCAAGCCCGTATTGCGAGCCACACTCAAACCAGCATTCTGCTGATGCACGACTTTGAAACGTTCGTCTTTCGCGGCATATTCATCGCAAAGCAGGTCGGAACCATCCGCCGATCCGTCATCAACGAGAATGACTTCGAATGACAGATAGTTCTGTGTTGCCAAGGATTCAAGACATTGACGGAGATAACGTCGAACGTTGTATACGGGAACGATGACGCTGATGTGACTGCTGGTAGTCATACCACTTTTCCTTCTGTCGTTTGAGCTAAAATCAAGCTCACCGCATCAAGATCATCAGCTCCAGCATGGAGCCAGCAGAAACTCTGCGCACCCGTAAACTTTATTTCCATTGTGCGTACGCGACAATGTTTTGGCCGGCAAGCAACTTCCAACTAGGCAATGTCCAGCTTCTCCCAGGCTTGACAGAATACGAATGCCCGTAAATGACAATGTGCCAGGCTGTCAATTTCTTCCCCTCCTTATACACCTCTGACGGGAATCTAATGCTTTCTCCCAACGCTACCGCTTGGTTTTTGATCTCACTAATTCCCCCATTAGGATCAAAACAAACAGTCACACTCTTAGAAGAGTCCCCCGATGTCTCCTGTTGCCATATCGCATACATGGTTGTGATGTTTTTATCGGGAATGTCCATGACGTCTCCCGGTTGCAACAATTCTCCGGATCCGTTATTACTTGACGACCATCCTCGGAATATATACCCATATCTCGTGGCCGCCGCAGGCAAGGTGATTTGCGAACCCATCTTGCCTTGGATTGGTGTAATCGGATGCGGTCCACCCATTGGGTTGAACGCAACGGTTCGATACCCGCTTTCTTGCACACTGGTGGAAATATCCAGCACGAAGGATCCAGTAGGAAGATTATTACCGTTATATAAATTAGGGTTTTGAGGAACGTTATCCGCAGCATACCGTATCTGCTGAGGACTCCCTTCTATGCCTTGCAGACTGGCAACGAGTTTCCCACCACTGACTTTAGCTTGAACCGTATGGAACACTCCATCGCTTCCCGACACTTCAACTTCACTGATTTCTCCGGAAGTATCGTTTTGACAGATATGATTAGCACGAACCTTAAGCTTGTAAATCGGTGTGCAAGATTTAAGCCCTGTCCCATGCTTGAAGCTCACACTCACAGTATCTCCCGTCACAACCGCCTTCTTGGCGATTGGACCAGATGGCACCGTCTTTTTTTGCTGAATGCAAACAACTGATTTCCCATTCTCTTTCCCACTATTTCTTTGCCTAGAGGATGAAGCACAGGCACTCCCTTATCCGTATCAAGGGTGGAGACCATTCCTACATTTTTCTTTAGAGCGTAATCATTTTGAATAGAACGAATCGAATAATAGATCCAATTAGGACCGTCATATCGCGTTAGCTGAGCTTGAACGAATGGCAGATTTTCATCTCCAAAATTTTTACGTATCTTAGATAAGAAATTCGACCAGTCAAGCATATAAAATTGCTTATTCATTAAAGGTGGAACGTTGAGAGAAGTATTTGATTCTCCTTGATACCACAGAATACCCATAACGTTAAAACCGGCAAATGGCGCATAATGAGTATTCCAGATGCTCGTCATATGTTTTTTCAGAGTCGTTCCGCCCCAAGCCAAGTCCAGCACGCCGACAGGAACATCAGGCTCCTTGGCGCGAATTGCTTCCGCCGCGTACTGGGCTACATAGCTCAATTTATCTGCATCATCTTTTCCGTTGAGCCATGACTGATCGGAATAACGAAGAGGCACGTCAAAAGATGTCTCATCTTCATCTCCCACCTGATCCGCTTTAATGAAGTAGATATGCTCGTCATTCACCAGTTCTGGGAGGTCTTTCTCATCAAGCAGACCAGTAAAATTCACATCCGCCTGCGTACCGCTGTAATACAACGCATCCGATGCCTCCATATTGGACTGACCTGCAGCAACAATAACCTCACCGGAATAGACTTTCTCTACCCTCTTCACAATAGAGCCGTTAACAGAAACGCTCATCGAATACGGGTCAAGACTCGCCTCTAGCGGATCTACACTAATCTCAAATCGTCCCTCATCATTGGCGACGCCGCTTGCAGAATGATCACCGATTGTCACTTCCACGGATGCACCGGCACCAGCCTTCCCTGAGATGACAAACGGCTTGCCTCTCTGGAAAACAACGTTCTCCGTATAATAATTAGGTAAAGAAAACGTCCCATCGCACTGTGCCGTCATAGGTAGACCAATGCTTGCGATAACCAACACACAAGTAATCGCCATTGAAACAATCCACATCACTGGCATATTATTCTTAACGCGCATACTCTCCCTCAAATATCACGTAGCACAATTACCATATCTGTTTTTGAATTAATTCAATTTTAGGCTCAACGGTAAGGCGTTTCACGAAATATTATTTAATAATTTTCAAAATTCTATCTACAGGAAATCTTTGAGAAATACACGTTTTAGATTCAGCAGCGAAATGACCGGCAGCGATATACATAACTAAAAATTCGCTATCCGGAACTCCTACTAAAGCCTTTGTTTTTTTATCGATATCATCGGACATCATGGTATTCAATGGACACGCGGCCAAACCATTAGCCTCAAGAGACAAAAGCAACGACATCGAGAACAATCCACCATCCGTGAAGCCTTCATTACGTTCATTTGGCCACAAAAAAGCACTATTATCTGCAGTAATCAAAAACAAGACCGGCGGCATTGCATAACCATTAAAACCACCTTGTAGCTTCAATGCTTTTTCTATGGTTGCCTCATTCGTGATGGCATATACTCGAGTTGACTGACGATTACAGACCGAAGGTGTCTTCATAGCCAATTCCACAACACGTTGAATCTCATCTTGAGTAACCGGCTGGGATGAATACTCTCGAATTGATCGTCGAGAAGAGAACAATTGGCCAAAAGGCAATTCTGCGTTGTTTTCTTTTGAAGTAGCAGTAACCACAACGCTGCCTCCAAGGTGCGCATTAGTTTTTTCTGCATCATCCCAAATATCTTTTGGAAAAAGAGAAATAACCTCCGCGATATCAAAATGAGCAGCTTCATGCCTCGTCCGATATTCCCACAACGCTGCCAGAGCACTCATATAGACAATGTTTTCCTTATACATAGGATCTTCATCTTTTAGCTCTGCTAAAGATACAGACAAATTTCGCAATGCATTTTTTCCAAAGCCCATACGAAATTCACCATGGCTCAAGCCTTTTTCAATCTGGTGCCCATAGAAGGTCACACGCGCCTCAGATTGCGTTTTACCTCGCTTCCCAGGCTTAGCGAATGCATTATTATACCGTTTCAGTTGTTTCAAGGCTTCTGCTTTTAGCTGCTTCCATGCCTTGTATTCTTGATATTTGTTTAGAATTTTATTTGGAATAATCCTCTTGATTGCTCTTTTCACCTGCATCTGTGACACTCTTTCAGTCTAATTCTTCTTTTAAGAAATCCAACGAATATTTACGCTCAATTTCTAAACGTTTATCAACATTATTCCAATCAGGATTAATGACTTGCTCAGCTACCTCATCTTCATTTATCCCAATTAGTTTTAAAAGGCTTTCTAGACGTGAATTAGCATTTTCTTTCCATCGATTCATCACAACGGTAAAAGGCTTATGCATCATGATAGAAAAACATGTTCCGTGAAAAGAACTGGTTACTACCGTTTCTGCATTCCGGATAAGGGCAATAAATTCATCTGGACCTGCAGTATATATGTTTTTTGCGCCAGCTACCGGTGCCCAGTCGTTACTGTGCACATAGACTAATGGAATTTGATACTCCGCAGCGATCTTTTTTGCTCTGGAGACAACATCATCTTTCATATTAACCGCATAGGCCAGAATGTATCTTTCCGGCAACTTCCGAGTATGACTAGAAACGCCGCACCACTGTTCAGAAGTCAGCAGCAAAGTTGGATCAAGCACTTGCGTGGCATCGATTCCCATCTCTCGCGCTATCTTGACACCATCAGCCTCTCTGACGCCAACATGTTCGAAGTCCCTAAGGCATTCAGCAACCTTATTTGCCTGCGAAACCTTTTTACTTCCGAAACTTGCGGCATACGAATTTTTCTTTACCTCAGCAGAACCTGGAAGGAAATATTGGAAGTCTTCGCCTGTTAATCCAAGATTCCAAACCTGATCACTACCAACTATGACAGAGTCCAAATCTTGCAGCTGCGGAGCCAAATCCGCACCGCTCTTCACGGAATATAACGCAGTGACTTTTATTTTTGAATTAGAGAACGAATGCCTTCGAGCACACTTCATCAACATCTCGAATGGCAAACCAACCAGATTCTTGATATTTCTACGAGAAAAAAGACGCGGCTTCATTTCACGCTGTTCGATAATTGGAGATCTATAATCAATTACTGACGCTTCACAACTGGCATTGCTTACTACTTCTGTAAGGGCAAAACATTGCAAGACGGCACCGTAATTTAAAGTTCGATGAAAAGTTAATATTCCAACTTTTTTCTTAGTATCATGATTCATAAAATACACCTCGCATTCCTCATTAAAAACATAAACAGATACAGTCCGATTACGAAAATTCTGGTAGAAATCATGTCACGCCGCTCCATACCGGATTGCCCCTTAGCTTGATGGACATTCGACGAACACTCCAAATATGTTCAAGCCGAAAAGATTAAAGTTGAATCCGGAGTTACGAGAGCTCCTGGCTAGAGCATTACAACAGCGCACGATCCACGCACATACAATCCTAGGAACTATCAAGGCCCGGACCTTTCTCACCATAAGCCCCCGGAATGAACTGCGTCCCTTGACAGAAAACGCAAATCCAGAGAGAGCAAGACGAAAAGCATCATCGCGAAAATAGAGGCGATGACGCGCAAGAGTTCGAAAAAGACGCTATATAGTACCAAGACCAGCACGATACCAGAGCCTTTTGCGTCGTCCACCCACGTTGTGTACCTATAAGACATTGTAGCTCATGCCATCCTTCATCCTCTCAATCCCTTGGCACATGATAACCTCCGATGAGGATTTCCCCTGTTCCCCCTATCTGACTACACTTTAAGTTTCGACATGACTTTCTACATTCAATAAGGGTGCATCAGGAAAACCGGATAAGGAGAAGTTATCTACATGGACAATGGGAAACGTCTTGCAATAAATCTGGTGTCAAACCTCACTGCCTTCATCATTCAATTTGGTATCAATCTCTTCTTAACGCCTTACATCGTCAATTCTCTCGGCAGTGAAGCATACAGCTTCATTCCTCTAACCAATAACATCATCGGTTATATTACAATCATCAGTGTAGCCTTTTACTCTATGACCGGACGTTTTATTTCCGTCTCCTTAAACCAAGGAGACAAGAAACAAGGCAACATTTTCTTCAACTCCTCAACAGCTGCGAATTGTGCACTCACTGTTTTCCTATTGATTCCAACAAGTACTTTATTAATCCTGTACGTCAATAAAATCCTTATCATCCCTGACTATTTAGTCAAAGATGTTCAGTTAACATTTTTCTTCTCACTGTGCGCCATGAACATCTCCATGGCGTTAGCTTCATTTGGTGCAGTATATTTTGTAAAAAATAGAGTAGATTTAAGTGCTAAAAGAAATATTGAAGGCAATATCATTCGTGTAGCGGTACTCATCACTCTTTTCACAATATTCAGCCCGAAAATCTATTTTTTAAATGCAACAATACTTGTCGTAACATTATATTCATGTGGAGCAAATTTATACTACACAAGGAAATTGATGCCAGAAATTACAATACAGCGCAGATATATAAAGAAAAGCGCCGTTAAAACTCTTCTGTCATCAGGCATCTGGAATTCCGTAAATGAGCTTAGCACTGTTCTTCTCACAACCCTTGACTTGTTCCTTGCCAATTTGCTCGCAGGATCACTTGCCAGCGGCAGTTATTCCGTAGCTAAGACAGTTCCGAATTTCGTTCAATCTATAATTTCCGTACTGGTCGCAGTTTTCGTACCCCAACTCACAATATATTTCGCACAACACAAGCAGAAGGAAATGACATCCAACATCTCCTTCTCAATAAAATTCATAGGCATTCTCACAGCAGTGCCTGCGGGTTTCCTTTTGGCTGCGGGACAGGATTTCTTCCAATTGTGGGTACCAACACAAGACGCCAACTTGCTACACGGACTATCGGCACTAACTTTGATTCCATTGGCAATAACTTCATGTACAAGTATCATCAATAACGTATTTACAGTATCCAATAAACTCAGGATTCCATCCCTGGTACTTTTACTGTTTGGCATTGCCAATACAATAGTTGTAGTTATTTTAATGAAGTACACCTCTCTAGGAATCTGGGCTATACCAATTGTGGCTCTTGTGACCGGAATAGCGCGCAGCCTTTTCTTTAATCCAATCTATGCAACACATTGCCTTGGAGTAGGGAAGATGACTTTCTACCCTTCCATCATTCGCGGTTCCGCCTGCACGTTTGTTATGACAATTGTAACCCTAGCCTATAAAGTCTTCTTCCCTACTGACAGCTGGATGACATTATGTCTCTGTGGCGCAGTATGCACAATCATGTCTTCTCTAATTAACTTTACGATAATTTTCAACAATTCAGAACGCACAAAAGTGCTTAATATTATTACGACTCAATTTAAAAAATATTTACACAAGTAGGAACAGGACACTCTCATGAGCAAATGCACATTTATTATTCCATACTATGGAAATTTCCCGAATTACTTCCAACTCTTTTTAAACTCCTGCAAATATAATTCAGATTTCGAATGGCTAATTTTTACCGACAATAACAAAAGTTATGATTGGCCAGCAAATGTTCATGTTCATTACGAAACATTTAAGGACATGCAGGAAAGAGTGCATAGCGCTTTCCCTTTCCATCCGGAGTTGAAGACACCTTACAAACTTTGCGACCTTAAGCCAATGTACGGCTACCTATTCTCCGAATATCTCAAGGAAGCGACTTTCTGGGGTTATTGCGACTGCGACCTCATCTTCGGCAATCTCGATATGTTCGTCACCGATTCTTTGCTCGAAAACTATGACAAGATCTTCGTTCTGGGACATTGCTCACTGATTCGCAATACGAGGGAAAACAATGCAAGGTTCATGCGGCCTCTACAGGGCAGGCCTCTTTTTCAAGAGGTACTTCAGTCAGAACGTATATTCACATTTGACGAGAGCTATCTTCCCACAAATGTCAATGAGATTTTCAAACAGAGCGGCGCACGTATCTTCGCCAAAGACTATTCCGCGAACACAAGGGCACGAGGTACGGTGTTCCAAATTACTCGATACCATGACGATCTGCAGATGTATCTTACCGAGGATCCCCAGCAAGCCGTATATGTTTGGTCTTCAGGACATCTCTACCGATACTGTATGAATTTAGGAACATTCTCTCAAACGGAACTAATGTACATGCATCTGCAACGACGAAAAATGATAATCAGTGATTACAGTCTCTTGGCTAGCTCCATATTCAAAATCATTCCGGGATCGTTCGAGCCACTTGAAGTGTCAGAAGTTACTGCACAGAATTTTCGATCCATTCGGTGGAAGAAGTATGGTAATAATTTTCAACACCGAATGGATATCATTAATGGCGACATTAAATTTTGGACAAAACGAATCAAAAATTTAATTTCCAAATAATAAAATCAATATTTTATTATTTTCTGCCATAGCTCTTTCACCCACGGGATACTCCTACTTTGAATATAGTCCCAAAAAACTTCAAAGCAGGAGTATCTGTTCCAATTCACAGTAACTTTGAACAAAGCCTGCCTAATAAAATCGAAAATAATACCAATCGCAAATATCAATAAGACCCAGCCAACATTAAGCACCAAACCCTGTGCCGAATTCATATTGTCAGTAAAAGCATCAAACACTGCCTTTAAAGCATGCGCTGTCGGCGCGTACATCGAAATCACAAATGGAGCCAGTGTGGCGGATGCAATAGCGTTGACGGTCTCCGAATGGCGTTCTTTCCGCTGATATGCCCACATCAACAGTCCCAAAGCCGTGAAAAGCGACGGAAAGCTCCAAGCCTGATTCATATACGTGTAAGTGTGATTCCAGTGAACTAAAGCGCCAGCCACAGAGACCAGACTATCAAAACCTACGCCAACACCCAATCCCACCGCAATAAGCACGCTTTTAATCCTTCGAGACTTCAACAGGTCATCATGATACCAACGAACGTAAGCAAGTAATACATACTGATAGATGAACAGCAACACGTTCAAACCCATGTTAATGGGGAAGAAAGGAATAACACCCCATATCGTAAATGTCACAAGGACAAGACCACGATGAACCCTCTCCCCCGCCGCCTGTAAACAGCTATTGATAAAAGGATGGACCAGCACAAACAATACGTACGCTGTGGGATACCACCATAATCCGGAAATTACAGGTAGTATTGACTCTACCCATATCTTCAATAATTCACTCTTTGAAGCGAAAAAAGAATACACGCCGCATACGTATTGCAAAATGAAAAGAATAGCAAATGAGCCAATTGCATAGAACCACAGCTGTTTTTCCAACTGCCATACTCGACGAATGGACTTCTTGAATGTGGGTTTGCCCGCGCACATATTACCATGATGTTATTCCAAAGAACAGGCAATCACCCAATCCACCAAAATCAGTTAACAAATTGGCAAGCCAACGCACTGGTACGTTGGCGCTAGTAATATACTTCCACGTTATGAAATGACAGAAAGTAATCAACAGCATCGCGACAATGCGCAGTAATTCAAAATTTGAGTTTCTTGACGTTTTCATCCCGTCAACCTTTCTGGCGCAACTCTCTACAACAGGGGTACCACCCCACACCCCCGAATATTATAGATATGCTCTGATATGTTAGCTCTATATTAGGGTTATATTGCGAAAATAGGGGGAATATGACATCGTCACCGCTCATCAGTATAATTGTTCCTGTATATCAGACGGAACAGTACCTTCAGGAATGCCTAAAGAGCCTCTCCACACAGACCTATAAGAACCTCGAATTTCTGCTCATTGATGATGGCTCGACTGATAGGAGTTCCAAAATATGCGATGAACAATCTTCGGTTGACTCGCGCTTCCGCGTATTTCATTGTGCGCATGCAGGAATCGCCGCTTCTCGCAATAACGGACTCCAATTGGCCAGAGGGGAATTCATCGCATGGGTCGATAGCGACGATAGTATTGCGCCGGACTATATTCAGACTTTGTATGATGCCTTGTCAGCCAACGATGCCGACATGTCCATCGCGATGCACCAACTCACCCCGGATACACCCCGGACTCTCACCGATTCCATGATCTTGCGATATCAGCTCGATAACAAACTTGGAGTGCTATGGAGCTCACTCATCCGCGCATCCCTATATCGGGGAAAGTCTTTCCTCGGCTATTCTGCGAATGAAGATCGCATCATGCTTACCCAGATTTGCGCGGAAGCCCGACTCGCAACCATTGTTGAAAACGACGGATACCATTATAGGATTCGATATGACTCCGCCGTTCATTCTCCGAATGTCGAATCGATGATCAGCCGTCTCAAAGCTTTAGAAACACGTAACGAATGGGTCAAGCGTAATTACTCACGCATGTATAAGTACACTCATTACTCAAGTGTCCTTGAAGCGACAAAGGTTAATCGAATGCTCCGCAATAATACTGCTGACGGGAATACAGAAACACTGCACCGAGTAATTCATCAGATGATCAATAATCACATCTTCCGTATTCCAGTTGGCTCATTAAGTCGCTCCAGGCTCAAAGAAATCGCGGCCGGATACAAAGTCTTGATCCTTGGACAATAACCTTTCGCCATGCAGCGAGCCCCACAGTATTGGAGAAAGCAATGACGCATCCACTCATCAGCATCATCGTTCCCTGCTTCAATTGTGAGCACACCATAGAACGCACTGTCGGCAGTCTCGTCATGCAGGCCTATCAAAATATCGAGATCCTACTTATCGATGACGGGTCAACAGATGCCACTTCTTCAATCATTGATGCAATCGCTGAGCACGATAATCGAATAGTCGTGCAGCATACCGTCAATCGGGGAGTTTCCCATGCACGAAACTATGGTCTTGAGCTTGCCAAAGGTTCCTTTGTCATCTTCGTGGACAGCGACGATGCCCTTGAAACCGACATCCTGCAACGCGCCGCAGCTACGCAAGAAAGTTTCGATGCGGACATGGTCATCTTCGGCCATGCAGATATAGTCCAAGAACATCAACGCATCAATAGGCGAGACTATTCAACGAACAATCTAATCGACCTATCCTTCACCCAACGAGATGAATCTTTTTTCCAAGTCATGTTTACCTTGGAAAACTCGCGATATTTATTCTCTTGCTGGGGCAAGCTAATTCGTAAAAGCTGGATAGCCAGAATTCGATTCGATCCAGACATCAACTATGGCGAAGACACCACATGGATTCTGACGCTTCTGCAACAAGAAGGACACATTACGGCTCTGCCAGATGTTGGATACCTTTATTACGGATCATCTCAGGGGCTGTTAAATTCATTCTCCAAGCACAAGTTCTCATCCATCGTCAAAGCGCACCAACAGCAAGTCAAATTCTATTTGTGGAAACGAATGTCTGATGAATACCAACAACTAGTGCAGCTACGCTTGACCAATGATGTTTTCTGGGCCCTGCAAACACTTAAGGCCGCTGACGATTCCGTATCATCTCAAGAACGTGTGCAACTAGCAACGATTCTGACTCATTCACCCCTGCGACCGTTGTACTTACGCAATATCGAACTGGCCGCAACCAGTAGATATCTCAAAATCCTATTTATGATAGACAGCAATTTACTGTGGAAACTATACCTGCGATAAAAAGTGATATTTTCAGCAACATCCCGCTTTATTTCTTCCAAGGAAAATTCAGCAGATACCACGTCATATCACAAGGCAGCCTTCCGTCGTATCTACAGAAAGATGATAGGTTCGTCATATGGCCAGCAACCGGGAATCCGTCGCTGTCCGGCCAAACACTGTGCCCGGTCGGACAGTCCAGTACTCAGCCGCCTGAGCCGCACCACGTTTATGGTAGAACTCCCGCTTTAGATGGCCAAAGAAATCCTTCGCAGCCCCTATTGGATTTTGTTGATTTGCTATGAATACAATTTCTTGAGTACATTAAAATGTTCATAGTTGGCCATAGTATAAATTACATACGATACAGCAATGCTTACACTGACTGTCAAAATAAACAAGAGACATGTCTTATCAATTTCAAACCCTATTATGGAAAAAAGTTTGACAATAAACCACTTGACCCACAAATGAGTATAAAATATCAAAGAACTTAAGTTTCTTAACGTTTTAAAAAAAACACTATTTCTACTTTGAATACGATGATTTACAACAAAACCAAAAGCAAACCACGTCAAAGGAATCAAAAATAGATACACATCCCTAGCCCTTACAAAATCAAAGTATTTAAGACCTAGAGCTTCTATAAACATTAGAATATACGCAACAAGAAAACCAATCAGCGCATTTCTTTGCTGCATCTTAAAACCGTAAAATGCAACAATCGCACCTATTGCAACAAATAAAAGTCCTTCAAACAACCCATCCCTGGTTGTAAAGATCACTATCTTTAAAAACCTTAAAAAGCCCCAAAACTCAGGCATATTAAATTGCAATGGTCTAATAACGCCAAACCAGCTCTCCGTAAGCAGACCCATCACATAGAAACAAAAAGCTACTGCAGTTATTTTTTTAAGACTTACCTTCTTTGATAAAAGATATGATATAACAACAACAGAAAAAATCAATGCCGGAAAATACCACAGTTGCATATAACTGCCCACAAATACAATATCTCTGCAATAAGTAAAGACACCGTAAATAATCCCTCTCTCATTCATCAATATCGATTTAATCTTGAAAGGAAAGTAAATTAGCGTCCAGATAACATATAATTTTATTAATTTAACAACATATAACTTAGTACGATCTAACGAAAAATTATTTAACGACGATTTATGATATAGTAAAAACCCGGACGAAATAAAGAAAAATGGTACCGCAATCCTTGCTAACCACTGTTGAATTCCGTAGTTCAGCAATTGCAGTGTTTCATTATCCGTCAAACCAAACGGAGCTACATGTACCGACACAACCAATATTGCACATATAAATTTTGCTAAATCAATAGCATTATATTCTTGCGGACCTTCCGACCTTCCGACCTTCCGACCTTCCGACAAAGCTTGAAGATTCATCATCGTACTACCAATTTTTATTATTTAAGCAGATGCCACAAAATATGTATAACTTTAGTTTGTTATTGATGAAATTATCTCTTATTTACCGTTCGGACCGATTTACCTAATAGAAAAGGTGCGAAACAGTTTATCACACTTGCACACGCTGAGCAAAAAACGAGATTGATAATAACCGTAGTTAAGCCACAAGCAATCTGCGTCCAGACACAGCCAGAGGTAGTATCCAGTCCGACAAGACGCAACATACTTGGGAAGTAGCTTTCAATTGCCTGATTGATACAGTAGAACACCAAAGTGTTCCTTCCACAATATGTGAAAAAGCCAAAAGATTTAGCGCTCGATCCCATCATATAGCATAATGACAGAACAAACCACATACCACCTATAGATGCAGCTAGGAAACAGAAAATATTACCGTACTGGTTCATATATGGATTAATACGCGCACCAAATATACGACCATCCAAATATGTTCCAAGGAACAACAACAATAATGCAGCCACCATATATCGTTTATTCAGTAAACGACTGAATGCGTCCACATTCTTACGCGCGATCAATCCAAGAATGAAATACGGCGCCATGGTTACAGCAATATCCACAGACCAAGGCAATGTGACGTGCACTAACGCGCTATAGGCATATCCAGCAACCAGCGCGGCAATCGATACAATAGCATACGTACGAATCATATTCTGAGTACGCTGCGCACATTGAACCAAAAAAATCCACCCAGTTCAATAATGAATAGACAGGTTAAGAACCAAGGAATTTGACCAAAACCTTCCTTTCCTCTCAGATTAACGCAGTAGCCAATAAAGTACTTCACATACCAGCCAAGAGAATGAGCATTCTTCTGGAAGGGTACCTGTATCAGGAATAGCAGCACCGAAAGAACCAGTCCAGGAACAACCAGAGTACGTATTTTGTTCCATAGGAATGGCCAGAATGAGGAGAAACGACGAATTGAAAACACAAATCCTGAAAGGAAGAAAAAGAGCATCATACAGAATGAGCTGATGTATGCAGTCGTGCTCTCAGGAAACGCGCTATGCATCAGAAATACTAATAGGATGGCAATGCCCTTCGCGTAATCCACCCATAAAATACGCTGTCGATTCATCTGTCACCTATCGTCTTTCAAATAAAACTGCTGCAATCCCTCAGCGATATTCCGAACATCAAATCCGGCATTGCGCACTATGCCTGAATAATCAGACCTTCGTCTATCTTCACCCAGCAAGCTTCGGCATTGTTTCGCCCACGCATGAGCCTCCTCCCGAATCGAGCAAGTGTGCATCAGTGGCGTAACCGCCGCTTCAAAAGCCATGGCTTCTTTGGAAACCAAACAAGGCAATCCGGAACATTGAGCTTCCATATACACGAGGGCAAGTCCCTCAAATAATGAAGGCAACAAGAATAGGTCCATCGCTTGGTACAGATCAGGCATATCGGTACGAGCCCCAAGAAACATGACTCTGTCTGCAATGCCAAGCTCTTCCACTTTCTTGTGCATTTGCTGCTCAAGTTCACCAATACCGACCAGCATGAGCTTGGCGTTCGCCTCCATATGAGCGTACTCAGCGAAAATCTCCAACAAGAACAGCGGGTTCTTCTGCTGACGGAAACGTCCACAGAAACCTATGAGTTTGGTATCGTCACCAACCCCCAATTCGGCACGTACCCGCTGACGGGCATCCGGACGAAAAGCAAATTTTTCGGTGTCGATGCCATTCTTCACCCAAGTAAACGGCTTGCCTGGAAACATATAATCGGCAGCTTGTTGCGAGCAGGCGAAGTAATGAGTGGGAGCAGTACTGATCTGCTTGTGTATGACGCGATCACGATATGTCTTAATCAATGCCTTGAGTCCACTTGGCTGCGGTCCAAACTGTGCACCTGAACCAGCATTATGAGAATGCAGGATGCGTAGAGGAATTCCCGCTTCCTTAGCTACTTTAAGTGGATACGCATAAGGATAATTGGCATTCACATGGATGCCAGCAAATTCAGGATGCTCCCGAAAGAAACGAAGCAGTTCCGAATGAGATTTGATTAATGATTCGCGCTGCGAGTACATCACTCGGTAGATGCGTCCGCCCATGGCAAGGATCTTATCCTCATAAGCCAGTCTGCCTTCGTTGTGGGATTCAAGAAAATCAAACTGGACTTTACTTCGGTCAATGTTACGGTAGACATTCATAATGAATGCCTCTACCCCTCCAAAGCCACCAAGCATACCCCACTGAAGTATACGAATTGGTTCAGCCACTTTAAACCCTTCTGTTTTGCACTCAGCGATTAATGAGATATGCGCGTATACAACTCTGGAATATGCGCCATCATCCATATCTTTGCTTTGCGGGAGACGCTCAGCGTTCCATCCTTATAAACCTTCTTCGCGGCATAGGCCAGTTTTTCCCGCCAAACGGCAAGCACTTCCGCGCCCATATGCTTTGAAGCCAAGTCATAGACAATGTCGTATCTGCCTTGCATGGCGAAGAACGCGAGCGCATTTCGGTCAGCATACCCGCTTTCGGAAAGGTACTTGCAGCATTTGTCAGCAATGATGGCACGATCAAAACTATGTTCGTTCAAACTGGCGGTCGTAATGGAGTTCTTGCGGATCCGGTAACGGTACAGTGCCTTTGGATTGAAGTAGATTCCCTTCATCGTGCGGTACACGTGGGCGAGCACGTAGTAGTCCTCGTTGTTCAGACCTTTGGGGAATCGAATGCCATCCTCTCGGAAGAAGCGCGCGTCGAACAGCTTGTTCCATACCGCGCTGGCCATACGATCCCGATGGTAGAGGAAGGAACGCAACGCTTGGTCAGATGTGAAGACACGCGCCGGCAGATGCCCGTCGATATGTTCAGTGTCGCCATCTTCAAAGTTCTTCTCCGTGCCGCACATCACCACGTTAACTTCATGTTGTTCCTGCATCCACTGCCACATGGTACGCAGCATGTTTGGGTCGATCCAGTCGTCGCTGTCCACGAAAGCGATACAATCTCCCCTCGCCTGGTCAAGTCCGGCATTACGCGCGGAAGACAATCCTCCGTTCGCTTTATGAATGACGCTGATGCGATTATCTTTCGCCGCCCACATATCACATTTGCCCGGGCAAGCATCGCGGGAGCCATCATCGACGAGGATGATTTCCAAGTTGCGATAGCTTTGCTCGACAATGCTCTTGACACATTGATCAAGATACCGTTCCACGTTGTAGACGGGAACGATCACGCTGATCAGTAGCTCATCGGGAACCTCATTACTCATGCGTGCACCGTCACAATGCTTTCGGCGTCAAAACGCTTGGACATACAGGTTTCAACCTCCGGGAGGAAATGTCCGACCGCAATGTACATCACCAGGAATTCGCTATCCGGCAGATTCAGCAACTTGCGGGTGGCCTCGTCTCGCTTCATCGGCAGCATGGTGTTCAAAGGGCATGCGGCAAGCTGCTGCTCCTCAAGCGCAAGCAGCAGAGACATTCCGAACAGTCCACCATCCGTATATCCCTCATTGCGCTCATCCTGATTCATGAAGGCCTGATTGTCTGCGGTGAGCAGAATAAGTGCCGGTGGCATCTTATATCCACGGAATCCGCCCTGCAGCGGCATCAGCTTGGCAATCAAATCGGCATTGGTAATGATGTGCACACGCGTGGGTTGACGATTGCATACCGATGGGGTGCGCATGGCGATGGCCACGGCTTGCTCGATGTCTTCGGCGCCGACCGGCTCGTCACTGAATTCGCGTACGGAATGGCGTGCTTGAGACAGCTGGCTGTACGTAAGCTCCGCATTATGCGTTTTATCGGCGGCTTTGATGGTCAACACACCTCCGACATGCCCCTGCGCCTGGCCTATCTCATTCCACAGGTCATCCGAAAAGAGGCAGCGCATGTAAGCAAGATCATAACCATTGCGTTCATGACGCGTACGATATTCGTGCAGCGCGCAAATCGCGGATTGGAAGATCTCATTGTTCGCATATTGCGTGTCAACGTTGCACAGAGCCGCCAACAAAGGAGCAAATTGAGCAAGTACGCCTTTGCCGAATCCGAAACGAAAGTCCCGATGGCTCAATCCTTTTTCAATCTGATGGGTGAAAAAGATGATTCGGGTTTCCAGATGTGCTTTCCTCATGGATCCACGCCTGGCGTAGTTTCGTCTGAAACGCCTCATCTGGTGAATGGTTTCGCGGCGCAATTTCAAGGAGGATTGCACCCCGCGCACCCACGCAATCAGTGACTCGGGGACAATGCTTTTCAGCTTCTCTCTCATGTTTCCTGTCCTTCTAGTCCTTCAGCGCATCACGCAGGTATGCTCTGGAGCGTTCGACTTCACGCCCCAGTTTTTCATTGGTAGAACGATAATCGATGGTCGAATCGTCCCAAGCCTCGCCCTCGATGAGCTGCCTGCTGTCCAATCCACACAGCTTGAGCAGCGAGCTCATACGATCGTCCATGTTGACTTTGCCGTTGTGCTTGCCGCGTACCACATAGAACTGCTTCTCGAATTTGATGGAGAACGCCGTGCCGTGGAAGGATGCGGACAACACGTAGTCGGCGTTCTTGATCAAGCTGAGATAATGGTTTGGCGCAGCCACTTCAAGCAGATGGAAACCATACTTCTTCAGGCCATAGGACTTATTGCCAGTGAACATCACATATACCGGCAGCCCCTTGCTCTGTGCAAACGCCTGGACCGCCTTGGCCGCGGAATCATTGAGTTCGATGGAGTCAATGGCGTAGTAGAAGATGTACGGCTCATGCACCAAAGGTGCGTCGGTGATGGGATCATACGCATCGGCATCAATCAGCAACGTCGGATCGAGTACCTGTTCCACATGCTGCGGCACCAACGGCTGCAGATATTCCTGCGCGGTCAGCTCACGCACCGCGATGGACTGGTAGCCGGACAACAGTTTGGCATAATGCTCGGCAAGAGCCTTGTCTTCCTTTTTGTCGAGGATATGGCCGCCCATGCTAGAAGCGTAGGAAATCTTACGTCCTTGATGCACGAAGCTCAACAGGTAGGCGTCGGAGTAATCCCAGGCGTCCGTGTTCCAGATTTGATCACTGCCTGACACGAAAACATCGTACTTGCCATTGAGATCCTCCAACTGTTCGACGGTTTCATAGAACTTCGGAGTAAGGCTCAACGCCTTATGCTGCAAATTCACAAAGTCATCGTGACGTTGCTGAATCAGCTTGTGGTGGAAGAAGGCATACGCGTTCTTGGCAATGTCCTTCGGACCGGACACCTTCTTATACACGTCATACAGATACTGCTGGCGCGGCGTGGAAAAATCGATGACGTCGCATTCATGGCCGAGCTGTTCAATGGCTTTCTGCGTGGCGAACGCCTGCAAGAACGAACCATTATTGTGGGCTGCATGGTAGGTAATCAGTGCTGTCTTCATTGCATCACCTCATGTAGTAGTCGAATCCAAGACTGCGTAATTAGGCGCATTCCATATCGTTCGGCATTACTGCCGCTCATAGATGAATATTCGACACGCTTGGCCCTGTCATCAATCAGTGTGTTGATGGTTGCGGCCATGGTGTCAATGTCCCCCAACGGCACGACCGCACCGTTGACTCCATCTTCAATGACTTCCGATGGGCCTGTTGGACAATCGAAACTTATCAGCGGCAGACGATGCGCCTTGGCCTCAAGCAGTACCATCGGCAATCCTTCAAAACGGGATGTCATCACGAACATGGCAGACCGTCGGTAATATGAGTCCATGTCGTCAACACGTCCCTTAAGAACCAGCTGGTTATCCAAGCTCGCATCGTGAATCATTTGCTCTAGGACGGGCCTATCCTCGCCTTCTCCGAGAACCATCCACTGCCAATCTGGATGATTCGGCAAAACCTTGCTCGCAACTTTGACCAGCAAATCGAAGCCTTTCTGGTAGGTCAGCCGTCCGGAGCTGAGGATCAGGCGGGAGTCAGCATCATAGGAAACCTCAGTAGGTGTTCCCATGGGATTCGCAATCGCCATGATCGGACATTTCAGCTTGAGGTTGCCTTCATAAAGCTTTCTGTCGGTTTCGGTCAATGTCACGATGGCATCCGCACGTCGTGCCGCCCAACGGCGGGTCAGCTTACGGTAGGGCACTCCGGGATTCTGTAGGTAATTGAAGTGTTCCCATGACACCACCTTCACGCCGGTACTATGCTTGACCGGTAATGAGTACATATCCAAGATACCGTCAATGTCAATCAACACATCGATATGCTGGTCATCAACAATGTTCCGCAATCGTCTGCAGGTATCGAAATAGTGTTGCATGCCATGCGTGACTGTCGGGTACAGCGCAAATCGGTGGATACTCGGATCAATCGAGAAGAACGGACTATCGCATTCCTCGAACAAGCTAACGAACGAAATCTCGTAATCGGTCCGTGCCAAAAGCTCGTTGGCAATCATGATGGACACGTTTTCCGTGCCACCTGATCGGGTGATGTCGCCGGAGAAAAACCCAATATGCATCAGGCCTCCATCTTTCCAGCCACATTCGCATGTCTGCCAATGCGTCCCTTAATCTTATTGATGTCCTGTTTCCATTGGGACAAGCGCTGATTCTGTGAAAATACCAGCAACTGCAACACCGGGAAGGTGGCTGCCTCATGACGAACCCACGAACCAAAATCCGGTTCGAACAACACAGACGCAAGCACATAGCCCAGGAAAATCGAAATGGCCAGAAACTGCGTCTCATCTTCAATCTCGTCGAGTTTGCCGAACAAGTGCGCCAGATATACGGTCACGGCGACCTGGAAGCAGAAGAACGGTAGATATTGTATGCCTTTTACCGCCAACTCGAGGGGAATCATCATGCGGAACGCATTGATCAAATAATTCAGCAGGAACAATGGCAGATTCGAGGAATTGTCTCCACCAACCCAGTTCTTGATGATGGTGACGCTGTCGACGTCATCTTCTCGACCGTTCAGGCTGTAGTCGCGGATGCCCATGATCTGCTCGTACTCGTCGTGCATGGCCACACTAGTCACCACCATCATCACGCACACCAGCACATACATCGTCACCGTCGTGATGATGATCTTGACCGCAGGAGGAAACTTATGATTCTTGCGGAACATCGTCAAAATGCAGTAAATGGCAAGCACAAGCGCGGCAATCAGCACATAGTAGGAACGGAATACCTTGCTCTCGAAATACAGGATTACCGTTGCAAAAGCAATCTTCATGGTCGAACTTTCAATCGGCATCAGTAACACCAGATAGACCGCCATGAAGAACAGGAATTGAATAACATCCTTACCGATGTTGAACACGTAAATATTCAATAGGCCGATGCAGGCCAGCAAAAAGATGGCTTGTACCATGTCGGGTTCGGGAAGTTTGAGCACCATGAAAAACACGATTACGGTCAGCAACATTCCTAAGAACCAACTCCATTGGCTGATGGAGGTGAACCCAAAGATGTTGATGGCCTTGAAGAAGTTCGCCGCGACAATATAGCTACCGGCCCAAGCCTTTACCCTCATATCTTCATTGACCATGCCGACGATGCGGTTATTATCGTAGAAGTATTTTGCCGGAAGCATCATGGTCAGCAACTTGGCTGCCAGCATCACAACGAAAGTGAGAACCAGAACAGCATTCTTGTTACGGCTCTCCCACCAGCTGCCTTTGTTCCCAAGTCCAAGCTCATTGCTCATGAATCGTAATCACCTCAAACACGTGTGGATTCGGCCAACGCGTCCACATAGAACCTTTGCAACCATTCCGCGTTGGCCTTGATGTCGAACCCCGCCTTGGTCACCTTGTCCGTGCCTTCCGTGCGATTGGTTCCGGCGTATTCGGCATGCTGGTCCAGAATCCGTTTAGCCCATTCTGCAGGAGTGGCATTCAACCCGATAATCTGCACATTCCCCGTCACATCGCACTGTTCGGGCACACGATCGGAAATAGTGCACGGCAAGCCGGACGCCTGTGCCTCGATCATGGTCACCGGCAAGCCCTCATACAGGCTTGGCAAGATAAAGGAATCCATACCTTGCAACAGTCGATTTACATCGCCGCGCACGCCAAGGAACTCCACGGCACCAGATAGACCGAGATCGTCAACCTTGGCTTTAATTTGGTTTTTCAATGCGTCGTTCAGCTCTCCGCCGCCTACGAGCCACAGCACACTGTTCGGATGACGCTTATGCACCTCTGCGAAGATGTCAATCAGAAATGTATGGTTCTTTTGCGGGAAGAAACGCCCTACATGGCCGAGCACGAAAGTACCCGAATCGGTGACGCCAAACTCCTCACGCACCTGCGTTGCGATGGCAGCATCGTATCGGTAGGCCGACGTGTCGATGGCGTTACGTTGCTGAATCACTCTGTCACGGCTCTTCTCACCGTACAGCCAGTCTCCCGCTTCGGTTCCGCATGCAAACATGTGCGTCACATACTTCGGCAGACGCATACGGAAGTATTCTCGGAAAATGGATTTCAGATTGAAACCGACCGGGCGATTATGCGCATGTGCGATACGTACCGGAATGCCTTTTTCAGCCGCGATCCGTAACGGGAAGTAGCTACGTTCCTCAAGATTCGAATGAATGATCCGATATTCCGTGTGCTGCTCGAGGAAGTTGCGGAATTCACGCTTGTACCGTCCGAAATACTGCGGGTACATTGGGCACATGCGGTAGATGCGTCCGCCAAGCGCCTCGATTTCATCCTCGTAGGCCGCACGGTAATCGCGGTTCACCAGAAAATCGTAGGCAACTTTGCTACGGTCGAAATGGCGCAGATAATTCATCATCATGGTTTCGGCGCCGCCACGATCCATCACCGTGTCAAGCACCAGTACCCGAAGCGGAGCATGCTCAGTCATGGCGGACCTCTTCTTTGAGCAGCTGCTGTTCCAAGCGGACCACGGTATTGGAAGGAATGTTCTCGGCTATCACGCATCCGGCGCCAATCACGCAGTTGTCTCCGATGGTGGCGCCTTTGAGAATCGTCACATTGCTGCCGATCCAGCAATGCTCGCCGATTACCACCGACGCCGTGGAATAGCCTTGGCCTTTGATGGCTTCCTTCTCGTCGGCAAAACGATGATTGTGATCGTACACACGTACGTTCTCCCCGAAAATCGTTTCGCTGCCGATCCTAACCTCCTTGATGGCATGCACCGCGCAATCGTTGTTGAAGAAGACATTGTCTCCGATGGGTAATGGTGCCACCCATCTCGGCAGTCAACTGCAACCCCTTGCGGAAATGCAACGATTTGCCCCAGTGGACGGATTTGCCGTAAATAACCTTATAGAGAGACTTCAGCAGCACTCCGGTAAACCGGTACCACAGCTTCACCACTACCATCGGAGTCCCCTTACTATGCAGACATGAACCAGTTACGTAAGCCGTTGCTTACTTCTTGGAGCGAGCGGCACGCGACTTGGACTTCTTCCTAGAGGAGGAGCCGTCTTCGTGGTCTTCGTAGTAGTAATAGCTGGAACGGCCGGCGTTGTTCACAGAGACCATATTCAACACCACACCACGAATAGCGGTCTTGGACATGCGGAATTCCTTCACCACTTCACGCAATGCCTTCTTCTGTGCAATGCCCTGCCCCACGACCAACAGCAGTACACCACCCTGTTCCGCAAATACGGCTGCATCGTTGGCCACGGTCATAGGAGCAGTATCGATGATTACGTAGTCATAACGTTCAGCGGCCTGATCAATGAGCTGGCGCATAACATCAGACCCCAAAATAATGCCAGACGGTGTCTTCTGCTCTTCGGCAGGCAACACATGCAGGAAGGATTTCCAATATGGCTGGATGGCTTCTTTGGCGGAAACTTCGCCGGCCAGCAACGAAACCAGACCGACGCCACTGTTCATGCCCAAGGCCGGAGCCACGGAGGGATGACGCACATCAGCATCAATAAGCAGCACACTCTTGCCTTTTTCAGCGAACGAGGCAGCCATGTTCACCGACACCGTCGTCTTACCCTCACGGGGGTTGGCGGAGGTAACGATGATAACGTTCGGCTGCTTCAAATCTTTCGGAGTGACAAAAGAGATGTTTGTAGTCAGACGACGGATTTCCTCTGCCGCACGTCCCCGAGGCTTGGCAATAACAGCAGGAACGCCGTCGGACACCGTGTGTGTTTTTGGCACGGAAGCGAGTATCGGATCACGAACGATGGATTGCACATCGGCAGCGTCATTAATGCCTTTATCGAACATCTCACGGATGACAGCACCCAACATCGCGATGATGGCACCCGCAACAATACCGATGGCAAGGTTTGCCTTCACGTTCGGAGAAGAAGCGGAGGTAGGTTCCACCGGGGCTTGGATAACAGCGAAGGAGACGTTAGTGCTGACGCCAGCCATCGCATCAGCTTGTTTTTTCAGCTGCTTCACCAGCTCATCGACAATACGCACGGTTTGTTTCGGATCGGAATCCGTAGCATAGATATAGATAATGGACGAAGCGTCGTTAGACACTGCCGAAACGTTGGAGCGCAAAGCTGATGGTGTGGTGTGGAGTCCCAGATTGTCTATGGTGGCTTGCAATACTTCATCGGACTGTACAAGATTTGGGTACAGGCTGGTCGGAGACGTCCCATTCGAATACTGCTGGTTCGAAGTAGCCGTATCTCCGCTGGACAATGCGGAACTATACTGTGCCAGTATCTCGGTGCTCGCCGTATACACCGGCGTGGTCGTGAATGTTTTTCCCGCGACAACGCCCACCACCGCGCAGAACAGCACAATTTCCACAATCCAGTGCTTCTTGATGGCTCTCAACACGTCCGATATAGTCATGTTCCCTCTCATTCTCACACTGAAGCGGGCACTCCACCCCACTTGCCGAGAAACGCTCAGTCTTTCGTAGGCTATCTTACCGGCCACTCTGACAAGAACAGACCCCTATTTAAAAATCGGATAAACCCCCTCTCATACCAATTCAGCATGCACCCTTACGACCGAGTGCTGCACCGACGGTACCGAACGGCAGTGCCATGTTGCCCAGCACGGACCAGTTCCACACGTAGCTCACATATCCAACACCTCGGATTCCATAGCACTCAGATCGGAACGGCCAGACACCTGCCATGGACCGGTCATGAGAGACGACAGCAGAATTGCGATGGAAGAGATAACTAGGTTTAAACACGCGTTTAGCAATGGAGCCCTACCGGGACACAGTTCAATCCGGTAAGGCTCCGTCACTAAAAAACGTCTCGTCTTTCTAATGATCAGACAGCGGAATCGAGCATCAGGCTTCTTCCGATTCGGACTTCTTGCGGCCACGCTTCTTCATCACACCCGCTTTGGCGTCAGCCACGGAGAACATCGCCACACGCTCTTCCGGATAGAAGGTTCCCTGCATGGACTGGAACGTCACCTGTCCGTCCTGAGGCTCATCAAGCTTGAAATACTTCAACACGGAGTCGAGAACCATGACATCCTTGATGTTCACAGAGGCGGTCTGCTTGCCTTCCGGCTTGCTGAACTTCACGGCATTGGCATCGGACTGCTTGCATGGTTTGACGGCAAACTGCTTGGTCTTGTCGTTGATCAGCACCTTAACATACGCCGGATATCCGAGTGCGATCGCAGTCGCCTTGTTGAAGCGCACCACATCCTTGGTAATCAGCATGGAGAGCTTGCCACGCGGTGCAGTCATATTAACTTCTTCAAAACCCTGTAATACCGACATTCTTTACTCCTATTCGAAAACAATTTTAACCAAATTTACCAATAAGTGTACTGCTTAATAACGGTAATTCAAATTCGAATAGGATTATTTTTGAATTTAATACGATCCCGTTCCACGGAATACCACTAAAACTGTTTTCGCAAGAATGGCCAAATCGCCAGTAATGGACCAATTTTCGATATAGGAAACGTCCAAATATTCACTTTGCTCTTGGGAAAGATCGGAGCGTCCGGAAACCTGCCACGGTCCGGTGATGCCGGGCTTGACCAACAGTCGCGCCGAATATAATGACCCGTAGCGCGCCACTTCCTCAGGCAGTGCGGGGCGCGGCCCCACCAGCGACATGTCACCTTTCAAGACGTTGAAGAATTGCGGGAATTCATCCAGTGAGGTCTTTCGAATAAAATGACCGATTTTGGTAATGCGCGGATCGTCTTTCATCTTGAAAATAAAACGATCGGACTGGCCACTTTCCTCTGCGAGTTTCTTCTTCAACTCCTCGGCATTGGTAACCATGGAACGGAACTTATACATTTTGAATGGGCGGCCATGCAATCCGATACGCGTCTGTGAGAAGAACACCGGACCACCATCATCCAATTTGATGGCAATGGCCACACCCAACAGCAACGGAGAGAATACGATCAGCGCAAGCGCCGAGCAAACGATATCAAGTACGCGTTTGACCGCATACGCGGAGTTGGTGTATTGCGGCAGACTGGCCAGCAGCACGGGCTGTTCCGTGGTGTTACGCAGGTACAGGCGATGGCCGCTGATGTCGGCCAACGATACGGACAACGCCAATTCCATGCCCAAGGATTCGATGGCCAGGGACATGCCATGCAGCATTTCGGAATCGCGCGACAACACATCGGCTATGTACACCTCCTGAGCACCAAGGCTTTCGCAAGTGCGCGGAAATGCCGAATTGAACGGGATTACCTTGAGTTTGTCGGCACCGGGAATGTTGGGATCCGGTACGAATGAGGTGACCACGTAGGCGTCGTTCATGCAGATCCGCTTCGATCGGGCAGACTGCGATCGGTTCATAGCCCCAATTGGAATAGTCGGCCATGGTGCGCAGGGCGGTATTGATGCCGACGGATGATCCGACCAGCACGGTCTTGTATTTGCACCGTCCGTTCCGACGGTTGCGATGCAGGCTCATACGCATCTGCCAACGTTCAATCACCGCCAGAAAGAACGCGATGACCGGTGCTGTGATCAGTGCGGTACGGGGCAGGTCGAGATTGAGTGTGAACGACAGGCTGCAGTACAACAGGACGGTGAGCAGCGAAGCATTGATAATCTTCGCATACAGTTCATAACCATCCGCCATGAGATGTCGATGGTACGTGCCGGCAAGTGCCAGGCACAGCACCCAAATCAAGCTGAAGCAGAACAGGAACAGCCCGAACGGCATGGATCGTACGATGGTGACGTATGCTTCACCGTTGACCAGCAGGCTGATCAGCAGCGACAGCAGCATCACCGCGATGTCGAGAACGACCATGCAACTTACGAAAGCATATCGCCATCGTGGGCGCCGATCCGCGTTGCGTGCCCTCCGACTCCGCATACCACCCTTGTCTCCGGTCGGGAACGGCGTATTGGAGAAGGTCATTGGTTCGAAAGATGTGGAAGGTTGGCCGGAATATGCCTGATTCTGAGTTTTTGCATATGTCTGACGGTTCGTATGCGAGGAAATCATATGAATCTCCTGCGTACGGGCATGCTCGTCGAATTCGATTGCCTCACCCTGCATGGGCATACGGTCCTCTTCTCTTCGCCTCATTCATCGAACGGCTGATATCACAGTATCACATAGGTCCCCTGAAATCGGGTGCCTCAACGGTATACGGGTGCATCATCTAAGGAAACACAACAATCCTGCAAGAAAAATACCCTCTGAAGTCGGTGGTGTGCGACTATGTATCGAGCAAAAAGGGAGGCAGTCGGAATTCATTCACCTTAATCCGAAGTGTCGGATTCAGAGGTGTCGTTGGACGTACCTGAGCTCGATGGTGTGGTGGGGCTTGGAGACGGATCCACAGGAGTCGTCGACGAACTACCGTCATCCTTCGGTGTTTCGGTGGCACTTTGCGAAGGCGATTCGGATTCGGTGGAGGCCGACGGTTCAGGTACGGTTGTGGTGGCACCACGTCTGTAGGTGTTCGTGTTGCCGTTCGTATTGGTGTTGGCCTGATTTTGCGCGTCAATGGAGGCGTTCACACTGTCGGAAGCGGAGGTTATGCCGCTGACGGCGTCCTGCATGGCCTTAGTGTCCGTGCTGTTGCCGTCAATCAGCGCCTGTGCGGTGTCGATGGCGTTTTCCAGCGCCACGCGTGTGGAATTGTCGGCCACCTTGTACAGGCTGCCATCCAGTAGCTTCTGCGCGGCATCGATGGCGTCCTGCAGATTCTTACGTGCTTGATCGATGGCGTCCTGCTTCGTTTTGGCTGTCTTGCTGTCTGTCACGGCCGTGGTCGCCGAAGTCAGCGCTTTGGTGGTCTCCTTGATGCCACTGATCTGCTTGCTCATTGAGCGGGCATGCTGACGTAACACTGAATCGGACTGTGATGCTTCGCATCCGCCTATGGTCTTCATGTTTTGCGCTTTGGTGATCGCATCGTTGAGCTTCGTCAACGTCTGCGCGTCCATCACTTGATTGGCGGTGGTGCTCTGCAATGCGGTCGCCTTCTTCAGCGCAGCGGCCATACTTGTATTGGCGGAATCGTACTTGTTTTTGGCTCGTTCGCATGTCGTGACGGCAGCGCGACGTTCCTGTGAGGTCTGACGATTATGCCATGTCAGGATCAGACCGATAATCACCGCCACCGCAATGATCGCCGTAATTACTCCTATGATGATCTTTTTGGCATTCGATGGCTGTTTAGGCAGGATTGGAACGAGTTTCAGCGGATCATGTTCAGGGTCGTTGGAAATGTCTTCGATGGAGCCAGCCGTCTTGGCTGCGGCATCCGCAGCGTTGTCGGAGGACGGCACATCGAACGCCTGCGGAATGGATGAATCCGCCAACGGCATGGTTTCAGCGGCATCCGTGACCTTGGTGGTCACAACCGGAGTTTCGACGGCAGGTGCCGTGATGGTCATCACAGGTGCGGCGTTCTCGGTCTCCGCGTCAAGTTCGGCTTTGCCCATGGAAGAGATGACCCGTCCACTCTCGGAAAGCGGCTCCTCAGTGGCGAATTCCGACTCGGAGAAGCTCAGCGGCGGAATATCCCAGAACGTATCGACGATATCACGGGAGCGGCTGGCCAACGCACCTTCAACAGGCTTGGAGTCATGCTCGTCGTTACCCATACATCCTCAATTCCGTATGCATCTGCCGATACCAGCTCTTAAATCACTAGTTTATATTCCGTTGCTCACAATATGCCAGAACGCATATGAAAGGGCTCCCGCCAATCGACGGGAGCCGCAACAACGGCAATCAGTGCCTCTTGCCCTTATGGGTACTGCGAGGCGCTCCGTCTTCGTAATAGTAGTAATAATTCGAATGCGAGTGGACCTTCTTCGGGTCGGCGAAGTTGAAGATGAAGCCGAGCACCGGCACTTCAGCAGTATGAAGCGTATCGGCGACCTCCTGCAACTCCTTCTTCTCGCACACACCACGACCGGTGACGAGCACCAGGCCTTTGGCCCAACGACCGAATACGGCACCATCGTTGGATACGCTCAGCGGGGCGGTATCGATAACCACATAGTCATACTGGGTGAGTGCCTGCTCCACCATAAGCTTCATGGTTTCGGAACCCAGCAACACACCAGCATTGGCCGGGCGCTTACCCGCAGGCAGAATGTGCAAGCTCTGCTTCCAATAGTTCTGCACCACATCCTTCGGGGTCATCTGGCCGGAAAGCACGTGCGCCAGTCCGGCAGTGCCTTCGAGTCCAAGATGATGGGCCACGGATGGGTGACGTAGATCGGCGTCGATGAGCAGCACCTTCGCGCCATCTTCGGCCAGAGCGGCCGCAGTGTTGATGGCAGTGGTGGTCTTGCCTTCGGACGGCGACGTGGAGGTGATGACGATCAGTTGCCCGACGCCACTGGTCTTGTCGGTCTGCAGGAATTCGATATTCGTGTGGATGCGGCGGAATTCCTCGGCAATGGCACCGTTCGGCTGCGATACGATGACCGGACGCTTTTCGGTAAGAGATTCATCCTGCGGCACGGAGCCCAATGCGGACGAACCAACCACGCCACGCACGTCGGAGGTATCCTCGACCTTGGTGTTCAGCAAATCCTTGATCAGTGCGGCGAATACACCCACGATAATGCCCAAAACCACACCGACTGCAAGATACAGCGCGGTCTTCGGCGAACTCTTCGAGGTCGGCGTCTGGGCCTTCTGCACGATGGACATCTTCACCGGCGACTTGTCGGAGGTGGAGTACAAATCGTTCTGGATGACGTCCTGCAGGGATTCGGCCACCGCGTTGGCGATGTCGGCGGCCTGCTTCGGATCGCCGTCCACTGCTGAGATATTTACGAACGCCGTATTGGTGGGGTTGGTGACGGTCAGTTGACCGGCCAGTTCCGCAACGGTCTCATCAAGACCGAGCTCGTTGATAACGGGCTTGAGCACCTTTTCGGTGGTGGCCAGCGTCGGATATGAAGTGATCTGATTGGAAATATAGCTGCCGCCGGTGCTCTGTTGGCTGATGTCGGCGCCTTCCTGCGAGGCGTTATAGGTAGCCATGGTCTGAGCCGTCGCCGTGTATTTCGGCGGAGCCAGGAAGGTGTAGGTGCTCACACCAGCGACTACCACCACGAATGCGATGATCGCAGTGACGATATGCTTACGAATGATTGTCAGCAGACCCATAAGGGTGATGCCGTTATCCGTCTCTTCAGATGCCCCTTGCGGCACGACAACCTGCTGAGCGTTAGTGTTCTCTGCAGAAATCACTGGATTCTCCATCTCATGTGTGCAAATCAAAAGCCTATTTTGGAATGTCCCCTCACAGGGGGTGAAGTCACCGCTTGTCGGTGTTGGGCACGAGCATGATCTCACCGTCGGCAATACCCTGCAAGTGCTGGCCGTACGGGCTTTTACCGTACCGTTCGGCAGATTCCACAAGCTGCCCACGACTAATCCACCCGTTCTCGTAGGCAATCTCCTCGACAATGGCGATTGGCAGGCCCTGCGCATGCTGCACGGTACGCACGAACTCACCCGCCTCGAACAGCGAATCCATCGTGCCCGTATCCAGCCACGCATACCCGCGGCCCAGCGTACGCACGTTCAACGCGCCCGCATCGAGATACATGCGGTTGAGGTCTGTAATCTCCAGTTCGCCACGCGGACTCGGCTTGACCTGCTTGGCGAAATCGACCACACGTTCGTCGTAGAAGTACAGGCCCGTCACCGCGTAATGCGATTTCGGCCTGGCCGGCTTCTCTTCGATCGAGATGGCCTTCTTGTTCTCGTCAAACTCAACTACGCCGTAACGTTCCGGATCGTCCACATAATAGCCGAATACACTTGCGCCCTCGCCGGATTCCGCCTTGCGTACCGCGCCGCGCAGCGTAGCGCCCAAACCATTGCCGTAGAAGATGTTGTCTCCCAGTACCAGCGCGCACGGTTCGCCGTCGATGAACTCTTCACCCAGCAGGAATGCCTGCGCCAGACCATCCGGGCTGGGTTGCACCTTGTAGGAGAAGTTCACGCCATAATGCGAACCGTCGCCCAGTAGCCTTTCGAAGTTCGGCAGATCCTTCGGCGTGGAGATAATCAGGATGTCACGGATCCCGGCCATCATCAGCACGCTGAGCGGGTAGTAGATCATCGGCTTGTCATACACCGGCAGCAACTGCTTCGACGTGACCGTGGTCAACGGGTATAGACGGGTTCCGGATCCGCCCGCCAGAATGATGCCCTTCATTGACTTCTCCTTACCTATGGCGTCCCTTCGACGAAGGAGACGGGTTCAGTTCTTCAGTTCCTTGGCAACGTATGCCTTCAGGGATTCTTCCCAATCCGGCACGTTCAGACCGGTCCGTTCAATCTTCGCGAGGTTCAGCGCCGAATTGGTCGGGCGCGGACTGACCGGGTTCTTCGCATTCGCGAAATACTGGTCGGTCGAAATCGGCTTGACCTTGTCGCCGTTGCCATTCGTTTCATCGAACACCGCCTTGGCGATGTCCGCCCAGGACTTCACCGCACCGGAACCGGTCAGGTTGTACGTGCCATATTCGGCGTTCGTATCCAGCAGGTGGAAAATCGCCTCGGCCATATCTGTGGTGAAGGTGAGCCGGCCGTACTGATCGTCCACCACGGTCACCTCATTGAGCTGGTCGTTCGGGTCGGCCACGCGATCGGAGAGCATCATCATGGTCTTCACGAAGTTATGGCCTTCACCGATCACCCACGAGCTGCGTACGATATAGTGGCGAGGCACGTTCGCCACGGCGATGTCGCCGGCGGCCTTGGTCTGCCCGTACACACCCAACGGCGCGAACGCCTCGGTCTCGCTGTGCTCCTTCTCGACGCCGTCGAACACGTAGTCCGAGCTTACGTGCACGAGCGTGATGTTGTGTTCCTTGGCGATTCCGGCCAGCAGGGCCGGTCCTTGCGCGTTCGCCTTCCATGCGATGGGTCGGCCTTCGTCGGTTTCGGCCTTGTCCACGGCCGTGTAGGCACCGGCATTGATGATCGTACCGTACAGGCTCCAATCGAACTGGTCGTATTGGGTCGGGTCGGAGAAGTCGAACGTGTCGATGTCGTTGAATTCAAAGCCTTGCAGACCGTGGGTCTCCACGTAGTCGCGGATTGCGTGGCCGAGCTGGCCGTTGCAACCGGTCACCATCGTGCGACGCGGCGCCATGGGCTTGGCGTCCTTGAGCATTGGATGATGCAGGTCGGCTTCGCTTCGTTCGGATTCCTCAAGTGGGATCGGCCACGGAATATTCAGTTCCGGGTCGGCGAGGTTCACGAAAGTGTAGGTCTTCTTCTGTTCCAGGCTCCAGTGCGCGTTCACCAGATACGTATACGCGGTGCCGTCTTCAAGGGCCTGAAAGCTGTTGCCTACGCCACGCGGCACGTAGATCGCCTTCGACGGATCCAATCGGGTCGTATACACCTGACCGAAGCTTTCGCCTGGGCGCAGGTCCACCCACGCACCGAAGATCTCGCCCGTCGCGATGGAGATGTACTTGTCCCACGGTTCGGCGTGGATGCCTCGCGTCACGCCCTTCTTCGCGTTGAAGCTAATGTTGTTCTGCACCGGTCCGAAATCCGGCAGGCCCAGTTCCAGCATCTTCGCTCGCTGCCAGTTCTCCTTGAACCAACCGCGATTGTCTCCATGCACAGGCAGATCAAACACCAGCAGGCCCGGAATGTTCGTCTCCGTGACCTTCAGTTCCTTCTCAAAATCCATATTTCCCATCTCTCCATCAGACCATTCGAATGCGGATACGACGGATTGGGCGATGAGGGACTCGAACCCCCGACACCCAATCCTTGCCAAGCCTCACTGACCTTGGGCCTTGTAGCGTGCTTCGGTCGCGGCCTTGGTCTTCTCCCACCACTGGCGGTTTTCGGTGTACCAATCGATTGTCTGCCTGAGTCCCGATTCGAAATCCGTGTGGGTCGGGGTCCAACCCAACTCCGTCTGCAGCTTCGTCGAATCGATCGCATAACGACGGTCGTGGCCCGGGCGGTCCTTTACCCAATCGAACGCATCCTCACTCTGCCCCATCATCTTCAGGATCATGCGCAGCACGGTGATGTTGTTCTTTTCGCCGTTAGCACCGATCAGATACGTTTCGCCAATACGGCCCTTGGTCAGAATCGTCCACACGCCGGAGGAATGGTCTTCGGTGTGGATCCAGTCACGCACGTTCTCACCCTTGCCGTACAGCTTCGGGCGAATGCCTTCCAAAATGTTCGTAATCTGACGCGGAATGAACTTCTCAACATGCTGATATGGACCATAGTTGTTCGAGCAGTTCGAAATGGTCGTGCGCAGTCCGTACGTGCGAGTCCATGCACGCACCAGCAGGTCGGATGCCGCCTTCGTCGACGAATACGGCGAACTCGGATGGTATGGGGTGGACTCGGTGAACTTCGCCGGATCATCCAGCGCCAGATCGCCGTACACCTCGTCGGTGCTCACGTGATGGTAGCGGATGCCATACTTACGTACTGCTTCGAGCAGACGGAACGTGCCCTCCACATTGGTGTGCAGGAACGGCTCGGGATCGGCGATGGAGTTGTCGTTGTGCGATTCCGCCGCATAATGCACGATTGCGTCGTGCCCCGGCACGATGCGATCCAGCAGATCCGCATCGCAGATATCTCCTACGACCAGCTCCACGCGGTCTTCCGGAAGTCCGGCGATGTTCTCAGGATTGCCGGCATACGTCAGCTTGTCCAATACGGTGACATGCACATCCGGATGATTATTGACCACGTAATGTACGAAGTTCGATCCGATGAAGCCGCAGCCACCGGTCACGATGATGTTCCTAGGGGTAAAGGTCTCTTCTGTCATGCCCCCGATTTTACAGCGTCCTATTCCCACACCACCCTACCGTACTTTTTTCAACAACGTGATATTTCGCGCAAACCATCAAAAGCGATATTTCATTCCACCCAAACGTATTCTCATAAGAGAAATAGCCAGATAATGATACGAAATGAAGTTCTCACCCTAATCTAAATTGCGCCATCACCACTCCACTCTCAAAAACGTTTATTTTCCTGAAAAAATAGAAATATAAACCCCCGTGATTATCCCCCGTCAACCATCTTTTGATATACTTAATTCAAGCACAGCGCTGTACTTGCCTTTTCATTCTCTCGCTTTTGCGAGCACATTACCATCAATTCGACGCACGAATTTGATTCATGAATTCATATTTTCGTGCGCCATACAGAAAGAATAATCATGCAACAATTAATCGCCAATAGTCGTATGTTTTTCATTTTCATGATGCTGTGTTGCACCCTTGCGCTATTTCCTGGCCATACGGTTACCGCATGGGCCGACGCTCCTCCATCAGCCGTGGCACAGGTCGGCGACAACACATATGCCAGCCTGCAGGCGGCAATCCAACATGTCGGCAACGGCGACTCGACCATCACATTGCTTACGGACGTCACCGAAAGCATCGACTTTACGCTTCCCGATGATGCCGATACCGCAATTCTGGATCTCGACGGACATACGCTTGCGGCAAGCGGCGGCCCCGCGATCAGCATTCCCGCCGATACCACGCTAACCATAACCGGCTCCGGCACTGTCGCCGGAGGCACCGAGTCGGCCATACTGTGCTGGGGCACGCTGATCGTCGAGAATGGTACGTTCACGTCCAGCCATACACTGATGCAATTCGGCGAAGACAGCGAAGGCATGGCGGAAGCTTACCTGGAGCACGGCACGTTCAGTGCGCCCACGATTGTCGAACGCGTCGGTGCTGCCGATTATCTCGGATACGTACAAATCGGCGGCGGCATGTTTCACGGAACGTTTCCCGCAGGATTGGATACGTTGGAGATACTGCATGGATCATTTTCCGACGTATCGAACCTAACCTCATATCTGCAACTTGCCGCTGGTCTGGCTCAGGCAGAGAACGGCATGTACGAAACCACCACATTGCGAATCATCAGCGATATTCCGCAACTCGAGCTGACCGCGAGCGCGGATATGCCCGAGTTCACCGTCTCCAGCTTGCTTGAACAGACCGGTACGAGATTGAATGCACTGGCTGATTACCGACTTGATGTCGATGAGGTTCAGCTTGCGGCACTTAACAAGCAAATCGGCTTGGCTGCGCAAGCGGTGCAAGGCGGTACCGCATTCGCCGGAGCGAATCAGGATGTCGACATCACCGCAGCACGCATCACCTCCGAAAAGATGCAGTCGCGCACCGCAACGGAAGACCATATCGCCGCCAAGGTGAATGTGATTATCAAGCCGGTTGAAGTACCAGCTCAACCTGAGGAACCCAAGGAGCCAACGACTCCCCCAGCCGAACCCAGTGAAACCCCTAGGGAGACGCCCGCAGCTCCATCTCAACAATCCATCAGCCGCAGCATGCCGAAAACCGGCATCGTCACGCTCCCGATGATCTTTGCGGCCGCGCTTCTTTTGTCCGCAACCGCAATCGTCGCTGTCATCCGAGCTCCCATTTCCCGCCGAAAGCTGAGATGATACAGCCGAACGGCCGGTCAGCAGTATGCATTATGCATACGCCGCCGGCCGTCGGCGCTTCCCAACTACGCATGAGAGGTGGAGGCGCCGGCGTTACCATCGAATTCCACAAGGCATGTCCTCATCGGACACACCCCATTTTAGGAAAAATTCCGGTAAAAAAGCCAACATAACGGCCGTTATCGGCGCTGCTCGGCATACAGTAACCCTTTCGACCTCTGCTTCATACTCAGAAAAGCGCCAAACCCCTTGTCTCCAAAGGCTATCCAGACCTGACTGCACTTCTCTCAGTAAACTATGTCCATTATGGTTTCCCCTATAGACGGGTGAATCTGGTTCCGGTTTTCCCGGACGAGACTACAACGAATGATTCCATCGAACATCTCTAAACACAATGATTTTCGGCAAAAACTACAGTTTGTAGAATTTTTTTCATCAGTCTTTTAGATAAAGTGAAAATTAGCCGATAACGGCCGCTATGTAGAGACATCAGACGGCGTTCAACATGTGTTCGTTGTGGGATCAAAGGGCATCCCGGGTAACTATGGAGGATACGAGACCTTTGTGGATCGGCTGACCGAATACCATCAAAGCGTCCCCCTGCTGAAGTATCACGTGGCCTGCAAGGCCAAGGACTCCAAGACCTTCGAATACCACAACGCCGACTGCTTCAACGTGAAGGTACCTGATATTGGCCCGGCGCAAGCCATCTATTATGACGTGGCCGCACTGCAGCATTGCGTCAACTACATCCGCGCGAATCGCATCCCGCATCCGATTGTTTATGTTCTCGCATGCCGCATCGGACCGTTCGCAGCCCACTTCCATCGCGTGATCCGCAAGCTCGGTGGCAAGCTGTACATCAACCCGGACGGCCACGAGTGGATGCGCGCCAAGTGGAGCGCACCGGTACGCAGGTATTGGAAGATCTCCGAACAGCTCATGGCCAAGCACTGCGACCTGCTGATCTGTGACAGCAAGAACATCGAGAAGTACATCCACGACGAGTACGGCAAGTACGATCCGAAAACCACGTTCATCGCGTACGGCGCCGAGACCCGCAAGAGCTCACTGGCGGACGATGACCCGAAACTGCTTGGCTGGTATACGGAGAAAGGCCTCAGCCCGAAGGGCTACTACCTGGTGGTCGGACGTTTCGTGCCGGAAAACAACTACGAGACCATGATCCGCGAGTTCATGCAAAGCGGGTCCGAGCGCGACTTCGCGCTCATCACCAATGTGAGCGACAGGTTCCTGGAGGAGCTCAAGGAGAAGACCCGTTTCGACCGGGATCCGCGCATCAAGTTCGTGGGCACCGTATACGACCAGGAACTCCTCATGAAGATCCGTGAGAACGCGTACGCATACTTCCACGGCCATGAGGTCGGCGGCACCAACCCGAGTCTGCTCGAGGCGCTCGGCTCCACGGACCTGAACCTGCTGTTGAACGTCGGCTTCAACCGCGAGGTTGCCGAGGATTCCGCTCTCTATTGGAGCAAGCAGCCGGGCGATCTGGCCGGGCTGATCGACCGCGCCGACCGCATGAGCGCTGCGGAGATCACCGAGCTGGGCAGACTCTCCACGCAACGCATCCGGAACGCCTACAGCTGGCAACACATCGCAGACGAATACGAACAGGTGTTTACGAGTAATTCCATGGAGCAACATCAATGAGTCAACAAGTGGCAATCCTTCTGGCGAGTTACAACGGCGAGCAATTCATACGAGCGCAAATCGACTCAATCCTCTCCCAGAGCTGCAATGATTGGCATCTATTTATCAGAGACGACGATTCCACTGACAGCACCTTCGCCATCGAACAGGAATATGCCAATCGCTATCCCCAACAGATAACGATTGTGAACGCTCCCAGCGCCAAGCACAGTTCCAAACATAACTTCTGGACACTGTCCCAATACGTGTTAGATAAAACCGATTCCGAATACGTTATGTTCTGCGATCAAGACGATGTCTGGACACAGTCGAAAGTCGAAGATACGCTCCGTGCGATGAAATCCGCCGAACAGAGGTTCCAAGATCGGCGAATCCTAGTTCACACGGACCTCGAAGTGGTGGACAAAGATCTCAATGTCTTAGGCGATTCCTTTATCAAGTACCGAGCTTTAGATCCGTCTTGCACCGAAGTCAACAGGATTGTTGTGCAGAACAACGTCACGGGCTGTACGACAATGCTCAGCAGAAAGCTCCTACAGAAAGCACTCGAGCTCAACGACATCGAGAAAATCGCCATGCATGATTGGTGGTTTTCTCTGGTGGCATCCGTATTCGGTCATATTGTCTTTCTCAACAAATCTACAATTAAATATCGCCAACATGGTGGCAATGTTGTTGGAGCGACAAAAGTCAATAGCCCGTCATTCATCTTAAAAAGACTCTCCGGAAGCAACCACGTCAAAAAAACATTACGGATGGCCGTTAAACAAGCGGGGGTTTTCCTTGATACGTACCATGACATACCGTCAGATGATCGAAATACGTTATCTGAGTTTGCAAATCTGTATAAGAAATCAAAGATACGTCGAGTTTCTCTTATCATAAGAAAACGATATTTAAAGCAAGGCCCTATTCAAATTATCGGTGAGCTTCTCTTTATCTAATAATGGTAAAACAATGAGCACCAATCAATTCAGATTTTCCTCGACCAATCTATTCAGCCATCTCCTGTTCTTCATTGGGATTTTTTCTTGCATCCCGGTTCTCAGAATTGGGCATTACAGCATATACGTATGGCTCATGGCGCTTGCCGTGCCCCTGCTGATCATAACCGGCAGGTTTAGAATGAGGCGCACACCCTTGATGCCTCTTCTCTTTTCCGCGTGCATTACTTTCTTTTTCACATATTCAACGCTTCCCGAAGCATATGGCGAAAACAATTTTAAAGGTTTACTCAGCATACTACTTGTCTTCATAGTTTCGGCATCTCTTCTTCTAGACAGCAAAGATTCTGAAAGAGTCATATCTGGTGTTCTGATTGCCGGAAAAATAAATATAATCTGGATATTTCTACAAACCATATTCTGGGGCATCCTGAAAACCGATCTTAATGATCTTGTTTTCAACCAGACCCTCCATATGGTCGAAAACGCATCACAATATAAAGCATCTGGGTTAGTATCAACCGGGCTCTGTTGGAACGCCGGAGGAATTGCGGCAGCGATCATCCTAGTTTTCGCGTTTGAAAGCGTTCAATGGAAAATCCTTGCACTAATCTCAGGTTTTTTAACACAAAGCAGCACAACAATCATTGGCGTCGTTGTAGTTATGCTGTTTTTCTTTTTCCAATACATCACGTCAGAGAAAATCAAAGAAAAAATCAAACTTCGAAATTTTCTTATCTCTTTCACTATTATTGGCATGAGTATATCGTTACTTGTTTTTGTCCCAAAAATTCAAAGCATGCTTGATAAGGTCATAGGAACATCTATAGATAGATTAAACATGATATTCAACGAGGGATCCCAGTTGGATTCCAGTGCGGCCGCCCATTTTAATTACTATTCCAATCTCCCGGATTTAATTCACCAGATGAACAGTGGGCAATTATTCTTCGGACATGGAATTGATTGTTCAGGCTTACCGTACACGAAATTGACTCGTCAATATTTTTGGCTAGATTCTTGGTTCCTAGAAAGCGATATAGCGAACACTTTTCTTGGAATGGGACTTTTAGGTATCACATCACTTTATTTTTTCCTTTTCTACATAGCAGTTAAGAGATGGGCTGACTCTAAAATCGTCTTCATAGTTATACTTTCTTATATCATATGCGGATATTTTTACGACGTTCAATCTGTAACTTATTATTGGTTGCTATTTATAGAATTTGCATTACTCAATTACAAAACACACATGAAGGAACGCAAAAAGGAGTTACCGAATGAATAAAAACGTTATCCGTATCGTTCTATGCGGTTTGAGCTTCAGTTCCCCTAATCTTGGATGCAGCGCTCTGGCATATGCTTTCCGTGAACTGCTACTGGAGATGTTTGAGGGTAGCGGAACACAACTCAAACTCGCTGTTCTATCGAATGTTGATTGTGCTGACTATGTTGCCGTCAAAAAAAGCTGGGTAACTGAAGAAGTAATCAGATACTCATTCAAAAATCTAGCCTCAATGAAACTAGCAAGACAAAAGATCGCGCACAGTGATGTGGTCATTGATTTCACGGAAGGAGACAGCTTCTCGGACATCTACGGGCTCAAGAGATTCGCTCTAACCTCATTCTTCAAGGTCGTGGCCATCAGAAAAGCAGGATGCCTTGTCTTGGGTCCACAAACATACGGCCCATTCAACAGTGGGCTGGTCAAAAGGATCGCCCGATGGCTCATAGTATCGGCGGATAGAGTTTATGCGCGCGATAAGAAATCCGCAAGATTGGTCAAAGACATGACCGGCACGGACGTAATTACCACGACGGATGTGGCTTTTGCCTTGCCAAAAGATCAAGTGCAGCTTAAGGACCATGGCCCGCGCTTCGGTCTAAATGTATCGGGATTGCTTTGAACTGGCGGATATACGGAGTCCAACCAATTCGGCTTGACGGTTAACTACCGTGAGTACATCAAACAGATCATTCCCGAAATCACCAAGCGGGGCTATACCGTTCACCTCATCCCGCACGTGGTGGGTAGCCTGTATCCGGAGTGCGACTCTCCCATATGCAAAGAACTGTCAGAACAGTATGAGCATTGCATCCTAGCACCGGACTTCAAATCACCGATGCAGGCAAAAGGCTATATCTCCAACATGGACGTTTTTTCCGGCGCAAGAATGCATGCCACAGTCGGTGCATTCTCTTCCGGAGTGGCGACCCTGCCCTTCTCGTACAGTCCAAAATTCGAGGGGCTGTATGAGTCAATCGGATATCCTTTCTCAATCAATGGCAGAAAGCTGTCCACAGAAGAAGCCATCAAGGTGACGCTGCAATATCTCGACAACCCCTCGGAATTGCGCGAGGCACAACGTTTCGCTCTCGACAAGGCGAAACAGAATCTTGACGCGTTCTCCACCGACCTCAAAACCTGGCTGGATCACTCCGTATTAGCCGCCGACTCAGGGCGTTAGATTGGGAATCGCATGATCAAACAAGTCGGTAAAGCCGCCCTACGATTGTCACGCGCCTGCTCTGCGTTTATCCAAACGCTTAAAGCAGGCGGAGTCAACACCATCGCGCTCAATCAAATCCAAAATCATGATGCCTTATCGGGAAAACGCATTGTCATCACCGGAGGAGGATCAGGCATCGGATTCGCCATTGCGAAGCAGTGCGTCGAATCAGGTGCGACAGTTCTCATCACAGGCCGGAACGAGAAGAAACTCAAGACGGCCGCAGCGAAGTTGGATGAAAAACGGATGCGCTATCTCGTATGGGACATAGCCGACTCCTCACAAGCCGACGCCAAAGTCGCGCAGTGCGTCGATCTGCTCGATGGACATGTTGACGCAGTCATCAATAATGCCGGCATGCAACCGCATGAGTTCTTTCCGAACGTAAGTGTCGATGAATGGAATCGGATATACGAGACCAACAGCCGCGGTACGTTCTTCGCCTCTCAGGCTTTTTGCAAACATTGGATGGAACACCCTTCACATTCCTACCGTCATCTCGTCAATATCTCTTCACAGGGAGGATTCGTCGGCGCCACCTACCCTTATCGCATGTCCAAATGGGACATACGCGGCCTGACGGTAGGACTCGGTCTTCAGATGGCCCCTTATGGCGTGCTTGTGAATGGCGTTGCGCCAGGCGTGGTGAAAACCGCAATGCAAGGCTTTGCCATGAAGCAGGGCGATAACGGCTACTGTAATCAGAACCCGCTCGGGCGGGTGGCGCTTCCCGAAGAGATTGCGCAATTCGTTGTATTCATGTTGAGCGGCGCCTGCAATTTTATGGTGGGGCAAACCGTTGTGCTCGACGGCGGCTATTCGCTGAAAAACTGATTCTTTTAGGAACAATTGGAGAACGCTATGCCAAATAACATGGAAAACATCAGCATCGTAACGCGTCTGCTGAAAGCAAACGGAATCAACCACGTGGTCATCAGTCCCGGAGGAACCAACATCGCCTTCATCAAGGCCTTGCAGAACGATCCGTTCTTCACCTGTCATTCCGTTGTCGATGAACGGAGTGCAGCATACTTTGCCATTGGCATCTATCTTCAGACCGGCATCCCGGTCGCCTTGTGCTGCACCAGCGCCCAAGCAACGCGAAATTATGTTCCGGGGCTCACCGAAGCCTACTACAAACGCGTTCCGCTGTTTGTCATCTCCATGCAAAAACATCCTCGTTTCACCTATCAGGAATACATGCAGGCACCCGATCAAGGGTCATTGCCCGCCGACAGCGTCAAGAAATCATTTACGCTACCGTATATTTCTGATGTCAACGATGTCTATCACAGCATTCGAATGGCTAATCAGGCCATCCAAGAGCTTACTCACAATGGGTTTGGACCGGTTCAATTGTGTGTTCCGTGGCTTGACTTTCCCTTAGGAAACGAGGAGCCGATCCTGCGATGCGTGCAAAGGCACGGAACGGAAGACTGCTGGAATCTGCCGCTGAAGGGGAAAAAAGTGATGGTCGTCATTGGCGAGCATCGTCCTTTCAACGCACGCATACACAAGCTCATCAACGATTTCTGTGAGCGCTGGGGAGCGGTCGTATACGCGAATCTGTTGTCGAACTTCCATTCTCCATACTGTGTCGCCACGAACATGCTGATGTCTTCGCTGAGCATGGAGACATTCGGCCAAATGGCGCCGGATATCATGATTACCATTGGTGGCCAGACCGGCGACTACCCGTTGTACAGAATGATTTCAAAACCGGAGTTCGCCTCCATTGAGCATTGGCGTATCGCCGAAGATGGCAACGTCGTTGACACATACGACAAGCTTACCGAGGTGTTCCAGTGTTCCGAAGATTTCTTCTTCGAAAGGGCATGCTCTGTCGAGGATGATCAGGCTCGTAACGACGATGCGTATATCGATCAGTGGCGTGGTCTGCTTTCGAACGTTACGACTCGTGTTCAGGTGCCGTTTTCGAATGCCGCCATCGCGCAATACATGTCATCGCGTATTCCTGTACAAAGCACCATCCAGCTTTCGATCCTCAATAGCCTGCGAGTATGGGAACTTTTTACGTTCGATGATTCCATAACGTTTTTCTCGAATGTGGGAGCATTTGGCATCGATGGCGGCATGTCCACGCTTATCGGCCAGAGCTTTGCAACGGAGGATCTGTGCATTATGGTCACCGGCGATTTGGCATTCCTGTATGACATCAACTCTCTGTCGATCAGGGGCGTGAAACCCAATGTCAGAATACTGTTGATCAACAATAATGGCGGATTCGAGTTCAAATTAGGCGTTGGCCATGACGAGGATGTGGATCGTTACATCGCAGCCGGCGGACATTTCAAGACCGCCTCAGGTTGGGCTAGCGACTGTGGATTCACCTATATGAGCGCTTCATCGATGGATGAATTCGAACAACTGAGCGAAGCGTTCCTCGCAGATTCCTCTAAACCCGTTGTTTTGGAGGTGTTCGTGTCTGACGACAATGAGAACGAAGCATATCAGAGGTTGATTGAGGCGAATCAGATGCTTTCTTTTTCTGAATCGGTAAAGAAGCGTATGAAGCAATCAATCAAACGAGTGATCGGTGCCGGGAACGCACGTCAGGCCGCTTCGTTATTCACCGGACGGAAATAAGGCATTGAACGAGTAACTCGCAATGTCGGCTGATCGTGACGCATGACCAAGAAGCGAAGCATGCATGCCTTCGAGTGTTCTGACGCAATACGTCGACGAATGTTATTGGCTTAATTGACGTTTTATCTGAAATGGCAAGGCTTTAGGATGGGCAAGTACAGACGGCTGGTTCTCAATACCGTTTTATTCGCGATCAATGCCGTGGCGACAAAACTGATTACTTTTTTCCTGGTTCCCCTATACACCTACTACATGAGTGCCGGGGAATACGGTCTTACCGACATGTCCCTCACGGTCATCAACCTTGCAATGCCTCTTGCGACATTCTCCATCGCGGAGGCAGCGGTTCGTTTTATTGTGGGTGACCAAGATAAAAAGGATGAATATGTTGCGATATCGATTTCGATAACGCTTCTCTCCGTAGTGCTGGTAACGCTTTTCTCTCCGATTCTTGACTTGGATGCTTTTGGCGGCCTCGGTAATTACAAAGCATGGTTCATCCTTGCCTATGCGACCAGCGCGATTATGAATCTTTGCGGCGAAGTCGCCCGAGGCATGGGTGAGGTGAAACTCATTCCAATATGTGCCGGGGTTTCCTCTGTCACCACGCTTGTTCTTGCTTGTCTTTCCATCGGGCAACTGGGAATGGGCATTACCGGATACTTTATTTCGGTATCAGTCGGCCCAATGCTTGCAATCATGCTCTACATGAGTTTTGGAAGGCTGACGAAGGCCTTCCTGAGCGGAGCCAGGCATATGACGAAACTCGCCGTGAACGATTCATGGAAGATCATTCGCCCTATGCTCATCTATGCGCTCCCGTTGATTCCCAACAATCTCTTTTGGTGGTTGAGCTCGGGCATCAATCGACTGTTCATTACCGGAATGCTGGGCATTGCAGCATCGGGCATGTTCGCTGCCGCTTCTAAAATTCCTGGTCTTCTCAACACTGCCTACATGGTGTTTCAGCAAGCATGGCAATTATCCGCATATCAAGAATCCGGCAGCAAAGGACTTGGAAAATTCTTCTCTTCAGTATTCTGTGCCCTGCAAGCCGCACTTACCGTGATGTGCGCGTTGCTATCGCTTTTCGCGCCTTTCATAGCATCCATCATGCTGCAGGGAGAAACCTATGTTGCATGGCCGATGATCAGCATCCTACTGATTTCCAATCTCTTCAGTGTGTTCGCGTCGTTCTATGGAACGGTCTATTCGACCACAATGCACACCTCCTTTGTCATGAAAACCACGATGTTCGGGGCAATTGCGTGCGTAGTCCTAACTCCTCTCCTCATTCCCGTATTAGGAACAACGGGAGCGTGCATCGCCTCTGCCTTAGGGCAGATGCTGGTGTTCATGATGCGAGTCGTTGATGCCGGACGATATATCCGGATTACAGTTGGATGGCGCTATCTGGCACCCACTCTCGCGCTGCTCGTCTTTCAGGCATCGGCAATATCTTGGCAGATTACCGGCTGGAATATCGTTTCTTGCGTATGTACGGTATTGGTAACAGCAATTCAGATAACCCACGTTGCCACTAGCCTTCCTCAAATCAGAGCGATCCGCGGGAATAAGACGCGGGCATAATTTCGGCAGCACCCGCCTCTCGATCTTCATCGACACTGTATCCGACATCTCAGTGCCGAGTGCAGCCCTGATCCGACCATAACCGGAACACGTTTGAACACGTCATCCATCGACGAATCAGTCCGGCTCTCGCAAACAACAAGCAACGAACTATCGAATGTTTGGATAATCAAACAAAAAACGATATGTTCGATTATCCAAACATCAAATATATGATAATGTTTGATTATTCAAACAACAATATGGATGTACGGAAAATCGAACAGGACGGAAGATGACCGATTTTCAAACGGAGATCAGCTCTCTCACACAGCTCTCCACGTCACTGCAGGATGCGCGAATCACCAACAACATGACGCAGACCGAGCTCGCAACAGCCACAGGAATCCCCCGTCCTTGGATCAACCAGCTGGAACACGGGCATATCGCCAACCCCAGCTTCACCAGAATCCTGAAAATCATGGCCGCCCTCAAAATGAGCATATCCGTAAACTATGTCGTCACCGACACCCCACAAGACGGCCCAAGACAGGACGTCAAACAACCTGCACCAACCGAAACCAGTCCATCAGGCCAAACCTACGCGCAGGTTGCAAAAGGCCTTTCGAGCTCCGTCGAGACACTTCCCATGACCCAATTGAAGGAAGCCCTGGCGAAATTCAACAGTTCCTTACAGCCACATTTCACTGAAGAACTTAGCAAAACGATGCAGAACGTCCTCGCATTTTATGACCGCGACTTCTTCGACACCTACAGTGTCATGCTAGACAGATCAAAACAGGTCACCCAGCAAGCCAAAGATCTTGAGAGAAGCACCCACAACGACTTGGATGACGGAGAAACGCGACAATGACCGACAAAACACTTATCGTGCTACTTGAAGGACAAAGAATCGGCGTTTTACAGGAAAACGCTGCCGGGAAACATTCCTTCATTTACGACAAACATGCACCGGGGCAGCTTTCTCTATCCCTGCCAAGAAGATCGGAACCATGGACCGGCAATCCGGTCGAAGCCTATATAGACGGCGTTCTACCCGATAATCCAGAAATGCGCAGGACAATTGGCCGGCTTCACGGAGTCAACGGCAACAATCCTTTCGCTCTGCTCACCGTAATCGGTCTGGATTGCGCCGGTGGAGCACAATTTGTACTACCAGAGCAACTTGAATCAGTTGAGAATAGCGAATATTCACTCACCCCGATCTCGGAAGAGGAAATCGAGAAACGTCTCAAAGCCATCACAGATACACATCAAGCTTCTTGGCAGGTCTCAGACGAACATTGGTCCCTGAACGGTGCACAAGACAAAATCGCACTTCATCATATCGATGAAATTTGGTATGAGGCAAAGGGAGCCGCACCGACGACACATATCATCAAGCCGGGCATACATACCTTGCATGAGCAGGCGTTCAATGAATACATCTGTTTAAAGACCTTAAATGAAATGGGAATCCCTGTTGCGCAAACTTCGTTTAAAACGTTTGGCAGCACTCCGGCACTCGTGAGTGCGCGCTGGGACCGTAGGGTCGTGGACCGCAACGGCCGCTCTGTCGTCGCTCGAATCCATCAGGAAGATTTTTGCCAAGCGACGGCGCATCCAACCGCAAACAAGTACCAATCCGAGGGAGGTCCTTCCGCTCAAGATATCATTCAGTGCATGCGGGCCAACGGCCTCGATGAAACAGAAATAAAGTTGTTCTACATGGCGCTTGTCATTAATTTCCTCATTGCGGGAACCGACGCCCATGCGAAGAATTACGCATTGCTTGAGCCGGTTGGCGAAAAACCGACATTTGCGCCACTCTACGACATAGCATCCATGTTCGCTTATCAAACTCAGCGCAAACAGCGCAAACTGGCCATGAGTATTGGTGGTGAATACAACTACGAAAGAATCGAGCTCAAACATTGGGAAAAGCTCACTGCCCCGTTTGGAGCGGATGATTGGGAATTCTGCCGTTCCGCACTTAAAGCACTCAGCCAGACCCTGCCATTCGCTTTTATAGTAACGGCGCAAAACTGCTTACAAGAAATATCGTCTTTTGACCCATCCCCAGAGACAAGGTCAAATAGAGGAATGCTGATACGGCACATAGCAAACGGAATCATTGGTCAGTGCCGACGAGTCGAAGCTTGGTTCGAATAAAGTATTCGCCTATTGCCGTAAGGCGCTGAGATCCAAATCGAAGATCATCGATTCCGGCCGACGCTCCGGTTCGAGGAACATGCTCATATACAGCGGAAGGTAGGTAATCCGACCATCCTGCCGAACGTTGCCTTTGCACAGCACATATGCTTTGTTCAACGCCCAATCATCAACCGCAAGCACATTATCCAACGCTTTGTGCTTTGTCCAATCATTGCCTGACTTCACTTCGACAGGTAACACGATTCTGCCACTCTGTACCATGAAATCGACCTCGCCAAGACGATTCGTATTGAAATAATACAGGTCGAAACCATGCGCACGTAGCTCCTGGGCCACGACATTCTCCATGATTGCGCCCATATTCACGTCAAGGTTTCCCTGCAGTAGATCATATTGGATGCCGCCCATGGATGCCGTACATAGCAGACCGGTATCACTGAGAAACAGTTTGAACAGGCTGTGATTGCCGTTGCCTTCCAATGGCGGAACCGGCTCCTTGACGTTGTAACAGGGCAAGGCCACACCAGCATCCGCCAACCATAGGAAGCTACTGGCATAACGATTCTGCCGAGCATTTTTAGAAAGATCCGCAAGCACGAATCGACGATTCTTGTCATCAAGTTGGGAAGGAATGGCATCAAAAATCGACCGAATCTTCGTTCTGTCCTTATCATCCGCATATTTGGCGATGTCAAGACGATACAAGGCCAACAGGTCGGACTGCAAGGCGATTACCTGCGCGATATCGTGAGTATCCACATACCTTTGAACCACGTCAGGCATGCCACCCACTACAACATACGCCTGGAACAGGCGCATCATGGTGTCATGCACCGAATTGCTGACGGGTTCGTTCCCGTTGAAGCGGTCTCGAAGCATATCAATGGTCGATTCCTGCACACCATTGGCCAAGCAGAATTCTTCGAAGTCCAATGGATACATGCGTAGTTGCTCTTCAAATCCTACCGGGTAAGAAGCCACTTGCTTATTCTTCACGCCCAACAAAGAGCCCGTTTCCACATAGTCAAAACGACCATCCTCCACCAGGAACTTGATGGCGGTACGCGCCGATGGGCACTCTTGGATTTCATCCAACAGAATCAATGTATGCCCTGGCTCCAATTGGGTCTGCAGATACGCAGTGAGGTTGGAGATAACGGCATCCGCACTCAGAGATCCGTCGAACACCGATGCGGCTCTGGGATCTTCCAGAAAATTCAACTCGGCAAAACGCCTGTAGTGATGTTTAGCGAACTCACGAACCAACGTCGTCTTACCGATCTGCCTGGCACCGGTAATCATCAACGCTTTCCGCGCATCGGTCCGCTTCCAGTGCTCCAGACGTTCCCACGCCTTGCGTTTCAGCATCACTCCACCTCGCAAAACTCGACTACCGTAACGGAATCCGTGTCAATCAGTATATCAACTGCCACGTTTTCCGTAACGTTTTACATGGCTTTCGGGTGGCTTTCCGTAACGTTTTACACGGTTTTTAGGTGGCAAACCGCCACGTTTTACAAGAATGGCTGCCGTTGAGGCGCGTGCATCTAGCCTTTCGACCGTCGCGCCCGGGTTCGGGTACGCTTCCGGCGCTTGCGAATCCAGCCGACCAGGCACGCAACCACGAGAATACCGACGGCGGCCAACGCCCCGGCAATCGCATAGACCCAAAGATGACGCGGCAACTCGGCAGGCGGCGTCACGGAACGTACGGATGGTCTTTCGGAGGCATTCCATCCTGCGGGCACCGTGGTGCGTTCGGCATGGACGAGCAGACGATGGGTGTTCACACCGTAGGGCGTACAGGTCACGAGCGTCACCAGATCGCGGCCCTCCTCCGTAGTGAGGCTATCCACCTCACTCGGCAGTACGACTTCGGTGGAATAGACCTTATAGGCATGATCCTCCCCCAAAACGCGGATGATGAACCAATCACCCTTCTTGAGTTCGTCAAGCCGATCGAACAGTCGCGCCGTGGGAAGTCCCGTATGTCCGGCCAAGACACTATGGGTGGAGTCACCTCCGATGGGTACCGAAGTGTTCACCACGTGCCCCACTCCATGCGAAAGCGGCTCTTCTGTGGTGTAGTGGTAGATGGGCAGGTCAACGCTGATGGAAGGAATGATCAGCTCTGCCATGACTCCATCACCGGCGACGTTGAGCACACTCTCGTACTCGTCGTTGCCAGGGGAAGCATCATCTTGGTCGAAAGGGTCGACCACTCGCGAACTACCGTCGCGCAAATGGGCGTTGTATGCTTCCGCCTTCGCCTTTTCCGCGGAGAGATCCGCGGGTTTCAAGGCAGCGACCGTCTGCTGCTGAGTATTGCTCACAGCATCCTGCGCACGCTGATTAAGCCAGTCACTGACGAATGGGTAGCTTATCAGCGCAAGCCCCGCTAGCAGAATCAGGCTGGCGGCGGCAAGTCGCAGACGGCGCCTTCGTCTCAAGCGTTTTTTGGTACCGGACACGGCAAAAGCAGGGGAACCCGAAGGTCCCCCTGCTTTCATGGCGTGCCTTGCATGTTGTGCAGACGACAAGGTCTTCAGCCCGCCTGAGTGCTTCTTAGAGCTCTTGCTTGCGAGAGCGCAGGAAGAAGACGATACCCACTGCCAGCAGGGCCACACCGCCGGCGGTCAGGGCAAAGGTGCCCGCCGCACCGGTGATCGGGAGAGCCGGCTGCTTCGGATCGACGACGTTCACCGACGAAACCAGGTAGTTGTTTTCGACAACGGCGGTGGCCGGGTTGTCCTGGGTGCAGGACGCCTCGTTCAGCGTGAACGTCTGGTCGGCGACCTTGCTGAAGCCTGCCGGCACCACGGTCTCGGTAACGGTGTAGGTGCCTTCGCCGAGATCCTCGAAGTACACATAGCCGTTCTCGTCGGAGGTGGAGGTCAGCGTAGTGGTGGAACCATCCTTGTTGGTGACCTTCAGCTCGAAAACGGCACCCTTCAGGGCGTTGCCATCAGGATCGGTCTTCTTGAACACGAAACCGTAGGTCTTGACCTTGGTCTTGCTGTCCGGAGTGACGGTCGTGGAGGTGTACGGGTTCGGGTTGAAGGTGACGGTGGCGGTGTTGCCGGTCACGTCATTGGCATCGTGAGAGAAGGCAGCCGAGGTGAGCTTGGCGTTGTAGGTGACCGTGATAGCCTCACCCGGGTGAGCCAGCACGTAAGCCTTGGCGAACTTGATGGTGTAGCCGTTGGTAGCCGCAGTGATGGTGTAGTCAGTACCGGAAACGGCAGCCACACCATTGATCTTGATGGACGTGGTGTCGATTTCAAGACCGGCGGTCGGCTGATCGTTGATTTCGAAGGTGGCATCCTTGGAGTCGGCCGGGTAGTTCGGAACGACGGTTTCCACCTTGAACGGGACCATATCGCCCACGCTGTACTTGTCGGTGGACTCCTTGTATTCGGAGCCGACACCCTTCTTGATGGTCACATCGGTCTTCTTGACGTCGATGGTCTGGGCCGGGTGAGCATCATAGGTTCCGGAGGCATTGGCCACCGGGCTCGCGTCGACGACCATGTTCTGGTAGACGCGGGTCTGGCCGCTCGTGCTCGTCACGCGCACAAGGTAGTAGCCGCTACCAAGCGTAAGCGTGGCCGAGGTGCCGGAAGCGGTGGCGCTGGCCGCCGCAGTCGTACCGGCGTCAGCGAACGCCTTCGCGATGGCGCTGGCGGCATTCTGCATGTCGCTACCCTGATGGAATGAATTGCCATCGGAAGCAACAACCTTGATCTTATCGATCGAGTCATAGGCAGACGGCAGATTGGCGGCCATCGTGTAGGTAAGGTTGTTCGACGCATCGATATCGGCATCGGCGATGAGGAAGGCCTCCACCGTGTCACCGTCAATCAGATTGTTGATCGTTACCGTGCTATCGGCCACATCGGTCGGGCTCGTCGGGGTAGCGTGCGCCGCGACCGGAGTGAGCACGAACGCCATGGCGATCGCTGCGAGCAAGCCTACCAGCATGCTCATCTTCTGCTTGAGAACGGTTCCCATATCCTTTTCTCCTTTTCTCATCGGGGATGGGAAGATTACATTGATTGCTCAGACCCGGCTGTGCAGTCCTGAGCCTGACCGCCGACGAAGCATGACCGCACCGCCGCCTCCGATGGCCAGAAGGCTTCCGAGGAAGAGCAGTATGGCTGTCGCACCCGAGCCTGCCGTATGGGGCAAGTTGGGAATGGATTCGTCAGCGATAGTAATGGCGGCCACCCCGTCTTTGAGGGGCAGCGCAGCGGTTGTTCCGCCGCTGTCTTTGGTACTCACCGTTCCATCATGTGCAACGGAAATCAGATGAGCCGCAGTATCAAGGTTGTAGCCAGCCGGGGCCTTGGTCTCTTTGAGCCAGTAGTCGGTACCCGGCATAAGGCCGTAGTAGTGGGCCTCTCCGTTGCCATCGGTCGTAACGACGGCGCCCGGAATGGCTGCGGTGAGATTGGCGTCGGAATACACGGTAGCGGGCTGATCATTATCGTCGTAGACACCGTTGCCGTCATCCTTGTAGAGCGTAAATTCCGCACCGGGAAGCAGACTGCCGTCAGTCGACTTCTTGATGACAGTCAGAGGAATCTTGCGCGTGTTCTTGAATACCGGGGCGTTGTCGCCATACGACGGAGTGAGTTTCAGCTTTCCTTCGCCGGCATCCTCCACCGTGACGGTGACGGTCTCGACGTGGGTATCGTACACAACGCCCGGGGTGTTCTCCGCCTGTTCCTCAATGGTGTAGGTGAAGGTCTTACCGACATCACTCAGGGTGTAGTTGATCTCTTTGAAGGTGACGTTGCCAGAGGCGTCGTTCTTCTGCGTGTCGAGCTCGGTTCCGTCCTGATCCTTCAGTGTGAAGGTGAACTGGCCATCCTGCAAGGTGCCACCTTCAAGGTGCTTAATGGCCTTGAGCTGAATCGAGCCCTTGGCTTCATAGGGCACGAACACATGCACGGTGTTGGTGACCTTGGCGTTATTGTTGATCGCCACGGAAGCCTGGTTGGGTACCTTCCAATAAGAGATCCCATTGATGGTCTCACGTTCATACGAATTCAAGTCAGCTGTAGTAGAAACCGGCACCGTGATATGGAATACATGCTCGTCTTCGGCATATCCATGCCCAGTATTCTTCGCCGTAGCCGTGATGGTCTGACCGGAGATGGCAATCTTCCAGTTGTCCGTGACGTCAACGTAGTTCCCCGATACATTCTTCAATACCGTCACCGTGGCGTGCGATGCATCCAAGGCATTATCCAAGGTATCGGTCATGACGATGGAAGACGCCTTGTTGGTGTCAGCCACATAGGGGAACTTTTCGGTGACATCGAAATCAGCGACATCACCACGATTATGAATCTGACGTTCCGGTGACTTTACCGGGGTTGGCCATTCAGGATAGACGGTGACCGAGGAATCGTACCCCATTCCGGTATCGCATCCTTCTCCAGACCACTCAGTAACGAAACTGGGTCCTGCTTTTGCCACGACGGTGGAGATGTCATCCGGTACTTTTGAATCATCCTTTTTACTGGATTTGAACCATGTGGTCCCGCCCTCTTCAGAAACCTTAAGCGTGGTGTTGTTTCCAATCAGCGCAGACTTGTATCCGCTGACCAGTCCTACGCCCTCTCTTCCTGGATGGGTGAAGTCGGCGATTCGGGGGAAAGCATTGGCGCCGTGATGAATAGGCTGGTCGATATCCCAATACGTGACATTGAACTCATTGTCAGACTCGATCGGAGTATCGGTCCCGTCTTTGACCAGCGTGGTCGTGAAGCGCGATTTGATGCCAACATCAAATTCAGAGCTTCCATATCCGGTAAGTGACACAGGATAGCTGTTGGCAACCGCGGCGGCTGCAGGACCAAAGCGGTCTCCCAAATGGAATGGGCAGACAAAAGCGGGTTCTTTAAGGCCAACGGAGTCGAGCTGCCATGCATGCACTGAGTTAAACTCAACGATGGAGCTGATCCTCTCACCGGAGGTGGTGTACCCGATATTGTTGAAGCGCATCTTGAAGCCGCTCCACGTAGAGCCCGAAAGTGTCACTTTGCCGTTATCCGGAGCCCGGTACACCATGTACACACCGCTGTAATACGTATGTATCCAGCGCATTTTCCAGCCGTTTTCCAAATCCACAGGATTACCGTCCTGGTTGGCGGGATCAGCAGGCGTCAGATCGGACACATTGTGCCACGATCCGTTAGCGTAATACTGAGCGGCGCTTTTCCAGTCGATGTTCTTATCGATGTAGACCGTGCCACCAACCGAATTCAGCAAATTATTCGTAGTGGTATACGGCGTGCCGGCATGCGCCGGAGCAGTCGTAAACAAGCAGGAACCCAGCGCCACGATAAGGCTGATGAGTACAACAATGATGTGCTTGGATATTTGGAAGGGTATTCGACTACCGAGGTGACGCTCGCCTGCGTTCATCGCTTCTCTCCTTGCATAAAAAAAGCAGTCATTCATACCTCCCCCCCCCGCAAAAATCGGAGAGGGAGGAGGTACGACTGACTGCCAGTCACACCCGCAATTCTGTTTCTCTACATAACGAGAAGTTGAATTATTTTCTCTATGTAAGAAATATACCCATAAGATTTTCAGCTCCCCCTCTGCATAATTACAGCATTGACATCTTATTTGCCGTATAAACCGTCATTCAAGAGTGATTCCCGACGGAAAATCGAAGCACCGTCAAGGGTGTAGCTAGGGGTATGGCACGGCTTGTCGTTTTAGCTCTCAGCGCAACATACTGGCCATTCAAACGCGAGAATACGGAAAATTTATCGCTAGGCACAGTACCCACAAGGTCATGATGCATAAGGTTTAGGGGCCCCACGAAATCACCGGCATCTTCGCCGGCAGAACACCCTCCAACTGCGTACACTATCCGAAAATAGAGGCGTATTGCTCAATCGTGCACGGCAACGCCATCCTCAGCACTAGTGCGGCAGTCACGACTTATTGGAAAATGGCCATCTGAACATCATTAAAAAGGTATGAAAGGCACAACAAACATCGTCTTGAAAACACGAATCGGAAAAACGTTGGTCAATCCGGATTGTGCGCGAAAGAAGGCATTCCTACGAAGCGGCATATCAACAAAAGTGACTACAGCCGAGCTTGACGAGAAACTCCCCGAGAGATGCAGGGCATCATCACGAATACCCTTAATGAACGAATCCAGGATTCGGTTTATCGAGCAAAAAGTCGCCACCGACGAAGCCCGCAAACGTAAGCCCTAAAAACAGCGGGCATCAAGCCTCCCTGCTTCACGAGAAACGGAAGCAAAGAGGCTTGATCCCTGAATGCATGACGCAATGCCGCACGATGTGTTGGCTCCCGTCATGGTTCACGAGAGCCAACACATCGCGCGGCATGGACCCCAAACCGATCAGCTAACCGGCATCAGTGGGCCAGCATCTCCTCGACGATCTGGTCCTTGTTCAGGCTGGACGGATAATACGTCGGCCAGTTGTCCATCTCCTTGAGGGTTTCCTCCTGCGAATCGCCCGCGAAGATGTGGAAATGCGCGGCCTTGCCCGGGGCGATGCCATGGTCGGAGAACTGCACGACCTTGGGGGCGCCGTCAGGCACGTCACCGACTGCGGAGAACAGGTAGCGCACGCCACGATTGCCCTTCTTGTAGTCGAGGATCTTGTATCCGTCGTACTTGTAGGTGGCGGTGGTGTCCTTGCCATTTCGGGTGAAGGTGATCTGGTCGCCCTTGATGGTGATGCGCTCCACATCGGTCTTGTAGCCTGCGTCATAGTACTTCGTATACTCTTCGGCACTCATGGTGCCCTTCTTGGCCTTGGCTTCCATGACCTTCTTGAGGCTGCCGTCCTTCAGATACGGGTAGACGGATTGCCACTCCCCCTCATAGTCGGCCATCGAACGGTTGGCGACATCCTGGGTGAGGAACCAGCCGTTAGTGGTGTCGTTGGCCAGGGCCTGCTTGGCGATGGTCGTAAGCCAGCCCAGCAACGTGTCCTGGTTCTCGGGCAGCTGTTCGGTGGCGGAAATGATCGTCTTGTTGCTGCTCTTGGCGGCATCGTTGAGTTTTTCGGCGAAACCGTCCATCTCCTGCGGGTTGACGACCAGCAGATCCACGTCGGATCCGGAAACGATGTCGAGGGTGGATTTGAGATCGGCGGCGGAAGGCTCGCCTTCGCTGTTCATGGCATTCGTATAGGATTCCGGCGTCTTGTCGGTGGCGCCAAGATAGTCGAGCAGGTAGCTGATGATCGATTCGGTGGCCACATACGAACGCTTCACGCCGGCGGCACGAGCCTTGTTGACCATGGCGACGAATTCGGCATAGTCCGCATTCCAGGCATTCGAATGACGCTGTGCGGTGGCCGCGGTATCGGTGCCTTCACCGGCCTTAGCGGTGTAAGCGTCCGTAATGGCGGTCGCGGCTTTGAGTACGGCTTCGGGGCTGAACCACAGGTGAGGGTTCGTGGAACCGTGATGATGGTGGTGGCCGGACTCGCCATCGCCGTCCTCATGCTCATGCTCATGCTCCTCGGTGGCGGTGATACCCATGAGATCACCCACATTGACGATGGTCTGCTTGCTCTTGTCGAGCTGCGCCTTCTCGGCCCAACCGTCGTAGCCGGCTCCGTTGATCACCACGATGTCGGCCTTGGACAGCTTGGCCAGATCGGCTGGCGTAGGCTCATAATCATGCGGCTCCACGGAGGTGGAATTAATCAGGGATGTGACCTGCGCGCATTTGCCGCCAAGCTCCTGGGCGAGCGCACCCCACTGGTTGACGGAGGCGACCACGGTGAACGTGGTGCTGCACGAATCGTTGGCGTCGCTGACCGTGGAGGTCGAACCGTGAGATGCAGCGGAGGCGTTCCTGCCGTTTTTTGCATTGAGGAACGCGAATCCGCCGACGACGAGTCCGGAAACCAAGGCGCCCACGATGAACGCTACGATGATGGCGATGATGCCCTTCCTGCCGATGGCATCCGTGCTCGCTTTCGTCACGGCCATGGTATCGGACGAATCTCCGGACGGTTCGGATGCCGTATTCTCCGGATTTTTGCTTTCGGGCTGGCTGAGATTGTTCTCGGTCATGCTCTTCTCTTTCTATCTATTCCTTATATATAGGTGACAATCTGTGTGATGCCTTCAATCGACATGCATGTATCCGCGACGTGCCGCGGCCGCAAGGTTCGAGGGCACCTGGACCGTGCGCCCGTCGGGCGTGGTGACGGTGGCCAATTGCGGCGCTTCGGTTTTCCAATGCGCGCGTCTGGAACGTGTGCGGGAGCGGGATGTCCTGTTTTTCGGTGTCGCCATCAGCCTTGCCTGCCCTTCCACCGCGGATTCTTCTTGTTGATGACGTAGAGGTGACCGCGGCGTCGCACGATCATCGATCCTTTTTTGCGAGCCAATGAGCGTATCGAAGCCCTGACTTTCATCGGTCATTCCTTTCCATAGGTGTCGTTTGCTGTGTTTTGCTGGCGTTCGCTTGCCGTATGTTCGCCGGCGAATCGTCCGAAGAGTCCGGTCACCAGCTGGATTTGACGACTCCGGGCAGCTCGCCCGCATGCGCCTTGTTGCGCAGATTGATCCGCGACAGGCCGAATGCTCGGATGAACGCCCGAGGACGTCCGTCGATCGCGTCGCGATTGCGCAGTCTGACGGGGCTTGCATCGCGGGGAAGCGCATGCAATCGACGCATCGCCTCCGCCCGCTCCTCTTCACTCAGCCGCATATTGACGGAATCCTTCTTGTATCGTGCGCGGCGTTCCGCGTATTTCGCCACGATGGCTTCACGCTGGCGTTGTTTTGCGATGTTGCCGGTCTTCGCCACGTCAGCGGACCTCCCGGAACATCACGCGTTTCCTGATTACGGGATCGAATTTCATGAGCTCAAGTCGGTCGGGATTGTTACGACGGTTTTTGGTGGTGGTGTAGGTGGATCCGGTGCCTGCCGTGGATCGCAGGGTGATAACCGGTCTGATTTCCGTGGTCTTTGCCATACGGTTGTTGTCCTCTTTCTATTTGAGATGGCCGATCTCACCGGATTCGATGAGTCGCGCCGCCACTGCTTCGATGCCCTGCCTGTCGATGGTTTTCATGCCTTTCGGCGTGAGCGTCAGGGTGACCGTGCGTCCAAGCGACGGTACGTAATAACGCTTCCTTTGCAGGTTCGGGCTGAAGGTGCGGCGGGTTTTTCTATGTGAATGCGACACCGCGTTGCCGACGTGGGCGCGCGTGCCGAGAACTTGACAATGTTTGGACATGCCGGTAACTATATCATAATGATAATCATTATCAATAAAAGGATTGTGGAAAGAGCTTGAATATGCAGCATCCAGTATTGCCATCACTGGGAAACGCCGAAACGGACAAGGAGGCGATCTCCGTAGTATTGCTGACCGGCGTACACCGATTGGCGTTGGACGCCACATCATTCTCATTGGCGGACTCATGCCCGTCGGTCTGCTGCGTGACATACGACTTCGCCACCGACGACACCGCCGAAACGGGCTTCAGCATGACCCGCACCATCCGTCGACCGGGCGGTCTGGGTCAGTTAAGCGAAGGCGATTGCACGACCTTCCCCATGGAAGCCTGCTGCCCGACCTGTTCGGTCAAACGGGATCTTGTCGCCGCCCTCGGCCATCTATGCAACCGGGCCGACATGTTCCTCATCACCCTGCCGATCGGCATCGAAGGAGCACCGGTCGCGCAATATCTGCTGGAATGTTCACTGCTGGGCGGCACCGCGCGCCCCGTGGATGCGGCGACGATCGCCTCCGTGACCGACCCCGAAGGCTTCGCCTCCAGACTATGCGACGACGAACAGCTGCTATTGGCAGGAACGGATGAACACGACGGCGTATTCGATCCGCGATGCGTGGGCACGGTCCAGGCCAGACTGATCAGCGAAGCCGAGCATGTGCTGCTGCTTCCCACAGCGCGCCCCAACCATCCCGACACGAAAGCCGTCGCGCCGGAACGCAACCACGAACGACCGTCAAGATCTCATGATCTGATAGCCGCCCTGGCCTCGCCCGAAACGGTCATCCATCCGAATGCGCATGCCGTCAGCCTGCATACGTTGCTGGAAACAACACCCGCGGCAACGATCCCCGAAAGCGCCGATGCATGCGGCCGCGGCAACGGACTCGTCTAGTCCATCACATCATTCCATCGCATCATCGGAATCGTCTTCACCGTTCCCTATGACGTGCCCCTTCTCATCCCACGGGCATGAGTAGATGACACAGGGCGTCGACGGGGGACGGTTGACGAAAGTATAGATCAGCTCCAGTTGACGACGTGAAATGCCGATGCGGGCATCCGGTGAGATCAGCAATAGCGGCGACGCCAATTGCGTATGGATGAGCGCAGTAATGGTGCGATTATTGATCGCACCATCATCCACCCAGATGATCGCGTGGGCATCATATCCCCGTTCGACACGTTCACGCTGCTTGATGATCTCGTTCATGATCAGGTCGAGCTTCTGCATGACCCTGCCTTCATGGGTGTTGGGATCATGCCAGAACACGCTGGATACCACGGAATCGTCCCACCCCAAGCGATCGCCGAGCATCTCCGTATACGGCTGCCAAGTGGACAGCCAACGCAGATCCAGCATTCCACCCCTCGCCAAGGCATACAGTTTGCCGGCCAGTTCATCGGACCAATGCAGTTCATGGAAACCGCGCCGCCCGAAATCTATGACCGCCGTCTTGTCCAGCGGGAACGCCCTTTTCGCCGAATACAGGTCCGTACGGTACCCGTCCGGATCGGGAACCAACTCCACATGCCCGACATCGGAATAATTGACGATTCCGGTGTTGGGGAACGCGTTCAGAACGCCATCAAAATCCAGATACATCACCGGCTTGTTCGCACGGCTCATCTCCGTCTCACGATTCGCACCATGGACTATCTTGACCATCTTCCTCATGACTACTCCTCTCGTTGCGTTTACTTGGCGAATGCCATCGTTCAGCTTCCGGAATCGGCCTGTCTCCAGATCTGTTCATCCTTGATGAGCTGGGTGCCGTAACGCATCTTGAGCTGGGATACCAGATCGTCGATATGCCGCTGCGCTTCGATGATCTCGGCACTGTACTTCTGCATTCTCGCCTGATTGAAGGCGATGCCGGTCTCCTCCGGCATCTCACCGACCACATGAGGCTTCTCACCGGACAGCGCATATGCCGCCGCCTCATCCATCAGTTTCCGGTCGCCGCTCCACCTGCTGATGCAACGCTCGATGCGCTTCGCACCGATCAGTTCAAGCGGCATCCCCACACTGGAGAAAATCTGATAGGGGCGCAATCCGCGCATGTACCAGTACATGCAGTAGACCTGGAATTCATGGGCGTAGGTGATCCGTTTGCTTGTCACATGGGCGATCGCCGGCAGCGATTCGAGGTAGCAGACCTCTTCCAGCGTGAATTCGACGTTGGTCATACCCCATCATTCCTAACGTAGATGAGCGATCATCTTGCGGATACGCTCCTGCAACGTGATGATCGTTCTATTGAGCTCCTGTATTTCGGACAGACTCGAAAGGATGATCTCATCACGCATGGCGGGCTTTCGTCCCTCTTCATCGAGCTGTCGGACCTCGGCCATGAGCTGGGGGTTGCTCTTCCACCTGCTGATGCACCGTTCGATGCGCTTCGGCCCGATCAAGCGCGAAGGAAGTCCCACATTGGAAAAGATGACGCTCGGCCGTGTGCCATGCACATATTGGTACATGCAGTACACCTGAAACGCATGCGAGTAGGTGATACGGCTCGTGGTCGCATGTTCCACAACCGCCAGGGACTCGAGTTCCTCGATCTCCTGATCCGTAAACTTCTTATTGTTCCGCATATGGTATTCCCCGTATCCGTTCTTGCATCGGCATATGCCGACCTTGAGTTCTTCCGCACGGTCTTGCGTCGTCGCAGACCTTCAGATGCTTGCATTCCTTTCGATAATTTGCCTCACTATACTCTGTTCGGGCAGGAAATCCGCAGAACGGGGAAGCCTCTCCCCCTATAAGCAAACCGGTACTCCTCAATCCCCTTACGTACCCTTGAAACGAGTGGACGCCAAATACGACACACCACCCATCATGCTGAGAGCATAACGGGTGGCTGCCATGATATTTCGGGGGCTTACGATCGGGTCAGCTTTTTACGCTTCAGATTCAGCACGATATCGGCGGCATCGGCCACACGCTCGGAATGCGTGACCACGATGACGCACTTGCCCAACTGGTGCGCGGCATCACGCAACAGCGTGATCACATCACCCGTCGTCTTCGGGTCCAGGCTACCGGTCGGCTCATCGGCCAGAATCACGGAACCCGGGGAGACCAAGGCGCGGCCGACCGCGACACGTTGACGCTGACCACCCGATAGGTGCATGATGTTGCGCTTCGCTTCCTCACGGGTGAGACCCAGATCCTCAAGGATCTTCAGATCGGCCTTGGGATTGACCAAACGTAGGTTCTCCACCGGCGTGAGATAGTCGATCAGATTGTGGTCCTGGAACACCAAGGACACATGCTCACGGCGATGCTTCGAATACCCCGTCTCGGCGATGTTCCCGCCTTCGAAACGGACCACGCCCTTCGACGGGGAATCCAACCCTGCCAACAACGACAACAGGGTGGACTTGCCCGCGCCGGACGGTCCGGTTATCGCATACATCTTACCGGCCTCGAAATCCGCGCTGACATCCGACAGAACGCGTATCTTGGCCGCGCCGTACATGTAATCGACATGATCCAACTGTAGACAAACCGACATGATTGTTACTCCTAACTCATGGAGGAAAGAATGGACTTGGGAGAACGTGCCAGCACCGAGGCGAGCGACACCACCAAGGCGATCGCGATGACCCCGCAGCCAAGCAGCAATATGAGCGATGTCTGAGCAGGCGGCAAAGCATCCACCTGCAACGACGAAAGGGAGGCATCATCCGCATTGGCCAGCAGCATGGACGACACGAACCCCGATAGCAAAGCGCCGGTACCAAGCGAACACAAGGCCGCAACCAACGCCATCAGGCAGGTTTCGATCACGAACTGCCCGACGATCCGGGCCTTGCCGATGCCGATGGCCAGAAAGACACCTATCTCATGGATGCGGGAGCGCACCCAGAAGACCAGCACCATGCCCAGCACCAGAACGCCGACCAGGCAGACGACCGCCAGGATCAGACGTACCAGATTACGCACCGTATTCACAGCCTGCAGTACGCCGGAGAAACGGGATGAATTATCCGTGACGTCATATTTCGTCCCGGCCAGCTCCTTGGCCTTCCGTATCGTGTCAGGCAGGCTTTGCGCGCTGGCCGACAGGCATCGTACCGTATCGATCCGCGGTTCACCGGTCAGTTTGGAAGCCACGTTCATCCCCGCATACAGCAGATTCTCCGAGGAATCCGACGGCATGGGACTTTGCGACTGCGTTTTGCCGGAAAATATTCCGGATACGCGCACGGTGGAGTCATGATCGCCTTGTTTCAACGTGAACGTCGAGCCGACCGACAATCCGTTCCGCTGCGCGAAATCCCGATGCACCAGTACACCATCGCCATCACCGGAGATGTGCTTTCCCTGTTCGAGCCGGTACAGTCCACTCTGGAATTCCGTGGACAACGAGGAATCCGTGGACCCCAATACGCTGACCTGTGCGGCCACGCCAACGTCCAGACGAGGCCCCTGTTGGGGAACGACAGGCTGGGCGCCGTCCAGTTCCGCAAAGGTCTTGGTCTCATATGCGGCCTTTTTCACGCCATCGAGATGAGCGAATCGGTCGGCCTCCTTCGCGCTGATGGGATCTTCACGCGCCTCGACCGCAAAACCGATGCCCATGCTCCCGCCGATGCGATCGGCCACATCCTGCAAGGCCGCCGAGACTCCGGCCTGCGCCACCAGACCGGTGAAGACCAACAACATCAACAGGCCGATGAGTCCGCTACGGATCGGCTTGCGCACGATGGCCAGCACGGCACGGCTCCACACATTCACACTCGTCATCGCTGCATCCCCAGCAGGTCACGCGGCGACTTGTACAGCATCGGCATGCAGGAGACGAGCACGCACACCAACACCACGCCCAAGAGCCCGAGGGAGACGGGAAGGATGGCGCCCGCATCGACCGATACCGCAAGCGTGCTCAACGAGCGAGTCGCCATATTGGATTCGAGATTGCCGCCGGCCTGCCCCATGCTGCTCAGTTCGCGGGCGGCGGAGGCATTGACCGAACGAAGCGTGGACGAACCGAGCCATTGCGCCACCCCTCGCGCGCACAGCCAGCCAAGCGCCAGGGACGGTATGCCGACCAGAATCATCTCGCTGACATATTGGGCGACCATGGAGGGCTTGCCCACGCCGATGGATACCAGCACGCCCATTTCCCGGCGGCGGTCATTCATCCACAGCAGCAGTACCAGGCACAGTACGAGGGCCGCGAAGATGAGCACGCCGATCAGGGTGCCGCGCATCATGGAGCGCACGCCCTGAGCCGCACTCAGCATGCCGGCCGTGTACTGGTCGTTGCGGGTGATCTGGTAGTTCTTCCAATCCACCGGCAGCTTCTTCGCGTCGTTCATGGTCTTTTCCACATCAACGCCTTTGGCGAGAGTGAAGGTGGCGTCCTGGTAGATCTCCTTATCGGGCTTGTACTGGTACAACTCACGCGTGGTATTCAGATCCGTGTATACGGTGTTGGAGGTCAGCTCGGCCCTGGTGGCCACCTTCCTGTTGCTGTCGCCCTTGAAAATGCCCGCAATCGTGGTGGTGACGCTTGCCGTGGAGCCGGATTCGTTGTCGGCATCATACGGATTGGCCCTGAGGGTGAGCGTATCGCCCACCTTGAGGTTATTGGCTTTGGCGAGATCCTCGTGAATCATCGACATGTGCTTGTCGGAAGCCTTCAGATGGCGTCCCTGCGCAATGCTGAGCGCATGCGAGGCGAAGGCATTGAGCTTGGCCGAATCATTCGTACCCTCAAGATTCACGGCATTGCCGAATCGCTGCTCCTTCGTCTTGTCGTAATCGTCACCTTCAGGCAGCTTCATCGCATCGGCATCCGTCAGATCGGCGGTGACGTTCTGACGGACGACATACGAAGCGATTCCAGGCAGTTTCGCGATGCGCTGCACGTCGGCCGGTTTCACCGTGCCGGCTCCGCGCGGCGTTCCCGAATTGTTCTGAGGATTGTTGGCCAGCACAAAACCGACGACCGCCTGCTTCTCGATTTGCTCGGCTTCATGCTTTGCCGCTTGCGATACGGCAATCGTGGCAAGCATGCTTGCGGACACTATGGTCAGGATGACCAGCAGAACCAAGGTCCGTATTCGTTTTCTGAGTACATAGCGTCCCGCTCGTGAGATGAACGTCATGATTTCCTTTCCTATGAGAAAACAAGAAGAGGGCCTTCACACAAGCATTCTGAAGGCCCTCTCACATGAATGGAGGCGGATAGGCGTTACTTGCCACCGCGTCGACGCATGAACAGCGAGACACCTCCCGCAATCGCCGCCACGACCACCAACGACACCAGCACAACACCCGGTATGACCAGACTCGAACCCGTCGCCGCCATGACCTCCCGCATCGACGTCGTTCCGCCTGAATCGGCAACGGTCGCACCGGGCAGTTCAGCGGCCTGGGCCGCGGTTTGGGTGAATCCCACGAATAGGCATAGGCCAAACGACAGGACCGCACTCATCCATTTCGTCATTCTTCGCATTGTGCCGAGGTCTTTCCTATGAGATCTTTTTGCTCAATGGTCGGCTATCGCTCAACCGACCGATTATCCTCATGGTAAAAGTCCACGGAATCCCGTCCCCTTCGCTATTCGGCGACGGTATCATGCCATTTCGTTATCGGCGCATGCATCATCATTATTTTTCGGGTGCGTCTAGGGTATGTTTCGGCCCGTCGTTCACCTTCCGTCCGACCGAATCGATCATGGTGCGACACCGTTCGCTCAACGGCACCGACATGGCGATGAGGAACAGGCACAACGCCAGCACGACATCTTCGACCACTCTCCACACCCCGGTCGCCAAATGCCATCTCGTAGCGTCCAGATAAATCACGAAAACGATGAGAATGTACAGACGGACACACAACTGACGAACGGGAAGCCGTTCCTCATCATGCTGACGATCAGACACCATCCCCCGCTTTCCTTCGACGCCGGCCATCCCTTTGAAACGCCATGATACCGCCGAACGTGACCATCACCTGCAGTCGGGGGCATCCATCATCATGGACAAGCCGTCATGCCATCCTTCATCCACCCTATTTCAGCGGAAAACGCCAATCGGGACAACGATTATCCGAAGGTACGTCATAGGGGGACTCCAACGAAGACGCCGCACAGACGCGTAACATGATTCTTGCTTGCGAAAGCAAGTAACGGAGCATAGGGGCTATTGGCCTGTTCGGATTTTATCTTTCTCTCTGTCCGCGCAGGCCATATCCTTTCCGAAACTGCCGGGGTTCCACGCCTCTCCCCTCTTATCCTTCGTGGAACCCCGGCAGTTTCCTTTCCTCAGCATCGTCATGGCATGCAGCGACGAAGCCGGTCATCCCCGACGACGTGCCGTCCATGGCACACAGGTTGCCGAAGGCCCGTCGACGGACAACGCTCCACGCCGCGCACCTCCCGTACCCTCCCCGATGGATAGGGTACGTATAGGGGGATTATGCGGCTTGTCAACTCCTTGCAGACACCGGCATCGAGCCATAGCATGCCTTATTACGTGGGGTGCTGATGCGGCCTGCGCAAGAGGATAAGGATTTCAATGGACTTGAGTAGGGCATGTATGGCAATATTCTCTGCTGCATTTTTTACGCCACTGGTTTTTTCTCCGATTGCCGCATGGGCATCCGCAGCCCCGATAGACACCGTTCCTCCCACCATGTCCGGCATGAACAGATTCCTCAGGCAGGGAGGCAAGAACAAGCTGGTCTTCGATGCCGTCTCGGCCAAACGGGCCGGATATTCGGACCGTGACCTGAAAATCGTATCCTCCCAGATCAGGCTGATGAACATGCTGCTGAGCGAGGGGCAGGCCATACTTCACCCGGACGGCTCCCTATCGTTGCGGTATTACGCATCCGAAGGTTCTTCACGAACCCTCGCACGGGGAATCAACAGAATGGTGATCCAATGGTATGGCGTCTTCGAATACTGGTTGGACAGCGACAAGGCGCGTGATCTCATCTCGGAAATGAAAATGGGACGATTGCTGCCCGATATCATTCCCGGATGGCTCGGCCCGACGATCGACATCGACTCGACATCGTTGCTTCGGGGCGCGCGAGCGGCGGTCAAACCCGATCGAGGCGTGATCGTGTATGCGAGAGCCATGCGGGCCGGTGAACTGAATTCCATCTGGTTCACCTCCCAATGATGCCGGACCGGGTCTGAAGGTGTCTTCAGGCGACGATCTGCGAGCGAATGGGAGCCGGCTCCACGGCGTAATGCTTGCGCATGCTTTTCAGCATCGTACGAATGGCTCCGTTGGTCTGGTTCGCAGCCGTGCGGAACTTGTCGAAAGTACGACCGTGCGGATCGTCGATATCGTGCGGAGCCGGCAACATCGGTCGAATCATCGAAGAGGACCTGATCACCGACTGCAGACGCTCCTGAATGGTCAGACCTTTGATCATGCCGTTACGGGCGCAGTATTCGCACATGTTCGCGAAATCGCTTAACAGGAACGTATACCGTACGGCGGCCGGCGCCAAGGCCACGATGTCCTTGCGCTGGCTCTTTTCAAAACACAGGATCAGGTCGGCCTCGTCCGCCATCTGACGTGTGAGGCGACGGGAGCGGAATCCGCTGGACTCGATGCCCACGCTATCCATCAGACGCGCGCTGGATGGATCGATCTGATGCATCGGCAGACCGCGGGTGCCGGCACTGGAGACGCGTACCGTGGTACCGGTCAGATATTTCGTCAGCAACAGCTCACCCATAGGCGAACGGCAGATGTTGCCCGTACAGACGAACATGATATGCATACGCTGACCTCTTGCAGTGCGTGTTTCGGTTCCTTATGCCGGCTCCAGGGCCGCCATACCCTATAAATGGATATTTTAGCGCAGTCCCTGCCTTCACCGAACCGCCATCGTGAGGGCTCGGGACGGAAGGCTTCCACCATCACCGTCAAATCACTATATGGACATATCTTGCAGTGCGAAACGGTTCGGCAATGTGGTTTCGATACACTGCCACGCACTACGTAACAAGCCGTGACCGCCTACGACAGACGGGGCGTACGGCAGGGGTTCCACGAAAGGACACATGATGAGCGAAGAAGACAAGCTCAACAAAAAAGTGGCCGAAGCCGTTGAAGTGGCAGCGAACGAGGCCGCAAAGCGTGAAATCGACGAACTGACCGAATTCGAACACGCGGTCGACGAGATGCTGGCCTCCGGCTATCTGGATGATACGTTGCGCGTAATCGACACGGAAGGCGTGGCACAGGTGCTTCCGGTACTGGATTCCGAACCGATCTCGCATCTGGTCGAAGGCGTGGAGGCCGTCGGCGGGCGTGCGAACGTGTTCGTTCATACCAGCCAGGGCGTTGTGGCGCTGAGCGTGTTGGAGTACAAGCCGAACGACGAGGAGTGACGGCCGTACGGGAGTCGGGCTTGCTGGCTCCCGTACGGCTTTGGCCACGGTTACGGCCACGGCCAAAGAGGCCCTCAGACTTTAATGTGAGATGCGGGCCAAGGCGCGCTGAACGGCTTCGCGTGTGGTGCCGGCGCCGCGTCCACGCACCCCGAAGAACACCATCAGCACCATGATGAAGCAAATGCCGGCACTGATGCGCAGAGCCCACTGAATGCCGAACACATTGGCGACGGCATACGTGTCTTTCGCACCTCCGATGGCGGCCCAACGCAACGACGTAAACGTTTCCATCAGAATCACCAGTACCGGAGCACCGACCGCACCGGCAATCTGACGTACGGTATTCGTCACGGCCGAACCGGCACTCACCTCCTGCGGCCGCAGACAATTAAGCGACCATGTAGTAATCGGCATGAGCACGAATCCCATGCCGATCTGACGCACGAACTGCCAGATCGACACCCACCAAATCCAAGACGTCATGGAGATCAAACTCATCATGACCGTACCGAAACACAATGTGATCGTGCCGATCAGAGCAACCGGCCGGGCACCGAATCTATCGAGCGCCTTGCCTCCGAAAAACTGCGAAATGCACTGCCCGAGAGCGCCGGGCAACATCACCAGACCGCTGATCGTGGCGGAATAGCCGCGGCAATTTTGAATATAGAGCGGCATAATCACCATAATCGAACTGAATGCGAAGAACGACAGGGCCGCAGTAACCGTACCGACCATGAAACTGCGGTTCCTGAGCACACCCAGATTGAGCAGCGGCGGCTGAACCGTCCGACGACCATCTTCAGGCCGGGCGGCGGCATACCGGCGAGCGCCATGAATCTGGCGGGCGACGAACCAGATGATGCCGATGATGCCGATCAGCATCGGCAGCCAGACCATGGGATGCGTATATGCGTATGATTCAATGTTCGTGAAGCCGAACATCAGCCCGCCGAAACCGAAGATCGACAGTCCGACGGAGAAGAAATCGGCCTTGGCGGAAGGGTCGTGCACGCCGAAGTTACGTAGTCCGAAGAATGCCAGAAACAGTGAAATCACGCCGATGATCGTCAAAGTGAAGAAGATCGAGCGCCAACCGTTCAAATCGGTCTGCACACCGCCCAAGGTAGGGCCGATGGCCGGGGCGACGCTCATGGCCATGCCCACGGTGCCCATGGCCATGCCGCGGTGGGACAACGGGTAGATCGAAAAGACGGTGATCTGCAGCACCGGCCACATCACACCGGTGCCGACCGCCTCCAACAGGCGGCCGATCAGCACCAATGCAAAGGTGGAGCCCAGCCAGGCGAACACGGATCCGGCAGTGAAGACGATCATCGAAGCGAGCACGATCTGACGGGTCGAAAAACGGCGGGTCAAATATGCCGTAAGCGGAACCATCACGCCCATGACGAGCTGGAAAATCGACGTCAGCCACTGTCCGGTCGTGACGGAAATGCCGAAATCGGTCACAATGGTCGGCAGAGCGGCGCTCAATTGCAGCTGCGTGAAGTTGCCGACGAAAGTGATGAACGTCAGAATCGCGATGGAAACGAATGCCGCATGCGTCAGATGGCCGTTGGCATAAGCCTCTTCACGTGCGAGCGCCTGCGATGTTCCCTTCATACCATTGTTCATGCATCACCTCTGCCACGTCATAAATGACTCCAGAATTCTATGCCTACGGTCGGGCATTGCGCCCCCGGCCAAAGCTGGTTCAGACCTTGCCAAGGAGCGTGAGGAAGATAAGGAGAACGTTGAGTGCGACGATCAGCGCAGCGACGGCGATGTTGAGCGCATGCTTGAACGGACCGTCCGCATATTCGCCCATAAGATCCCTGTCGTGCGTGTAGCGCATGAGCGGAATGATTGCGAACGGGATGCCGATCGACAGCACCACCTGCCCGACGATCAGCGCTTCGGTCGGATTGCCGGCGAACCACAGCACAATCAGCGCCGGCACCAGCGTAACGATTCGGCAGGCCCACATCGGTGCCTTGATCCGCAGCAATCCGTGCATGATCTCGGAACCCGCGTACGTGCCGACGGACGTGGAGCTCAGACTGGAGGCCAGCAATCCTATGGAGAAAATCGTGCCGACGACCGGCCCCAACACACTCGCGATCGCATGCTGCGCACCTTCGATCGTGTCCGTGCCGGTCATGCCGTACAACGAATTCGCAGCCAGAATCAACAACGACAGATTCACGGAACCGGCCAACAGCAGCGCCCAAAACACATCGATCTTGCTGCCGTGCAACAGTTGACGGACGGTCGGCTTGCGTTGACCGGGCGCATAATGGTCGTTCACCAGCGTGGAATGCAAGTAGATGGCATGCGGCATGACGGTGGCACCCAGCATGGAAGTGGCCATCAACACCGTTGCGGAACCTTTGAAACGTGGAATCAGACCGGCCGCCACCGCCTTCGGATCCGGCGGCGCTATGAACAGTCCCGCGATGAAGCCGAACGTAATCACCAGCAGCAATGCGATGATGAGTTTCTCGAACATGCGATGCGTGGCACCTTTCTGGAAAATCAGCAGAATCGTGGAAACCACGCCGATAATGCACCCGCCGAGAAACAGCGGCAGGCCGAACAGCAGATTGAGGGCGATGGCACCGCCGATCACCTCGGCCAAATCGGTGGCGATGGCGATGACCTCGGCCTGCATGAAGAACATGAACCGACCGCCGTCGCCCATGCGCTCGCCAAGGATTTCCGGCAGGCTTTTGCCGGTGACGATGCCCAGCTTGGCGGACTGGTATTGGATCAGTACGCTCATGCAGTTGGCGATTACGAGCACCCAGACCAGCAGATAGCCATATCGTGCGCCGGAAGTGATGTTGGCGGCCACATTACCCGGATCCACATAGGCTACGGCCGCCACGAAAGCCGGCCCGAGAATGCCCGCCAATGCGTGTCCGTGACGTTCCTTGCCCATGGCCTTTCCGTGCCCTTCCCTGTGACTGGCGATTAACGAGCAACGTTATAGCGCGATTATGTTACCTCGGCCTGTATTTCAGCTTTCCGGAATGGACTGTGCGGGGCAGCCGTGGAGCACCGACAGCATGGCCCGCTTCTCCTTGGTGGTCACGGTCAGACCGTACTTGTCTTTCACGCCGATCTGACGCGCGACGTAATCGCAACGGTAGTCGCCGTTCGTGGGCAGCCAATAGGCGGCCGACGCGGAACCCTTCTCCTGATTGGCCGGACCATCGACCGCCAGCAGATTGTACATGTCGTTGCCGTATTCGTAACGTTTGGCCCTGCTCCATTCGCGTGCGCCGGATTGCCACGCATTCTCAAGCGCCACCACATGGTCGATCTGCACGGCGCTGGACGTATCGCGCCCACGCCGGAAATGAATGGTCTTACCCGTGTACGGGTCGTTGAGCGTACCGGATTGCACTTTGCAGCCGCCGGCACTCTGGTACCGCACGTCCGTCAGATCACGGGCCAGCACATCCTCACGTACGTCGCAACCATTGCCATCCGCGTCCGTCTGACGATAGCCGAACGCGGTACGATCATAACCGGCCTTGCTGGGGTTATCGTCGACCGTAAGCCGTTCCAGCGTTTCCGCAGCGGTGCCGGTCGCCGTATATTCACCGGTGATCTCACCGACGGTCGGACTGGTTTTCGGCAGAATCAGGCCGATGGTGATGCCGACCACCGCGGCGATCACCAGTAGGCACAGTATGCGTTCGACCGGTCCTTCCGCATTGAAACGCTTCTTGCGAAAGTGCGTGGCATTACGTCGTCGCGGCATGGGAATCCTTAATCATAGGCGCATGGGTCATGGGCCATGACTCATAGCTCATGTGGGTCATAGGCAGAATCTCATCGGTAAGCAAGCCGTTTTATGGGCGGCCGACCGTCGAATCTTCGGTACAACCGAATCTTCGGTACATTGCAACGAACTGCAGACTATTGCGAATCAGGCGTAAGTGAACGTCAGCGGATCGTGACCGGCACGAGTCGGACCATCAAGCGCATCGATGGCCGCATGCTCCTCCTGGGTCAGCGCAAAACCGAACAGGTCAAGGTTCTCCCGCTGACGTTGCGCATGCACCGACTTGGGGATGATAATGGTGCCGTTTTCGATGTGCCAGCGCAGAATCACCTGTGCAGGGCTTACATGATGAGCTTCCGCGATACGTTCGATCGCACCGTTTCCGGCGTTCAGATCGGCACCGCGCGCCATTGGCGAATACGCTTCGACCGCAATGCCATGCTCCTTGCAGTATGCGACGACCTCCCGCTGCTGCCAGGTGGGATGCAGTTCGATCTGGTTGACTGCCGGGTATTCGCCGGTCTCATCATGAAGTCGGTCAAGATGCTCCGGAAGGAAGTTGCACACGCCAAGCGTCTTCACGCGGCCTTCCGCGCGGAACTCGACGAAGGCCTTCCACGTTTCGCCGCTGCGCCAGTTGAACGGGGTCGGCCAATGCAGCATATACATGTCGACATACTCGAGTTGCAACAGACCGAGCTGACGGTCGAAGGCCTTGCGTGCGGAATCATAGCCCTGCTCGGAATCACGCAGTTTGGTGGTGACCCAGATTGTTTCGCGCTTGCTGCCGGTGTTGTAGCCGGTGTTCGCAAGCGCACGGCCTACGCCAGCCTCGTTGTTGTATCCGGCGGCGCCGTCGATATGGCGGTATCCGGCCGCAATGGCGCTTTCGACGACCGGCGTCACGCCTTCATCATCGATGCGTAGCACGCCGAGGCCGACCTGTGGAATCTTATTGCCATCGCTCAGCGTGATCGTCGGAACGTGCCGTTCCTGTGGTTCCGTCATTGTGGTTCCTTCCGTTCTTTGTGGTTCGGTTCTGGTCCGTTCTGGCCTTGTCTGGTCCGGTTCGGTTCCGTTCTGGTTCTGTCCGGTCCGGTTTCCGTGGCATTTCCCAGATTAGCCCCGTACGCCGCCCGACTCATCCGGACCGGACAGAACCAAACCGGATCAAATGGAACCAAGCCGGACCAGACAAGGCCGGACCAGGCCTAGGCCGAACCACACCAGATCAGACGGAACCACAAAGAACGGAAGTCTTTCGATCATCAACCCTTATGCTCGGGTGGTGGCGCGTGCAATAACACGCGACTGGGTGGTGATCAGTTCCGGCTCAAGATGACGCCCGTTGATGCGGTCGATAATGCGACTGACTGCAGTGGGGGCGGTCCAATCAAGGCAGGAATCCATGGTGGTGAGCGGTGGCTGGAAATAAGCGGCTTCTTCGATGTTGTCAAAACCGATCACCTGCACCTGATCGGGCACGCTGATACCGTTGGCCGCCAAAGTGAACAAGGCACCCAACGCCAGCTGATCATTGAACGCGACAACGCCATCAAACGGCACACCGGAGTCGATGAGCCACTGCGTCACACGGGCACCGGAGCCGATGGTCCAGTCGTGGCCGGTGTTGCCGAGCAGACGCGAGTCAAAGGCAACGCCGCGCGCATCGCATGCCTCAAGTACGCCGCGCATACGCAACTGAGCATTGCCCTCCACCGCATCGTGCAAACCATCCAGATCCTCAGGCGCGGTTCTGGCACCTACCACGGCAATTCGAATCGCACCGCGGTCGAATAGGTATTCCGTCGCCTGCCTGGCTTCCTGCACATCGTCGGGAGTCACATGATCGGCCTTACCATGCGTGTCCCGCGCACCGACACAGACAAGCGGATAGTCAACATCAAGATCCTCCGGAGACAGATCTTCCACTTCGGAAATGGACAGAATCATGCCATCCGACACAGTGGTGTTGAAGCCTTCGAGCAGTGCACGAGCGCCACTGGCAGAGCCTTCCGCATAAGTGGTGACGTAAACGGAGTAGTCGTGCAGTCGCGCCGCGTCAATCACGCGATTGGCTAATTCGGCCAGGTATGGCGCGGTGAGGCTTGGCACGGCGAGCGTGATGAACCCCGTATTGCCACGATTGAGATTACGGGCGGCCACGTTCACACGATAGCCAAGCCGATCGATAACCCCTTGCACTTTCTCTCGCGTGCTTTCGGTCATGCGGCCGCTGTTGTTGATCACGTTGGAGGCGGTTTTCAGCGAAACGCCGGCCTCTTCGGCCACATCGCGCAGTGTGATGCGCTTCTTGTCCTGCTTCGTTTCGCTCATATCAGGGCTCCTTGCCTGCCTTTTGGCCTATATGTGGCAGATGTATCGGTTCTTCCGCAGTTTTCTGGCTTATGTATAGCAGGTATTCAACGAAAACCGAGATATTACCGTTGCCATGATAAGGCTCGGATTCCGAGATTCACGATTCACCTGCCATATATAGGACGGATAAAGACGAAAGAAACCGGTAATCCGCCACATGTAAGCGAGATGCCCTCGAATCATGCCGGCGTGCCGACTGATTTCGATTATCGTCTGGTAATCAGCATGCCATTGCGATGAATGACGTAGGAACCCGGCCCTTCCGGACCAGCCTCGCTGTGGAATTGGCAGATCGGTTCGCCTTCGATGCCACGCAATGTAACCTCCTGCTTGCCGCGGGGCATGTAGAAGTCGAAGGTCGCATCAGCGGATTTACGCACGGTATGCAGTACGTCGCCGTATCGGGGATCGTCTTCGCCACCTGAAGTAGTGAGATTGGCGCGGACGAACCTGCTTAGATCGGCCACGTTCAGGTCGCAGCCCACAAAATAGGCGGCGCCGGCACCGTACGGGTTACGGGTGATGGCGGCGGTGCCGTCCAATTCCCATTCGTCCGCGGACTTTCCCGAATAGGTGGCGAGCACTTCGGTGTCAGGGCCTTCCACGTTCACATCGTTCTGCCACAGGCGGGTCACGGCACCGTCCATGCCGCCTCCCAATTCGATTTCACATGGCTCGCCTTCCGCTTCGCATCCGAGAATGTTGAACTCTTCGCCACGGATGCCAAGCATCTTGCGGAGCAAACCATTACCGGCACCCGGATATCCGCCGAGCCAAGTGTGGAAATGCTCGTCGATCAGGCCGGTCGCATAGCCGATCACCACCTGACCGCCGGCAGCCGTGAAGTCGGCAAGCCGTTGCGTATCGGCGGCGCTCAGCATCAGCACGCTCGGCAGCACCACCACGGAATATGCGCTCCAATCGTACTTGAGCGGCACTACGTCGGCCCGCTGCCCTGCGTCCAGAAACGCGCGATACCAGTCACGCACGTCATGCCAATGGCTGAGTTTCATGCTCGGCAGGGTTTCACTGCGCGTGGCCCATTCGGATTCGGCACTGAACAGAATCGCCGTATCGGAACGTTCGAGCGTGCTTCCCTGCATGCCTGCGGCGCTCAAATCCTTGAGCACCGACCCGAGTTCGCACACCTGACGGAACACCCTGGTGTCTTCACCGGCGTGTGGCAGCATGGCGGAGTGGAAGGCCTCCGATCCGAATGCGGAAGCCCGCCATTGGAAAAAGTTGATGGCGTCGGCGCCCATGGCCACGTGCGCAAGGGAGTCGCGCACGATTTCACCCTTACGTTTGCGGATATTGAGCGGCTTCCACTGTACCGCCGAAGTGGAGTGCTCCATCACATACCAAGGCCTGCCGAGCGCCAACGAATCCATGAGCGCATCGGAACAGGCGAGCTCGTCGAGATGCGATTCGCCTTCATGGAAGTAATGATCGTTGGAGACGAAATCCACTTCTTCAGCCCAATCGGCATAGTCCATGCAGCACTGGTCGGTGGAGACCATGAAGTTCGTGGTGAATGGCTTGTCGGGGCAGATTTCGGCGATGGCGTCACGCTCGGCCTTGTAGAAGTCGAGCAGCATATCGTTGCCGAATCGCTCGAAATCCAGTTTCTGTCCGGGATTGACCATGCTGTCGGTGCCCATGAAGCGCGGAATGAGCACTTCGTCGAAGCCGTTCATCTCCTGCCCCCAGAAGGTGGTGCCCCAAGCCGCGTTGAGCGCGTCGATGGTGCCGTATTTGCGCTCACACCACTTGCGGAAGGCAGCCAGGGCGTTGTCGGAGTAGTCTTCGCGGTTGTTCCAGCCATATTCGTTGCCCATGTGCCAAGCCGTCACATATGGATTGTCGCCATAGCGTTCGGCGAGTTTACGACACATGGTAAGCGCATATGTTTTGAATACCGGGCTGGTCGGACTCCACGACTGACGCGAGCCGGCGTTGACCTGATGACCGTATTTGTCTCGCGGAAGGACCTCCGGATGGCTTTCGTACAGCCAAAGCGGAGCGGTGGCGGTGGCGGAAGCAAGATCGACCGCGATGCCCGCTTTGCCGAGCTTGTCGATGATGCGGTCGAGCCAGCCGAAGTTCCAGCGGTCCTCGGTGGGCTGGATGCGATCCCAGCTAAAAATCGCCAGGGCCACGGTGTTGACACCGGCCTGCTTCATCAGGCGGATGTCGTCGTCCCAGATTTCCTCAGACCATTGGTCGGGATTGTAGTCGCCACCGAACGCTATGCCACCTCCATTGCGAGTCAGCAGTCTCGGCCAAGAAAAGGTTCTTCTTGTCGTCATTCAAGCCTCCTGAAAAATGCGTTTGCCGCTTTCCGATTCTTTGATATCCCATATGATACAACGGTGTAGCAACGCTTTCTAAATCGATATTTCGCACAGCATGGCGAGCCACGTCTCCGCCAGGCGCGGCCCGCCCCAGCTCATTCCTTGACGGCGCCGGCGGACAGGCCGGACTGCCAATACCTCTGCAAACACAGGAACGCGATCACCAACGGCACGATCGTGACCAACGAACCCGTGATCACCAGGTTCTGGATCGCCTGCCCACCCGCCGTGGAGGCCTGGTCCTTCCACTGGTTCAACCCGATCGTGAGCGGATACCAATCCGAATCCTTGAGCATGATCAACGGCAGGAAATAGTTGTTCCACGTCGCCACGATCGCGAACAGGGCCGTGGTCACGATGCCCGGCGCCAGCAAGGGCAGCGACACCTGGAAGAACGTACGGAACTCGCCCGCCCCGTCCACGCGCGCCGCCTCGAGCAACTCGGTCGGCACGGCCTGGTCCGAGAAGATCCACATCAGGTACAGGCCGAACGTGGACACCAGGCTCGGGATGACCATGGCCCACGGCGTGTTCGTCAGGTTCAGCTTGGCGAACAGCAGGAACTGCGGCACCGCCAACGCGATGCCCGGCACGCTGATCGCGCCGATGACCACCACGAACACGGCCCTGCGCCCCGGGAAACGGAACTTCGCCAGACCGTAGCCGCCCATGATCGCCAGCAGCGTGGCCCCTCCCGCGCCGGCCACCACGTACAGGACGGTGTTGAGGAACCAGCGTCCGAAGATCCCGCCGTCATAGGTGAACACGGTGACGACGTTGTCCCACAGGGCGAACGTCTTGCCGAACCCCAGACCGAAGGTCGACGTGAAGTCCGCCTGCGTCTTGGTCGCGTTGACCAGCAGATAGAAGAACGGGAACAGGCAGTAGACGGCGAAGACCGCGCATACCAGGGTCAGCAGGGCGCTGCGCCTGGGGTTCGCGACGTTCGCGAACCCCGACCTCGCGGCCCTCGCCCGCTCCGCCCTCTCGTCCCTGGCCACACGCCTGCGGCGTGCCCTCTCCGCCTTCCCGGCGGCCTTCTCCCGCCCCTTCGGACCCGCCGCGGCGGCGCTGCTTGCATTGCTCATCTTGATGCTCCTTGAATCCTCGTGCCCGTGAGGCGACGCGCCCGCGCGCCTACCTCATCTGCTCTTTCATGCTCCTGAGCTGCACCGCGTACGCGATCGCCATCGTGATCACCGCCATCGTGATCGCCAGGGCGGCCGCGTAGTTGCTCTGGTTGCCCGCGAAGCTCAGGTTGTACGCGTACATGTTCGGCGTGTAGTACGTGCCGATCGCGTTGCCCGGCACCATGTTCTGCATGATGCTCGGCTCGTTGAACAGCTGGAACGAGCCGATGATCGAGAAGATCACCGTGATCGCCAGGCTGCCGCGCAGCTCGGGCAGCTTGATGGACCTGACGATCTGCCATTCGCTCGCGCCGTCGATCGACGCGGCCTCGTACAGCGAATGCGGGATCGTGGACAGCGAACTGTAGAAGATCAGCATGTTGTAGCCCGTGAACTCCCAGGTCACGATGTTGCCGATCGAGGCGAGCAGCACACCCGGGGCCAGCACGTCCAGATGCGTGCCGAAGAAGCCGTTGAACGAGCCCACCAGCCCGTACTTCGCGCCGTACATGAACCCCCAGATCAGCGTGGAGACCACGGCCGGCACCGCGTACGGCAGGAACGTGGAGATACGGAAGAACCTGGTGCCGTGCAATTTCATGGAATCCAGGGCCAACGCCATCGCCGCGGCCAGGAACAGCATGACCGGCACCTGCACCACCGTGAACAGCGCCACCCGGCCCACCGCGCTCCAGAACTGCCGGTCGTGCAGCAGACGGACGTAATTGTCGAATCCCACGAACCGCGTGCCCCCGATCATCCTGTTCTGGAAGAAACTGATGTACACCGCGTACATGATCGGGATGACGAACACGAACACGAACACCAACGCGAACGGCCACATGAACTTCCAACCACGCCAATCCGCATGATGCCTATTGACACGGACCTGGTCGGGAGGTGTGTGCAACTGCGTCGGAACGTTTGCTGTTGCTTGGGTCATGATTGCTTCTTTCTGTTGCGCTGCAACTGCTGACGCCAACCGCTTCGTCGGCCGTTCAATCGCAGATGGTTGCGATTCGGGCATACGGAAGGCGAGGATCCGCACGGGACGTCTCCCCGCCTTGCCTTACCCTGTGCTTGGTTATGCGGTTGGAAGTATGGACGGTCGGCAGATACCGGACCGGAACTCAACCCTTATTGGTGACGGTGTAGCCCTGCTGGGTGCCATGTTCCGCGAGCACCTTGCCGTAGTTGGCGAAGGCTTCCTTCAAGGTGATCTCCTTGTTGTACGCCTTGGAAATCTGATCGCCGAAAGATGACTGCGCAAACGGATTGTACGGTAGGTAGGAGAACTCGGAGACCTTGCGCTGGGCGGCTTCGGAAAGCACCTCGTTCACATTCTGGCCGCCGAAGTAATCGTTGACCTTCTTGTTGGCCTCGGTGGTCGGGTCGGTGAAGTCCTCGGAGGTGAGAATGCTCTTGAGGCTCGGGAAAGTACCGGTGTCGGCCATGGTCTTGGCGCCCTCGCCGTGGGTCAGGTATTCCACGAACTTGTAGGCGGCGGCCTGCTGCTTGGACTGGGAGACGACGGCGAGCGCAGAGCCACCATCCTCGGCGGAGGCCTCTTCGCCTTCCTCCCACTGCGGCAGCTGGGCCACGCGCCAGTTGCCGGCCTGGTCAGGAGCGCCGTTCATAAGATTGATCGGCATCCAGCCTCCGATGGTCAGCGAGGCGATGGTGCCGTCGTTGAGCTCGCGGTTCCAGTCGTCGGACCAGTTGGCGGTCTTGGTGTCGATAAGGTCTTCGTCGATGAGCTTCTGCTGGAACTCGATGTACTTCTTCATGCCGGAATCCTTGGTCATGTCAATGGTGAGGTTTTCGCCGTCGACCTTCCAAGGCTGGGCGCCGGCCTGCCAGGCTTGCGCGGTGAAGGGCTGGTATTCCATGCTGGAGCCGGAATTGTTGGTCATGTAGGAGCCGATGGCCCTGACCTTCTTGGCCGCCTCGTAGTAGTCGTCCCAGGTCTTGATTTGAGTGCCATCGACACCGGCCTTCTTGAATACCGCATCGTTATAGAAGAACATTTCCGGACCGGAATCGATTGGCAGCGCGTACGGCTTGCCGCCGTACTGCAGCTTGTTCCATGGACCGGCGGAGAAATCGTCGGCGAGCTTATCGGCACCGAATTGGCTCAGATCCGCCAAATCTCCGGTTACCGCGAATTGCGTGACGGTCGGGTCCTCGAGCATGACCACGTCGGGGGCGCCCTTCCCCGCCGCGATGGCATTGCTCAGTGCGGTCTGCGTGTCAGATGCGGTGCCGGTGTTGTTGAACTTCACGGTAATGCCGGGATTTGCCTTCTGGAAGTCTTTGATGAGGTCGCTCATGGTATGGCCGGTATCCCAGCCCCAGAACACGAGTTCCGCCTTGTCGGCGTCACCGGCGTTGCCATTGCTGGCGTTTGCATTGCCACAAGCGGCCAGACCGGTGAGGGTCATCACCGTGGCCAGAGCCGCAAGAACCTTCTGAGAGTTACGCATGTTTCCTCCTTCGAGAGCCAGCATCAGACCGTCTTCGTCCGATACGATCAGGAGCCTCATCCCACTCTGCCGCCCGTTTTGATATACCGCTGTACCAATGATGATGACAGTCGGTACGCCCTCTTACGGACAGCCTTGGGATTGCTTCTGTTTGACTCTGTTTCCTTCCTGATACAGCTGTGTATCATTGACTCTTATGATACACAGCTGTATCAACATGTCAAATCCAGTCGAACATCCCCTTTCCGATATCCGTTCGTCAATCGATTGACTCTTGATTTTCCAGGCGTTTCGCATTCACTTCGTGACAGACGACTTTCCTGCAGTCGTATCCTCAGGCATCTGACCGACCGAAGATTTCAGCTCCACCCTGAGCAAACTCTCATACTTAGAAATCATCAATCAAGGGAAACATCATTCCAATGTGGCGCGTCCGACAGCGCACGATCCCCTAAAAAACCGGTTCGCCGGCAGAGCGTGCACCAGGGATAAGTCCGAAGTCAAATATTAGGGGGCATCAATCCGAAGTTTCCCCCTCCATCTGAAATCATCCCCGGCAATCCTCCGTATGCAGGCCCTCACCCCGATCGAGCAACCGGAAGTGAAGGCCCAAGCATACGGTCGGTTTCGCTACAAACTCAGGAAAAGCTCGTGAATGCGGGTATCGTCGGTAAGCTCGGGATGGAAGGCCGTGGCGAGCATGTTGCCTTGGCGCAGGCCGACCACATTGCCGTTCACTTCGGTCTCGACCGTCGCCGCCGAACCGACTTCGGCCACGAACGGCCCACGGATGAACACCAGCGGAACATCCTTGAGTATGACATCGGACGAGACGCCTTGGGGAACATGCTCGCCCGGTGCGACCACGACGGCGTTTTCGCCGGGAGCGGAGCCAAAGTCGGCAGTGGCGGCAAAGGAACCGAGCTGACGCCCATAAGCGTTACGGCGCACGATGGCGTCAAGCGCACCGAAGTAGACGTTCGGATCATTATCCAGCCGTCGCGCCAACAGAATCATGCCGGCGCAGGTGCCGAACACCGGCTTGCCCGCGGCGATATGCGCCGCAATCGGATCAAACAGCCCGGTCGACCGCAAAAGCTTGCCCTGCGTGGTGCTTTCACCACCCGGCAGGATTACACGGTCGATGGAGTCATCGAAATCCTCGACGGCACGCAGCAGCTTCCACGGGGCGCCAAGACGGTCCAGCATGGCGGCATGCTCGGCGAATGCACCCTGCACTGCGAGAATGCCGGTCACGCCGTGACGGGCGGATTCGGCACCTGCGGCCACATCGGCCGACTCTTCCTTTGCGATATACTCAACGGCTACAACCATCGGATCTCCTTATGCGACGGCAAGCGGGAGCCGAGAATCCTACGATTCCCGGCTCGCCGCGTTTGTTCAGCATGATGGGCGCACCCATCCGGAACGACGAGGCCGGCATGCGCCCCGTCAGAACGACATGTCAAAACGATATGGGCGAGAAATCACTCACCCCTGGCGGCCATGATGGTCTCGATCTCGTCCTCATTGATGCCGACCATGGCCTCGCCGAGATTCTCGGACAGGCGCGCAAGCAGGTCGGCGTCCTGCCAGTTGGCGGTGGCCTGCACGATGGCGGCGGCGCGCTTGGCCGGGTCGCCGGACTTGAAGATGCCGGAGCCCACGAACACACCTTCCGCGCCAAGCTCCATCATGAGGGCCGCGTCAGCCGGGGTCGCGACACCGCCGGCGGCGAAGTTGACGACCGGCAGGCGGCCGTTGTCATGCACATACTTGGCCAAGTCATACGGCACGGCCAGCTGCTTGGCCGCCTCGTACACCTCGTCGTCGCGCAGGGAGACGAGCTCGCGAATCTGCTTGTTCATGGTGCGCATATGGCGTACGGCCTGGATGACGTCGCCCGTGCCCGGTTCGCCCTTGGTACGGATCATGGATGCACCCTCGGCGATACGTCGCAACGCTTCACCCAGATTCTTCGCACCGCACACGAATGGCACGTCGAACTGATTCTTATCGATGTGATACACGTCATCGGCCGGGCTGAGCACTTCGGATTCGTCGATATAGTCGATTTCGATGGCCTGCAGAATGCGCGCCTCGGCGATGTGGCCGATGCGCACCTTGGCCATGACCGGAATGGACACGGCTTCCTGAATGCCTTTGATCATGGCCGGATCGCTCATGCGGGAGACGCCACCGGCGGCGCGGATGTCAGCCGGGATGCGCTCGAGCGCCATCACCGCGCACGCGCCGGCATCCTGCGCGATCCTCGCCTGCTCCGGAGTGGTGACGTCCATGATCACGCCGCCCTTGAGCATCTGCGCCAGATTCTTATTCAGTTCATTTCTGTTGTTGGCCATCGCCAGCCTTTCGTCGGTAGTCTTACTCACGATACAGATACTAACGATTTGTAATTAACAAATTACATAAACTGAATATCACAGTGGTTCAAAAAGTTGGTTTCACTAAATTTTTGACCTCATTTTCACCATCTCGCCATTCCCTGCGATTTCGATTCAGGTGACAATCATACGATTTCGCCCGATTTTCTTGCCTCACCCGCCGATCACGCTTTCGAATCGTCGGTTACGCACGATATCAGAAAAACGAATAATCAACGGTTGCCATACGACCACATTGCGGACGCCTACATGTGCACGATCGCATCGGCGATACGCATGGTGGAATCACGATGCGAAACGAGTACGACCATGCTCCCCTGCTCCGCAAGACCGTTGATTGACTGCAGGATCACCGATTCGTTATAGGCGTCGAGACGGCTGGTCGGCTCGTCGAACAACACCAGATCGGCATGACGAAGGAACATGCGTGCGAGTCCGATACGCTGACGCTCCCCCTCAGACAGCCGGCCACCAAGCTCGCCGACCGGAGTGTCAAGACCTTGCGGAAGCGAATCGACCAATTCGAGTGCGGAGGCCCTGTCAAGCGCGTCGCGAAGCACGCGGTCAAGACCCGCGCCGTCTTGTGGTCCGGAGTCAGCGACGGCACCTGTGCCGGATTCGGATTCGGCATTCGCGCGGTCGGCATCGGGACTGACGGACGGCTTGCCGGTGGCGGAATCGTCTCCGCACACTCCCTGAGGCAATGCGATCATCAGATTCTCACGAATCGTGCCATCGAACAGATACGTCTCCTGACTCATCATGGTCTGCACCCGCCGACGCCAGCCGGCATCGACCCGAGGCAGCGGCATTCCAGACAATTCGACCACGCCGGACCGCGGATCCCAGTAGCGCATGAGCAACTTGAGCAACGTGGACTTGCCTCGACCGGACGGGCCTTGAACGCCAAGAATTCCATGCTCCGGCACGTCAAGCGAAACGTGCGAAAGAACGGGAGCCGAGGAATCCGCCGGCCCATATCCGAACGTTACGTCACGTACAGTCATGCCATGGTATTCCGGACGCGCGGATCCGGTCTCGACCACGGCAGGAGCTTCGTCCATCAACGAGAACAGGCGGCGCGCAGAAGCGAAAGTCTGCGTCAGGTTCGCAGGCAGCGCGCTCAACGCAAGCGTCGGACCAAACGAACTGGCAACCAGCACGAACGCGGCGACAAGCTGCGGTACGGTCAGTCGCACGACAATCGGCATGACAGCATCCGGGCCGGCATACGCCGCGAAATTCGGCATGACCATCGCCAGGAAAACGACCAACACGGTGAACAACATCACCAGCACCGCGCCAAGTCCTGCAAAATCGCCATTGCGCGCACTCAAACGAGCACGATGCGACCACAGGGAACGAGTGCGGGCAACGATACCGGCAAGCCGCGATTCGCCCTGACCAAAACGGATGATCTCGTCGAGACCACGCATGTCATCAAGCATCTCATCATCAAGTGCGGCGGATTCCCCGCGAATCCCGGAACCCAGGCCGCGCACTGCGAGCGCGAACAGCTTCGGCAGCACGACACCGACCATGAGATGAGCCACAATCAGCAGGATGGCGAAGACCGGGCTCAGCGCAAGCAATGCGATGGCATAGATGACGGTGGTCGCAACGGCGATTACGACCGGCGAAATGGTGTGAGCGAAGAAAATCTCAAGCAATTCCACGTCGGTGGTGACCAGCGCGATCAAGTCGCCCTTGCCTTTGCCTGCGAGCTTGGCGGGCGCAAGGCGACGCAATGCGGAGAACGCCTTGGCGCGAAACAGCGCAAGCAGGCGGAAAGCCACATTATGGTTCATGTACTGTTCGGCGTAGCGCATACCGCCACGGATCAGCGCGCAGACGATCATGGCCGCAATCGCAACGGTCAGATTCATATGCCAGATCGGCAGATTGATCGCAGCGAATGCCGCAGCCACGCCGAAAACCGGTAGGAAAGTGGCCGCGAGATGGCCAAGTGTGCCGCAGGTGCAAGCGATGATCATGCATTTGCGCAGAGGGCCGACCTCATGCAGAAGTCGCCTCACAAGCCGCCAATCGGACATGGCACCATTGGTGGAAGGTACCTGAACTTGCGGCTCGCGACTTGCGAGGTCAGGGTTCGCCTCCGCAGTTTCGTTCGTGTCGGATTCGGCGGAATCGGACATCCGGAGCCCCTGAGCGGACATTCCATAACCCGCCTCCTTTCGCTTTCCGACTCGTTCCACACTGTCCTGAGCACGAAACAGCTTGGCATACACGCCGTCGGCCGCCATGAGCTCGGCGTGCGTGCCGGTTTCCACGGTTCTGCCGTTTTCGAACACCGCCACTTGATCCGCATCGACCGCATTAGCCATGCGATGCGTGACCATGATGACGGTCCTGCCACTGCCGGCAAGTTCACGAATCGTCTGCAGGATCAAGGTCTCGCTTTCCATGTCGACGCTACTGGCCGCCTCATCGAACACATAGACGGCACTACCGCGCAGGAGCGCCCGAGCGATGGCGATGCGCTGACGTTGACCGCCCGATAGGTTCGCCGCGCCTTGGTCGATGCGTAGATCGAGACCCCGTGGATCGGCCCGTACGAATTCCGCGATTCGCGCCGCATCAAGGGCGCTCCACAGGTCGCCGTCGGTGGCGTCGGGGCGTGCCATCAGCAGATTCTCGCGCAACGTTCCGGCAAACAGGTGACTGTTGGCTCCGACCAGGGTGACGTTGCCTGTCAATGATTCGCAGGTCAAGTCGCGCAATTCGCATATGGACCCGTCATCTCCGCCAGATGGGTTCGAGATCGCCGAAGGCGAACCAGACAAAGCGATGGAGCCCTCATACCCGACTAGAGAGCCGGCGAGAAGATTGGCCGCAGTGGATTTGCCGGAACCGGAAGGGCCTACGATCACGGTTAGATTGCCGGGGGTTGCGGTGAGGGAGACACCTTGAAGGGCACCACCTTTGGCCGTGCCGCGCGCGGCGTTTTCCGATTGCGGAGGATTGGACGGTGAGGCGTAGCGGAAGGCGACGTCTCGGAAGTCGACGGTGACACCATTGCCATAGACGGGTAGACTGACCGTGCCGCGGGTCGGCTCGGGCGCATCCAACAAAGCGAAAATACGTTTTGTGGACGTCATGCCGTTCATGGCGACGTGGAAGAAGGAACCCAACTGTCGCAACGGAATGAAGAAGTCGGCGGACAGCAGGATCACAATCAGCACTCCGGCGAGCGGCAACGATCCCAAGTCGGCGAAACGGAAAAAGTTCGGCAGCCAATCGTATATGCCGGCCGGATACCGTCCGCCAACCATGTATTGCCAGATCGCGACGATGATGCCGGCTGCCGATCCACCATAGGCGACCACGTCCATCGCGGTAAGCGAACGTAGCTGAATCTGCAGTACATTCATGGTCATCACGCGGAATTGCTCGGCCTTTTCGTCCATCTCCTGCGCAGCGCTGGCGTCGGCGTCGAAGGTCTTCAATGTTTCCAGCCCCTGCAGATTATCAAGGAATGCGGAGCCCATGTCAGTGTACTTGCCCCAATATTGTTTGAATACGCGGGCGGCACGCATCGCCACCAGTCCCACGATCAACACGATGAGCGGCGCGCAGACGAGCAACGTCACAGCGGTCGGCACATTGATCGGTGCCACAACAAGGAACAACGTAATCGGCGCCAATACGGCATAGAACAACTGGGGCAGGAACAGTTCGAAGAAGCTTTGAATCTGCTCGACGCCCTCGCCGGCGGACTGCACCACGTCGGCGGTGCCCACACGTTGCGAATACGAGGGGCCGAGTGCAAGCATCTTATTGAACAGTTTTTCACGCAATGCAAGTTTGACCCGTTCGGCAGCCTCGGTGCCGAAGTGGGCTGCGGAACGCAGCATGAGGAAACGGACCACCATGGCGAAGACGATGACGATCGCATAGGCCGCAATCGCCCCTCCCGGCAGTCCAGCGGCAAACGTCGAAGTACCCACATGGGCGGCGAAGCCACTGAGCTGACCATTGAGTACGGTGATCTCCGTATCGAGCAGCAGGTACTCAAGCATGTGCGCTAACGTGAAAACAAAGACGACGTTCGCGAGCAGGCCTATCCACTGGCATAGCACTTTCGCCGCCACCAACCGACCGACGCCGGGAGCCATGGAGAACAGTCGTCTATCGAACATCGCGCCTCTTTCATAAGCCTCACGCCGCAAACGCGGCATACGCAAATCCACATCTCAGGCTACAGACCACGTGCCGAATGCACAATGACTTCTTCTTAGAGCCAGTCACCGCCGGCACGCATACCCCCCCTAATTCGCTATCTCGCCGCCGTGCGAGCACTCTGCGAAACTCTCCATAGTTCATGAATTTGGGAATGGCTATTTTTCAGTGCCATCACATTGGCGCAATGCCGAAAGACGAGACGGAGTGCTCGCACGGCGGCGAGATAGCAAGTTAGGAGGTAGTGGCAGGAATCCCGTACGGCCTCAAGAGAGGCTGGATGTTCGCCATTGAGCAGGCAGCCTTGACGCAAGGGGTAATTGCGTCAATCGTGAGTGTACACGGATAACACGGTGATATTCAACAACATTTCAGCAGATTCTGATGCATTCCGTTCAGACGACACCCCCTTGCTGACGGCTCCCATTCCATTCAGATTTACGTCGGCGCCATGTCAATCCTTTTTCAGAACGATTGTCACGCGATTGCAACACCGTGTTTGACGATTTCAATTCATTTGTCAGTTCATACAAAGTGAATCGAAGTGTTCTTGTCGCTTCTCACAATGCAGACTCATATCGTTACCACGTATGATGTGCAAGGCGCTTCAAGGGGTAAACCTCCCTTGTGCAGAGGATTACGCGGCAGTACCGCACCGCTACGCGGCCGATTCCCGCGAGAAAAGAGAACACTTCATGCTCACCGAGTACACGACTCCAGGCACATCCGCTGAGGTACGCGACGACGAATCCATCTACTCCCTGCTCACGGAGCGCATTGAGCGCACCGGCGAAGACACGATAATCGCCGCCCGCAAAATCGGCCCAGGCCGATGGGCGAATGTAACCACAGGAGAATTCCGACAGGCCGTGGTCGCCGCCGCGAAAGGCCTGATCGCCTTTGGAGTCAAACAGGGTGACGCGGTGACCATCTTCTCCACCACCCGTTACGAATGGGGCGTGCTCGATTTTGCGCTTGCCGCCATCGGCGCCGTCAGCGTACCGATCTACGATACCGATTCCGCAGCACAGGCCGAGCGCATTCTCAACGATTCCGAAGTGAAACTGGCCATCGCGGACAATCGCGAACGATTCGACCGTCTTGATTCAGTCATCGACCACTGCCCTTCGTTGAAGCACATTCTCATGCTTGATTCCAATGCCATGGGCGCGCTGGAAGGCATGGGCGTGGCCGTATCCGATGAAGAGCTTTCCGCGCGCATGGGTGCGGTGAAGGCCGACGATCTGGCGACCATCGTATACACGTCCGGTTCCACCGGAGCTCCGAAGGGCGCGGAACTCTCTCATCGCAATTTCGTTGCGATCACGCGTGCCGCAAGCATGGCCCTGCATGAGATGATCACTGACGACCATCCGCGCCTGCTGCTGTTCCTGCCGTTGGCACACTGTTTCGCACGTTTCATCCAATATTGTTCGATCGCCTCCGATGACGGCGTCGTCGGCTATCTGCCGGATACCAAGACGCTGCTTCCGGACGTACGTTCTTTCGAACCGACCTATCTTCTGGGCGTGCCACGCGTGTTCGAGAAGGTCTACAACGCCGCTTCCCGCAAGGCCGGCACCGGCTGGAAGGGTCGCCTGTTCTTCAAAGCCGCCGAAGCCGCACGCGATTGGTCGCGCATGGAGCAGGCCGGCGAGAAACCGACCATGAAGCAGACTGCGCAACACCTGTCGTATGAGGCCTCCGTGTACCGCACCGTCCGTGGCGCTTTGGGACCGAGGATTCGTTATGTCGCCTGCGGCGGCGCTCCGCTGGATGCATCGTTGGCGCATTTCTTTGCCGGCATCGGCCTGCCGATGATTCAGGGTTACGGCATGACGGAAACCGCGGCACCGTTCGCCGCAACCCGCGTCACCGACAATGTGATCGGCACCGTCGGCCAGCCGGCACCGGGTTCGTCCGTGCGCATTTCCACGGACGGCGAGTTGCAGGTGAAGGGCCCGAACGTCTTTCTGGGCTACCACAATCTACCCGATAAGACCGCTGAAGTGTTCACTGAGGACGGATGGCTATGCACCGGAGATCTTGCCTCGATTGACGATGAGGGGCGCATCACGATCACCGGCCGCAAGAAGGACATCATCATTACGGCCGGAGGTAAGAACGTCTCCCCCATTCCAATGGAACAGGAGATTGCGAAGTGCCCGATCGTGGAGCATGCGGTGGTCGTCGGCGACAATCGTCCGTTCATCGGGGCGTTGGTTACGTTGGATCCGGAGGGGCTGGCGGCGTGGTTGCCGACCGTCGGTCTGTCGGCGGATACGCCGCTGGATCGCGTAGCCACCACCGCTGCCGTGCATGATGAAATTCAGCAGTATGTGGATAAGGCGAACGCCACGGTGTCACGTGCCGAATCCGTGCGCAAATTCGTGGTTCTGGACACGCAATTCACGCAGGGAAACAAGTGCCTGACGCCGTCGCTGAAGGTGGTGCGCCCGGCGGTGAACCGCATCTTCGCCGATGTGATCGACCAGCAGCTTTACAACGGCAAGCGCTGAAGCCTGCGTTCACCAGCCGCACATGCAGTAGGCGTCGGTGGATTGGGAATCTGCTCAATCCACCGACGCCTAAGTATGTCTGAGTGTCGGCAGTTTGCGACACTTGCCCAATCTGCCGACGCTCAGCACATTTCAACGTTGGTGGTTTGAACATAAACATCACCCAAACCACCAACTCCTTTCGTCCTCTGAGCTACCGAGTCGCAATCGGCCCAAACCTTCATCAACCTAGGATGACGGCTGCATCAGTCGTTCAAAGTTTCCGGCCGGGGAATCAGGAACGAGCATCCGAGGGCGAGCAGCAGCACTACCGCACCTCCAATCATACTGGCGACATATCCGGCGGAAGTACCGTTCGATTGGGAGAATGCGTCCATGACGCCATACAGCACTGTGTAGCTTATGCCTGCGCCAAGGTTGAATGCGCCCGCATTGAAGCCGGTCAAATAACCAGTGTTGTCCTTTGGCGAAAGCACCACCCCAAGTCCATTTAGCATAATATTGACGGTACCGGCGTAGCTGATACCAAGCAGCAGAGAGAGACCAAGCAGTCCAGCCACGGTCGGTGTGTGCACAACGAAGGTGCCAATTGCAGCGGCGGCTACACTGATGCCGAGTCCGCAACGCAACACTTTCAGATAACCGAACTTGGTGGCCAGAATACCGGCGATTGGACCAAATATTAGACCGATGATGGCGTATGGCGTTAGCGTAAAGAACGATGAGATGCTCGCGGAGACACCCGCACCGCATTCACTATCCTGGGCGATAGCCGGCACCACGCCATTCATAATGGCGAACACACCGGTTAAAGACAGCAGGGTGGTAAGCAGCAGACCCCAAGTACGGCGCTGCTTGAGATAGTGCACGGGAGATAGCGGATGGCTACTCTTTCTTTCAACGGCCCAGAATGTCACAAATGCAGCCAAGGCAATCGCTAGCAAAATACCAACGAACATCCAATTGACTTCCGCGATATGTTGCATGGAATTGACTGCAGTCAGCGCCGTTCCAACAGCGACAACCAGGAAGATCACACCCAGCCAATCCATCCTCTCGTTCTGAGATCCTTCCGCGACACTTTCGTCTGCGAAAATGCCGACCAGGATGGTGGAGGCGATGCCAATCACAGCCATGGTCCAGAAAATCGGACGGTAGCCCCACGTTCCCGCAATCCAACCACCGGCAATAGCGTCAACGCCTGCGATACCGCCATTCACGGATGTGATGACGGCCATCAACTTGGTGTATTGCTTTTCGTCGGGCACGCGGACATGCAACATGATGATGCATAGCGTCACAATCGGTCCAGCAGCACCTTGTAGCAAACGACCGACAAGCAGTACGGTGACGTTCGGGGCAAGCGCGGAGACCGTGCAGCCGGCGACGGTGAACAGTAGCATACCCATAAGCACCTTTTTGCGCCCCATCAGGTCGGCCAAGCGCGGCAGAAACAGTGAGAATAATGCCGCTGAGGTAAAGAAAACTGTCTGTGACAAGCCGATTTGGGTGGCCGTCGTGTTCAGCTCGCTCTGCATAGTCACCAAAGCTGGAGATAACATGGAGGCGTTGAGCTGAAAAGCGAACGTGGCCGTCAAAAATGCGACCATCAGAAACGCAATTGATGTACCGCCCTTCCGCAACGGCATGGAAACTTCAGGCTGCATTGTCCTGCTCATTTTCAAACTTCTTTCCTGTGATGATGCTTGGCATCGTGAAACTCCTTTGTTTTGCCCGAGAAAATATCGCTGGATCAGGCAAATCCACGACTTTGTCAACGCGATACTTTAAAGATAAATCGATTTGGCAAAGATGTCAAAGACGAGAGGATGACTCTAGCCTACAGAGACGGCTCTGTTATGAGATTCCCTTGAAAACTGCCCATTGTTGACATCACCAAAAAACGACACGCCGAACACATACCTGCCCACATATCCTCGGAAAAGAGTCAGTGAAATCCGAATAACCTATCGCAACGGAGCAGTGCTGGAACGGACAATAAGCTGCGGAGTATAGGTCTTCACCTCACGCTTACGATTTGGATGATCGATGCGATCCATCAACATTTTGGCCGCATCGGCGCCCATTTGACGCGTCGGCTGACCCATGGTAGTCAACTCCGGATTCATCAACCCCGCGAACAACACGTCGTCATAACCAATCACGGAACGATCGTCAGGCACCCTGTACCCCATTTCCGCCGCCACTTTGCACACCGCGAGCGCCGTAAGGTCGTTGGCAGCCACCACCGCAGTAAAATCTCCCCAATTCATCATTCGTGCGAGGTTAAGCGCCGTTTCATAGGTGTAGTCGCCCTCGCGCACAATACTCGAATTGTACTTGGCACCATTCTCTTCAAGCGCCTGACGATATCCTTCGAAACGACTGCGCGCCCCTTCGAGAAACAGCGGGCCAGTGATGCATGCAATGTGTCTATGTCCGAGACGAATCAAGTATTCCGTAGCTGTTTTACCTCCGAACAAATGATTGCCGGCAACCACGTCACCACTGTCGGCGCTCGTGAAATCAAGCAACACATGAGGCATACTTCGTTCCTTCAGGATATCGACACACACCGCATCTCGGCTTTTATCGCTGGTAGTTCTAGCCAAAATCACGCCTTCGACGTTCTTCTGGTACATCAGCTCAATGTACCCGCTTTCGCGATCAGGCTGATTGTCGGAATCGTTGAGTATAAGACTCCAACCGGCTTCATGACAGGCGCGCTCAACCCCCTTGGCGAACGTCGCATAGAAATCGTTACTGATATCGGGAACAATTAACGCCATGGTGTTGTTGCTGCCCTTACGCAGGTCGCTAGCAGCCTGATTACGCACGTAATGCATGTCCTCGGCAGCTCTAAGCACCTTCTGTCGCGTTTCCTCCGAGACTCTAAACGGTTTGCCATTCAGAATCAACGAAACCGTAGGCACCGAGGTTCCCGTCGCCTCGGCGATGTCTTTCATGGTCACTCGCATCACATGCACCTCCCTCAATATTGTACGTGCCGTTCCGGCGTGTCGTTGTTTGACATGAATTTTGCTAAATGTTTAATATGTATTTGCCAAATCGATTTATCAACAAAGGAGTTATATCATGGCAAAGCAGAAGATCATTCTCGATTGTGATCCGGGGCATGATGATGCCGTCGCCATCATGATGGCCGGCAAACACCCAAACATTGATTTGCTTGGTATCACCACTGTTCGCGGTAACCAAACCTTGGAGAAGACCACCCGCAACGCTTTGAACGTCTGCCAGTATCTCGACCTTGATGTGCCGGTATATCAGGGTATGAGCCGTCCGATGGTCATCGAGCCGCGTCAGGGCGAAGAACGCGTGCATGGCAAGTCTGGCCTTGACGGCCCACAGTTTGATGAACTAACCAAGCCTCTCGAAAAGAAACATGCATTACAGTATCTGATTGAGACGCTGATGGCCTCCGACGGCGACATCACACTGGTGCCTACAGGTCCGCTAACCAACATCGCCATGGCCATGCGTATCGAGCCACGCATCTGCGAGAAGATTCAACAGATCGTACTCATGGGCGGCAGTTATCAACATGGCAATGTCACCCCATCCGCCGAATTCAACATCTGGGCCGATGCGGAAGCGGCGCACGTAGTGTTCTCCAGTGGGGTGAAGGTGACCATGATGGGACTTGACGTGACCCGCAAAGTGCTGTGCACCCCGGAAATCGTTAAGCGAATGAGCGTACACACGAACAATGCGGGCAGGTTGTTCTGCGATCTGATGACCTTCTTCGGTCAAGCCCAGAAGCGTACCTACGGATGGGAGGGAGGCCCTCTACATGATCCGACCACTGTGGCTTATCTAATCGACCCATCCATCGTGACCGTCAAGAACATGCATACCGATATCGAAATCCGCAGTGAGCAAAGCTACGGCCGCACCAACTGCGACTACTTCCTACTTACCGACAAGCCTAAGAATACCAACGTCGCTATCGACATCGACGTGGAAAAGTTCTGGAATCTCGTGGAGCACTGCATCTCACTGTATGACTAATCCCTTGAAAACAATCACGATGTATGGGGGTGGTCGTAATGAGCGTTCCGAACATACGGATTTGCGATTCCTATGTAATCGCCATTGCATGGCACACATACATTACCGGCCTTGGCTATACCGCCAAGCTACAACGATGGGGAAATAAGTGGCGCGTAATCACCATTGACTAACCTCATCACATTACGAAATCCAAGATTCCTCATGTATCTGAGGTCGATCAGCCACCACAGGAATGGAATCCGAACATTATTCCGGGTTCTATGCTACCGGTCGACCATAATCACCTGAGCGTCGGCGGTCCGGGGCCATGCCCAATCTGCCGACGCTCAGCGCCTCTCAGTGTCGGTAGATTGAGGCACCTCCCAGTCTGCCGACGCCTAGAGTGCCGTAAGCGTCGGCAGGTTGGGCATGGCCCCGGACTGCCGACGCTTACGGCACATCGACTCAGTGACGATTGTTGAGACGGTGGTACATCTCACTGATCTCGAGGTCACGCTCGAATTCGCGGGCGGTGGTGTTCTCGTCAATGGTGGCGAGCTCGACGCCGGCAATGCGGGCGAAGTCCTCCCAAGCCTCACGGCCGACGGAAGTGGTCATGCAGGTGTGGTGCGAAGCACCGGAGCGCAGCCAGCACTCGGCGGAGGTCTTCAGGTTCGGACGCGGAACCCACAGGGCACGGGCGCACGGCAGCTCCTTGAGGGAACCGTCCGGCTCGACGATATCGACCACGTTCATGGTCAGGCGGAAGCGTTCGCGCACATCAGACATGGACACGACCACGGCATCCTTCTTCGGGGCGCCGGTGAAGACCAGACGCACCGGATCGGCCTTGCCGCCGATGCCGAGCGGATGAATCTCCAGTTTCGGCTTGGCGATGGTGCCAATGGACGGAGAGGTTTCAAGCATGTGGGAGCCCATGATCTTCTCACGGCCCGGCACGAAGTTGTAGGAGTAGTCCTCCATGAGGGACGCGCCACCGTCAAGGCCATGCCCCATCACGGCGCCGATACGCACGAGCACGGCGGTCTTCCAATCGCCCTCGGCGGAGAAGCCGAAACCGTACTCGGATGGGAAGCGCTGCGGGCCGACGCCCGGCAGCTGCGGCAGGGAGCCGAGGTCCTCGAAGTTGTCGACGCCGGCGGTGCAGCCGTTGGCACGCATCATGTTGACCATGGCGGCCTCTTCCTTGGCCGCGATGAACAGGGAGTCGTACTTGGCGTCAAGCAGTTCCGGATCGACGTCGTACTTGGCCTTGTAGTCTTCGATGATCTCCTTGACCTGATCGTCCTTGACGGCGTCGTAGGCGGCGCACAGTTCGTTGACGGCCCAAGTGTTGATGGAGGCGCCGAACACGCGCTCGGCTTCGGTCTTGTCGCCTTCGGTGACAGCCACGTTACGCATGTTGTCGCCCCAGCGCATGACCTTCATGTTGTTGGAGGCATCCCAGCCGGCACAGGCGCGGGTCCAGGTGGCGATCTGCTCGGCGACTTCCGGATCGGTGTAGTGGCCGACGACGATCTTACGATTGATGCCCAGACGGGTCAGAATGTAACCGAACTCGCGGTCGCCGTGGGCGGCCTGGTTCAGGTTCATGAAGTCCATGTCGATGGTTTCCCACGGAATCTCGAAGTGATGCTGGGTGTTGAGCTGCAGCAGCGGCTTGGTGAGCACTTCGAGGCCGCGAATCCACATCTTGGCCGGAGAGAAGGTGTGGCACCAGGTGATCACGCCGATGACGTTCGGATTTGCGGAAGCTTCGACCATGAAGGCTTTGACGCCGTCGGAGGACTTCAGGGTGGGCTTCAGCACGATCTTGACCGGAATCTTGCCGGTGGCGTTGAGCGCGTCGACGATTTCGCCGGACTGTTCGGCCACCTGGCGCAGGGCTTCTTCGCCATAAAGATCCTGGGAGCCGACGCCGAACCAGACTTCCTTGCCTTCGAACGGGTTTTCCATTGTCATGTTGTTTCCTTTACTTCGTTGTTGTTGCGATCGTTGATTGTGCTTTGTCGATTATGTTGCGCTGCCATCTCTGGCGAAGGAGCGTCGTCAGTGCTGTCCGTAAACGTTCTGGTAGCGGTCGTTCAGCTTGTCGATGTCCTCCTGCGGAATCGGAATGATATCGCCCAGCTGTTTGGCCGCCCACATGGTGTGAGCCACCTCCTCGGTCATGGCGGCGGCCTTGACGGCGCCTTCCGCATCCTTGCCGATGGTGAACGGGCCATGATTCTGCATGAGCACGGCCGGAGACTTCGGATACTTCTTCAGAGTCTCCACCACGCCCTCGCCAATGGCCTCGGAACCGATCAGTCGGAACGGTCCGACCGGTACCGGCCCGCCGAACTCGTCACCCATCATGGTCAGGCCGCACGGAATGTTCTGGCCGGTCGCCGCCCATGCGGTCGCGTAGGTGGAGTGGGTGTGCACCACACCATACACGTCGGGCATGTGGCGGTAGATGTAGGCATGGGAAGCGGTGTCGGAGCTCGGCGACTCGGAGCCGTCGACCACGTTGCCGTCAAGGTCGCACACGACCATGCTCGACGGAGTCAGGTACTCGTAGCGCAGGCCGGACGGCTTGATGACCATCAGGTCGGCGGTGTGCAGACGCTGGGACACGTTGCCGGCCGTCCATACGACCAGATTCCATTTGATCAACTGCTCGTGCAGGGTTGCGACGACTTCGCGCACCTGCTTGACTTCGGCGCGGACCTCGGGGCCGTAATCAGCCAGAGTTGCCATGATGTGTTTTCCTTTCGTCAGGTCTTGATTTGGTTTACGATTATTTGGTTTCCAGAGGGATGCTTGCGATTGCGGCGTGCTCCATCGGCAGTCCCTTGCGGAAGCGGTCGAAGAATTCCTCGAAACCGGCCACGTCGTCGGCGTCTGGCTCTTCCGTGGTGGAGACCGCGTCCGAGAAGACGCGCGAATCGAGGTATTCGTCAAGCGGCTGGTCGGCATGCCATAGGTAGTCGGCGAGCACGGCCATACCCCACGCTCCGCCTTCAGCGGCGGTGGCCATGACCTTGATCGGAGTGTCGAACGCGGCCGCGAGGATTTTCTGCGCGACCTTCGGCGTGGTGAAGATGCCACCATGCCCGACGAGTGAATCGACTGCGACGCCTTCGTCCTTGGTCATGACGTCCATGCCGATCTTCACCGGCGAGAATGCGCCGAACAGTTGGGCCCGCATGAAATTGCCAAGGCTCATCCGAGCTTCCGGACCGCGGGCGAACAGCGGTCGGCCTTCCGACAGGCCGGCCAGGAATTCGCCGGAGCGGAACGGATAGTTGATGAGTCCTCCGCAATTGGAGTCGACGTCATCCGCGATCGCGGAACGGAAGAGCGTGCCATACAGCGTGCCGGCGTCGAGCGGCTGTCCGATGGCAGCCGCGAACTGGCCGAACAGGCCGACCCATGCATTGAGATCGGAGGTGAAGTTGTTGGCGTGGCTCATACCGGCCAAATCACCGGCCGGAGTGGTGACGAGATCCACTTCCGGATGCAGTCGTGCCAGCTTGTGTTCGAGCACCACCATGGCGAAGATCGAAGTGCCGGCGGAAACGTTGCCGGTGCGCACGCGCACGGAATTGGTGGCCACCATTCCGGTGCCGGCGTCACCTTCAGGCGGGGCGAGGGTGATGCCCGGCTGGAGGGTGCCGGTCGGGTCGAGCAGCTTGGCGCCTTCGGCGGTGAGTTCGCCTGCCGGAGCACCGGCCACCAGCGGTTCGGGAAGTAGGTCTTCAAGCTTCCATGGCTGGGCCGCGACTTCCGGCAGCGCATCGAACTTGTCGATGAACGTGGTTTCGTAGGTGTGAGTGGTCGGGTCGATGGGGAACATGCCGGAGGCATCTCCCACGCCGAGCACCTTCCTGCCGGTGAGCTTCCAGTGCACATAGCCAGCGAGCGTGGTGAAATAAGCCACCTTGCCGACGTGCTCCTCCTTGTTGAGCACGGACTGGTAGAGGTGGGCGATGGACCAGCGTTCCGGAATGTTGTATTGGAAGAGTTCCGAGAGCTTCTCATGAGCTTCGGATGTGTTGGTGTTCTGCCAGGTGCGGAATGGGACAAGCAGCTCGCCGTTCTCGTCAAAGGCGAGGTAGCCGTGCATCATGGCGGAGAAGCCGATGTGCCCCACATGGGTCAGTTTCTCGCCGTAAGCGGTTTCCACGTCGCCGGCCATCTTGGCGTATGCGGTCTGCAGGCCCGTCCAGATCTCCTCCTGGGTGTAGCTCCACAGGCCGTCTTCCAGATGGCTGGCCCAGCCGTAATCGCCGGCGGCGATGGTGTGGTATTCGTCATCGATAAGTACCGCCTTGATTCGGGTAGATCCGAATTCGATGCCCAAGCTCGTCTTGCCTGCGCGGATTTTCTCGGCGGTCAACGCAACCGGCTCTTGCGACATAGTTCCAAACTCCTTGCGTCCGAGCGCCTCGTAACCACTCTGTCAACCGAATGTTAGCGCTCACTGTTAACGCTCACTATTCTAAACGGAAAGCATCGACCACACAAGTCCGTCGTGTCCTGCCACTCCATGCAATTCGCCTGATCCCAGGAAACGGGGGACATCCAAACCATCCTCGGCAGACCTCATCCGTCCGATTCACCAAAATCGGACAACCAGGGAACGGCAAACGGCTTGTGGGTGTCCGAATTTGAAGATTCGGACACCCACAGGCCAAAGAGTCACGGGCAACGGAACTCAGCGGTGGCGTACAGGCCCCAAAGAACTGCGATTCATGACTTTGGCGGGGATAAGACCCACACCATGCTGCGAGATGGAGAACGAGTTCTCGTCGCCCTCCCCAAGCAGATACAGCGCCTCACGCATGGCTGCGGTACCAAGTCGTTCGAAGTCCGGGTGAATCGTGGTCAGGGGCGGGAACATATTGTCCATCGCCGGCATGTCATCAAAACCGACGACGCTGACATCCTGCGGAATGCGCACACCGTGCTCGTGCAACGCGCGAGCCACGCCCACGGACTGGCTGTCGTTCGCGCACACCACACAGGTCGGCAGTTCACCGCCGGTGCGTCCGATATTGTCAAGCACATGATTCATTTTGCCGTACGCTTCCGTGGCATCCCACGATTCACATTGCACGGTCACGGAACTGATCGCGTTCGCCCCGCATAGCTTGTTCCAAGCGAGCAAACGGGTCGCCGCATCCCGCCATTCCTTCGGACCGGCGAAATACAACACCGAACGGTGGCCATATTCGCTGACCATTCGCATCACGTCAGCCATGGCACCCCACTGATCCACGCCCACCACGGAAACATGACGGCGGTCGGTGGACGTCATCAGCCGCAAACCGTCCTGCACGCTTACGCCTCCGTGAGTGGAAGTGACGATCACACGCGGCTGCGAAATCTGCGCACGGCATGCGGCGGAGAACATCACATCGGTCGGCGTCAGGAAAATGAACGCGTCCACGTTCTGTTCGTCGAAGGTGCGGCATAAATCGTCAAAATCACCTTGCGTACACAACGCCTCGTGCACCATGCTCACCGACATGAACAAACCATGCGACCGAGCCATGGACTCGATGGCGGAAATCGCGGAAATCGGGCCATAGAAACGCTGGCCGCCGGCAATCAATCCGATGGTGCGCGAGCGGCGCGAAGCCAGAGCGCGCGCGGAATTGCTCGGTCGATAGCCAAGTTCGTCGATGGCCTTCTGCACTCTCTCCCGCGTGGCGTCCGACACATCAGGCGAATGATTGATGACGCGCGACACCGTCTGATGACTCACTCCGGCAAGCTTGGCGACCTCGAACATGGAAGGACGCTTGTTCGCCGTTTTACGCCTGACTGCCATGCCTCATTGCCCTCCACACGCGACCATTGTTGCCTTCGACCATTCTACACGCAACTTCAGTTAGCGCTAACAGGCGTTCTCTCGCGTTCACTTAGTGCAGCATTCGTGCATGCCGGCAACCACCGGCGAACTTACTTACCGAGCTGCCAGACGGGCAAGTCGAGCCGCAAAATTCGGCCAGTCGGTACGCATGGCGGTCAGGAGCCTGCGATTGGGGACCTCGTCGATCGGAACCCATTCGACTTCCATGCTTTCGTCGTCATTCGCGGCCGGATGCACATGATGCCCGGGCTTCTCGAAGGCGAAGACGGTGGTATATGCCCACGGTCCGTGATCCTCACGGTAGGAGCCGACCACTTCAATGTCTTCCGGAGTGATGTTGGCTTCCTCGTAGGATTCCCGCAACGCACCTTCGATCGGGCTCTCGCCGTCGGCGGTGGCGCCTCCCGGAATGCCCCACGTGCCGCCTTCCGCGCTCCAGACCGCACGATGCTGCATGACGATATGTGTCACCTTGCCGGTCTCTTCATCGCGTCGGGCCAGTAGCACGCCGGAAGCGCCGTTGATGCCCCAATGCTTACGTCCGCAGGCGCAGTCCACCCAGCCGTCGCCTGGCTGATGCACATTTTCTTTGGGCGGCAACGGTTTCGCCGCTCCCGTTTTCGCATCATGAGTCACGCGCGGATATTGGTCCTCACGCGTCACATTCCACAGATCGGTCCATTCCACACCCAGTTCGGCCGCCAGTCGGCGCACCAATGGCAGGCTCAATCCGATGATGCCGTGTGGATCGCCCTCGATGGAATCGATGAACGCGCCACCGAAACCTTCCAGCGTAAAGGATCCGGCAACCTCCAGCGGCTCACCGGTGGCAATGTAACGCTCGATGTCAAGGTCGGAATATTCGCAGAAATGCAATGTGGCCTTACTCGCGCCACGGACCATGCGACCAGTGGCGAAATCAATCAGGCAGTGGCCGGTCCACAGTTCGCCGGTGGCGCCTCGCATGGCGCGCAACCGCTCACGAGCGACGGCTTCGCTGTGCGGCTTGCCATAGCATTCGCCATCAAGCAGAAACATGGAGTCGCAGCCGAGAATCAGCGGGCCGACGGTGGCGCGGGTAAGTCCCGGCTGGCCTTCGACCGCATCGGTGATCGGCTCGGTGACGGTCGGAATGGCGACATCGGAAAAATCACGGGTCTGCACATCGTCGGAATCCTGCACGACTTCCGGTCGCAACGTAACGACATCGGCCGCGGATCCGGTCTCAAAACCGGCGACGGCCGTATCTCCCGCAATCTCACGGGACTTCAGCGGATATCCGATGATCCTCTCGCCCGAAGCGGCGGCTGCGGTCGCCGCGACGTTACGGTACGCCTCATGTACGGCCTCGGCCTTGGCGGAAGCCAGAATCATCACTCGCCGCTCGACCGACAGATCGGCGACGCGAACCCCGGCTTCGGCGGCGGCACGTTCCAGCGCAGCCGGCTCGTCGACGTTCGAAACGCGGATGGTCGGGCAGATGCCGGCTGAGAACAGCACGTCGCGACGTGGCTTGGATTTCGAGGCGAGAATCAGCGGAATGGAAGTACTCATGCGCGCTCCACCTGCACGCCCTTGGTGTCGACGCCGAGATGCAGCACGCGCCAATGGCCGGAGGAAAGCTCTTCCGCCGCAATCCGTTCGAGTTCCTCGCGGGCGTCGCCATGATGCAGCACCAACACGCACGGTCCGGCGCCGGAAACGGTGGAGGCGAACCCGTAGGAGCGCATCTTCTCGATCAGGGCCCAGGACGGTTCCATCAGCGATGCACGATACGGTTGGTGCAATCGATCCTGCGTGGCGGCGTACAGCAACGCATTGGCGTTCTTCTTCTGGCCAAGGGCGAGCATGCCCGGATTCATGGCGGCCGGCAACAGGCTCACACGGGACACATTGTGCACGGCATCCTTGAAGGAGACCTTGCCCGGCAGGGCCTGACGGGCCTTTTCGGTGGACAGCTCGTAATCCGGAACGAACACGGCGGCGGTCAAGTCATCGGCCACACGGTAGTTGATGGTGTGGAAGCCATTGTGGAGCGGATCACCGCCCGGAATCGGCACGGAGCCGACACCTTCCGCGGTCTCCATATCCCACGACATGGTCAGGCCTCCGTACACGGCCGGCGCCACATTGTCGGGATGGCCTTCGATGGCGGCGGCCAGCTCGAACACGGCGTCACGATTGAGTTCGTCATCCTGCGCGAAAGCGGCCGCTGCGGCGATGCCGGCCACGATGGCTTCGGCAGAGGATCCCATGCCCCGTGCCTGCGGAATGCGGTTGTTCGCCTGAAGGATGAAGCCCATGCGCCCCAGCCCGAAGGTCTGGCATGCACGGCGGAAGGTGGAGACCACCAAGTGGGTTTCGTCGCGCGGCAGGGTGTCGGCGCCCTCGCCTTCGATCATCACCTGCGCCGCGGTGTTCACCGGGTCGGTGCACAACGTGAATTCAAGTTCGTCGTGGTAGTCCAGGGCCAGTCCGACCGTATCGAAGCCGGAGCCGAGGTTGGCGCTGGTGGCCGGAACGCTTACACGCACCTTGCGAGTAACTGGAGTCATGTCTCGTCGTCCTTCGTCACATCTTCATTACAAATCATGCACCGTATACCCGAACCGGTACAACGGTCAAATCATGGCACGCAATCATCATCGAAGTCGGGGCCCACGTTTGCCTTGCCTGCAATCGTGGGCCCCGCATCGCAATCAGTTCAATACGCGCAAAATCGACGGCTCGCCGACCACGCAATCGAGCTCGCACACATCTTCGACGGTCTTGCGCAGGGTGAGCTCGTCGGTCATATGCGTGACCAGACGCAGCTGCTGCAGCTCGCCGTCATAGCCCGGATCCTTGAGGGTGGGCTTCAGATCCTGATTCACACCGTTGATGGACACGCCATGCTCGGCGAACTTGGCCGCGATGGCGGCGAGCACGCCCGGATTGTCGTGAATCACGAAACGTACGGCGAACTCGGCCTTGGACGCTTCGATCGGCGCCTTCTTCAAGTCGTTATACAGCGGAATGACCGGGCCCGTGCAGCCTTGCGCGATATGACGCGCCTCGGTGACCACGTCGCCGACCACCGCAGAGGCGGTCGGAGCGCCGCCCGCGCCACGACCGTAGAACATGAGGTCGTCGGCAGCCTCGGCCTTGACGAACACGGCGTTGAAGGAACCGTGAACGGATGCCAGCGGATGGTTGTTGGAGATCAGCGCCGGATACACTCGCGCGGAAACGCCGGCTTCGGTATTCTCCACGACGGCCAGCAGTTTGATGACCTTGTCTTCGGCGGTGGCCGCGGCGATGTCATCGGCGGTGATCTTGGTGATGCCTTCGACGGACACGTCGTCGATGGTCACATTGGTGTGGAAGCCCAGGGTGGCCATGATGGCGGCCTTGTTGGCGGCGTCATAGCCTTCGATGTCGCCGGTCGGGTCGGCTTCGGCATAGCCCTTGGCCTGAGCGTCCTTGAGCACGTCGTCGAAGTCGAGGCCCTTGGTGGTCATCTCGTCGAGAATGTAGTTGGTGGTGCCGTTGACGATGCCGAGCATGCTCGTCACCTTGTCGCCCACCAGCGATTCGCGCAACGGCTTGAGGAACGGAATGGCACCGCCTACGGAGGCCTCGAAGTAGATGTCGACGCCCTTGGCTTCGGCGGCCGCGTAAATCTCCGGACCGTACTTGGCGAGCAGAGCCTTGTTGGCGGTGACCACGGAAGCACCGGATTCGATGGCGGCGAGCACGAACTTGCGGGCTACGCCGGTACCACCGATCAACTCGATGACGATGTCCGAACCGGTGGCCACGCTCATGGTGTCGGTGGTGACCACGGACTTGTCGATCCATGGGAACGGGTCGGTTTCGGCGGGGTCGAGGCAAGCGACGCCGGTCAGTTCGATCGGTCGGCCGATGCGCGCTGCGAGTTCATCCTTCTGCTCCACCAGCAGACGTGCGGTCTGGGAGCCGACGGTACCTGCACCCAGCAATCCAACGCGAATCGGTGCAACATCTTCCTGTGCCAAGGCATCCTCCCTCGAATGTGAAATATTGGTATAACGTTGCTCATTGTACGGGGCCGATATGACGAACAGCGGCGAAATTCCAAGAAAGAAATCGCTATTTGCGACAATTCTGCCGTGAACGTCCCCATACGTGACGTACCATGTTCAGTAGAAGGTAACCACGAACGCGTTCGTGCCGGCTTCAACGTTGAGCGCCCGCCGAACAAAGTCCACGAAAGGACATGCAATGGCAGGATTCTTCGCCTCTCTGTTCCACAAGAAGGCCGACGCCTCCGTCTCGAATCCCGATGAGGGGGCCTTTGTCGAGTCGCCCGCCGACGATTCCCGCACGGCATCGTCGCAGGAGGAACATCTGCCGACGCGAATCGCACTCTGCTCGCCTGCCGACGGCGCCGCGAAATCGTTGGAGGAAGTGGCCGACGACGTATTCTCCACAAAGGTGCTCGGCGACGGTTTCGCCGTAACGCCGAGCAATGGGCTGATCGTGGCACCGGTCAGCGGCACCATCTCGACCATCGCCAATGCGAGGCATGCCGTGGGCATCACGATGGAGAACGGCATTGAAGCGCTGGTGCACATCGGCATCGATACGGTGCAGCTCAAGGGCGGGCCGTTCACCTTGCTGGTACAGCCCGGGCAGAAGGTCAACGCCGGTGAGCCGATCGACGAAGTCGATCTGGCGGCCGTGCATGCGGCCGGAAAGCTCACCGACGTGATCGTGGTGTTCACGAACGCCGACGACATCGATGCAATCGACATCACCGCCCACGGTGCCGTACTTGCCGGCGGTCCGGTGGGCACGTTGATTGCGCGCTGACGTTCCGTCGATACGCGCCGTTACCGGCTGACGTCCCAGCTGAGGAGATCGTCGATGCTCTGACGGCGAATCATCACATGCGCATCGGTCTCGCCGATGCCGACGACCGCCGGAATCAACGCCTGATTGTAGTTGCTGGCCATGGTGCGCCCATACGCGCCGGTGACCGGCACCGCGAGAATGTCGCCGCGCGTGATGTCGGCCGGCAGCCGCACTTCGTTCACGACGATGTCGCCGGATTCGCAGTGCATGCCCACCACACGACACAGTTTGGTGTCGTCCGAACCCTTACGGTTGGCAAGCCGTGCGGTGTAGTCGGAGCCGTACAGGGCGGGACGGATGTTGTCGCTCATGCCGCCGTCGACGGATACGTACACACGTTCATGCACCGGATTGCCGGCCTTGTCGGTGGCGTCGCCATTCAGCCGCACCGGTTTGACGGTGCCTACACGGTAGAGCGTCACGCCGGTCGGCGCGACCGTCCAACGACCCGGTTCGAAGGAGATGACCGGGGCGGGCATGCCGAGCGCACGGTTCACGGTGGTGACCGCGTCGGCGAGACGGCCGAGTTCCACGTCGATGTCCATGGCATCCTCGCCATCGGTGTAGGCCACGGAATAGCCGCCGCCCAGATCGACCTCCGGCAACGTGTACGCATCGGTGGCGTAGAAGGTCTTACGTAGGAGCATCATGCGTTTCGCGGCCTGAATGAAGGCATCCGCATCATGGATGTTGGAGCCGATATGCGAGTGCACGCCGACCAGTTCAAGTACGTCCTGATGGCGTTGGATATCCTTCAGCACGGCGAGCGCCGGTCCGTCGGCCACCATGGTCATGGCTTCGGCAAGTTTGCGATCGCCTTCCGAAACCTTCTCGTGGCTCATGTCATAGGGGTACTTGATGTCATACCGCAGGGCACGGTCGGAACCGGCCTCGCCCGACTGCTCCCCCAGCCTTGCATTGCTTCCTGCCGGAGTCACGTCGGTCAGATCGTCCAGCACGCTCAGCTTGCTCGCGTCGGCGTCCACCGGCAGCAACGCCACGCCGAATTTCTGATCCTCGTGCGCGGTCGAAACGAATTCGTGACCGCCCGCATGGATGCCGGAGGTGACGCGCAGCATCACCCGTGCTCGCTTGCCAAGACGTTTGGCGATGTCGGCGATGCGAGCGGGCTCGTTCGGCTCGTCCACCACGATTTTGGCGAATCCCTGTTCGATGGCGAGCGCGATTTCCTCATCGGATTTGTTGTTGCCGTGCAATACGAGCCTACGGCCCGGAACGCCTGCGGCGAGCGCGATGCGCATCTCGCCCATGGTGCAGGTGTCGATGAGCATGCCTGCTTCGGTGACGATGCGGCAGATCTCCTTGGACAGCAATGCCTTGCCGGCGAAGCTTACGTGCGTGACGGTGTTGTTGAACGCATTGCCTGCGGATGTTACGAATTTCGAGGCGCGCGCACGCACTTCATCGGTGTCGATGACGTAGAGCGGCGAGCCGAATTCGTCGAGCAGGCTTTCGGCGGTGCGACCGTGGAAGGTGATTTCACCGTTGTCGTTCACGGCCGACCCGGCCGGCCAAATCGGGGTGATGGGCATGTTCGGCCTCACATCCTGTCGGGGGCGGTGACGCCGAGTAGGTCAAGACCTTCGGCGATTACGGTCCGGACGGCGTCGTTGAGCTTCAGGCGTGCGGCGGCGCGGGCCGGTTCCGGAGCCTTGGCGATGCGCACGGCCTCGGCGTCCTCTCCGCGGGCTTCCGGGTCGGTGAGTGCCATCGGCACCACGCGTTCCACGTTGTACCACTTGTGGTAGGTGGCGGCAAGGTCCTCAAGGTAGTGGGCCACGCGGTGCGGCGCGCGCAGATCGCCGGCTTCCCGAAGCAGGGCCGGCCACTGGGCCAAGGCGGCGAGCACTTCGCCATCGGCCACGGTGTCGAGCAGGCTCACGTCGGCGCCATCGTAGGTGATGCCGGCCGCGGCCGCGTTGCGGTCCACGTTGCAGGAACGGGCATGCGCATATTGCACGTAGTACACCGGATTTTCGTTGGAATGCGATGCAAGCAGGTTCAGGTCGATGTCGACCGGGGAGTTGTAGTCGGTGCGGGCCAGCGAGTAGCGGGAGGCGTCCACGCCGATGGCCTCGGTCAGATCGTCGATGGTCACGACGTTGCCGGCGCGCTTCGACATACGTACGGCCTTGCCGTCCTTCATCACGTTGACGAGCTGGCCGATGAGAATCTGCATGTTCCTGCCCGGTTCGTCACCGAATGCGGCGCACATGGCCATCATGCGGCCGATGTAGCCGTGGTGGTCGGCGCCGAGCATGTAGATGGCCACGTCCGCCGGATCGGCTTCGCGATGGCGCTTGTTGCGATAGTAGGCGATGTCGGCGGCGAAGTAGGCGTAGTTGCCGTCGGACTTGATGATCACACGATCCTTGTCGTCGCCATGCTTGGTGGATTCGAACCAGGTGGCGCCGTCCTTTTCGTAGATGTCGCCGCGTTCGCGCAGGTCGGCGATGGCCTTGTCGACCTCGCCGTCCGAGTACAGGCTGTTCTCGTGGAACCACACGTCGAAGTTCACGCGGAAGTTCTTCATGGATCTGCGGATTTCGTCGAACATCATCGGCACTGCGCGCTTGCGGAATTCCTCACGCTGTTCGGAGTCACCTTCGCCGAGCGGTTCGCCCTTGTCGTCCTTGCCGCCGTCGATGCGCGGCAGATCGAGGATGTCGATGCCGTCGGACTTGGCTTCATCGATGACGCGCTGCGCGATTTCATCGATATAGGCACCCCTGTAGCCGTCGATCGGGGTCTCTTCGCCGTGGGCGGCCGCCACGAGGGATTTGGCGAAACGGTTGATCTGCTCGCCATGGTCATTGAAGTAGTATTCGCGCACGACCTTGGCGCCATTGGCTTCGAGCACGCGGGCCATGGAGTCGCCGACGGCGGCCCAGCGAGTGCCGCCGATATGGATGGGGCCGGTCGGGTTGGCGGAGACGAATTCGAGATTCAGGGTCTCACCGCCGAGATGGTCGTTCTTGCCGTAGGCGTTGCCTGCTTCAAGCACGGCATCGACCACGGCCGCTGCGGAAGCGGAGTCGAGCACGATGTTGATGAAGCCGGGACCGGCCACTTCCACGGACTTGATACCGTCGGACTGGGCCAGTTCGGCCGCGAACAGCTCAGCCAGATCGTGAGGTTTCATACCGGCTTTTTTAGCCAGCTGCATGGCCGCATTGGAGGCCCAGTCGCCGTGTGCGCGGTCCTTCGGGCGCATCACGGTGAGCTTGGACACCGGGGGGATCAGCTCGTCGGTCAGGGTGCCTGCCTTACCGGCGGCAACGAGAGCATGGGCAATCTTGGAAATCAGTTCACTTAACGCTTCTGGGCTCATTCTCCCCAGTCTACCGAGCGCGCCGACAGAACCCCGGCCCGAGCCCGCACGCCTCTTCCTCTCCTAGTCGGAATCGGAGGAATCGAATCTGGTCTTGAGGTAGTAGCCGGCATAGCAGAGGGCCACAAACGGAATCATGTACAGCAGCGTGGAACGCTGGGAGGGGTCGAGTACGACCAATGCCAGAGCCCCGACGCACATCACGATCGCGGCGATCGGCACGAACGGATAGCCGGGCGCCCGGTACCTGAGTTCGTCAACCGCATGCCCTTCCGCCAGCCATTGACGGCGGAAGCGAATATGGCACACGGATACCGACGCCCACACCACCAGCGTAGCCAGACCCGACACGGCCACCAACGCCAGATACACGGTGGAGGCGGCCACTACGGAGGAAAGCAGCGCCAGCAGGCTTCCCGCCATGCTGAACATCACCGCGAACACCGGCACGCCATGGAAGTTCGTTCTGCCCAGCACACGTGGAATCATGCCCTCCCTGGCCAGAGACCACACCATGCGCGAACACACATACAGACCGGAATTCGCAGCGGACAGCACGGCCGTCAACACCACGAAATTCATCACGTCACCGGCAAACGGCATGCCTATCGACTGGAACACCAGCACGAACGGACTGGTGTCGACACCCGACTTGTGCCACGGAATCAATGCGGCCATCACCGCAATCGAGCCGATGAAGAAAATCGCCAGACGCAACACCGTCGTATGTACGGCCTTCGGAATCGCCCTCGACGGATCTTTCGTCTCTCCGGCCGCAACACCGACGACTTCGGTTCCCGAAAACGCGAACACAACCGTCAGCAGCGTCGAGAAAATCGGCAGCACACCGTTCGGCAGCCATCCGTCGGCGGAATAGTTCCCGAACAACGGCGCATGCGTATAGCCGGCGATCGGAATCACGCCGAATATCGCCAGCAAACCGATCACGATGAACGCAATGATCGCGAAGACCTTGATCGACGCGAACCAGAATTCCGATTCACCATACAACCGTACCGACAGTACGTTGAGCAACAAGACGACCGCGATGAACATGGCCGACCATGCCCAAGCGGGAGAATGCGGAAACCACCGTTGCATCAACAGACCGGCGGCCGTGAATTCCGAAGCGAGCGCCACCGCCCAATTGAGCCAGTACAGCACGGCGATGGTGAAGGCGGTGCCGGGGCCGATGAACCGCTTCGCATACAGGTGGAAGCTGCCGGCATACGGCATGGCCACCGACAGTTCGCCGAGGCTGAGCATGATGAAATATACGAGCACGGAGCCGATGCCGTATGCGATGATCGCGCCAAGCGGCCCCGCCTGATGAATCGTGTAGCCGGAGCTCAGGAACAGGCCCGTGCCGATTACGCCGCCCAGCGAGATCATGGTCAGATGACGGGTCTCCATCTTGCGTTCGAGCCCGCCCTGCTCGCGTTCGACCGCGGTTTCGTCGCCGCTTCCGGACTGCATGGTCATTCGTTCCAACTCCTTGCCTGCCTCCGCATGTGCGCCATGGCCGGGCGCATCCATCATGACATTACACGGCATGTCTGAAGTCGGCCGGGACGAATCGGCACGAACGAATGGAAGAGTAAGAGCGCCATACGCCGTTGTACGGCACCCGATTGGTGAGGAATCCCGCCTTACACGATGCCTCGGGCAATATGCGCGAGGCATTCCCATGCGGCGGGATTCGGCATACCGTCTGATGGATCAGAGAACCGCGATGGCGTCGATCTCAACAAGAGCGCCCTTCGGAATCATATTGTTGCCGAAGGCGACTCGTGCCGGCTTCACGGAGCCGATGAACGCCTGCGCATAAACGGCGTCGACCTCTTTGAAGTCCTCGACGTCCTTCAGGTAGATGGTGGCGCGGCACACATGTTCGATGCCGGTTCCGGCGGTGTCGAGAATGTGCTTGATGTTCTTCAGGGCCTGTGCCGCCTGCTCGCCCGCGGTGTCACCCGCCAGTTCGCCAGTGGTCGGATCGATGCCCAGCTGACCGGAGACGAATACGAATCCATTGGCCTTGACCGCCTGGCTGTATGCTCCTAGGGCGGCAGGCGCTTCGGAAGTCGCCACCGCTTCCATCTTCTCGCTCATATTTTCTCTCCTTTGAACGCACACCGTTGCGCGGCGAACGCGAGTGGGCTTGATGGGGATCGAACCCACGACCTTCTGTTCCGGAGACAGACGCTCTATCCACTGAGCTACAAACCCGTGCGTCACCCTACTTTACACGCTCTTTTCCGCAATATGCGCAATCGTGAGCAAATTCCGTTGAAAAAACCTGTGATTCGGCCGAAAAACATTACGTTCTCGCCGTTTTCCAAGAATGTCGACATTACACTGGGGCTATGGGAGAGCATATGAACGATTTCGAGTACACGCGCCGTTTCTTCTGCCGCGCGATGCCCACCGAATTGGATGATGGGGACAATCCCACTCTGATCGTGCAAAGCTATTACGTGCACGAAGGCGGCTACGCGCTGCGCGTACGGCTGAAGACGCGTTCCGTGCGTCTTGACATGTCGCCTGACGTTCAACCGTTGCAGATTCTGGAACGGTATCGCGACGACTTTCGTTCCGGCTCAATCAGCGTGAAGGGCCCTTCCGTCGGCGGCACGCGTTATGAAGCCAGCCGCGACATCGACGCCCGCATCGCCGGCGAACTGATCCGTCGTGGCGGCGAGGTGACCATCAAGAACCGGTTCAGCGATTGGATCGACGAGGATGGCTGGAACATCGACGTATTCGGCGGGGCCAACGCTCCCCTGATCATCGCCGAAGCGCAACGCATCGGACCGGTCACGAACCTGGTGATTCCGAAATTCTGCACCACCGAAATCACCGATCAGCCCCGCTTCAGCAACGAGGGACTGGCCGTGAAGCCATACTCGCTGTGGCAGTCGGAGTTCGAGCGGGAACTGGAGGCGCAGGGGCCCCGGTTCCTTGAACTGTTCGGCAAGAACCGCATGGAATAGCGGTCCGACCGCCATTGAGCGCCGGCCGCGATCAGTACGATCAGTACATGAGCGTGGCCAGACGGCGCCGCGCACGCTTCAGACGCTCATCGGACGGTTCCGGAATGGTGAAATATTCAAGCAGACGCTGGCGTACCGGCTCGATATCGGCCTTGTGCCCGGCGGCCACGAAATCCAGCAGACGATCGAAGGCGTCCTGAATCTGGCCGCCGATCATGTCGATGTCGGCCACGGCAAGCTGCGCATCCACATCATTCGGATGCTCGGCGGCCGCAGCACGCACCTCACGCACGTTGGCGGAGCCGGAACGGGCCAGCAGCAGCGCCTTCGCGCGTTCGCGAGCCGCGCGGGAGTCGTTCGGATCGGATTCCAGCACCTTTCCGTATGCGGCCGCGGCACCTGCATAATCGCCTTGCTGGGCCAACATGTAGGCCTCCTGATGTTCCGGCGGTATCTGGTCCTGGGCGGAAGCGGCGGATGCGGAATTGGCCGCATCGGAATCCGGATCGCCCGAATACGGCGCGGAACCGGTCACACCGGCCTGCTGGGCCGCAGCGATCAGCTTCGGCACCACGACTTCGGTGATCTGCTGCAGCTCCTCATCGGACGGCAGGCCCTGCAGAATCGGCATCGGACGACCGCCGATCAGTGCGAAAAGCGCCGGCGCTCCCTGCACTTGGAAGGCCTGCGCAATCGAAGGATTGGATGCGATGTCGATACGGGACAACTGGATCTGGCCGTTGAGCTGGTTCACGGCATCGCCCAGTTTGCGGGCCATGTCGAACAGACGGTCGTCGGTCGGCACCCACAGCAATAGCAGAATCGGGAACGTGGTCGAAGTCTGCACCATGGCCTGGAACGTGCCCTCCGTGGTGTCGATCACGTAGCCGCCCGCAGCCGGAGCACCGCCGGCCTGCCCGGGCTCGGCCTTCACCTGATGCTTGAGCGCCTCCAAATCAACGGCTCCAGCCAATGAAACTCCCGGATTGAACGGCCTTTGTTCTGCCATGATGCCTCCCAAGACACAAAAATCGTTGCTGGCACCCACTATAGGTACCAGCAACGATTTCAGTTCGGAGGTAGGGCCGCTTTCAGTTCCGGCCCGTCATGGCATCATTCAGACGCTTCGACCTTGATGGGCTGGCGTTCCGAGCCCACGGCGGTAACCTGCTTGCCCGTGTTCGCCTTCGGAATATACAGCGCCACGACGTTCACATACGTGGTCTTCATGATGCTGGTGGCCTTGCCGTCGCCGAACAACGCCTTTTCGGCGTCGGAGGCCGGCTGCGATTCGCGGCCTTCGCCGGCGGAACGCGTCCATTCGGAATTGATCTGAGCCACCACCAGATCACCGCCGTCGGAGGAGCGCATCACGCATATCGCGTCGTCCACCGGGGTGAAGGTCTGTTCCTGGGTGCCCTTGTTGAGTTCCATGGCCTTCTGCACCTGATCGGTCAGTTCCGATAGCTTCGTGCGCAGATCATCGTCGGCGAACTGCGAGGCATACTTGCTGTTCGCGCCGTGCTGCAACACGTCGGCGTATTCTTTGACCGCTTCCTTCGGCGTCATCAGCAGGCCGGAATCCTTGTCGGTGCCCTGCTGGCTGCCGAGGCTCGCAATCTCGAACTTCGGCATCTTCACACCGGAGAACAGGCGCGCCACACCCCACAGCTTGTAGTTCTGATGCGCGGAATCCTGCTTGAGCACCAGAAGACGCTTGGACTGCTGGTCTTCGGTGGTGGTGGTGATGGAGAACACTGTACGCGGCCAGCCGCTCTCGGTGGAGATGACGGTCTGCGCCAAATCGGTCGGAATGGTGGTCTTGCGGTCCAGATTGTCGGTGGCACGCGCCACTTCAAGCTCGCTGGTGCGAATGGTCAGTTCCGGGCCTGACAGGATCGTGCCGAGTTCATCGGTATTGCGATCCTGATTGTACTGGTCGAGTGTTTTGAGGATCTGCGTACGGATCTTCTTTTCCTGTTCCGCAGTCAGATTCGGTGCCGCGGAGGACGACGACGTGGACGACGACGCTTTCGGTAACTGGCCTTCGCAGCCGCCCATGCCGATCATCAGTCCGACGGCGAGTACGGCCGCCGCGATTTTGCTGAAACGCTTACTCATCACTTGGCCTCTTCCGTTTGATCGTTGCCGTCGGCACCGTCGTCGGTATTCGACTGTACCTGCTCCTGCGCGAGTCGCGCGAAATACGCCTGCAGCTCATCCGCCGAAATTACGGAGGTAGCCTCGCCGTCACTGTTGCCGGCGGTATCCGTGGTTGCGCCGCCATCGGACGGCACGGCGTTCGCCTGCTGATCGGCGACCAGATTGCGCGCCGCCGGATCGATGATGGTCGGCTGCTGATCGTCTGGTTCCTGAGTGCGTGCGCCGGAACGATGCGACGCATGGCGACGGCGCTTGCGCTTGGCCGTCGAGGCCTTTTCATTACGGGAGGCGCTGGTTTCGGCGTTCTTCACCCATGTCGACACCGCTTCGCTGTCGCCCTGTTCGGAGCCGACGCCGGCAACGGCCGCGGCCGCCCGATGACGGCGCTTGTGCGGAGGCATGGCGAAGACCGAGGCGGCAAGTATCGCCAGGATCACGAACAGACCGCCCGCGAAATACAACGGCATGGCGAAATCGGGAAGCGTCTGTCTGGTCCAATCCAATGAAACGGTGGCGTTCTTCGCATCACCGAAATCAATCAGTGCAACGGCATTGGTGCCGTCATCGGTCGAGGTGCCCTTGATCTGCAGATTGGCGGTTCCGTTTCCGCATGAGGTCTTCGTCCACATATCGGAGTCCTGCACCGCCACCTGGTTGTCGGATTGGTCCGCGGTTCCCTGGGCCGCGGCCTTTTGCGTGGATAGCGCGGACCAGTCGGACAGTCCGGTGATACGCGTGTATGGCGTGCCTGCAATCCAGCCGGCGACATCGCGGGCCGACCCGATGACGATGCATACGTTCGCGGATGCATCCGAGGCCTTTGCCGTGATGTTCACGCGCTTGTCGATCAGGGAAAGCACACCAGGATCGGTCACGACATAGCGTGAACCGTTCACCGACGAACTGGCGGTGATCCGCGCGCTCGGCTTCCACATGGTGGCGTTCAATACGCCGAGAACGATGCACGCGACGGCGAGCAAACCAAGAATGGGCGTAACGATGCCACGCATGATCTTGGCATGGCGCGTGGGGCCTGCCTTGACCTGTGGCTGTTCTTGTTCTTCTTGCGGTAAAGTCATAGCACCAACCATTCTACAGTCTCCCCATATAAAGCCCCCTGAACCGAGGAAAATCAAGGTTTGCCGGTATGGTTGAACCCATGCGCAGAACTACTTTCCTGAAAGCCGCAGCGGCAGCCTGCACCATGATCATGTGCCTGGGCGTCTCAGCCTGCGGCAATGGCTCCGATTCGAAGGCCTCGTCCTCCTCATCGGCCTCGTCATCCGCGTCTTCCTCCAGCTCATCATCGACCAAAATGCATCAGGTCGCGGGCGTGACCGCCACCGGCGAGCTCGGCAAGAAGCCGACCGTCGCCTTCAAAACCCCGATGACCGTCGAGAACAACAGCTACGCCATCCTGCAGAAGGGTGACGGCGCCGTCATCGAAGACGGCGACCGCGTATGCTCGCAGGGCATCGCCATCAATGTAAAGGACGGCTCGGAACTCATGAGCACGTGGGAGAAGAACACTCCGGATTGCTCCACCGTGGTCTCCTCCGACACCAGCCAGATGACCGCGGCCTACTACAATCTGATCAAGGGCCAGAAGCTCAACTCCACCATCGCCATCGGCGTCAATGATTCGAATTCCTCGGGCACCTCGTATCTGATGGTGCTCACCTTCGTGTCCAAATCGAAGGATCTGACAAAGGCCGAAGGCACCAAGGTCATGGATGTGCCATCCGACCTGCCGAAGGTGACGCTCGACAAGGACGGCAAGCCGTCGATCGACATGAACGGCTATAAGGGCTCCGATTCGCTGGTGTCGCAGGACCTGATCAAGGGCAACGGCGCGGAGGTCAAGGACACGCAGACCGTTGTGGCGAATTACACCGGCTGGCTGCTTGACGGCACCCAGTTCGATTCCTCCTGGGACCGTGGCGAATCCAGCTCCTTCTCGCTGGACAGCGTAATCAAGGGATGGAAGCAAGGTCTGGCAGGCCATACCGTAGGCTCGCAGGTGCTGCTGGTCGTGCCGCCGGATCTCGGCTATGGGAACAAGAAGCAAAGCTCCATTCCGGCCAACTCCACGCTGGTGTTCGTGGTCGACATCCTCGCCGCGTACTGATCCGCCGTTCAGGTGCATCATCCGATAGTGGGGGCCTTCCCGTTTTGCCGGGAAGACCCCCACTCGTCATCCACGCACTCCGCACATACGTGCCCCTACCCATACACCCCATACATATTCCCGCCCCGTCCATCGCCAGCGAATCAGTCACCCCAATCTACCGACACTCAACACACCCCCACCGTCGGCAGATTGGGAGATACCCAAACAAGTACGGGAATACCCAGACATACCCGTGTAGACAGGGATATACCCAAACTGCCGACGCTCACGGGGTACTCACCGTCGGCAGATTGGGGAACACCCATGCAGAAAAGGGACATACCCAATCTACCGACGCTCACAGGACTCACACCATCGATAGTTTGGGAGAAATCCAAACCACCGACGCTCACAGGGTACTCACCGTCGGCAGATTGGGAGGTAACCGAACAAAGTAGGGGAAATACCAGAAATACCCGTGTAGACAGGGACATACCCAAACTGCCGACGCTCACAGGACTCTCACCGTCGGCAGATTGGGAGATAACCGAGTAAGTATTAGGAGAAATCAGAAATACCCAAACTACCGATGCTTACGGGGTGCTCAGTGTCGGTAGTTTGGGAAAATGCCCATACGATTTGGGAAATATCCCTACGAAAAGGGGATACCGGACTGGGGATGTTCCGGAATCTCCGTGAGAACAATCCGAAGGAGTCGTCGAATAGGGTCTCACGACGTCTGAAGAGCCTCTTCAAAGGCAGTGGCGGATTCGTTCGCAGTCATATTCCCGGCATAAATCGAATTCCCTCGATTCCTAGTATGGAACCTGACACTTATCCTGAAAGCTCCCTAGTCGTCAACGCTCAGCATGCCTTCACGCATCGTGTAGATATGGTCGGCGATCTGGTTGAGCTCGTCGCTATGGTGGGATGCGATGATGACGGTATTGCCCTTGTCGCGCTGATGCCGCATCTCCGCAAGGAACATCGCCACCGATTCCTGATCCAATCCGTTCGTCGGCTCATCCAGCACAATCAGATGCTGATGCTCCATCAGCGCCTGTACGATGGCCAGTTTCTGACGCATGCCCAGCGAATACGATTTCACCGTGCTGTCGGCATGCTCCAACAGGTCGAACAGTCTCAACAGCCGTTCCGTTTCCTCCGGGTCGAAATCCCTGTTGATGCCGGCCAGATACTTCAGATTCTGCATACCGGTCTCCTGCAACACGAACCCGGGATTCTCGATGATCACGCCCACGGAATCCGGCAGTTTCCGGTTGAATTCCACTGCTTTGCCATTGATGGTCACCGTACCCGCATCAAGCCGGATAAACCCGCAGATCGCACGAAGCAGCATGGTCTTGCCTGACCCGTTCGGCCCTACCACGCCATAGATCCGCCCACGCTCGAAACCTACGCTCACATCACGCAGCACGGCCTTGCCCTTGATGGTTTTCGACACGTGATCAAGATCGACATACATGATTGCTCTCCTTACGAGATGAATGATTCAAATGATTTCCAGCCGATCGAACAGCACGTAATTGGCCGTGACCAGCACAATGGTCAGAATGCCCAGCACCGCACCCCAATTCGGCACAAGCAGTGAGGATTTCACAAGCCAACGCATCACCGGCGCGCAAGACAACGGCGCAAGGACCATCATCAATGCCGCAAGATAGCCATAGGCGCGATTCCCACCGAGATAGCCAAGATTGATGGTCAGAACCAGCACCAACAACGTCCACCCCGCGCACACGGCACCAAGCGCCAACGGCGCACGCGACGCGTAGACCACACGAAACGCCACGATCAGCTGCACGCCTGTGTAGGCGAGACAGTACGCCAACACTATGGCGCAGTATCCAAGGAATCTTGACAGTCCGCGGCGGCGACGCACATACACCATCGTCTCGGGAACGCTGAGGTACGTCGAAGGCTGTTCCAGCAGCAACGCCACGCCGAACACCATGAATCCGATGGCATACATGTTGCCTTCCAAATGGGAGGACGCCAGGTCAAAATCAGGAACGCGGAACATACCCATGAAGACCCGGTAATCCTGACCGCTCGTATAGAAGCGGTACATCATCACCGCGTATACAAGTGCAAGCATCAGGCGAATGCCGTTGCCTTCGCGCACTATCTGGACTATCCGCTTCCAAGCCATCATGACAGCTCCAATCTGTCGCTACGGTCGAACGCGGCCACGTTTGCCATCGTTAGCAGTATGCAGTAACCGATGAAAGGCGCTACTTGCTGGACAAGCACCGCCACCAGGGAATCGCCGATCGGATACCAGAAGTAGAAGGCATATCGGGTCAGGTCGCCGGGCATCGGCTTCAGACAGAAATCGGCGATGATGGGTATGGCGATGACTGGCGGCAGAATCTGCCCCCACGCTATACCCAGGTTCATCAACAGCCATACCAGCAGTGCGACCGATGCATTCATCATGAGCAGTTGCAGCAGCATGATCGTGCATAACGACCATTGCCCAAGATCGTTCATGCCCTCTTTGAGCATATTCGCCACGACAAAAAGACCCCAAGCGGCTACGGACACGACACCTGAAACGAATACCAGCCAGAAGGCGTTCAGATGGAATTCATCTCGCGGGTTCCGACGCACCCGTTCGAACGCGCCGAAACGCGCGCAACCCATGCAGAACAATATGAGATTCGCAGGCAGAACCACACGCTCCGCAATCTCCACCATGCAACCCCGGTACAACACCGGCAACGGCATGGACTGCTGCAGCACCGACAGATAGTATGCCGATCCACAGGCCACCGCAATCCACATGAGACGTCTCGCACGCACGGAAACACGCCTGATCGGCACAAACAGGTCGTTAATCATGGCGTTTCCTTTGCAACCAGCACAATGCGGCGACCATCGCCGGAAGGCCGACCAGGGTCATGGCGATGCCGATAAGATTCGCAACGTTGGCTCCGGGTGTTTCGAAGCCATCAAAGCCGAGATAGAGGATAGGATTCAGCTCCTCCACATGGCTTGAGAAAGGACATATGGAGGGAAGCCGGATTATCCCCGGAAGCATCCACCACAGCAGCAGGAAGGCGACCGGCACCAGCACTTCCACGTTCCGATGCCTCACAAACGGCGAAATAGCAACGGCCATGCATGCGAACAAGCCTGACAGCACCGTCATCAGCAGACCGGCAACAGCTATACATAGCAACTGGTTGAACCGGTATATCGGATAGATCCAGCCTTCAGACGAAATCAGAATGAATTGGAAGCTCGCGACATCGACGTCCGTGCTTTCCACCCCATCGATGAATGAGAGATGAGGGTTCCCGGCAGCGGCGAGAAGAACACTCATGACGTAGGGAAGCACCCCTCCAAGAGCTCCCAAGAAAAAGCCCGAGCACAAGGAGGTACGTTCCACGACGCCGTAGCTTGAACGAGCTTGCAGGAACGTCAATCTGCCGCTGCGACGTTCCACGGCCAGCGTGCTTCCTCCGGCCAACGCAGCCAGGAATGGGAACAGAAACTGATATAGCGTGGTCCCGCTGCCATATGTCGAGAACAATAATGTCTCGTCCAAAAACGTCGGCTGATGATATGGCAGCCTGTATCCCGCATGCCGCATCGTCCACCACTGGAACACGGCCATGAATACCGCCAGCGCCAACACCAGCAGGAAACGGATGCTCAATAACCCGCGTCTGATCTGCCCACGAAGCAAAGCACCATTGACCATTCTCACACAACCTTCTCCAACGATTCGACGGTTGGAGGTGCAAACATCACGCACCTCCAACCGTCGACTTCAGACAGAATCCGGGCTCCAAACGCCCCAGGCCTGAGTCACGTCGTTGTACTTAGCCGTATTCTGCAGCCTGAGATGAATCTGGCACGGCTTATATCCATTATTTTCAAAAGCATACTGACTGATTTTTCTTGACTGGCCAGTTGTGAAGTTCACCGTACTCGATTTCACATCGTTATTTGAATAGCCTGGTGCCCAAGCCCGAATCGTACGATTCTTTGTAACGAAGTCAGCTTTGATATACGCATAGGATGAATCCTGCTTCTGCCGATTTGGAGTATCTGATGTCTCCCAATTTTTTAAGTATGCGCTCCATGCGGTATCGCCATGATTGTTGGCCATGGCAGGAGCCGCGAAACAGCACATAGAGGCAACAGCAGCGAAAAGCGCCACACAGCATCTCATTATTCTGCTCATACGTAACGATTTCATCATCGGAACCTTCCTTCTGCGATGTCTTGCAAAGCCGAGTGCCTTGCGGAATCCACTGTAGAGAAACTGCATTGGGAGCCATAGGTCGTCTGCAGATAACTGCAGAAACCGCTGCACCACGAAACGGCCGACCGACGCAACCTCGAGCGACGCGATACACTGCAACCATGGCACTCATGGGGAATACGAACATTCGCAGCATACGCATCGGTGTGCTCGACAACGATGCCTGCGCATTGAATTACATCATGCTGATGCTCAAGCGGCTGGACCATCGAAATGGCATGAAGCTGGATCTTTGGTCTACGACCTTTCCAACGCGTGCACTGCAGGAATGCCGGCATGGCTTGCAGCACACAGACATCCTATTGCTCGACATGGCCTTGAATGGCGTCACAGGTCCGCAGATCGCGCAATTGCTCCGTCGCGCTTCACCCACCACAGCGGTCATCGGCATGACCTCATACGAACCGGAACTGTACCAGGCAGAGGCAACGCAAGCCGGCATCACAACGATATTGGACAAGACGACGATTGCCGACGATCTTCCCGAGGCAATCGCCGCCGTATTGAATGCTCCCCCGGAATCTTGCGAAACCTCACCCGCATCATACGGAACCGAAGCTCCGCTGCCGAAACTCACCGACGCCGAGCAGCGGATTCTTATGCTCAGCGCATCGGGCCTGAATGCGAAACAGATCGCGGCACGTCTGGGCATCTCCGTCGACACCGTCTTTTCGCATCGACGAAACATCAAGACGAAATTCCACATCTCCGATTGGCATGACGTCGTCGCGCAATGCCGGAACAGGCATATCATCTGAATGATGCTGCCAGCGGCCCGAATCGAGGAACCTATGAAGCAACCCACCACGCTCCGCCTTCCTTGCCGCACTCCAATGCCACGTACCGCACTCGCCGCGTTCACCTGCCTGTTCGGCCTCGCCGCCGTCATCGTTATGGGCGTCGACTGGTCTCTCGATGCCGCACAATGGCCGAAATACCTGTGCTGCGTCATTATCGCCGTCCTAAGTACGGCATGGTTCGCGTTCGTGCCGGATCATGGCTGCTATCTGGTCATAGCCATGAGCGTGGGCGATTTTCTTGTCGGCGGAACAGCTTTCGCTCCGGTTCTGCTATTGGCCTTGCTCGCCATGGGCTCGATCGGATATGCGAACCTTATCGAAGGCGTTTTGGCGGGCATCGCGCTGCTCGCCGCCGTTTTCTTCTCCCCCTATGCCGTTGCTTTTCCCACAATCGACAATAATCTGCTCTCCTTCCCCTGCCTCATCGCGTTGACGCTATGCATCAGCATGCTCATTCGCAGGAATGGGGAACGGCAACGCCAACTGCAGCGGGAACAGGCTCTGCTGGCCAACGCGGGAATCGCTCAACGCCTGCACGACTATACGACGAATGATCTGGGAGATATCGTCATGATGGCCGATCACCAGCTCACAACATGTGACGACGGGCAACGGGAAGTGTGGACGAATGTCAGGAAGCTTGCGCTTGATGCGCTGGCGCATACCAGAAAAGCCATCCTCACGCTCGAAAGCAACAGGCCGGCGGCCGGGCAGAACGACGGCACCAATCAAGACGACCATGAATGGCGGACTCTGCAACAACAGGCCAACGACATGTCTACCGAATCCAGTGGGCTCTCCGAACTCGACGAACTCATCACCGTATGCCGAGGCAATCTGGCGGCGAACGGGTGTGCCGGAGAGGTGCTCCGTCTCGGCGTGGAGCCTACGTCAATCGATGGCAAGACTGCACCGCTTATCATCGGTCTCGCCCGCGAACTGTTCGGCAACATCGCCAAACATGCCCGGGCATATGCCGGCTATACCATGCTGATCAGTTGGACCGACGCCGCTTTCGTGATCGAGCTTTCCGACGTTCCGAAACCGAGTGCCGATGCCGGTCTGCGGTCCGGCCTGGAACGATACCGTCGGACCATCGAGTCGATGCAGGGGCAATGGAACGTCGAGAGTGCGGACGACCATTGGAGCATCCATGCAGAGGTTCCGTATCGGCGCACAATCTGTTGACACCCATAGAACACGATTGAGAAAGTCCTGGAAGTCGCCCGACACTCAAACTGGGCCAATTGCCCCAATCTACCGACGCTTACGGGGCGCTCACCGTCGGTGGTTTGAGAACGCCGGCTTGGGATTGGGGAAACTTCCCGGAATCTTTGTCAGAACAGACGCAGGGAGTCGTCCTCCACGCCCTTCATCTCCTCGTAATCGAGGATCAGGCAGCGGAAGCCACGGTCCTCGGCGAGTACGCGGGCCTGCGGGGTGATGGTCTGCGCGGCGAAGATGCCACGGACCGGAGCAAGCAGCGGATCGCGGTTGAGCAGTTCGCAATATCTGGTGAGCTGCTCGACGCCGTCGATACCGCCGTTGCGTTTGATCTCGATGGCCACATGCGTGCCTTCGGCGTCGGTGGCCATGATGTCGACCGGGCCGATGGCGGTCGGATATTCACGACGCACGAGCTTCGCTCCCTTGCCGATACGTTCGATCTGTTCGGCCAGATAGCGTTGCAGATGATCCTCGACGCCATCCTTGGTAAGTCCCGGGTCCTCGCCCAGATCGTAGGATTCGTCGGAATAGATGTGCTGCAACGTCACCTCGAGCACGTCGTTCGACTTGTCGGCCGAGGCTCGGATGACTTTCTGTGGCACGGCGGTGTCGACGTCATCGTCGGCATTGTCGGGCGTGATGTCCTTGATGGTGCAGGGCGCGGCCATCCAGTTCAGCGGCTTGTAGGAGCCGAGTTCGGAGAAGATCAGCAGGCTGTTGTCCGCCTTGATCAGCAGCACGCGTTTGGCAAGCGGCAGGAAGGCGTTCAGTCGTCCGGAATATTCGGCGGAGCAGTCAGCAACAATAATTCGCACGAGGCACTACCCTACCATGACCGGATGTGGGCGAGCGGGATCCCGTATACGCAAAGCGGCCTCCCGCCTCGATTGAGGAGGAAGGCCGCTTGCAATCGCGCTGCCTGAAAGGGATTACTCGGCGCGCTTGACGTCACGTCCACGCTCGACCGCAACGGTGAGCTTGTTCGAGTCGAAGGAGATGAAGCCGTCGGTCACTTCGAAGGAGTGACGTTCGCCTTCCGGATCCACCACTACGATGGTTCCTTCCTTGATCACGGTCAGCACAGGCTCGTGGTCGGGCAGGATGCCCATTCCGCCCTCAGAGGCCGGAATGGTAACGGACTTCGCCGTACCGTGCCACACGGGGTGGTCGGCGGCGACGATGTTCACCTGCATGATCGATCCGGCCATCACGCACCGAATTCCTTCTGCATGTCGTGCCACTTCTTCTCGAGATCCTCGATGCCGCCGATGCCGGAGAACGCCTGCTCCGGAACGTCGTCATACACACCGTCGCAGATGCGGGTGAAGGCTTCGATGGTCTCGTCAGCCGGCACGTAGGAGCCCGGACGACCGGTGAACTTTTCGGCGACGTAGAAGTTCTGGCCAAGGAACTGCTCGATCTTACGGGCGCGGTTCACGGTGGTCTTGTCTTCTTCGCCGAGCTCGTCGATGCCGATCAGGGCGATGATGTCCTGCAGCTCCTTGTTACGCTGCAGAATCGCCTTGACGCGGTTCGCGCAGTCGTAGTGGGCCTGGCCCACGTAACGCGGATCGAGGATTCGCGAGGTGGAGCTCAGCGGGTCCACTGCCGGATAGATGCCCTTGGAGGCGATGTCACGGGACAGCTCGGTGGTTGCATCCAGATGGGCGAAGGTCGTTGCAGGGGCCGGGTCGGTGTAATCATCGGCCGGCACGTAGATGGCCTGCAGCGAGGTGATGGAGTGGCCGCGGGTCGACGTGATTCGCTCCTGCAGCGAGCCCATCTCATCGGCCAGGTTCGGCTGGTAGCCCACTGCGGACGGCATACGGCCGAGCAGGGTGGACACCTCGGAACCAGCCTGGGTGAAGCGGAAGATGTTGTCGATGAACAGCAGCACGTCCTGGTTCTGCACGTCACGGAAGTACTCCGCCATGGTCAGTGCGGTCAGCGGCACACGCAGACGGGTACCTGGCTGCTCATCCATCTGGCCGAAGACCAGTGCGGTCTTCTCGAGCACGCCGGCCTCGTCCATTTCGCCGATCAGATCGTTGCCCTCACGGGTACGCTCGCCGACGCCGGCGAACACGGACACACCGCCGTGGTTCTGGGCGACTCGCTGGATCATTTCCTGGATCAGCACGGTCTTGCCCACGCCTGCGCCACCGAACAGACCGATCTTGCCGCCCTGCACGTACGGGGTCAGCAGGTCGATGACCTTGATGCCGGTCTCGAACATCTGGGTCTTGGACTCCAGCTGGTCGAATGCCGGCGGGTTGCGGTGAATCGGCCAGCGCTCGGACACGGTGATGGTCTCGCCGGGCTTCTTGTTGAGGATGTTGCCGGACACGTCGAACACGTGGCCCTTGGTGACGTCACCGACCGGCACGGAGATCGGACCGCCGGTGTCGTGTACGGTGGCGCCGCGCACCAGGCCATCGGTCGGCTTGAGTGCCACGGTGCGCACGGTGGAGTCGCCGAGGTGCTGTTCGACCTCGAGGGTGATCTTGTGCGTGGTCTCGCCCTCTTCGTGAGCGCCGGTGTTGGTCAGCTCAACGGTAAGTGCGTTGTAAATGTCGGGCAGGTGGCCCACCGGGAATTCGACGTCGATGACCGAGCCCTGGATGCGCGTAACGCGTCCAGCGGTCGGCTCTGCAGCCGTCTCGGGAGCCGCTGTGGTCTGATTGTCAGCCATATGCGTTCCTACTCTTCCTTCTTATTCAGCGCGTCGGCGCTGCCGATGATTTCGGTAAGTTCCTGGGTAATCGAAGCCTGGCGGGAAGCGTTGAGCTTGCGGGTCAGGTCGTCGATTAGGCTGCGGGCGTTGTCTGTGGCCGTATGCATGGCGTTCTGTCGGCTTGCAGTCTCGGATGCCGCCGCGGTGAGCAGGCATTCATGGATGCGGGACTGAATGTACTTCGGCAGGATCGCGTCAAGTACTTCGTCGACGTTCGGTTCGAACGCATAGAGCGGGGTCGCGGCGTCGGCATCGGATTCGGACACAGGACCGGAGCCCTGCTGTTCCGGAAGCACGAGCTCAACGGGCAGCATACGCAGCACACGCACCTTCTGGACCACCATATTCACGAATTCGGTGAACACGATGTAGAGTTCGGAAACCCCACCCTGGTCCGCCGGCTTCATATAGGCGTCCATCAGTGCCTTCGAGATGGATTCTGCGACTTCCACGCCGGGCTGGTCGGTATCGCCCTCCCAAGTACCGGCAACATCACGGTTGCGGTACTTGTAGTACGTCACACCGCGGCGACCATACACATACAGTTCCGGCTGCTTGCCTGCCGCGTCGAGGCGGGCGAGCAGCGATTCCGTTTCGCGGATGATCGAGGAGGTGTACGGGCCTGCCATACCACGGTCCGAGGTGAGGGCGAGGACAGCCACGCGAGGGTTGTCCTCGTCCTTCTTCACGATCGGATGATCGATATGGGTGTGCGCCACCAGCGCTTGCACGGCGTCGAAAATCGCATCGGTATACGGCTTCGCGTTCAGGGCCACGTCACGTGCCTTGGCGATATGCGAAGACGCGATCATCTCCTGCGCGTTGAAGATTTTCTCCAGCGACGCAGTGGAGGCGATCCTAGATTTCAATGCGAGTTGCGAGCCCATGAATCACTTCTCTCCTGCGACGATCTTTTCCTGCTCAACCGGAGTGGCGTTCTTGACGTCAGGCTTCTTCTCGACCAGCGGTTTGCCCGCGCTGGTCACGAAGGTCTCACGGAACGCTTCCACGGCCTTGTCGAGGGCTGCCTCGGTGTCGGCGGTGAAGTCTTCGGTCTCACGGATGGTCTTGAGGATATCGGTGTTGTGATCCAGATAATCCAGCATGGCCTTCTCGAACGGCAGCACGTCGCCCAACGGCAGGTCATCCATCTTGCCATGGGTGCCGGCCCACACGGAGACGACCTCCTGCTCCATCGAGTACGGGGAGAACTGAGGCTGCTTCAACAGCTCGGTCAGATGCGAACCACGGTTCAACTGAGCCTTCGAAGCCGCATCCAGATCGGAGGCGAACATGGCGAAGGATTCCAGCGAACGGTACTGTGCCAGCGAAATCTTCAGCGTGCCGGAGACCTTCTTCAAAGCCTTGGTCTGGGCGGCGCCACCGACTCGAGACACGGAGATGCCGACGTCCACTGCAGGACGCTGGTTCGCGTTGAACAGGTCGGACTGCAGGAAGATCTGGCCATCCGTGATGGAGATGACGTTGGTCGGAATGTACGCGGACACGTCGTTCGCCTTGGTCTCGACGATCGGCAGACCGGTCATCGAGCCGCCGCCGAGGTCATCGGAAACCTTGGCGCAACGTTCGAGCAGACGGGAGTGCAGGTAGAACACATCGCCCGGGTAAGCCTCACGTCCCGGCGGGCGGCGCAGCAGCAGGGAGATCGAACGGTAGGCTTCGGCCTGCTTCGACAGATCGTCGAAAACGATGAGCACGTGCTTGCCGTTGTACATCCAGTGCTGTCCGATGGCGGAACCGGTGTACGGTGCGATGTACTTGAAGCCTGCGGAATCGGATGCCGGGGAGGCCACGATGGTGGTGTACTCCATGGCGCCGGCCTCTTCGAGGGACTGCTTCACCGATGCGATGGTGGAGCCCTTCTGGCCGATGGCGACGTAGATGCAGCGGACCTGCTTCTTCGGATCGCCGGATTCCCAGTTACGCTTCTGGTTGATGATCGTATCGATTGCGATAGCGGTCTTACCGGTCTGGCGGTCGCCGATGATGAGCTGGCGCTGGCCACGGCCGATCGGCGTCATTGCGTCGATGGCCTTCAGGCCGGTGGACATAGGCTCGTCAACCGGATGACGATGCATAACGTCAGGTGCCTGGGCCTCGAGAATACGACGGCCTTCGGTCTTGATTTCGCCAAGACCGTCAATCGGGTTGCCTAGCGGGTCCACGACGCGGCCGAGATAGCCGTCGCCGACGGGCACGGAGAGCACTTCGCCGGTACGACGCACTTCCTGGCCCTCCTCGATACCTGCGAAATCGCCGAGGATAACCACACCGATCTCGCGGGCGTCAAGGTTGAACGCCAGGCCAAGCGTGCCGTCTTCGAAGGTCAGCAGCTCATTGGCCATGCAACCAGGCAGTCCCGTCACGTGCGCAATGCCGTCGCCAGCAGTCGCGACGTAACCGACCTCCTGGGTCGGCGTATCCGACGGCTTGTACGACTCGACGAAATCATCGAGCGCCTTGCGTATCGTGGTGGGATCAATGGTAAGTTCTGCCATGATCACTCCTTATTGTTGTTTTTAAATTCAGTCAAGTCTTGTTTCAGGCTTGTTCACCGTGCGGCGAACCGCGTCAGGCGGTTGCCTTCACCGTGCGCTGAAGATGCTGCAGTTGTGCGACCACCGTGTTGTCGGTGACCTCGTCGCCCACCTGGATGCGCATACCACCCATGACGGTCGGATCGACCACCGAGTTGATATGCACCGGATGGCCGGTCTTGGCCGAGTAGACGGCGACGAGCTTGTCGACCTGCTCATCGGTCAGTGGCTTTGCCGTGGTGACGGTGACCATGGACTCGCCCATATGACGGGAGAGCTTGTTGATCAGCCACTGAATGGTCTGCAGATAGCGACGATTGCGCAGATTGCAGGTCGCATGCTCCGCCAGACGCTTGGTCACCTGATTGAAGTCCGCATCGCCAATCAGGCTGTACAGCAGCTTGATGCGGGCTTCGGCGGGGACGGTTGCGTCATAGAGCTTGGATCGTACGACCGGAAGGTTGAGCAGTGCGGAATGCAGCTGGGCAAGTTCAATGGAAACCTGCAGCGTGGCATTGGTGTAATCCGCGTAGTACATCATGCCGTCAACGCCGAAATCCTCCACGGCGTTGGCGATGTCGGACACGCGGCTCCAACGGCGGGATACCAAATCGCTCATGATCTCCATCGTGAGCGGATGGGACTGTTCGCCGATCAGGGTCTTCAGCACTGCGACCTTGTCTTCGACAGGGCGCGACGGGTCGGTGAGGGCACGTTCAAGCTGGATGTTGTGGTCGAGCACGCTGGTGATCGTGAACAGCTCGTTCCCGATACGCCATGCATCCTCGCCGGAGCCACGCAGCTTGGGGGCCAGCGAGTCACGCGAAACGCGATCTGCGATGCGCGATGCCTCTCCTCGCATTGGTCACCTCCCTTTCTTGAAGGTCTTCAATCACTTCTTGTCGCTGTCCATGTCGGCGATCATCCGGTCGATCATCGACGACTGCACATCATCATTCTCGAGCTTGCTGCCCAGGATCTTGCCGGCCAGTGCCGTTGCCAGCACGCCGACCTCACCCTTCAGGCTGACCAGCGCCTGCTGCTGCTGAGATTCGATGGAGCGCTGGGCGGTGGCGGTGATCTGCGCGGCGTCGCTCTCGGCACGGGAGCGTGCGTCAGCGATGATGTGCGATGCCTCCGCACGTGCATCATCACGGATCTTGGAAGCCTCGACGCGGGCGGTGCTCAGCTGGGCCTCGTACTTCGCCTTGGCTTCATCGGCATCCTTCTGGGCCTGCTCGGCCTTGGCGATGCCACCCTCGATCTTCGCGGCGCGCTCATCGAACACGGCCTGGAACTTCGGCAGGAAGAACTTGTAGAAGAACACGGCGACGATGATCAGAATGACCAACGACCAGAAAATGTCGTAGCTTTTCGGAAGGAACAGTTCCATCTCGCTAGCTGCGGTCACCATAGTGTCTTCCTCCTTTCACGTTCGTTTGCGTCTTCGGTGTTACCTTGGGTCAAGGCTTACTTGATGAAGGCGAGCACGAAGCCGAGCAGTGCCAGCACCTCGACGAATGCCAGGCCCAGGAACATGAGGGTCTGCAGACGGCTACCGAGCTCAGGCTGACGGGCGGTGCCTTCGATGGTCTTGCCGATCAGGATGCCCAGACCGATGCCAGGGCCGATTGCGGCGAGGCCGTAGCCAACGACGTTCAGGTTGCCGGCAACCTCAGCGAGGGTAACGATATCCATGATTGTTTCCTTTCTGGTTATTGCTTAGCAAAGCAACACTTACAAAGCCGGCGATCAGTCAATCTCCGGATAGCTCATATTGATGTAGGCGGTGGTCAGGATGGCAAAGATGTAAGCCTGCAGGCAGGCGACCAGCGCCTCGAACAGGAACATGAACATGCCAGCGGCAAACGTGATGATGCCGAACGGCATCATGAGCTTGTTCACCACATCAATAAGGAAGAACTGCGTGGCCGAGAGGCACAGCGCAAGGATCAAATGGCCCGAAACCATGTTGGCGAACAGTCGAATCGTCAACGAGAACGGGCGGATAATCAGCAGCTCAAGCAGCTGAATCGGGGACAGCAGAATGTAGATCGGAGCCGGCACGCCCTTCGGGAAGATCTCATCCCTCAGGAAGTGGCCAAGGCCCTTTTCACGGATGCCGGCAATCCAGTACTGGCAGAAGCACCACATGGCAAACACCAACGGCAACGTGATGGACGCGCTTGCCGCGATATTGAAGCCCGGAATGATGCCGCACAGATTGAAGATCAGCAGCGTGCAGAACACGGTGGTGATCATCGGCACATAACGTTTGCCGCGCAACTCGCCCATCACCTGATAGACGATGTTGTCGCGGACGAATTCGATCAGCCATTCGACTGCGCCCTGCCAGCGGCCGGGAATGAGCTTTGCACGGCTAGCCGTGATACCGAGAACCAGCATCATGATGACGGTCGCGAGAATACGGACCAGAATGATGCGGTTGATGGCGAACGGCGTGCCCTGGAATACGAACGGATCGGGAAGGAAGTCATTGATACTCGGCATCTCGGGACCATCAGCAATGGTCAGCATGCCCTCTCCCAATGCACCAATCATTCACGCCTCCTGCTCTTGTGTCAGCTGTTAGTTTAGCCCAACAACCGAGTCGAATGTGACGTTCTGGTTACTAAACCAGTTCGTCCTTCGAAGCATGTGCCAACGTGACCGGAGCCGCATCGACACATTCAACTCCGAATGGCTGGAAAGGATTATTAGCCTGTGTCTCGACAACATCTCCACGCACGGCTCCTCCTTTACTGCCATCTGACGTTTCCGGCGTTTCGCACGGAGCTGCGACAACTAGACACGGCTTCATGTTCTGTCGGTGGCGTCAACGTTTCGTCGTTAACCATCATTAATGATAAAACGCTTTATCGAAGTCTATCCCACCTTTGGAATACCAAGATAAACACTAGCAGACGTATCGCAATCGGAAAAATTCCGAATACGACATGGCCGGCCTGGAAGACGCGACCTGAATCAGCCCCGAATCACACCGTATCCATCGCGCGAGAACGGCGTGAACGCGTCGACGCGCGGACTTCCGGGCTCATGCCGAATGGAGCGATCCGTACCAAGGCGTTTCTCGGCGCGCAACTGCGGCACCTCGCCCAAATCGTACGGCGTGGTCTGATAAACCCAATTCAGCCAGTTGCGCCACAGCAGATTCGCATGGGCGCGCCAGGCGAACACCGGCTCGAGCTGCGGATCGTCATGCGGGAAGTAGTTCTCGGGGAATGGCACATTGGTCATGCCCTTCTTCATATCACGCTCATACTCTTCGGAGAGCGTATATTTACCGTATTCCCAGTGACCCAGCGCGAACACCTCGGAGAAATCTCGCGTGGCGATCAGCCCCGGACCGGACTTCGGCCCCCAGGTAAGCACCTGCAGATCCGGATTGCGCGCGATGTCGCCCTCATCCACACCGGCAAGACGAGAATGCGGCTGCAGGCTGATCTCATCGAAACCGTTCGTCAGAAAGCAGTACTCATCCTGCAGATACTGCGAGAACACTCCGAAGATCTTCTCGGGAAGATTCACCTTGCGCACGCCGTAACGGTAGTTGAGCGCACCCATCGCACCCCAGCACAGATACATGGTGGAGAAGACGTGACTGCCCGCCCAGTCAAGAATCCGCTTGAACTCGTCCCAATAATCAACCTGTTCGAAGTCAAGATGCTCCACCGGCGCGCCCGTCACCACGAAGCCGTCATAATAATTGTCTTCGAAAGTATCGAGCGTCTCGTAGAACTTCACCAGATGGTCGGCGCTCACGTGCGTGGCCTCATGCGTAGAGGTCTTCATGAAGTCGATCTCGACCTGCAGCGGACTCTTCGAAATCAGGCGCAGCAGCTGCGTCTCCGTCTCGATCTTCTTCGGCATGAGATTCAGGATCACCAGTTTCAGCGGGCGCACACGCTGACGCTCCGCTTCTGGCTTTTCAAGCGCGAAGATTCGTTCCGAATCGAGGATGGCTCTGGCCGGCAGGCCGCTGGGGATCTTGATAGGCATAGTCCCTATTATGGTGCGGGCACGGATATGGAACGCTCCCCTAACGGGCCTACCGATATAGGAAATATTGATAATGCGTTATCCGACGGGGGTTCACGACATCAACCAATCACGACACGCCGACTTGACATTTATTCGCTCATTCGTAAAGTAGATAGAGCTGTCACGAAGACAAGCCGTCGCGGGGTGGAGCAGCTCGGTAGCTCGCTGGGCTCATAACCCAGAGGTCCATGGTTCAAATCCATGCCCCGCTACCAGTAAGGTCGCAGGATTCACTTTTAAGAATTCTGCGGCTTTTTCTATATCCTCAAGCGTCCATCGAATTTTGCCGGAAAACTTCTGCGACAATGAAGACTTTGAAATGTTCATCGAATCTGCAAGCTGTTGCCTATTCTTATTTTCTGACGCCAACGCGATTCTTAAATTATGCATAAAAACATCTTGTAGCGGCACCTCATTACTTGCACCATTACTCTGTATCATGTTTTTTGATTCTTTCATATTGTTAATATAACATAAACACTGTTCATATCTTCACGACACGCCGAAGTTTATTTTATCTTTACTTTGTTCTAGATTACGAAACATGGAAAGTTTAAATATTCTGAACTCCAGCGGTACAGCACATAGGATACGCGTGCTGCTTGCAGATAGAAATATGACGCAGAGCTCGCTGGCAACGGCATTAGGATTATCTCGTTCAGCTCTCTCGCAACGTATTAGGGGTAATACCCAATTCAAAGCTGATGAGATTGTTGAGATCGCAAAGTTGCTTTCTGTGACACCGAATGATCTATTGATTTCCAACTCACGGGATATGAAAAATGCGTGATCAGCTTGCATATGGAAGCTCCCTCCCGGGGTTAGGCAGGAGGGAGAGTTTTCAATGTTTTGGCCATGGCCCCAAAGCGAGGAAACCCATGAACCGCTTCTCACTATACACGATTCTAGGGCCGAAGTGGTTCATTGCGGACGATGGTCGATAAATACCGGAACTTTTATGGTTAGGAAGCACTAATGAGTGTCGCGGCAGTTGATTGGGCGTTGAGGCGAGCCCCTGTAGGTGCGGATGCGTCTGCGCGTCTGGTACTCGTGTATCTTGCGGACCGTGCGGACGATGAAGGGCGGGATGCTTTCCCGAGCATTGCCACTCTTGTCGAGCAGTCTCACTTGTCCAGAAGCACTATCAAGCGTATTTTAAGGCGTCTTGAAGAGCAGGGGCTCATCAGTCGTGGTGACCAGTTAAAGGTTGCCCATTATCGTATCGACCGTCGTCCCGTGGTCTGGGATCTGCATGTGGAATTGACCATGGATAACTCGCAGGAGGAGCGGGGGCTCAAAATGACCCCTCGTGAAGAATCGCATGATTCCGCGGTTTCTGCGGGGGTTCAAAATGAGCCCCCGCTCAGTGAGGAAATGTGTGAGAATCGTGAGCGGAGGTTCACTGGTGCACGGAGCGGGGGTTCACTGGTGGACCACAAACCATCCTATAAACCATCCATTAAGCCTCTTTATCCCCTTGAAGGGGATGAAGGCGATGTGGTGGCGATTTCCGATGATGGTTTCCCGGATGGGCCTGACGAACGGATACTCGATGCCATCCGTGAGGACGATGCTCCTACCGCTCAGGATGAGGGTGGGGATGCGCAGCGGGTTGTTTCGTTGATGGCTTCACTGCGTGAGTCCGCTCGTGTTGAGCTCGCGCCGTTCAAATCCGAGAAGTCCCACACGAGGTTTGAGCGCAGGCAGCTTGCAGCGGCTGCCCGTCTTGTGGCCGCGTTTGGCGCGGAGCGGGTGGAGCGTACCGCTCGGTGGGCGTTGGATGCTAGCCAGCCGTTTTGGAGGTCCGTAGCGTTCACTCCTGAACGGTTGGAGCGTAACTGGACACAGATTACGAGCCAGATGAGTGTTCCACGGCCTTCCACAGGGGCTTTCGCGGATTCTTCCCCGGTCTCCCATGTTCATGTGCATTCTCGTGGTTGCGAGCATGTGCAGCAGGTTCTGGGATACACGAATCCTGGGGATTGTGTGGTGGATTCACGCGCAGCGCGCGTCCTGGATTTGCTTCGGTCTGGGTATGGCGTCGAACGGATTCGTGAGACCCTTGCCGCGCGCGAAGTCACTCCTATAGCTCGATAAGCCCATGTTTTCAATGTTTTTCCAAGGTTTAAGGGGTTAATGATGGAAGGATTTAGATCAACCGGTTCAACGCGGTCGTGGCGTTCAGCATCGAAGTGTTCGACACTCTCACCGGCTCGTGCCGATGAGTTGTTTTTCGCGGATGGCGCGCATCCTGACACGGTGGCGCATGCGAAAACGTATTGCTCTACGTGTCCCGTCAAGGCTCAGTGTGCTGCGTGGGGCGCGGCTATTAATGCTGAGTTTGGTGTCTATGGTGGCGTGCCGTCGTATGCGCGTAAAAGTCTGGTGAGTTTGTACCGCCAGGCTCATCCTGATGAGAACACGGCCGCATTGAGCGAAGACGAACGTTTCACGAGATTCGCTGAATGGATAGAAAAAGATCCCAGTGTGATTGGTCAGGCCATTCATCATGCTAGCCACTCGCATAATCGCGCGTACTGGCAGAGGAAGCGTGCACGCGTAGTCAGTGTCCAGGCTGGGGATATCGAACTTAATGGGATTATTCGTGTAGCCGACATTGAGCCTGTTCCAGGCCGTTGTGTCCAGCTGACTCTTTTCTAAGGTTTTTAAGTTTTACCACCAATCAATCTAAGGAGAAAATAAGGATGATCAAGAATCATTCACGTGTTGCCGCTGCCGTCGCAGCGGGTGCGTGCGCGTTGGGGTTGGCCGTCCCGCCTGCATTTGCGGAGGATACCGCTCCTCTTCCAACGCCGTCAACCTCAACGACGAAGCCTGCTGAGCAGTCATCCGAAACGGCTCCTGGCACGAAGCCTTCCGATCCACTTCCAGCACCAACGACAGCGCCGACCACGACGCCTATTCCAAAGCCACAGGATACAACGCCTACCGAGACGGCCCCGACACCAGCCCCTGTTCCAACGACGAAGCCTTCTCAGCCATCGGTAACAACGCCTGAGCCAACTCAGTCGGTAACCGACGATGTGACCGTTCCCGCTCCTGGCACCGCATCAACCACGGTCGGCAAGGCGCCTAGTGCTTCCCTGCCGGTTCGTCGCTCGTATACGTCTGTGCGTTCTCGGTATCGTTATGCTACGCGTAGCGGCGCAGCGTCCGCTCCTCGCCTCGCACAGACCGGTGCGTCCATTGTTCCACTTGCTGTTGTCTCGGCCGGTTTGATGGTTTTGGCCGGGGTGAGTTTTATAGCTCGTCGAACGTTCGACCGCTAAAAAATTCATCGTTGTCCTTATGTCCTTCATCCCCGAAATGTTTCGGGGATGATGAATGAGTAAGCCGTGAGCGCACCCATGTGTGCTCACGGGTATTGGAAAAAGATTGCTAAGGAGAAAATGATGTTCACTACGGTTATTGAAGCAGGTTCGGCGGTTCTTGCCGCTGACGCGAATAGTGTCGTGACGAGTGTGTTGAGTACGCTTGCAACCTGGGTCGTTGTCGGCGGCGGTTTCTGGGCGGTGTGGGGTGCCGTCACTTTGGGTGGCGGTCTGTCTGACCATAACTCTCCTCAGATTCAAAATGGCGTGTGGAAGATCGTCGGCGGCGCGATCGTCATTGCCGCCGCCGGCTTGTTCAAGACTCTTGTGTAACGAAGGTCCGACCGTATCATGTTTGATTTCAAGGATGGGTTAAAATCCCTGCTGAACCAGATCAGCCAGGGGATGGATCCGACAATATCAAGCCTGTTGACTCAGACTCCGGCGGGTAAATATCCTGATGCCTATCGGACGGTGACGAATATTGCTACTACCGCGGTCAAGCCTGTCGCCATGACCGTGTTGGCGGTGGTGTTCAGTCTGGAAATCCTTCATGCCAGCCAGAGCATCGATCAGGATGGTACGCAGGGTGTACGCACGATTACGAAGTCGTTATTCAAAATCATTATCGTGTATATGGCTGCAATGAACGCGTCATGGCTGTGTGAGCTTATCACGTATTTGATTCAGCAGATCGGCACGGGAGTCAGCAGGCTCATAACGCTTCCTGGAACATCATCCGATGCTCCCAAGCACCTGTTGGGAAATGCTCTTGAGTCGAGTGGTGCTCTTGGCCAAGCAAATCTTGGCCAACAATTAGTCGCGATCATTATGCTGCTTATTCCCTTCTTGATTTCCAAGCTGGCGACGCAGGCGGTGCAAATCCTTATCATCGCGCGTTTTGTTGAGCTCTTGATTCTCACGGCGTTTGGCGCTCTCCCCATCGCTTTCCTGTCGTATGACGGGACGAAAAGTTGGGGTGAGGCGTATATCCGCGAGTATGCGTCGTGTGCGTTTAGCAATATCACGCTCCTGATAGGCCTAGCCGTATATCAGCCTGTTGCCAACAGCATGCTTACCCGCAATCAAGATCTGATGAAGATGAATCTTAATCAGGTGGTTTTCGATAATTGGGGACAGCTCATCACGGTGAGCGTGTTGATGGTTGCACTCGTCCTCATCAGCCAGAAGACATCTAAGGCATTGTTCGGTCAAGCCTAAATGAACAGGAGAAGTTTCATGCTTGTGATGGATGTTCCCACGGATATCAACCAGATTGATCCGAAGCAATGGTTCGGGCTTACTGGTCGCCAGTTCCTGTGCGTGTCCGGTGTCGTCGTATGCGCCGTGGGCGCGATCGTCTGCCAGTTCCTCGCCCCCAGCCAGGTGAGTCAGGCTGTTAATCAGGTCATCATCATTCCCATCGTGCTTTTGGTATTGGTGGGCTGGTTCAAAAAATCCGGACTGCCTGTAGAGGATTTTCTTGTCCGGTATTGGCAGTGGCGCATCGTGTTGACGCGTAAGCCTCTCATCCGTGAGGGAGAGATCCCTCATGACAGGCATGCCACGCGGCGCGAACTCAAGATCGTCAACGAGCACGTCGAAATAGCGCCTACCGTCCAGGACGCTTGAACGTTCATCAGTCAATGGTTAAAAAAATATGGTTCTTAAGGAGTTTTCAATGTTTGGATTGAGTGGGAATCGTGGGTCTCATGTGGATCAGGGGCATGCGCGGAAGGCGAAGAAGGAAGCTTTGACTGCGGCATCCATGGTGTTTCTGCATGGTATCCGTAAGGATGGCATCGCCTATGTCGGGGCTGGCTGGTGGAGCGCGACGGCACTGATTAGTGACGTCAATTATCAGCTTGCCTCCGTAGATACGCGGAAGAAGATCTTGAACGCATGGATGAGTACGTTGAACATGTTTGACGAGAATACGCGCATTCAGGTGACGAGTGCGAATCGTATGCTCAACGGGCGTAGCGTCACGCGTGGCGTGTACATGGATGCCGAGGGTCGTGATGGTTTGGATTCGTATCGCCGGTCGTTTAATGAGCTCGCCGCCGACCAACTCAAAGGCCTGGCGTCAAGCACGGTGACGGACAAGTATATTACCGTGAGCGTCAAGGAGATCGGCCAGGACAAGGCAGTCGTCAGGCTCAATCGTCTCCTGTCAGGGTTGAAGACGCAGCTCGTTTCCATGAGTGGCTGCACGGCACATCGTCTTGATCGCGGTGAGCGCCTTCGTGTCCTGGGCTCGATGCTGCAACCGGATGAGCCTTTTACCTTTAGCGAGGAGCTCTTCGAGCAAGCGCCGAAGAATATGCGGGCGAAGGATTTCGTCACTCCATGGAGCATGGATTTCAGGAATAAAGATCAGATCACTCTATCGTCCCGAAGTGAGACGTTCATGACTCATGTGTGGTTGGAGGCATGGCCGGCACAGCTAACGGATACCCTTATCTCCGATCTGGCCGATATCACCGCTCCGATAGTGGTCAACGTGCATATCGCGCCATGGGATCGCGCGTCCGGCTTGGAAAAGGTCAAGACGAAGCAGGCAGGCGTCAAGGGCGAATATGACAGGACCGTACAAAAGCTCGCCAGGCAAGGATTGGGCGCGGAGAGCGTGCCTGATTCCATTACCGAGCGTGTGGATGAAATGACTACGTTGCTTGATCAGCTTCGTACGTCGAACCAGCGTATACTGGACACGCTTGTTTTGGTGAGCATGAGCGCCGATAGTGAGGACGAGCTCAAGCAAACGCTTCTGGAAGTGGAACGTGTCGCACGTCGACTGTCATGCAAGATGAGCGTGACGCGTTACATGATGCCTGAAGCCCTGAACGCCATGCTGCCATTGGGCGTCAATAGACTGCCGATGAGGCGAGCATTAACAACGGATAGTGCGTCGATTCTCATCCCTTTCACCGCCCAGGAAATCATGGAGTCTCATGGCCAGTTTTATGGGATCAACGAACGCAGTGGCAACCCCGTGATCGTGAATCGTAGCGAGCATATGAATTCCAACGGGTTCATCCTGGGAACGACCGGCTCAGGTAAGAGCCAGTCCGCTAAGGCCGAGATCGCGCAGCGTGTATTGGATTCCGCCGATCGCGTGGTCATCATCGATCCCGAACATGAGTATGTGCCGCTGGCGCAGGCTTTGGGCGGACAGGTCATCACCGTTTCCGCGGACTCGACGCAACATATGAATCCGATGGATATTAATCTGACGGGTAGCGATGATACCGACCCCGTGCGCTCCAAGGTATCGGTTGTCTTGGATCTGTTAGGTGCTCTGATGGGCGGCACGACGGGTTTAAGCCAGCTCAAACGAAGCATGATCGATACGGCCGCGATGAACGTGTACAGGGATACGCGCGCTCAATTGGATTCGACCGGATCGTATACGCAGCCGACCTTGGTGGATCTGAAGGAGCAGATCAAACGTGTGTATGTGGACGTGGAGAACCCTTCTCCCGAAGCGCAGGATCTCGTCACCGAGCTGGAGATGTTTACGACTGGTTCCTCTTCCGGTTTCGCACACCTGACGAATGTCGATCTTTCCGGACAGTTCATTGTTTTTGACGTGTCCGCTTTGGCCGGTCAGATTCAAACGTTCGGCATGATGGTCATTCTCGACCAGATTTGGAGCCTGGTACGTGCGAACCGTGATACCGGTTTGCGCACATGGTTGTATGTGGATGAGTTCCACCGTTTCTTCCATAACGAGTATTCCATCCGCACTTTCCTGGATATTTATAAGAGGGCACGCAAATATGGCCTGGGCGTTACCGGCATCACTCAGAACATCGATGAGCTCTTGGGCAATGATCAAGCACGTTTGATGCTGTCGAACGCGGATTTTCTTCTGCTGATGAATCAGAAGACAACGGATGCGGAAATGCTCCAGGATCTCCTCGAACTGTCGGATGAACAGGTGCGGTTGATGACGACCGCGCAAGCGGGATGTGGTCTGCTCAACACGAACGGTGTTTCCCTCGGTTTCAATAATCGCATGAATCAAAGGAATCTTTTAGCGAAATTGTATTCGACCAAGTTCGGCGACAGCCTACCACAAGCGGGAGGTGTGCTCTGATGCCTGCGTATGAGCCCGGAGGGCATCAGGCATCGGACAGCCTGTATGATCAGGTGACGAGCGCAACCCAGGTCACTCGAATGGGTGCGAAAACGAGTGTGAAAGCCGTCCAAGGGGTCGCCGGTGCTGTGGGTGGTACTGCCGCTCACACATATCAGGGTATCAGGACCGTGGTCGGAAGGGTGAAATATGGTAAGCCTCTCGGCCCTAAGATGACATTTAAGGGCCGCGTGTCTCGTCGTGTTTTCCTGTTGAGAAAAGGGTTGAAGGAGTCTCCTCGATCCATGCTCAAGGGCGTAGGCACAGGACTGAGGAGGTCTCCCGGAGCGTATGGAAAAGGCGTGTCGAACGCGGTAGGCGCTTCTATGCATGGCATGGAGTCGGGTGCGGATGATGAGCTTACTCGGCTGTCTGCATCTTCATCTCGTCTTGTTTCCCAGGCTCCACGCGCGGGGGTGAAAACCATCCGCTCAGGCGCAAAGGCTCTCAGGAAGGCCCATGGGTCAGTCAGGCGTGCCCAGCTTGCCGCAAAACAGTTGAAGTATGCGCGCTCTACCATGCAAACGGTCAAGGCGGTCGCCCGGATGGCCGCTTCTGGCTTGAGTGGTATCGGTTTAGCGCTTCTTCCGCTTGCCGGCATTATTGTTGCGCTTATTGCCGCCATTGGTTTACTGATGAGTTTCTTTAGTGGCCAATCGGGATGCGATGCTGGGAATGCCGTTGCGGCGGGTGGTTTTGGCGCTACCAGTGGCAAGCTTGAGGGGTTAAAGACCACACAGGTTCGCGGCGTGACCGCGGTAGATTATCAGGCCTTAGGTATCAGGCCTTCATGGTTCGAGGATGATACTTCCGCGTACCAGTTTCAGCAGTGCACGTGGTGGGTCGCTAACCGGTGGAAGATGCTGGGCTTGCATGTCGACCATCACATGGGCAATGGTGTCGACTGGGCTGCGTCCGCGAAAAGACACGGGTATCCGACGGGAGATACGCCACGTCTTGGCGCTATCGTGAGTATGTCAGGTGGCGTCCTTGGCGCTTCCGCCGGCCCTTACGGGCATGTCGCTGTCGTTGAGCAGATTGATTCGGATGGTAGCATTTGGGTGTCTGAGTCAGGCACCGGATTCTTTAATACGTATGGTGCTCCTGTTGTCGATCAGTATTCCAAAGCGGCCTTAGATGCAGCTCGGGGTAAGTACACGTACGTTTATTCGACTGGCTCCGATCCTTCAACCCCTGCTGGTACGTCGGATACGAGTGAGGTTTCATATGCGTCTATGGGCTGCCCTGTAGGAGACGGTAGTGGAAATACGGGTGCGGCGTCCGCGGATGCGAAGACCGCTCAAGAGTATGCGAAGAAGACCATGAAGGAGCAGTACGGGTGGGACGATGATGAGTTCCAGGCGTTAGTGAAGCTGTGGAATAAGGAGTCCGGATGGAATTACAAGGCAGAAAATAAGTCTTCTGGCGCGTATGGTATTCCACAGAGCTTACCGGGCGATAAGATGGCGACCATGGGTGTTGATTGGCGCACGAATTATCAAACCCAGATCAATTGGGGATTGAAGTATATTAAGGACAGGTACGGTACGCCATCGGGGGCATGGAGGCATAGCCAGCAAACCAACTGGTATTGAACATCACAGTATAAGGAGTTTATGATGAGTGATTCACGTCGGAGGAATCGCATTATTCTCTACGGTATTATCGCGGTTCTTGTCCTGCTCATAGCAGGTATCGGTGCGGGTGTGATGATTGGCACTCACATGGCCGCTTCGCAGCAGCAGGCGGTGTCTACTACCCAGGCGTCAGGTTCCAGTTCAGCTAATTCGCCGTCTACGGGCATGAGCGGCACGACGGGTGATTCCGCGGATTTGTGGCACGGAAAGGATATTCGCAAATCCGGCAAGGGCGTGTATCCGGGCATGGATAAGGAACGCGCATGCACGCAGGCAGGCGTGGAAGCGGCATACTGGCTCATCAGTGGTTCAGGCAGTCAGCGTGAGGAAGAGCTGTATAAGCGATTCTTCCTGCCTAACCTTGTCAGCGCGGATGTCGATCCGGAGTCTACCGCTCACTGGATCAACCATGGTGATCCGCCCTTTACGGCAGTACCCGTGGATGTTGCTGCCGATATGTTGGGTACGAAGATAGACGATAATGCTATCGGCTGCGTGGTCTCTTTGGACGGCAAGGAACATGGTAAGGAAAATATTCCCAACAGTTCTGACCCGTATCCGGATTCCGGTGTTCTCTATTTGCAACTGAACCGTAAAGATAAGGATTCCGCATGGTTCGTGATGTCCACGATTTATAACCCTAGTGATTATCAGCGGGATATTAAGCAGCAAGGAAATAATTAACTAAAACTTCCCAACCCTAATTCATCCCTTTCTGATTCCATTCAAATAAAGTATCCAACCAATCAAAAACGACATTATGGGCAAGTCTCAAATTGTTGACCTGACAATGGGCGTCCGCACCACTTTCCGCCTCAAATATTTGAAGTTTAGTTTGCGGATTTTTAGACTTAAGCGCTTCGTAAATCGTCCTGGTCTGGCGCTGCAATTCGACGCTTTCACCTTCTCCCATGATAAATAAGCAAGGGCACAGAATTTTTTGATAGTCTACAACCTTTGCACGGCTAAACACCTCAGTAATAGCGCTCTTAAAATCAGAAGCGCCAAACTGCCAGGCATATTTTTTTAGATTTAAATCCGCAGACTCATTCAAATCTCCAGCTAACCTTAAAACGACATTCATTAACCAACCTGGAGCTTTTAAGCTTGACCCAAATTCTTTTCTAAAGAGTTCCGCAATGTCATAAATGGCTGTACTCGCAATCCATGCATGAATTCTCGAATCCTCTTCGGCAACTTGCGCGGTAAAATACCCCCCTCCGCTGACACCATAAATGGCTAAATCATTCAGCTCGGGATTCCTGCCTTCCAACCAGTCTATGCACAGTGAAATTGGAATAGCGGCATTCACATCAAAAGTTAACCCTCTACCAGGGTTAGTCCCCTGACCAGGAAGGTCAACCATTAAAACATTGTAACTTCGCCTCCATCCAGGATAGCCAGCAAAGTAAAATAAATCTTCGCGATAAGTATCCCCGCCACCAACCATAATCAAGGTTGGACAATTATTGCCGCTGTGAAGATAATAACCCGGTAAATAGGAATCCTGATAATCAATCGCTAGTTTTTCGACCGGGGCTCCCAGCGAATGGACTGCGTCAGAAAACGCTCTCTCCATTTGATGAACGGTAGACAGATATTCGTCAGAATATGGATTGATAAACTGGATTGCTGAACGAAATGAATAGGCCTGTGCCAGATAATACTGTGCTTCTGTTTGCCCACTCAAATCCGAATTGCTTACTTTTTGTTCAAGATAGTCCCCATGTGATAAAAAGACATTTTTCCAGTCATCGGGCTTTGGTGATTTTCCCAACTTTTGGGCAAGATAATAAAGTTCTCCGTGAGAGAAGCCAAAAACTTCGCCAATACCTAACAACCAATTAAAGAAAAAATCCGTATCACCATTCTTGAAAAATATTCGGGTGGATTGCCTTTTTAAAATGACCTCATTTTCCTTCATCACTTACCTCCTGTTTTCCGGATTTTTCATACGGGAAATTTCAGTAATTAAATGGTTGCCATCCAGTATATCAAGTGTGGCACTATAATAAGTGAGGGGACTCTTTTCTGCCCATCCCGCCAAGCACCTCTGTCCCTGTCTCCTTCAATCAGCGACGTAGCGGATACACCTCACCTCGGAGAGGTGGAAGACGGCTCTCGGATTCAGGATGAACGAGCTGGCGATGCGACGCTATCGTCTCCCTGAGAAGCGAGGCCCTCGATTCCGGCGTGGCCGGTTTGGCTACAATTTGCTTGCGTAGTTTCGTACCTTGGTGAGGAATCGTGTGCGCTTGCGTGGGGTTGATCTACGTAAGTAGGACATCTGGTGGTGTTTGATGGTCGTGACGCCGCACATGATTTTGAGAATCTGGTGATGGAGGACCTTACCATAGTCGGGCTCGAATAAGCGTGCGTAGAACCCCGGAGTATCGTTCGTGGTGATGATCCATGCCTTCTTGCCCTTGAGCAGCCCCTTGGGAAGCACTCCCCGATACACGTAAGCGAACCCTTTGGAGAAGACACGATCGATGAAACCCTTAAGGATGGCGGGCATGCCGGACCACCAGATCGGGTAGATGAATACGAGCAGGTCCGCGTCGGTAATGATCCGGCGGTACCGCTCGGTATCCGGGTCGATGTTCAGGTTGCGGCGCAGATGGTTTTCATCGAAGCGCAGGACCGGATCGAAGTTCTCCTTGTACAGATCAACCACGGTCACCGAGTGTCTGGCGGGGTTGTCTTCCAGCCCCTGCATGACGGAGTTCAGGATGGCGTGGTTGTATCCGTTGTCATTGGGATAAGCGTAAAGCACTGCGATATTCATGAACCTATTGTATGAATCGGGACGCACCTGTTGTCATGGACATGTCCCGATAGCTTAATCCTTGATGAGCAAGGCCGTATCATTGAGATACCGTCTCCCTGGGAAGCAAGGCCCTCGATTACAGCCAAGGCATCGCCTTTCGCCCCACCCTAGGGGATTTAGCCTAGTTTTCGACTGCAGAACGGTTTGAGACCGCGCAAAATATAGACGCACATCGCATTATCCAATCGTCCGAGCTCGTCCGCGGTGAGGAGTTCTCGCTTCTGTGCGGATTGTTGGATGCTGTAGGAGCCGTTCATTCCCTTGTTCTCCGTTGTCGATGTTGTCCAAATGGTTTGATTGCCCAGTATTGTGCTATACCATTTCGTGGTTGTCTCATCATTGCCGCCCAGGAAGAGCTTGCTGTCGCAGTTGGCGGTGATGGTTTCCCACTCGTCCTTGTAGAGCGCCTTGATTTGGCTGATCGTCTGGAGGATGACCGACACGCTCATGTTTCTGCCGCGCATGGTGGAGATGAGGATCGGGAATCCTGGTATCTTGCCAATGTTGGCAAACTCATCCAGCATGCAATGCAACGGAATGGTTAATGCGCCGCTCGCATTATGGTCTGCTTTATACATGGTGGTTTCGAACAGGCATTGATAGAAGATGGATGCCAGATACGTGAATGTCTGGTTCGTGTCACTGATGATAATGTAGATGACGGTGGGCTTGTCCCCTACCTGGTCGAGCTGCATGGTGTCATTATCCAGGATGGTTTTAATACGCCTTGCGTGCAGTCCTGCTGTTTGGTTCGCAAGTGTCGTGATAATGGAGGCGCGGGTTTCTGCGGGGCCTTGCTCGTAGGTTCGGTATTGGCTGCAGGCGAAGTCGAGGCCTTCAAGCATGGCAAGGCTTTCCCCGTCATAATCATCCGCGGATTTTTCGGCGTCCTCGATGAAGGCGCGCGTTTCCGCCATAAGGTCATCGATGGGGCTCGCCTGGTCAGGATCGGATTCACTTGCGCTCATCTGGCCGAGCATATTCATGACGGTGTTCATGTTGCGCGTTTCCGGATCCTCCGCAAAATACGTGTAGGCAAGCAGGCCGGTCAGCAGGCTTTTGGACGCTTTATCCCAGAAGTCGCCATGGTTTTTGGTGTTCGCTCCTGTGTTGGTGATGATGTTATCGGCAAGCCTTATGAGGCTTCCTTCCGGATCATCGGGATTCATATAGTTCAGCGGGTTGAAGTGGTCTGAGGTGGCCATGTCGATGAGGTTGAAGGTTTTGATCCGCCACCCGGCCTTACGCATCTTTTCGGCCGTTTGGTGGTGGATTTCGCCTTTCGTATCAGTGATGGCAAGACTGATTGGAGTGTGATGGGTGGCCATGTTGGTCATGTTTGGCAGGACATAGCCGCGCGTCTTGCCCGAACCCGATGCCCCGGTGACCAGGACGTTGAGGTTACGCCTCGTCTTATATGTATCCAGGGCGAGGGCTTCACTGTGGGTCATGAGGAGTGTGTTACCCGGGTTCTTGTCACTGTAGGGTCGCATGTCCGTGCTGCTTGCCCAAGCGGCGCTGCCGTGTTCCTCACCGTCTCTTGTGACGTGTTGCCCGCTGTAGTGGTAGAGCAAAGCCAGGAGCACAATGGCTGCTATGGCGGCGCCTGCGATGAGGTCCATGCGGTTCATACTGGGGACCGGGTTTTTATACGCATCCAAGCTTGCATTTATCGCGGCTGGAACATCGTGGGACGCCATGTAGGATACGCGTACTGGCCTGCTGACGATATTGCCCGCATAAAAGCCCATGAGAGTAAGGATGAGCCATGTGATGGGGCTCATTTTCCTATTCGATGTCATTGGTGTCTCCTTGATCGTCGTCCGTCATCACGGTGGCCAGGTCCGCCCATGGATTCATGGAGGGTAGTGGCGTGGTTTTCGCACGTTGGCGCCGCTGTGCCTCATGTTTGATTTTTTCGATGAGACTTGTTTTCGTCCATTGCCCTTCCGGCGGTTGGAATTTGCCGCGCGCTCCTGGAGCGTAGGGTTCATGCGCATCCTCTTGTGCGGCGTCATCGACTATGGGGGTCTCGTCCCTGAGCTGACTGTGGATGAGAGCATGGCTTGGCTCCTCAGGTTGCGCATGATGCTCGCTCATACATACGATATGCGGGTTGGCCAGGCTGTCTGCGATGGTGATGCTCATGCCTGTCCTGCTTGTCTGCTGGTGTGGGTGGCCATGTTCAGGATACGAATTTTCATGTTTTCGCTTCTACCGTCGAGGCCGACGGTTTCTGGGCTGGTTACGACGCCTTTGATGATGACATCTTGACCTTTCACCCATTCCTGGAGGCTGACCCATTGGGCTGTTTTTTTGACGGCTTTTGCATCCACATATGTTGTATTTCCCCGCTCGTCATGGCATGCAAGAGTGAGATAATAGACGACTGTCGAATCATCCGGAGTGTATTTGGCCGGCGTTGTCACGATTTTGCCGTCACACCATACCATGTCACCGACATGCGCTTGCATCACGCACTGCTCCTTTCGCTGTTACTTTTTTATTGTTGCGGGTTTCTTCATGGTGTGGCGTTGTGCGTTGCCGGCTGTGCGACGTGCCTGCGAGCGGGCCTGGGCGCCCTTCTTTACCGCTTTTTGCACGTCTTTTTTCGTGAGCTTGTGCCCTTTCTTCCGGGCTTTGACCTGGCTGATGTTGTCTTGGCCGTACAGGTCGAGATGGTCTACCGTCTGTGGATGCTGATTCAAAAACTCGTTCGCTTGGCTGATGGTCGGCTCGCCTTGGAGGAATTCCCGCGCCTCTTTTTCTGGGATGAATCCTTGGGCTACTTGCTCACTGATAAGCTCTTTCTGCCGCGAGGTGGCGGGAGTTGCGTGCCAGTAATCCGGCTGTTCGGCCGACACGGTTGCACTCTCCACTTCTACGGGGATTCCTGCTTCTTTCAGCTCAGCCTCTTCGCGGGCAAGGGACTGTTCATCGACCTTTTCCATATCGGGATCATTCAGTTCCCTGACTGTTTCCTGGGCGTCGGCGATCGTTTGGCTGATGTCGTCCGCGCTCATGGTCGGGTGTATGCGCGAGAGTGTATCTTGCACGAATTGCGATGCTTGCAGCGGGAAATCAACAAGAGCCGTACCGTTTTTCCTGTTCTGGCTGATATGAAAATCAATCCCGCTCTTTTCCAGCTCGGCTGCGAGTTTATTGCCTTGCTCGAGGTCAAAGTCAAGGCGTGCGGTGGCTCCGCCTGTTTTCCGATTCAGGTTTTTCAGGCTCATCTTTCCTGTCGTCTGATGCTTCTTGATTGCCTGATGGGTCTTATGGACCGCTGCTTTCGAGATTCCGAAAACCGCTTGGATAAGTGCCTGGGCACCATGGGCTGTCAGTCTTACTGCTACGCGTGCCACGGCCTCGGTTCCTTCCTTGATGGCCTGGGTCGTTTGTTCCTCCAATGGCATTTGTGACTCCTTTAGCGTTAATTTCCTTGGTTCTCTTTTACTTTTTATCGTCCTCGTTTTTTCATGATTTTAGGGTCATAAGGCACCTGCCTGTGGACACGGATTTTTAGCGGGAGAATCCCGGTCTTTGCCTCTGATCGTGTTCACGTATTGACTCGTCGACGGCTTGAATCCGTGTCCGGAGTGTGCTGATGGTGTCTTCCAGTCTGTCCATGTGCTCATCGATTTCAAAGAGTTGTATTTCACTATCTTCGTTATCCTCATCCAACGCGATCCTGCTGATAACGTCTTGGCGCGCAATCATCAAACTGGTCAGTGTTTCATCAGCCTGTTGGAGCGTACCGGTCAATTCCTGTATCACGTTATTCGCACTTCCACCATTGCGTGCGATCAGGGATAGTGCTGTTGCTTGCCTGGAAATCTCACCTGCCATACGCATCTGATTCTTCATCCATCCGTTCTGTTTCGCGCTTCCATGCAATTCGATCCGTGGCATATGGCGTCGCACGTCTTTAAGGTCATTCCAGGTTTGCGCGGGCTGTCCGAATGCCGTGTACAAGTCACGCATACTCATTTTTCCCATGCCCTTCCCCTGCCGGTCGGAGACAGGAATCCCGGTGTCCTGTCCGAAATAGATACGGATGGTCGTACCGGTTCTTGTCGTCATGGTCTTTGGCACGGTGATACGTTTGTTGCCCTTGGTGTGTGGGATGATGATGCGGATTTTTTCGGGGTCTTCGTAGTCTATGAGTTTCTGATTGACACTGATATGCTTCAAGGCTTGATGGTTCAGTTTCATCATCACAGCAGTCTCATCGTAGGCCATGCCGAGGCGATTATCACGGTACTTTCTCCCCGTTGCCAGGTCAGTATAGGTGATGTGTGCGCCACGAATGTTCGCCTCCACCTGATAGTGACGCAGGACTTCTTTGAACTCGATAAAGGTTTTGGATTCCGTGCATGCACGGTCAATCATGTCACGGATACGTTGCTTATTCCCCTCACCCTTTAAGCTCGCGTAATAGTCGCCACTACGCAACCACAAGGTTGGGTTCTGGCTCGTCTTCGTGTCCTGTCCGTGGCGTGGACTGACACTGAACCCGTATTCCTGGCACAGTTCATCACTGATGGGTGTCCACCTTTTCATGAGTGTGTTCTTATCCAAGCGCATCTTGTAATGCGTCTTGCCATTCGTATTGCAGATGATGATGTGATTATGGATATGGTTCCTATCAATGTGTGTGGCAATCACATACTTGTAGGCTCCATTGTCCGTGATTCTGTTGGCGAATTCCATTCCCAGCCCATGCGCCGTGACCGGGTCGACATCGTCTTTGGGGTCAAAGGATTGGATCACGTGACGGGCTAGGGTCGTGTTCTTCTTCACGCCTGCCATGCTGTTTTTATCGTCCGTCATCATCGCCTCGGCAAGATTGCTTGGATTCCGGATATCGGGGTCATCGGGGAATAACCAGGAAACGGTCACGTAGTATTTGTCTTGTGTTTTGTCATCTCTGGTGATGTAGGCGATGGCTTTATTCAGACTCGTTTTTATCTGCCCGACCTTGACGATCGCCATGATTATTCCGCCTGTTTTCCGTATGCGTGGGCTGCTTGTTTTTCGATGAGAATGAGATTCTCTTCATGGAGTCTATCGAGTTTTTCCTGTACGAGTCGGAGTAGGAGTGTGGCCTCGCGTATCGTTTCCTGGCTGATGTTTCTCCTCGCATTGGCGACGTGCGCGATTTGATTAATATTGTTTGCCATTCCCCTGATTTGTTCGTGGAGCCTGTCGGTGTCAGCGTTGATTTCCACCGTGATGGTAAAAGGCTCCGAGAGAGTGGAGCGCGCCCATTTACTAAAGGATTGGCCGTCCCCCGCTTCGACTTGGTAGCGCTCATAAACATGATTCCACTCCTCGTCAGTGAAGAGAACCGTTCTCCGAATATTTCTGGTTCGGCTGCCTTTCCAACTCATTCATGTGCCCCTATTCATGTGTAGCTACATTCTCATCATGCACACGATCGTGCGCGTATAAGGGACATAAAATACGAAGGGATTGTTCATCTTCTTTCATTGCTGGCAATGAAAGACTGCGAGGGGTGTGGGTCTCCCACAAGGACAACGATTTCTATCGTTGCGCCTAGAGTACGTACTCTAGGCTATCCTGGCTATTCCCACACGGCCGAAGGCTGCCGTGGGATGACCGGACGGCAACCGGTCAATTTTATGGGAATGGCACGGAGTGAAAAAGCAAGAGGTTTCACGCGTTGCCTTGTGCAAAATGAGCATGGAAAAAGAGAGCCAGACCGATTAGGGTCTGACCCTCCTATAAGAGTCGTGCGTGGTTGGTGTCCACGGTAAGGATTTGCCGCGAGGGAGCTTGCTTCGTGTCCACGGGTTTTCAATCCTTACGGGTCGGTTCGGGCAAGACGCGCGGCATCTCTTCAAGCGATCGTCTTGTTTCTTCCATATTGACGTGTTTCATCATCAAAGGCGTTCCAACGGTCATGCCGCCTAAACGAAAAGGCAACAACGAACCATACATGAACCATATTCATGGAGCTGATCCATGTCTTGCCCGGCGATGGGGAATCATATGCTTTTATGCCCCTGTCTCTGTGTGGTTCGTGATTGAATGGATGATGTCACATGCAATGGGCAGTTTTGAGGAAGGGGAAGCCATGTTGGCTGATGATTTGAAGGCCGTACAGCGCAAGATCGTTAAGGATTCTTTCGCGGATAAGATGGCCGCGTTAAAGAAACAGGAGGCTGAGTTTTCCGACTTGGTCGGTGACTTATTCGCGTTGCGTTCCCTGCATGATTCTCTGCAGGAGAAAATGAATGCATACCGGGATACGTATTTGCATAGGGATAAGGCACGCTTGGTTTTGGAGGCCGGGGTCACTACTGCTGAGTTGCGTTATATCATGTCCGCTTCGACCAGTCTCGAAGCACAGGCGGGTGAGGAGGCTCGGCACGGTGAAGAAAACGAAACACCAGCACAATCGGACATGGTCCAAGAGTGAATCGGGAAATGCAAAAGGAGCAAGGGAAAGATAGGAGGTTATCATGACGATGGATTGGGGCGATACCGTCGCGTTACTGCTTCTCATATCTCCTCTTATCATTGTCTTGCTCGCTCTCGTCATCGGTGCCATTGCCCTCGCTTTTGCAGCGGGTGCCGGGATTCTCGCCGGCATCATGAATTTGATCACTCGCCCTATTCAATCGATCTTGTGGGTGGTTAAGTGGCTGCTTCTTATCGCCGCATCGTTTGCGGCGTTGTGGGGTTTCATCTGGCTGTTCTTCCCCGGGCATCGTCTTCACGGTGGGCTTATTCTTGCGGGGGCGGTTCTCGCTGGTTTTACCAGCGCATCGTGCGAAGTGGGACGTGACTGGCTCAAACGGAAAGCCATTGAGCGTGCGCAGCATCGTCAGGTCAGGCGTGAGCTTAAACAAGCCGCCCGCCAGCATGAGGACACTGTAGAATAGTGGAAAAGTTTTCAATGGGTTTACGGAGGCTATGATGCAGGCAGTAATGGAAAAGACACGCGCCACGGAAGATGTACGGCATTTCATTGACACGCATCCTTATGCGAGTGAATATCTCATTGATGCTGATGCGCTGCACGCGGACGGGGCCACCGTGGAGGCGTTCAAGACTTACTTGGATAGGAAGCTCCTGAACGCACGCGTCGACAGGTTTGAGGATGACATTCATCTTTTTTATGGCATTCAGACCGAGAATGCTCAACTCGCAGGAGAAAGTCTGGGTTGGAATGCCGTTGATCTGGAATATCAGCCATGGTTCCGACGCTACTTCAGCAGTGTCATTTCCTACGAACCAGGTTCCAGCGTGGAAGATGTGTTCCATTCACTAGATGAATGGGATGCTAAAGGCTGGAACCACGAGTCGGACCTCGATGATTTCTTCCCAAAAAACTAGACGCTGATGATCATGGCCGGCACTTCATCGCGAAGACTCATCCATTTTGATCTGCTCCAAGAAGGCTTGGAATATTTTCATATAGACTCCTCCGCTGCCTATCGTCGCATCCGTTCCTGGATGGATGGGCATGGTTTTGACCATGACCAATTATCTGGGTATCTTTCTCGCTCACCACTAACTGATCGTGAAGTTTACAGGCTCCACGATCAGTTCATACGTGAAAATCCAGAGATCGCTGCATGCATCGAAGGGTTCCAGGTTTCCACGATCACTCAAAATATGGAACTCAGCGCACGCACAACCAGAAAAGTCAAGCATTTCGGTTCCGACTACGAGAAGGTTTCTCGCATGGCACGAGCCACCAGGGAAGCACGCAACAGGAGCCGACCAAGATCAACGGAACCGAAGACCTCCCACCATCATGGATAGAATTCATCTACTCCGTACACTGTTCTAGAGGTGTGTAGCAAACGAACGTTTACTGCACACTTTTTTATGTTCCGTAGCCACCGCCCAACACGCCGGGAAAAGTGTGAAACAACCCATGTAAAAAACAGCGAGGAGAAACACCCGTCCGTCCCGCCGGTTTTTACACTGAGCAATATGAGAATCGGTTATGCACGAGTAAGCACACTCGGCCAGGACGAGTCCCTTCAGACCGTCGCACTCCAAGCGACAGGATGTGAGAAAATCTTTATCGACCATGCGTCAGGCGCGAAGACAAGCAGGCCTGAACTTGACCGCATGCTCGATCTTCTACGCGCCGGGGATACGGTGGTGGTATGGAAGCTCGACAGGCTGGGGCGTTCCACCCAGCACCTCGTTTCCTTAATCAACCACTTCAAAGACAATGGCATAGAGTTCGTGTCACTGACGGAGAATATGGATACCTCTACCCCCGGAGGGATCCTGATCTTTACCGTTTTCGCTGCCATGGCGCAATTTGAGCATGATCTTATCCGCGAACGTACCCAGGCCGGTCTCACGGCGGCCAGGGCACGCGGTAGGAAAGGTGGTAGACCCGCTAAACTCGCCCCGGACCAGATCAGGGCCATTCAAAGCCTCTACACCAGCCGAACACTGACCGTCACCCAGATGGCTCGGCAATATCACGTGTCGAGAAAGACGATTTACAACGTTTTAAGACAGTACCGTATTACTGTAGTACGGTAGTAATGTAGTATTTCTTTACTGTGGTGGTATCTCAAGTTGTGCACGCATGGCCACATCCCTCAAATGGGCATCGTCAAGCTGCGCATACACCTGTGTTGTTTCCACGCTTTTATGACCGAGCAAGGCCGCCACAGCGTAAATGTCATGGCTCGTTTGATAGGCACGAGTCGCGTATCTATGCCTTAGACTATGCGCGGAATACCCCTTCGGGAGGATCCTTTTCAGATGGCGCGATATGTAGCTTGCTTCGACATGTCCGCCAAAGCGTCCAGGGAAAACATAACCATGGGCTTGCAGGACCGAAGCGGCGAGTCGCTGGGTGACGGGAACGATCCTTTCTTTTCCACCTTTACCATGGACCAGCAAGGAGTACCGCCCGGCGGTCTCGCTCACATCAGCACTGTGTACGGCAGCCATTTCGCCGCGTCTCAGCCCCGCGTCCGCTCCTAGAAGGAGCATAAGGCGCTCTTCGCCGTTTGCTTTCATAAAGGCCTCACGTAATGCCATGTCGCCAATAGGATGCGGAACACCCTGGCTGCGTTTTACCGTGGGAAGATTCGCCGTGGGGTCGCTATTCCGGCCAATGTTATGGGATAGGACGAGGTAACGGTAAAAATTGGTGATGGTTTCCTTGTACGAGTATCGCGTCTCCGCCGCCCAATTTTTACGAGCGAGAACAGAGACGATGTCATCAAAACCGACCTGGCTAAAAGGCTTGCCCATCGTACTGGCGAAATAGTGTAGCTTATAAATACGGCTTTTAATGGTTTCCTGGCTTTTGCCTGCGGCGCGTAAATACTTTTCCCACTTTGTAACTCTGTATGCCCATCCACGTGGCCATACGAGTGTCTTTCGTTGCGTTGTGCACATACCTTTCCACGCTAGGAAACAAGGCAACACGCCATAACATCCATTACGCCATTCAACCGAAACGCGAAGCGACGGCCGGTCCAGGTAACGTACGAGAACGATCATGCGAATCGGGATCCATAGGCCGCCTGCGAAGCGATACCCGGACCGGTTCCCCGCTCCTTCGGGGTGAGATACACTTATTGGTCAAGCCACGCTTCTAATGCTTGATGGACAAATTCCTGCACGGTGAGATCCCGTTCGAACGCCTCACGCTTCACCCTTTTCCATTGCTCAGGATCCACTTTGATACTCGTCGTCCGCCAGTACGCAGAGGAACGTGTGTTATCTGGCACGTTCGCAAGCTGTGCCACTGTTGTCCTTTTCTGCGACTGTGGAGTCAGGTTCATGTTTTTCATGTCTTATTCGCCTTTCATCATAAGCTCTATTTCTTGCCACGCTTGTGCATATTCCCACAGCTTTCTGGGATTATGCCCCATCGAGGTCTTGATGTCCTGGCGCTTGTGAATCTGCGCATCGAACAATGGCGTCGCCCACCGGTTAAAGGCTTCCATAACGGCTTTCATAGAACGTGTGCCAGACTCTACGCGTACGAGAAGCACCGCTGCCGGCCTGTCCGTAGCCGATAGTGTACTCCATGCCTGCTGGACATCAAGTGGGCTATCTGAGCTTGGAACAATAACGAAGTCAGCGGTTTCCAATGCCGCCTGCAATCCTTGCCCCGTTGGTGCAGCATCCACGATTTCCATCACGTTTTCTTTTTGCGGACGGCGTAGTGTTGCTGGGTTCGCTGCCTGAACCTCGAAACCAAGAGGATCGTTTTCGTTTTCCGCCATGAACGCCCATTGACTCGCGGATCCCTGGGGATCCGCATCAAGGAGCACAACCTCGTGGCCTCGCGCTGTTGCCGTAGCCGCGAGGTAGATACTTGATGTGGTCTTACCGACGCCACCCTTGGCGTTTGCTATTGTGATTCTCATATTTTTCCCTTGCACGGTATTAGAGTAATAGAGTAAAGAAGTACTGTAGTGCGGTAGTGTTGTAGTACTACTATTAAGGAAAAGAAAAGGTTCTTCTGAATATTCGTAAGACATTGGAAATAAAAGCAAATCCAGAGGTCCTAGGTTCAAATCCTAGCCCCGCTACCAATCGGGGTGGCCGTCAGATCATTCATCTGACGGCCTTTTCTCTTATCCGAACAACATCAAGAGCACAATGGTGTGCCATGCACAGGTCACAGGCAACGCCCCTATGGGTGGAATACATCAACGGCTGGCTCGACTCGCTCAAAGCCGCCGGATACTCCACGGCGACACTGCATACGAGACGATGCCAGATGACGACCATGGGCAACGCGCTCGGCGGATCGCCTCTTGACGTGGGCGGCAACGGACTGGTCGGATACTTCGCCTCCAAGGAATGGAAACCAGAAACGAGGAAGAGCGCGCGTAACGCTACGGTGAGCTTCTTCCGGTGGATCAGAGCGCACGATCTGCGCGATGACGACCCCAGTCGGGAACTACCGAGCGTGCGCAGGCCGCAGGCACATCCACGCCCATGCCCCGACAAGGTCATCCTCTCCGCCCTCTCCAAGGCCAACGACGAGGAGCAGCTGATGTTGCGACTCGGTGCCGAATGCGGATTGAGACGCTCGGAGATCGCCTCGGTGAGTTCCACCGACGTGATGGACGATCTGGTGGGCCGCAGCCTGATAGTCCGAGGCAAGAACGACAAACAGCGTCTGGTGCCCCTACCGGACGATCTAGCCGACCTGATTATTGAACATCACGGCTATCTGTTCCCCGGCAGATGGCAAGGACACGTCGAAGCCAGCTACATCGGCAAGCACCTGTCCCGGCTCCTTGATGGCTGGACGACGCACAGTTTGCGCCACCGGTACGCCACCCGCACCTACGAAGCCACCCACGATCTGTTGCTCGTTTCCAAGTTGCTCGGTCACGCGAGCGTGGAGACCACGCAACGCTACGTGGCGATGCCCGACGAACGGCTGCGCGCCGGACTGGAGGCGGTCTCCCTCGGCGCATGACGCCGCAGAAGCCGTCCAAGGTGACCACCACCCAACCACAGGTCAAGAACCTGTCGAATACCGGCAGCAACGTCACCATCCTCGCGATTGTGGCCGTAATCGCTCTTGTGGCAGGCGGAGCCCTTGTTCTCGTGCGCCGTCGCATGAACTGAACACCATACGTTCCTCATCCGTTGTGGGGGTGTGTCCGCGTACGCGGGCACACCCCCACAACGCATGTAAGGACCGGCCGTGGGACATCGAAGAGCATCAAGGACCAGGGAAGCGAGTGAACGCCCAACATGCTCATCCACTGTTACCGGTGCGTTACGGAGATCTCGGTCCCGGATGCAAAAGAGATCATTCTTCGCTTCGCGCCATCTGGCGTTCCAGTCCGAAGTCGACGGTTCGCCGATCATGCCCCAGCGTGGCGATATGGGTGAACGTCTCATAGTCGGGAATATCGGCGAGCATGACATCCCCGGCGATGCGGCGGTCGTCAAGGATGACGGCACGGTCCATGGTCTTCCAGCAGTATTCCAAGTCGTGCGTAACGGTCAGGATGGTTCGCCCACAGGCATGCAGCCGGTTGACGTAGTCGATCAGCAGATCCCGGGTGATCGGATCGATCGAATTGGTCGGCTCGTCCAGCATGATGACGTGAGGGTCGAACAGCATGCCCGCCACCAGACCGGCACGCCCGCGCATGCCGCTGGACAGCCTGGACACCCTCGTATCGAGGAACGGACCCAGTTCGAACGCCCGCACCAACGGTTCCCCGCCGAGCCGGGAGGGATCCATGCCTCCCGTGCCATCCGGATCGAACAGCAGGCCACGGAACCTGATATTGTCCCGGACGCTCATCGCACTGATGAGATTCGCATGCTCCGTCATCAGGAACACATCCCGCATCGACGGTACGAGCATGCCGTTGATGACGCAGCGTCCGCTTCGTGGACGCAACAGTCCCGTAATGAGTTTGAACAACGTCGTCTTGCCCACGCCGTTATAGCCGAGGATGGCCACCGACTGGCCTTGGGGAACCGTGAAGGAAACGTCATCCAGCACGGTTTGGCGCCTGCCGTACCCGAACGTGACATGTTCCACCGCGACGGACATACCCTCCAACGCCATCCCATGGCCGTATCGTCCCGCATCCGACCGCAAGGTCAGGATGAATCTGCCACGGAGCACGCGCGTCGTGATGGCGAAAGCGCCCGCGCCGCATAATGCGGCCACGATGGACGAGACCGTCAGGGCGAGCACCGGATCCACGAGATGCCACAGGGCGACATTGGCGAACAGGCAGGGCGAGTGCCAGCGGCGTAAGGTACAACGCCGAATCCGGGTTCAGCAGACGTAGGCATATCGCCAGTTGCGTACCCAACGCGGCCCACGCCCCGTTCAGCACGAACGCCATAAAAAGCTGCATCACCGTCACGGGCATGTCGGATGGCTGCCAATGGTCCACGGCCAGTCCCGCCACCAGGGATACCAGCAGGAACGCCGATGAGACCGCCTCATAGAACCAGAGTTTCGCGGTCAGATATTCGCGCAGCGGCAGGCCGGCCTGCACGATCAGCTCGAACACCCCTGACCGGTAGTCGTCGTACGTGGTGTAATCCACGCAGAGCGAGAAAAGCAGGGCGAACCCGGGCGCGTCGATCATCGCGGTGGACAACGACTCCCCCGCCTCCAAGAAGAGCGGGTTCAGGGCCAATATGAATGGCCAGATCAGCGCACACCACAGAGCCCTGTCAAACGACGTGTACAGGCGGAACTCCTTGAACCAGATGGCCTTCATAATCGCTACCCCACAATCTGCAGAGAAAAAGACGACCCCAAGTCCGTCGCCAATCAGTTCCCTGCCATGTCGGCATCAGGGGCGGAAAGACCCGGATGGCGTCTTCCATCCTACGCCCGGGTCCTTCCGCCATGCGGCCGCGAGAATGACCACGTAGACGAGACAGAGGGCATCCTGGACCCATCCCAGCGTCCGTGGGTTCAGCCAGCCGCCCATAAACCACCCATGCCTGCCCATCCCCAGGGAAAGCCAGACCAGCAGGTGCGTGACAACCGACACGACGATGCTCCAGAACGGGTAATAGCGCACCACATGCACCAGCGGGACCGCACACAGCCCCAGCATGATCCACACGACCATCCAGGCCGCGCCGCCGGCCGGCATCAGCCAGACCGCCGCGGCCGAATCCGACCGCCACAACGGTGTAGACGAACCATTCAAGCATGTACAACGCCGTCTGCCTTTTCATGATGAGTCCTTCCTTCCATGGAATCATCGATTGCGGATTTGTTGCGGAACGCCCTCGACGAGGCGTCCCACAACGGTTTTCAATGCAGGACGAGGCAAATCAAGACGACGAGCATGATGAGGGCGAGTGCCAGCAACACGCAGGAGACACGCCTGCGGCCGGCTCTCGTCAGGGCGGGGTCCGTGACGCAGTACAGGCCGTATTCCGAGGCCAGGAGGATCGCGAACGCCACCAGCAACGACGCGGACAGCATGACGAGGTCCTTTTCACGGATGGACTGGAACACCATCCCGCTCCCATAGATGACCGTAAGCATCGCGCTCAGGCCGTGCCCGTTGAACGACGAGTTCCCGACCGGCTTACGGTTCGCCTCGCCGACCCTGCGGACCAGTTCGCGTATGCGACCCATATCAACTCCTTAGCATGACATATGACGGCTATAATCACCACCATTACCGTGACAAGCTCCCTCATTCCTTTTCATGATTGCTTGCCTTTCCCAACCCCATGCCGTGATGCCGCACAACACCGTATGACGTCACGACATGCCTTTCCAGCTCTCTTCATCATTGAAAACGAAGCACCCCCAATGATAGATACCGGTCATGGGCGTCGCAAATCACCGTCCCCAAAAATGAGGACGAAAGCCAACGACGACCCATTATCCGCCGATATGCCCGGCATCGGTACCTCGCATACAGTGACGGAACGGAATTCCGTCTGCGAGGTCAGGATGCATGCATCAGAGGGGGCGGTCCGCCGAACCGCTCATCGTTCCACATACAATTAGACATAAGAAGATCACAGCAGATCCCGTTCTCTCGCATTATGCAAAACGGTGAAAGGCGGTAGTCATGGATGCCATTCATCAGATATTATCTTGGGCCGGCATGACGGGAATCATCCTAGCGGTGGTGATTTCGGCATACTTGGCGTTCGTCCGCCATGAACATACATCGGATATCTCGG